>Ga0068713_1000003_pt1 | contig 521827 bp, 447 predicted proteins | sample MTBAKSrepl2MetaG_FD_62223 | JGI IMG/M metagenome (GOLD analysis project Ga0068713, IMG submission 62223) | Enrichment culture microbial communities om Arthur Kill intertidal strait, New Jersey, USA, that are MTBE-degrading - MTBE-AKS2 (Arthur... | ecosystem: Environmental > Aquatic > Marine >... | reverse complement strand
AGATATTCTTTTTTCCCTGTATTGCTCATAATATACCCCATTATTACGGTTACATATATTATGAGTCAACGACCTTTTTCCCAAATTGCTTGGGTTACATTAATTATGAGTCAATGCGCTAGAAAACTTTGTGATAAATAGTGCCGATAATAAATTAGTACTAATAGTAGTTGATCCTCTAGTGGGAGGTCTTTTTTTCTGCCCCCGCCTACTCTTCGTTTTCGATTCTTTTTATTGAACCTTCTTGATTCTGTGCCTTGGTAGATCGGTATCAATTGGTAATAAAGTACATTAAATTTCTCTACGGTTATTCCTGTCAGGCTTCTAAATATTTTCGGCCGCTTTTTCAATTGAGATGTTCTACTTTTTCTCATTGTTTTATCTCGCTCTTTTTTCTTTGCAAGATATCATTTCTTTATGTTTTTAAACAGCTTTTTATTTCGCAGTGACTCTAATATAAAATAAGTTAAGATAACTTAACAAATTTAGTTTACTCTAATTTGATTTATACTATAAATCATACAATTCATTTTATTAACTTTATTGATATGCAGAAATTAGCTCTCAAATAGACGTTTCATGTAAAAAAATGTCTGAACATCAGTTTAAGTTTTGAACAAATTTCAACTAGTATATTTTAATACAATAGCCCAGAAGTTGAAAGTCATTACATCCTTTAGATTATTTTTTTAGCAAAGTTATTAACAAAATAATCATCATATTATATAAAGGATTGAAGCAAAAATTGGAATACTCTTGACAATCATTTCGATTATTCATATGTTTCGAACATTCTAATAAAAAGTTTGAAGAGAATAATGCCAATAGACAAAAAGCAAGAATCTTGTGCGGAAAATAAGAAGAGAATGATTTTAGAAATCTCAAGAGATCTTTTTGCGAAGTACGGATTTTCTAAGACGACACTTGATGATATAGCGAGCGCCTTAGGAATGAAAAAATCCTCACTCTATTATTATTACAATAATAAAGAAGCCATTCTCTTTGATGTGATACAAAATGAAAAGAAAACGTATTTAAATGAATTAACTACTGCGATAAAAAACAAATCAAAAATATGTGATAAAGTTCTAGAGTATGAAAGAGCAAAAATAAAATATCTAAGAGCAGCCGTAAATCCTTATGATATGACTGTGAGCCTTTATCTGGAGATTAAGAACAAAATTCAAACGGTATTGGAAGAAATAATTAAAGATGAGGAAACAATAGTAAAACAAATTATAGATGAAGGAATAAAAAATAACAAAATAAAGAAATGCGATTCCAAAGGATTGACAAAATCAATAGTTACAATTTCTGAAGCTTTACGATACCGGGAGTTATATAACACATCTGCACCAAAAGTAAATCAGATTGATTTTAAAAAAGCAGAAAATGATATAGAGTTCATTATAAAATTGGTTTTTGAAGGGCTTAAAAAATAAAATCAAAATAGACTATGAATTGAAAAACGAACAGCAAATTAAGTGAATAAATTGGAGTAGTAATAAATGAAGAAAATAATTTTAGGTTTAATTACATTGACAAACTTGCTCTATGGTCAAACACAAGAAAAATTAATTTTAGATATAAATAAAGCTGTAGAGCTTGCATTAGAAAAAAATTCTAACATAAGAATATCGAAGATGGAAGTGGAAAAATCCGAACAAAAATTACGCGAAGCACGGAGCGGATTATTTCCAAAGATTGATGCGAGTGCACAATATCAGCGATTTATTGAGAAGCCGGTCATATTTTTACCAGCGGGTTCTCCATTCAGTCCTCCGGGTCAGCCAGGTATATTAGAAATAGGTTCCGATAATTCATATGTGGGAACAGTAGGAGCGAGTGTACCTCTTTTCGCTTTAGGTTTATATGATGGAATTGAAATTGCCTCCTCAGGAGTTGAATTAAGCACTGAAAACCTTAAATCAATGGAGGTTAAGACTATTACCGATGTGAAAAAAGCTTTTTTAAATGTGATAATTGCCAGAGAGTTTAAGATTGTAATGCAGCAGAGTTTGCAAAATGCTTTGGATAATTTTGAAAATGTAAAAAGACTAAATAAAAATGAAGTTCTTTCTAATTACGATTTGTTAAGGGCTGAAGTGGGAGTTGAGAACTTAAAACCGCTGGCACAACAAGCTGAGAACAATTATAAGTTAGCTAAGGATGGATTAGGAATAACAATAGGACTAAGTTCTGAAAAAGAGATAGAAATTACAGGCGATTTAGAATTTGCTGAAGATTATAAAATTCCCTCCATAGATGAAATAATAAATCAAGTGCTAATAAATAATCCGCAATTGAATATAGTTAATAAACAGTTAGAGATTACGAATACCTCAATATCACTTGAAAAATCATCATATTATCCATCTCTTGCGGCTTTCGGGAATTATCAATATCAAACACAAGCAAATGATTTCAAATTTGAGAACTATAAGTGGGTAAGTACTTTTGTTGTAGGTGTACAACTTCAAATACCGGTTTTTAACGGGTTTAAAACACAATCAAGAATACAGCATGCAGAGATTACATCAACGCAGGTAGATGAACAAAAGAAAAACTTGATTGAAGTTCTTAAAACACAAACACAGAGCGTTGTTTACAGAATTGAACAAGCTGTTAAAAGAATAAATGGTCAAATGAAAACCGTACAACAAGCACAAGAAGGTTATGCTATAGCCAAGACAAGGTTAGAAAATGGTATCGGAACTCAACTTGAATTAAATGATGCAGAACTTGCATTGCGGCAAGCCAAACTGAATAAATTGCAGGCAATTTACGATTTGAAAGTTGCAGAAGCCGACCTTCAATACTTATTAGGTAGAAAATAAAAAAGATTAAGGAGAATAAAATGAAGAAGAAATTTTTAGCAATATTTTTTGCAATGACTATACTTTTTGCTGCGGGATGCTCAAAAGAAGATAATAATACTAACGGAAAAAATATAAATGAAGCTATTCCCGTTGAAACGAAGAAAGTTGAGAAAAGTAATCTCGATCAGACAGTTGATCTAGTCGGAACTCTTTTTGCGTGGAAAGAAGCCAATCTTGGAGCGCAAACAACAGGAAGAATTGAAAAAATATTTGTTGAAGAAGGCAGCGAAGTTAAAGAAGGAGATCTTCTTTTCCAGATGGATGATACACAATTAGCTCAAGCAAAGATTCAATATGAAGTTGCAAAGGATGATTTTAACAGAATGAAGCCACTAAATGAACAGGGTTCTATTTCCAAACAGCAATTTGATAAAGTGAAAGCCGGATATGAAACGGCAAAATATGCTTATAAATTATTGCTGGCAAATACTCAATTCAAAGCTCCTTTCTCCGGAATAATAACATCGAAAAAAATGAATGACGGTGAAGTATTTCTTCTTGCACCGGGTGGAAGCGGAGCGCCGGCAATTGTTACACTAATGCAGTTGAATCCCCTTAAATTAAAAACCAGTGTTAGCGAGTTAAACTTCAAAGATTTACGACTTGGGCAAAAAGCTGATGTGCAAGCAGATGCTTATCCGGGAATTTTATTTACCGGCGTTGTCAGCAAAATCAATCCAACAATTAATTCCGCAACCAGAACTTTTGATATAGAAATAAAAATACTTAATGATGGGAGAAAGCTTCGACCGGGAATGTATATAAGATCAACTATAAATTTTGGGCAAGTATCCGCACTAGTTGTTGATCGCTCCGCAATTTTGAAACAGACGGGTACATTTAATTTCTACGCATTTGTAACCGAAGGAAATAAAGCTGTTAGAAGAACAGTAAAAACCGGAAAAGAATTTAATGATCAAATAGAAATAATTGAAGGATTAAAAGAAAGCGATAATTTAATTGTTAATGGACAAGTACGCGTTAAAGATGGTTCGACTGTAGATATCAAAAGAACAGGAGAGACCAAATGACTTTACCCGAAATATCTGTAAAAAGACCGGTATTATCAATAATACTCTATCTGGCAATTATAGTTTTAGGATTAGTTTCTTACGAAAGATTGTCGATCGATTTGTTACCGGAAATTGAATTGCCGATGATAAGTGTCTTAACTTCATATCCCGGGGCAACCGCTCAAGATATTGAAATAAATTTATCGAAAAAAATTGAGACCGGGCTTAGTTCAGTCAGTAACCTTAAAAAGATTACATCAACCTCTATTGATAATGTGTCGGCAGTTACTTTAGAATTTGAATACGGTTCAAACTTAGACGAAGCCGCTAACGATATCAGAAATGCATTAGAATTAGTAAAAAGAAATTTGCCCGATGGTGCCGATGTACCGATAATTTTTAAATTCAGCACTGATATGATGCCTATAGTTATGCTGGGTATAACTGCCAATGAAAGTTATATCGGTTTGAATAAATTAGTAGAAGATAAGATTGCTAATCAGTTAAAGAGATTGCCTGGTGTTGGTACCGTTCAATCCATAGGCGGTCCGGTAAGACAAATTTCAATTGATATCGATCCCAATAAATTACAAGCATTTAACTTAACCGCTTCTGGGATTGGCAATGTTTTAGCAGGCGAAAACCTAAATTTGCCGGCCGGTTCTATAAAAATGGGACGAATAGAATATAATGTTAGAACTATGGGCGAATTCATAAGCGCTAAAGAGATGGAAAAGGTTGTTGTCGGTCAACAAGCCGGAAGAATAGTTTATCTTAAAGATGTCGCTACTGTTCGCGATACATTGGAAGAAAACACGAGGGACGTGAGGTTGATGGGAGGGAAAAATGGTTTGATGTTGATGATCCAAAAGCAATCCGGCGCGAATACTGTTGATGTAGCAAGAGAAGTATTAGCTAAAATAGAAACTATTAAAAAAGAGTTACCCTCTGATGTAAGCATAGAAAAAATAATGGATAGCTCTGAATATATCGTTGATTCAATAAGTAATCTATCCGAAACAATTCTTTACGCATTCGTTTTTGTTACAATTGTACTCTTGGTTTTTTTAAGAAAATGGCGCGCAGCTGTTATTGTTCTTTTGGCTATACCGGTTTCATTAATAGGCGCTTTTGTTTATTTATACTTTTCCGGCAACACCATAAATATTATTTCGCTTTCTTCGTTAGCAATAGCCATAGGGATGGTTGTAGATGATGCAATTGTAATTATAGAAAATGTAACACGACATGTGGAAAGAGGTTCAAGGCCAAGAGAAGCCGCAATTTTCGGATCCACTGAAGTTGGATTAGCTGTAATGGCTTCAACGTTGACGATTGTAGCGGTCTTTTTCCCACTGGTATTTATAACCGGGCTTTCGGGCATTTTATTTAGACAGCTCGGTTTTATGGTTACAATAACTATTTTAATTTCTCTTTTTGCTGCTTTAACTATAGTCCCAATGCTCTCTGCAAAATTATTGAAATCCCGAAAAGATGAAAAACCAATCAAAAACAAAACCTTAAAATCAATTGATAGTTCTTTGGGGAAAATGCTCGATTCGTTAGACGGGTTTTACAAGAAAGTGCTTATTTGGGTTTTGGGACATAAGAGAACAACGATAATTATTTCGATTTTAATTTTTGCTGGTTCACTTGTTTTAATACCTATAGTAGGGACAGAATTTATGCCGAAATCAGATGCAGCTTCTTTAACTATTTCAATTGAACTGCAGTCAGGCACCAGGCTTGAAGAAACATCTGCATTAGTCGCTAAAGTTGAAGATATTATTAAAAGAGATTTTCCAGAAGTAATTTATTTTTCCGGCAGAGCCGGAACCAGTACTAAAGGTTTTTCTTCTATTATAATAGGACAAAGTGAAGGATCTAATATTGCTAGTATAATGATAAGGACCTCAAAAAAAGATAAAAGAGAAAGATCAATTTTTAATATGGCAGATTCCTTTAGAGAAAAACTATCACACATACCAGGTATAAAATCATTAACTATCTCAACTAGTACGGGAGCTGCTATGATGGGAGGCGCTCCGATTGCCGTTGATGTAGTTGGTCAAGATTTTGACGAAACCGGAAGGATTGCTAATCAGATTAAAGAATTTATGTACAATCTAAAAGGTACCAGAGACGTAAAATTAAACGTTACTGATCCCAAACCGGAATTACAAGTGGCACTTAATAGAGAAAAATTAGCGTTAAACGGATTAAATACAACTATGGTTGCAAATGCAATTAGGAATAATATATACGGTTTAACAGCTTCAAAATATAGAGAACTTGGCGATGAATATGATATTTTTCTAAGATATCCGCCAAATGAAAGAACCTCGATTAATCAAATTGAAAACCTTCCTTTAAGCACACCAATGGGAGGAATTATTAAATTAAAAGATGTAGGAAGAATTGTTGAAAAATATTCTCCTTCTGAGGTGAGAAGAAAAAATCAAGAGAGAGTTATAACTGTAGTTTCCGATATTGAAGGCAGACCTTTAGGGGACGTAACAACTGACATACAAAACTATGTTAATAAAATACACATACCAAGCACGGTAACAATTGAATATGGCGGACAAATCGAACAACAATCAGATTCGTTCCGGGATTTGGGCTTATTGTTATTACTCAGTATTATATTGGTTTATATGGTTATGGCAGCGCAATTTGAATCATTCCTTGATCCGTTTATAGTTATGTTTTCAGTTCCCTTTGCATTTACAGGAGTTATATTAGCGTTGTTAGTTACCGGTTTCCCTATAAACATAATGTCGTTATTAGGTACGGTTATGCTTGTTGGTATAGTCGTAAAAAATGCTATCGTTCTTGTTGATTATATAAATATAACCCGCGCAAGAAATATTCCGCTGTACGAAGCAATTATTTATTCAGGTAGAAACAGATTAAGACCGGTACTTATGACAACTTTAACCACTCTACTTGGCACTTTGCCATTAGCGATGAGTAAAGGGCAAGGTTCTGAAATGTGGCAATCATTGGGAATAGCTACGGTTGGCGGATTATTCTTCTCAAGTATTATAACCTTAGTTCTTGTGCCGGTTATTTACTCAATTTTTGAAACACGCATTAAAAAGAAAAAACAAGTAGATTAAAAAGAGGAAAAAATGAAAGCAGTAATGATAGTTTATAATCACGGAATCACCGAAGAAGTTGATGAAGCACTAGAAAAATTAAATATAAAAGGATTTACAAGATTTTTAGATGTCCACGGACAAGGCAGCGATAAAGGCGAACCGCATTTGGGAACTCATATTTGGCCAAGTAAAAATGCGGTTGTCATAACGGTTATAGAAGATAATTTAGTTGAAAGTTTATTGGAAAAAGTAAAAGAAATAAATGCAGAAGCTGAAGAACAAGGCATTCACGCTTTTGTCTGGAATATAGAAAAAATGATTTAGCTGAATTAAAAAAAGAGGTAGTGTTAAAAGTTTTATGAAAAAATAAGAGAAAATTAGGAAAGCGTTTTTTTGAGGTATAGGACAATGATAAGTCAATATGATAAGTAAAAGACGGAAATTAAAAAGTAAAGTGATGATGATAATAAGTCAAGTTGACCGGTTAGCTTCTTCGTGATAAAAAAAAACCGTTGTCCCAAGGACTCTTTTGGAGAAACGGTTGATAAATGAGCTTTCTTTTCCTTTAAACCACGACTTAAGTGGTGGTTTAATAAGTAAAAAATGCAGAACTGTAACTGTTTTAACGGTTTCAAAAACAATCGGTCAACTTGGGTTTATTATTAAAACCGATACATTGTTGATCTTAAAAAAACTGTTTGATGATAAGCAAAAAATTCTGATGATTATTAAAGATTTTATTAAAAAATTACAAAAGATTGAGAACCAACTGCCTTACAATACATTTGTAAGTGATGGAAATAACAATAGGATTAACACGAGTTTTTATTTCGATAATGACAGCAAGAGAGGTTATTTAGAAGTCATTTTCGGTGATTTATGTATTGGACCGCCCGGCTTTGCGCACGGAGGTGCAATTGCTTCTGCTTTCGATGAAGCTATGGGTGCAACTGCCTGGTTAAATGCTCATAAAGTAATGACGGCAAAATTGGAAATAAATTATTTGAAACCGGTTCCTTTGAATACAAAAATATTAGGTGAATTTTCTATCGTGAATTTTCAAGGACGGAAAGTAAAAATAGGTGGGAAATTAGTTTCGGAAGATGAAGAAACTCTCTTTGCAGCAGCAAATGGAATTTTTGTGGTTGTTGATTTGAAGAAATTTGAAAATCAACTTAACCAGGATGAAACGAGGTGAATACCTCCCACAGATAGGTGTTGGTTTAAGCTGCGTATATATGAAACTCGACGAAGCTGATGATAGGACTTTTGGAATGATCTTTGGCTCAGTATCTGTCCCATTATCCGATTGGTGGGAAGGTTGCCATGAACTAGAAGAGAGAAGCATTAAGGAGGAAATTGCGCAGAATAATTTTAAGAACAATTCTCAGTTATTAGTTCTCCAAATGGAGAAAGCATGGCAGGACTTTAACGATGCATATAAAGAGTATCAGCTAAGCGAAGAGTCAAAAGCTCAGGCAGAAGAGAACTTAAAAGTTAATCAAGATAGCTATGATAACGTTTTGATTGCGCTCTCAGATTTACTTGAAGCACAAGCATTACTTCAGCAATCCGAGAATCAATTAACTGATGCTAAGGCAAATTATTTGATTAAGAAAACAAACTATCTGCAAGTTACCGGAAGATAGTTGCATCTGAAATTGGTATGTGAAAATTTCCTGAATAGAAATTAAGATAAAATTTTGGAAACGAAATTAAAAAAATTAAGAAGAAAATATGTTTTTGGGCAAAAAACAAAAGAAAATAGGAAACTGGGGAAACTGATAATTGACTATAGAGTTTCCTTGAGATATATTCTGATGTAATTAATGAATACAATGTTATCACAAAAAACTTTAGATGGTGAGATGAAAACTGTTACTGCTGAAATTGATTCATCGATACGCAAGATTCACGAGTCGCAGCCTGACTCAATCTATAACTTCAAGCGTTTGGAAAAGAAATATTTACTAAACCGCTTTGAAGCAGAATTACTCATGGGACAGGTTGCTTTTTATATACCGATAGACAAAAAATCCGATGAGAATCCTTTTATCAGCTCAATCTATTTTGATAATGAACAATGGAAATGTTTCAATGCTCAGATTGAAAAACAAAATCCAAGATTCAAACTGCGATTAAGACAATACGGTACTGACGGGCTGGATATCAGAAGAAGGTTTTTGGAAATTAAACGCAAGAGCAATTCTATATCCTACAAAGAAAGACTAAATATAATCTTACCTGATTCGGAATCGGCTGCAGATTTTCTCATGAATTATATAGGAACAGGCAATATGAAAATTAAAGTTGACTCAATAAACGAAGTCTATCATAAAATCAGAAATGTTATAACTGATTATAAACTTGAACCTGTAGTACAAATCGGTTATACGCGGCGGGCATTTGAAAGTAACGACCGCTCGTTGAGAATTACATTTAATACAGGATTACAGTTTCGCTCCTTCCCGAATATGTTCGATACCCCGTCTATCGAAAAATACGAAATGCCGGATGACCTTTTCATTATGGAAGTAAAATACAAGGGACAAATGCCGGTGTGGTTAAAACGAATATCAGATCAAATAAAATTAAGAAACAGCGATTTTCAAAATATTGTACTGCTATTGCTTTCTTGTATGATTTTAACGAAAACGCCGAATCGGAAACTAGATCATTAAATAATATCGGTACATATCGTCATGGAAATATTCGAATCATTATCGACAATCCAGTTCGAGTTCAACTGGTTTGACGCTATTATAAGCTTAACAATTACAACGCTGCTTTCATTCACAATAACCGGCGTTTATATACTAACTCATAAAGATAAAGGTTATGAACATGATTTTATTCAGACATTAATATTTCTCAGTATTGTTGTCTCAGCAGTAATGTTGGTTATAGGGAATAACCTGGCCGGGGCCTTCGGACTTGTTGGTGCGGTTTCAATCATACGTTTCAGAACCCGGGTGGAAAATCCGTATGATACGGCGTATATATTTTTTGAAATGGCCGTCGGTCTATCCTGTGGACTGAAGCAATATTCTGTAGCAATAATCGCAACATTATTTATTTCCTTAGTGCTCATATTTTTTTGGAAAACCAACTTTGCCGGATCGTCAGCGCCAAAAAGCGGAAATATTTTGAGTGTAAGAGTTCCGGATGTTATTACGGGACGCAATATCATTGAAAGAAATTTCAACCAGGATGTAGAAAGATGGGATATCATTAGCATCCAGGCAATTGATGATAACAAAGCAGTAATTAATTATAAAGTATCGTTAAAGAAAACTTCTACTTCTCAAATGTTTATGAAGAACCTGTTCGAAACAATTAATGGTCAGTTGGTAATACTTAGATATGAGGCATCTTAGTTTGAAAAGATTAACACAAATATTGCCTTTGATTTTTCTACTCATACTGGTTAACCAGCAGTTAATATATTCGCAAAAAAAAGTTAGCTATGACGGTTATTTTGAAATCGGTGGAGAATCCAAGTATAGAGAAATTTATGTGACAAGTTTTTACAAAGTAAAACTTGAATACAAAATTATGTTAAAGGATTGGATAAAGATTCAAATTGATGTACGTGGTGATTCTGAAGATAGACAGATCGAATTACACGAAAGCAAGGTTGAGTTTAAACTCAATCCGAATTTAGAGCTTGAAGTCGGTGACTTGAAGAAGCGTTACGGATTGGAAGAGCAAGTATCTAATGAAAAACTTATAACAATAGATAAAAGCATTATCAATGATTATTTAGAGCCGCTTGGATTCGTTTCACGCGATCCCGGATTTCAACTCAGATGGTGTGATGATGGCGGGATGTATTCGATTACCGGCGGTGCGCATTATAACGAAACACATCGCGTAACATTAATGACTCGTATAACAAAGAAACAAGTCTTAGGATTAGATAGAGTAGGACTTTGTTTCCAATACGCTTTCGAAAGAGATACTCAATTGAAGAATGCATATGTAGCGGGCATGGATGCATTGCACGATTTTGGAATTATCAAAACGGAATTTGAAGTATTAACAGGGCAAGACCCGCTGGAATCTTATTACCGGAAATTAGACGGCGAATCCGACATGGTGAACTTTCTGGGAGCCAGACTTCAAGTATCAAAACAAATATTTATCGGTTCAAATGATGAATTCAGTATTGAGCCGTTATTGCAAACCAACTTCTTGGCAAAAGATATTGAACAAATAGATATAAATAGTATCGGGATATTAGCCGGATGCAATTTCTATTTCGATGAAGATGTGAGATTGATGTTCAATGGGAACCTTGTTTTAACAAATCACTTCTATGATAAAGATGAAAGAACAATGAAAGGAAGTACTGTGATAGGACAATTACAAGTCAGATGGTAAAAACTAAAAAACATATTGCAATATTTTATTGTACAATGCTTGCTTCATCGATAGCTATTGTTTCATGTACTAACATAGTTGATCCGCCGTCAATAGAAGATCATGGCATCCCGGTTTATAATCTCGAAATAGATAATGACGACTACGGAACATTTGTAACAAATGAATTTTCAAACCTAAGAGTCTATGCTGAACTGAAAGTCAACGGGGAAACTTATGATGTGATGATTAAGCATCATGGATTCAGCTCGCGTGGAAATTATAAGAAAAATTACTCATTGGAATACGATACAAGCGATCCTATTCTTGGTAAAAAAGAAGTTGTGCTTAGCGGACAGGCTCTCGATCCTTCATTATTGAGATCCTATTTAGCAGCAGAGATATTTAATCATTCCGGTATAGCTACGTTTACTCTTTCACCGGTTGAATTGTGCATAAATGAAGAATCTTGCGGATTATATCTGGCGATTGAAAAAATAGACGAAGAATTCTTCACGAAAAGAAATATTGAAGCTGCTGAGCTTTACAAGGCAATATACGGCAATGCAAAGTTTACTTTTCAAGAAAACAAAGATGTAAGATTCGGTTTTGAAAAACGTTTCCCGGAAGACGATAATTATTATTCGCTTGAGCAGTTAATACAAATGATTAGCAGCGCATCTTATGAAAGGTTTCCGTTACAAATTGAAGAAGTTTTTGATGTTGAAGGTTATCTAAGATATATGGCTGCTTCGGTGCTAATGTGTAATCAAGATGGAATTATACACAACTTCCAAATGTACAAAGATAAAAGAACCGGTAAATATAAAGTCATACCGTGGGATTTAGACAGCACATTTGGATATGAAGCTGAGCTTTGTGCATTCCCGGGTAAAAGCGATCTACTCACAAGGCTTCTGGAATATCCACACTATCGCGAAATGTACAGCAACATTTATAGGGAATTGCTCAACAATTATTTTAATGCTGATAATCTAGGAGCAAAAATTGATGAAATGAGCGCAATTATTTCATCGGCATACTCACATGATAGATGGTTAACGGCAAAAGGATATGACCTGGATACAGAAGTTATAAAGCTCAAAGAATTTATTGCACAGCGTTCGCAACATATTGAAGATCAGTTGGAAACATTTAGTTATTGAATAAAGATACCCTGGGCTTCTTTGTGAAAATTGAACTATTGAATACTATGAAGTACTTCTCTAAAAGGAGGATGGGAGAAATGACTCAACACGATAAAGGTAACTATTTACGAGGACTACTTATCATTATAGGAAGGGATAGAATTGTAAAAGAAACTGAAAAGAAGGCAGTTATGCAAGTTGGTAAAGCTCTTGGTTTTGAAGAAAGATTCTGCGAAACGGCAATTGGTGAAATTCTCGAAAACGAATATATCATTGCCCAACCGCCGCTTTTTTCAAATAAAGAAATAGCAGAATATTTTATAAAAGACGGGATAAAAATTGCAGGAATAGATAATGATTTGCATTTACTCGAAATCAAATGGCTGGCATTAACTGCCGAAGTAAACAATTTGTCGGATAATTTTAATCCGCAAATAATAAAGTATTGTAAATCGGTGAAGAATAATCCAACTGCAGAATTTGAACCGGAAATTTATAATTACTTGATGAACAATAATCAGAATAAAAATAAAAAAGCAGTATTGTCATAGTACGGAAAAAAGTCGACTTCTAATAATTACAAGTGTCAAAATGAAGTTAGCAATAATAGCGGCAGGGGAAGGCTCAAGGCTTAGAGAAGAAGGAATAAATATTCTCAAGCCTATGGTGGAAGTAAATGGCGAGAAATTAATTGATAGACTATTCCGCATTGCGCTTGAGAATGATTTTCAAAGTATATGCTGCATCGTGAACGAAGAATCAAAAGAGATAGCCAAATATTTGTTGAAGCAGAAATCGGTGATACCTATTGATGTAAAGATCAAATCGACGCCAAGTTCGCTGCACAGCCTTAAAGAATTGGGCAAGTTTATCGATCATCCGTTCATATTAACCACGGTTGATTCTGTGTTTAATGAATCGGATTTCACTCGGTTTGTTAAGTATGTATCTGATGAAGGAGAGAATTATGATTCCATCTTGGGCATCACGGATTTTATAGACGACGAAAAACCATTGTGTGTTGAACTAAACGATAGAGGAAATGTAATTTCTTTTCACAACGAAAAAGGGAGTCATAACTGGGCAACCGGCGGTATTTACTTTTTCAAACCAAATATTTTTGAAGAAATTAATAGTGTTATCGACTCAGGTCTTCATCGACTCAGAAATTTCTTAAATCATATGTTACAGCAAAACTACACTTTAGGAACATTCAAATTTTCAAAAATTATAGACGTTGATCATGTTGAAGATATAAAGAAAGCGGAAGAGTTAATTAGAAATCATGAAACTATTATCTGAACAATCAACAAAGTGACTAAATGGCATTTTCAAATTACATAAAGCTGAAGTTAAAAAGTCTGCAAGACTACGTACTTATGGTCGGCGACATATTTAAGAAACTCATACACACTCATAGATACGTCGATGATATAGTCCGGGAAATGTATTTGATCGGTGCGCAAGCTTTCCTGCTTGTTTTTTGCGGTGGATTGTTTGTTGGTATCATTCTTGCCATCGAAGTCGGACACCATCTCGAAACATTCGGCGCCGTAACTATTATTGGTAGAGCTGTTTCCCTTGGAATGATTCGTGAATTAGGACCTGTTATAACAGGACTTCTCCTTGCTGCTAGAACAGGCGCTAAAAATACTTCTGAAATCGGAGCGATGGTTCTTAGTGAACAAGTTGATGCGCTTCGAGCCTTCGGTACTAATCCTATTGCGAAATTGACGGTCCCAAGGGTGGTTGCGGCGCTGCTTATGTTTCCTCCGCTTACAATGATTGCTGATGCTGCAGGTCTTACCGGCGGACTTTTTATCTCAACCAGCAATTTCAATGTAGATATGTCTTTTTACTGGGACTCGGCGCTTAGCTCATTATTGTTAAAAGATCTATTCGTCGGTTCCGTCAAGCCGATTTTCTTCGGATTCTTTGTCGCAACTATCAGTTGCTATTATGGAATGACAACAAAGGAAGGAACGGCGGGCTTGGGCCGCAACACGGTTAATGCTGTTGTTATGTCGTCCATGATAATTTTAGTACTCGATTTCATTTTCACAAAAGTAGTGTGGGAGATAATGTAAGTATGATTAGGATGAATAATGTGTCATTAAGTTTTGAAGACAAAATGATTCTAGGTTCTGTCTCGTTGAATATTGAGCGGGGTGAAACGTTTGTAATTCTGGGACCAAGCGGCGCCGGTAAAAGTTCTATTCTTAAAATCGTTTGTAATCTTTGGAAGCCCGATACAGGGAGTGTTACTGTGAACGGTGTTGCTTACTCAAACTTAAATAAAAGTGAAGTGTTCAGGATAACACAGAAAATTGGAATGGTCTTTCAAGGCAATGCGTTATTCGATTCAATTACTGTTGGCGAGAACGTTGGATATTTTATTAACGAGAGGGGTAAGAAAGCGCCCGATGAAATTGAACGAAAAGTAAAAGAAGTTTTGACGTTTGTGAATATGGAAGGAACCGGGGAATTGGGCATCGATCAATTGAGCGGCGGGATGAAAAAAAGAGTGGCTATTGCGCGTGCATTGGCGTTCGATCCTGACATTTTGTTATTCGATGAGCCAACCACTGGGCTTGACCCAATTAATACAAGATCTATTCTGGAATTAATTAAGAAAATAAAAACGATGGGCAAAACTTCCATTGTAGTTACACACATATTAAATGATGCTTTTGCCGTAGCTGATAAACTTGCCGTGATAAAAGACGGTAGGATAGTTGAGAGCGGAAATCTTGATGCATTATTGAATTCATCAAATCCGTTTATAAAAGATTTTTTGAGTGAATACCTAGTCAATGTTAATTACTTAACTGCTTAAAACAGAAGAGAGGTTATGCAAAAGACGCGATTAAAATTCTCCAATTTAAAAGTAGGCTTAACGGTTTTCATTGGTCTGGCTATCTTTTTCATTTTCGTTACAATAATAGGTACGGAAGGTAATTATTTCGCCGATACATATCAGCTTCGTATGTATGTCAATAATGTAGAAGGGCTTACGAATGGAGCTATGGTTTCTCTTGGTGGATTGAAAATCGGGAAAATAGAAGAACTTCAATTCAAATTCAGGGAAGAAGAAAATGGAATAGACATAGTAATGGAAATTCAAAAGGAGTATCAAAACCAAATCACCAGCAGTTCACATGGCGCTGTTAAAACAATCGGCCTTTTAGGCGATAAGTTTATCGATATTTCAATTGGATCTCCAAACGAAACACAATTGAATAACGGAGATTACCTGCCAAATAAAACTAGTCTTAGTTTTGAAAACATTACCGGCAAACTTGACCCGTTGATTAATGATCTATCCCATGTAATAAGTAATCTGAAGATTGCAACATCACAATTAACTAAAAATGAAAGTGTAGTTGGTAAATTGTTTGTAGATGATAAACTGGCTGCTGATCTTGAATCCACAGTTTCAAATCTTAAAAATTTCTCCGATGCACTAAATAATCAGCATGGAACACTTGGTATGCTTGCTTACGATACCGAGTTATATGATAATATCAAAAACACCTCGAATGATTTAGCAGAGATAACAAAGTTTGTTAAAGAAGGGAAAGGTACTCTTGGTAAAATTATCAAACAGGATTCTCTTTACAATTCCGTAAACAGTTTAGCAGCAAGATTAAATATTCTAGTTACAAAAACGGAGATAGATTCTACCATCGTTGGCGCTTTACTTAATGATGCAGGATTACTAAACGATTTTAATTCTGTAATAATTAAACTGGATTCACTGATAACAGATTTTCAGAATAATCCCGAAAGATATATCAATTTATCACTTTTTTAGTTATCAAACAAACGTGGACGAATGTATGGAATTAAAAATAGCAGGTATACGGAGACAGTGTTCATATTCCCCAAACCATATTGAGAACGATACGTTACTTTTACTTAAAACGGCTGAAGAACTAACCAGCATGGGAGTAGATGTAACAATATATAATGAAGAAGATGTCCCTAATACGAAATTCCAAGAAATAATAATATTCTCAATGGCACAGGGAGTAAAAGCGAATGAAAAGTTAGATACAATGATAGGTGAAGGGAAGATGATAATCAATCTCCCGCGCTCGGTTTTGAATTGCCACCGTGCAAATATGGTGAAGATATTGTTGGAGAAAGGCATCCCGTTTCCGCAAAGTTATATCGTTGACGTACTCGGATCGGATAACATTCATTTCGACCAATTCGGATCTTCAAAAATGTGGATTAAGAGGGGAGACGTTCACGCAGAACACAGAGAAGATGTAACGCTTTGCTTCAGCGAGGAAGAGAAAAAATCTATACTAAAAGAATTCGGAAGACGTGGTATCAACAAAGCTGTTTTACAAGAGCATGTTGAAGGTGACGTAGTAAAATTTTATTCAATAAATCATTATCAATTATTTCACTGGTATTACCTAAACGGAATGAATCATACCAAGTTCGATCAAGTTCAATTGAAACGGTTAGCCGATCTTTCCGCCGATGCGCTAGGTTTGGAAATATACGGCGGTGATGCGGTTATTTCAACGGACGGAGAGATTACATTAATTGATGTAAACGATTGGCCAAGCTTTGCTCCGATAAGGGATGAAGCCAGTAAACATATTGCAAAATTAATTTATCACAAGGCGGTCGATTATGTGGGAAAAAACAGCAACTAGATTTTCTAGGATCGGCACACAAATACCTGGTCCTATTTCTACAAAAATATTTGAAGAAGAGAGCGGATACATTTCACCGGGGATACAAACTATAGCTTTGTCGTCCGGTATTGTAGTCGAAAAAGGTGAAGGAGCCATAATTGAGGATGTTGACGGTAACAGATACATAGACTTCTTTGCCGGCGTAGGAGTGGCAAGTATAGGTTATGCACATCCAAAATTTGTTGCAATGATGACAGAACAAATAAGCAAAATTCATGTTGGAAGTTTTACTTCAAAATCTAGAATGGAATTGACAAAATTATTAGCTGAAAATGCTGTTGGCGATTTGAAGCGGACACAGCTTTACAGCAGCGGCGCTGAAGCAGTTGAAGCCGCACTTCGCCTTGCAAAGTCATACACAAAGAAAACGGAATTCATCGGATTCTGGGGAGGTTTTCATGGCAAAACACTCGGTGTATTGGGTTTGTTAGGTGACACATTCAAACACAGGCAGGGACCGTTACCAATCGGTAGATATTTAACCCCTTATCCCGATCCGAGAAAAGCAATATTTGATTCGGACCTTGATAAAAACGTTGATGCATGTATAGAATTCATTCGTCACAAAATCAGGTATGAAACTACTAATGATATTGCTGCCATAATAGTTGAGCCTATTCAAGGAACAAATGGTAATGTGGTTCCTCCTGTTGATTTTTTACCAAAATTAAAAGCCCTTACACAAGAAATAGGTGCGCTGTTAATTGCAGATGAAATGATAACCGGTTTCGGAAGAACAGGCAAAATGTTCGGTAGTCAGCACTTTGATTTTACGCCTGACATTGTCACAATTGGAAAAGGATTCGGCGGCGGTTATCCAATGACTGGATTGATGTCTAATGACGAAATTATTTTCTCGAAACCGTTTGCCGATCCGAGCGGAAGTTCATCAAGCTATGGTGGGAATCCCTTAGCGTCAATGGCTGCATTGGCCACCCTTCAAACTATTCTTGAAGAAGATCTTGTTGCCAACTCCGAAAAGATAGGTAAGTTTATGTTGAAGAGGCTCTCAGAGTTTAAGAGCAAGTTTTCTTTTGTTGATGATGTAAGAGGGAAAGGATTGATGATTGGAATGTCGCTTGTTGATCCGAAGAATAGAAAGAATTCGATAGATAAAAAATATACCAAAGAATTATTTCAACAGTGTTTACAAAGAGGATTGATAATAATGGGTTACAGTCCTGAGATAAGGATTAATCCTCCTTTAGTAATAACAGAAGAAATTGCAGAAGAAGGTATCAAAATAATGGAGGATGCGTTCGCGCATATTGAAAATGAAATCTGAAATAGAGTTTACCTACAAGTCGAATGATACTGAAGAATTTCTGGACAAAATATTTTATCGCCCCGTGGGCTATCTCTTCGCATTAGCCTCTCGCCTAATTGGAATAACGCCCAATACAATTACTACCCTTAGTATTTTGGTTGGTGTAGCCGCGGGGCACTTATTTTATTACCAGGACATGACGCTAAATATTTACGGAATGCTGCTATTAATTCTTGCCGAAGCCATGGACAGCGCCGATGGTCAACTTGCTAGAATGACAAACACTAAAAGCAGGTACGGAAGAATTCTTGATGGACTTGGCGGCAACTTGTGGTTTGTTAGTATATATCTTCACCTGGCGTTCAGACTTATAAATACGGGTGCATCGCCATGGATTTTTGTCATGATCATTCTTGCAGGTGTTAGTCATTCGCTACAATCAGCGATGGCTGATTACTATAGGAATAATTTTGTTCTGTTCACATCCGGTAAATCCAATAGTGAGATTGATAAATCATCTGTGATGAAAGAATTGTACAACCAATTATCGTGGACAAAGAATTTTTACCGCAAAACGTTGATGCGCATCTATGTTAATTACACTGTTGAACAAGAGACATTTGCCAAGACGTTAATAAAATTATCCGAAGCTGCTAAAGCTAAATACGGCGATCATTTCCCGGAATGGCTTAGCGATAATTATGATTCTCTGAATAGACACTTAATAAAATACTTCAATATTCTTACTACAAACACCCGCATGATCGTATTATTCGTTTCATTATTTATAGGCATGCCGATACTTTATTGGGTATTTGAATTAACGGCGCTGAATCTGATTCTTATATATGTAGTATTCAAACAAGAAAGTAATAGTAAATATTTATTATCCATCTTAAATGAAGGTTGAGAGGAGAGGAATGTTAAAAGGCGCAATTATTGGATTTGGGAAAATAGCCCAGTCAAATCACATAACTGCTTTTGAGACTGATGAATTAAAAAATGAAATCCGGATTATTGCTGTAGTTGAAAAGGATGACAACAACAGAAAGTTGAGCCGGGAAAAATATCCGCACCTAAAATTTTACAAGGATATTGATAGTCTTTTCCGAAATGAGAATATTGATTTTATTGACATCACGGTTCCGCCTAATGTGCATTATGAAATATTGAAAAAGGGTATTGAATACAAAGTTCATATAATGTGTGAGAAACCTTTTACGAGGAAATTGAGTGAAGCTGATAAAATTAAATTGATGCTTGAAAATAGTGATATCTGTTTTATGCCGTGTCATCAGTACAAATATTTACCCTTATGGCAAAGATTCAAAAAGTTCATCGATGATAATTCGGGCCACAAGGTCATCGCGAAATTCGAAATAGTAAGAACAGAAGCCGACTGTGGTTTGCAAATATTAGGTAATAGGTGGCGTATTAATAAAGAAGTGAGCGGCGGCGGGATAACTTCGGATACCGGGGTACATTATCTTTATCTATGCAATTGGCTTTTAGGTAATCCCATCAACATAACATCGCGGATGTTCAATTTAACTCATCATGATTACAATGTGGAAGACACGACGATAATCTTAGGAGAATTCGAAAAGGGTATAGCGGAAGTTATGCTTACTTGGGCAGGCAATAAAAGATTTAATAGTGCATCAATAACATCTTCATCCGGCGCAGTTCAATATAGCGGAGGAAGTGAGGCAATAATTCATACGATGGAGGGAGAAGAGAAAATATCTATCCCCGATCCCTCTAGTAAAGAAAGTTATACGATGTTGTATGTAAAAACTATACGTGATTTTATTTTTCAAATTAATTCGAACAAGCCCCATAAATATTTACCTGAAGCATATAACTCCATTAAGCTGCTTTCAAAATGTTACGAATCAGCTGAAACAAAAACATCAATAGGATGGTGATGAATAATAAAATCAAGACATTGTTTTTTATTATCGGGCTGGGTGTATTCGTCTTTTTGATTAATGAATTTGGGCTGGATAATATTCTTGCCAACTTAAGAAAAACAGGTTGGTGGTTCGTACCCGTTGTAGGTATATGGGGCGTAGTTTATGTGATAAATGCATTTGCCTGGTATTTTATTATTGATGCGAAAACTACAAAACTAAATTTCAGTTCGATATTGCAGATAACCATTTCAGGATTTGCCATCAATTATGTTACGCCTTTTGTCAATCTCGGCGGCGAACCTTATAGAATATTGGTTTTGAAAGAGAAGTTGGGACTTAACAAATCGGTGGCTTCTGTTTTGTTATATACAATGCTTCATTTCTTTTCACATTTTATTTTTTGGATGGCTGCTATTCTTATTGCCGTTGCAACGTTGACATTATCATCAAACATGAAAATGGCATTTGTTGCGGCCTTCGTTGTGCTGGTTTTGTTATGCGCTTTTATGATTCATCGTCATAAGAACGGATTGCTGGAGTTTTTCTTAAAAAACTTTTCAAGAATTCCCGGCATTTCAAAATTAACATCAAAGCTGGATGGAAAGACTAGAAGCATAGAGAAAATTGATGATTTTATAAGAGACTTTTATGTTAAAAGACGTTCTTCATTTTATGCCGCACTAGCATTGGATTTGACAGCGCGCTTTATAGCAGTCCTGGAATTTTATTTTATTCTTCAGGCAATAGGCATTGATGTTACGCTTATGCAATCGTTTTTTATAAGCGCCGGGTCGTCGTTAATAATGAATATGTTCTTTTTTATCCCGTTTGAACTTGGGGCAAAAGAGGGGGGTATTTACCTGGTATTGGAAATTCTCAAGTTCTCCCCGGCAATTGGTGTTTACATTGCGATTGTTAATCGCTTAAGAGAATTCTTCTGGATTTTTATAGGACTTATTCTAATACAATTTTCAAGTAAATCCGACATTAAGAGAATCGTAGAATGATTCATTCAAATAATAATAAGATAAAAGCAATCTTGTTTGATTTCGGCGGTACTTTGGATACCGACGGCATACACTGGTTCGAAAAATTTTGGAATGTCTTTTCTCATTTCGACTCAAATATTACAAGGGAAAATTTGAGAGATGCTTACCTCTATGCGGAAAACGAAATGAAGTTTCGAATAAAACCGGAATATGGTTTATTAAAAACAATTAGTTCGCAAGTAGAATTTCAGACCGACTATTTTGTTAAAGAAAATATTGTTGCAATTGACTTGATGGATTATTTGATCACAAGCGTTACAACGAAATGTTACAATGATGTAGTAAACACCATAAATGAAAATAGAGAGTTACTTAAAAAACTTTCAGACAAGTATAAACTAGGACTCGTTTCAAACTATTATGGAAATGTTGAAAATGTTTTATCCGAGTTGGCAATTTTGGATTACTTCGCGACGGTAGTGGATTCCAAAAGCATCAACATATACAAGCCCGACGAACGAATATTTAAAACAGCAATAAATTATTTACAAGTAAGAGAGGAGGAAACGATCGTCATTGGCGATTCATATGAGAGAGACATAATTCCCGCCAAAAAATTGGGTTGTAAAACCATTTTATTACTTAAAAAGAGTTGGTATGAACCTGCCGATACAAAGCAGGCAGATTTTAAAATTGATTCTCTGAAAGAACTTGGGAAGGGAGTAATGATCTAACTTTTGCAGAAAACAGAGAATCGATTTTCCATTGGAGGATGGAGAAGGGAAATTTAATTATTTCCTAACAATATTAGTTGGAGTTATAATGAAGAATAAAAAGAATACAAATCAATCCAAGCTGGGTGTGATGATAGTTGGACTTAACGGGTCCATATCAACGACATTCCTTGCGGGTATGATATCATTAAAGAAAGGAGACGGACATCCGGTTGGTTCGCTCACACAACTAGGCACAATCCGTATTGGAAAACGGAGCGAGAAGAATTTCCCATTCATAAAAGACTTTACCGAATTGGAAGATATCAATAATCTTGTTTTCGGCGGATGGGACATAAGGTTGGAAAACGCATACGATGCCGCAAAGTATGCTAAAGTTCTTTCAGACAAAGATTTGGAAAATGTAAAAGATGAATTAGTGAAGTATAGGCCATTCCCCGGAGTGTTTGATAAGCATTATGTAAAAAGATTAGACGGCACATGGGTAAAGGAAGCTGATAACAAATATGATTTAATGGATCTATTGCGTCAGGATATTCAAGCTTTCAGAGAGGGCAATAATCTTGAGCGAGTTATTGTCGTTTGGTGTGCCAGTACTGAGATTTTCATCGAAAGAGCAGAAGTACATAATACTTTGGACAGTTTCATTGATGGTATGAAGAACAATGATATCAATATTTCCCCAAGTATGCTTTATGCGTATGCAGCTATTGCGGAAGGTGCTCCTTTCATAAACGGTTCACCGAATTTAGCCGCTGACATTCCGGCAATAGAGGAATTTGCCATCCAGCAAGAAATTCCAATTGCCGGGAAAGATTATAAGACCGGGCAAACAATGTTGAAAACGGTAATTGCACCGATGATTAAAGCTAGAATGTTGGGATTGCATGGATGGTTCTCATCAAACATACTCGGGAACAGAGATGGTGAAGTGTTGGATGATCCTGGCTCTTTCAAGACAAAAGAGGAAAGTAAACTTTCTGTAATTGACACAATTCTTCAACCGGATTTGTACCCGGATCTTTATAAGGATTATTACCACAAGGTAAGAATTAATTACTATCCTCCTGTTGGTGATAACAAAGAAGGGTGGGATAATATTGACATCTTTGGATGGATGGATTACCCGATGCAATTAAAAATCAATTTCCTTTGCCGCGATTCTATACTTGCCGCACCCATTGTTCTTGACTTGATTCTATTTATGGATTTTGCGAAACGAAAGGGGATGTATGGAATTCAAGAATGGTTATCATTTTATTTCAAGAGTCCGATGCATTCAAGCGAACATATTGTTGAACATGATTTATTTATACAGCTAATGAAGCTGAAAAACACATTACGTGAAATCATGGGTGAGTATCCGATAACTCATCTTAATAAAAACGGTACGAAGGTGGAGAAAGAAGAGTTTGAGTTAGAAAATTACCCCGATTGATAAAAAGGGTAATAAAGTTTTCCCCTCCATCTCCACAGTTCCAGTACCTACTCGGGCCTCCCTTCGGGGAGGCTTTATTATTTACATATTCATCACCCTATCATAATACCCCAACCGCCGGTAAAGAATAATCTCCTTCAAAATCTGCGCTGTAAATTTACCGATCCCGTTTATTGATCGAAGATCATCACGCAGTTCTGTTAGCGGAGTATCAAGTTTTGATATTTGATAAGCGGCATATCCGTAAGGAGATTTATTACCCGACAGTTTGAAAACATAATCAAGATGCTCCAGCATCACTACCGCCAAATCGTTTACGTGTGATTTTACAAAAATAGTACCCGGTTTCAGTTTTTTAGGATCAACTGATTAGATGAAGTTGACTTTTTATGTTGGCGGCTAAAAACTTTTTAGTTAAAAAGTATTGATATTCTACAAACAGCTCACTAAATTTGTTCTAAAAGTCCAATAATAATGGACATATACAGCAGATTATGAGAGCTATAGAAGAAATACGAGATAAAATTGATAGGGAAATATTCAACCATACCCAGGTTCTTGATGTACTTAAAAAATACAGCAAACCAAGGGATGTTATAAGCAACCTGATTAAGCGTGGGGATATTACCCGCGTGAAAAAGGGACTTTACGTATTCGGTAAGTTTTGGCAAAGGATTCAAGTTAATCCTGCGGTGTTGGCTAATTTGATTTACGGTCCTTCTGTTATTAGTCTTGAATATATTCTTTCAATTTCCGGTTTGATTCCTGAAAGTGTAACAACAATTACCGGTATCACAACAGGGAGATCCCGGACATTCGATACACCTGTTGGAAGATATTCATATAAGCAGTTAAATAAGGAGAGGTTTTCATTTGGAATTGAATTACACAAAACAGATTCAGGCAATTATTTTGCTGCAATGCCGTTAAAAGCTTTGGCAGATAAAATTTGGTTGGACAACAGGTTCCAGCCAACGTCTCCTTCGTCTTTCGCAGAGTATCTTTATGATGATTTAAGAATTGATGCAAATGTTTTGAAAGAATATATAACTTTGGAAAAAATAGAAGAAATTGATAAAGTCTATTCAGCTAGGAAGATAACTTGGTTCGTAAAATTTATTAAAAAAGAATTTCCAACATAATCCACAATTTTATTAGTAGGCGATGCACTGATATGAATGAACTGCTAAAACAAATTATTGCCAAACCTCTGCCTGATTCGGAAAATGAAGTACTGATACTTTTACGAGAGATATTACAATCGTTGACATTATTAGGTTTATGGCGCTCAAATTTTTTCGAACATGCAGCATTTTACGGGGGAACTGCGTTACGAATTCTTTACGGGTTGGACAGATACTCTGAAGACCTCGATTTTTCCCTACTAAGACCGGCAGAGAATTTCTCGTTCGAAAGGTATAAAGATTCAATAGTACGCGAACTCGAATCTTTTGGTTTCTATATAGATTTCGAGGTAAAGAAAAAGCAAACCGCTTCTCAAATAGATTCGGCATTTATCAAAACCAATACTTTTAATCAATTGATAATTATCGAAGCGCCGGAACGGATTTTATCAACTATCAATAAAAGAACTATCCTAAAAATAAAATTAGAGGTTGATACAAATCCGCCGCCGGATTTTGAAACTGAGATGAAGTATGTCTTTTCGCCAATACAATTTGCGGTAAGGACGTTTACAACACCGTCATTATTTGCCGGTAAAATGCACGCAGTACTTTGCCGGAAATGGAAAACACGAATTAAAGGACGCGACTGGTACGACTTTGCCTGGTATATTTCTCAATACCCTAAGTTGAATCTCAAACATCTTGAAGCGCGGATGAGGCAATCTGGAGATTATAAAGGAACTGCTCCGCTTACTAAGGAGAGCTTATTAGCTCTATTGGATGAGATGATTGATAAATTCGATATTAGTAAAGCAAAAGAAGAAGTTGCGCCTTTTGTCTCAAACGCACGATCGCTTGATATTTGGTCGAAAGAATTTTTCAAATCGGCGGCACAAAAAATAATTTTCACTTAAGAATTGTTGTTTACAATAAATTATTACGGTTTTATAATAATCTAGTTTTATCAGCAAAGCTATTCCCGACAAACTTAAAACGCCCAAAACGTCCACACCTAGACACAGTGGACAGAAGAAAAATATTTCAATCCAAAAAAATCGGATTCAACTAATTTGTTTGTCGACGAATGGTCGTCGACAGCGCAGATTCATGAATGGTCGTCGACAGCACAGATTCATGAATGGTCGTCGACAGCACAGATTCATGAATGGTCGTCGACAGCACAGATTCATGAATGGTCGTCGACAGCACAGATTCATGAATGGTCGTCGACAGCGCAGAAGAAATGTGATTTCTGAGACAACACCATTTTTTTATCCAACCATAAATTTATAATCCTATAATAATAACTTAACCCACAGAAGAAAATTATTGCTTGCAAGATTTGCAATAAATTATTTTCCAATTTGCATTGAATGTTCCAACTTAAAAAGCATGTACGATTCAATTATAAGTAAAATCATAAATATCATTTAATTAATAAACAGAGAGTAATAAATATTCAAGTACAGAAAAGTTTTGATGAATGAATTACGTTAGTTTGTAATAATTTTTACATCATGATCATTTAACTTGTGACCTAGCGGATGTCCTATCACTAAAAACCAATTAATTGCACTAAGATCGATTAGTATGAATTAATTGAAATAGGTAAAAAAATACTTGCTAATTAATTGTTTAAAACATAATTTGAACTAAAAATAAAATAACCAATATGGGAATACCGAAGAAGCCATTAGTAAGTATCATAGTTTAAGATTCCTAAAAGTAAGTTTGGGGAAAACAATCTCTCCCGATTATTCATTCTGCTGAAAATTTTTTATTGATATAGATTATTGTAATTGATTCCGGACTCGGAATATAAAGGTTCATAAATCTAGAACGGTAAGATAAGAAACAATTTCGGTTGAATAAATTTGACCTCTATTCAAAAAATCATTGCGCTGCCGGCGGAAAATTTTATTTTATATTTTCACGCTCAATTCGGCGCATTTAAAATTAAAATTATCTATCGAAGTTATTCTGTGAAAAGGGGTAACTTTTTTTGTATGAATGAAATAGTATACCGGGTCTAAAAAAATGATTGACGGATAAATAAAATCGATTGAACAGAAGCAGGGATTGTTTGAAGATGAAATAAAATTATTTAACCAATGTGTAGAATTGTTAGATGATAAATAAAAATAACAGGGTGGAAGAAAAAAGTAGTTTGACGGAAGAAAAAAATCACTTGACGGAAGAAAAAAATTGTTCGAAGAAAGTATGAAATTAAATGCGGGAATAAAAAGGTAATTAAACGGTAAGAAAAACGGTTTTTACGGCATAAATATTTGTTTTATTAGCTAGAGGGAGGAGATATGGATGCTGGAATTAACTATCTTCAACGCGACAGCAGTACATTAAAAACCACGATCGATTTAAACCGCGACACAATGAACGCATGCGGTTTTTCCGAAGAGATGTATAGCTCATTTGTCCAATCTATTGAAAACTTAAAACTAAAAGAGACCGCACAGCAAAGCGCCGCAAAAGACTCCGAGGAAAAAACAACAGCGCAAAATGAAATTATTTCCAATCTGCAAAAACGTATAAGTGATATAAAAGCCGCTGCAAAAAGCGCTTACGGAAAAGATAAACAAATTTTAAAATTGTTTAAGGTCGGCGCCGATATTCCTAAGGCGGTTAAAAGTCTGATACCACTCTGCAGTTATTTAATTGAATTGGTGGAAGAAAGAAAAACCGAATTGTTAAAGAGCGGTTTAACACAGGCTAAAATTGATTTACTGAACACAGCTTCGAACGATTTAAAAGCTGCCGACGACGCGCAGGAAAACGCAAAGAAAATTAAGAAGAGTAAAACTCTTGAGCGGGATGCAGCCGCAAAAGAATTAAAGGAACAGGTATTCAAGATCCGCAATTTTGCCAAAGCCTGTTTTTCCGGTAAGCCGGAGATACTCGTTCAGTTTAAACGGATACCGAAAGGAAGAGGAGGAGCGAGCGAAGAAGAGGAGACACCGGCAGAGGATGCAGTGAACAAGTGAGGACTTAATACAGGATGTTTACCTGCCACTGGCGGGCTGTGTTTTAGTTGCTGGATTTTGGTTTCCGGTTGCTGGAAACCAGAAACTGGTTACGAATGATATTAGATGCAATTAAAGGGATGGTGGTAATTTGGTACTGAAGGCATTTACATCGGATTAAAACTATCTATTAATATATAAGCAGCAATAAGGGAAAAGAATATGAAAATAGTTAAAAACTGCTTTGTTGTTTTTTGCTTATTATATTTAGCAACAGGTTTAGCAATTGCTCAAGGTAGCATACGTTTAGATATAAAAACTGAATTGAATGAAAAGACTGATTCTGCTCCAATAATTATTGGAGCAGTGAGATTACTTAATGAGAGCCAGAATTTCAAAGTTGTTGAATTTGGGGAGGATTACTCTGTGTGGTTAGTTGATAATGAATCTTATATAGAAGATGATGAAATTTTTGTACAACTCAATGTAGAGCTTAGGAATACTTCATTTATAGGAAAGGGACATCTGATAAATCGGGAAATGATAGAATTTAATTACAGTAGAAATCAATTTGATATTTTCTCTGAGGATGAAAAGTAGAGTTTGAGAAATTTTCTTTGGGAATAGCAAATAAAATAACTGAAAAATTTTTGGAAGCTTATACAGGTGGGAAATTAGTACTGCAATATTTAACGGATAAATTTTTATAAATATTAGGTAGGCAATAGGAGTTTAGGTTATGAGATTCCCAAATGACTTGAAAGAAAGAATGAAATGCTTTAATGAAAAGTGCCAAAACAAATTTTTTTATTTTGCATGTATCTTGACCGGGATTGGCTTGTTCTATACTATAAACGCTGATATTTTTTTACAAAATTCTTCACCGCTTTTATTACCTATACAAAGCGTTTTTTCCTCAAATGAATATACAATAGAATTTAATGATTTGGTAAAGAACGAAAAAAAAACGGCAATACAAGATTCAATAAGTAATGATAAAACTTACATTTTCACTCTTGATGTGAGTGCTTCCATTGTAAATTCAGGAACAACTCCAATTTGGTATAAGAATACAGTTGATGAAATAAATAATATTATGGGTACTAGGCGAGATGGGTTTGCAAGTTCTAGTAGGCCCTCAGGCTTTGAACTTTGTAAGGTAAAGCTGGCTCAACTACTTTTGGAAATAAATGATACCAGATCATTATTTACAATATGGACTGTTGGAAACTTTGGTGAAAGAATATTTCCAAGAGAAGACCATTGCGTTGTTGCATCATCGAGGAATATTTTAATCGCCTTACAAATATTGAAAGAATATAAAGGATCTCAAAATGAAATGAATACAAATTTTACGAATCTATTTGAAATGTTATTAAGCAATTATAAACTCAATAAAGAAATTAGTGATAGATATTTAGATAAATCATATGTATTAGTTCTTATAAGTGATATGATCCATAGTATACATAAAAAATTTCCGAACTTATCACGGAATGAATTATTTGAAGAAATAAATAGTGATCGAATTACACTATATGAAAAGATCGATAAAATAAGAAAGTGCAATCTACTAACAAATGTGATTGTGATATCAGATGCTTTAAATAAAAATAAAATAAATGATTGGGAGACGGATATTCTTTCAAAATTTGAAGAATTTGAGCATTTCTATTTCGACAAAATATCGATAAGGGATAAAATGGTTCAAATGCTCTACACTAAAATTCAAATTCGAGATGAGCTTATATTCTATTATACAAATGAAAAATATTCTGTTTCCAAATGCCAATTAATAATAAGTCATTATGGTAAATACAAATTTGAATTATCTTATCGTCCAAATTCCTATGCAAATGCTTTTACTTGTGAATATGAAGTCCTTGATGCGAGTGCTAAGCCCCTTCAGGGTGATGGGAAAAAGGATTTTCTTACATATGGTAATTATACACCCACAATCGAGTTGCAAGAAAATAATATTGTGCAATTCAATTACGAAGGAAGAATTTACTCACAAAATGATAATTTAGAATTAACAATTTTTTCGCCAAAAGATGTTGATCGTAAAGCATATATAGTCCCGATCAGTTTTATAAAACGATTATCATTATCTACATCATTGTTTATGATTATTATTCAGCTGATCGCCCTATTTATTTTAATTTCTCTTGTTAGCGATTTTTATAAAAGCATAAAAGATATAAAAAAATCAGCATCAGTGGGGAAGGATGCTCAGGCATAATTAAGCATACATTTAATGAGTAAGGCTCATTATCGACTTTGAATAGTGTGAGATTTATGGAAACTCTAAGCAGATATTTTTTATGGGATAAAATGAGTTATTTGATTTTACTAAAAGTATTTAGTTATGAAATTTTTGCGATGAAAAATGTAATCGAAATTTTTTTGAATAAGTTGTCCAATATGTCATGATCAGAAGGATTTTAATAAGGAATAAAATTATGAATTCTATATTTGCAGAAAAGAATAGTTTTAAAATTATACTAGGATTTGCTCTTTTAGGGGCGCTATTTTGGAGATGTACTCCTGATATAAATGACGATAAGTTGACACAAATAGCAAATGAACAATTTAAAAAATCTGCGACTCTTCAATTTGTACATCCAGATTCGATTAATATTGTTATTGATGCAAGTGCGTCGATGAAAGGATTTTCTACAACCGGTTCATTTAATAAATTATTTACGAAAACTATCACTTCACTCGGGTCGAGATTAGGAATTCAATACTATAAGTTTGATACTACTTTGAAAATAGTTGAAGATTGTATGGATTTTTTCGAACCAACTTTATTTCATGGTTCCAAAGCTAACTTCGAATCAATATTCTCTATATCAAAATCTGATACGAATAAGGTTACAATACTAATTACAGATTTGCAATTTAATAATCAAAAACATTTTTTGGAATTAATAAGATATTTTCAAGATGAAATTCATTGTGGAAGATATATAAAAATTTTTAGCGCCATACCAGAATTCAGTGGTAAAATATTCCCACAATTCGTTAATACGAAGGATTATTTATATAGCGGTCCCCGGCCATTATATGCTATTGTATTTGGACAAAGAGTTCATGCAGAGTTTGTGGAGCTTGTCTTAAAAAGGATAATGCCTTGGGACAATTCAATCACATTGAGTAATGAAGCTCCTTTATCATGGGAAATAATAAATTCAAATGCCAGTGTATACAGTAACTCTGAAATATTGGGCATGTCAGATACTGATGATCTTGAGATTAAAATTAGAATAATAGGATCAGCCATATCTGAATGGAACAATTGGATAGTCGAAGAGGTGCAGATTGACCCTTATGTACTTAAAGATACAGTCTTTTTTAAAAATGAACAGTCATTAAAATTGAATAATTTTTCAGTAAGCAATGATACATGTGAAATTGAATTGTTCGGTGAGAATATTAATCCGCGTCCACCCAAATTGTGGCGCTTGTTATTAAAACCAGCGGATGTCCCGCTTTGGGTTTCAAATCAATCATGTGATCCTAATGGAAATCAAGCGCTGAATACGGTCAAATTTAAAGATTTTATTGACGCAGTAATAAATCCGATTCTTAGTCCATTAATAGTATCGTCCTATCATATTTATATTAGAGAGAATTAGAAACTGGAGGAAGAATGTCTGACTTATTTTATATTTTTCTTTACCCAAATGCCAATCATAAATCTATACAATGGTATTCAGATGTATTGGATTCAAAGTGGCTAATAATACTTTTATCACTTTTCCTGATTTATTTAGTCTTTCTATTTATGTTCTATTTCTTGTCTAAACCTAATAAAAGAGCTTTATTCAGGTTCTGGATGATGACAATTATACTAATAATAATTGCCCCGCTTTTAACATATGCTGTAATGTACTCTAGTCGGAATGATCTTCTTCGAGGGGGTGGTCAATGGACATATGATCACACTATTTATACTTTGCTTTTCGGATTTGTTTCGGGTTTAGAATTATTCGTGATTGTGTTAGTAGCTTTTTTAATTATCAGCTTATTTCCTACTCGTTGGCAGATACGGGCAATGCGTAGATATCCATTTAAAATTATTAAGTAAAGGAGGCAATGATGTCAGAACATTTGATTGCGGTTGGAATTGGAGGTACAGGAGCCAAATGTATTGAAGCACTAGGCCATTTGGCGGCATCGGGGCACGCCTCTTCATCGATTTATCCAATCCTTATAGACCAGGATGGGCGAAATGGTAATGTCGATAGGTGCAAAAATTCGCTAAAATCATATATGGATATTAGAGAAATAATTTCTGAGAAAAGAGAATGGTTTTTTAAACCAACTTTTGATCTTTATGATAAATTATTGCCATTATTACCGCAGGAGGATAGTAAAAATTATGGTGCTGCTATAGGTCTTCCTTCGATGTCTGATGATGAAGCCTCTGTTGTTCGATCTTTGTTTTTACCCTCTCAATTAAACGAAGAATTAGATAGTGGTTATAAGAAAAGAGCACATATGGGCTCAGTACTTATACAACAATTATTGGATAGAGAAAATCAAAAACCAATGACAGAAATAGGTCTAAACTTTATAATCGATAAAGTAATAAGAATTGAAAAGCCCCAAGTTGTAATTTTTGGTTCTCTTTTTGGTGGTACTGGTGCTGCTGGATTGGTAAGAATTGGAAAATATTTTAAGGAGAAAATGCCACATGCAGTTATTAAGGGTGTTTTCTTGACACCATATTTTATTGTTGGATGTAGCTCGGAGACTGATATTGACGGAAGTCTTGTAAAATCCGATTCAGATATGCAAGCTGTAAAAATTGCATTACAAATGTACAAAGAAGAGATAGAAGAATCATTTCACAATATTTTTGTAATTGGTTCTTCAATTAATGAATTAACGGGTGAATTTGTTTCTAAGAAACCAAGTTACGGTGGTAAAGAACAAAAAAATCCTTCTCATATCTTTGAGATGATAGCTGCAACTGTACCATTGCTCAAGTATGAAGAAACACATAATGAAATATATTCATTTATTTGTGATACAAAGAAGGTAAAACCACCCCTTTTCATAGCCTTAAATCCAAATTATCCAACTAATTCCGACAATTGTTTTAACTCGATCTTAAGTGATTCTTTAATAAACACTAAACGGCTTATATTATCAAGAGATTTTGCTCATGCAATATATAGGACACAAGATCACGATGAAGATTCATGGTGGAGACGGCAGCCTTGGTATGATAGTAAATTTAAAATAATGCTTATTAATTGGGCTGTCAGACATTATAAATGGTGGAAAGAAATTGATTCAGATGAGTGGGAGGAGCACAGATGGAGTAAATTTGCACTTCATTTAGATACACAAATAGATGAATATTCTTACAGTTCAATGCTTTCAAAGCATATTGGAGGAGACTCGCCTAACGATTTAGGGAACGTTTTTAAAACTGTAGATATTTTGAATAATCAAAAATTAAGGAGATTAAAATGGGCATCCATTTAAGACCTGATCATTATTCTGAAGCTGGGAAAAAAGGATGGGTTAAATCTAGTTATGATAATTTCATTAGAAATATTGAAGTTGGCAACTTAGATTTAGGATATTGGGGTTCAAGAACAAGCAATTCTGTCAATGCCCCTGACGCCCATTCTCCAATTTATAGTATACCCAATCCATGGGCCTCCGCTTATCTTTTTAGTAATGTTCTAGGTGATAATAATCATCCACTTTCAGATTATTTAATTATACAAATACTCAATGCATTGTCTGATATCTCGATTTTTGGAAGGTTGGAATTACTTAAAATTGATATACCTGCACAAGACTCAGCTTTCAACAAATTTTGGGTTATGGCTCCAGAATTTATTAAGTATAACAACAGTATGTGGTTTTTAAGGGAAATTGATACTCACCAAGTTATCGGTGGTTTGTCAAAAAATAGTCTATTTTGGATATCTCAACAATATATTGGAGAAGGTGAGCGGGACGATTTTATACAGAATCAGAGTTTAAAAGCACTTTTATTGCAAATCAAGAGAAGCCATAATCCGGTAGATTCAAATTATAATGCATTTTGGTCACACAATCTTATGGTTGAAATGCTTGCAAATCCGGAAAGAATTGGGAGTCAGTTTGAATATACACAAATTGAGAATTCTCCAGTTGAATGGCTTAAAAGAGTTACTATAAGAGGATTTGACAGTGATTTTAAGGATTCTGAATCAGGATGTATTGTTCTTGATTATGATTTATTGAGAAGTAATCCCCAAATCTTATCAGTAATTAATCCCCCTGGATTCATCGAGAAAATTAAAACCGAAAAAGGGGGGAGTAATTTACCATTGAATATGGGACAATGTAATTGGCTTATTCTTGATGAATTTATTGAACCCTATTGGGTGCGAAATGATAAAGTTGAACATTCAAGTGGCAATTTTGTACGATCTCTTGAGGGCGACTTTCTGTATCCTTGTAAACCTGAGTATCTTACAAGATATAAATTGAAATTAGGTGATCTTAGAACGAAGGATAAAATTACATCCGGCCCGCAAAATGCTTCGGCTGATATTGTTTGGAAAGAAAAAAATAAAATAAGATTAAATACAGTTTTCCAGGATGATACAAGAAGTATATCAATTTGGCCACCTTTCCAATCGGAGCACACTGTAAATTATATTATTGAATATAGCATTTCTGGTATAAGTAAGCTAAAGGAATTAGAATTCTATTCTGAATCTGGTTCTAATCAATTAAGGCAGGTACAGAAAATTGAACAAGAACCGTTGAAATTTTATGAAGAGCAGAATTTTAGAATCTACAAATTAGCAAGAAAAAAATTCCCTAAATATATTCGTATTCTAAAGGAATTTCAAAACGAACAATATGGTGGATTTTTTGAAGTAAATGAAAAGCCCAAAGGTGAGCCCCAGGGAGATATTGTTATCGGAATAGATTTTGGAACTAGTCACACATCGGTTTTCTATAGAAAACATGATAGAATTAAAAAAATGTTATTTGAACAGTCTAGCCCATTAATTATTGCAGATGAATCATCTAAGGATGGGATGCTCTATAATTTTTTACCATTAGGGCTTTCAGATAGTAAACCTATTACTGAACTTTTGTGGGAAAAGAAGATTCCTTGGCAGCCATTTCAAACGCAGTGGATGGATTTCTCTTCAGGTAATCTAAAGTCAAAGTTTTTGCAGGATGGAAATATCCCATTTATGCATTATTCAGGTGAGGCAACAACCGCCAATCTCTATTCAAACTTGAAATGGGGGGCTGATGACAACATAATTACCTATCGGGAATTATTTTTAAAACAACTATTGTTAATGATATTAATTGAAGTTGAAGCGATTGGTTGTGCTAAGGTAGAAATTAATTGGTCATATCCCAAATCCTTTTCAAGTGACCAAATAAATCTTCTCAAATCGTTTTGGTGCAATGATACACTAATAATCTTTTAACATAAACGTAATCGAGGATAGTAATTATGGAAATCATAATAAATAAAAATGGGATAACGGAAGCAAAAGCAGCAGCACTTTACTTTTTAGGAAATACTAATTTTAATACTTCAGGGTATGCCGCAGTTATTGATATCGGAGGCGGTACTACTGACTTATCATTTTGGAATCAAAGAAAACTTAAGTGGGAAGATAGCGTAAAATTCGCCGGTGGTGATTTATTAGAAATCCTATCAGATCTTTTAGCGTATGTTGAGGCAATCAATATCTCTGATTATGATATTATGATGAGGAAATGGCCTTATGTTGACAAGAGTTGGGATAAAAAAATGGAAAGTCTGACAAAAAAGCCATTCTATAATAAAGCGATTCGTACCATATGCTTGTTCTATTGTGGTATTTGTTATTATATCGGATTACATTTACGTGGAAATGGAATAAATAAAACTCTAGATCATGTCGCTTTTGCAGGTAACGGTATCAGATTTCTAGAGATAATAACCATTGGTAATGAATTATCACAAGGAAGCCTTGGGAATTGGATCAAACTATTTCGGAAGATGATCGCTGCGGGACAAGGATTAGAAGAAAATGGTGAAACTTCATTTGTATTTTCAAGTGAACCAAAATTGGAAGTTGCTTTTGGTCTTGTATCTAAAAATCTCTTATCTTTTCATACTGAGGAGGAAACATCTAAAAAACTTTTAGGTCTAAACCTTTCGTTAGATGGTGTAGATTATAAATATAATGAATGGGCTGGGAATCACACCGCGGCTGATTTTAACAGAGCTGACGTTGATTATGAGATCCTAATAGAATTTATTAAGCATTTTAAAGATAAGGCAAAAGAATATTTTAAAAATTGGGATCTGGATTCTCTCGTTGAAGATTTTACAAAAACGATGAAAGACCAAGTAGGAAATTCCTTTGAAAAGAGAGATCAGGAAGAATTAGCAACGTCATTATTTTTGGAATCACTAAAAGCATATATGAAATGGCAATATACAAAATGATTAAATATGGGCTTGGATTAAAATCAATCTTTTTAATTCTATTGTTTCTGATGATCTCCACATTTGTTTTTCCTCTCCAAAGTGGTACCCAGAATAGAACAAATACAGCTGAAGAAAAATCTAATGGTAAATTTGACGATTTAGAAATGGATTCAGCATCATTACAGATTTTAAAAAATGATCTGAATTCAAGTGAGAGTAAGTTTTCAAATTTGGAATCACTCCACATAACAAATAATAAAATTGACGAAATAAGTGATACCATAAAATTATACGCAATAATTTTATCTTTCTTGTTCATTATCCTGATTATAGTAATATTTTGTGGGTATCGGAACATTCGGAAGAAATTTGAAAGAATTGTCGGACTACTAATGGATAATATTGTGGATAAAGATTTTGTATATTCAAATAATAGTACTAATTCTGTACTAAAAGATAAATGGGATAACCAGGACATCAGAGGCCTAATAAATAATTTGCAAACAGAAATCACTAATTTGCCAATCACTATCAATGAACACTTCGAGAAACACTATAAATTCATCTTAGCTAATGTTGGTAAATCTGGTATTGGAAAAAGTGAAACAGAGAATGAGAAAGATAAAGAAACTGAGCCGAGCGAAGCTACAATTAATGTTAAGTATATGGGATCCCCTAATTCAAAATTTTTATTTGTAAAAAGCAATATCGCTGAATACTTCTATATCAAAAAGGATTTTGAGCAATGGAAATTATACGTTGTTGAAAATTTAATGAATAGACGACCGAGTCAAGAGTACGAAGGAATTATTGGAAAGTTCTTTGAGATATTAAAAATTGATAATCCTTCAAAATATAAATTAGAAAAACCTGCCTTGATTGAATGGAATGAAACCGATCAAAAGGGATTTCTTGAAATGAAAGGTCTAATTAAACAAATCTAACTATTCCTATGAGTGAACTATGTTGAATCCTGGAATTATGTTGACAATCCTTGCCTTAATTATTGAATTTGTGATCCTTATTGCGTTGCGAAAATCGTTTAAGTCTGGTAAAGCACTAATTTTTACTGAAGTTAAATTTAAGAACGCACTTGAAAATTGTTTGGATAATATTGAAAACACTGTATTTGAAAACATTATGTTCTATGATCTTATAGATTTAATTGGCAGCCAAAGAACTCCATCAGAAATTAGAATCACAATCAATAGATTTTTAGAGAGCTTTAATGAAAAAATTAAATTTTTGTCGAATTTGGGACCTGTAGTTGGTTTGTTTTTTACATTTTCTGGGATGTTACTAATGGTAATGGAACTTTCTATCCAAACTTCCGGGTTGGATGAAAATATTTTAAACCAAGCTTTTAGTAACCTTTATCCTGTTTTTTTAGGTGGTGCATCAGGAATTTTTAACTATGGTTATGGACTTTATTTATTAAATGATTTGATAAAAAGACAACGAATTGCGACCGATGTGCTTTTCATTTCATTTTTAAAATTTGAAGCAGAGAAAGGTATTGCAAAACCCAAAAATCTAGAAGATGCATATAATCAATTATTAAAACCCCTGACAGCACTCATCACCAAATTAAAGTCGATTAATAATGGTTTCCAAAACTTTTCTAAAGAAGCAAATAATTTAATTGAGACTTATTCAGAAAAGACTACAGATTTTACTCAAAATATGAATAAATCATATCTCAGTTTGTCAAATGAATTTCAAACAAATCTTACTAAACTTGATACAATAGCAAAAGATATTTCTCAAGTTTATCCTATCATTAGTGAATCTGTAAAAAGATGGCAGGACTCTTCGAATTCATTAGTTGATTTTTCCAAAGTTATTAAACAAACGGAAGATAGATTAATATTGTTGAATGACACATCAAGTACTCTTAAGAGTTTAATAACTAAGTTAGATGTATATACTGAGAATGTAAATAAGCTGAATGATTGGGTTGAAAAAGATAGGTTAGAGTTTAGAGACTTAAAGAATGAGATACAAAAATTTGTTAAGGATATGGCTGATTTTCATAATAGTATTGAACAATTAAAATTGAGTTTAAAACCTATCGAAGACAAACTTGAATTACATCTTCCTGGGATTGATAAAAATTTATTAGAATTTAAAAATGAATTACCAAACCATCTAACTCAGAATACAAAAAATAATCTGGATCAAATCCAAAAATTAATAAGTAGAAAAGAGACAACTCCATTTGTTAGAAATGACATTATTCATTTAAATCAAGCGGGCAATAAATCTTACAATAACCAAGATTATCAAGATGATATTTTAGAAACATTAAGAGATATCAATAGTAACTTGATCCTTCTATCAGAAAAAAGAAATTGGTTTTTTCAATTAATCATAAAAATAAAAGATCTTGTGAACAATATTTATACTAAATATATTTCAAGAAAATCAACTATAAAATAATGTCCAAAAACAATTACTTGGGATTTTGGTTCTCTTACATAGAAACACTTACAGGTTTAGCATCGATATTTTTACTATTGTTTGTTAGTGCTACTTTTCGGGAAAGACTAATTTCTGAACAAAATGAGCGTTTAGTTGAGAGTTGGAAAAAAGCGAATATTGAACTAACCAATTTGAATGCCGCTCCTGTCCCAGATCCGGATATGGGTGGAATGCGTATTACGTTAGCGGATAATCTAATTTTTAGATTAGGGTCTTCCAACCTTACTCGAGAGGGAAATGTTAGAATAGTTGAAGTATCAAATGTATTAGCTGATTATTTCCACAATAATCCAAGGTTCAATGATAAAATGAGAATTAAAGTCGGAGGTCATACAGATCGACTTGGTGGGGATGACATTAATTTCCCTTTATCATTTAATAGAGCTAAAAACATTACTGAAATAATGCAGAGAGTATTTTACAGTAAAAATATAAGGGTAAAAATTACTCCGATTGCCTATGGTTCAAAATATCCTGTGCCTGGACATAATAAGCTAGTTGAACCAAAAAACAGAAGAATAACAATTGTTATAGAACTATTATCAACAGAATTGTTGGCATACTAGATTATTCATGATTGTGTGTTAATAGATTTAACTCCCAAGTTTATGACGTAATGAATTATTGATAGAGACATCTGAAAAATTATGTTAATTAATTTTATTTTTGAATTTTACTGTTTTTTTGAAAAAATAATTTCTACATCAATAAAAAAAGTACTTTGAAATAGTGTTGTCTGCTTTATAGAGTCGATACCCGACTCTTGTAGGCAGAGTTTAAGAAGTCAACGATATCATTCTCCTTATGTTGAAAACTAAAGCTGCAAGAGTAAATTCAAAACGGTTTGTTTCAAGGTCATAATAACTACATCGCTCATAGCCCAAGACATTTTTCATATAGGCAAAAGTTCTTTCGACGCTGTTTCTGATGGTTGAGAGTAATCGATTTACTTTCCTCTGAACCGGAGTTAATGGTTTGTTGCGATAACCTTTTTCTAAAATTCCGTCAAATATTCTTTTTGATTCAAGTTTCTTTCTTCTCGATTTATTAGCATAGCCCTTGTCTGCAAATACTGCTTCTTCGGTGTAATCAATTAGGTTGTCAAATTCATTGGAGTCGTGAACACTTGCTTTGGTAAACTCAAGGCGCTTTATTATCTGACTATCTTCATCAATTGCTATATGTCCTTTATATCCGTAATAAGTTTTGCCGCGTTTCTTTGTGAAGTCGGCATCCTGGTCTTTGTTGCTTATTGGCCTTGCCTGAGCTTGTTTTATTGTGGCATCTACTATCGTTCCTTTCCCGACGATTAACTGTCTTTGCTTTAGTTTCTTATTAAATCTGTCAAAGAGCATCTTATCTAAACCCAGTGAAGAAAATGTTTTGCGATAACGAACAAGTGTTGTCTCATCTGGTATTGAGTCTCCACTGGTTATTCCTAAAAATATCTGAAAACTTCTTCTATCGGCTATCTCTTCTTCTAACCTTGGATCCGATAGATTATAGATTGTCTGGAGTATGAAACATTTTACTATTACTTCTAACGAAAATGGTCTTCTACCGACTTGACTGACAAGGCGGGATTCTGTCGTTTTGGTTTTGCTCATTTCCAATTTTTGTTCTATCGGTATTATTAAATCTTTCCAGTTTATTTTTTGGTTGATTGTCTCCAATGCTCGTTTGCTTTGCGTTTTTATATGTTTCTCGAATCCTTCGTTGGCTGCTTGGGTAAACAAATCTATATTATTCACTTTATTCGTTCGCATTTTTTCCTCTTTTTTGTTTACTCTCTTACAACACTATTCATTATAAAGTTTTTAAATTCTCTGTGATTTTTCAGAGGTTTCTGATAATAAATTAAGTTATTACCCTAATTGTTGATTTTGGTTATCTTTTAAAAAAATACAATATGGATAGACAGAATATAATTTATGTAGTAGTGTTGATTTTTGTGTTATCAATTTTGTTAATAATAATTTTATCTCCAAAATCAGAAGAAATAAATAATGATCGCTCTATTCTTGAATCAAAAATAATTGATTATTGTGAAAAAGATTTACATAAATTGATATGCGATTTTGATTTTTATGAAAATGCATTTAAAGAAATCAAAACGGAAGTTAATTGGTGTAAAACCGAGCTAACACCAATTGTAGACAATTATGTCCAACCAGTAAGTCTAATATTAGCATTTGCGACATATTTACCGCTCGGCCCAATCGATAATCTATCTAACTTTGCAAAAAAGGGATTAACAATTCTAGTAGATGTTTCAAAAACCTCATCTAATTTTGCAGTTAAGACAGATAGTATTAACCAACTATTCAAAAAGATTCGTAATGCACATGATGATTATATGAGTGAAAAAACTAGGTATAATTTGATGCTAGTGAACAATAGTATAAAAAATGAATTTGTGTTTGAAATTTATGAGATCAAAAAAATGCTTGCACAAATAGAAAATATTTTTAATGAAGCTTCTGGTGTATTAAATAGCATTGATGGAATATTTAAAACAGTAACAGATAGTTTCAACAAAGTAAGGTCATTTGTCCCTCTACTGCCCAGAATAAACAATAACGAGCTTAGTTTAGCAGAAATGAATGAGCTGAGGGATGTTTTAGAATCTAATCGAGAACTGATGAAATCAATTAATGAAAAATTAGCTAAAGATATATTGTTAGTTAATAATATCAATTCCACATATAATATTCTGAAGTTATCTTTTCCTGGAGATTATTAGTATAAGTTTAGTTTAAATAAGGAATATGCAATAGATGCCTTTTACTAGAGTAATATCTCCTACTTTGATCCTAGTGGTTTTATCATCCCTCTCATTTTTTCTCGGTGTTTTTCTCCCTTTTTTCCGTACAGAAAAATTCTTTTTCTGTGTTGAAGATGTTTCCATTTTGAGCTCCGTTGGAATATTACTTGAAAACGACGACTACTTTCTGGCAATAGTGACTTTTATTTTTTCAATATTATTCCCGTTGTTAAAATACCTTTTACTGTTTTTCGTATTTATACAAAAAAACAATAGACAATTATATATCAAGCTGCTGAATACTTACGGTAAATACTCAATGACGGAAGTATTTGCTCTTGCCGCATTTATTGTCGTTATGAAGACAAACGGCATTTTCTTTCTTGACGTATCGCTCCGGATAGGCGCCGTGTTTTTCGGGCTGGCTGTTATTACCGGTTTAATTGCGTCAGCATTAATCAAGGTGCCTTCACAAAATTAGACTACTCTACAACAACAGCCGAACTTCTTCCATTACATTTTCTCAGTAAATAAACTTTCATAAAAAGAAGGAGAAATTATTATGGATCTTCCTATAGTGGATGTTGGAGGTAAAAGAACGCTTGAATATGTAGCCGAGTGTTTAACGAAATTTAACCGCGGAGCTGATGAGATTATTGTGCGATCAGTTGGTGGGAGTATATCTAAAGGAATTAAAGTAGACCAGATATTGCAGAATAAGTATGATGAAATAAAAACCGATCATGCAGATATTCATAATATTACAATTGATCAATATGTTAATTCATGTTTGGATGTGAATTTAATTAAAACAGAATCTAACCAGCAAAACAAGAATTATAATTATGATAATTTTATCAAATATTCGGACTCCTTTCATTCCATGCGGACTTTTAGTTTTCCTGTTTATAATTTGATCTTTGATGATATTATTCATAAAAACGGATATTTAAGAATTGGTTGGAAAAAAGATAATAAAATTAATAATGTTAAAATCGAAGCCACAAAATGGTCGTTTAAGTGCAATCCACCCGAGGCTCACATTGCGGAGGAAAATTTAGAGGTAAATGATTTGGCTAAAGAAGAGTCTCTCCTTAAAAATATGGAAAATGATTTAGAGGATGAAACGGAGATCGGTCAAAATGAAAGTTGGGATAATATTAGAAAAAGAGAAACTGATTCAGATAAAGATTTATTGGAAATTTACTATCGCAGTGGTTTATTAGAATCAAAAAATTGGAGAGAAATAGCATATAAATTATCGGAATATGATGATCTAATAATCGGTTTCGATACAAATATTCTATTATCAGCTACTTTTACCGAACATTTTTTAGACTCACTTTATTATTTTGATCCAAAGATATATACACATACACCAAACTGGATGTTAATAATAATTCCAATTGCAGTTATGCATGAATTAGAACAAGCTACGAATGGAAGAAATGAATATGGATTATTGACACAGAGTGGGAGAATGGGTTTTAGAGCTCTAGGTGAGATTCTTGAGATTTCGCAATGCATCGATCTTTTAGGTATCAGTCTTATTATTTTTGGTGAAACAGATACAACCCTAGATGTGAGAGCGGAAATGTCTGGGTTGAAAGAATTATTTATAAATATTAATAAAAATATTATCGAGAAAAATTTTCTTGTTAAATCCTCTAGCGGAGATACAATAATTCGAGATCAATTTAAACGTTTTCTTAAGCAGGTAGATTTTTTCGGAGGTGGCGCGTCCTTTATAACCTCAGATAAAACATGTGCTGCACTGGCTAGAACTGAAGGCTTAAATTCCATTTATTATAAAAAACCTGATCCCAAAAGTATCAACTCCAGTATTACTCCAATCACAATAAAAGTGAAGGATTATGAGAATATACGAATACCTGTACAGATTGGAAAATTATTATATGAGTTCTGTGTTCAATTTGGGAAAGTTGATGTAAGTTGGAATAATTCCCGAAATGAAGAAACTAAGGTAACTCTCGCATGTGACAGGCGCGGCGACTCACTAGATCATTGGTTATTTCGCAATCTATTCCTATCAGGAAAGGAGTCTAGGAAATTGATTGATTCTTATACCGGCAAATTTCGATTAGACTATCTTGCTAACGATGTATGGAAAAATGTAAGAAAAGAATTAATCAAAACTGATTTCGACTAAATATTGTTTAGTTCGTTTTGCCATTTAAAGCTGACAGAAAATATTTAGTAAAGTAAGGATTATCGGGGAATTCATTGATTAAATATTCACCCCATTTGAGAGATTCGGAATAATTTTTTTCGTAATGATAATTAATGATTTGCAAAAAGAAACGGGCTTCAATTCTTGCGTATCGTCCGTTTAAGGCTGCGTTTTCCAATTCATTTAAACCGCGGATTTTATTACCGTTTGGTAAAAATGGACTCAACGGTTTTAATACAGGATATTTATCAAAGATAAAATCGGCAATGTAATGATAGAATCCGAATATAAACTGTAGATCAATATCCTTAGGTCTTTTTTCATAACAGACAACAGCAAATCCAAGAGCTTTATCTCCTGCATAAAGAGCATTAACCCAATTTTTTCTTAGTGCAAATAATTCCGCTTGCAAACCGTAAGCCGAAGCTTTAAATAAAAATCCATCATAATTATTACTATTTTTTATAAGGATATCATCGCATAATTTTATTACTTCGTCAATCCGTTTAAATAATAATCCGTCAAGAATATTTAGATTCGGATCAATTAGAATTTGCCACCATATTATAAGGGCTTTAAAAAATTTCCCGGAAGGGTGTTTGGAGAATTCTTTCTCAACAATTGAAAAAGTTTTTTCCGCGCGTTCAAAATTGGCACGGTAAATTTGATTCATTCCTACTTTTATCAGCGAATCATGCCGGACCCAATTTAAATTTTGCGCTGGATTGTTTATTGCATTCAAAAAAATAATTGAAAGAAAAAAACCTAATCTCATTATTTTCCTTTTTTTGAAGCATAATTGCATTTTAAATTTACAAATAAAGAGGAGGAATTCGAAAATAAAAAATTAAGAATATTTTATTAGCAATTTAAAACATTATGTATAAAATTCCAATTCTTCCATTTGTCTGTCGACAATTGGTCGTTGACAGCGCAGGTACACAATTGGTCATCTACGATCCAGTAAGAATTATGGATTCATTATTTTATTATAATATCTTGAATTCCGGTAATCTATTATCTCCTTCAAAATCTGCGCTGTAAATTTACCGATACCGTTGATTGATCGAAGATCATCACGCAGTTCTGTAAGCGGAGTATCAAGTTTTGAGATTTGGTATGCAGCGTAACCATAAGGAGATTTATTCCCCGACAGTTTGAAAACATAATCAAGATGTTCAAGCATAACAATAACCAAATCATTAATACTTAGAATCTTATTGTAGAGGTGAGAAGGTATACGGACAGGCATTCTGTACTTTTTGGTAATTTCAAAAAATATCTGGTTAAGGTACTGATAATATTCCGGTACGGGATTTCCCCATTTGTCTTTTGAATATATTGTATCATACTCAACTGAAAATTGAGAGAAATGTTCGTTGATTACATTCATAAAATAATCTTTCTGTCTCCCTTCTTTCAAAGTCATTCCGCCGAAAATAACAAAATCAACGCCGGCGCGTTTTGCCGCTTTAATTGAGTTATCTATCATTTGCGGTGTATCGGTGATGAATGGTATTACGGGCATGAGGAACATACCGGTTGCAATCCCGTTTTGTTTGAAGAACTGTAAGCACTTAAGCCGTTCTCCGGGTGATGGCACACCCGGTTCAAAAATTTTGCTTATTTTATTATCAACAGAAGAAAAACTCATACTTACAATTACTTTACTATTCTTGTTAATCTCTTTTAAGAGTGATATATCTTCAATGATGAGAGAGGACTTGGTAAGCATATGTACCGGATGATTATATTCTAGCATTAACTCCAATGTTTTACGTGTTAACCTGTATTGCTTTTCTATAGGCTGATAACTGTCGCACACACCGCCGCCTACAAGAAAGAATCCTTTCTCAAATGGTTTTCTTTTTTTTGCAGGATTCAATTCATTCGCCAACAGTTCAATAGCATTTGTTTTTACTTCGAGATCTTTTTCGAAATTCCCCTCAACACGGTATGTTTCCGCGCGACCGTCGCAGTAAGCGCATCCGTGTGAACATCCGCGGTAGAGATTCATACCATAGCGCGAAACAAACCATGAATCGATTCTTTTTGATTTACGCAGAATAGATTTTGACCTGATTTCTGTTATACTCACTTCTACTTAGCCTAATGAATTTTGCGAAATGAAATCGATTGTGCTAAATTAGTCTTTGTTAATCTGATTTTCCAATTGATAAGATATTAAGATGACGTCATCAACGAAAATGAAAGTATCAACACCCGGGAGAATTTGTCTCTTCGGTGAACACCAGGATTATCTCAATCTACCTGTAATTGCAGCAGCTGTTTCATTGCGAATGCAGATAGAAGGGGGGATTAGAGGCGATAGGCAAATCATAATTAATATGCCTGATATAAACCGAATTGAATCAATTAATTTGGATTTGCCGTTAGTCTATTCTCAAAAGAAGGATTATTTTAAGAGCAGCATCAAGGTATTGCAGGGTTTGGGATTTACTTTTTCAAAAGGGATGGAATGTACATTGCGCAGCAATATCCCTATCAATGCCGGGACGTCCAGCTCCTCCGCAATGGTTGTTTCATGGTTGAACTTTTTATCGAGGATGAGTGATCAGCAAAAGGTTTTATCTCCCCATCAATTAGCCGAACTGGCATACCGTGCCGAAGTATTGGAATTCAACGAAGCCGGCGGAATGATGGATCAATATTCAACTTCTATTGGGGGAACAATCTGGATCGAATCATTACCGGAAATTAAAACGAAAAATTATAAAAATATTCCGGGTTATTTTATTTTAGGAAACTCAAGGGAACCTAAAGATACACAATCCATTCTTTCACGTGTAAAGGGGGGAGTTCTTGATATTGTTGTTAAATTAAAAAATTTTGATAACAATTTCCTGCTTCATACAGTGCAAGTAAATGAGTTGAAAAAGTATCGAAAATTACTTCAGGATTCAGAGTATGAATTGTTGAGTGGTACTATCATAAATAGAGACATTACCCGGAAAGCAGATGCTCTTCTTAGTGGACCCTGCATTGACGAAAAATTGTTCGGGCAATTGCTTACGGAACATCAAATAATATTAAGAGATATTCAAAAAATCTCAACAAATAAAATTGATAAGATGATTGACGCTGCATTGGAAGCAGGAGCCTTAGGGGCAAAGATCAACGGTTCAGGCGGGGGCGGTTGTATGTTTGCATATGCTTCTGCAAATGCTGAGAATGTATGTGAAGCAATAAAACAAATCAGCGGCGAAGCTTATATTATCAATATATCGGAAGGGACAAAAATTGAAATGTAATCAGTGGATTATTGTGCCCGGTTTTTTGTTATAATATGAATGAAATGCCGTAACTTGTTGTTCAAGAGTAATATCCTGTATGCTTTGGAATATTGATTTATTTTATTACTTATAACGGATATAAAATACTCCAATAATGATTGCAAGCAAATTAATAAAATAAAGGAGTTTTTATGAATGCATCTTACGGAATGTTCGTGCTATTATTAACTATTGCTTTATATTCTAATTTCATCAACGCCCAAGAGCATCATGCGATGGATAGTGATATCGCTATGCAGAAATTGGTTGAAGGGAACCTTCGTTATGTTGAAGGGAAAACAATTCATCCCAATCAAGACAGTCCAAGGAGAGATGCTCTGGCAAAAGGGCAATCCCCATTTGCTGTAATTATCGGATGTTCCGATTCGCGTGTTCCCCCTGAAGTTATATTTGATCAGGGTTTAGGGGATTTATTCGTGATAAGACTTGCAGGAAACGTAGTGGATGATTTCGCAATTGGAAGCATAGAATATGCGGCCGAACATCTCGGTACTCCGCTTATTATTGTGCTTGGCCATGAAAGTTGCGGCGCGGTAAGCGCGGCAGTATCAGGCGGCGAAATACCGGGGCATATAAAAACATTGGTAGAAGAAATACAACCAGCCGTTGATAAAGCAAAATCTTCAGGAGGGGATGTATTGGAAAATGCAATCAAGTTTAACGTGGAAGCAGTGGTTGAAAAATTAAAAACATCACACCCGATACTTGATCATTTGGTTGACGAAGGAGATCTCAAAATAATTGGCGCCCGGTACGACCTGGACGAAGGAGTGGTAACTTTTTATAAATAATCGCGACAGAATATTTCTTTTAAAAAACATTATTGATTGTTGTACTTTCAATTGGGTTATAATAAATTTCATTAACAATTCACTTCTTCTTACCATTATTACGGAGGTAAAGTATGGGTAAAGTTATTTGGAGTAATAGTCTTTCTATTGATGTCGGTTTGATAGATGATCAGCATAAGTTATGGATCGAAAAGTTGAATAAGGTATCTGATGCGATTGAAAAGCATGAAGGTCCTCACCAGATAGCCCAAACTCTCGGTTTCCTTATAGATTATACGAAATTGCATTTTGAAACCGAAGAAAAACATATGACGGCGCATAACTATCCCGATTTACCGGCGCATAGAAAAATGCATATGAATCTTAATGATACACTGAATGAACTTGTGCAAGATTATGATGAAGAAGGCGCAACTCATATGCTCGCAGATTATCTGAATAATTTTTTAAGTAATTGGTTGGTTGATCATATAAAAGAAGTTGATCTTAAATTCGGTACTTTTTTAAAAGAAAAGGGTATTACACTTTAGTGGAATTCCATGCAATAGTTAAATGGGATCGTTAGTGTGTGTTATATTCTAATACTTTTTTGCGACGAAGAATTTGATCTTGTATTAGGATATGGAAAAATTCCGGGTTACGGATAATTTCCTAACCGACAACCGGAATCACATTGATGACGTTTATTTGATAAATTTTACACGGCATCGAGTTGCAGGATAACACTGAATTTAATATTTAGGGAATAGGATCAACGTATTATATTCACCCGGATATAATATCTGCTACTTTTCATTTTTAATAAATGAATTTTTTTTAATGCCGATTAGCAGCTTCAATTCTTCGATGAAAATTTCATGATGACTTTATTACTTAATATTTGCCGAAAAAATTCTTTCTTGAATCGATTTCATTACAGGGCTTGTTTCCATAATATTACGCAATGCGGCTTCTTCAAATTCTTCCGTTAAAATAGTCATTAGCTGCTGAACAGAAATTATTTTATCAACCCTATAAGCATTAGCCCCCGCAAATGTGAATCCTTCTTCTAGGATACCCTTTTGTGCATTGGCCAAGGCATCGGCAATGCAATATGGAGAAACTTTATAGTCGCATGTTTTTAAACATTTCCATGGACATTTAAAAGGCATTCTTTTACCGGCGGCAACTTGATCCAAAAATGAATTGATAATTGCTCTTCCCGGTAGCCCTACCGGACTTTTAATAATCGATATGTCTTCCTTTTTGCAATTAACATAAGCTTCTTTAAATTTCAGTGAAGCGTCGCATTCATGTGTTGCAACAAATCTTGTTGCCATCTGCACCCCTTTAGCGCCTAATTCCATGAATTTATAAATATCAGCTCCTGTAAAAATCCCGCCGGCTGCAAGTATGGGAACTTCTTTATCCATTTCATTTTCATAGGTTTTAATCACATTTACGACTTGCGGTATTAAATTTTCCAGTGCGAATTCCGGATCACCAATCTGTTCGTTCTTAAACCCGAGATGACCTCCGGCCAAAGGACCTTCAACTACTACCGCGTCTGGGATATGATTAAAATTCTTTTGCCATGATTGGAATATAATATTTGCTGCTCTTGCTGACGAAACTATCACCGCCGTCTTTGTTTTTGATTCACTCAAATCTTTTATTGAAAGGGTGGCGGGTAATTTTAACGGAAGTCCGGCGCCTAGAAAAACAATATCCACTTCTTCTTCGAAAGCGATCTTAATTATGTCTTCGTAATCCGATATTGCTACCATTATATTAAGACCGATTACGCCATTGGTTAGCGCGCGCGCTTTTTGTATTTCGCTTCGTAATTCTATTTTATTTGCTTCGCGGAACTTCACATTTTTTTTAGGATTAACCAAACCAAGCCCGATTGAGGAAATAACACCAATACCCCCTGCATTGGCTACGGCAGAAGCCAAACCCGACATTGATATACCTACCCCCATTCCTCCCTGCACAATTGGTTTATCAACCGCTAAATCTCCGATTCTTAATTTCGGCATTACACCTAAATTCATCTTTTCTCCTTTAGTACGGATTTATTTCACTTGTTGTATCAAATGTAGTTTTTAATATCTCTACGTTTTGTAAAAGAAGTGTAAAAGATGAGGGGACATGGAGGTATCGTATTCCCGGTAATTTGTAGAATTATCTTTGTATGATTTTGTAATTTTCATGGCATTAATTTATCCATTGAATTATAACTTTTCCACTTATAGTTTCTTAACCGGTAAATAAAAATATTTTATGATTATACCCTGGGGGCTTGGTATGAAGAATAAGTATTCTATTTTAAAATATCTGTTTATCATTTCACTATTCTCGTTTATCTTCTTTCTTTCATGCAGCGATAGCTCTAATAATCCGGGTGAAAAAAGCAACACCGGCAGCTTTGAAGAAATATATGCCGATAGCATGATATTCTTATCTAACAGGTTCAGCAGTGATGAATCCGTATATCATATTTGCATTATAAATGAAAACGGAAACGGCTTAAGACTTTTGTCCGATAAATGGGATGTTCAACGAGTCTCATGGTCGTTAAGAAAAGGCAAGATTTATTTTGCATCAAATTTACCTGGACAAATTGGAGCAAGCACAATTTATGAGTCTGATCTGCAAGGGAATAATGAAAGAGAATTATATTATTCAAATTTCCCTATCTGTGATTTGCGCGTTTCACCAGACGGCAGCACGCTTGCAATTTTAATTGTGAATGAAATAAGAACAAAATTATTAACGATGGATGTTTCTACCGGCGAATTAATTGAATTTGGTGGTTGGAGCAATGAGTTAAGGAATATATCATGGTCTCCCGACGGTGATAAATTAGGATGCATGTTAAAAATTGGAGGAGATGTACATTTAAAAACACTTAGTCTTAACTCTTCATTTTTTTCAGAAGTAAGGTTGTTTATTGATATGGTTAGCGATTATAACTTTATTGATTGGTGCAAAACAACAAATAAGATAGCACTGAATCTGAATCATTATGGATTCTCTATATCTTATATTTATGATTACATTGCAAAGAGTGATACAAATTTCACTGCCGGCAATTATTTTATGGAAGGATTAAGCTGGTCTCCTCACGGTGATAAAATAAGTTTTGCTGCTCATTATAATCATTTGAGTGTATCATCGATCTACGTATTGAAGAAAAACGGAACCGGGGCACAAAAACTTACAGACGATTTGTTTGATGATAAATATCCATGCTGGCAGTAATATCATAATTTTATAATACTGCAAATGAAACACTCGGAACAGCTCTTCAAATGTTTTGTGTTTTTCAACCTCTTTTGTTAGCTTAACAAATCAAAAGTGCTTCTCGCATAATATTGGACGGTTAAATGAATAATTCAGAGTTTAAGGAGAATGTTGTTGTTATCACCGGAGCTTCGGCAGGCATTGGTAAAGAACTTGCTCTTCAACTCGCAAGTAATGGTGCTTACCTTGTATTGGCAGCACGAGACATAGAGAGGTTAAACCAACTCGCTGATGATTGCAAATTGCGCGGGGCAAAGGCAATCGCAATAAAAACCGATGTATCAGAAAAAAGGGATTGCCAAAATCTAATTGAACAAACCATCAAAACTTATGGAAGAATAAATACATTAGTAAATAATGCGGGACTTACAATGTGGGCGAGGTTCGATGAGATCGAAGATATCGATCTGATCGAACGAATTATGAAAGTAAATTATTTCGGCAGCGTTTACTGTACACATTTTGCTTTGCCTTTTCTTAAAGAAAGTAGGGGTAGGATTGTCGGTGTTTCCAGTCTCACCGGCAAAACCGGGGTACCGACTAGAACAGGTTATGCCGCGAGTAAACATGCAATGGCAGGTTTTTTCGATTCACTTAGAATAGAATTAACCGGAACAGGCATAAGCGTAACAATGATTTATCCGGGCTTTGTTGCTACGGAAGTGAGAGAAAGAGCATTGGGGAAAGACGGTAAACATTTGCAGAAGAGTCACATAAAAGAAGGGGATGTGATGACTGCCGATGTATGCGCCGCTCAAATCATAAAAACGGCGGCCGAACGGAAGCGTGAATTAGTTATGACCCCCCGCGCAAAAATAGGGCTATGGTTAAAATTAATTTCTCCTAAGCTTGTTGATAAAATAGCTTTGAAATCAATTCAAAAAGGGAAGACATAATTAAATCTGTACCTCACTTAGCTTTTGAAGTAGATGATTTGGAAGAAGAACTTCAAGGGAAATAAATTTTAATTGCTCCAAATTCTCCGTCAGATGGGGTTGTTGTTGCTTTCATTGTTGAAAACGGTGTACCGGTGGAGTTTCTTCAATATCATAAAAAATAATTTAGTATATAGTCAATTATGCATACGATAAATAGGAGCAAGAGAATTAGCACATCACAAAATATTTGGTTTGTACTGGGATTGTCAGGGTCAGGGAAAAGTTACATCAGCAACTTTATTGCACAAAAGAATAACTGGGTTCACTTGGAGATTGATCAAACCTCCAAAGGAGATGGTATTGATCTTTTCGGATTACGGAATGAATGGGATCTTTTTTATCACAGGGGTATTGGCGAGGGATTAATTGAAAAATTGAAAATGATTTATCAATCTGCAGCAAAAGAAGGAATTGTCGTTTCTTTCCCCAGCAGATATGTAATAGCAAGAGAGCAGATTGGGACAATTAAAAAGGGTGTAAAGGTAATATATTTATCAGGTAAAAAAGGTTTTTGTTTGACCTCATTTTTGCAAAGAGAAAAAGAAACGGGACGTAATCTATCCTCAACCTATTGGCAGATCAACAATGATATACCTGCAATGTTAATTTCCGATAAATCATTGAGGGCTGCCAGGATAAATGTTTTTACACAAACAGGGAATTATAAAACTACCGAAGAAATATTTACGGAAATTGTAAATTTGGATATGTAATTCCATTTGCGCGCTAATAGTAAAAAATCATACCTTTGTCAAATTTTCCGGAAGAAATAATAATTTAGGACGGAAATTTGGACTTCCAAAACTTATCAATTATTGGTAGCTTTCTATTAGGCAATTTTAGCCGATTGTAAATGGCAGAGACTTTTATTTCTATTTGGTTAAGTGTCTGCAATATAAGGACTAGGCAGTCCTATTATAATGATTTTAATGTTTTTATTTATGAAACTACTTTTAAGGGGATAATAATGGATATTAAGAATTTAATGGCATCAAGAACCGGCAATATGAAGGCAAGTGCAATCAGAGAGATTCTCAAATTAGCAGCCGATCCGAAGATGATCTCATTGGGGGGCGGGCTTCCTTCGCCCGAAAGTTTCCCGATGGATATTTTTATGGATTTGCTTGACAAGGTAAATAAAAAGTATGGATCAAAAGCGCTGCAATACGATGCAACTCAAGGATTTCAACCTTTGCGCGAAGCTTTGGTTGAGTACCTAAACGCTAAAAAGATACCAGCCCAGTTGGATAATGTTCTCATTACCAGCGGTTCACAGGGTATGCTGGATACGGTTGGCAAAATCCTCATTTCAAAAGGGGATTACATTGCGGTTGAAGCGCCTACTTATCTCGGCGCGCTTCAGGCATTCAATGCTTACGAACCACAGTATGTAAAAATGGAAATGGATGAAAAAGGATTAATACCGGAATCGATGGAAGAAGTGATTGTTAAATACCCGGTTAAGTTTATTTATACTGTTCCTACTTTTCAAAATCCTACGGGCAGAACAGTATCTCTCGAAAGAAGAATAAAAATAGCCGAGTTGATTCAGAAGCATAACAAATTATTGATTGAAGATGATCCTTACAGCCAGCTCCGTTTCCGGGGAGAGGAACTTCCAACCATCAAATCCATGGCGCCGGAAAATGTACTTTATACTAGTACATTCTCAAAAATATTCGCTCCCGGTTTACGTTGTGGATTTTCAATTGCTCCCCTCGATCTAGCTAGATGGATGGTAATTGCTAAGCAAGGGATCGATTTGCATACTTCAACATTAACACAAGCTATTGCAGCCGAGTATTTGATAGGGGGATATTTGCCCGAACAAATCAAAAAGATTATTGCTTTATATCAACCAAAGCAAGAAGCAATGTTCAACTCACTGGAAAAACATTGTAAGGATTGTATCAAATATGACAAAGCAGACGGAGGAATGTTCTTTTGGGGAACTGGACCTGAAGGCCTGGATATGGAATCTGTAAACTCAAAAACAATTGAAAGAGGCGTTGGATTTGTGCCTGGTAAGTTTTTCTTTACCGAAAAAGGCGAAGGTATCGAAACAATTCGTTTGAACTATACAAACGTTTCTACCGAACAAATTGAAAAAGCCATCAAAGTTATTGGTGAAGTGCTAAGAGAAATGAGATAATTTACTGCCTTATTTTTATTTTGTTTGTATATTTAACCGGTGATGATTTGGTTCGTTACCGGTTTTTTTATGGAGGTAATATGAACAATGACCAGAAGTTAATTCAGGTTGTATTAGATAAGTTTTACGCGATAATTTCAGGCAGAGCGGGGGAGGAGAGAGACTGGCAAGCTTTCCGGGAACTCTTTTTTTATAACGCAATATTAACCAATCATGTTTTCACCGATGATTATAAATGCGGTACCATCATTCATAATGTCGAATCATACATTAACCGGCTCAGAGCATTTCTTGATGAAAACGACTTTTTCGAAAAAGGATTAATTAATCGAATTGATTTCTTCTGCAATATTGCTCAAGTCGATAGTTTTTATAAGGCAAAAAGAAATCCGGTGTCAAACGAAATTATCAAAGCGGGTAAGAATTTTATTCAGTTGCTTCATGATGGAACCGGATGGAAAATTGTCAGCATGCTTTGGGAGAATGAGTAAGATTTTTCCGGAGAATATTCTCACTAATCGCAATTGAACTTTTTACTCGCTTTGTTCGTATTTATAATTGGAACCCTTAGAAAAATTCGTAAATTTGTCTTTGCAAGAGGACCGAAGCAAACTCTTACTGGTTTTTAGTCTTAAACAAGATTGCATGAATAGCCGACAAATATATTTCGCCTTGCAATGTCACATTTCTTTTATTTTTCAGAGGTCTCAATTAACTAGCGGGTGAATCAATGGTCAGAACAAAAGTAGTTATAATCGGCGGTGGTTTCGGAGGTCTTAACGCTGCCAAAGCGTTAAAACATGCAGATGTCGATATAATATTAATTGATAGAACAAATTACCATCTATTCCAACCTCTGCTTTATCAGGTGGCAACGGCAGCTCTTTCACCTGGAGATATTGCTACTCCCATTAGGGGAGTTCTGCGTAAACAGAAAAATGTTACAGTCATCATGGGAGAGGTAGTAAATATTAATAAAGAAAATAGTAAAGTAAAACTTGCTCTTGGTGAAGAAATTGAGTTCGATTATTTAATAGTATCTCCAGGCTCAAGGCATTCGTATTTCGGTAACGATCAGTGGGAGAAACTCGCACCCGGACTTAAAACCATATCCGACGCTTTAAAAATAAGGGAACGTGTTCTTCTTTCATTCGAAAGAGCGGAAAGATTTTTTGATGAAATGGATGTAGATCAATATCTGAAATTTGTTATTGTTGGTGGGGGACCAACGGGTGTGGAAATCGCCGGGGCAATTGCTGAAATATCAAAGAAAACTATGTTGAAAGATTTTAGAAGAATAAATCCTGCTAAAACAAAAATCATTTTAGTAGAAGCTGGGGAGAGAGTCTTAGCTTCTTTTGATGAAGATTTGAGCAAACGCGCTGAAAGTGAATTAAAATCTCTTGGTGTTACAATTAAATTGAAAGACAGGGTAAGTGAAATAAAACCCGACGGTGTACAATTAAAAGAAGAATTTATAAAAACCCCAAATGTTATTTGGGCTGCCGGGAATGTTGCTTCACCTATCCTGAAAAGTCTGGAAGTAGAGATGGATAGCAGCGGTCGTGTAATGGTGGAGCCTGACTGCAGCATTCATGATTATCCGAATATTTTCGTAATAGGAGATGCGGCACACAATGAAAATGAGGAAGGGAAACCACTCCCCGGTATTGCACCTGTTGCAATACAGCAAGGAAAGTTTACAGCCAAAATTATTTTACGGTGTGCGCCCAAAGGCGAACGCCCGGTATTCAAATATTTTGATAAAGGAACAATGGCCACAATAGGGAGGGCAAAGGCAATCGGTCAGATTGGGCGGCTCAAATTTTCAGGTTTCTTTGCGTGGCTTATGTGGTCATTTGTGCATATTATGTACCTAATTGATTTCCGCAACCGATACATGGTTATGACCGAATGGATGTGGTATTATATTTCAGACAAAAAACAAATTCGGCTTATAACAAACAAAACCGACCTTTGATAATAGATCCAACGTTTTTAAAGAAGAACCAATCTCTTGTTTTTTTTAAAATCCGTTGAAAATTATTACAATTTTAACGCAACCAATCCGGGTGGGATTCAGTCTAAACTATTGTATTTGCAGAAAAATTCTACTCAGTAAAAACGGGGGAGTGATTATGAAAGTTAAAAAAATATTTGGTGTTTTAATTCTATTTGTAATCGGAATTAATGCTATTGAGGTAAATGCTCAAAATTACAAAGAAATCGATAAAACTTTTCAACTTGAAAAAAACGGTAAAATATCGATCGACACTTACAAAGGAAGCATTAATGTAGAAACATGGGACAATGCTGAGGTTAAAGTGTATGTAAAAATAGAAGCAGATGATAATTGGGACTGCACAGAACCTGAGGATCAATTGAAAAATGTGGATATTGATTTTTATTCATCTTCATCCTTTCTAAAGATAAAATCGGATTATAGTCACAGGAATTCAAGTTGGGGCTGCAATACTTTGGCTTTGGTTCATTATAAAATCAAAATACCTAAAACAGCATCGCTTAAAATTAATGATCAAAAATCCGATATAAGTATTACCGGAATTAATGGATATGTTGATGTAAACTGCTACAAAGGTGAAATTGAACTTAAAAATATCTCCGGTGAAATTGATTTGGATACTTATAAGGGAAGAGCATCTGTACAAATTGATAAACTTACAAGAGACAGCCGCTTTAATACTTACAAAGGTGAAATAGATATTTATATGCCGAAAGATTCAAAATTTTCGTTGGATGTTGACATAGAAAAACGGGGTGATTTTGATTGTGATTTTGACATTGACACCAAACGTGAAAACCGTTACGGAAAAAGTATGAACTTTAAAGGTGACATAAACGGCGGTGGAAAATCTATTGAGGTTAGTACATATAAAGGCAGTATTCGCTTATTAGAGCGTTGATATAATCAGCACACAAGTATTCTTTTCATATAACGGTGAAGCAAAGTTCCATCCCCTTTGCTTTGCCGTTTTTTATTTCTTCCCTCCAAAATAATTTTTAATTCCTTATTTACCGGAAAAAGGTACCAAAAAAATACCATTGACTTAGATTTGAAAATTATTTAAATAGCCGACCGAGTCTCAGTCGGTTTTTGAAAATAATTAGAGTTTGAAATGAAAGTTGTCACTGAAGCCCATTTTGTAAGAAAAAATCAAATATTGGATACCGCGGAGAATTTCTTCTTCGAGAAAGGTTACGCTAAAACAACAATTGTGGATATCATCAACAAGATAGAAATAGCCAACGGTACTTTTTATCATTACTTCAAATCGAAAGATGAATTACTGATGGCAATAATAAATCGTGATCTCGACGGAACTGAAGAGCGTATAACCAAAATTGTGAATGATCCCGGAATGAGCGCTATTGAGAAACTGGACAAAATTTATTCATCTAGTTTCGATTCCAGAATAGCTAACCGGGCAAGAACCAAAATGTTATTGACTGTCTTTTATCATAATGAAGACAATATAATTTTTCTTCATAAAAAACATAAAGAGTATATCCGCAGAGTTGCGCCGCACACAACAAAATTGTTGGAACAAGGGAAACAAGAGGGGACATTAGATATAGTATCTCCCCGTTATACTGCCGAGTTGCTGCTTAATATCGGGGGGCACATCGACGAGGCATTTGCAAAATATCTTCAAGCATGCCCCCCAACATTTACCGATAAAGAAATTTTAATGGAATCTTATGAAGCGTATGAACTTGCGGTACAAAGGTTACTCGGAGTTTCACCCGGAACTATTAAAATCATTAACAAGGAGAACATCGAGATTTTTTTAGATGAATCTCATACTTAATCATCTAATCACATTTTTATTTAAAGGGGGCACAATGCTAAAATCTATTCTCACTTTTCTTAGCATGTTATTGATATTAACATCTTGTTCAAGCGATTCAACGGTGGTTCAGTTCGAACCGCCGGAAGATCTTATTACTTGGTTACAAACAAACATTTCAGCAGACATTACTCCAATTGATGCTCCGGATGGGTACGAAGCCGCATTCGAAATTAGCTTCCAGCAGCCGGTCGATCATAACAATCCAACCGGTCAACAGTTTATGCAAAAAATATTTTATTCACACAAAGGTTACGATCAACCGACAGTGATTGTAATTAATGGCTATGCAGCCACGAGAAACAAAATTAGTGAACTTGCGTCAATATTAGATGCAAATCAGATTATTGTTAGTTACAGGTATTCAATAAATTCATGCCCCGATCCCATTGATTGGACATACCTAACATTGGAGCAGGCGGCAAACGATCATCATAGAATTGTCGAAGCATTCAAAGAAATCTATTGGGGAAAATGGATAGCTACCGGTGCAAGTAAAGGGGGTACCGACGTAGCGTGTTTCAAAAGATTTTTCCCCGATGATCTCGATGCAGTTGTAGCTGTTACTGCTCCATTCCCGAATTCCAATGCGGATAATAGAATAGATGAATTTATTTATGAAACTGTTGGTACTACCGACGATAGAAATAAAGCAACAACTTTTCAACGACTTATAATTGAAAACCAGGATGCAATCAAACCGATGATCCAGGCAGACATGGAGAAATATGGAATGCCGACCCCGTTTGATATCGACCAAATCTTCTGGTATTCGGTATTGGAGTATCCGTTTTCATTCTGGCAATACGGGCCGGGGGATTGTTCAATAATCCCGGGGGCAGAGGCCTCGGTTGAAACTCTCTTTGAGCATTTTGCAATGGTCATTCCGTTTTTCAATTTTCTACAGATTTCATACGACTATCTCTCAAGCTCAACTTATTTAATGGCAACCGAAGTGGGGGGCTATTCATTTGTAACCGATCATCTGCAGGATTTAATCGACGGTTCGGTACAATTACCCGATACTGATATGTTCGCCCCGGCCGGTATTGATATTGTTTTCAATCCGAACGTGATGCAAGATATAGTAAACTGGTTACAAGTAAACGGCGACAATATTATTTATATATACGGTGGTGTAGATCCATGGACGGCAACTGCGATCGAAACAACCGGGAGTACTAACTCAGTAAAAATAATCGAACCTGCTGCAAATCATATGATAAATCTAGCGGGCTTGGCACAAAGTTCTTTAATTGCATCTACCCTCTCAGAATGGCTTGGTTTGGAAGTCATAATTAATTAATGGAACGAATCTCCCCTCGTTAGCCACTATTTAATGGGGGTGTCCCCGTGAACACGTACACGGGAAATACGATGCAAATCAATGGAGCGGCTTGTTCCGCTCCATTGATATTATATTTTTGTTAGCCGGCTCACATTTAGTTCAAATTATTCACTGCGCCGTAAACTTAATCTGTTCGATTACGATAATATATAAAGAATTATTGCTACGCGGTTAATTGGATCGGTGTGTAATATTTTCCCGCCGGATAACCGCACGTATGAAATAAATTTTTATAGATAATTTTGTGGAGTTCCTATGTGGATTGAAATAAACGGAATGCTAATAAATTTTGATCAAGTTCTTAAAATTCAGCCTGTCAGATCAAAGAAAAAATTAATCTTCACAACACCTAACAAAACTCTCAATATTTCGTTTTCAAAAACTGCAGAGATGGATCAAGCATATTTTAATTTGTTGGAAATGCTGAATTCAAAACCGGTAGACGGGTTTAAGAAAATATCCAAAAAATAAAATAGAAATCAATTTAGCAAAGCAATATTTATTCCTCTAGGGAGGAGTAAGTATTCCACTTTCTACCTTTTAGAAAATACTTATGGCTTACTTCATTAAATTGAAATGCTGATTTCAGCAACTACTAAATAAATTTAATTAAGTCTCACAAATATTTTTATGAAAATTCAAGATTTATAATAAAACAGGCTTTGGATTTCATTAGGGGAAATTTATATTAGCGAGAAATTGAAAAAAGTCTCGGTGAATATATGAGTAAAGTAATTTTATATGTCGCTGCAAGTGTGGATGGTTTTATAGCACGGAAGGACGGTGGTGTTGAATGGTTGAATGATTTCATTACCGAAGGTGAAGATTACGGTTACAACGAATTCTATCAATCAATCGATGCACTGATAATGGGGCGTAATACCTATGAAATTATTTGCGGATTTGGCGATTGGGCTTATACCGGTAAGCCATCATTTATAATGTCGAAAGCTGAATTTAAAGCTATTAGTGGTGACATTAAATTTACGCAAGAAGACCCGGTATCACTTGTTAAACGACTGAACAATGATGGATACAAAAACATTTGGCTCGTTGGTGGAGGTTTGCTGGCATCTTCAATGATTGAATTAGAATTAGTGGATGAAATGATAATCTCCATAATTCCCTTAGAATTGAAAGAAGGGATCCCCTTATTAATTTGCAGTGAAGAAAAACTAAATCTGTTTGAATTAGTAAAAACAAAAAGTTATGATTCCGATTTAGTCCAACAATTTTATATTAAGAGGCAATGAGAATATTAGTTTAACAAATTCAATTGAAAAAACATGTACTTCTTTTGACTTTGATCTCCGTTCCATTATTTAGTATTTTCGCAAAAAGTTGACTTATCTGCCCGGGGAGTTATAAATTTTAGTAACAATCACACATGGGGGAGTAATGAAAAATTTCATAGTACTCTTATCGGGATTTGTTTTATCCTTAACAATCGGTTGTACAGAAGAAACAATAAATCAAATTGTTGAAAATGATTTTCCGGATCAACTTACACCTTATGAATCATTTTTTGATCTCGCAACGGCTGTTCAAAGAAGATCAACATTGATGAATGAATTGCCTTCTAATTCAATTGCTGTTTTAACAACAAAAGACATTTATTTGCGCAATGGTGATGTAGATTATGATTTCCATCCTTCATCTATATTTTATTATTTGACAGGTTTCGAAGAGCCCAATTCGGCAGCAATAATTACTAAATCCTCCGCCGGGGTTATTGAGTTTATTATGTTTGTTGAAGCTGAACGTCAAGGAGGAATGCTAATTTGGCTTGGACCCGTAATCGGTCCTGACGGGGCAGAAGAATATTACGGTGCCGATCAAGGATACACAATTTTCGAATTCGCTGCGGTGCTTCAAGCCTATCTTGAGTCGGGTTTGTATCAAAATGTTTATAGCAACATTGATGAAAATGAATCTATTGCTGAAGATTTGGAAAACGCAGGGATATCAACATCAACTTTCTTCCCCATTGATGAAACTGTAAACTATATGCGGATGATAAAATCATCTAATGAAATTAATGCTATAAGAAGAGCCGTCAACGTTTCCGTTCAAGCGTTTCAGCAAACATTGTTAATGATTGAGCCGGGTATGTATGAGTATGAAGTCGCCGCTATTCTTGAAATGGTTCAGGGAATTAACGGTTGCCGCTTTACCGCATTCCCGACTATTGTTGCTTCAGGACCGAATATTAACACTATTCATTATCCGGCAGGACAAAGACAAATGCAGAGCGGGGATCTTGTAATGATAGACCATGGTGCAGAGTACGATTACTACGCCGCGGATATTACAAGAACACTACCGGTCAACGGAACATTTACCCGGCAGCAAAAAGATGTTTACGAAATTGTTTTGGCAACTCACAAAGCAGTTATTGAATCAATTGCACCCGGAGTTAATTACGATGATCTATATTGGATGAATGTTGAAATGATGATAGACGGATTGATTACAAAAGGAATTATCTCCGGCGATAGGACACAGATTATTTCCTCTTATCAATATCGTCAATACATTCCTGCGGCGTTAGGCCATTCCATTGGACTGGATGTGCATGATCCATTTCTCAGAGATCAAGCCGGGAATAAAATTCTTCGTGAAAATATGGTTATGGCTTTCGAGCCCCATATATATCTTTATTCAGGTGACACTACGGTTGACCCCGCTTATTGGAATATAAGCGCAAGGATTGAAGATGATGTTCTTGTGACTTCAAATGGTTATGAAATTTTAAGCGTCCAATTGCCTTACGAAATAAGTGAACTTGAAGCATTGATGAATCAATAGTATCTTTAAGAAATAATTTTGAGATATTCTTTTATGGAAATATCAGATTTCAAACTGGAACGTTATTTTGCCAAGTATGAATTTAATGTAAAATATCTTTTATGTACTTCCGATTGTGAATCGATTGCGCTAAAGGATATAATTGCTTTTGAACCTGAAGCAGGGGAGCGATTGAATAATTTGTGGCTTGGTTATACCGAATCATCAGGCAGCCCTGCGTTACGGAAAGAGATAGCAGGAATTTATGAAAATATTTCTCCCGACCAGGTACTTGTGCATAACGGTGCGGAAGAAGCTATTTTTCTTTTTATGCACGCAATTTTGAGTTACGGTGATCATGTGATTGTTCAAATGCCCTGCTACCAATCCTTGTTTGAAGTTGCAAAAAGTATTGGTTGTCAAATTACCGGTTGGAACGCTCGCGAAGAAAATGGGTGGGCTTTAGATATAGATGAATTGAAGTCTCTAATCAAACTGAATACTAAAGCCGTAATAATAAATTCACCTAATAATCCTACAGGGTATTTGTTCAGCCGGGATGAATTTGAATTGATAAACAGGTTAGTAGAAGAGAAAGGAATAATTTTATTCTCCGATGAAGTTTACAGAGAATCGGAATATAATTTGGCGGATCGTGTACCTGCTGCATGTGACTTAGGGAGTCATGCTGTTTCTCTTGGAGTAATGTCGAAAACTTACGGCCTTGCCGGGCTGCGCATAGGCTGGATAGCTACATCGAACGCAGAGATTTACTCAAATGTGGCTCGCTTAAAAGATTACACAACGATTTGTAACAGTGCCCCTAGTGAATTAATTGCCGAAATTGCATTACGTCATCGACAAAAATTAATTGACCGCAGTGTTGGAATCATAACGCGAAACTTAGCTATATTAGATGAGTTTTTTAAAAAGCACAATAATCAATTCACCTGGTGTAAACCCAAAGCAGGACCGATTGCATTCCCTAAATTAATCGGTGAAGACATAGAGCAATTTTGTGATGGGTTAGTTATAACACAAGGTGTGCTTTTACTCCCTGGTACGATGTATAACGACTCGGAAAATCATTTTCGTTTAGGATTTGGGAGAGATAACATGCCGGAAGCAGTACGATATTTGGAAGAATATTTACATAACAGAGATAAGTAAAGGAATACAATTTTTATAAGATGGAATTCCATTATTCATTCACATCGAAATACTTCGATTTTCAAAAGGAAATTTGTCATGCCTCAAAAATTATTACTCCCTTTGTTGGTAATAATGTTATTATTCAGTTCAATGAATGCACAATCTAACATGAGTGAAGAAGAAATAATTCTAACTGCTAAAAAGATACACGAAAAAGCAATAGTGATTGACTCACACGTGGATGTTCCCGGAGAAGAATACGCTACTGAAAAATATGATCCCGGTATCGATCATCCGGAAATGAAATGTGATCTTGTAAAAATGGTTAAAGGGGGAGTAGACGCTGTATTCCTCGCGGTGTTCGTTTCGCAGAGACAAGATTTTGAAGACAGCACTTACGCTAAATTGGAAACTACTGCGAAGCTTCGTCTTGCCGCGATAAAAAGGGTATTCGATATGTATCCGGATAGAGCTGAGTATGCCGGTTCTGCAAAAGATGTAATCCGTATTGCCACTACAGGTAAAAGAGCAATTGCTATTGGGATTGAGAACGGTTACTGCATTGGCAATGATCTATCAAACGTCAAAGAATTTTACGATTTAGGAGCTAGATATATTACACTCAGTCACTGGAGGAACAATCAAATATGTGACTCATGCACGGACCCGGATCCAAAAAATGGCGGATTATCTGAATTCGGGAAAGATGTAGTAAAAGAAATGAACCGGCTCGGTATGATATGCGATGCTTCGCACATTGCCGAATCTTCATTTTGGGATTTAATAAAAATTTCAAAAGCTCCGATTATTGCGTCCCATTCAGGCTGCTATGCGATTACTCCTCATCAACGTAACCTTACTGATGATCAACTAAAGGCCTTGGCTGAAAATGGAGGAGTTATTCAGGTTGTTGCTTTCGGGAGTTTTATTGAATCGAAAAATCATAAGAAAGCAGTTGAAGATATTATTGCCGAAGTGGGCTTAGTTGATTGGGAAAATATTTACAGCATGACCGAAGAAGAAAGAGAAGCGAAAAAATCTTTGTTCGATGAACTAAATGCAAAGATTAAGGAAGCAGAAAAAACATATCCCAAAGCATCAATAAAAGATTATATAGATCATATTGAACATGCTGTACAAATTGCCGGTATCGATCATGTGGGTATTGGAACCGACTTTGACGGCGGTGCCGGAATACCCGGTTTTAATAATCATTCTGAAACGCTGAACGTAACCATAGAACTTGTTAGGCGTGGTTACAATGAAGAAGAGATTACTAAAATATTAGGTGGTAACTTTATCCGTACTTGGAAAGAAATTGAGGGAGTTGGCAAGAAATTAAGAAGTGAATCGTAGCGCGTAAGTTCCCGAATCCAAATATGAAAATAAAAATGCCCCGGCAAATCTTTCCATGAACCGGGGCTTTTTGTTTATAATAAACTTTGCTTAATTATATTCCCCAAGTAAATTTTCCACCTCAGTGTCCATCGAATCAGCCTTTACATAAATAATTTCATCAGCAGAAATATTTTTTATGGTAACTTTGTCTGAAGGAGGGTTTTCGCCTATAAATTTATTCTTAACTTCCTCATCGCTGAATTTAATTTGGGAAACATATGTACGGTTATCACCATCATCAATGGTGGCAACAACTAGGCGGAAACCGGAATATTCGGCAAGCAAATCATACCACATCGGGAAGCCGTTTTGCAGTCCCAATTCCCCTTTAATTAACTTTAACTTATCGGCGTATGGTTTGATGTAATCACAATCGAATAAAGCCGGTAGATCAATTAATTGCTCATTTGTTTTCTCAAATATTTTGGCAAAGATATGAATTGTTTTTTGCATCACTTCATTGCTGCCGGTGTTGTTTGCAACTGAGATATAATATTTACCTACGGCAGCTTGAACTTGGTATGGTGTGATACAAATATATTTTGTAAGGGTATCGTTAATATCACATTTGAAACGGGATACCGAAAAAATGCCGAATGCACTCTCTTCATTATTCATTTTGTATATTTCGATACGGAAATTTTCTTCCATCCAATCAACCGATTGAAAAGCCAATTCATCAAATCCGTATTCGAGATAAATATCGGCTCCCCCGTTAATCAATCCCCATAATGAATTGCCGTTATAATAATCTGTTCGTTCAATTGATCCGCCGGGGATATCGCTTGGCTCCAAGATCGGGAAAGATTTCTCTTGTGCTGAAACCAAATTGACAAGAAAGAAAACAGTTAGAATAATTTTGTTACACATTTATGTTTATCCTTTATTTCAATTCAACTTTGATCAAGTCGATATTTTCAAGATCAGGTTCACCTAGTCCATATTTTTGGGCAAGGTATAAAAATTGTTTACCTCTTTCCGATGGCTGTTCTTGTAATTTTTCATCTATTCTTTTCTTTGTAACAATTTCAAAACCGATTCTGTCTACTGCAACCGGATCGGTTCCTATTAATAAAGTTTTATACTCGGTGAAAAATTGCGGGTTGGCGCCGGGTCCGCCGTCGTAACATCCTTTGATTCCGTCAACAATATTTAAAACAACTTTATCCCTTATAGGAGGGAACGCACAAACATCGGCGATGGTATCGGACCATAATTGTTTGTGAAGGCGTCCGGTGTTTGTAATGCTGCCGTATGCAAGGTTCTTCAGGCAAAGAGTAATTGATGTACCTGCGTTTTTTAAGATCGGTACGTTGATTACTTTATCAACCATTTCGGTCAATATTTTTGTGAAGTAAGAATATTTGCCTCCGTTTACCATGTAAGGAATTGTTTCGGCGTCATATTCACCATCTACGTCAGCCCAATAATACCATGTAGTATCTATCATTCTTTCGCTGTAAAGTTTACCGTTTTCGTCATACATAGTCCCGTTCTCGCCGAGACGTTCGGTCCCGATTATTTTGATACCGGGAAATTCTTCGGGTGTAAAACCGGCTTCAATAAGCTGTTCTTCGCGGCGGTCCCATATAATAATATTTTCTTTCGGAAGACCCGCTTCTTCGAGTTGCTTTACAATTGCTTGTGTTAATTCGATACTAGTAGTTAATGTTGGTCCGGCAACAGGGTTTACTTTCAAACCGATTCTATCATTCACATCAATAAATTTTAACCATGCGTCTTTAAGTGATAATTCACCGGTCAATTGAAGAATACCTTCTTCAAGCATTTTATAAGCTGCATCGTATATAATTTTATTGTCTATTATTGAATTCTCATGTTTAACGTTAACCACCTTTGCCGGATATAAACCGGGAATTGAAAATTCAGTCCGTTCGTATTCTAATGCTTTGGTTGCATTTGTTGAAGGTTTTTCTGGCTTAGAATCTTGGGCAAAAACAAAACTTGAGAAAAAAAATAGAATTGAAAACAAGAATAAAAGTCTTTTTAATAACATAAATCGCTCCCCTTATATATTACTTTTTGTTTCGTAAACTTATAAATATATTTTCTTATTTACCCTGCAAAAATAGGGCACAATCCTTTACATATATTATAGATTCTAAAATCAACATTAGGTATATTCAATTCGGCAAAATGGAATAAATTACCCATTAGCCAAATCTGCATATCTAATTCGGAGACATTAATGGGGAAACCGGTATCAGCAAAAGAGGTGAAATTCATTTACTCACTCTTGCCGATATTATTTTTACTTCTGCTTATAATTTATGGACTGATTCTGCGTCCCCAGTTATTCGACCTACCGGCTTTCCCGCTTGAAATTGTCTTTTTAATTGGGGCGTCGTTTTCAATTTTTGAACTCTTTTTGATTGGCTATAAATGGGAAGATATTCTTGAATCTATTGTCGCTAAACTAGCAAAAGCATTGCCGGCATTTTTTATTCTGTTTTCCATAGGATTAATAATTTCAAGCTGGATTATAAGCGGAACAATACCTATGCTGGTTTATTACGGATTGACAATCGTTAATCCGTCAATGATTTATATCGTTGCATTTTTTGTAACAATAATATTTTCACTTCTCACCGGAACGTCGTGGGGTTCAGCCGGATCAATAGGAATAGTTATAATGGGGATTGCTGTTGCAATGGGAGCCCACCTTGGTATCACTGCCGGTGCGATAATAGGCGGCGCTTACTTTGGCGATAAAATGTCCCCCCTTTCCGATACGACTAATATCGCTGCTATCGCTACAGATGTAAAATTATTTGATCACATAAATTCGATGATGTACACTACTCTTCCCTCGGCCGTAATTGCTTCGATCATATATTTGGCGCTTGGATTTATTTATCCCCCGGAAATTTCTTACACAGATCTTGGATTGGTTCAACCTTTCCTGAGCGCATTGGAATCAATGTTCAATTTTAATATTTTGCTGTTGATACCACCGTTAATCGTGCTTGTCGGATCAATTAAAAGAAAACCGACTCTGCCGACAATTTTTATCTCTGTAATTACAGCATCGATTTTTACGATAATCTTTCAGGACTACTTATTAAGCGATTTGATACAGTCTTTATATAAAGGATTTCGAACCGACATGGCAGTATGGTTCTCACCTGTACCCGAAAGAATTGATGTACTTTTGAACAGGGGAGGATTATATGCATTAAGTGAAGCTGTGATAATTGCAATTACGGTTTTTACATTTATTGGCTCACTCGATATAATCGATGCCATGCCGTCAGTTGTCAATAGAATCTTCCAATTCACCAAGACACAAAGTTCAACAATACTTTCCACTTTGGCGGCAGCAGCTATAACTAATTCGATGACGTCGAATCAGTATGCTACAAGTTTCATTGTTGGAGATGCATTCAAAGTAAAATATGATGCGTTGAAAATCCCACGGAAAGTTTTGTCGCGATCGATAGAAGATACCGGTACAATGTTGGAGAGTGTGGTCCCTTGGCATCCGAGCGCGATTTTTATGGTAGCTACTCTCGGTATTCCATTAGGTGAATATTGGCATTGGCAATTTTTATCGCTGATAAATTTTATCGTAGCCCCTACACTGGCAATACTTGGTATAGGCTGTTTTTATCATGAAGTAGATAAAGAAAATGGAAAAAATATAAAATAGGATTTTATGATGGAACGCAAATTACATACGGAAACAATTCTTTCTCATTATGCTGAAGACCTGTCTGAGCATCACGGGGCGGTGGTTCCGCCGCTGTATCAAAATTCACTTTTTACTTTTGAAAATTGGGACGCAATAGATGCCGCGTTCGATGATAGAGTGAATTCATTTATTTATACGAGGTTGAATAACCCGACCGTAAAAATGGTGGAAGAAAAAATAGCTCTTCTAGCCGGCGGTGAAAGGGCAAAACTTTTCGGTTCCGGTATGGCAGCGATATCCGCCACTGTTATGCATTATATTTCTCCAGGCGATCACATTGTTACGGTAAAAAATATCTATGGTCCAACGAACAATCTGTTGAATGTTTACCTCAGGAAGAAAATGAAAGTTGATGTTACTTATGTCAATGGAATCGATTCATCGGAATTCCAAAAGGGGATTACACCCAAAACTAAATTGATTTATCTTGAGAGTCCATCCTCCGCAGTATTCTCACTGCAGGATATCGAAGCGGTTGCCTCGTTAGCGAAAAAGCATAATATAAAAACGGTGATAGATAACACATGGGCAACTCCAATTTTTCAAAAGCCGCTTGAGATGGGGATTGATATGGAAGTACACTCATGCTCAAAATATTTCGGCGGGCACAGCGACCTAGTAGCAGGAGTAGTGATAGGGAGCGAAAAAGAAATAAGTGAAATCGTTGTTAACGAATATGAATTGCTTGGAGGGAAGATGGCTCCCTTCGAAGCATGGCTTATACTTCGCAGCCTGCGTACTATGCAGATACGGATGCTTAAACATCAAGAAAATGCAATGAAGATTGCAGAGTATCTCGATTCACATCCAAAAATTGGGAAAGTGAATTTCCCCGGGCTGAAAAGCTTTCCGCAGTATGAATTAGGTAAAAAACAAATGACCGGTTACAGCGGTTTGCTAAGTTTTAAATTAAATACCAATAATTTAGAGCAAATCAAAAAATTTGTAAACAGTCTAAAAATCTTTCGGATAGGTGTGAGCTGGGGAGGACATGAAAGTTTGATCTACGCTCCGGCTATCAGCTACTTAAAAGAATTACCCAAGGAGCAATTCGACGCGCTCGGAATTTCACTCGGTGATATGAGAATTTCAGTTGGGCTCGAAAACAGCGATGATCTGATTCACGATTTGAAAAAAGCTCTTGAGTTTATCGATTAATATCAGTACTTAGTTTTTAGTTTTACCAATGTCATATAGGAGGATGATATGATACGGACTATAAATGCAGTGGTTCTATTTTGCCTGTTATTTATGTTTACAAATAGTTTTGCCCAGGAAGAAATCAAGATCACTCCTTCAGTTTCCGAAGCGGCGGAAGGATTAGACCTGGAAGCAGTGTGCGAGTTATTTAAAGATTCCGAGAACCTGGAAGCCTTCGAAAAATCTTTGAACGATCCGGATATAGGTGTTAACAACCTAGACTTGAACGATGACTTAGACGTTGATTATATAAGAGTGGTGGAAGATGTCGACGGGGATACACATTTAATTATTTTACAGGTCCCGCTGGGTTATGAAGAGTTTCAGGATGTTGCAGTTATTGAAGTTGTTCGCCTCGGAGAGGATAAATATGAAATGATAGTTATTGGTAATGAAAATTTGTACGGACGGCATTACTACTATAGCCCTGTGGTTGTACATATTCATAAATGGCCTATTATTCCGATCATATTTCATCCGGGTTATCATCCCTATCGCTCCCCATATTTGTGGGGTTATTATCCGCGATGGTATAAACCTTACAAACCGGTGAAGGTTGTTGTTTATAATAAACACGTAGTAAAATATAAAAACACACGCGCATTTGTTTACTCAAATAAAAGAAGTACTACAACTTTGAAAAGAGCTAAGTATATTCCGAAATCAACTAAGTTGGTTAGAAAGAAAACTGTGGAAAAGAAAACTATTGTAAAGCCAGCCCGCGGAGAAAAATCGCCGGTGAAAGTAAATCGTAATAATACCGGAGTGACCGGGAAAAAACCGGTTAAAATAAAAGTGAAGACCGAAAAGAAAATTATCAGATAAAATCTACGGGGCAGTTATTTGTATATTGGTTTTCTACAGCGCAGAATATATTTTTATTCTTTCATTTAACAAATTTGGGGGAAATCAATGAGAAAATTATTAAGTCTAATCATTTTAATTTGTCTATTTGTTGCGTGCGGTGAAAAAGTTGAACATGACGGCAACTGGTACTACGATCAATCGATGAAGGCCTATAACGCAGGGGATTACAAAGGATTCTTGGAAAACACCGAGAAAGCGGTGGAACTAATGCCTAGTCAACTCATGATTCAATATAACCTTGCATGCGCATATTCACTAAACGGGAAGATTGACGAATCGCTGCGGACTATTGAAAATTTGATGAAAAAAGGAATGCCCATCGGCGTGGAATCGGATTCCGATTTCGATAATCTACGTGTTGATAAAAGATACACTGCGCTGATTGAAAAACTTAGCGAAGCGCGAAAACCGGTAAACCGCAGTACACCGGCTTTTATTTTACCGGAAAAAGATTTAATTCCTGAAGGTTTGGCATACGATGCCGGTGATGATTGTTTTTATTTGGGAAGTTTATACAAATCGAAAATTGTAAAAATAACGCGCGATGGTGAAATTACCGATTTTACTTCATCGCGCCAGGATAGTTTGGTCTCGATTGTTGGGATGAAAGTTGACGTCGATGGGAGATTCCTTTGGGCAAGCAGCAGTTACGGATATAAAAAAGATAACATCCCGTTCGAAGAACTTGGCACATGCGATATGGTGAAATATAATCTTGTAACCGGGGAATTGGTAGACAGATACTCCTTACCGAAAGAAGAAAATCATTTCTTTAACGATGTTGTACTTAACAGCGATAAGGATGCATTTATAACAGACAGTCATGTGCCAGCGGTTTATTTAATCAATCATGTTGAAAATGAAGTTAAAGAATATGTGAAACTTGCAGACGGGCTTTATCCAAACGGAATAGCGTTAAGTGAAAATGAAAATTTGATCTATGTTGCTGTAAGAGACGGAATTCAAATAATTGATGTACGTGATAGATCGGTAAAATATCTCAAACATACGGAAGAAATTTATTCCGGCGGATGTGACGGTTTATATTTTTACAAGAACAGTTTAATCGGAATACAAGGATTTCTTTCAAGGATTGCACGTTTCCATCTTAGTGAAGATTTGAATGAAGTAGTGAAACTTGAAATTTTGGAATCATATAATCCCGAATTCGAAAGCCCTACCACCGGTGCTATAGCAGGTAATGAATTTTATTATATTGCAAATGCTCAGCTTGCTAAAATTGATAGGGATGGTAATTTGTCCCCGATGGATAAATTAAATGATGTAAAAATTCTGAAAGTTACACTTGACTAATAATTCGGTGACTATTCTTGCAAAATAAATCTCAAAATAATCATGAAGAACAAAACATAAGAAGTTACAAGGAAAGTTTCGGTAAAACACTCCCTTTATGGGAAGGGTTCCGGCTTTTTTTGGAAGAAGAATATGGGAATATTGTTGAAGAATGGAAATACTATAATATCAAATCGGGTTGGATATTAAAGGTTACAAGGAACAAACGGACACTTTTTTATTTAACTCCTTCTGAAAATAAATTCCGGGTAGCTTTTTCATTCGGTGAGAAGGCAATTGCAGAAATTGAGAAAAGCAACTTGCCTGAAATTTTGATTGAAAGATTGAAGAATGCAAGAAAATATGTTGAAGGAAGAGGTTTACAAGTTAATGTAATGCAACTTAATGATTTGAGAATTATAAAAAAATTGGTTGATATTAAAATCAAGAATTGATAACAGCTAAAGGTGCATTTGTGAAAATTGTAATAAATCGTATTGCTCTTATCTTTCTTGTAATTTGTTCTTCTTGTATTGATGAAAAGAAAATCGAAAATAATATCATTGTTAATGAAGTTAAAACTGTTTTGCAATCACAGGAAAGGGCTTGGAATGAAGGGAATATTGAGAAATATATGGAAGGATACTGGAAGTCCGACTCACTCCGGTTTGCATCCGGCGGTAATGTGAGTTACGGGTGGCAAGCAACTCTTGAGAATTATAAACGGGGTTATCCCGATAAAACAGCAATGGGGAATCTTACATTTTCAGATATTGAAGTAACTCTCATTTCCGATAATGCCGCGATCGTATTCGGGAAGTGGGCATTAGAAAGAGATGATGATAATCCATGGGGACTGTTTACATTACTTTTCAGGAAGAAATTAGAAGGCTGGAAAGTTGTTGCAGATCATACTTCTTCGTCAGAGTAAATTAATACGTAATATTTCGCAAAGGCTGGTTTTAAAAGTTAATCGGCCTTTCCTTTTGCCTTTACTTTTATGTTGTGCTAATTTTCTTTTAAAAAATTCTGGTAATGGAATATTCGGAGAAATTATGGAATGTAAAAAAGATAAAAACCTAACATCTTGCAATTGCAGTTATGAACCATGCTCAAGGAAAGGTATTTGTTGCGAATGCATAAGTTACCACCTGCGAATGAGAGAACTGCCTGCATGCTGTTTCCCCGACAATGTGGAAAGAACATACGACCGCTCGTTCGAAAAATTTGCCCGGCTGGTTAATGATAATTTGGTTTAATTGAATTTATGAGAGCATTGATGAAAAATGTTTACTTAACTTTATTTCTTATTTTCGTTTTAGTGTTAACGAACTGTTCAAACAAGATCGATTCGGAAAAAGTGAAAATTAAAAATGCAATTAAGGAAGAACTAAAAATTTATCCGGAAGAAAGATTGATAGACCTTTATAAATCTTACTTTCAGGGTTTCTGGGGACCGGGGCATCTAATACCGGATTCAACCTCTGCGTATAAATACCTTATACTGGAAATGGAAAACGCAGAAATTTTTGATGATCAACTTTGGCAACCCCTTGCACATTACGGGGGGTATTTCAGGATGAATCTCAAATTTGTTAGAGATAGTTTAATACCGCTGGAAGAGTATCTCCATGCATTTATTCAAAGCGCCAATAATGCCAACAAACCTGAATTAGATGATTGGGTAAAAGAGTGGAGTAAGGTGATTGATGTAATTGAAGAAAATAATATCAAAATTAATAAGTATGAAGAAGATAAAAAACTTATCACCGATCTTTTGGCTGATGGAAAATACGTTGTTCATCACAGCGATGAATTTAGAGATAAATACAATCCTCATTACCGTGTTATCGCCAAAGAATATTTTGATAAATTAATGAAGAAGTATATTAAAAGATAACACTTTGTTGATTACGGGAAAATTATGGATACCAAAACCAAACCTTTTCTTCTGAAACATAAAATAGATGTAAAACCCTATGATATTGACCTGCTTGGTCATGTTAACAACACGGTTTACATAAGATGGCTCGAAGATACGCGTGTAAAAATTTTAGATGAGTATCTTCCTTATAAAAACCTAATGCAGAAGAATATTTCACCGATATTATTGAAAACGGAGATTGAATATAAACGCCCGGTGAAAATATTCGATGAATTATTTGTTGAAGCATATTTCACTAAGATTGATGGAATTAGGATGGAAATGTATTTCGAATTTATAGTCGATGATAAAATTGTTGCTGTTGCGAAACAACTGGGGACTTTTTTTAACATCAAAAGAAACCGCCCTTGTAAGCCGCCGAAAGAATTTTTAGATCAATTCAATAAAAATTTAGATTAATTACCCGGATATAAAATATTCCTTAGAATAAAACTCTTTCATTAGATAAAAAATTGAAGAAACATTATTACACAATACTGGGATTATTTGCCATCCTCTTTTGGAGTTCCACAATAGGTTTTTCCCGTGGATTAATTGAGAAGCTCGGGACAATAACTTCCGGGGCGTCGATTTTCATAATCAGCGGATTAATGAGCAGTCTATTAGTATATTCACGCAAAGTAAACCGTTTAAAATTATTATCCGTCAACAAAAAATATCTATATTTCTGCGGCTTACTTTTCGCTTCTTATATTGTCAGTCTATATATCTCCGTAGGGATGGTAGAATCTCGCCAGCAAGTAATTGCGATTGGTTTGCTAAATTATTTATGGCCTAGTCTTACAATATTGTTTTCTGTTTTCATTTTTAAATTCAAGACAAGAATTTGGTTAATCCCTGGATTATTATTGGCAACCTTGGGAGTTATTATCGCATCTATCCAGGGGAGTTCGTTTTCTTATCAGCAGATATTATCCAATATCGAGCAAAACTGGCTGGCTTATATACTTGCATTTTGTGCAGCAATTTTGTGGGGACTTTATTCCAATTTATCTCGTTTATGGGGAAAAGATTCTGGTGCCGGAGGTATGCCTGTTTTTATATTGGCAACAGGGATTATTCTATTAATCGTTAGTTTATTTGTAAATGAAAGGAGTAATTGGGATTTAAAAATAATTACAGAGTTACTTTACATGTCTATTTTCCCAACGTTCCTCGGTTATCAATTTTGGGATAAGGCAATGCAGAAAGGGGATATAATTCTCGTTGCATCATTTTCCTATTTTACTCCTTTACTTGCAACAATATTTGCATGCATTTATCTTGATCTTAACTGCAGCTGGATGCTTTGGCCGGCTTGCGGATTAGTGTTGACCGGTTCGATTATAAGCAAGCTATCGGTAAGAAATAGTCCGGAAATAATTCCCCAAAGGAAATGAGAAATTAATTTCTTTCCTCTTTATTATTAATAAAAGTTTCTCTATTATGCTTTAAGATTGTACCTACTTCAGGAAAATTTTACCAGGTACAAATTTAAAAACACTAAAAGGAGTTCGCGATGAACATTTACATCGGCAACCTGGGAAAGGGAGTAAAAGAAAAAGACTTGCAGGATGCATTTGAAGCATTCGGTCAGGTTGCATCGGCTGCTGTTATCATGGATAAGTACAGCGGTGAATCGAAGGGATTCGGATTTGTTGAAATGCCTTCAAAAGAGGAAGCACTCGCAGCAATTGAAGCATTAAATGAAAGCGAGTTGGATGGTCAAAAAATAACGGTTAACGAAGCTCGCCCCAAAAAAGATGATAGACGCGGCGGTTTTAGAGGCGGCGGCGGTGGTGGTTTCAGAGGCGGCGGTGGTAACCGCGGCGGCGGTGGAAGAGGCGGTGGTGGATTCGGCGGCGGCGGAAGATCCGGCGGCGGCGGAAGACCTGGCGGCGGAAGATCCGGCGGCAGCGGTCATCGCGGTTAATTCAGTTAAATAATGATTTCTAAATAAAATAATGTCACGGTATGCTGCCGTGACATTATTGTTTTCTGTAATACTCTCTTAAATTAAAAGATTCTTGTTTCGCTATTCATTTTCCCGGAATCTCTTTAAAGTTTTTATTGTAATAATAAGATAAATTTTTTTACTTGTTCGTGTATTCCAAAATTACCGCTGAAAAATTTGTATCGCATCAATATTTTATCATTTCAAATCATACTCTTTTTCAATCACCTCCGATTCAAACTGAATTATTTTTCATTAAAATGTGATGCTATATTTATTCCCCATTTAACATAAATATTTACCCTCATTCCCCAAATTGTACTATATTTTGAGAGTATTTTTATTCTAATTTCTCGAGATGATGCGTTTAAGATTCGAAAATATTCAGCCCTACGCGATCAGGTTTGATTTCCAAATAAGCTTACTTATTTACGTCCCCCATTTATTAATAAGCACAAAAATTTCACATTGGATTGACATAAATAGTTAAATATATAGAATAAAATATTATTAGGAATTTTATGGAACGAATTATTGAACATCCGATATTATCTTCAAAAGAAGGAAGGAGGCTTGTTAAGTTTACGTTTGACGGTATAGAAATGGAAGGTTACGAAGGGGAGGCTGTTTCATCGGCGTTGATTGCAAATGGTGTTAAAGAGTTTGCTATTCATAAAGTCGGTGATCATCCTCAAGGTATTTATTGCGCAAACGGTCAATGCTCTCACTGCACGGTTATTATTGACGGCTTCCCGCTGAAGTCATGCATCACTCCTTTGAAAGAAGGAATGAATATTAAAAAATTAATTCACATGCCCGATCTTCCGATGGACAACAAACCGATCGGCGAAACGGAAATTAAAGAATTGAAATGCGATGTGCTTGTTGCCGGCGGCGGCCCTTCGGGATTAACTGCTGCAATAGAATTGGCCAAACTGGATTTCAATGTAATCTTGATTGACGACAAAAATGAACTAGGCGGAAAGCTCCTTCTTCAAACACACAAGTTCTTCGGTTCAATCGCCGACTGTTACGCCGGAACACGCGGCATAGACATCGGCCACAAATTGGAAGACGAAGTCCGCACGTTTGAAAACATTACCGTGTTGACAAACGCATCCGTTGTAGGCGTTTACAAAGATCAAAAAGTCGGCCTCTTCATCGACAACAAAAATTATGTGATAATCGAATTCGACGGATTGATCGTATCATCCGGCGCGCGTGAAAAGTCATTGGTTTTCCCGGGGAATAATTTACCGGGTGTATACGGCGCGGGCGCGTTTCAAACATTGGTTAATCGTGATCTTGTAAAATCATCAGACAGAGTTTTTATAGTCGGCAGCGGCAATGTCGGTTTGATTGGTGCGTATCATGCGCTTCAGGCAGGAATTGAGGCTGTAGGCATATGCGACATTCTGGATAAAGTCGGCGGTTACAAAGTTCACTCCGATAAAATCAAAAGAATGGGTGTGCCGATTTATTTAAAGCATACCGTTCTTTGCGCTGAAGGTAACGGCAAAGTGGAAAGGGTTACAATAGCCGAAGTGGATGATAAATGGAATCCAATCCTTGAAACGGCAAAAACATTTGAAGTCGACACTCTGTTAATTGCCGTCGGGCTGTCACCGGTAGATGAATTTTATGAAATGGCAAAAGCTTTCGGATTCACAGTAGTTAACGCAGGCGATGCAAAAGAAATTGCTGAAGCTTCAAGCGCGATGTTCGGCGGAAGAATTGCCGGATTGGAAATGGCACAGCTTCTTGGTAAAGATGTTAATGTTGATGATGAGTTTCGTAAAAAAGCTGATGTACTGAAAAGTCACCCCGGCAAAATTGTTGAAAGATCTGAAGAAGAATTAACTGAAACATTCAGGCCGATCATCCAATGCTTTCAGGAAATTCCTTGTAATCCTTGTACGTCAGTTTGTTCTAGAGATGCAATCCAGCTCGAAGGGAAAAACGGAAACATAATGGATATCCCTTATTACAAAGGAAGCGATTGTACCGGATGCGGGCTTTGCGTTTTAATCTGTCCCGGGCTTGCGATATCACTTGCCAAAAAGTTGGATAATCAATTTGCTGAGGTTGTATTGCCGCATGAATTTATACCAACCTTCGAAGTCGGCGGTAAAGTGAAAGTAACCGATAAAGACGGCAACTTGCTCGAAGAAGCCGAAGTATTGAAATTACGTTTTAACAAAAAATATAAAACTCATCTCGTTAATTTAAAAACATCACTTGCCAATGCGGTTAAGATTGCAGGCATCCGTGTGCAGGATGAATCGGTTGTAATGCCTGTTGTTGGGGCGCAGTTCGAATACATCCCTGAAAACGCGTTGGTTTGTAAATGCGAACATGTTACCGTGAAAGAAGTTATTGATTATATCAAAGAATACGAAGTGCGCGATATTAATCAATTGAAAAACGTACGCGTTGGAATGGGAGCGTGCGGCGGTAAAAACTGTTCAACACTTCTGCCCAGAATTTTTTCAATGGCCGGAGTTGATTTCAAGGAAGTTACACAGGGCACCAAACGGCCGCTCAGTGTTGAAGTACCGATGTCTGCATTTATTAACGAAAAAAACTAGTGAGTGAAAAAATGAAATCATACGATATATTAATTATTGGTGCGGGGAGTGTTGGATTACCGTTGAGCTACTATCTCGCGAAGAAAGGTTTAAGTGTTGGTGTTGTGGAAGCTATGCCGTCGCATGGAAGAGGGCAGAACAAAGCGGCAATCGGCGGAATAAGAGCCACACATTCCGATCAGGCTAAAATTAAAATCTGTCAAAGATCAATTGAAATTATAAGTAGAATGAAAGAAGAACATGGGCTCAACATTGATTGGATTCAAGGTGGTTACATGTTCCCGGTTTACGATGAAAAACGGGAGACCGCGTTGAAATCATTGCTCGTGAAACAAAAAGATTTCGGTTTAAATATCGATTGGGTTGGCCCCGATAAAATTCAAGAGCTGGCCCCGGGTATTAATCCGGATGGTTTACGCGGCGGAACATTTTCACCTGAAGACGGGTCCGCATGCCCGATGAAAACAGCCGACGCATTTTATATACTTGCAAAACGTGCCGGCGTGAATTTCATGTTCAATGAAGAAGTGATTGAAATGAAACATGAGGCCGGAACAATTACATCTGTTACTACAAACAAAGCAACTTACAACGCAGGTATGTTTGCAAATGCCGCCGGTGGTAACGCGAAAGAAATCGGCGCATTGGTCGGACTAGATGTTCCCGTTACACCCGACTCGCATGAAGCAGGCGTAACCGAACCGGTGAAGAGATTTTTCGAACCGATGATTGTAGATATAAGACCTGAACCGGGATCTGTAAATTATTATTTCTACCAAAACGCTGAAAACCAGATTGTATTTTGTATAACCCCGGAACCAAAAATTGTTGGCAAAGACATTGATAACACATCTGTCTTTTTGCCGCAGGTTGTTGAGAGAATGGTGAAATTGTATCCACGCTTACGCAACATCCGCGTACGTAGAACATGGAGAGGTTTGTACCCGATGACACCGGACGGATTCCCCATCGTTAATTTCCCGAATGAATTTAAAAATTTATTACTAGGGGTAGGTATGTGCGGACAGGGTTATATGTTAGGCCCCGGCCTGGGTGAAATCTTATCCGAAATCATCTTTGACAAAGAAGAGAAGTATTGCGATATATTAAATCAGTTATCTCTTTATAGAGAATTTTCCGGGAATGAATTGTTAAAATAGAATTGTTATCAATATTATTTTATTAATCCGCGGTATCAGCACATTTTGTATTATTAGGGCATTGGCAGAGGCTGTCTCAAATCTACTTATTTACCTACGGTGAGCCTGTCTGCATACAAGGCCGGCGAAGACGAGCCCTGGTTTTTGCACAAAATGCAGACTTCGACTGCGCTCAGTCTGCTCGACTTGGATTTCTGAGACAGCCCTTGAAGGACTCGATAGTTCCTTCGTCAGATTTGGACCTTGACGACCAAGTAATCTTATTTGCACATCTGATTCATACACGAAATGATTTTCTTGACCCACGGCTGAAAAACATGTTGCAAATCTAAAAACTTGCCATTTCCAGCTCCAAAACGATTCTCCTATGCATGAATACCTTTTATAAATTTAACTGAGTCTTTTTTTTGTCCTAACATCAATAATTGCTAGAAACAACTCCCTGAGATGTTTTTCATTGGTCCGCTTTGGATTTCTTCTAGACCAACTCAACCCTTGACGCTGAACATGTACAATGCAACGTTGTATTATTATCGACGGCCTAGCTTTTCTTAAGTACTTAATTTTTTGCGGGTTACCGTTAACAGTTGCACACTTGGGTTCTAAACCATTGGGCTTTAATTGCTGATACATTTTTGTTAAATCTTTGGCTCCTTTTTTTTATACCATAAGCTGCCTTAATGATTTGATGATCTGCAGAATTCTGGTTAGAGTTTGTAATTGAGAAAAATCTTTTACCTAACGAGAAGGTGAGTAAATTAAAAAGAGAAGCTCACGAGCTGGCTTCAATATTTATTTCATCAAGAAAAACTCTGCAGAAAAAGCATAAGAATTATGATTTATGAGCTATGATTTATGCATATGGATGGAAAAAAACAGGATCCAAATATTCGTGAATATTTTTACGCGATTAGTCGCAAAAATAATGAAAAAAATAGTGCTACTTATTTTAATTACTGTGAAGGTTTCGAAAAATTCTCAAGCACTCTTATTGAAAATAATAGCACAAATCCAATTACTGCAATTAAAATATCGATTATGTCAACTGTGAAGATTTGTTTTGAATCAATTATACATCCCATCCATTTGCATAGGAGTAAAATAGTAAAAAAGATTGCGTATCCATATAGTCCGGCGAGCAAAGGTTTTAATAATAATTGTGATAATTTGTTATTTCTTTTCATATCCCTTTCCCCAAATTTGAATACAAAGTAATAAAAAATTTTTCAAAAGAAATCAGTACAATTACCATATTTTTATGAAAAAATGAGTGTATTTTAGAATTTTACTAGGTATTAATACCTAGTCGGTTTTCATCATCAAAATATTATATTGATTGAAAATAAATTTTGCTTTATATTGTTATCAACTTAATGAATAATTGAAGCATTAACAAAAAAAAAGAGGATGATGGGAAGATTCAGTTTTTTTTGTTACAAAGATCCGACATTAACTCACTGTAAAAATTGCAGCGAAGCAGCATTACATTATTCAAAACCAAGAAATCTTTTTGAATCAATTGCGAATATTCTTCCGTGCATAGGAGTATACAGGTGCCACCAATGCAATTGGCGTGGAATCAAATTAGAAATTTCAGCGGGGGAAGGATTATTAAATAAAGTTATCCTGTCGATTTTAGTTATGTTGATATCGGCTTTGGTTATACTCTATATATTAAAAGTAGTGATAGCAAGGTAACAAAGCTTAGTAATAATTATAAAAAACTGTCTCCAATGTCACATTTATTAAAAAAACAGGAGACTGGTACCGTTGATAAAACTGATTTTCTCGAATTTATTAATTAAGAGATCCTTTTGAGCCTGCCTCATATTTTTTCAGAAAAATATTATATACATACATCAGCAATGTAGCTATAACGCCTACAAAGAATAAGACCAGCCAAATAATTTCCGGTTTACCCCCTTCGACAGCAAAAGTTTGATAAAGCCAGCCGCCGAAAGTTCCGCCGAAGCCCCACCCGACCGCTATTGGTAAAAACGCGTAACCTTGAAACAACGCCGCTTGTCCTTCAGGAGCTAAGTCCGCTATGTATTCATAAAATCTGGGGGCTTGAGTCTGTTCACCGAATGAAAAAGCGAATATACCCGCAATGATCAGAGGTATTGTAGGGTTGGCGAAAATAATCAACCAAGCAAAACTTGATACAGCGAACCCGGTAATGATTGCAGTAATAGGAGCGATTTTTTTTGTCAGCCTGTTTATGATTAGTTGAAATAAAATAATTGACCAAGCGCCTGTAGACATTATAATTTCATACGGAGCATCTGCCGATATGTAATCCGTTATATAAAAAGGGACAACAATGAATATCTGCCAGAACATCAGCCAGTAGAGTGAGAAGATTAATAAGAAAGCCATGAACCTGAAATTCTTCAATACAAGGAGCAAATTTTTTAGAACTGTAAGAAGACCGGTTTTGTTTTCTTTTAAATTCGTCATCGGTTCTTTGAAAAAGATAAGCGTCGATATAAACATCAATGCGCAGCTTACGGAGGAAACAATGTAGACGAACTGAATGCCTACGGTATCTCTAACTAAGTAGGCTAACAATGGTCCTATTGCCGCGCCTATATTAACCAGCCAATAATAAATTGCGTATCCCAGCGATTTTGTTTCGGGAGTGGAAGTAAGGGCTACGGTTCCTAAAACACTCGGTTTAATGAATGATCCGCCGATGGAAGTGAAGATCAGGATTATGATAAGAATCCAGTATAGATCGAAGCTCTCATAAAAACCGGAGAACAATTCCATACCGGTTGAGCCGATCATAAAATAACCGATTGCTAATATAAAGAAAGCAAAAGAGAATGCTTTTTTGAACCCGAGTTTATCGGCTAACGCCCCCGCAAATACCGGTAGAAGATAGATCAAACCGCCGAATATTGAAGAGAGCTGCCCGGCTTCGATTTCGCTAAACTTCAGGTGATCTCTCAAGAAGATACTTAAGATTGTAGCCTGCCCGTAGTAGGCGATTCTCTCAAATAACTCCATGAAATTTGCGACCCAAAATGAAGGTTTAAAACCGGCTTTAATTTTTTGAAGGTTTTCAGCAATTGTCACGTGAACTCCGTTTTCTGTTTAGCGGCAAATAAAAACGTGTCAATATAACACGAATAATTCTCATAGTAAAACAATGGGATATGTAAAAATGAGAGTATATTCTTTCCCCCATTTTTTAGGATTTATCTCCCTAAACTGCATTCGGTAAATCTCATTCAAAATTTCTTTCTCATCTCAATCATTGGAACATTATTTCGAATCGAAAATTTCAATTCCTTCCCAATTTTCATCAACACCTTTTTCTTTCAGCGACTTGCATTTCACAAGGTACAATTCCGCAGCTTTATCATTTCCATTAATATTAATAACGGAAGAAAAACATTCACAGGCTTCCGAAAAATCTTTAATAGAATAGTGCTTTATTCCCAAATCGAAATCATTCTTGGTTTTTAATTTTAATTCCTTATCATGGTCACCGGCGCAGTCGATCAATTCATAAATCGGGATCATTGAAGTTTTCCCTTTAACACACACATTTCCCAAAAATCGGTAATGATAATTTTCCTTGTTTTTAATCTTAGAGAGTGTGCTTTCGCTTATGATTGCGGTAACGCCGAAAACTTTCGTCAATCCTTCCAGTCTTGATGATAGATTAACCGCGTCGGATATAACAGTGCCGTCCATTCTCTCATCATCGCCAAGAGTACCCAGCATAAGCGAACCTGTATGAATGCCGACACCAATTTTAATAGGTGTTAAATCTTTCCTGTATATTGCATTGAATTCCTCAACGCCTTTAATTAAATCGATTGAGGCGCGAATGGAATCTTCCGGGTCTTTAGGGAATAGAGCCATTATAGCGTCGCCGATATATTTATCAATAAAGCCGTTATGTCTTCTAAAGCAGGGGGTAACCTTTCTCAGATAATTATTCAAAAAGTCGAAATTCTCTTTAGGCGACATACCTTCCGAAATAGAAGTAAATGAGCGAATATCGGAAAACAATATTGTCATTGTTCCTTGAACCTGGTCGCCAAGTTTTACTTCAATAATATTTTTACGGCCAAGTGTCCAGAGGAATTCATGCGGGACAAACCTTTCATATGCTTCGTTTATTTTAAGCAAGTTCAGCTGTGTTTGTATTCTTGCCAAAAGTTCATTTTTAGAGAAGGGTTTTGTAAGATAATCATTAGCCCCGGAGGATAATCCTTCTACTAAATCATTGACTTGATTTTTCGCAGTGAGCATTATTACCGGCAATTCGTTGGGTAAATATTCTTCGCGTATCTTTTGACAAACTTCATACCCCGACATACGCGGCATCATAATGTCTAGGAGGACCAAGTCGAATTTAGGTTCTTCCTTTATTGATTTTAACGCTTCTTCACCATTAAGAGCTTGGACAATATTGAATTTATAAAATGATAAATGGTTGGATAATACTTGTTGGTTAATCGATTCATCATCAACAATTAATATTCTGAACTCACCCCCGATTTTTTGCTCATCCATCGATGCTTCCATAATCTCAAGGTCTTCTTCCGCTGGTTCTCCAAGGGTGGATACTTGTTCGGGTTTATCTTCTTCCTCATAATCAAAGCTTATTAAATCTTCTTTCGAGATTGGTAGAGTAAACGTAAATATTGAACCTTTATCAATTTCGGATTCAACGCTGATTTTCCCTCCGTGAAGTTCAACCAATTGTTTTGTAATCGCAAGACCGAGCCCGGTGCCTCCGAATTCACGTGAAGTAGAAGCGTCTACCTGTTCAAATGATTGGAATATAACATCAAGCTTGTCCTTCGGTATCCCTATACCGGAATCGATAACCGAAACGGTAACCCATCCCTCTTCCGCTTTACTTTCAACACGAACTTCCCCTGATTCGGTAAACTTAATCCCGTTTCCTATCAGGTTATGCATGATCTGCTGCAGCCTGTCTTCATCCCCTTCAATTGGAGGAATATCGGCGGGGATATTGTTTTTAAGTACCAGCATTTTCCCCCCTATTAAGGGTTCGCTTAACTTCATAACCACTGTAGTAAGGGCTCTTAAGTCAATCGGTTTCAAGGAGAGATCAAGATTATGCGTTTTCAATTTTGAGAAATCAAGAATACTATTTACAAGAGTAGCAAGACGTTTACCCGAAGATACAATCATTGAAAGGTTATCTTTAATTTTACCTGAAGCTTTACCCGATATTGTGTCAAACAAAGATTCCGCAATACCTATAATCCCGTTTAAGGGCGTTCTAAGTTCATGTGATGTATTTGCAAGGAATTCATCTTTAAGTTTGTCTACTTCACGCAGTCTTTTGGCAACTAACCTTTCCTGCTCAAGTTCTTTTTTCTGTCTTTCAAGTTCTTTTGCCTGTGCTAATGTTTTGTAACGGACATAACCGAAAATTGCCCCTATTAAAGCAAGCACATAAAAAGTATAAGCGTACCATGTTTTCCAGAATGGGGGAGTGATTGTAATATTTAATTGAGTTCCCTGGTAATTCCAAATTCCGTCGTTATTCGATCCGATAACTTTAAAAACATAATCTCCCGGATCTAAGTTTGTGTATGTTACAAATCTTCTAGTGCCTGCTTCAATCCAATTTTCATCGAAACCTTCCATAATGTAGCGGAATTTATTCTTTTCGGAGATCGTAAAATCGAGCGCTGAAAATTCGAAAGAGAAAACATAATCTTTATATGATAAAGTAATATCCTTTGTTTGTGTTATTGATTTCGATAATGGTGATCCTTCCTCGATTTTAACCGACTCATTAAAAATTTGAAAATCGGTTATAACTATTGAAGGGAGGTGGGGATTATCTTTCACACTGTCGGGGTAAAAAGCGTTAAACCCGTTGTTACCGCCGAAGAACATTTCACCTTTTGCACTTTTATAATATGCGCCGTTGTTGAATTCATTATGCTGAATGCCGTCCCGCGTATCGTAATTTTTAAATGAGACTGTCTGCATATTAAATTTTGAAAGTCCGCGGTTGGTACTCAGCCAAAGATTGTTATTGTCGTCTTCCAATATTCCGTAAACTACATTATTGGGCAACCCATCTTCTTCGCGGTAGTGAATAAATATTCCGGTTTCTTTATCGAACCTGTTCAGCCCCCCTCCGTAAGTTCCCAGCCAGAGGATTCCATTTTTATCTTCGCAAATAGAAACGACAACGTTGTGGCTTATGCTGACCGGGTCTGCCGGATCGTTATGGAAATGAGTGAATTCATTTTTAACCGGGTCGTATTTATTTAACCCGTTCATGGTGCCAATCCACAAAACACCGTCTTTGTCTTCTAAGATTTTATAGACAATATTATGACTTATACTATTATGATTATCTGGATCGGATTTATAGTTAGAAAATTGATTAGTAGAGGGATCGAATTTTTCCAATCCGCCGCCGGCAGTGCCTATCCAAATATTATGTCTGCTGTCTTCAAACAGTGAGATGATAACATTGTAGCTTACCGTGCTTATCCCTTTTGCTTCTTCGGTATATCTTTTGAAAGTATTATTAACAGGATCGAGAACATTCAACCCGCCGTTTGTTCCCAGCCATATATTATTGCGGTAGTCTTCTATTATTGCCCAAACATTATCGTCGCTTAGTGAGTTTTTAAGTTTGCGTACATTTTTGTAGCGGATAAACCTATCTTCATCTCGAATAAATTTATTCAATCCGCCGCCTAAAGTGCCGATATATAGATTCCCATTTTTATCCTCACAAAATGAACGGATGTTATTATTGCTGATGCTGTTGGCATCTTCGGGATCGAATTGGAAATGAACGAAATTTTTTGTTCCGTAAATAAATTTGCACAATCCTTTACTGCCGGTTCCGATCCATAATACGCCCGATTCATCTTGGTAAAAAGAGCGGATAATATTATCGGCAATGCTCCCATTGTCCTCGGGGTCGTTTATGTAATGTGTAAAGTTATTCCTCTTTTCATCAAATTTATTTAAACCGGCATCTCTGGTAGCTATCCATAAAGTTCCTTCAAAATCACGGTAAATAGCAGAAATATTATTTGAGCTGATACTTCTTCTTTGATTGGGGTTGTTTTTATAATGAAAAAATTTACCGGTAAGGGGGTCAAATTTATTTAATCCGCCCCCTAAGGTTCCGATCCAAATAAAATTATCTTCGCCGCAGTAAATTGAAGAAACCCTGTTGTTGCTGATACTGCTGGGATAATTTTCATCATGAAAAAATCTTTTGAAAGAGCCGGTCTTTTTATCAAACGAATTTAGCCCGTTATCTGTTCCTATCCACAATGTACCGTTATGATCTTCCGCAATTACTTTAACAATGTTATGACCAATTGTGTTGATATTGTTTTCGTCGCGCTTATAATGTATAAAACTTCCGTCAGCTTTATCGAACTTATTTAATCCTTCGCTGGTGCCTACCCAAAGATTATCATCACTGTCGGCAAACAAAGTCCAGATAGTGTTGCTGCTTAATGATGAAGGATCATTCGGCGAGTGTTTATAATGGATGAAGACATTTTTATTCTTATCGAATTTATTTAATCCACCGCCGTAAGTACCTATCCAAAGCTCGCCTTCTTTATCTTCACACAATGCCCAAATATCGTGATTACTGATAGAAGTCGAATCATCGGGGGAATGACGATAGATTGTAAATTTATATCCGTCGTATTTATTTAAACCGTCTTGAGTGCCGAACCACATAAACCCTGTTTTGTCTTGATGAATAGCATATACGGTAGATTGGGATAATCCTTCTTCAATTGATAAATGCTGAAATATAATATTTTCCGATTGTGCTGTGAGATTTGTTATGCATATGGAAAAATAAATGAAAAAGAATGGGAGTGGTAGCAAATAACTTTTCAACCGGGAAGATTTCATCTATCATGCCTAAAAGTTAGTTAATAATGAGTTGAGCCGGAAACGGTACAGCATAAACTAACAAGGAACTCAAACAAAGATAAAAATTACTTTACTACTTCCACCTGGATTATTATTAAGATAGGAAAAAATAATAAAAATGTGACTGAGTTTCACATATAACAACCGGATCGGAATATTAAAAAAAACAGCTAATTAAATATTATCATATTAATGGATGTTAATTGCAATTGGCGGATTTAATGCCTTCATCTCAAGCGACGCAATAATTGGTTCGGGGCTTAGTTCATCCGCTTCTGTTGAAGTTCTGATCAGCCCAATAATGAAGAGTTTTTTAGTGAAAATAAAATTTATTCCATCACTATTTCAAAAGGGGGGAGTCCGAGGGAAATAATTATTCCGGTTATTGAGAGAGATCGGTTCGATAAGTTTTTATCTCTCATAAAAGAATCGGGGGATTCTTCATCAACTGGCTCCAGAATTGTTACTCTGTTAACAATTTAAAAGAGTATGGTTTGGTTCTTGTTATTACAGAGCAGTTTCTTATTGAAAGTGATTACGGTGTATGCCGCTTTCACTGCGGATATTTTACATCCACTATTCGGATTTTTATTCGCAAAGATTCTACAGATGATTATATTGGATTTATTAAATCTCTCTTTGGGAAGGGATGTGTTGTGCGGCTAAACATTAGAGATGAAGGAGCCGTGTAAATCATCTGATTATATTTTTATGATTACTGCGGTGTGGAAAAGTACACTTCACTATTTCAGGAATAAATCATATGCAATTTTCTTTTACAGATTATATCGTCTTTATCGGCTACATTCTATTTATTGTAGGATTGGGCTTATGGGTTTCGAAAGATAAAAAGGGGCATGAGAAAAATTCGGAGGATTATTTCCTAGCAGGTAAATCACTCCCATGGTGGGCAATAGGTGCCTCATTAATTGCGGCGAATATTTCCGCCGAGCAGTTTATAGGTATGTCGGGTTCCGGTTTCGCTATCGGTTTGGCAATTGCCTCTTATGAATGGATGGCCGCTATCACTCTTATTATAGTGGGTAAATTTTTCCTTCCTATTTTTATCAAAAAAAATCTTTATACAATTCCACAATTTATTGAGCAGAGATTCAGTACGAATCTTAAAACTATCCTTGCTGTATTTTGGGTAGCCCTTTTCATTTTCGTCAATTTAACATCGGTACTCTTTCTAGGCGGTAAAGCGATAGATACTATCATCGGTACCGGCGACGGAAGCCTGATAATGTATGCAATCCTCGGACTTGCATTCATCGCCGCGGCTTACTCTTTGTACGGTGGACTTTCCGCAGTAGCATGGACCGATGTTGTTCAGGTTATCCTGTTGATCGCGGGGGGTCTTATCACTACGTTGATAGCGTTAAGTTACGTAACCCCCGATGGGAATATCTTCAAAGGGCTTGAGCATGTTTATAATGTTGCCGGTGATAAATTTCATATGATACTTTCACGCGATAACCCGGAGTTTTTTAATCTCCCCGGGATTGCCGTTCTCATCGGCGGTCTTTGGGTAGCGAATTTATATTACTGGGGATTTAACCAGTACATCATTCAACGTACTCTCGCCGCAAAATCTTTAAAAGAAGCACAAAGAGGGATTGTCTTCGCGGCATTCCTGAAAATGATCATCCCTTTAATCGTTGTAATTCCCGGCATTGTTGCTTATGTACTTTTTACACAGCCCGAAGGGACGTCGATAATTCCCGGAGTGCAGGAAGCATTTGCAAATGGCAGCGGCGGAATAAATTACGACAAAGCTTATCCGTGGCTTATCAGTGTCTTTATTCCGAACGGGTTGAAAGGTTTGGTGCTTGCGGCATTAACTGCGGCCATTGTTTCATCATTGGCATCCATGCTGAATTCTACCTCTACAATATTTACAATGGATATCTACAAACCGTACATCGGTAAAAACTCCAGCGAGAAAAAATTAGTTAAGGTCGGAAGATTGACTTCGACAGCCGCATTGATCATAGCTGTTTTATTAGCTCCGCTGCTTGGAAACATCCCCCAAATGTTTCAATATATTCAAGAGTATACCGGTGTAGTTAGTCCCGGTATTTTAGGCGTCTTTTTAATGGGTTTATTCTGGAAGAAAACAACAAACAAAGGGGCTATAATCGGTATCATTTCATCCGCAGTTGTAGCCCTGTTATTGAAAAGCGCAGTTGTTGATCTCCCCTGGATGGATCAGATGTTGTATACTTTATTAATTACTATGGCAATAATTGCGGGTGTAAGTTTAATTACATCCGAAGATGACGACGATCCGAAATCCATAACGCTTACAGCAAAACTATTTAAGACGGATTCCGTATTTAATATTTGTGCGTATGTTATTCTGATTATAGCGGCACTTCTATACGCACTGTTTTGGTAGGATATTTTTGGTAAGTTTAAAATTAAAAACCCGGCAGTCAATCGCCGGGTTTTTTGTGGGCCTGAATTGCTTTCTTCCAAAGAATTCACTGCCAATAATATCAAGTATACCTGAATTGTAATAAAAAATGGATATTAAAATGAATTGTATTTGAACCAAGATTAACATTGAGCATGTTCTTATTAAGAGCATCTGGAGTAAAATTCAGTAATGTTTATGTGAGCAAAAAAATAAGTAAACTATGAGGACTGCCCGACTAGATTGGTGAACTCACTTTTATACTTTACGGCCAGCTTCTCAAGTTTCTAATTTAGAGAGGTATTTCTCGCTATGCGGTTAAGGAGTTGCTGTGGCATGAATATTTGAAAACAACACAAATATATTCACATTTACAAATAATAAATCTATTAGAAATTTCGAAATGCTTGAATAATAACAAAATTGTTGATGAATATAGATTTGAGGGATAAAAATAAACTTGAAATTAAGGTCTTGTATTAGTAAAATGTATTGCAAGTTTAATAATAATGGCATATATATGGCAGAGGAAGAATTAAACAAAATTACCGTCGTTTACGAAAAATCAAAAAATCATTCAACATTACCAGTAACAGGGGCATATGGTGGGCTATCCCCTGATGGCCATACAGTTATTACTAATTTGTTTATTGAGCAGGTAACGATTCCGAATTATGTTACTCTTAATGTAAAAGATAAAGTAGTTGATACTCAGAACGAGGAGAGGGTTGCAAGAGGAAATTATACTCGTGAGGTTTTGACTACTTTAATGATTGCACCAGAGGTTGCGATTACATTAGGGGAATGGTTGATTGCCCGGGGGAATGAAGCATTAGAATTTAAGAACAGAAAATGAAAGAAAGAACATGACTACAATTAATCTTGATATTGTTCCAAGAGAAACTAAGACATTGAAATTATTTAAAGGTAGTCTTTGTGAAGGTTACTGGGAGCAACTTGATATCAAAACACTTCGGTTTGATAGTCAAATTACTAGACTAAAGGTTGTTGAAGGTAATATCTCAGTCCCGTGTGAAAATATTAATGTGAACATCAAAAAAACGATTTCAATTTTTGATGAGATGTTTCAACTTGAAATAGAGAATGAATATTATATTATTTCCCACAAGAAATGGTCTCTAATTGGTGAAGGCAAAACAATACTTGATGCTGAGAATGATTTAGTAAATAACGCGCGCGAGATAGCTGAATTATATATAAACGAGGATCTATCAAAATTAACACACCACGCAATACAATTTAGGGATTTTTTATTCAGAATATTACCTTAAATGGCACAGAGAGATAGAAGTAAAATTAAAACCTCATTGAAGAATAAGGGCTTTCAAGAAAGTAAAGGAGCAGACCACGATATTTTCATTTTATACCATAATGAGAGGAAAACACAAGTATTTACTTTTATTTCCAGGGGGAGTTCGTATAAAACCTACCATCAAAATTTACTTGGGAAAATGAGCCGGCAACTCAAATTAAAAAATGAGGATTTACTTGGATTGATTGATTGTCCAATTGGAAAAGCTGAATACATAAAGTTACTGGAAAGTCAAAAGATTTTATAAAATGCAATTTATTAAGTAGGATATTTTTATTGTAACTACTCTCATTATGGAAATAACAAACATTGACTAGATCATGATCACCGAGATCCTAGCATTAGTTATTTCTCTCATTGCTGTTATTGTTGGACCACTTGTTTCACTGAGGGTTGCGAAAAAATATATCCGCGCACAAATAATCCTCTCTAATCGCATTAATGAAATAGATGACTTTAGGAAAAATATAAGTGATCTTCTTTCAAAAGCATGGGAATTGGAAACAATACTTACAATTCAAGAGCAAAAATCTGAAGGAATTCAGGTCGAAGTAATTGAAAGAGCATCGATAGAAATAATGGGGTTAATACCAAAAACGAAATTATACTTAAGACCTGGTAATGAATTGGATAAAGCAATATGAGCTAATTTGAATACGATACTAAAGATATCTCTTGGTCACTTAAAGGGTAATAGGAAAATGACTTTGAAAATTGTACTCGAAGAGTTAGCCCCTAAATTGAGAGAGTTACTTCGTATTGACCAAGAAAAAATCGACAAAGAAATCTAATCACTTCTTAATTTTGTCAAATCTTCTTATCCCCAACATTTTTGAATAGCACCGGAACGGTTTTTCATATTTTTTAATAATGAGAAGGTATTGGCTGGGCTCACTCCATACAAACTCCATACAAAAAAGAGGAAAAATCATCAGGACTCGAAGAAGGCTTTAAAATAAAAAACCTCGATTTTAATTTACAATCGAGGTTTTTAAGTGGGCCTGCACGGGCTCGAACCGCGGACCCTCTGATTATGAGTCAGATGCTCTAACCAACTGAGCTACAGGCCCCAAAACAAAATTGAAATATAGATCTGAAAATTAGACTGAAAAAATAGTATTTATTGATATCTCTTGCAATATATCTACAGAAAAAATATAATAAATATATTTGGAAAAAACTTGATATAACTTATAATATTAACTACCATTCCGCCCAATATTTTTCATAAAAGGAAAATTATTGAAGAAAATAAAAGAACCCCTCAGAAAAGCCACTCTTATTCTTCAAAATAATGAAATCTTGGAAGGATTTTTATTCGGTTATCCATCTTCAGTTTCCGGTGAAATTGTTTTTAATACAGGTATGGTAGGTTATCCCGAAACATTATCAGACCCGTCTTACTTCGGTCAGTTACTCGTTTTAACTCATCCCCTTATTGGTAATTATGGAATTCCATCGGATGAAACCATAGAAGGGATAAGCCTGAATTTTGAGTCGGAGAAAATTCAAGCAAGGGGATTGATAGTATCCGATTACTCTGAAAATTACCACCACTGGAACTCTACGCGATCATTACATGACTGGCTTCTCCAAAATAAGGTCCCCGGCTTATTCGGCATCGATACAAGAAGGCTTACAAAAATATTGCGTGAAGATGGTTCAATGCTGGCTAAGATTATTATTGATGATGATATTGAATACTTCAACCCGGATGATAAGGATCTTATCTCCGAGGTCTGTCCGAAAACAATTTCAAAGTATGGGAGCGGCAGCAAAAAAATATTGCTTGTTGATTGCGGATGCAAAAACAATATAATAAGATCATTGCTAGAACGTGATGTTACTCTCACGAGGGTTCCTGCCAACCATGATTTTCTTGGAGAAGAATTCGACGGTATTGTTATTTCAAACGGGCCAGGTAATCCTGCAATTTACGGAAGTGTTGTTGAAAAAGTGAAAGAAGCTATAAAACTTAATAAACCCATTTTAGGCATCTGTCTCGGTCATCAAATAATTTCTCTTGCTGCCGGGGCAAAGACTTATAAACTCAAGTACGGTCATCGTAGTCAGAATCAACCGGTGCAGGATATGAATTCGGGTAGGTGTTTTATTACATCACAAAATCATGGGTTTGCAGTTGAAGAAGAGAGTCTGAAAGAAGATTGGGAACCCTGGTTTAAAAATTTAAATGACAATACCAACGAAGGTATAAAACATAAAAATCTTCCTATAATGAGTGTCCAGTTTCACCCGGAGGCAAACCCGGGACCGGTTGATACCTCATTTATTTTCGATCTCTTTCTTAATCATATTAAATAGGTATTCATTGTGAAGAAAGTTTTACTTTTAGGAAGCTCGGCTTTGAAAATAGGAGAAGCAGGTGAATTCGACTACTCCGGCAGCCAGGCGATAAAAGCTCTTAAAGAAGAAGGGATTTATACAATACTTATAAATCCCAATATTGCTACTATTCAAACATCGGAATATCTGGCCGATAAAATTTATTTCCTCCCCGTAACGCCGGAGTTTGTTGAACGTGTAATTGAAAAAGAAAATCCGGAAGGCATTCTTTTAGGATTCGGAGGTCAGACTGCGCTTAACTGCGGATTGGAGCTTTATAAAAAAGGAGTTTACAAAAAACATAATGTAGAAGTGTTGGGAAGCCCTATTAAAGCAATCATTGATACCGAAGACAGAGAATTATTCAACAAAGCATTAGCTGAAATCGATGTTAAATTTCCCAAAAGTAAAGCAGTTACATCTCTTGATGAGGCGCTGAAAAAGAGCGATGAATTAGGGTACCCCGTATTAATTAGAATAGCTTACGCGTTGGGGGGGCTCGGTTCCGGAGTCTGCAGAAATCGAGAAGAGGTAATACAACTTGCATCAAAAGCGCTTTCTTATACTACACAAATATTAGTTGAAGAATATTTGGACGGGTGGAAAGAAATAGAATACGAAATAGTGCGCGATAAATACGATAATTGTATCACAGTTTGCAACATGGAAAATCTTGATCCGATGGGAATTCATACGGGGGAAAGTATTGTTGTTGCTCCCAGCCAGACATTAACAAATACTGAGTTCCATAAACTTCGTGAGATAGCGCTCAAAGTTATTCGTCATTTTAAAATTGTTGGAGAATGCAATATTCAATATGCGCTGGATAAAAATTCCGATGACTACAGAGTAATAGAAGTTAATGCCCGTCTTTCGAGGAGTTCTGCACTGGCTTCAAAGGCAACAGGTTACCCGCTTGCTTTTATCGCGGCTAAACTTGCGTTAGGATACGGGCTATACGAACTTAAAAATAGTATTACTAAAACCACATCTGCTTTTTTTGAACCGGCGCTGGATTATGTTGTTGTGAAAATCCCGAGATGGGACCTGAAAAAATTTAGAAGAGTTTCCCGCAGGATCGGTTCATCCATGAAGTCCGTTGGCGAAGTGATGGCTGTAGGTAGAAAATTTGAAGAAGCTCTGCAGAAAGCGCTTCGAATGCTTGACATCGGAGCCGATGGATTGGTTGCAAGCGCAAAGAATTTTTATCCTGATGATTTGCAGCTTGCCCTTACCGAGCCCGGTGATGAGAGACTTTTTGCAGTTGCAAAAGCTATAAAAGAAAATCATTCGCTGGACGAAATTCATAAACTTACAAATATTAATAAGTGGTTTTTATACAAGCTAGAAAACATAATTGAAATTGAAAATGAACTTGCAAAGCTTTCTCAACATACTCTTACAAAAGAGTTGCTGCTTAAAGCCAAACAATATGGTTTTTCGGATAAGCAGATAGCCAACATATTAAACATTGAAGCGAAAGAAATTACTTTTAAACGTCGGGGATGGGGAATTCATCCGGCGGCTTTGCAGATTGATACGCTTGCAGCGGAATATCCTGCAAAGACGAATTATATGTATCTTACTTATAACGAATCTTTGGATGAATTGACAAAGTGTAGTGATAAATGTGTAATCATACTTGGATCGGGTCCATACCGCATCGGCAGTTCCGTTGAATTTGACTGGTGTTGTGTTAATGCCGGAAGAACTTCCCGAAATCTCGGCTACAAAACAATAATGATTAATTGCAATCCTGAAACGGTGAGCACAGATTATGATGAATTCGATGTAATGTTCTTTGAAGAGCTGACACTTGAAACCATCAACGAGATTTATCGCAAACTACCGGTAGAAGGGATTATATTTTCTATGGGGGGACAAGTACCTAACAATCTGGCAGTTAAGTTGACCAGGGGGGGTGTAAAACTATTGGGCACCTCGTCGAAAAATATTGATTTGGCAGAAAACCGGAGTAAATTTTCGGATCTTTTGGATCAATTAAAAATCGATCAACCCGAATGGAAAGAGCTGACTACTTTGGAAGAATCGAAAAAATTTGCCGATGCTATCGGTTACCCGGTATTGGTGCGTCCGTCATATGTATTAAGCGGGGCGGCTATGGGAATTGCAACAAACGATGCGGAATTGGAGAATTTTCTTCGACGCGCAGTGGAAATATCTGATGAACATCCTACTGTGATAAGCAAATATTTAATTAATGCAAAAGAATTTGAATTCGACGGTGTTGCCCAAAACGGCAGAATTGTACGTTACGCGATATCCGAACATGTGGAAAATGCTGGCGTTCACTCTGGAGACGCAACTCTAGTTCTTCCGCCGCAGCGTACTTATCTGGAGACGATGAGACAAATAAGAAGAATATCTAAAAAGATAGCTGCGGAATTATCCATTCACGGACCTTTTAATATTCAGTTTATAGCAAAACAAAACCAAGTAAAAGTTATTGAATGCAACTTGCGTGCTTCACGCAGTTTCCCTTTTGTTTCCAAAACTCTGCGCACAAATTTTATTGATATTGCTACAAAAATAATTTTAGGTAATGATATTCCCAGTGAAGAACCTTCCTTGTTTGAATATGATTATGTGGCGGTCAAAGCGCCTGAATTCTCTTTCACACGCTTGGAAGGGGCGGATCCAACAACAGGTGTGGAGATGGCTTCAACAGGTGAAGTTGCATGTTTTGGCGATGACTTCAATGAAGCATTTTTAAAATCATTTATTTCAGTCGGGTATAAATTTCCAATTAAATCTATTCTAATTTCTTCCGGCCCAATTGAATCTAAGGCAGAGCTTCTTGATAGTATAAGGATGTTTCATAAAAGCGGTGTTAAGTTTTATGCTACAGGTGGAACAGCAAGATTTATGTTAGCAAATGATCTTCCTGTCGAGATTGTTTATTGGCCGTTGGATACACGCACTCCAAATTCTGCAGATGTGCTTAAATCGGGTAAAGTCGATCTTGTTATTAATATTCCTAAGACTTTTCAGGAGGATGAATTAACAAATGATTATATTATTCGTCGAACAGCGGTTGACTATAAAATTCCCTTGATTACCAACAGGCAAATTGTAATGAGATTAGCCGAGGCATTATTCGAAAAAAAATTGGAGGAGCTGAGTATCAAAAGTTGGGATGAGTATTGAAATTACCTTAAATTTGCCGAATAATAGTATTTTTATAAAATTATTTATAGATTTTAGCTACATATTATAAAAATTAGCACTACTTTAATAATTCTTTTAATGTGTTTCTTGAATAAATTGATTTAATCGATTATATTTGCTTTTCATTTTGTCTAATTAAATGGCAAAATGGAATTATTTTGTTGAGATATTGATTGTATTTTTTTGCCGGGGTGGCGGAATGGTAGACGCACTGGACTTAAAATCCAGTGGGTGGTTTCACCCGTGCCGGTTCGAGTCCGGCCCTCGGTACAATGCAGTAGGCGGGTTCTTAGCTCAGTTGGTTAGAGCGTCTGCTTGACGTGCAGAAGGTCAGAGGTTCGACTCCTCTAGAACCCACAAGTAAAATAGTGTTTGGTAACCTAGAGGAATTAGGCCAGAGGTTCTCCCGAAGGGACTCCTTCGGAGGACTCCTCTAGAACCCACAAGTAAAATAGTGTTTGGTAACCTAGAGGAATTAGGCCAGAGGTTCTCCCGAAGGGACTCCTCTAGATAACGATCGTAAAATTTAGGATCTTTTTAAGGGAAAAGTAAGATAAGAAGTTTTATAATTGGACAGACCCTTTGTATTTATACTATACCGGAGATTTCTCCGTTTTTTTTTAAATTGAAAAAATATTATGGATAAAATTAAAATTACATTTCCAGACGGATCTTCAAGAGAGTTTGACAAAGGAGTCACTCCACTTGAAGTTGCGGAATCTATTTCAAAAAAATTAGCTTCTGAAGCTTTAGCTGCTAAAGTAAACGGTAGTGTTAAAGATATGTATATAAATCTTAACGACGATTCTACCTTGCAGCTTTTCACTTTTGATGATCCTGAAGGTAAGGAAACATATTGGCATTCAACTTCTCATCTAATGGCTCACGCTGTTCAGTCTATCTATCCCGAAGCAAAATTCGGGGTTGGGCCTCCTATCGAGAATGGTTTTTATTATGATATAGATATCAACTCGCAGTTAACCGAAGAAGATTTACTTAAGATAGAAGAGAAGATGCTTAACCTGGCTAAAGAAAATTCTCCTTTCAAGAGAAAAGAATTAAGTAAAAATGAAGCTGTTGAGTTCTTCGATAAGAAAGGGGATAACTACAAGCTGGAGATTTTAAGCGAGCTGGATGAAAGCACAGAAGTTATTAGCATTTATAATGAAGGCGATTTTACCGATTTGTGTACAGGCCCTCATCTTCCTGATACAGGTAAAATCAAATATGTTAAATTATTGAGTGTTTCAGGCTCCTATTGGAGAGGGGATGAAAAGAATAAAAGTCTGCAAAGAATCTACGGAATTTCTTTCCCGAAAAAGAAAATGCTCGATGAATATTTGGAGTTATTGGAAGAAGCTAAAAAGAGAGATCATAGAAAACTTGGCAAACAGTTAGATTTATTCAGCGTTCATGAAGATGCCGGGCCAGGTCTAATTTATTGGCACCCGAAAGGAGCGCGCATTAGAAATGAAGTTGAAAAATATTGGCGCGACGCTCACTTCAAAGGGGGATATGAGTTGTTGTATTCTCCTCATATAGGCAAATCTTGGCTATGGGAAACCAGCGGTCATCTATCCAATTATAAAGAGAATATGTACGCTCCAATGAGTATTGATGAGCAGGACTATTATCTAAAGCCGATGAACTGCCCTTTCCATATAATGATGTATAAATCCAAACTTCATTCATACAGAGATTTACCGTTGAGATGGGCCGAGCTTGGCACTGTATACAGGTTTGAAAAAAGCGGTGTGCTTCATGGACTTCTTCGTGTTAGAGGATTCACACAGGATGATGCTCATATTTTTTGCGCACAAGAACAGATTGAAGATGAAATTTTGGAAGTGGTTCGTTTCTCCCGCGAAATGTGGAAGACATTTGGTTTCGATCAACTGAAATTTTATATTGCTACACGCCCCGAAAAGTCAGTCGGCTCAGACGAACAATGGGAGAAAGCGACAAAATCATTGATGACAGCGCTCGATAAGATGGAATTACCTTACGAGATTGACGAAGGTGGGGGTGTTTTCTACGGGCCTAAAATTGATATGAAAATCAAAGATGCCCTTAAGCGCGAATGGCAGATGACAACTGTTCAATTCGATTTCACTTTGCCCGAACGTTTTGATATGACTTATATTGGGGAAGACGGAAAAGAACATAGGCCTTTCATGGTTCACCGCGCATTGCTCGGTTCCATTGAAAGATTTTTCGGAGTTATGATAGAACATTATGCAGGAGCTTTCCCTACTTGGCTGGCCCCGGTGCAGGCTGCTGTTATCCCGATTTCTCAAAATTATTTTGATTATGCAGAAAAAGTTTATAATATACTGAGAGAAAAAGATATTCGTGTGGAATTCGATAAACGAAATGAAAAGATCGGGTATAAAATAAGAGATTGGGAAACTCAAAAAGTCCCTTATATGTTGATATTTGGCGAGAAAGAAGTTGCTTCCGAAACCATTTCTGTTAGGGAACGCAAAATTGGTGATAAAGGAAGTCAAAGTATAGAAGAATTCATTAATAGTATAGTAATTGAGATAAACAACAAAATTTCAAACAAGTAAGAGAGGTATTTTATTACTCCACCAAAATTTCGTGTTAATCAAGAAATTAGAGTTCCGAATGTAAGGTTAATCGATGCTGAAGGGAATCAACTGGGTATTGTACCGATAGCAGTTGGCCTAAAAAAGGCAGCCGAGCAGGAATTGGATTTAGTTGAAATTGCTCCTCAAGCTGATCCTCCTGTGTGCAAAGTAATTGATTACGGAAAATTTATTTATGAACAACAAAAACGAGAAAAATTACAAAAGAAAAATCAAGTAGTTTCAGTGGTAAAAGAAATTAGGCTCCATCCTAATACTGATACCCATGATTTTGATTTTAAAGCGAGGCATGCAGTTAACTTTATTGAAGAAGGTAATAAAGTTAAAGTCTCAGTAATTTTTAAAGGAAGAGAGTTAGCTTATACCGAGCTTGGAAGAAATTTATTGCAGAAGTTTATTGAGAGACTTGAAGATGTAGCAAAAGTAGAGCAAGACATCAGGTTCGAAGGTAGAACGATGCATACTATTTTATCACCGCAAAAAACTAAAAAGAAGAAAAAATAAAGATAGGTAGAGAAAATGCCAAAGATGAAAAGTAATCGCGGAGCTGCAAAAACATTTAAAGTTACCGGTTCCGGCAAAATTAAAAGACATAAAGCTTACAAATCACACATTTTAACATCAAAGACACGTAAGAGAAAAAGAAACCTTAGAACAGCTACTTTAGTTTCTAAGGCCGACTCGAAACGCGTTAAAATTATGATTCAATAAAAAGAGGTTAGACTATGCCAAGAGCAACAAATAAGGTTGCTTCTCGTCAGAGAAGAAAAAAAATCTTAGGAATGGCGAAGGGCTATTGGGGCGCCCGCAGCAAAGTATATACTATTGCCAAGACCCATGTAGAAAAAGGATTGCAACATGCGTACAGGGATCGCAAAACTAAAAAGAGAACTTTTAGACAATTGTGGATCGTTAGAATTAATGCTGCTGCAAGAATTAATGGTATTTCTTATTCAAAGTTGATCCATGGTTTGAAAGAAAAAGGTATCGATATCAATAGAAAAATTCTTGCAAACATGGCTGTTGAAAATCCTGGAGCATTTACCGAAATAGTTAATTTTGTAAAGAAATAATTTAATTACCCTTTTAAAATGAGGTGTTGCCAATATTTTAAAAGGGTATTTTTTTAAATTTTCAGAGACAATATTATGCAGAAAAAGATATTAGAAGCCGGGGAAGTATTCAACGCTGAAATTACAAAGATCAAAAACATAGATGAACTGGAAAGCATTCGCATTAAGTATTTGGGGCGTAAAGGTTTGTTTGCCCAGCTTTTCGAGGAATTTAAAAAATTGCCTAAAGATGAAAAGCCTAAATTCGGCCAGTTATTAAATGATGTAAAGAAATCAAGCCAAGAAAAATTCGACTTAATAAAAAATCAATTTGACGGCTCTTCATCGCAGGTCAAAAATTATATTGATCTTTCATTACCCGGAAGGGATAGACAGATAGGCAAAAAACATGTAGTAACTCAGACTATGGATGAAATAAAATTGTTCTTCCAGAGATTGGGGTTTTCCGTTTACGAGGGACCGGAGTTGGAATCGGATTATAATAATTTCGAAGCTTTGAATTTTCCGGCAGATCATCCTGCCAGAGATATGCAGGATACATTTTTTGTTACAAACGATTTTGTTCTGCGTACACATACATCCCCTGTTCAAATAAGGCTTATGCAAAATAAAAAACCTCCTATCCGCGCTATTATGCCGGGTAAAGTTTATCGCAATGAAGTGTTGACAGCCAAGAGCCACTGCCAGTTTCATCAAGTGGAAGGATTAGTGGTTGATACTGATGTAACTTTTGCAGAACTGAAAGGTACATTAGTCGCTTATGCAAAACAATTCTTTGGTGAAGACTTAAAATTCAGATTCAGACCAAGCTTTTTCCCATTTACGGAACCGAGCGCAGAAATGGATATATGGTGGAAACCGGAAGGAAAACCGGCCCAGTGGATGGAAATTCTGGGTTGCGGAATGGTAGACCCGAACGTTTTGGAAAATTGCGGTATTGATTCCGAAAAATATGTCGGGTATGCATTCGGTATGGGAGTAGAGAGAACCGCTCTTCGTAAATACGGCATAAACGATATCCGGTTATTATTTGATAATGATAATCGCTTTTTAAATCAATTTTAGATGGAGAATGTAAATTGAAGATCTCTCTTAAATGGTTATCCGATTATATCGATCTTAGCGACATTCCGATGAATGACGTAATTGATAAGTTATCGCTTTCAGGGCTGGAAGTAGAAGAAGTAATTGATAGAAAATCTTTATTCGAAAATATAGTTATCGGTTTAGTAAAAGAAAAAAAATCCCACCCCAACGCAGATAAACTTTCATTATGTGTTGTAAGCGACGGCGAAAATGAATACCCGGTTGTTTGCGGCGCACCTAATGTGGATGCAAATCAAAAAATTGCTTTTGCTAAAATCGGTGCTGTGATGCCTGACGGAGAATTTAAAATTAAGAAAGCCAAGATCCGCGGCGAAATATCCGAAGGTATGATTTGTTCAGAAAAAGAACTTGGCATAAGCGATAACCACGAGGGTATTTGGGTTCTAGACGAAAAACTAAAAGAAGGTACACCTCTCGCGGAAGCTTTAGGGATGGACGACGTTATTGTTGATGTGGCGATAACTCCCAACCGGCCAGACGCTTTGAGCATAATAGGCATCGCAAGAGATCTCGCTGCAATTTTCGGCAAAGAATTGAAGATACCTGAAGTTGATTTAAAAGAAGAAAAAATTATAGCAATTGATTTAGCTGATGTGGAAATTGTTGATTCCATCAATTGTCCAAGGTACGTTGCTAAAGTTGTTACCGATGTTACTATTAAAGAATCACCCGAGTGGATGAAGAAAAAGTTGAGAAGTATAGGTTTACGCCCAATCAATAATATTGTAGATATTACAAATTTTGTTCTCATGGAAATCGGTCAACCCCTTCACGCATTCGATTTGGATTTACTAGCCGACAAAAAAATTATTGTTAAACAAGCCGGTAAAGATAGAGAATTCACTACACTCGATTCAAAAAAACGAAAATTGCAGGAAGTGGATCTTATGATTTGTGATGCTGATAAGCATATTGCAATTGCAGGTGTAATGGGGGGTGAAAACTCAGAAGTTACCGGTAAAACAAAAAATATTTTGATTGAGAGCGCATACTTTCATCAATCGTCTGTTCGTAAAACTTCAAAACTGCTTGGTCTTTCAACAGATGCATCATACCGTTTTGAAAGAGGTACTGATCCTAATATTACGATCTGGGCAGCAAGAAGAGCCGCTAAATTAATGGCTGAATTAGCAGACGGTAAAATTGCTTCCGGTGAAATTGATGCTTACCCAAATCAGATTGAAAAGAAAGTTGTTTCGCTTAGATATAAACGAATAGAAAAAATCCTCGGATATACTATAACTAATGAAATCGTTAAGAATATACTTCTAAAGTTAGGTTTTACCCTGGTTTCGGAAAATAGTGAGTCTATTAAGGTTGAAGTTCCCACTTACAGACCTGATATTGAAAGGGAGATTGATTTGATTGAAGAAGTCGGCCGAATCTATGGCTACGAAGAAATCCCCACAGTGGAAAAAATTTCAGTTGCTCTAGAAACCAAAGTAGATCAGTCAAGATTTAGAAGCGATCTTAAAAATATACTTACTTCACTTGGGCTTAATGAGATAATGTCCAATTCCCTGATGAATGGGGAAACAGCAATGAAATTCGGTAATGCGCTGAATGTGATGAATCCCAAGACAATTGAGATGTCTCATCTACGTACTTCGCTTATTCCCGGGGCGTTAACTACAATATCTAAAAACATTAAAGTCAGAGAAAAAAACCTTTCATTTTTTGAGATAGGTGATGTGTTCGAGAAAAAAACAGACGGCGGGATAAAATCTTTCGATGATTTTACCGAAACGGAGCAATTGCTGATTACAATTACAGGTAAAATTAATGCAAACAGTTGGTTTGCCGAAGAAAGAGAAGTGGATATCTTTGATTTAAAAGGAATAGTGAAAGGATTTTTAGAAAATATTTCGCTTGACAATATAGTTAATGATTCATATTATCAAACCGCCGATCCATTGTTTGAATATGGATTCGCAAAAACGGTTAATAAATTAACTATTGGTAAAGGAGGTAAACTTAATAAGGAGATATTGGATTATTTCGACATCACTCAGGATGTCTTCATATTCTATATGGATCTTGGTATAATTAAAAACATAAAAGCCGAAGAAAGGACTTATAACGAGTTACTGAAATTCCCAAAAGTATTTCGTGATTGTGCCTTCGTAATCAACAAAGATGTTGATTGTGAAAACGTTATAAATTCATTATATGAAGCTAGTTCTAAGTTGTTGAAAAAGATAAAGTTATTTGATATCTTCGAAAGTGATGTTTTAGGTAAAGACAAAAAAAGTCTTGCTTTCCAATTGGAATATTTCGATAACAACCGAACTCTAACCGAAGAAGAGGTTGAAAAAGATTTTTGGAATGCGATAGATAAAATTAAATCAAAATTTAATGCACAACTGAGAGGAAAATAATTGTCGGAAACATCCAAATATGATTTTTTCATGGATGAATTAAATTCTCTCGAAAAACAACTTTATGGATTTGTTCAAAAAACTTTTGAGCTTTCGGAAAAAAATACAAGGCTCGAAAAGAAAGTACATCAGTTGGAAAAGGAAAATGAAGTACTTAAATTAAAAATCGATGAAATCGAATCTAAATTGAATAATTCGTTATTTAATGATAACTTATCGTTTAGTAATGAATCAATAAATCTAGAAGATCGCGATTATCTTAAAACCAAGATAAGCGAGCTGATTTCAAAGATCGATTATCATTTACGCTCTTAAATATTTTGTTAGTATGATGGAATAAAGACAACATGAGCGAAAAAAAGAAGCTGAAAGTTAAAATATTTGATAAAGAGTATTCACTACTGGTTGAAAATCAAGATATAGCAGCCGAACTTGCAAGCTATGTCAATAGAGTAATGGAAGATACACAACATGAATTGCCAGACCAGTCGACAGATACGATTGCTATAATCGCTGCTTTGAATATAGCCTATGATCTTTTTATGGAAAAGAATAATTATAGAGAATTTAGCATTCAGGCTACGGATAAGATTAAGAAAATAAAGCTTCTTTTAAACGAAACATCGTTTGTCTCATCTCCATCGTAAAATTTTTACCCGCTCTGCCGATTCTTTTAAAAAGAAGAACTAACACCATTAAATTAGGGGAGTTGACTCACGGCGTGTATTACAGGCCTCAACCGGTTTTTGCCGGATAAACTTTCGGGTTTCAGTGGAAGTAAAAAGCGTCGGGCGATTTCCCGCATTGCTATAATGAGTTCTTCTTCTTTGTCTGGATCGGTAGATGCGGCTTAAATAAATTTTTTGCTATTATGGAGGAAACATGGAGTTGGGATCGATACTGTATGTTCTCATCGCGCTTGTCTCTTTTGCTTTGATGTTTTATCTGGGATATCTAACCAGTTCAAAATTAGGTAAAAATCGATTAGCCGAGGCGAAAGAAAAAGCTGAAAAAATTGTTGAAGATGCAGAGAAAGAAGCAAGACATATCAAACGGGAGAAATTGCTTGAAGTTAAAGATGAATGGCTGCGTAAGAAACAAGAATTTGACAACGAAGTAAATTCGAAAAAACAAAAATTACAAAATCACGAAAAGCAACTTGAAACACGTGAAGAAAATCTGGAAAAGAAATATGACTTAGTTCTCCAAAAAGAAAAAGTCAATAAGGATTTGGAAAAAGATCTTTCGGGCAAAAGAGAAGACCTTGAAAGAAAACATTCCGATCTTGACAGACTTATTCTTGAGCAGAATATTCGACTTGAAAAGACTGCTGGTTTAACTTCTGAAGAAGCGAAGAAAATGCTGATGGAGAATATGGTTGAAAAAGCTAAAGCGGATGCTTCTCAATATGTTAAAGAAATTCGCGATCAGGCAAAGATTGAAGGAAAGAAAGAATCTCAAAAAATTATTATTCAGGCAATTCAAAGAACCGCGGTTGATCATTCCGTCGAGTCTACGGTTTCCGTTGTTCAAATACAGAATGATGAGATGAAGGGACGAATAATTGGACGAGAAGGAAGGAACATTCGTGCATTCGAAGCCGCAACGGGAGTAGATGTCATTGTTGATGATACTCCTGAAGCAGTTATATTATCTGCGTTCGACCAGTTCAGAAGAGAAGTCGCTCGTATTTCTTTGGAGCGTTTAATTGCCGATGGAAGAATTCACCCGGCAAGAATCGAAGAAGTTGTGAAAAAAGTCGAATCGGAACTCGAAGAAGAAATTATGAAAGAAGGTGAAAATACTCTCATTCAACTTGGCCTTCACGGAGTTCATTCCGAAATTGTTAAACATATAGGAAGGATGAAATACCGTTCCAGTTACGGTCAGAATCTTTTGCAGCACAGCATTGAAGTTGCCCATCTAACCGGTATAATGGCAGCCGAATTAGGTTTTGATTCAATGCTTGCTAGGAAAGCAGGATTATTGCATGATATCGGAAAAACCGTGGATAAAAGTGTTGAAGGCCCTCATGCATTAATTGGATATGAATTGGCAAAGAGGTACAAGGAACATCCAATAGTAGTGAATGCCATCGGCAGTCACCACGAAGATATTGAAATGGAACACCCTATTTCGGCTTTAGTACAATCTGCAGATGCTGTTAGCGGTGCACGTCCCGGAGCGAGAAGAGAACCTTTGGAAAGTTATGTTAAGAGATTGGAAAATCTTGAAAACCTCGCTAAGTCATTTGAAGGAGTTGCAAAAACATATGCTATTCAAGCAGGAAGGGAAATTAGAGTTGTGGTTGAACCTGATAAAGTTGATGATAATTTCTCGGATCAATTGGCCTACGATATAGCTTTGAAAATACAAGAGGAAATGGAATACCCCGGCCAGGTAAAGGTTACGGTGATAAGAGAAGTTAGAAAAATTGCTTATGCAAAATAATTAGTATTTTAACATTGGTTCAGGTAGTTCAAAAACCCGGTTATTTACTGATCGGGTTTTTTTATATTTGTGTATCGAAATAGCTGAGGAATGAATAGAAGATATGGCAAAAAAATTAAAAGTAGCGGTAACAGGGGGAATCGGTTCGGGAAAATCTACTGTTTGTGATTTGTTTAGAGAGGAAGGTTATCCTGTAATTGTTGCCGATGATGTTGCAAAACGAATTTTAGCCGATGATGAAAACGTACGCAGGAAAATTATTGATGAGTTTGGAGATGAAACATATATAAATGGAAAACTTAACAAGGTATACCTTGCCGAACGAGTATTTAACAATACAGCCAGTGTAGAGAAAATAAATTCCATAGTTCATCCTCCAACAATCATTAAAATAAATCAATTGGTACAGGAGCAGATGAAAAATATCAACATAGTATTTGTTGAATCTGCTCTTATCTTTGAAGCGAAAATGACGAAGGATTATAGTTATACAATACTAATAACGTCTGACGATGCCTATAAAATTAAACGAGTAGTTGAACGTGATAAAGTGAGCAGTAACGATGTTATAAAACGCTTAGAAAAGCAAATGCCGGACGATCTAAAGAAATCGCGTGTAGATTTTGTTATTGAAAATAATTCTACTCTAGATGATTTGAAAACCCGGGCTTCGTTTATTTTGTCAATTCTAAAAAATTTAACATAAGCCGCTTAATTAAGTTGACGTTTTTTTTGCGCTGTTAAATTGTGACATCTGAATCTTTACTTGGTCGGCGAACTTAAGTAAATTTGTCGTCAATAAAAGGAGAATTGTTGTGAATATTGTTAATAAAGTAATTGTTGGTTTTGTAGGGTTACTCCCGAAATCAATTGTTTATATTTTTGCAAAGAAATATGTTGCAGGGCCTTCAATTGAGGATGGAATTAGAGTAGTAAAAAAATTGAATGCAAAAGGTATTGTTGCAACTATGGACGTGCTCGGCGAAGCGATTAAAAATAAAGAAGAAGCCGCGCAAACAACTTTGGAATGTCTGGAAATTCTTGAAGCAATTGAAGAACATAAACTGAATGCCAATCTTTCAATTAAACCAACTTCGCTTGGTTTGGCAGTCGATAAAGAATTTTGTTACGATCAGATTGAAAAACTTGTAATTAAAGCAAACAAGTACAAAAATTTCGTACGCATCGATATGGAAGACTCGCCATATACTGATTTAACTATTGAAATTTTCCTGAAGCTTCGTCAAAAGTATGAAAACGTTGGTATAGTCGTTCAATCATATTTGAAGAGAACACTTGATGATGTGAAGATGATGAATAAAAAAGGGGGCCACTACAGACTTTGCAAAGGAATTTATATCGAACCTCCGCAAATTGCTTATAAAGGGAAACAGGAAGTGAGAGATAACTTTATGGCAGTACTCAAGCAGATGTTTGAAGAGGGTAATTATGTAGGTATTGCTACACATGATAAATACCTGTTGGATGAATCGTATAAGTTAATTAAAGAAATGAATATCCGGAAAGATAAATATGAATTCCAGATGCTTTACGGTGTTAAAGAAAGACTTAGAGATAAAATTAATGAAGATGGTCACCTGATGAGAATTTACGTACCGTTCGGCGAAAAATGGTACGCTTATTCTATAAGGAGATTACAGGAAAATCCCAACATGGCATGGCATATAACAAAAAGTATTTTGATGTTCGGACGATGAATGTAATTGGAATTGAAAGTTCATGCGACGAAACATCCGTCGCTATTATATCCGATGAAAAGATCAAAGCCAATCTTATTTCCTCACAAGATTTCCATGTTAAATATGGGGGAGTAGTCCCCGAATTATCGAGCCGGGCACACCTCCAAATTATGATTCCTTTGGTAAAAAAAGCATTGGATAAATCCAAATTGGAGTTAAAAGATATCGACTTGGTTTGCGCGTCGGCTGGTCCAGGCTTAATTGGAGCTTTGTTGGTGGGATTGACTTTTGGCAAAGGCTTAGCATTCTCTCTTAATAAACCTTTTGTTCCAGTAGATCATATTGAAGGACATATATTCTCAGGTTTCTTAATGGATGAAAAACCTGAATTCCCGATTCTTTGTTTAGTTGTTTCCGGCGGACACACTTTGCTTCTAATTGTGGAAGATGATTTAAAAATAAAAAAACTTGGAACCACTATTGACGATGCGGCAGGTGAAGCATTTGATAAAGTTTCAAAAATGCTGGGATTGGGATACCCGGGGGGAGTAAAAATACAAGAGCTAGGGGCGGAAGGTAACCCAGATAAAATTGATTTCCCAATCGCTCAATGTAAGAATGAATTCGATTTCTCCTTCAGCGGGTTAAAAACTGCTGTTCTTCGATATCTTCAGGCCAACTATGAAAATTATAAACAAATTCCCCCCAAAGATATACCGGATATTGCAGCGTCATTTCAGAAGGCGGTGGTTACTGCATTGATCAAAAAAGTTGAAATAGCTTTGAAAAAATATGAAGTAAAATCTATCTCTATGGTGGGTGGAGTTGCTGCCAACAAAGTTCTTCGTAGTAAATTATCCGAATTATCAGCTAAGCATAAAATAAGATTAGTTATTCCCGATTTGGAATATTGCGGAGATAACGCTGCGATGATTGCGCTGCGGGGGTATAAAATTTTTAAAGCAGGTAAAAGATTCGGCCTGGATTATAATGCATATCCCTGTTTGAAAGATGATGCATTCACAGAGTAGATATCTCCTATAAATAATTTCAATCCGCCGGGTTCGGAATTCTAAAGAATAATTTTTCTATATTTCAAATTCGTTTAAGTAATTTCTTGTATTCATTTTTATGCAAAGCAGGTTATGAAAATAAATTGGCAAAAGTATTCACTTAATAAATTAACTAAAAACGATTATTACGCAACCGGCGGGATCTTTGCGGTTATACTCTTGGTTTTGATGTATGTCTTTTTCTCGCCTAACTATTATGATAAGAATGAACCGGTATTGCTGGATATTCCTCAAGGTGTGAGCTTAAGCAAAGTAATTGATACACTTTACTCGAAAGATGTAATACCAAGTAAAACAAATCTTCGTATAGCAGCATTTCTATTCGCTGCTGAAACTAAAATTAAGGCCGGAAGATATGAAATACCGAATGGATTAAGTTACATTGGATTAATAAATTTATTGATTAAAGGGCAGCCGGATGAACAGGAACTGGTTACTATTCCCGAAGGTATATGGCCAAAAAATATTGCTCATCTTCTTAAACAAGAAATAAATGTTGATTCTTCGCTATTTATGGAATTATCCTACAATAAAGCATTTTTAAAAAACCTGGATATTGATGCCGGTACGATTGAAGGATATTTACTCCCGGAAACATATTATTTTTACACTAACAGTCCAGCTGAAGAAGTGATTAGAAAATTAAAAGCTGAGATGGATAAGATTTTTGTTGATTCGGTAATCGCCAGGATGAAAGAACTGAGAATGAATAAACATCAGATTCTCACGTTGGCTTCAATTATCGACGGCGAATCTAACTTGATATCAGAGTATAAGACGATATCGGGCGTTTACCATAACAGGTTAAAGAGAGGAATTAAACTTCAAGCAGATCCTACGATTCAATATTTGAAAAGGGATAGAAAACATAACAGAATTTATTTTAAGGATCTTGAAATAAATTCACCTTATAATACATATAAATATTACGGCTTACCGCCGGGGCCAATCAATAATCCTGGTAAAGACGCTATCTATGCGGCACTTTATCCAGAAGAACATGATTACTATTATTTTGTAGCAGACGGCAACGGTGGGCATGTATTCGCAAAAACTTTATCCGAACATAATAGAAATGTAAGCAGGTATAGACAATGGCGAAGACTAAATCAGTAAAAATTCTAAAATTTATTTTTATTCTGAGTCTGCCTATCTTGATATTTAAGTGCGCAAACCAAATGTCCCCCGGGGGGGGTGAGATCGATAAAATTCCGCCTGAGATTATTGATGTTTACCCGGAGTTTGGTACAATAAATTTTCAAGATAATTTTTTCGAACTGACATTTTCTGAATATGTAGACAAACGTTCGGTACAGGATGCCATATTTGTATCGCCTGCTTTGGAAGGGGAATTGAAATACGACTGGAGCGGTAAAACACTTGAAATATCATTCAAAGATACTCTTAGGTCAAATACAACCTACACAGTAACAATCGGTACCGATGTAGTTGATTATAATAATCGAAACAGGATGGCACAGGCTTTTAACCTGATTTTTTCTACCGGTAATGAAATTGATAAGGGACAAATTGAAGGAAAAATATATGACAAAGATCCTGCCGGGGTGATGGTATTTGCATATCGTAAAAGTGATTCTCTTTTCAATCCGTCCAAGTTCAAACCCGATTATATTTCTCAGGTAGGCCGAAACGGGTTCTATAAACTAATGGGAATGTCTGATGGCGAATATCGAGTTCTTGCTGTTAGAGATGAATATCGAGATTTTATTTATAACATTGAGCAAGACCAGTTCGGCGCTCCGTATACTGATGTAACAATTAACGATACTGATTCGCTTTTTACCGACTTGAATTTCTTTCTGGCAATTGAAGATACAACACCTCCTCACCTTGTTAGTGCTGTAATGACTGACATAAACCATATATTGGTTGAGTTCAGTGAAAACATCGACAGTTCCTTGATTTCAGCCGATAACTTTTCAGTAATAGATTCTACTTCCGGTAATATTTATAAAACAAATTATTTTTACAAAGGCCAGGCTAAACAGAATCATTTTTTTGTTACCGTAACAGATACCCTGCGAGAAGAGAATCAAGTATATATTGAATGTAAAAACTTTACCGACAAATATTCCAATGCCACAATGCTGGAAACTGCGAATCTTTCGGTTAGCACCAAACCGGATACATTACCGGTAAAGCTTCTTAAAACGATTTCCGAATATGAGAACAAGGTAGTCGACTTTGAAACTCCTTATATTATTTTTTATTTTGACGATGCTTTTGCAAGAACAGGAATTACAGACGCTGTTAAAATCGTGGACTCTAAAGAGAATCAAATAGCTTATAGAGTAACCAACCTTGACGATGCATCATTTAGAATTGATATTTCTGGAAGATTAAAACCAAAGTCTGATTACACAGCAGAAATTCAATTTGGACTCTTAACCGATGCAGCAGGCAACCGGCTGGATTCGTTGTACAAGATAAAATTTACTACAATTAATAACCTTGATTTTACAGGCATCTCAGGTCGTATATTCATTCAAGAAGATTCCGTAAAACCGTTGGTTGTTATGCAGAATGTGGACCGCAAAGAAAAAGTATATAAACAGGTTGTTAATAAAGATGCCGCATTCGATTTTAAAAAAATTATGCCAGGTAAATATATTGTTTGGAGTTTCATTGATGAAAATAGGAATAATGAATACGACCGTGGGTCTATAAATCCATATTTACCTGCGGAAAGGTTTGTCTTTTACCCCGACACAATTAATGCCAGGGCAAGGTGGCCGGTTGGGGATGTATTCGTTAATTTCAAATAACTTGCAAAACATTTCTCTATGCATTAGGTTTTAATTCGACTATAAAAATAAATTATTATTAAGCCAAAGAATATCGAGGGAATTATGAATGAAAAATTAATTGAATGTGTACCTAATTTTTCAGAGGGAAGAAACAAAGATGTTATAAAACAAATTACGGATGCAATTGAGAGAATAAAGGGAGTAAAATTGCTGGATGTTGACCCTGGTTTTGAGATGAATCGTACAGTAGTAACCTTTGTAGGTGCACCGGAAGTAGTTAAGGAAGCAGCATTCCAAGCAATAAAAAAAGCGTCGGATTTAATCGATATGTCGACACACGTCGGTTCGCATCCACGAATGGGAGCTACCGATGTTTGTCCTTTCGTTCCAGTCAGCGGTGTTTCAATTGAAGAGTGCATTGAATTATCGAAAGAAGTTGGTAAACGAGTGGGAGAAGAATTGGGAATTCCGGTTTACCTTTATGAAAAGTCTGCCCAAAAACCAGATAGGGAAAACCTTGCGATTATTCGTCAAGGTGAATATGAAGCATTACCTGAAAAGATGAAGGACCCTAACTGGAAACCCGATTACGGCCCGTCGCAATTTAATAAACGTTCCGGCGCTACGGTTATAGGTGTAAGAGAATTTTTAATAGCATATAATATTAATCTCAATACAAGAGAAGAGAAACATGCAACCGATATCGCATTTGAACTTAGAGAGAAAGGAAGATCGGCGCGCAGAGGTAATATAAAACCGTTTTACTATAAAGGTACTGAAATTCTAAAATATGAAAAGGGAAACTATCCCTGCGGAACATGTGACTTTGATGGTAAGACAATGGAAGAGGTTATTGCTCATTGTAAAAAAGAACATGATTATGATTTAGCAGAACTTCTGAAACTTAACGGAATAAAACCCGATAAAGCAGAAGGACAATCCGTTAAGAAACCGGGCATGTTTAATTTCTGCAAAGCTATTGGTTGGATGGTGCCTGAATTTAACCGAGCCCAAATTTCCATTAACCTAACAAACTACAAAATCACATCGGTTTACCATGTATTGGAAGAAACAAGACGCCTGGCGGCAGAAAGGGGATTAGTTGTTACAGGAAGTGAAATTGTGGGAATGATTCCTTACCCTGCATTGCTGGATGCCGGTAAACATTATCTAAAACTACAGCAACGTTCAACCGGTATTCCCATCCGGGATATTCTTGAAACAGCCGTTCAGTCATTAGGGTTAAGAGATGTAACAGATTTTGTTATTGAGGATAGAGTCTTGGGGCTTCCGAAGAATCTTGATACCTCGCTTGTTGAAATGAAAGTAAGTGATTTTATCGATGAAGTATCAAGAGAATCCCCGGCTCCCGGTGGTGGATCGATAGCCGCTTTAGCAGGAGCTTTAGGAGCCTCACTTTCATCTATGGTTGCCAATCTGACGGCAAACAATAGAGGAAGCGAAGATGTAGACGTGATACTGAATAATGCTGCCGAAAAATGTCAGCAGATCAAACATGATCTTGTAAAAGCAATTGATGCCGATACTGACGCTTTTAATGAATATATGGATGCCCGAAGATTGCCTAATAAAACCGACGAAGAAAAGAAAGCAAGGTTGGAAGCTATGCAGAATGGATTGAAGAAAGCGGTTCTTGTTCCACTTAATACGGCAAAGCTTAGTTTCGAAGCAATTAAACTTGCCGAACCTGTTGTTGATAATGGAAATCCCAATTCAATTACAGATGTTGGTGTTGGCGCCCAGATAGCTTATACCGGGGTTATTGGCGGAATTTACAATGTTTTAATTAATTTGAAAGATATCAAAGACGAAAAATTCAACATCGAGATGAGAAATAATTGCGCTGAATTGAAAGACGAAGCTACAAAGTTCTTAAATAAAATTTCGGGTAAAGTTGAAACCGCTTTAAATAAACAAAGTAATTTTTAAGCTTTTCTCCGGATTCTATTTTTTTAATGGAGTAGATTCGATTCTTCATTTAAATGAAGATAATAATCATTTCCCGAACTATAGAGATTCTTTTCAATGGAATATTTTTTAACGAAATTTGATTTACCGAATCTACTCCTTCTTCTTTTTGCATTTATGTTTTTCATCTTATTTTTACTTGTAGCCATTGTTTCACTGAATAAAAATGAAAAGAGAGCAGCTAAAAGATCGGTTTTGCTTGCGATTTTATTTCCTATATTATTTATTATTATCGGCTTATATTCCAATGAATATACTGCGTGGATTTTCATTGGCATAATCATTATATCGAAAATAACAATTCTTTTACCAACCGATTTCAAAAGAGGAATAGAATTTAACAAACCGATTAATACTATTGATGAACGGGATATAATGTTTTCTCGCCGAGAATTGGAAAAGGGAAGTGAAAGATTCAGAGATTATTATAAAAAGTATCCGGATAAAAAAATATTAGATGATAAATTCAGAGCTGCACCAGGGCTCCTTAAGGAAGGTTCATCTCAATATGATCCCTTCATGTTCAGATCGGCAGAAGCAACGTTCAACACTGTTGAAGTATTAAAACAAAAAGTTGATGGAGAAGTCACTTCGGTTAAATATCAAGCCGATCCGCAGAGTTTAACAAGTTACATAAAATCATGGGCTAAATACCTTGGAGCTGCGGATGTCGGTGTAACGGAATTGAAGGATTATCATATTTACACTCACATTGGAAGAGGAGATAACTACGGGGATGAAGTTAAACTTGATCACAAGTATGCCATAGTATTTACTGTGGAAATGAATCATGATATGGTAAGCCGCGCTCCTGAAGGACCTATTGTGATGGAATCTGCAAAGGAGTATTTGATTTCAGGTTCAGTTGCTGTTCAAGTTGCTGATTTTATTCGACAATTGGGTTACCCTGCCCGCGCCCACATTGACGGTAATTACCATGTTGTTTGCCCCCTAGTAGCTAAAGATGCAGGTCTTGGTGAAATTGGTAGGATGGGACTTTTGATGACTCCTAAACTTGGCCCGAGAGTACGGATTTCTGTAGTTACAACCGATTTAGTTTTATCTGTTGATGAAACTACAAATGATACAAGTGTAATTGACTTTTGTGAAAAATGTAAGAAGTGTGCCGATGCCTGCCCGAGTCGTGCAATACCAACAGGCCCACGTATTACACCTGAAGTGGATCATTGGCAGATTAATTCGGAAGCGTGTTTTACATTTTGGTGCATAGTTGGAACTGATTGCGGAAGATGTATGGCTGTCTGTCCATATTCGCACGAAAGTAATTTGATGCATAATTTTGTTAGGTGGGGAATTAGAAGGTCTTACTTGTTCAGGCAAATCGCAATAAAATTTGATAATATACTATACGGTAAAAAACCGCCGGTTAAAAAAACGCGCGGCTGGATAAATTATGATTGAAATGAAAACATTTCTCAGCATGTATTTGATTTGTAAATCAATTCACCCTCTTTAAATGTCATGCAGTTCAAATTCTTTCCTACCTGGTAAACAATTTCGGAATATTCCGGAGTGTCAAATACAGCGAAGTCGGCTTTTTTACCTATTTCCAAACTGCCTATTGAAGATTGAAGGTCTAGCGCTTTAGCTGCGTTTAGTGTTACTGCCGAAATTGTTTCCTCAATTGTCATCTTCATCTTAAGAGCTGCAAGACTCATAATCAAATTCATATTTGCTATGTGTGAAGACCCGGGATTGTAATCTGTAGACAATGCAACGATGGCATTTCCGTCAATCAGTTTTCTAGCTGGAGCAAAATCGTAATCTAAAAAAAATGATACGCCCGGAAGAAGCACAGCCACAGTTTCACTTTCGGCAAATTTATCAATATCTAATTGGGTTACAACTTCAAGGTGATCTGCGCTTGTTGCTTTGTGTTTAAGCGCTAGATCTATTCCGCCAATAGAATTAAACTGATCTGTGTGAAGTTTGATTTTTAATCCCAACTCTCTTGCTTTAGTAAAGATTGAATCAACCTGTGCAGGAGAAAATGCGGTCGATTCGCAAAAGGCATCACAAAATGTTGCAAGTTTGTTTTCGGCAATGTGGGGGAGCATAGTGTTGTTGATTATATCTATATATTTATCTTGCTCGTTTTTATATTCGGGAGGAAATGTATGAGCTCCTAAAAATGTTGCAACGATATCTATTGGAGATGTCTTATTGAAATAATTAATTACTTCCAGTAATTTAATCTCATCATAAAAACTTAATCCGTACCCGGTTTTGATTTCTAATGTTGTAATGCCTTGGGAAATGAAGTATTCAATTTTGGGTCTAACAATTTCCACCAGCTTGTCAAAGGATGATTTTCGAACAGACATCACAGTGAAATTAATTCCTCCCCCTTTTTTTGCAATTTCCTCGTATCCAACCCCCGCAAGTTTTTGCTTAAATTCTTCAGCTCTTGATCCGGCAAATGCTGTATGAGTGTGGCATTCCACCAACCCGGGTAGAATAATCTTGCCTGAACAATCAATTATCTCATCTGCTCTAATCTTACGTTTCGATTTATTTGGAATAAAATCTTTGATTATGCCCTTTTCAACTACAATAAAATGATCCTCTAACAAACCAATATTATTGAGCTCTTTACCCCGTTTAAAGTTAATTCCGGCACTATCTACCGTAACAATTTGCGTCGAGTTTTTGAATATTTTTAACATAATTTTGCAAGATTTTATGAAATGAATAATTATCTACAAGCTTAAGAAAATAAAGAAAACAATAAAAATTAAATATTTTTGTCAATAAATCAATAATTTAGTAAATTTCTGTACTAAAAAATAATCTATAGGTAAAAAATGCCTCCAACCAAAAAGTTAAAGATCCTTTTTGTGACTTCAGAAGTAGTTCCATTTATTAAGACAGGCGGATTAGCTGATGTATCTTCGGCATTACCTCAAAAATTGCAGGAGCTTGGTCATCAAGTTCGTATCGTCGTTCCAAAATATGGCGCTATAGATGAGAGGAAATACAAAATTCATGAAGTTGTAAGACTCAAGGATTTAAAGACTGATATTGGCGACAAGGAGGTTACATTCTCTTTACGTTCGTCCTTCTTGGTGGGGCCAAAAACACGTGTCCAAATTTATTTTCTTGATAATCAAGAATATTTCGGAAGCAGACATAGCTTATATGAAGACCCGCTTACGGATAAAGATTTCACAGATAATGATGAACGCTTTATATTACTTGCGAAATCGATTTTTGAATTAATTAACAAACTCGGCTGGGTGCCTGATATTATCCATTGTAACGATTGGCAGTGTGGTCTTATACCGGCTTATTTAAAAACAGTTTTTAAAGACGAAGAACTTTTTAAGCCGATCAAAACTTTATTTACCATTCACAATTTGGCATATCAAGGTCTTTTTCCTAAAAGTTCATTTGCAAAGACAGGTTTACCGGAGGAACTTAATTCAGACAAGGGTGTTATAAGCGGTGGAAAACTTAATTTTATGAAGGGGGCTTTAATGTATGCCGATCTGATTAATACCGTAAGTCCCACTTATGCTAAAGAAATTTGTACCGATGAAGAAACAAGTTCCGGGTTATTGAAAGAGCTTAATAAAAGGAAGAAAGATATTTACGGTATAATAAACGGTATTGATGATCTTATATGGAATCCTGAGAAAGATAAAAACATTGCTAAAAAATACAGTATAAAATCTCTTGACGATAAGAAATTGAATAAGAAAGCTTTGGCTGAAAAATTCGGGTTCAAATATAGAGAAGATGTTCCTGTAATCGGTTTGATTTCAAGATTAACCGACGGTAAAGGATTCGACTTGATTCAGAAAGCATTTAAAGACCTGATGAAATTGGATTTGCATCTTATACTTTTAGGTACGGGTAATAAAAAATATCATACTTTTTTTCAAAATGCTGCCGTCAAAAATCGTGATAAATTTTCATGCTATTTAGGTTTTGATGATGAACTGGCACACATGATTGAAGCCGGTTCTGATATGTTCCTTATGCCTTCCAAATTTGAACCATGCGGGCTTAACCAAATGTATAGCCTTATGTACGGAACGGTACCTGTTGTAAGAGAAACAGGTGGACTTGCAGATACTGTTCAAAAATTCAATGAGAAGACTCAAACAGGGAATGGATTTGTATTTAAAAACTATGATGAAAAAGAAATGGTCAAAGAAATTAAAAGAGCAATTAAGGTATTTGGTAATAATGTTACCTGGAATAAAATTATGAAAACGGGTATGAAATCCAATTTCACTTGGTTGAACTCTTCAAAGAATTATATCGAGTTATATAAAAAGGCCTTTAGCTGATTATTGATGAAGAATTTTGCAGTATTTTTAGATAGAGACGGAACATTAAATATTGATCCCGGATATTTAGGTGACCCTAAACGAGTAGAATTATTTCCGGGTGTAAGTTTTGGTTTAGGTAAACTAAAAAAAAATAATTTCAAATTGGTTGTAATATCTAATCAATCGGGAATATCAAGAGGTCTTATTAGTAGGGAAGATGTTAACGCAGTGAATAACCGTATCAATGAAATCTTGTCTGGTAATCATGTTCAAATTGATGCATTCTATTACTGTCCATTCCATCCTGATTTTGATCCAGTTGAAAATGCAGTGTGCAGGAAACCTTCACCTAAAATGGTGTTCCAGGCTGCAGAAGATTTGGATATAGATTTATCCAAATCTTATTTTATCGGGGATTCCGTTTGCGACATTGAATGTGGGAAAAATGCAAATATTAAAACTGTTCTAATAAAAAACACTTTAACAGATGGTGAAATAAATAGCTTGCTAAATGAGGGAAAATCTCCCAATTTTGTAGCCGGAAATTTTATTGAGGCATGCAACTTTATTATTAAAGATTTTAAAGGAGAAAACTGATTGGTCCTATTCATGAAACGTTTTATCGCTTTCATTGCTATTTTAACAATTTTTATATCTTGTAATGACGACCCGACCTCGGTAGGTTCTCAGCTAATACCTGGTGGTGATTATCTCGATTTTCAAATTGTTGATAGTTTTATTGATACATTAGAACAAAACTCATATTATTTCCTTGACAACATTGACTTAAAAAGATCATCCACAATCCTGGTTGGTAAAAATGATGACATCGAGTCTTGGATGTTGATGCGTTTTTATATGTTATTCCCTGACTCTGTGCTGGCTCCGTTACAAGTTGATTCTCTTAATGTTTTATCTACCTATATAGAATTAAGGCCGAATTATATTTTTGGTGAACTAAATGAATCTTTCGGATTCACTGTTCACAGAGTTTTTGACGCTTGGACTCCGAGCGGTTTCAACAAAGACAGTATGAGTAGTTTGATATACGATCCTTCAGATTACAGTGCTAATATGAATATCACCGACACCGTAATTACTTTCGACATAGATAGCGATTTGGTACTCGACTGGATAAAACGGACTTATGATTTGGAAAGACCGGAGAATCATGGAATTGTTTTTATCCCTACGCCCAATTCGAAAAGAATTTTCGGTTTCCCAGGCTATGATGCTTACTCTACAGAATTTCTGCCGCGTCTTGCAACTGTGGTCGAAAAACCGGGTGTTTTTGTAGATACTGTTTTTTCTATTCCATTTTCTGATGTTCATGCCGTGCGAGGAAGCATACCTATAGGTAATCCTGAAAATATTATTCTTCAAGGGGGATTATCAACACGAGGGTCAATTCAATTTGATGTTGACGATGTTCCTATTCACTCAATTGTAAACAGGGCTACTTTACAGTTGTTTGTTGATTCACTGGAAACCGTAAACGGAACCATTGCCTCCGATTCCGTCGGTGTGATGATATTTAAAGATAATTCTCTCAAAACACTTTTAGACTCAACCGTTACTCAGTATCTTGTAAGAGACAGTGGCGCGGTTTATTACGAAGGGGAAGTTACAAAGCTTGTTCAAGAATGGATTAACGGTGAAGATAATCAAGGTTTCAGAATTCATCTTTCGGATGAATCACGTGCTGTTAATAAAATAGCAATTAAAGGAAGCAATACTGCAGATCCCGCCCTCAGACCGAGGTTGAAAATCATTTATTCAAAAAAAATGTGATAATATATGAAGCCTATTATAAAAATTCTGATCCTCTTGATAATTCCGATTACTCTATTTGCTAACGGCGGATCTGTTTATTCAAGATATGGAATTGGTGATTTAGTCTTTTTAAATTCTGCCCGTAATTTAGGACTTGGGGGAATAGGTTTATCAATAGCTGACGGTAATTATATAAATAGTCTCAACCCGGCTGCTTGGTATAAAATACCTCTAACGAGATTCGAATTGGGAATGAATTATTCAGGTAAAGAAATTTCCGATAATGCATCGTCCGCTTTTTATTCCAATGTCAAATTCAGCGGGTTTGTAATAGGTTTCCCGATTGAAAGATCGTTAGGAATAAGTTTAGTGGGAGGATTAGTTCCATATTCGCAAGTAGAATATGAACTTATTGCAAATATCCAAAACCCCGCAGTTGAAGATGAATTTCAAATGGATCTTAAAGGTTCGGGAGGATTAAATAAATTATTTATTGGTACATCTTACCTAACACCGTTAGATTTTGCATTAGGTTTGTCTTTTGAATATTATACCGGCAAAATAGAATATTCTTCGAAAATAGATTTCCCTCTAACTTCTTTTTACAAAGATGCTACATATCTTAACACACATGTCTTTAAAGGCGTGGGTACCAATATCGGGGTAATGTCCAGTGATCTTTCTAAATACCTTGGTATCGAAAAATTAACTGATTTGAAAATTGGTTTTAATTATAATTCAATTTTGAGTATGAAAGCGGATACGACACTATATGCTTCAACAAGTATTGGTATTGAATCGTTACAATCGGGTTTAATGGATGTTAATCTTCCTTCAAGAATAGGTTTTGGAGCCAGTTTCGTTTGGGATAAGGATTATTTGGTATTCTTTGATTATATAGCCCAATCTTGGAGCAACTATAGTTATAACGAAATCGGCTTTAACCATATGACAGATTTTTATCGCCTCAATTTGGGGTTTGAACATAAAAACCATAATGTGCGCTATCCCACGTTCATGGAACAGATTACGTTACGGGGAGGTCTAAGCTATGAACAATCACAATACAGTTTTGACGGAACAGATATAAATCAATTCTCTTTGCATGCAGGTTTTTCTGTTCCAATAAGTTTAGAAAGTACCATCGATATAGGTTTCGAATACGGTATAAGAGGGACAAAAGATAATAACCTACTAAAAGAAAATATCTACAAAGCTTTCCTATCAATTAATTTCGGTGAGCTTTGGTTTATTAGACAAGAAAGATAATAACAAATGAAGGAGTGAAAATTGAAACTCTTAAAGACTTTCTTGGTATTGCTTGTGTACGTTTTTGCGTCTCAAACATCAAACACGGATTTGAGAGCACAAAGCGGTGATATGAATTTAATGACTGAATTCAGTCTATTTTATGAAGCTCACAAAAATAAGCAATTTGACCAGTGGACTTTGGAAAAAGGATTTAATGTTGTGAATACTGATCCAACTCAGTTTGTTAAATACAATCCTTTTACTAAAATGGAAGAAATAATATTTTTTATTCATGATAGTGTTGCTACTACCACTGACCAAGAGAAAGAAGCTTTAGCAGACACTGTAATATATCTATATGATGTAGCTGCAAAATATGATACAAAAAAAGCAGGTTACTACCTCGCTAGGAAAGGTTATGTATTGGAAACGTGGAAAGGGGCTGACCCGGATGCGGTTATAGCCGCTTACGAAGCTGCAATAAGTGCCGGCGATGTACAGGATGATTATAAAGACAGATTGGGATTAGTTTTTTCGCAAAATGCTTCTGATGAGAATGATTATAAGATGAAAGCATTGGACCTCTATTCTCAATTATCGGAAGCACAACCCGATAATGAAAGGTGGTTGGTAAGAATTGAGCAGCTTGCCGAAAATATTGATGAATTGGTTGATATTACTGGTAAGTCTTGGTATTTATCGAAAGAAAATATCGAAAAAGCGTGGAAATATGCTTCTACTTGTATCCGTGCCCAAAATTGGGAAAAAGCTAAAGAACCGTTGGAGTTCTTAACTGTAAAATCTCCAGACGTGATCAATTATTGGAAACAGTTGGCCAGCGCATACGATAAACTTGGTGAAAACGACAACTCGATCAACGCATATAAAAAGTTGATTGAACTTCAACCTGATGGCAGGGAAAATTATGTTAACCTGGCTTTGGTTTATAAGAAAATCGATCAGTTAGCCGTTGCTCGAACTTATTTGAGGAAAGCTTCAAGCGTTAGCCCCGATTGGGATTATCCTTATTACATAGAAGCTTCTTTATATGAGCAAGCTGTTAGAAATTGTATGGGTGTTAAGTTTGAATTTAATGACAAACTGGTTTTCCAATTAGCCGTTGAATCCTACAGAATAGCAAGAGGCAAAGGGGGACAATTCGCTACATTATCGGCAGAGAGAATTGATGCGCTTAGCAATTCAATTCCTCAAAAAGAAGATTATTTCTTTAGAAAACTTTCATCCGGTGAATCTGTAAAGATTGATGGTAGTTGCTATGGTTGGATTCAGAAAACAGTTACTGTACCTTAAGATATTTTATAACTAAAATAAATGTATAACATGTTAGAATACTTAAAAAACGATCAAGAGATTCTCGATATTCTAAAACTAGAGATTTCTCGTCAGCAGAATTATTTGGAATTAATTGCTTCTGAAAATTTTGTTAGTCTTCCAGTTTTAGCTGCTGCTGGTTCAGTGTTGACAAACAAGTATGCAGAAGGATACCCCGGTAAGCGTTATTACGGTGGATGTGAATTTGTAGATATGGCGGAAGATTTGGCTAAGGATAGATTGAAAGAGATATTCGGTGCGGAATATGCTAACGTGCAGCCGCATAGCGGGTCACAAGCCAATATGGCTGTTTACATGGCTTTGTTAAATCCCGGAGACACAGTGTTAGGATTAAGTTTAGATCACGGGGGGCACTTAACGCATGGTTCGCCAGTCAATTTTTCGGGAAGAATTTATAATGCTGTTGGTTATACTCTGAACAAAGAAACTGAACAATTGGATTATAACATAATCGAAGACATGGCCAAAAAAGAAAAGCCGAAGATGATAATTGCAGGAGCTAGTGCGTATTCAAGAGATTGGGATTATAAAAAATTTAGAGAAATTGCAGACAAAGTTGGGGCTTTTTTAATGTGTGATATGGCACATCCTGCCGGTCTTATTGCCAAAGGTTTGTTGAATAATCCTTTACCTTATTGCGATGTAGTTACATCAACAACGCACAAAACTCTTAGAGGTCCGAGAGGCGGCGTAATTCTGATGGGTAAAGATAAAGAAAATACGATGGGAATAAAAACATTGAAAGGGGACAGGCTTAAACTTATGTCGGAAATATTCGACGGTATAGTGATGCCTGGTATTCAAGGCGGTCCTTTAATGCATATCATTATGGCAAAAGCGGTTGCATTCAAGGAAGTGCTTCAAGACTCCTTCAAAACTTATGCTCAACAGGTAATAAAAAATGCCAACACATTATCAGGCGCAATGAAAGAAAAAGGTTTCAGCATTGTTTCAGGCGGAACAGAAAACCATGTATTTCTTGTTAATCTTACAAATAAGGAAATTAGCGGTAAGAAAACTGAAAAAGCTCTTGAATTAGCAGGAATTACCGTTAATAAAAATATGGTGCCGTTCGATACAAAGAGCCCATTTGTTACAAGCGGGATAAGAATAGGAACACCGGCAGTTACAACGCGCGGTATGAAAGAGGAGCAAATGCTGCAGATTGCGGATTTTATTGATAGAGCTATTGCTAATTATGAAAATGAAAGCGAACTGGCGAAAATTAAAATTGAAGTTGCAAAACTTTGCTCAGAATATCCCCTTTACCCTGAACTAAACTAATAAACTTTGTGAATAAGACAGATGATAAACTATTAGATGAAATGTCATCTCCTGAAGTGGAGATGACATTTCTTGAGCATCTTGAAGAACTCCGCTGGCGGGTTGTTTATTCTCTTATCGGTTTAGTTTTGGGAACCATAGTAGCATGGATTTTCATTGAACCTTTGGTTGAATATATCCTTCTTACACCGGCGAGAGTTGCAGAAATTAAACTTCAAAACTTAAGGCCATTCGGGCAGTTATTCCTTTATTTCCAAGTGGCCATTATTGCCGGATTAGTTTTAAGCATTCCTAATTTGTTTTTCCAGATTTGGAAATTTATTTCACCTGCTTTGAAAAGTAACGAAAAAAAATATGTTACCGCAATTGTCGTCTTTTCCACTTTTTGTTTCTTAGCCGGAATAGTTTTTGCCTATTTTATTATGCTTCCGGTTGCTCTAAATTTTGCGGCTAGTTTCGGATCGACTGAAATCGAAAATAATTTTGCAATAAACGAATATATGTCAATCATAATTAGCGTAATGCTGGCTGCGGGCGTTGTGTTCGAGTTACCGATGCTTTCATTTTTCTTATCGAAGATTGGTATTATTACTCCGGCTTTTATGCGTAAGTATAGAAGACATGCAATTATTATTATTTTAATTATTGCCGCCGTATTAACGCCAACAGTAGACCCTGTTGGACAACTCCTCTTAGCAATTCCATTGGTTTTCTTATACGAAATAAGTATATTCGTTGCAAAAATTTCCCGAAAGAAAATTGACTAATATCTCTTTATCCGATATAAGCCGACCGATAGAGGGCGAGCTAAAACAATTCAACGAAATATTTAGATCGTCACTCAAATCGAAAGTTGCACTTGTTGATCTTATAGCCAAATACATACTTCGTCAAAAAGGTAAAAAAGTTAGACCTCTGCTTGTTTTATTATCGGCAAAAATGGCCGGTAATATTAATGAAAGAAGTTATCGTGGTGCAATATTAGTAGAACTGCTTCATACAGCTACACTTGTGCACGATGATGTTGTTGACAATGCTGAAAAAAGAAGAGGTCTCCCTTCCATAAATGCCATTTGGAAGAATAAAGTTGGAGTATTGATGGGGGATTATCTCCTGGCAAGGGGGCTTATGCAAGCTGTCGACGGCGAAGACTTCGATTTTCTTAGAGTAATAACCAACACAGTAAAACGAATGTCTGAAGGGGAACTGCTGCAGATCTATAAAACGAAAAAACTAGACATAGATGAAGAAACATATTTTCAAATCATTTCGGATAAAACAGCATCTCTTTTATCAACATGTTGTGAAATAGGTGCTCGCAGTGTTACCGGCGACCAGGGGAAGACTGACGCGCTTAACCATTTCGGTGAAAATTTAGGAATTGCTTTTCAAATAAGGGATGATATCCTGGACTATATTGGTACAACGAAACTGTTCGGCAAACCGCTGGGTGGAGATATCAAAGAAAAAAAAATAACATTACCTCTTATTTACTCATTAAAAACTGCAGGTAATTCTGAATCAAAAGAGATTATAAAAATAATCAGGAAAGGGGCAAAACAAGACGACGTCCAAAAAGTTATAAATTTTGTTCAGAATTATGGCGGTATAGAATTCGCCTCAAAAACTGCTTCAGATTATGCGGAAAGAGCAAAAAATAATATTGCTATTTTTCCCGATTCCGATGCTAAATCCTCATTACTTTCTTTAGTTGATTTTGTTGTAGAAAGAAAAAAATAGACAATCTTACCAATTAAATTTCTCGGTATACATTTTATCAGATGATAAAAAGAATTATTGCCTTTTTTTAGTTATATATATTTTGATTTTCTAATTTTATTTTTATCTTGCGATAGTCAATTCAATAAAAGTATACACGCTATCTTATTTTAGGAACTAAAAAAGAAATTTTCCGGTTATGAATGTGTATTGATTATGTAAGGCTATTTAATCGGTCACATCAAACTGTAGAATAATCAATTATCCTTTAGTCAAAAAATAAAAATATGAAAAAGACGCTTCTGGACTACATCCTAAAAATTCGAATTCCGTTAATTCTTTTCGTCATTTTGCTATCTTTTATGCTGACATACTACATTGCTCGACCGGAAAGAGACGGAATAGGCTACGCCCCCGAGCAACCAATAAAATTTTCTCATAAGTTACATGCAGGTGATATGGCCATCGACTGCGAATATTGCCATACCGGAGTTTCAGAAGGGCGTCATGCTTTAATTCCTGCGGTTAATATTTGTATGAATTGTCATACTATCGCAAGGAAAGATAGACCTGAGATCATCAAGCTTACCAAATATTATGAAGAGAGAAAACCTCTCCCTTGGAAGCGTATTCATAAAGTCCCCGAGTACGCATATTTCAATCATAGCGTTCATGTTAATAAAGGTATTGACTGCGCTACATGTCATGGTGATGTTGCTCAAATGGAGTTAGTGGAACAAGTCAAAGGATTCACTATGACAGCATGTTTGGATTGCCATAGAAATCCCCACGAGAACATACCGTACCTGGAACAAGTAAACAACGGACCTGAAAATTGCGCAGCATGCCATCGATAGTGGAGAATTTATATGAAAAGCATTATCAAAAAAAATATTGAGAGAAGAAAGTTCTTTAAAACGATCGGACTTAGCTCACTAGGTCTTGGTTTCTTTTCATTTATCACTTCAAAGCTTGCTGCGTTTAATAGACTTGAAGGGAAAAGTATTAAAGTAAAAATTCATCCATCGGCAGTAAAAAGAAATAAATAAGGTAAACCATGTCTGATTCCGTTAAAAGTAATGATACCGGCAAAATCTGGAAAAGTCTTAATGAATATAACGACGATACAAGTTTGGTCAAGATTAAAAATGATGAATTTCTTGAAGGCGTAACAGATGATTTTAAGCCTGAAGATATGCCCGGAATTTCCAGAAGAAAATTTTTAGCTCTACTATCGGCATCGGCGGCAGTAACCGCTACCGCATGTTCAGATTACCAGAATAAAGGGGAAATCGTTCCTTACACAAATCGCCCTGAAGAGATATTACCGGGCAAAGCTAATTATTACGCGTCAACGTGCAACGGGTGTTCACAATCATGCGGGATATTAATAAAAACACGCGAAGGAAGACCGATTAAAGTAGATGGTAATCCCGATCATCCGGTAAATAAGGGAAAAATTTGTGCGACAGGGCAGACAAGCATACTAAATCTCTACGATCCCGAAAGACTCCAATATCCGTTAATGGATAACGCGAAAACGAAGTGGAGTATAGCCGATAAAAATATTTTAGCCGCCCTGAATGCGGCGAAAGAAGCGGGAAAGAAAATTGCGTTGATCACCGGAAGTTTACATTCTCCAACCGCAAAGAAGTTATTAGATGATTTTAAAAGTGAATTCCCTTCAACCAAACTTTACTCGTATGATCTTTTCAATAATGCTAATCGTTTGAATGCCTGGCAGAAAAGTTACGGGACGAAATCTTTACCATCCATAAAGTGGGATAAGGCAAAAATTGTGTTAGCGCTGGAAGCCGATTTCTTGGGTAGAGAGGGGGATACAATCGAGAGTATCCGCTTATTCACGGGTCAGCGTGATGTTATTAAGAGCGAAGATTTTAATAGACTTTATGTGGCGGAAGGGGGAATGAGTTTAACCGGTATGAATTCCGATTATCGTTTTAAGATCCGCCCCGACGCTCAATATGATTTTGTAATGAGTTTGCTGGATGAGATTATTCGTCAAGATAAAGAAGTCTATTCTTTGCCGGGTGACGTAATGGCAAAAATCAATGAACACTCACTTTCGCAATTTGTTGAAAAATATAATTTGAATCATGAAAAAGTCCGGTTATTAGTAGACGATTTAATCGTGAACAGAGGGGTCTCGATTGTATATGGCGGTGATACTTTGTCTGAAGCGGCTCATGTTGCGATTAATCTTTTGAATGAAGTTTTAGGAAATACAGGAATTTATAATTATGAAAGTATGACTCAATCGTTAATGCAATATTCGAAGAGTGATGATTGGAATGATTTGGTTAAATCGATGAACGACGGTGATGTTGCTGTTGTAATCAATTATGATTCCAACCCGGTTTATCATTTGCCCGCGAAACTAAATTTTAAAGATGCTCTCCAAAATGTAAAAACAAAAATATCATTAGTCGAAAGCGAAAACGAAACATCGGAAGTTTGTAATTATGTACTCCCCGTTAATCATCCTTTCGAATCATGGGGAGATGCGGCTGCAAGAAATAATGTTTACAGTTTGCAGCAACCTGTAATAGCCCCGATTTTCAATACGCGCCAGAAGGAAGCCATACTACTTACATGGTTAACCGGGAACCATACAGGTTATAGCCAAGATATATACCATAAATATTTGATGTCCAATTTTAGAACTGATATTTACGATAAACAAAATGTTGACGTAGATTTCAACACTTATTGGTTCGCAGCTTTACACGATGGAGTTGTTAAACTAAAGGATACAGTTTCAAGCCATACAATGATGAACCTGGATGGAATTCAATTACTCCCTTCTACGGAAGCTTCAGAAGGTTTTATAATCCATCTACAAAAAAGTTACTTTTTAGGAGACGGGTGTTTTGCCAATAACGGCTGGCTGCAGGAATTACCACATCCTGTTACCAAAGTTACTTGGGATAATTATGCGGCTGTCTCGCCAAAAACAGCAAAAGAATTGGGTGTTGATAATGATGATCTTCTCAATGTGAGTGTAGATGGAAACGAAGTGATGCTGCCGGTTTACATCCAACCCGGAATGGCTGAGAAATTGCTTACTGTTGAGATGGGCTACGGAAGAACAAAGATAGGCGATGTTGGTAAAGATGTTGGTGTAAATGTTAACACTCTGCTTAATGATGCCGATTTATCTAAATGGGTACTTTCCAATGTAAATGTAACCAAAATCTCCGGGACACATAAACTGGTTTCAACTCAAGAGCATCATTCATTGGATGATTTATCGGTGAAAGATCTTCACCTAAAACGCAAAATTATAAGAGAAGGAACCGTTAGACAATATCAGTCGAATCCTCATTTCCTTCACGAAGGAGATCATGATGTATTCAGCATAACAAAATCGCATGAGTACAAAGATGTGAAGTGGGCGATGTCGATAGATCTCAACAAGTGCATAAGCTGCAGCGTATGTGTGGCTTCGTGCAATGTTGAAAATAACATTCCCGTTGTTGGAAAAGATCAGGTTGAAAAGGGGAGAGAGATGCATTGGATGCGCCTCGATAGATATTACACTGGCACACCGGAAGAACCTGTAGCAAGCAATCAACCGATGCTTTGCCAGCATTGCGATAACGCACCATGCGAAAATGTTTGCCCCGTCAATGCAACTAACCATAGCCCGGACGGATTGAACCAAATGGCATACAACCGTTGTGTTGGAACCCGGTATTGCGCTAACAATTGCCCTTACAAAGTGAGACGCTTCAACTTCTTCAACTTCCGTGATCATTTTGAAGGAGCATATTACGAAAACGAACTTACGAGTCTCGCAAACAATCCGGAAGTAACGGTACGTTCCCGCGGTGTGATGGAAAAATGTACTTTCTGTGTACAGAGAATAATGGATGCAAGGTCGGAAGCAATTAAAGAAGGAAGATCGTTGAAAGGTTCCGACGTTACTACCGCGTGCCAGCAGGCATGTCCATCGCAGGCAATCGTTTTCGGCGACGCAAACGATCCGGAATCCGAAATTGCAAAATACAGAGAGCACGATCTAGGTTATCATGTGCTGGAGGAATTAAACGTGATGCCGAACGTAACATATATAGCGAAACTTAGAAATACTCATTCGGAGGAATCTTAGTGCGAAGAGAAGATTACACTCAAGAGCTATCCGTTGTTGAGGGGAAACCGCCGCTCAGGTCGATTGATGATATAATCGCCAAACCTCTTGAGAGTAAACCTGATAAAAAATATTTTATTGCGCTTGCCGTTACACTAACGATGATGGCAATCGGCTCTGTAGGACTTGGTGTTTCTTTCTATTACGGTACCGGAATGTGGGGAAACAACAATCCCGTTGGATGGGGTTTCCCGATAGTCAATTTTGTATTCTGGGTTGGTATAGGGCACGCGGGTACTTTGATCTCGGCTATCCTATTTCTGTTCAGACAGAAATGGAGAACCGGTATAGCAAGATTCGCAGAGGGTATGACAATCTTCGCGGTGATGACTGCCGGTATCTTTCCGTTGATTCACGTGGGGCGCCCATGGCTTGCCGGGTATTTATTCCCTTATCCTAATCAACATTCACTTTGGGTTAACTTTACTTCTCCATTGTTGTGGGACGTATTTGCGGTTTCAACTTATTTCACTGTTTCGTTTATATTTTGGTATGTCGGATTGATCCCGGACTTTGCCGCTCTTCGTGAAAAGACAGTTAACAAAATTAAGAAAGTCCTTTATTCCGTATTTAGCCTTGGGTGGAGAAATTCCAACCGCCATTGGCAGCATTACGAAATGGTTTATTTGATATTAGCCGGATTCGCAACACCGTTAGTCCTTTCTGTTCACACAATTGTTAGTTTCGATTTTGCTGTCTCAATTTTACCCGGATGGCATACAACGATCTTCCCTCCTTACTTTGTTGCCGGTGCCGTATTCTCAGGTTTTGCGATGGTACAGAACGTACTCATTTTTATCAGAAAGATTTTTAATTACGAGCATATCATCACAATTGATACTCTCGAAAAGATGAATAAAATAATTCTGCTTACGGGAATGCTAGTAGGTTATGCATACGCAATGGAATTCTTTATTGCATGGTACAGCGGAAATCCGGTTGAGCAGTTTACATTCGTTAATCGCGCATTCGGACCTTACTATTGGGCGTACTGGATAATGGTTTCGTGCAATGTTCTTTTCCCACAATTATTCTGGTTTAAAAAGATAAGAAGATCGCTGCCGTTGATGTTTGTTATCGGTGTGTTTGTAAATGTCGGTATGTGGTTCGAAAGATTTGTAATTACGGTTACATCTTTATCGCGCGACTTTTTACCTTCAAGCTGGGCTTACTATTCACCTACATTAACAGACGGTGCAATACTGGTAGGCAGTTTCGGTTTATTCTTTACATTATTGTTACTATTCACCAAATCATTACCCGTTGTTTCCATTGCGGAAGTAAAAGCAGTTGTAGACGGGGCACAACCATCGCATGGAGATCATTGATATGGCCGAGAAGATTTTATATTCATATACCGGATTGTTCGATACTCCCGATGAAATAATTCATGCGGCTAAGAAAGTTGCGGACGAAGGGTATACGAAATTCGATGTAAATACTCCTTATCCTATCCACGGTATGAACAATGCTATGAAACTTAAGCCGTCCAAATTAGGATATGTTGCGTTGGTTTTTGGTTTAACCGGTGCCTTCATGGCAACAATGCTTATGTATTGGATGATGGCTATAGATTATCCGATAGTGATCGGCGGCAAACCGTTTTTTGCTTTCCCGGCATTTATACCAGTCATTTTTGAAGTTACGGTTTTATCGGCATCCGTTGCGACAGTGCTGACAATGTTATTTGTCTTCTTCAAATTTCCGAACAATTCGCATCCGCTACACGGAACTGAATATATGAAGCAGGTGTCGTCGGATAAATATGGGATAAGTATTCAAGCAGATGATCCGATTTATGAGACTGATAAAGTAAAAGCACTATTCAAAGAGCTTGGTGGAAAGAATATCTCTCCTGTCTATTACGATAACGAAGAGATTAATGCCAAGCATAAAATATTTGAACCGAAGTTCGTTGGTTTGTTAATTGTGGCAGCATTACTTGTATCGGGCACTACATATATTGTGCTGAATAAACTGATGTTCATGACTCCGTTTTCATGGATGATGGAACAGGACAAAGCAATTCCGCAGGAAATTAATACATTCTTCGCAGACAGCCTCGGAATGAGAAATCCGGTCGAGGGAACAATTGCCAGAGGATTTATACCTTATCTATATAAAGGAGAGCCGGAATTGGCAGCGGCCAATTTAGTCAATCCACTCCTTCCTACTAAAGAAGTGATGGCACAGGGTAAAAAGAATTATGATACATTCTGCTCGCCATGTCACGGTTATTTTGCCGAAGGGGACAGCAGATTGCGCGGACAATTTCCTAATCCGCCCAGTCTTCATTCGCAAAAGGCAAGGGAATGGAGCGACGGAATGTTATTCCATATTATTACAGAAGGACAAAACGTTATGCCCTCTTATGCTTCGCAGATGACGCGGCAGGAAAGATGGGCTACAGTATTATATATTCACGCATTACAAAGAGCATTTAACGCCAAGGAGACTGATCTGAAATGAGTGCATCCGAAAAAAGCGTTCAATATACAAAGAAAGAATTACCCGCCAATGTCTCCAAGTTTGGAATAGCATTGCTGGCTATTGGCTTGGTTATTATTGTTATCGGTTATTTGACCGAACCGACCAGAAGCGCATTCAATAATATAATTCTGCTCATGTTCTTAACGAGCATAGGTCTCGGTTCACTTTTTCTGGTTGCGATTGAGTATGTCGGGGGCGCTGTTTGGAGTACACCTTTTAGAAGGATGCCCGAATTTTTGTCGTCGCTTGTAGTGGTACTTCCGTTGATTGCAATACCGCTTTTATTTCACTTGCACGATATCTTCCATTGGATGCATCCCGAAGCGGTTGAAACTGATAATATACTACAGGGAAAAGCGCCGTATCTCAATACAAACTTCTTCATCATCAGGGTGTTCGCGTTTTTTATAATTTGGTTTGTATTTTATAAACTTCTCACAAGAAATTCTAAGTTGCAGGACAATACAAGTGATCAGCATCTTACGACAAAGAATATTAGAATCTCGGCTATCTTCATGCCCTTCTTTGCTATCACTATTACTTTCACGGCAATAGACTGGATGATGAGTTTGGAACCTCACTGGTTCTCAACAATCTACGGCGTTTATTATTTCTCGGGGAGCGTTCTTGCGGCACTTGCGGCTTCTACATTTATAATTGTATGGCTCAACGAGAGAGGCTACCTTGTTGAGGGAATTATATCGGATCATTATTACAGTCTGGGAGCTTTGTTATTCGCGTTTACAAACTTTTGGGCTTATATAGCATTCAGTCAGTTCTTACTCATCTATTACGCAAATTTACCGGAAGAAACTTTTTGGTTTCTACAACGATGGGAAGGGAACTGGTTGATCATGTCGTTAGTTCTTATCGTTGTTCATTTTATTGTCCCATATTTCGGGTTGCTGTCGCAGCCGTCTAAAATGAATCCCAAAAGACTGATGTTCATGTCTGTCTGGATTTTATTTGCTCATATCGTAGATCTTTATTGGCTGGTTATGCCTACGTTTAGCAGGGATGGTATTATCCTCGGATGGGTGGAACTTGGCTATCCTTTGGCAGCATTCGGAATTTTAATATTAGTGTTTGTTCAAAAGAGTAAAAAAGAAAATCTAATTCCAATCGGCGATCCAAAACTTAAACGTGGTTTGGATTTCAGATTGTAACTCACGGAATTAATATGGCCGACAAAAAGAAAATAGAAGATGAAATTCAATTTAGAGATTTATTGAAATCTCCAATTAGATTATTCGGATGGACTTATCCCTACGTTTTCATCATGCTATTGGTGATTGGGATCTTCTATGTGAAAAATTTAGATAAAATATCATTCAACGAAGTTCCGCCGAATATCGTTCCCACGGTGATGCCGGCTGATCTGGTTATGAAGAAAGGGGGTATGATGCCCCCGGTAGATCTATCGATCATTTCCAGCCCGTCACTAACATTGCTTGATGAAGGCAAGGACCTTTACAACGCCAACTGTATGTCATGCCATGGCGAGGGAGGCAATGGAGATGGACCTGCAGGTGCTACATTGCAACCTAAACCGAGAAATTTCCACGACACGGAGGGGTGGACCTTAGGGCGCACATTCAGCGAAATGTACATGACTTTAGAAAAAGGAATTATTGAAAACGGTATGTCGGCTTATGAATATCTCCCTCCGAAAGACAGGATTGCTATTATTAATTATATGAGGACATTTACCGAATTCCCTGAAGTAACTGAAGATGAAATTGCTGATCTGGATATGACTTATGAACTCTCCAAAGGGAAGTTGACACCTAATCAAATACCTGTCGCAATGGCAACATCCAAAATCACAGAAGAAAACAGCACTAAATTGGGTAAGATTAAATACTTGATGAATTATGTGACAAATCACCCGGATGAACCGGGAGCATCTTTGATGATGGCAAATATAACAAATCCACAGAGAGCGTTGAATTTAGTCAACATTACCGAAGTCATGGCAAATAGAGATGCTTTTAAGACAGCAGTCATTTCAAGTCCTATCGAATTGGGATTTAAAGCAGAAGTTGTAAGTTTAGGCATCGCCGAGTGGAATCAGCTTTATGACTATTTCAAAAAATTAAGCGAATTAACTATATAAACATATTATGAAATCAATTATAAAAAACAGCATAACTCTTTTAATCGTAAGCATTTTGCTTATATCACTTATAACAACTCTCAATGCACAGGATAATAAGATTGAAGTAGGCATTGATGAACAGCTTGGAGAATATCTTCCGTTAGATTTGACATTTACCGACTCAAAAGGAGATACCCTGCTCCTTGCTGATGTCTTCGATAAGCCGGTTTTGCTAGCCCTAGTTTATTATGAATGCCCCGGTATATGCAGCCCGTTACTGACTGAATTGGCATGGTCGGTAGATAAAATTCAGCTTGAGCCATTTACAGATTTCAAGGTTATCTCGCTTAGTTTCAATCATAGAGAAACTCCCGAAATAGCAGCGAAATGGAAGAAAAACTATATGGCTTCAATGAAAAGGCCACTTCCGGATGATGCATGGCTTTTCTTAACCGGGGATAGTACGAGCATTAAAAAAATTACAGATAAAGCTGGATTTTACTTCATTCCCAGCGAAGAGGATTTTATTCACGCAGGATCAGTGATAGCTATTTCACCAAAGGGGAAAATATCGAGATATTTATTTGGTTCTACTTTCAATCCTTTCGATTTAAAAATGGCATTAATTGATGCTGAGGCCGGGAAAACTAATCCCACTATTGCTAAAGTGCTGCAATTTTGTTTCAGTTTTGATCCCGAAGGGAGGCAGTATACGCTGAATATAACTCGGATTGTTGGTTCTATTATGCTTGCTATTGTAGGAATATTTTTTGCGGTTTTACTTTTTAAGAAAAGAAAGAATAAGGAGCATATATAAATGGCTGACGGAAACATTGCTGTGGCCGAAAAAAGTTTTTACCAGGAGAGTACAAATCGTTATAAAGGGATACTCTCGTGGCTCTTAAGTACAGACCATAAGCGCGTTGGTTTAATGTACTTAATAGCTATTGCCTCATTTTTTGTGATAGGCGCCATCTTCGGAATTTTAATGAGGTTGGAGCTAATTGCACCTGGCAAAACGATCATGGACGCACAAACATACAACACATTGTTTACCCTGCATGGCGTGTTAATGATATTCCTTTTTATCATACCCGGGCTGCCGGTAATATTCGGTAATTTCTTTTTACCGATCATGATCGGAGCACGGGATGTGGCATTCCCGCGTTTGAACCTTTTGTCCTTCTGGATTTACATTGTCGGAGCTATTCTGGTTGTTGTATCTCTTCTACTTCCCGGCGGACCGATTGATACCGGGTGGACATTTTACATTCCTTACAGCATCCGGACCTCAACGAACGTATCTATGGCAATATTTGCAGCATTTGTACTAGGGTTTTCATCTATTTTGACCGGGGTCAATTTCATTACAACAATACATCGTATGCGGGCACCCGGGATGACATGGTTTAAGATGCCTCTATTTGTGTGGAGTACTTATGCAACCGCATGGATTCAGATAATAGCAACCCCTGTGATCGGGATTACAATTCTTTTGGTTATACTTGAAAGAATGTTTGGTGTGGGAATTTTCGATCCGGCATTAGGGGGTGACCCTCTTTTATTTCAGCATATGTTTTGGATCTATTCTCACCCGGCAGTTTATATTATGATTCTACCAGCAATGGGTGTTGTAAGTGAGATCGTTCCTACGTTTGCTCGTCGAACAATTTTCGGTTACAAGGCAATTGCAATTTCGAGTTTGGCTATTGCGTTTGTTGGTTACCTTGTTTGGGCGCATCACATGTTCACAAGCGGAATAAGCGATACAGCTAGATGGATTTTTTCTTTACTTACATTTCTTGTTGCTCTGCCGAGTGCTGTTAAAGTTTTCAACTGGGTAGCAACTATGTATAAAGGATCGATAGATCCGAAGCCGCCGTTCCTTTGGGTGATGGCTTTCATAGTTTTATTTTCAATCGGCGGATTAACAGGCTTGGTACTTGGATCATTGGCTACCGATGTTCACCTTCACGATACATATTTTGTTGTGGCACATTTCCATTATGTGATGTTCGGCGGCACCGGGACGATTTTCTTCGCGGCACTTTTCTACTGGTTCCCGAAAATGTTCGGTAAAATGTATAGCATTAAATGGGCGAACATCGGAGTGGCGTTGTTTTTCATTTCATTCAATTTGTTGTACTTCCCGAAATTTATAATGGGATATATGGGAATGCCACGCAGGTATTTTGATTACCTGCCGCAGTTTGAACCTCTGCAAGTCGTCTCTACAATCGGCTCATGGCTAATGGGAATAACCTTGATCATTGTATTCGGCAATTTAATCTATTCATTGCGCAACGGAAAAAAAGCGCCGGCAAATCCATGGGGAGGCGTTACTTTGGAATGGCACGTGCCGTCCCCGCCGCCGTTGGAAAATTTTGATGAGATACCGACGGTTACTCACGAACCTTACGATTTCAGTCAGCTCAAGGAGATGAAGTATGGTGAAGGCTGAGACTAATATAGAATTAAATTCACAAGCACATGTGCATCGCGACGATTTGGGCGCACGGATGGGAATGTGGCTTTTCCTTTTTACTGAAGTTCTACTTTTCGGCGGGATGTTTCTTGTTTACGCCGTATACCGTTTCCAATATTCGGATGAATTCCGCTTAGCGGCTATGGAATTGAATACCGGAATAGGTGCGCTGAACACAATCATTCTTTTGACGAGTAGCTTAACCGTTGCCGCGTCGATCACCGCCATTCAAAAAGGGAATAAGTTACTTTCAATATTTCTTTTAATCAGTACGATTATTTTCGCTCTGGTTTTCATGGTAAATAAATTTTTCGAATGGTCGGCTAAAATATCACACGGTATTTATCCCGGCTCACCGGAATTGCTTGAGAAGCAGAACGGGGAAATTCTTTTCTTCGGGTTGTATTACGTAATGACGGGTCTTCACGCGCTGCATGTTATTATCGGTGTTGTGATTTTGGTTTTTATTCTGGTATTCGTGATCAAAAATAAAATTAATGCAGACGATCATGTAAAACTTGAAAACAGCGGACTTTACTGGCACTTGGTTGACTTAATATGGATTTTCTTATTCCCTCTATTTTATTTAATTCACTGAGGAAACTATGCACGCAGAACATTCAAAACATGACAAACATATAGTCGGATACGGTACATACATTTTAATATGGCTGGGACTACTGGCACTTACTTCCATAACGGTTTCGATAGCCGGTATTCATCTCGGTAATTACACTTTATTAGTTGCTCTTTTTATTGCCGCTGTTAAATCGGGATTGGTAATTAATTATTTCATGCACATAAAATTTGAAGAACCGATCTTCAAGGTGTTCCTGCTTATCAGCGGAACGACCTTGCTGATCATTTTTGTATTAACAGCTTTTGATATTATTTATCGTTGAGGATAAATTATGCTCCAAGGTCCAACAACACATGTGGAAACAGTTGACTCGGTAATGTTATTTATCGTAGGAATCAGTGTTGTACTGCTGCTTGGTATAACAGCGACAATGATTTATTTTGTATTTAAATACAATAGAAAGAAAGGGCATAAACCGGTTGATATTCATGGCAGCGTTTTGCTCGAAACTATTTGGATTGTTATTCCACTAATTTTAGTATTGGCAATGTTTTATTACGGGTACCGTGGATTTGCAGAATTGAGACGCATTCCCGAAAACTCGATGGAAGTAATAGTTAAAGCGCAGATGTGGAAGTGGGGGTTCACATACGATAACGGTAAGACTGCAGATTCACTTTATGTCCCTCTCAATAAGCCGGTAAAGTTAACAATGCAGTCGGTAGACGTAACTCATTCCCTTTATATTCCCGCATTCAGAATTAAAGAAGATGTGTATCCGGGTGAGAATACATATCTCGCCTTCACACCGAATAAACTAGGCCGGTTTGATATTGCATGCGCGGAATTTTGCGGGCTTGAGCATTCCATGATGTATACAAAAGTTATTGTGTTAACCGAACAGGCGTTTGATGATTGGTACTTGGGTAATTCGTTTGAAGAAATTATTGATTCTTCAGCAGTTTCAATTTCTCTCCATATGAATAAATTATTACGCAATAAAGGATGCATTACATGTCACAGCCTAGACGGCAGAGACGGTATAGGTCCAACATTCAAAGGGCTGTACGGAAAAGAAACAATAGTAGTAACCAAAGGTAAGGAAAAGAAAATAATTGCTGATGATAAATATATTGCTAAATCAATAACCGAGCCCTATGCCGAAATTGTTAAAGGATACGATGCACTTATGCCGGAACAGACTTATAACATAGATGAAAAAGAACTCGATCAAATAGTTGAGATTCTGAAAGGGCTTTAGAAATGAGTAGGATAAAAAATATAATCAAACTCCTGTTCGAAGTAGGTAAGTTTAAAATTACTTCTTTTGTTGCGGTATCTACTTCTGTTGGTTTTATTTTGGCTTCGGGGAAAATCGATTTAACAATTATTTTACCGACGATTGGCGTTTTCCTGTTGGCCAGCGGATCTTCTGCTCTTAATCATTTTCAGGAGCGGGATGTGGATGCATTGATGGACAGAACGCGCAACCGCCCGATTCCCGCTAAGAAAATTGCACCTTTATCGGTTTTGCAAATTGCCGCGGCGTATATCATTGCCGGATCGTTGGTTTTATATTTATGGTCGAATACGGAAGCTTTATTGCTGGGCTGGCTCGCTGTTGTCTGGTATAACGTAGTCTACACACCGATGAAAAGAAAATTTGCAATGGCGGTTGTCCCGGGTTCTGTTATAGGTGCCATTCCACCGGTCATCGGCTGGGTAGCCGGAGGGGGATCATTGGCTAATCCTCAGGTTTACGCCTTAGCGCTATTCTTTTTCATTTGGCAGATACCTCATTTCTGGCTGCTCCTCCTAATTCACGGTAAAGATTATGAGAACGCCGGATTCCCTACATTGACGCAAATATTTAATAATGTCCAACTTGGAAGAATCACTTTTGTTTGGGTTGCGGCTCTTGCGATCAGCGTTTTACTCATTCCGTTTTTCGGCATCTCCTCGAACGCGATAACCGGAATAGTTTTATTACTGTTAGGTATTCTTCTTGTGATCAGCATTAGAAAAATATTATCCGAATATCTTGAACGGATTGTTTTTAGAAGAGCTTTTATGGTTGTCAATCTTTACGTTTTATTAGTTGTGCTGTTATTGTCAGTCGACAGATTATTGCTAAAGTAATATCAAGGAAAACTTATAAATGGATTTTTTAGATAACTCGGTGCTTCCTCAATCGGCTCAACATTTAGAGCTATTAAAATATTTGCTTGTATTGGCCTATTTGCTGCTCATACCATACTTGAGCGCGTTGTTCGGTTCTGTTATATTTTCCGTATTACTTAGCCGCAAAGGAGAGAAGTTAAAGAATACAGACTATCTAAAATTATCCAAAAGTATGATTGACCTTTTGACTTTTAATAAAAGCGTTTCACTTGGATTGGGCATTGTTCCTTTCCTAAGTATTATTTTTTCATACGCGCAATTGCTTCATAATTCCGGTGCTGTTGTAATTATCGGTTTGTTTGTTTCACTAATATTTTTCGTAGCCGGAATTATTATTACTTATACGTATAAACATTCGTTCCATTTGAAAGATTTACTTTCGATGCAGCATCTAAACAACGAAGCATTGGAATACCGGATCAAAACTTCGAAACTTTACTACATCACCGGCATATGGAGTATTGTAACATTGGCTCTATCTTCATACCTACTGGTAGGATCTGTCCAATTAGCGCTCGATCCAGCAAGGTGGGAGTCGGCTTCGTTTTTGGGAATCATTTTTTCTTTTAGTACAATTTTTTACTTTATTTATTTTATTGCCTTGGCAATTGCTTTTACAATGGGTGCAATGCTTTATCATTTGAAAAGTATTGACAAAGAGAAAAAATTTGGGAAAGAATTCACTTATTCTGCAAACAAATATTTAAATTCATCCGGACTATTATTCAGCGTTATTATCCCTGTATTTATAACTATAACGATTTTGCTTACACCTTTCGAAGCATTGTCGGGTTATGCGGTTTGGGCTGGGGTTGCACTCATGTTAATCATTCTTTTGATAAGCAGTTATTTTTATGTTATGCTGAAAGAAGGGGATTGGAGATATTCATCATGGGTGTTCTACTTATTTATTATTGCATTTATATTCTCGATCGTAAAAGACCAATTTAATTTCGATATTTCGTCGAAGAGACAAGTTAAGATACTCGCGAATAATTATCTCGACTACCAGAATAAATTAAAAGAAGAAATGGGAATTGCTCTAGTTGAAATAAGCGGTGCCGATATCTACAACGGACGCTGCATTGCCTGCCATCAATTTGATCAAAAAATGGTGGGTCCTCCTTATAACGCCATACTTCCAAAATATGAAGGGAAACAAGAAGAATTGATTAAGTTCATCCTTAGCCCGGTTAAAGTTGATCCTAATTATCCTCCTATGCCCAATCAGGGGTTGAAACCGAAAGAAGCCCAGGCGGTTGCCGATTACATCGTTCAAATCTATAAAGAACAAAATCAATAGGGGCATGCTTGTAAAGATCGATAATTTTGTTATCGTCTTTATTTGTTTAAATTACGCTCTGTGATATTTTCTTTTCAACAACATTTCATTAGACAGTTATGCTAAAAGTCCTTGATGCTATTCAACTATCGACAGATTATCTGGAAAAGAAGGAGATTGAATCTCCCCGCTTGAATGCAGAATTAATGTTATCCGATATTTTAGAGTGCACCCGTTTGAATCTATATCTTATGTTCGATCGTCCTTTAAGTGATAATCAGAAAGACAAATACCGAGAGATGATCGCAAGACGCGGTAAATTTGAACCGCTTCAATATATTCTTGGTTATGTTGAATTTTACGGTCTGAGATTCAATGTTAATCCGTCGGTTTTAATACCGAGGCAGGAAACGGAAATACTGATAGAAACAATTATCGCACATTGTAAGGATAGAACCGGTTTAAAGATCTTGGATATCGGTGCCGGAAGCGGTAACATCCCGGTATGCTTAGCTAAAAACATCTCATCTTGCGATGTAATATCTGTCGACATTTCGAAAGAAGCAATTGATATTGCTAAAGTCAATGCTGAACTAAACGAAGTAAGCGGGCGGATAAAATTTATTGAGAAGGATATCTTCGCGAATGAATGCTGTAAAGAGATTGGTCAATTTGATATTGTTGTTTCCAATCCTCCATACGTCGGTACTGACCAGTACAAAGAAGTGCAGAAAGAAATATCGGAATACGAACCTGCCAACGCCGTTACCGATTTTGAGGATGGTTATAAATTTTATAAGAGAATAAGCGAGTTGGGGAATAAAATTCTTAATCCCGGCGGTCGAACCTTTTTTGAGATGGGCATCGGGCAATCGGAGAAAGTGAAAAATATTATGAGTGATGCCGGGTTCAGTAATATAAAAATCATTAAAGACTACTTCGATATTGACAGGGTAATTCACGGAGAGTTAAAATGAGAGCTTTGGTACAAAGAGTTTCCGAAGGGGGAGTGGATATTCCGGCTGAAAAATACTCAGCCGAAATCGGGAAAGGAATGGTTATTTTATTGGGTGTAAGGCATGATGATACCGAAGAGGAAATGATTTTCGTGGCCGACAAATGCTGCAACCTCCGCATATTTAGCGATGAAAACGATAAGATGAATTTATCACTTAAAGATATCGACGGTGAAGTCTTAATCATCTCTCAATTTACTCTTTACGGTGATGCGCGGAAGGGGAATCGACCAAGTTTCACAGACTCTGCGCCTCCGGTTTTAGCCGAATATCTTTATAATAAATTTATTGAAAGAGTCGCAGAGAATATCGGTATGGAAAAAGTTAAAACCGGAATTTTCGGAGCAATGATGAATGTCAAGATCATCAACGACGGGCCGGTTACTATTTTAGTTGAATCAAAAGAAAACAATAAAGTATAAAATTGAAATCGACACTTCTAATATTTCTCGACGGAGTAGGGATCGGTAAAGATGATTTTAGGAACAATCCCTTCTTCAAATATAAGTTTAGAATTTTCAACGAGATATTTCCCGTGGCCCCGAGCCTTGATAATCAATACTTGCAAGTTGACGGTAAGTATCTTTTTCCGGCGGATGCATGCATGGAAGTTGAGGACTTACCACAAAGCGGAACGGGGCAGACTTCGATTTTCTGCGGTGTAAACGCACCTAAAATCGTCGGGCATCATTTCGGACCTTATCCGTATTCTACTTTGCTGCCGTTTATAAAAGAAGAAAATATTTTTGTTGAATTCCTTAGACGAAAAAAGAAAGTAGCTTTTGCCAATGCATATCCGAAGATATTTTATGATTATATAAATTCCGGTCGTAAGCGGCTGAGCGTTACTTCGTTAAGCTGTTTGATGAGCGGGGTTAAACTTAAAACTGTTACGGATCTAAGAAGGGGTAATGCATTAAGCGCGGAGATAGATAACCGTCGATGGGTGGAAAGTCTCAATTACAATTTACCCGTCATTAAACCTGCTACGGCAGCTCGACGCTTACTGAGATTGGCGTCTAAGCAAAATTTCACACTCTTCGAATTTTTCCTTACGGACCATCTGGGGCACGGGCGTTATCCTGATTTGATGAAATACACTTTAAGTGTACTCGACGAATTTTTATTTCATGTGATGAAAAATTTACCCAAGGAAATATCACTTGTTATTTGCAGTGATCATGGTAACCTGGAAGATATTTCAATTAAAACTCATACACGCAACCCGGCATTAACAATAACAGCCGGAAGAAATGCCGAAGCCCTGTCGAAAAAAATCGTTCACCTTTACGATATCAAAAAGGCAATATTGGAGCTTAATTTATGAAACAATACCCGCTGATAAAATTTGTAATTTTATTTATAAGCGGTATCATTCTCCAAAAGACATTTCAATTCGATTTAGATTTAATACTATTCTCTACGCTATCCATACTTATTGTTTCCGTTGCCGTACTATTTGTTTTAAGGAATGAACTAAGAATGATATTATTGAATATCATTTTACCTGCTTCAATAGTATTAATCGGAATATTTTACCTGGGCGTTTCAAATATCAACGAAGTCTCATACCCTTTTTCTAAATACAAAAATACCAACACTTATATATTCGGCACTATTACGGATATTGAATTATTGAGAGAAGAGTCAATTATCTTTACCGTGGACGCGGACAGTATGATAATTGAAAAAGATTCTTTAATCTCGAGGATCAACGTGCTTTGCCGGATTTATGATGATAGCAGGTGTAATCTCGATTCACTCTATTCTATCATGAAAATCGGGAATGCTATAATGCTAAAAGGGACATTACAAAAAGCGCGTAATAAACGTAATCCTGGAGAATTTGATTATTACAATTATTTAGCAAGTCAAAACATTTCCGCAATATGCAATTCGTATAAAGTCGGGGATTTACAAATTATTAAATATGAAGCAAGTTTTTTAAAAAATACGCTTTTCAACATAAGAAAATTTATTGATCTTCAAATTGAGAAATTACACACAAGAGAAGCTGCGGCATTAATAAAAGGGCTTATTTTGGCAGACCGTAGTAAAATTGATTACGAAACAAGGGAAAGTTTTGTTAACGCCGGGGTCGTTCATGTGCTTGCTGTTTCGGGACTTCATGTAGGTTTTATAATTTTAATATTTCTTTTTTTATTCGGCAGGCTCAATGTTTATCTTCGCTACATTTTAACGATAGCGGGAATTATATTCTTTTTACTGATTACAGGTTGGCCCCCCTCCGTATTTCGTGCATCGGTTATGGCAATAACGATGCTTGCTGCATTTCTATCAAGCAGGAGTTATAACAGTATTAACTCATTAGCTTTAGCCGCATTCCTGCTTTTACTGATCAATCCGAATGAATTATTTAATCCCGGGTTTCAGCTTTCATTTTCAGCAGTCCTTTCTATCGTATTGATTTATCCTTTTTTCAGAGATATAGTAAATAATATGAAATTGAAGTCGGCATTGATCAGATATTTCCTCTTATTCTTCGGTGTGTCCATGTCGGCGCAGATCGGTACACTCCCCTTTACCTTGATTTACTTTCACAAACTATCTGTGGTTGCATTGTTTGCAAACTTGCTTGTTATTCCGTTGATCGGGATAATATTGGGTATCTCAATCTTAACTATTATCGTAGGCTCAATATGGACATGGCTCGGATTTATTTACGGTTCAGCCTCCAATATTTTTGTGGAATTTTTATTTATATTCGTCGACGTTATAGGATCATTGAAAATATCGCATATTTATATCAACCAATTTTCTTTATTTGATACGATAATATTTTACTCCGCAATCATTATATCTTTCTACTTTGTACAAAGATTTGTAACTCTTCGGGCTAAAATAATTTTAGTAATTCTTATGCTGATGAATACATTAATATTCATTTCGCTTGATAATCATGAAATTCTGGAAAATGGAAAACTTTCCGTTATGGCTATCGATGTAGGGCAGGGGGATGCGATATTTATTAAATTTCCCGACGGAACAACTGCATTGATAGACGCCGGAGACTCAACAGAGCATTTTGATAATGGGAAAAGAATTATAGTCCCGTTGCTGCGGTATATGGGGGTTGAAAAAATAGATTACGGATTTATAACTCATCTGGATTCCGATCATTACGGGGGATACATTTCATTGCTTGAATCGGGAATTGTGGAGAAACTCTATAAACCGCCGGTCGATTCGACATCAGAAAAGAGCATCATATTTGAAAATTTTCTTAAATCCATTTCGATACAAAATAAAAGTTATACAAAAGAATGCATTGAAATTGGCAACTCTCGTATTTATGTTTTAAACACGGCTTCGAGCGAACTTTATAATTCTTTTGATTCTAATGATAAGAGCGGTATATTAAAAATCATATACGGGAATACTTCATTTCTTTTAGTAGGAGATGCCGGGCATAAATCGGAAGATTTGCTCGTTAATACGTACCGAAAATTTCTTGAGGCAGACGTGTTAAAAGTAGGACATCACGGAAGTAAAAACAGTTCTGCAGATCATTTCTTGGCGGCTGTTAACCCGAGTATTGCGATAATCAGCGCGGGTATCCAGAACAAGTTTAAGCACCCTTCGCCGGTTGTTTTAAAAAAGTTGGAAAGGATTAACGCGAAAATTAAGAGAACAGACTACGAGGGGGCGGTATTATTTCAAAGCGACGGTGAATCTATAACGGGAATTAATTGGCGCTTGGATGATCGGAATTTTATTTCTAATTACTAGACTTCAACTTTGAGAGCCGTTATGGAAATTCTTCATAACCATTCATTAAAAAAACTTAATACCTTCGGCATAAGCGCGCATGCATTATATTTTGTTGAAGCAAAGAATGAAAAACATCTACTGGAAATTCTCAATCATAAAAAATATAAATGGCTGGATAAACTGATACTCGGAAGCGGCAGCAACATTTTATTTACTAAAGATTATGAAGGGCTTGTTATTAAAAACAACATCACCGGAATTAATATTGTTGATGAGAATGATACATATGTGTTCGTAAAAGCAGGCGGTGGAGTAATATGGAATGATCTTGTCGATTATTGTGTGGAGAATAATTATTACGGAATAGAAAACTTATCATATATCCCCGGCACGGTAGGTGCGGCTCCGGTACAGAATATCGGTGCTTATGGTATGGAACTGAAAGATGTCTTTCATTCGGCAGAAGGATTGTTTCTTATCGACGGTGAGGCGCAGACATTTTTAGCCGATGATTGTGAATTTGGTTACCGGAATAGTATTTTTAAAACAATGTTGAAAAATAGTTTTTTTATAACTCATGTAACATTACGGCTGCACAAGAAACCACAAATCAATCTGAGTTATGAAACTCTTAAACTTGAGGTAGATAAATTGAAGTTGTCTTCACCGTCTGCAAAAGAAATAAGGGATATGGTAACAAAGATTAGAAAAAGTAAACTCCCCGAACCTGGAGAACTGGGTAATGCAGGGAGTTTCTTTAAAAATCCCGAAGTAATATTTGATGTATTCGAAAAACTCCAGGAAACACATCCTAACATTGTTCACTTCAAAGGGAAAGGGAAGAGGATAAAATTATCCGCCGCATGGCTTATTGAACAATGCGGATGGAAAGGTACAAGGTTCGGAAACACGGGAACATATGAAAAACAACCCCTCGTTATTGTTAACTATAAAACAGCAACCGGGAAAGAGATATTTAATTTTTCGAGATTGATTCAAGAATCGGTTTTGGAGAAATTCAATATACGGCTGATGCCGGAAGTTAATATTATCTGATTACAATTATCTAACAAATTAATGGTGAATTATGGATTTATTAATTGTCTTTATCGGGATCGCGATGATCATTTTTCTATTATCCTGGTTGGGAACTGCAAGAATGGCCGCTCAAAAAGGATACAGCGGCGGGTTGTGGCTGGTAATCGGTTTGATACCTGTACTCCCGTTCCTCGCGATGTATTTCATGCCTAAGAAAGAAACAGATGAAAAGGAAAAACAAGGTTTTGTTGATACTATTATCAATGATTTGACACAGCCTTTCATCGATTTAGCACATACATCACGAGCATTGTTCGGCTTGAACCTTTCATATGTATTGGAAGGCTTAACTTATTTCGGGGTAGTCGGATTGCTCGCAATCTTTTTTAACGAATTTATCAAACTAGATGATATAGATGCAGGAAGAATGGTTGGATTTTTAACTGCAGGCATAACATTGGCAATGCTGTTTTTAGGCGCTACCGTGGATTGGATAGGTGTCCGAAAAGCACTTTTAACTGCACTAACCTTAATGCTGGTTGGAAGAGTTATTTTGACAATGTCCCCGGAGACAGGAAGCACAGGCCTTTGGGGTACTGCACATGTATTCTCGATGTTAGGTTTGCTTGGAATAATTTTAGGTTATGGAATTTACCAGCCTGCTGCATATGCAGCCGTAAAGAAATTCACTACAGAAAAAACATCTGCCATGGGATATGCAATGTTGTATGCATTGATGAACCTTGGTGGATTTTTGCCTGGTATCATATCTCCGCCGGTTAGGAAAGCTTTTGATATCACCGGTGTTTTCTGGGTTTATGTCGGTTTGACGGTGGTTGGTATTTTTGTTGTATGGACTATTATGTCTAAAAAAGCGGTTAAACTTGCAATACAAGGGGCAAGTGAAGAAACAAAAGAAAAAGTTGCCGCCGAAGAAGATGAAATGGGGGATATGACTTTCAAAGACAAAGCAAAATATTATTTCAAAAACTTCCCGATTAGAGACGGAAGATTCATGTTCTTTATTTTCATTCTAATTTTCGTTCAAACATTATTTGCTCATAACTGGCTTACGTTACCAATGTACACCAGCCGCGCGTTCGACGGGTTTGTTCAAGACAACTTTGAATTTTTTGTTAACTTGAATCCGATACTTATATTTATTTTAACCCCGATGGTTACCGCTCTAACATCTAAAAAGAATGCCTACACAATGATGATCATCGGTACTTTTGTTATGGCTTCACCAACATTTATTTTAGCTATGGGACCAAGCATGAATACGCTTCTAGCTTATCTTATTATCATGACGATAGGTGAAGCTATGTGGCAGCCGAGATTCCTACAGTGGGTAGCCGAAATTGCACCTAAAGGTATGACCGGTATCTATATGGGCATAGGTCAGTTTCCATGGTTCCTAACCAAGGTGATTACAAGTTTATATTCGGGATGGTTCTTAACACAATACTGCCCGATAGATACACCTCCATCCGAAATGAATACCGAGTTGATGTGGCTCATTTACGGCGGTATTGCACTTGTAAGCCCGGTCGGATTATTCTTAGCAAGAAAATGGATGATGAAGGGATTTAAAACTAAACACGAAGGATAAATTATCTTAAGCCCGGATCATTGATTCGGGCTTTTTTATTTTTTATTATCCCAAGTCAAAATGGGGCAACAATGGAATATCACTACGACTTCATAATCATCGGTTCCGGTTTCGGCGGGTCGGTTTCGGCGCTGAGATTATCTGAAAAAGGATACAGAGTTTTAGTAATTGAAAAAGGGAAATGGTATCACACTAAAGATTTTCCAAAAACGAATTGGAATCTTAAGCGATGGCTCTGGCTCCCCTCTCTTCGATTCTTCGGATTCTTCAAAATAACTTTTTACAGGTATGTTGGAATCCTATCCGGTGTCGGTGTTGGCGGAGGATCACTTATGTATGCAAATACATTGCCGATTCCGAAAGAGGAATTTTTCAAAGCAAAGTCATGGTCACATCTTGCCGATTGGCAAAAAGAATTAACGAAACATTATAAGACAGCACGAAAAATGTTGGGTGTTGTTCGGAATCCGCGTCTGGAAAACGGGGATAAAGCATTACAGCAGCTTGCCAAAGATATCAGGAAATCAAAACATTTTGAGTATACGGATGTTGCAGTATATTTTGGTGATCCCGGTAAAACAGTTCCCGATCCTTTCTTCAAAGGGGAGGGGCCTGAACGTGCCGGTTGTACGTTCTGCGGATCATGTATGATCGGCTGCCGCGAAAATGCAAAGAATACACTCGATAAAAATTATCTCTTTTTAGCACAAAAGAAAGGTGCCGAGATAAAAGCCGAAGCTAAAGTTTATGATGTTGTCCCCTTGGACGGCGCGGATGGCTCAACCGGTTATTTAGTTAAATGGAAATCATCTACTAAAGTTTTTAGAAGCAAAGGTGAGCTGATTACAAAAGGTGTAGTATTCGCCGGCGGTGTGTTGGGCACTGTTCCTCTCTTGCTCGATTTAAAAAATAATTCACTTCCGAATTTATCCGATAAAGTTGGGCAAGGTATACGGACAAATTCCGAAAGCCTCATTGGTGTAATTGCGCCTCAAAAAGAGACTGTTTTTTCAGACGGCATAGCGATAGGGTCCATTCTTCATACGGACAAACATAGCCACCTGGAACCTGTCAGGTATCCAAGCGGATCGGGTTTCTGGCGTTTGCAGATAGCCCCGCTTGTTCAAGGAAAAAATGTTTGGACTAGATTACTAAAAGCAAAGTGGGAAGTGATAAAACATCCAATCAAATATGCAAAATTTTATTTTGTTCGCGATTGGGCGAAGAAAACTCAAATACTTCTTTATATGCGCACAATCAGCGGCACACTCCGTTTTACAAAAGGAATTTTCCGAATGAAATCGGGAATTGGAGACGGAACATTGCCGACCGCATTTTTACCTGAAGGTGTTGAGCTTGCGAAAAAGTATGCGAAGATAGTAAACGGAACGCCGGGAGCTTTATTGTCGGAGATTGTTCTCGGTATCCCTACAACAGCTCACATATTAGGCGGGGCGGTTATGGGGCAAGATGCATCGGAAGGGGTGATCGATAAGAACAACAAAGTATTCGGTTATAAAAATATGTACGTTTGCGATGGTTCAATGATATCGGCTAATCCGGGTGTAAATCCATCATTGACTATCACGGCAATTTCTGAAAGAGCGATGAGTAAGGTGAAGGCGAAGGTTGGGGATATGGAATAGGGAGTTAGCTTTACTCGTACAGTTTTTTTATTATTATTAAAAGAAATTTAGCAGATATGAAAATCTTCAATAGACAAAATAGTATTATTCATTACACACACACAACGGCTGTTACTTTTCAAAACCGCTTCAACGGATTATAATACTAACCACTCCAGCTTGTTCATAATTAAAAACAATCTCACATCACACAACATAATGTGATTATTAGTATTTCTTATTCTCAATAATGAAGGAGAGAACCATGAAAATTATGATTTTAGGCGCCGGGCTGGTTGGCAAACCTATGGCTTTGGATTTAGCAGCCGATAATAAATTTGAAGTTTCCGTAGCGGATATAAGTGAAAAAAATCTCAACTCAATAAGATATCCCAACATAACAAAAATAAAAAGGGATCTTTCTAATCCTGAAAACGTAATTGATTTAATAAAAGATCAAGATATTGTGCTCAATGCCGTCCCCGGTTACATGGGATTTGCCACATTGAAAACAATAATCGAAGCCGGGAAAAATGTAGTTGATATCGCCTTTCTTCCTGAAGACCCGTTCAAACTCGACAAATTAGCTAAAGATAAAAATGTAACGGCAATCGTTGATTGCGGCGTAGCCCCCGGCATGAGCAACTTACTTGCCGGGTATGTAAACACAATCCTCGATAAAACGGAAACGATTTTAATTTATGTAGGGGGGCTACCGGAAGTGCGCGAATGGCCTTACGATTACAAAGCCGTCTTTTCACCGATCGATGTAATCGAAGAGTATACCCGCCCTGCACGCTACGTTGAAAACGGAAAGATGGTTGTACGCCCTGCACTATCCGATCCGGAATTCATCAACTTTCCAGGTATAGGAACGCTCGAAGCTTTCAACAGCGACGGCCTCCGTTCATTGGCAGACACGCTTAACATTCCAAACATGAAAGAAAAAACATTACGCTACCCCGGTCATATCGAAAAAATGATGGTGCTGCGCGAGACCGGCTTCTTCGATTATAATGAAATTGAAATAGGCGGCTGTAAGATTCGCCCGATCGATCTAACTTCAAAACTACTTTTCCCTTGCTGGGAAATGAAAGAAGGAGATATCGATATTACTGTAATGAAAATCATCATCGAGGGATGGAAAGACGAACAGAAAATAAAATATACTTACAATTTATTCGACCGGTTTGATGAAACCGATAATATTCATTCAATGGCCCGCACAACAGGTTATACTGCAACATCGGCAGTTAGGCTCATTGCATCCGGCTTATTCTACAGGAAAGGGATTGTTCCACCTGAATTTATTGGATATGACAAAAAGTGTGTCGATTTTATTTTCGATAGGTTGAGAGAAAGAGGAGTGATCTATAATGAAAAGATAGAAATAATAGCTTAAGATTATTTGAAATTTATTACACGCTTTGTTTCTACATTGATTATTTTCGTTTGTGAAACTAAGGCAGCTATTATTTTGATTTTTCATCCCGGTGGAAAAGATGAATTGTCTTTACAATTATTGAAAATATTTCGACAACGTTTCTTACTTGTATGCCGATTATTTATATTTTCAAAAAGATCAAAAACTCAATCATCATTGGGTTGTTGAGCTTAGTTAAAGATATCGGCGAAAATTCAATTCAAATACTTATCTCCTTCAACAAGGGATTGCATTTGTTCACCTTTCAAATTGTTTGATTGTCATTAATTTTTTTTATAAGACGTATTTTAAAATAGAAAACCGTATACAGGGGGGTATGCCAACTACATGATCGGGAGATTGTTAAAATTAATTTACCGGAAGTAAGGTTAAGAATAAATTCTTTTTATAATAGTATATCGAATATCAGGAGAATTATCTATGTGGACAAAATATGTTTTTTTAGGATTGATTATTCTTTATAATAATTGTTTTTCACAGTTTCAATATGGTCAATCAAATATCGTTGAGGGGAGTATAATTTGCAGCACCATAACTACCTCAAAGACTACTCAGGAAAATAAAATTATTAACCGCGGCATTACGAAAAGTGCCTTTAGTTCAAAAATGCTGATTGTTCTTCACGAGTTTGATGCAACCATTAAGAGTTTAAGAAAAAGAGCTGAAAAAGGGAACAGGCGCGGACTTTTTGCTCACGGAATGAATTATGTAAGAACTTTAAATGAGACCGAAGATATATTCACCGCCGGAAAGAATATCCCCAAATTCCCTACTATTCTTACCGAAGAATCAAAGGCATGGGTTGTAGATCCATGCCAGGATGGGAGTGAGAATCTTGTCCTTTGCAATCAATACCATGGATCAGGTGAGATTGATGATCCTGATAGGAAGCTGAACTTTTTGATAGAAGGAATAAGAGGAGATAAGAAAAACTACTTTCTGAAATTAAGTGTCGGTACAGGCTGGCATTATGGGGGAATGCCTGTTGAAGCTAAAATATATGATACCGACAATCTTGATGGTGACTGCAAGTGGTCAAGTTATCCGGGTAAGACAACTTTAAAATCCCTTTTGACAACTGATATATTCAGCTCGGGGACTGATATTGACGAAAGATATTATCATGGCGAGGATGGTCATTATGTAAGTGACGGCGGTGCACAAGAATATTACTTATTAAAAATCGATACTACGGAAATATTTAATTATCTCAGGGAAAAACCTTCATACAAAGTATTTGAGATGAACGGTTCATACAAGTATGTTAACGGCGAAGCTGATTCATGGAAAGAGGAACGTGAAGAGACAATAAACGTAAAAATAATCTTGGGTGAGCTGAAAAACGAAATTATTCTGTCTACTGCAAATGAGGATGATTACCACAATTGGCTCCCTACGAATAAAGATGAAACCGGTTATGTCCCCCTTAAGGTAAGAGCAGAACTAAATTCAATGGATGAAGAACCGAAAGATACTCTCCATTTCCATTTGAACGAAGTGAGCAATTACCAGGGCATTTGCACTAATTTTCCCAAGCCGGATAATATTGAGAATAAGACAGCAATAGATTTTAGATTTTCGGAAAATCAAAGCGATCCGAATATCGAATACATTGATTCCGTGCATGTGAAAACAAATACAATTGTTGAATCTGCCGTTGTAGATATAGAGTGTTTGGACTATGGCGGATACGCAAAATTGTACGTCGAATCGTCCAATAAAAATCTTAAAGGATACAGCAAGTATAACAATGAAGCATGTTTAATATTCCCTGAGGATGAAAATAAAAACAGGATAGCGGATAAATGGGAAAAGGATGTAGGCATTTATGAAAATAACGCCGGCGCTAAACTTGACGACGATAAATACCCGGAAGAACAAAATGGAAAAGGGGATGGTTATTCTCTCTTTGAAGAGTACAGAGGATTTTTAGCCGAGAAAGATTTCCTGATGGAAGAAAAAAATATTTTTCGCAACGGTAAACATGTACGTCTTGATCCGAACTGGAAAGATATTTTTGTGCTGGATAGAACCGGAGGAATATTTGAAAAGTATTATGCCCCTACAAATGCCGCTGAACTTAACTGGCATTCGGTCAATCTAAGTCAAATAAAAAGTGTTAGCTCCAATCATATTAACACGGTTGTATCTTTAGAGGGGGATGCAAAACCTGAACTTGTTCAATTGTTGGACAGGGAGGAACATCGGTATATAAATTATAATACTCCTGATGAATATAAATTACAGGACCATCATGGATTGTTCCTTTTTTATTTGGATGGACTTAACGGTTCGCTCACTGCAGGTGAATCGCACGAAGATAATTCTAAACCTGCACAGTTGGCTAGAAGCATGTTTATCGGGTTTCAGAAATATGAGGCTTTTGAAAGCGCTATGCACTCATGTCTGCCGTTGATGGCTACATGTCCAAATTATCCTTCATGCCCGTATAAAACAATTATTGAATGGCCTTTCGGTGATTTTTGCCCGAACTGCAATGCTGCATTAATTAAAGAGAAATACTTTACCTATGACGAAGAAACCAGAATTTCGAAACTTGTATATGAAAGTACAACAATACACGAGATAGGGCACGGTCTTGGTCTCGGGCATCATAGAAATGGTATTGCAAAATATATAGACCAATTCAACACAGAACATCAACTCTTCGGAGAAAACTGGCTGAATGTTCCATCTGATGAAAAGCATAGCCCGGAAGAAATTTTATCCGGCTGCGGTGTAACTGATTGTTCAATGAGATATAATATGAGGGGCATCGATGAGTTTAGGAGCAGACAAATATTGAACAATAAGCAAGTTAGATATTGCCGCAAAGGCGAAACATATCTTGACGATTACGGCAATCCCCAACAATCGGATAATTGTTTCGGTGCAATTAAGGTTAAATAATGGGAGAATATTTTTATTATAAATAGGATAATTGTGTACCAGGAAGTTTGGTTAATATTCTAAATTGGAATCGAATTATTTATATGTGAGGAGGATTATAATTGATTAAGATTATTTTAGAAAAATATTACGCTTTATTTATACATTGATTATTTTCGTAAGTGAAACTTAAGCACATCATTATGATTCATTAACCGGAAAGGATATATGGACGGTTTTATAATTATAGAAGATATACTCCTAATTCTTCTAACATCCATCCCGATTATTTTTATTTTTAAAAAGATCAAACTACCCAGCATTATAGGGTTTTTGATCACAGGTGTTTTAATAGGACCATACGGCTTAGGCCTGATAAAAAGTCTTCATGAATTTGAAGTGATGGCTGAAATCGGTGTAATATTACTTCTTTTCACAATCGGCCTGGAAGTTTCTTATTCCCACCTTATGAAGATAAAAAAATTATTGATTGTTGCCGGTGGTACACAAGTAGGTATTACAGTATTACTTGCCTCAGTTTTATTCTACTTATTCGGTATTCCGGCAAATGAAGCTTTCTTTTTAGGAATGCTTTTTAGCCTTTCATCTACCGCGGTTGTATTGAAACTCCTCTCCGATAGGGGAGAACTTGAAGCACCTCAAGGTAAAATATCTTTAGGGATTTTAATATTCCAAGACTTGATGATTGTTCCTATGTTCTTGGTTTTACCCATTATTAGCGCCGACAGCAGTATGGGTTTCGGCGGATTGGCAATTCAAATATTTCTATCATTCGGGGCGCTTGCATTACTTATTATCCTAGCCCGTTATTTGATGCCGAAAATATTATTTCAGATTGCAGCTCTTCGGCTTAACGACGCATTCACAATTGGGATTATTCTTTTAATTCTTGGAACTGCTTACATTACTCATAGCGTAGGTTTATCATTTGCACTGGGAGCTTTCATTGCTGGATTGATTCTTGCCGAATCCGATTTCAACACTCAGATCATTTCCGATATTTTACCTCTTAAAGACGCTTTCAATGCCATCTTCTTTGTATCTGTCGGGTTGTTATTAGATCTTCAATACCTGGCCGAAAACCCGGTCATTGTAATTGCAACAACTGCTTCGGTGATCGTTTTAAAATGTTTGATCATATTTTTGATCGTAATATTTATTAAATACCCGGTTCGGATTGCTATTGTAACCGGCGTAGGGTTGGCGCAAGTTGGAGAATTCTCTTTTATTCTTGCAAGAGCAGGATTGAATTACAACCTCCTGAATGATGAATATTATAAGATTTTCCTTGCAGCCGCAATTTTCACTATGATGCTTACACCTTTTATGATTCGACTGGCAAATGCAGTAACGAAACATGATAAAACCGGTAAAGGGAAAAGAAAGAAGAGTGATGAAGCTAAAGATCTTAAAGATCATGTAATTATAGCCGGTTACGGGCTCAATGGGAAAAACGTATCGCGAGTATTGAGAGAAACCGGGATTAAATACATAGTTGTTGAAATGAATCCCGATACGGTGAAAATTGAAAAGAAAAATAACGAAAACATTATCTACGGTGATATAAGCAAGCATGAAGTGATGCACATTGCCGGTATTGAAAACGCAAAAGTGCTTGTCTTCGCTATATCCGATCCGAAGATAACGAGACGCGGACTTAAACTTGCGACAAAGATAAATCCTTCAATATATACTGTTGTGCGGACGCGCTATGTGAGCGAAATTGAGGATCTTAGAAAAATAGGCGCCGATGTGGTGATACCCGAAGAGTTTGAGACTTCACTCGAAATTTTTAAGAAAGTGCTTCAGCATTATCATCTTCCCATGAATATTATTATGAAACAGACCGGCATTTTGAGAAGCGAATCGTATAAATTACTGCGCGACGAATCCAAGCAAATTGATTCTTATGTACATTTTGATGAAATACTTGCCGAAGGATTAACGGAAACATATTTCGTGAATGAGGATAATCTAAACAAGGGGAGACATTTAAGCGATATCAATCTTAGAAATGCAACCAATGCAACAATCATTGCCATTGTTCGTGATGGGAAAATTCTTTCCAACCCGTCGGGTAAAGAAAAAATCTGCGTCCACGATACATTGGTAATTACGGGCAATCATCTGCAGGTGGATAAAGCGATATCTTTGTTAAACGGTGACGATCTATAATTGAAAAGAATTAACAATAATATTTCGCCTAATTCCGAAATACCAATAGAAGGTTACAGCTTCAGGTGGTGGAACAGGGTCAGGCTCAACAAGGCATTTACAGCATTCAAATATCCCAATTACAGATTATGGTTTAAAGGACAATTAGTATCTCTCTTCGGCAGCTGGATGCAGACTACAGCGCAGGGTTTCCTGATATTCGAACTTACACACTCACCCGCTTATCTTGGAATGCTCGGTTTTGCCGTCGGGCTTCCGTCCTGGATTTTCATGATGTACGCAGGTGTTATAGCAGATCGCCTGCCGCGGCGTACTATGATCATAATAACACAAACTTGCATGATGATACTCGCGCTTCTGCTGTCGCTTCTTACATTTCTCGATCTTATCGAAGCGTGGCATATTTTGATATTCGGATTTCTTCTCGGTACCGCCACTGCATTCGACGCCCCCGCGCGGCAATCATTCGTGCTTGAGATGGTGGAACGTGAAGACCTGACAAACGCTATCGCCCTTAACTCTACTATGTTCAATTCCGCTACGGCTATCGGTCCCGCTACAGGAGGTATTGTCTATGCGGTATTCGGTCCGGCTTGGTGCTTTCTAATAAACGGCGTTACGTTCATTGCCATAATTTATGCTCTTTTTAAAATGAATATTAAGAAAAGTATAAAAGAGAAAAAGAAAACTTCGGCTATTGTAGAGTTGAAAGAGGGAATGCGGTATGTCATTCATCAGCCGATAATTAGAACTATCGTTGCACTTGTAGGATTAACAACCGTATTCGGTTTTTCATTCAGTACATTGATACCTGCATGGGCGGTAAAAATTCTTAACGGAGACGCTACCACGAACGGAATACTCCAATCGGCTCGTGGTATAGGATCACTAAGCGGAGCGCTTTTTATCGCTTCACTCGGCAGGTTCAACTACCGGGGGAAAGTTTTCACGCTAGGTACGCTTATGTTCCCGGCTCTCCTAATAATCTTTTCGTTCATACGCTTTATGCCCTTGTCGTTACTCTTTCTTGTCGGCGTCGGGATGATGGTGATGTTCATTTTCAACATGGCAAATTCACTTATACAAATGATCGTACCGGACGAACTCCGCGGAAGGGTGATGGCTATATACAGCTTTTCCTTCTTCGGACTAATGCCTGTCGGATCGCTCCTTGCCGGTTTTATCGCCGAGCATTCAGGTGAGCCATTGACGATAATTATAAATGCTTCAATACTAATTGTGTGTTCCGCTTACGTTTGGCTTAAAGTACCGCAACTGAGGCAACATGAATGATCATATCAAATGTCGGTAAGGGATTTTCTCACCAAAAAAATCTATTTGTAAAATGAAGCGCTTGGCATCAACCCATACAATTCTGAAATTTCCTTTCATTATTTGTATTTGATATCATTTAAAATATAGTTACTTTAAGCAGCACATTGATTCATACTGCAAATCAATTTTTATAATACACAGAGAGAAATTTCAATAATAAAATGAGGTTACAATGTTTCTACAGATGCTTGATATCATTAGAATTTTATCTGTGTGTGTAGCGTTTTATTGGGGATATTCAATCGGGTTTGCGGAAGAGATTTACAATCCTATTGCACAACTTCATTTTATGATACCACTGGTCATTGTTGCCATTGCTGGGATATCGGGCTTGGAAGGATTATTCTTCGGGAAACAAGCGGCAGAAATTAAAGGGTACGAAGTAGGAAGCAGGTACCAGAAACAATCCGCTATCGCTTTGTTATCTTATGCTTTTGTCGCGGTGGCAGTATATTTCCTCGGATGGGGGATTGAAGCCGAACTAACCATCTTTTTTGCGTTCATTTTCTTTTTCTTTTTTTCTGCCTTGAATCATGCAGCCGACGCAATTAAAAATAAAAACTACAAATGGCAGAATATCAACCGCCCTTTTATTGTATTGCTGCTTATTGCCGGTATGGTCTACCCGGTATGGATGGCACTAAAAACAATCTAACTAAAACAACAGAAAATATATTCTATTACCGGTAACTTAAACCCAATATACGCCACTCCTATAATTAAATCAATCACAATTACCAACCAATATTACAAATTAAAAAGTAATTGACATGTGAAAATGTAAAGTTTAAATTGGAGTAAAACTTTGTGAGGTTAAGCTTTTTTTGTCCGAACTAACGTAGTCTTATCCCATACAGTATTTCGAGATAGCATGCGGTTTGAAATTGGAATTATACATGTTATGAAGTATATATAAATACACGTAATACCTAGTATTTAATTCTGTGTGTTATGTAAAATACAAATAGCAATAAAATGAAATTGAATCTGTAAATCTTTGTTTTAATTATAAGGGAATTATGAACAACTTCAGAGAAAAAGCGAACTTCATCTGGTCAATTGCAGACCTACTGCGTGGACATTATAAACAAGCCGATTACGGGAAAGTGATATTACCTTTTGCGGTTCTTCGAAGATTGGATATGGTTTTAGAGCCAACTAAGAAACAAGTTTTAGAAGCCTATCAAAAGCACAAAGACAAAAAGCCGGAAGTTTTAGAGCCGATACTTAACGGAATTTCCAGAGTAAAATTTCATAACAGAAGTAAGTTTGATTTTGCTGAACTGGCAAAAGACCACAACAATGTTGCGGCAAATCTCGGTAATTATATAAATGGTTTTTCTATCAGCGCGAGAGAAATAATTGATTATTTCAGCTTTGAAGATCAGATAAAAAAACTGGATGAATATGATCTACTTTATCTTGTTATAAAACATTTTACAGACGCAAAAGATAAGTTTGAAGTTACAGAAACAATGGAGATGGGTTACATCTTTGAAGAACTCATTCGTAAATTTGCTGAAATATCCAATGAAACTGCCGGAGAGCATTTTACTCCGCGCGAAGTAATCCGGTTAATGGTTAATCTTCTTTTTGCCAACGATAAAGATATTTTACGAAAAGAAGGTATTGTAAAAACTCTTTATGACCCGGCTTGCGGAACCGGCGGAATGTTATCTGTAGCGGATGAATATTTACACGAATTAAACTCAAGCGCACGGTTAGAACTTTTCGGGCAAGAATTAAACCCGGAATCTTATGCAATATGTAAATCCGATATGCTGATTAAAGGACAAAATCCGGCAAACATTAAATTCGGAAACAGCTTCAGTCAAGATGGTTTGGAAGATGAGAAGTTCGACTATTTATTGAGCAACCCGCCGTTTGGGGTTGATTGGAAGAAAGCTCAAAAATTTATAAAAGACGAATATGATAACAAAGGTTACGCCGGAAGATTCGGCGCCGGACTTCCATCAATAAGCGATGGCTCTTTGCTTTTCCTTCAGCATATGATCAGCAAAATGAAGCAAAACAAAGAAGGAAGCAGACTTGCAATTGTTTTTAACGGCTCCCCCCTCTTTAGTGGCGGCGCGGGAAGCGGACCAAGTGAAATACGAAAATGGATCATTGAGAACGATATGCTCGAAGCAATTATCGCTATGCCCGACCAGCTCTTTTATAATACCGGTATTGCAACCTACATTTGGATTGTTACTAACAGAAAAGAGAAAAAACGAAAAGGCAAAGTGCAGCTTATAAATGCAAGTGGAAATGATTGGGAAGAAGGCGACCCCTCGACCGGGCTCAGGGCAGGCAAAGACAATCCGTTTTATGTAAAGATGATGCGCAGTCTTGGCAACAAAAGGAAAGAAATTGGCGATGCTAAAAACGGTAAACCGGATCAGATTAAAACCATAACAGAAATTTATGAAGCATTTGAAGAAAGCGATTACTGCAAAATTTTTGATAACGAAGATTTTGGATACACACGAATTACTGTTGAAAGACCAAAACGAAACGAGAAAAGCGAAATTGAAACCGATAAAAAAGGTGAACAACTTCCCGATTCAGATTTGAGAGACTATGAAAACATTCCTTTAAAAGAAGATGTCGAAGAATATTTTAAGAGAGAAGTTCTCCCTCATTTACCTGATGCCTGGATTGACCACAGCAAAACTAAAACCGGTTACGAAATAAATTTTACTAAATACTTTTATAAATACAAACCACTCCGCAGTCTTGAAGAAATAAGAAAAGATATTTTGAAACTCGAAGAAGAAACATTGGATTCATTAAAAGAAATTTTATGAGTTGACTTATGGGAAAACAAAAGAAGATTTTCACACACCGTGAATTTATGGAAATGGCTGTTGAGGAAATGAATAAATCCATCTCCGACCACGACGACAAACCAGATCCTAAAGTTGGTGCTGTACTGGTTTCTCCTGATGGACGGGAATTAATTGATGTTGCACATAGAGGTGAAATCCGTTCCGGAGACCACGCGGAATTTATTCTTCTTGATAAAAAACTAAGAACTGAACCCTTAACCGATTACATACTTTATACAACATTAGAACCTTGTGTTGAAAGAAACCCACCCAAGAGTGCTTGTGTTGAAAGAACAGTTAACGCAAGAATCAAAAAAGTATATGTAGGTATTCAAGACCCTCACCCTTCTGTTTCAGGTGAAGGAATAAAGATACTACATAAACACAAAATTGATGTGGAATTTTTTGACGCTGACCTGGCGGAAGAAATAAGGAAAGAGAACAAGGATTTTATAAAATATGCTGAAGATGAAGCTAAAAAAGTCCGCGATGGAGAAATTACAGAAAGCGTTGATCCACTTGATAATGCTCTTCAAAATGTTACGCTTGATGATTTTTCAATTGAAGCTCAAGAAGAACTGATAGACCGTGCAGAACTTAAGTTTAAAGTGGGTTCGAAAGATTTTAACAAATACTTACTTCAACTTAGCCTTATAAAAACCAATACAAAAACAAATATTACTAAGCCAACCGGACTCGGATTGTTGTTGTTCGGTAAAAATCCACAACTCACATTTACGCAAGCAAGAGTTCAATTTTTTATCAATCAACCCGGAGCGGATGATATAACAGAAAATTTTGATGGACCGGTTTTACTGCAACCTCAAAAGATTCAAAAGTATTTGGATATTATTTATCCAAAGTATATATCCCGCAAAACAATGCAAAGAGAAGAATATTACGATGTGCCAATTGAGGTAATACGTGAAACTATTAATAATGCGATTGCGCACAGAGATTACACGATTTCCGGCGCTACTGTAAAAGTTTATATTTACGACGACCGTGTTGAAGTTTTTAGTCCCGGCAAACCGATCCACCCTCTTGAGAAGTTTAATACTTATAATGTACCACCCGAAAGCCGTAATCCTAAAATAGCTTATCTTTTTAATGAAATTAGCGTTGTTGAAGAACTGGGTTTGGGTATGAAAGAACTGAAAAAACTTGCGGAAGTACAGCAATTGCCAAAACCGTCTTTTAGGATGAATGAGCAATATTTTGTTACAACTATTTATACCAAAATCGGAGCTAAACCATCTTCAACTGAAATTCAAGATAAAGTGAAAGAATTAAGTTCAGATGAAAAGAAAGGATTTGAGTTAATTAGGAATCGTGGACAGATTACTTCGGGTGAATATCAAAATTTAGTTGGCGTGTCTGAAAGAACTGCCAGAAGACATCTTAGTAAAATGACAGAACTTGGTTTATTGCAAATTGAAGGCGCCGGCAGATCAACGCTTTATAAACTAAAATAGTTTTTCCGGCAGAAATGCCGGCAAATTAATGTAATTGTTGCCGGATTGAGATTTTATTAGGAAATAAATTTTAAATCCGGCAGTTTGTCCGGTCATTTGACCGGATTTATGACCGGAAAGCGATTTTAGGAGTCTATAAAAATATTATCCGGTCAAAATACTAGGCATATGACCGGATTTATGACCGGGAACAATAATTATACTGGAATTTGATGAAAAACAACGAATTGAAAAAATACCCCAAATACAAACTTACCGGGATAGAATGGCTTGACGGCGATGCTTCGACAAGCTCAGCACAAGGAATTCCGGAAGAGTGGGAAATTAATAAATTAAAGTATTCGGATGCAATAATAATGGGGCAATCACCCAATTCAGAGGATTATAGCTATACTGAAAATGGTTTGCCATTCATTCAAGGAAATGCTGAGTTCACAAAATTGTATCCAGAACCAAAATTGTGGTGTTCTTCTGCGAATAAAGTTGCTTTGCCTGATGATGTTCTCCTATCTGTACGGGCTCCGATCGGCGCTGTTAATATTGCCAATCAAAAAATCGGAATCGGGCGAGGACTCTGCTCAATAAGACCAAAGTTACATAACAAAAAATATCTATACTATTTTATTCTTTGCTCAAAAGAAGAATTAAATAGTATTGGGACTGGTTCAACTTATACAGCAGTTTCGGCAGAAGAGGTTAAAAACTTGTTTTCCTTAAACCCATCTAATGAAGAACAAACCGCCATTGCCAATTACCTTGATGACAAAACCGCAAAGATTGACACGCTGATTGAGAAAAAGAAAAAACTGATAGAGCTGCTTAAAGAAGAACGAACAGCAGTAATTAACCAAGCTGTTACGCGCAGCATTAACCCGGCTGTAAAACTAAAAGAGAGCGGAATAGAATGGCTCGACAATGCTTCGACAAGCCTGTCTGCCGACAAGGCAGGCTCAGCACGAGGTATCCCCGAACATTGGGAAGTGAAGAAGTTGAAGTATGTGGCGAAAATATTTAGAGGCAAATTTACACATCGTCCAAGAAATGATGAGCGACTTTATAATGGTGACTTTCCATTTATTCAAACTGGTGAAGTTGCAAGGGCTGAAAAATATCTTACGACATATACACAAACATTAAACGAAGAAGGCTTCAAGGTATCAACTCAATTTCCCAGGGGTACGCTTCTTATGACTATTGCGGCAAATATAGGGGAGGTTGCAATTTTAGGAATCGATGCTTGTTTTCCCGATAGTATCGTTGGTTTTTATCCTTTTGATTTTATTGATAATGAATTTTTATTCTATAAATTAAAAACAATGACTCAAATCTTCCTTAGCACTTCCGTTATGAATACACAGATGAACTTAAATGTTGACAGAATCAGTTTTGTTTCTATTTCATTTCCTTCTAAAAAAGAGCAACACCAAATCGTCCAACACATCGAATCGGAAACAAAAAGAATAGACAGAACTATATCCAAAATAGAAAGAGAAATAGAACTGCTGGCAGAATACCGCACAGCATTAATAAGCGAAGTAGTAACTGGTAAAATTAAGGTAATTTGATACATCTGCAAATATTTTGCGATATATAAGTATATAACTTGCAAAAGATATGTTTATTAGCCATATTTGAAAAGTATTTACAAATAATGGTGTCAAAATGGTTTTAGAAATTCGAATAGCTAATTTCTTTTCTATAAAGGAAGAGATAATTCTTGACTTGAGAGCTGCAAATATTCAATCGAAGCAAGCGAAAGAATTATCTGATAATATTTTCAAATATGACAAGATAAACGTACTCAAATCTCTTGCGCTCTACGGTGCAAATGCTTCGGGAAAATCAAACATTATAAAGGCAATTCGTTTTTGTGTGTTGATGATCTTAAATTCCCATACACACAATGAAGATGCTGTTTTTAACTTTATCCCGTTTAAGTTTGACGGCTTTCCTAAAAAACCGAGTTCATTTTTTATACGTTTTGTTTATAACAATATAGAATACGAATACTCATTTGAACTTACAAGAACGGAGATTCTCAAAGAAGTTCTTTACTTTTATCCCAAAGGAAGAATCGCTAAAGTATTTGAACGAGATGAAAAAGCCGGAAAGACCAAACAAGAGAAGTATTCATTCGGCAGTTATATTAACCGTCCTTTAGATGTTGCTGAAAGCACTTCTACAAAAACTCTTTTCATTTCTCGTGCCAGCCAGATGGACAGAGTAATTCCAAAAGATATTTTTTCCTTTTTTAACGAATATTTTGTTCTAAATATATTTTTCCCAAATGATTTAAGAACGGAGAATTACTTTAAAAACTTTAGAAAAGAGATACTTGAAGGGATGAAGATCGCTGATAGCGATATTTTGGATATACAAATTAAAAAAGATTTTGTCCCAGTCACCAGAGTTGATTTTAAAAGAGACGGAAAAACTAAACAGACGTCCTCGACTATAAGTGAAAATATGGAGGAAAAACTATTTTTAACTAGTTTCCACAGAAGAAATCCTAAAATACCATTCGACTTTTTTACGGAAGAATCTGCTGGTACAATAAAACTATTCGCGCTGTTGTTAACTATTTTAGATATTACTAAGCAAAACAAAACATTACTTATGGATAACTTGGAAAATGACCTACATCCGCTTATTGTTGAATTTATTTTGAAATTGTTTCATAAAAGTAAATCAGCCCAAATCATTTATGCTACCCATAATACAAATTTACTTGACCTTAAAAAGCTCAGAAAAGATCAAATAAATTTCTGTTATAAAAAAGAAGATGCTTCAACCGAGCTTTATTCTCTTTATGATTACAGTGATTTTCGCGATACGATGGATGTTGAAAAAGCATATCTTCAAGGAAGATTTGACGCTATTCCATTTATGGATGATTCCGAAGAAAATATTGAACGGCTGATTAATGAGTAGAAAAAGAAAGGAAAATCCGAAGAAGAAAATCAATCCGGTTTACTTCGTTTTTTGCGAAGGAGAATCTGAAGAAGCATATTCTACATTTTTGCGCCAAAAATATAGAGTACCTATTCAAATTAAAACAAAAGTAACCGGGCAAAAAATTTCAGATACATTTATTAAGAATCACGTTAATGAAATTAGAAGAGGTGCTTCTTCACCATTAGACAAGACTTATTTGATGTACGATTTAGATTCGGAAGAATTCAAAAATCGTTTATTGAGTATAACAAGTGGAATCATTTTAGCATCAAATCCGAATATTGAATTATGGTTTTTGCTTCATTATAGGCAGCAGAAAGCGCATATAGATTCGAGTAATTGTATTCGTATCTTGAAGGGATTGAATAAATCATATGAAAAAGGAGAACTCAATAGCGAATTGGAAGAAAAACTGACCAGTCAAGTTTCAACAGCAGTTAAGAGAGCCAAAGAATTGACTGAATTCGACAACCCTTCTTCTACTATTTATAAGTTTCTTGAAGAGCTTATTTCAATAAAAAATAAAAAATGAAGTGAGGTTTATGAACCCCGGAATTGTTAATGAATCAACTTTCGAATCCGCTATTATTGAGCACCTAATCTCAAACGACTGGTTTGAAGGTAATGCAAATGATTTCAGTAGTGAAATTGCTTTGGATAAAAAAGCAATTCTGGATTTTATTCAAACATCACAACCTCAAGAATGGGAATTACTGAAATCGTATTACAAAGAAGAAGTAGAAAACAAATTTATCCAGCGCCTCTTTAAGGAATTAGATTTACGAGGAATGCTTGATGTAATCAGACACGGAATAACAGACAGCGGCGTTAAATTCAAACTTGCCTATTTCAAACCGGATAGCGGATTAAATCCCGACACACTAAAACAATACAGCTTAAACAAACACTATGTAACTAGACAAGTTTATTTTTCCACGAAGAACAAAAAAAGCATTGATCTTCTACTTTCCCTAAACGGTTTGCCTGTAGCAACCATTGAACTTAAAAACCATTTCACCGGGCAAAGAGTAAAAGAAGCGATTGAACAATACAAAACTAGCCGTGATCCAAAAGAGTTGTTATTCCAATTCAAGAAAAGAGCAATAGTTCATTTCACTGTTGATCCTGACGATGTTTATTTCACAACAAAATTGGAAAGCAGCGGAACAAGATTCTTTCCTTTCAATAAAGGTTATAACAACGGCGCCGGTAATCCACCGGCAAAAGATTACACAACTTACCGCTCAGCTTACTTTTGGGAAGAAATTTTAACGGTTGATAGTTGGTTGGAGATTATCGGAAGATATGTCCATCTACAAAAAGAAGAGTATACCGTTGAAGGCAAAAAGTATTACAAAGAAGCAATGCTGTTCCCTCGTTTTCACCAATTAGATGTTGTAAGAAAACTTATAGCGGATTCTAAAACAAAAGGAAGCGGTCAAAGATATTTAATAGAGCATTCAGCCGGAAGCGGAAAAAGCAATTCTATTGCCTGGCTTGCTTATCGGTTGTCTTCGCTTTACGACGCGTTCGATAAAAAGATTTTTGATTCGGTAATTGTTATTACTGATAGAAATGTACTTGATCAGCAGTTGCAGAATACAATTTACCAGTTTGAGCATAAATCCGGTGTGGTTCAAAGAATTGAAGTAGATTCTAAACAATTAGCCGATGCAATTACAAACGGTGTTAGTATTATTATTACAACACTTCAAAAATTTCCTTTTGCGCTAAACCATTTATCAGAAATTCCAAATAGAAAATATGCCGTAATAATAGATGAAGCTCACAGCAGTCAAGGCGGGGAAGCAAGCCGAAAAATGACCGAAGCGCTTGTAGGTAAAAATGTTTCTTTGGAAGAATCTGAAAAAGTTGAAAGTGAAATTGAAGCCGGAGTTCAAGATGAAGACGATTATATAAGAGAAATAATTCAGAAAAGAGGTCCGCAAGAAAATATTAGCTTGTTTGCTTTTACAGCTACGCCAAAACCAAAAACACTTGAAGTCTTTGGAACTAAGAACAACGAAGGTAAACCACAGCCGTTCCATCTTTATTCAATGCGGCAAGCAATCGAAGAAGGATTTATTCTCGACGTTCTTAAAAACTACACAACTTATGAAACCTATTACAGATTTAGCAAAACAATAGAAGACGATCCTGAATTAAATAAAAAGAAAGCCGTAAAAGCTATTGGCAGATTTGCTTCGCTACATCCTACAAACATTTCTCAGAAAGCAGAAGTAATGGTTGAACATTTCCGCCAAATCACAATGAAGAAAATAGGCGGAAAAGCAAAAGCAATGGTTGTAACTGCATCGCGTAAACATGCCTTAAAATTTTATCTGGAATTTAAAGATTATATAAAAGAAAAAGGCTACAAAGGTATACGTCCTCTTGTAGCGTTTTCCGGTTCGCTAATAGATGAACTTTACCCTGATGGTGTAACTGAACCGCAACTAAATAAATTCGGCGAAAAAGAATTACCGGAAAAATTTGCATCAAACGAATATCAAGTTTTGCTGGTTGCCGATAAATACCAATATGGTTTTGATCAGCCTTTACTCCACACAATGTACGTTGATAAAAAACTTTCCGGCGTAAAAGCTGTTCAAACATTATCGCGCTTAAATAGGACTTGCCCCGGAAAGGAAGATACTTTCGTATTGGATTTTGCCAACGACCGCCAGACTATTATCGATTCATTTCAGCCTTATTACGAAATGACAATGATGAGCGATACTACTGATCCAAACCATCTTTATGATTTGAAAGGTAAAACCAATTCCGCACAAGTTTACTTCCAATCAGAAGTTGATGCATTTTCTAAAATATTCTATAAACCGGGAAGCGCATCAGTACGTGATCAAGGAAAATTGTACGCTTACATTGATCCATCTGTGGATCGTTTCAAGCAATTGGATGAAGAGAACCAAGATGATTTTAAGAAGGCATTAACTTCATTCACTCGTATATATTCATTCCTTTCTCAGATTATGCCTTTTCAAGATGTTGAATTAGAAAAGCTTTATTCATTCGGAAGATTTCTATTAACAAAACTTCCAAAGGTAGATTACACGGAGAGATTAAAATTAGATAATGAAGTTGCTTTGGAATATTACAGACTTCAAAAAATTGCAGAAGGCGATTTAGTTTTACAAGTTCAAGGAAAACACGAACTTGATCCGGTCACTGAAGCTGGTATTGCAAGAGAAAAAGAAGAAAAGGATAAACTCTCAAATATTATTTCACTCCTAAACGATAAATACAATTTTGATTTTACTGACCAAGACAGATTGTATTTCGAACAAATTGAACAAGCTTTATTTGAAAATGATGAATTAAAAGTCCGCGCGAAAAACAATCCAATAGAAAACTTCAAATATGCTTTCGATGAAGTTTTTATTCAGACATTGATCGACCGAATGGATGCAAACCAAGAAATCTTTGATAAAATAATGGTTAACTCTGAATTTAAAGATGACGTAAAAAATTGGTTAACTAAGAAAATTTATGAACGATTTAAAGAAAATTGATTCTATAGATATGTGAAAGTACATATAACATCACTAATCCGCTAAAACGCGGATTTGTAAATACAGAATCGCGCAAAAAATGCAGGGCAGGCAACCGGCCACCCACGCTAAAAGGCATCGGGGCAATCTGTCAGGATGAATAAACTTCTGAAGATGAAAAATAAGCGGAAAAAACAGAGAACACTTACCCGATCAAGGGGAAAAGAATAAACACCAAAACCAAACAAACAATAAACAAACGAGAGCTTACATCACTATTATATTCTTTTCGTTTATACTACAGGGAGATGATAATAGCGTTGGTGGCGTTGGTGGTTGTTATAGTGATTGTAGGTCTGTTTGCCTAGCACGCGTTGCATGTGCATTAGATGTGTTAATTATTTTGGTAAAAGTAATCAGAATGCTATTTATAATAGTTAACTAATTAGTTATCTTCGTTCTCAAATGAAAAAGATAACCACATTTAAAGAACATCTGGATAAAGAGTACGGCAAAAAGTGGAGTAAACAGAGAGATAAATTTGAAGCCGATTCAATATCTTTCCGTTTAGGGGAAATGCTGAAAGATGAGAGAAAAAAAGCGAATCTCACACAAGAAGAGCTCGCTGAAAAAGCCGGTACTAAGAAAAGTTATATCTCCAGAATAGAGGCGGGTAAAAGTGATATTCAGATATCAACTTTTTACCGCATCATTGAGCTGGGTCTTAAGAAGAAACTTCACATATCTATCTCCTGATGTATTACCAAGGTAAGAATCATTTATGAAAATCAAATCCCTAACAGTCCGTCCCTTTAAACAAGACGATAAAGAATTCGTACTATCACTCTCAAACAGATTTACAAATTTCAGGCTCCCCGAATGGCGAACTGATGAGGAGATAGACGAGTCCACATACAAAACACTCTCAAAGGCAATGGATATCCCCGATTTCGGTACGGCAATATTTATAGCCGAAGACGGCGCACAAGGGAGGGTGGGGTTTATACATCTTCAGTCGTATAACGATTACTTCAACGGTAAAAGACACGGGCACATTTCCGATCTGGCAGTAATAGAATCCTACGAAGGGAAAGGAGCAGCTAGCATGCTAATGCGCAAAGCCGAAGAGTGGGCACGCGGCATGGGTTACGAGATACTTACATTGAGCGTCTTCAGCCGCAACGAAAACGCGAGAAAGGTTTACGAGCATCTCGGTTATGAAAAGGAAATAGTGAAGTATGTGAAGATGATAAAGTAGATAGCCTGTCGCCGGAGTGTGATTCTTCTCCTTGGAATATTTTATTAAAATCTTTATTTTCAATTCAAGCTATACATACCTAATGATTATTCCTGATTCGATTTATTGGTTGTCTCTTGATCAATAAAACTATCTTAAACTTATATGCCCGGTTTCACCGGCTAAATATATATGCTCGTAAGAGCTTTCTTAGGATAAAAAGTAAATATCGATCAATAAAACAACAGGGGTAGTTATGTTGAAATTGCGTCAGGTGTTATTCGTAATATTATTCCCGTTCATTTTATTTGCTCAGCAGAATTCGCAGATGGAAGTCATCGGTGAATACAACGGCACGTTGCCCGCGAATATTAAATACAATACAGCTCTTAACGGATATATTTACATTGTCGGGGATGATAAAATATTTATTTACGATCTAACTGATCAGGACAGTCCCTTGTATGTAAAAGCCGTTACGCATGCAAATGCCAGAAAAGTATGGGGGGGAGATAACAATATACTCGCTGTTTACGACGGAGATAAGATATCAATTTACGATATCAGCGGCGCCGAGAATCCGGTGAAAAAATCGGATTACACCGCCGGTGAAGATCTGGTTCATGTTAAGATTGCCGGAACCTATATGTACGTTCTATACATGCATGAATACACATATAATAAAGTCGGTCTTTTTGAGATTGTGGATATATCTAATACTACTGCTCCTGTATTGACAGATACCTTCAACCCGGGTAATATGGACGGTTACTATTTCACACTCAATACCGATCACACACGCGCCTACACAGCGCACTTTAGTACTGCGACACAGCAGACCGTGATTCATGAACTCGACATCAGCGATCCGACAGATATTCAGGATTTGAAGACTGTAAATATAAGCAAGACTACATTCGGCATGGCATTATACGGCGAATATATGTTCCTGCTTCAGTCGGACGGATGGAATGGACCTTCATACTTACGGGCCCTTAAAATTGTTGAAGGAGGCGACTGGACCGATTACAATCCTGTGCAGGTCTCAACTTCACAGGCTCAGGATATGCACGTGCAAGATAACTCCCTTACTTTGAGTTTGTGGGACGGAGGAATTATTGATTATACATTCGACAGCGAGACGAACATTTTTACCGAAGGAGAGAGCATCGCATTCGGACGCGCGTCGCATATGGCAATGTCGGTTTCGCAAACCAATACCGGGCCTACAGAATTTAAAGCACAGCGCAAAGGTGACGAAGATTATTTATGGTATTACTATGTTTATTACATAATGAACAACAATGCCCCGGCCACAGGCATGGTAAGCGATTACGACGGCAACAAAATGATAGCCGTTAGAAAATGGATAAGAATTCAGATTGAGAATAGAGTGTTTCTAACGATGGGGACAAACTCACTCGATGCCGAAGCCGCCGGATGTTCGGTACTCCCCGCTGTTGGGACGCACGAATACACAAGGGGAGAGGTTGTAATCATCGGCGCAACGGATAATATTGATAACGGATGGGTCTTCGAGGAATGGACCGGATCGGTAAGCGGAACCGAAAAAGCCCAGATTGTTATTATGAACGAGGATAAAACCGCGATTGGTAATTTCAAAGAACTCAAACTTGTCGGCGCCGGTAGCAAAACCGATATTACCTGCATCTGCGATTTCAACAATACGGAAACTGAAATGGTAACTCTCTCGGCTACAGCATACGGCGACAGCTGGATAATGACAGGTATAACATTAAATGCTTCGGGTAACGGGAATGATGTAACCCATCTCGGTAATGTACGAGTTATGAAGGGGGGTGTGGAATTATGGTCGGCTAATAATTATCCGATAAACAACGGTTCATTGACGGCTACCTTCGCGCAGGCTGTAACAATAGCTGAAGGGGAGACTCAAACATTTTTGATTAATTATACTTTTTCAATGACGCAGAGTGAATTGGAAGAGGAAAGCGAAGCTCTTTTATTTCAGGTAACCGGCACCCCAATTGCCACCCCCGAAAATTATGAGACGGGGCCAATAATAGGATCAGCAACCGGCAGAAAATTGATGGGGATGGTTTACAATACGGCGCAGAATATGTTCATGACGATCAACGAAGCAATTGCCGACGCTTCTACAACAAACGGCAGCGAAGTGATTTTATGCCCCGGCACGTTTAAGGAAGATGTGGTGATCGATAAAAGCATTACATTGAGAGGGGAAGGGGCAAACGATCAATCGATAATTGAGCAGGGTTCTACTGTTGATCAATATAATAGATCTTCGGCGGTAGACATAATAGCCGACAATGTATCGATAAGAAGTCTTATGGTGCGGAACAGTTATATCGGTATCAAAATAAGAGAAAAATCAAATATAACGATCGACAATTGCAGGCTGGTCTACAATAGATATCAGGGAATACAATTATATAAAACAACCGGGACGACAATAAGCAACAATATTTTTGTACAAACAGCAGCGAGCGCAAATGCTGCATTATCGATTGAAACATCGGCAACCGGACTGCTGATAAACGATAATACATTTAACAATAATTATGAAGGAATTTCTATAAGTGGAGCCGACGCAACCTGCAGAATAATCGGCAACACTTTTTATAATACTGAAAGGAGTGGTATATATACAAGCAATTGTATAGGTCTTCAAATATTCTCGAATACTTTCGACGATGTGCGCATGATCGGTATACAAATAACTGATGGGAGTAATTGTTCCGCTGTAAATAATACGTTTAATAATTCCACAAACACTATTTCCAATGAGGGAATATTCTTATTTGGCGGGGATGGACATAGCGCGGTATCCAACAAGATTTACAATTATTATGTTGGGATAGTTTGTAGGAACACCACAAATACTAAAATAGAATATAACGAAGCACATAATGCAAATTTCTCATACAGATTTGATAACGATAGTGGTTTTACATTTAACAATAATTACGGATCAGGCGGGAGATGGGGTGTGGAACTTGAATCGAGTACGAATTTCAGAATCATTAGCAATACATTGAATGATTATCAAAGCAGAGTGTACTTGTGGGGGGGATACGGAATATATTTTGAGGACAGCAATAATAACGGGTACATCTACGGTAACCAGATGATAAACAACTGTTCCGGAATAAAATTTATGGGAGACGATAACGAGAATATCCGAATTGTAGGGAATAATATTTCTAGTAATATTTGCATAATGACAGGGCTCAACATTTCAGGCGCGGATAATATTGATGTTATAGGTAATAACTTTTCCGGAAACGAAGGGGCGGCAATTATGAGTGAGACTTCTTCTGGAATTACGATTACTTCAAATAACATCATTGATAACGATGCTGGTGTAATTAACAATAACGCATCCGCAATTGTTGCCGATAATAATTACTGGGGGGATGACCAGCCGGGGGCGGAGGATATTCAGGGGGATGTGACTATCAATGATTGGCTTACCGACCCGGTTAGCTTGATTGCCTATTTTGAATATGATACAAAACTTGTTTCTCCCGGGGAATCCGACACATTACTTTTAGTGGTTCAAAATTTAAATAATCCTGATGATGACGTAACCGTAACACTTTCCGATGAAAATAATTGGCTTATAGGAAATCTTAATCTTAACGGTGCAATGAGTGATTCAACCGCGAAAGTATTTAAAATTCCTTATACAGTTCCTACCGGAGCCGGCGATAACACGACGAATAGAATTTACGCTGATGTTAATTCGACAATCACGGCAGGATTAACTACAGCGGATACAACAGTATTTACAACTTATATTCAAGAACTGGAAACACTCGCTATCAGTCAAGATTCCGCCACAATAGCCAAAGGGGATGATTATCAATTTACTTATACAGCATTTGATCAAAACGGGAAAGCGATTGCGATCAATCCGAATTGGACAACCGATGCGGGGACTATCTCTGCATCCGGTTTACTAACGACGACAAACATTAACGGCGAAGTTACTGTTACCCTGACCGATCCGGTTACTACTAAGACCGCAAGCGTTACATGTTATGTTACAGATCAGGATGAACAACTTCAGACTATTCAACTCACTCCCGCTGTTATTACCTGCGATCAAGGGGACGATATTCAATTCACGGCGGTAGGCTACAATCAATTCGGGTTTATTATGGATTTCGTCAAGCAATGGAGCGCATCGGTTGGAATAATAAGAGAAGATGGTTATTATATCGCATCGGGAAGCGCTACGGATGTAACAATCACGGTTTCCGACACAAACCAAACTGTTATAGCTGCGGCCAACATAATAGTCGAGAATATTACAGAAGTAGATGAAGCACCTGAAATACCTACGGATTATTCACTGGCGCAAAACTATCCGAATCCTTTTAATCCTTCAACTACAATAGAATACCGGTTGAAAGAGGAAGGAGAAGTAACATTAAAAATATTCAACGTGCTCGGTCAGCTTGTCGATACGATTGTAAATAAGTGGCAGAACGCCGGCACGCACAATGTAGTGTGGAACGCGTCGAAGTATGCTTCCGGTGCTTACTTCCTCCATATGAATGTATCTTCCGGGGGCGGTAAGGAAAAATATAATACCGTGAGGAAGATGATTCTGATAAAATAATTGCAGGGGGAATAGATTAAAAAGTGCGGATAATCCTCCGCACTTTTTATTTTATTCCGGTCTGTTTTTGTATATCACAGTTTTTATATTTGTTCTGAATTTTATGAGTTCAATTCGCAAAGGAAATATAATCTTATCACTCATAGGCTCTGTGGGAATAATTCTCATTCTCTGGGCATTGATAAAACAAAGCGGCAGTGCGGAATCTTTCGATTATGCCGTTACCAAAGGTGTTGTTACAACTTACAGTATCGATCCCTATTTTGATAATGATACTGAAGAAGGGACGGAATTAAAAAATCGTTACACAATTCAATACAAGTACTCTGTTGCTTATCAAGAATATTATTCAAACACAATTTCGTACGACAAGAAAATTGAATTGGCCAATGTGCGCAACTATTCCCTAGGGATGGAGGTGGATGTTTATTACGACACACAGGGGCCGTCCAACGCCGTACTTATACCGGGAGAATATCAATTGAACACCAGCTATTTGTTCGTAGTGGGAATAGTATTGATCGGAATATCCATTGTCGGACTCTTCTTTAATATCAAACATAAGGGGGACACTTCTTCAAATATTCCATCCGAAAAAACATCATTCTGAATTCTTTAATATATTTGCTGACCAACATTCAACACAATATGGAGAGGTTATGGTTATTCGATTATTCTCATTACTCACATTAGCAATACTGATTACCGGATGCGGTAAAACAGAAGAATTGAAAATTGAAACAGGAACATTGACCGATGCACGCGACGGTCAAAAATACAAAACAGTGAAAATTGGAAGTACCTGGTGGATGGCAGAAAATCTAAATTACGCAACGGAAGTAGGAAGCTGGTGCTACGATGAAATGCCTGAGAATTGTGAAAAAGCAGGAAGACTTTATGATTGGGAAACCGCACAGAGAGTAGCGCCTGAAGGCTGGCGGCTCCCCTCTAAAGAAGATTATGAGACGCTGATTACGCTGGCCGGTGGCACGATTCAGGCATACCAGGAATTACTCCCCGGCGGCTTAACACAATTCAACGCTGCAAACGGAGGGGGAAGATTTGCCGAGAGATTATACAGATATATCGAAATGTCGGCTATTTATTGGACCTCGACACCCGACGACGAAGGGCTTGCATGGTGCATGGGCCTCGAAAGCGATGTGGAAGCGGCAAACCTGAATAACTATAATCGTACAATTGGCTTCTCGGTAAGATGTGTAAAAAACGGGAGATGAAGTTATCAGAATGCCGGTGAAAATTTTGCTTGAATATAAAAGTTAACTTACAGCTGCTATGGAAAATAATGAATATTAGCTGACTGAAAATGTGGTTTATCATTTCGAGCGAGCTACCTCGCCGGCAAGGCGGGAGAGAGAAATCTTTGATTCCAATAAGATTTATCAGTTGCTTTTCTTCTTCGAAATGCATTTTCTAAATTTTTCAGTTGTTTCAATATATTCTTTCTAAGAAAGTTATTTTGGCTATAGTTGCAGCATTATAGCTAATTACTCTTCCATTTTATAAATTGAATTATGAAAAGCATTCTTCTTACAACCATAAACGCTAAGTATATCCACACATCGATAGGTCTCCGCTATCTTTATGCAAATATGTATGAATTGCAGGACGAAACATCCATTGTGGAATTCAGTCTAAGTGAAAGTATTAATGCAATAGCTGAAAAGATATTGCAACATAAACCCAAAATACTAGGTATCGGTGTCTATATCTGGAATGGTTTCGAAGTACTGAAGCTTGTAAATCTTTTAAAGAAAATAGAACCGGGTATAAAAATTATTTTAGGAGGACCGGAGGTAAGCCACAATCCTCTCAGGTTGGATTTTAAGAATGCCGATTATATTATTCAAGGAGAAGGGGAAATATCTTTTTACAAATTATGCAGATCGATACTGGCGGGGCATTATCCCCCGACAAAAATCATTTCGGCAGAATATGTAGACCCGAAAAGCATAGAATTACCTTATGCTTTTTACACTGAAGAAGAAATAAAAAATAAAGTAATCTACGTGGAAGCTTCTCGCGGGTGTCCTTTTAAATGCGAGTTTTGTCTATCTTCAATTGATAAAACCGTGAGATACTTTGATCTGGATAAAATTATTTCCGCACTTGATTCTCTTTGGGAAAGGGGAGTTAGAAAATTCAAATTTATAGATAGGACTTTTAATTTAGAGTTAAATACTGCCGGCAGACTGCTTGATTATTTTTTGCAAAAAGACTCTCCATACTTCGTTCATTTCGAAGTTGTACCGGAAAACTTTCCCGATTCATTAAAAGAAAAATTGAAATTATTTCCCCCGGCTTCTTTACAACTTGAAATAGGGCTTCAAACATTAAACCCTGTGATAGCGCAAAATATTAGCAGACCGTTGAATATAAAAAAGATAAAAGAAAACCTTACATTTCTTGGCGAAGAGACAAATGCTCATTTGCATATTGATTTGATTATCGGTCTACCGGGGGAAAGTGTTGAAAGTTTTGCCGGTAATCTTAATTCATTAATGAAAATGACAGGAGCTGAAGTTCAACTTGGCGTTTTAAAAAAATTGTCGGGCACTGCAATATCGAGGCATGACGAAAATTTCGAGATGCTTTATTCCGATTTACCCCCTTACGAAATTATGCAGACAAATTTAATCCCTTTTACGGAAATGCAGAAGTTAAAAAGGTTATCTCGTTATTGGGATTTAACATACAACAGCGGGAATTTCAATAATACGATTAAACTTCTATGGGAAGATGATAACGTATATAAAAATTTCAATAATTTCTCTGAGTGGATATATTCCCGGACGGGTGTAACGTCCAATATTTCATTGAACCGGCTGGCTGAATTATTCTTCGAATATCTTACTTCCTCAATGAAAAGAGATGAAGAGGAAACTGCTGATGCTTTGGTAAAAGATATTATCAATGTTCCGGGGCGTAAAGTGCCTTCATTCTTAAAACAATATATATCATTCATCCCGGAATCAAAATTAGATAAAATTAATAATCTTAATAAACGCCAAGTAAAACACAAATTATAGTTTTATTAAGTACTATACTGTTCAAATAAATCCAAATGTTGTATAAAATTGGAAGTTGTTTAGACGCATTTTAAGTTTATGAATAATAATTAAAAATTATTAAATTGTTACCGGGAACAGATTACAGATTAAATTGGCAGGCTTAATGTCGATTAATGAAGAGAAGGTAATCTTCAAAAAACATAATTATTTCTTATTAGGATTGTCATTTCTAATTTTATTTTCTACAAGCTATTACAGCTATCTCCTGTTTCACAGTCTCGCGGAAATATATAGCATTGTTATTTCATTCGGAATTTTTGTTATCATTTGGAATTCTAGGAAATTCAGTCAAAACAATTTTTTCACTATTGTTGGTATTTCATTCCTGTGTGTAGGAATGCTGGATCTTTTTCATACTTTAGCTTATCAAGGAATGGAAATATTCCCCGGGCAGGGCTCTAATCTTGCTGCACAATTATGGATTGCAGCCCGCTTTATCCAAAGTATTTCTTTCTTATTAGCCGTTTTGGTATATGATAGAGTATATAATCATAAAAACGTATTGATTATATATTTATTTGTTTTTGTGTTTGTTATGTATATTATATTTTGTGCAAATCTCTTCCCGGATTGTTTTGTGGAGGAGACCGGCTTAACACCGTTTAAAAAAATTTCCGAAATTATTATTTCTCTTATTTATATAAGTGCGATTTATTTCCTGCACCGTATTAGAAATCAATTTAGCGTTAAGATAGTCCGTTATATTGTTACTTCAATAATATTTAGTATACTAAGCGAGCTGGTATTTATTACGTATATCAGCGTTTACGATTATGCCAATATGCTTGGCCATTTCCTAAAAATTATTTCATTTTATATCATTTATAAAACAATTATACAGATCGGATTTTTGGAACCGTATGAATTATTATTTAGAGATTTGAATGAAAGAAACGAGAAAATAAACGAACAAAAGGAATTGTTGCAGAAAGCTAATTCGACTAAAGATAAATTCTTTTCTATTATTGCACATGATTTGAAAAGTCCGTTCAATGCTCTTTTATCTTCATCCAACTTGTTAATTGATGATTTCGATCAATTGTCTGTTGAGGAAAGAAATGAATTGGCAAAAAATATTAACAGCACTGCCAAGAAGCTGTTTGAATTATTGAATAATTTACTGCAATGGTCGAGAGCCCAAACGGAGAGTATCGAGTTTAATCCTCAAATAAATGACCTTAACTATATTGTACTAAGTGAAATTTCTTTGATGACACCGAATGCTGAAAATAAGGGGATACAATTGATATCATTAATAGAAGAAGAGACCAACGGATATTTTGATGAGAATATGATTTCAATTGTAATTAGGAACTTGATTTCAAACGCGATAAAATTTACAAATGACGGAGGCGTTGTTAGGATAGAAGCGAAAATGTCAGGTGATTATATTGAGTTATCCGTTAAAGACAGCGGAGTAGGTATGAAAGAATCGGACATAAATAATCTTTTCAGAATTGATAAAAAATTTTCTAGGGAAGGTACAAGGGGAGAACATGGTACAGGATTAGGATTGGTAATAACAAAAGAATTTATTGATAGAAACAAAGGGCGGATAGAAGTTGAAAGTGAAGTTGGAAAAGGGAGTTGTTTTAAAATAATTCTCCCAAGGAAAAAATATTCCCGGTAAAATTATACACTACTTCCCCAAAGCATTTTATATTTAAATCTGACAGATAAAGTGATTACAAAATAACAAGGCAAATTATCCGTATGCAAAAAGGAATCTGTTGCAAATGCTTTGGCAATAAGATTGATTAGATAATTTTAATATTGGAGGAAAAATGCACTTCATAGTTTTAGGGTATGACGGTAAAGATGAAAAAGCTTTGGAAAGAAGAATGTCGGTGCGTGAAGAGCATCTTAAAAAAGGTAAAGAATTATTAGATATGGGTAAGTGGTTATATGCTGCAGGTATGTTGGATGAAGAAGGTAAAATGATCGGTTCTATGATTGTCTGTGATTTCGCCTCTAAAAAAGATCTGGAGAAAGAATGGCTGAACACCGAAGCTTACGTGGTTGGGAATGTTTGGGAGAAAATTAAAATAATAAATGCGCAAGTCCCTCCATTTTTACTTAAAAATAATTCCAATTATGGTATAAAATGAAAATTGCAGTTTTTGGTCTTGGTGGTGTTGGAGGATACTTCGGGGTCCGTTTGGCAGATGCGGGAAATCATGTAATATTTCTTACAAGGGGAGCAACATATAAAGCAGTCAAGAAAGACGGCTTAGAACTAAAAAGTATAAATGGCGATGTTCGATTGACAAATGTAGAAGTGGTTAATAATCCCTCTGAAATTGGAACGGTTGATTTAATCTTACTTTGCGTAAAGGCATGGCAAGTGCCCGAAGTTGCATTATCGCTTAGACCGATGATAGGAGATGATACAATCATTCTCCCGCTCCAGAACGGTGTGGACTCATATAGTCAATTGACAGATATATATAGTAGGGAACATGTACTTCAGGCAATGTGCCGTGTTGTTGCTTTTAAATCCAAACCGAACCTGATAGAGCATACCGATGTTGATCCGTCAATTACATTCGGTGAACAGGATAATACACGGACGGATAGAATTAATAAAATTTTCAAAATATTTAGCGATGCAAAAATCAATGCAATCATTCCTGAAGATATACTCTCTTCCATTTGGCAGAAGTTTCTGTTTGTTACATCAACAAGCGGGATTGGAGCAATTACGAGAAGTCCGATGGGTGTAATCCGTGAAATTCGCGAAACAAGGAATTTGTTCGTGAGATCAATTAATGAAATTGAAAACCTTGCCGTTAAAAAGGGGATTCATTTACCAGGTGATGTTGTGGAAAAATCTATTTTATATTTGGATAAATTGAACAAGTTCAGTACCTCTTCCACACAAAGAGATATTATGGAAGGGAGACCATCGGAGTTGGAAAATTTAACTGGTGCGGTTGTTAGAATCGGGAAAGAATTGAATATTTCTACTCCAGTAAACGAGTTTATTTATTCTGCTCTTTTACCGATGGAAATGATCGCTAGAAATTTAATATCAAGGAATAAACAATAGCTCATCATCATAACAAAGCGGGGGAAACATGAAATTTCTAAAATATTTATTTCCAATATTACTTGTTGTTTTAACAAACTGTGCTAATGATGAAGTAGTAAAAATTGTCAGTCAAAAATCCGGTTCCATACGTACAAATTGCTACTTAATTTATGGCGAACAAAGTAATGAAGGTGTAATAATTGACGTTGCTGCAGAAGTCGATACACTTGTTGATTTAATTCATAAAAAGAATATTGAACTGAAATATATTCTGCTGACGCATGGACATCAGGATCATGTGAAAGGAATTCCGGCACTTAAAGAATTATTCCCTGATGCTAAATTATGTTTTTCAAAACAAGAGTATGATGATTTGAAGAAATATGAAGATTGGAAATCGATATTCTCGAAAGAATTAGTAGAAGCATGGAGCGCTGATTCTATAATGAATGATTTGATGACTTACAATTACGATCTGATAGATGAACCTGATATATTCTTATCTGACGGCGATGTATTGAATATTGGAAATTTTCAAATAAAAGTTTTAGCTACCCCAGGTCATACCCGCGGAAGTTTAACATATGTAATGAACAATGATATCTTCTCAGGTGATTTGATATTCTACAGGTCGGATGGTAATATGAATTGTACGCTTACTTCCTGGGATGATATTAAGAAATCGATATTGAAATTGTACGAACAATTTCCCGATAGCGCTGTAATTCACCCGGGGCATTTCATATCGTCAGACATAAGATCTGAAAAGAAAGAAAATAGAAATGCTTCATACGATAAATTGAAGAGCTTAAAAACAAAATCATAGTTGGTGGAGAATTTATATGGCTATGCTAATAGAAAAACCGTCAGTGATAAAAGCGGTAGGAAATAAACCGAAAATTATTGAAGAATATATTGGGAGAATTAACTCTTCAACAAAAGAAGTAAGTATTGCACACATGAAGAGTCCAATGGGATGGAGTGAACCGGGACAAACACCCGATTTTAATGAATACACAATTGTTCTCAAAGGAACGCTTCATGTAAAAACACATGGAGAAGAGTATGATGTAAAAGCTGGACAAGCAGTCATATTGCAAAAAGGAGAGTGGGTGCAATACAGTTCACCATGTGAAGAAGGAGCAGAATATATTGCCGTTTGTTTACCTGCTTTTTCACCGGGTATTGTTCACCGTGATGAATAAATACAAGGAAAATTAGTCTGTGTAAAAAATGCAGCTCAATTTGTTTGTGCCTCAATTGAATAAAAGTGCTATATTATTAATAATCTATATACAACCTAAGGATTCATGATGCTTAAAAATATTCTAATTTTATTACTAATTATATCATTTCAATTTTGTAGCGAACCAAAGTTAGAAAATCCTTTCCCTGAAAATAAAAATCCATGGAAAGAAATTAGGTCGGAAAGAATAGACAAGTTACTTCCGCAGGCAATGAAACTTACAGGTGTTGATGCATGGATAACAATCTGCCGCGAAAATAACAATGACCCTTTGGCAATTCATGTCGGTGGAGAAAACGCAGTAAGTCCAATGGCTGTAATTTTTATTCATGATAATGATTCAGTTAAATCAATAGCAATATCCGGAGGGGGAGAAGCAACATCATTAAAAGAAATCGGTTTGCATGACACGGTAATTGTTTATGAAAGAAATAATAAATATTGGGACATAATTGCAGGACAAATAAAATTATACGATCCAAAAGTGATAGCCGTTAATTCATCGCATCTCAATATTGTCGACGGAATTTCATATACTCAGCGTGAATTACTTGAAAAGGCGCTGGGCGAAAAATATAAAAACAGATTAATATCATCCGCACAATTGGTGACGGAATGGTTATCTGTAAAACTCCCTGATGAAATTGAAATAATGAAACGCGCCGCAGAGATAACGTCAAAATGGGAGATCGAAGCCTACCATAACGTGATTCCTGGAAAAACAAAAGATTCCGATATTGCGAAATTTTTAAAATCTAAGATGGCGGAATTAGGTGTTGAAGATGCATGGTCTCCGGATCAAAATCCTAGTGTAAATTCAGGTCCAGATAGGGGACATTCTCACGCAACAGATAGGGTTATTCAACCGGGAGATATAATACAAACCGATTTCGGAATTAAGGTATACGGTATATGGTGCAGCGATATTCAGAGATTTGCATATGTCTTGAAAGAAGGTGAAACCCAAGCACCGGCAGATGTTAAGAAGAAATTTGAAAATGCGAAAATAGGTCATCGAAAAGTATTAGCTGCCATGAGGCCCGGAATTACGGGCTATGATGTAGATAAAGTTCAGAGAGAATGGATGAAAGAAACCGGGTCGCTACCCGTTAGATGGGGGACAGGTCATCCCGTCGGTTATTGGGCGCACGATTTAGGACCATACCTTGGCGGAGCAGCTAATAGTGTTAAACCTACCGGAAATGCAGCATTAGAGTTGAGAGAAGGTCAAGTATTTGCTTATGATGGCTTTTTCAGTTGGCAAATGGATAGTTTGAATACGAAAACAATATCGGTCGAAGAAATGGCTGTAATTCATGATAATAAAGCTATTTACATTAGTCCACCTCAGGAAGAACTTATTCTAATAGGTCGATAATTTGTTACTGTAAGATATGCTCCGGTAAAATTTGTTCATTTGTATCACCGAAAACGTAAAACTAGGTAGCAGTTTGAAATGAATGGGATCATTACTGTAGAAGGATTGACGAAGAAATTTGGAGATTTTACTGCCGTGGAGCAGTTATCCCTTGCCATAAATGAAGGGGAAATCTTTGGATTTCTAGGCCCAAACGGTGCCGGAAAAACTACATCAATAAATATGATTTGCGGTTTACTCCCACCAACAACCGGTCAAATAAAAATATTTGATAAACCGATTACTTCAGATAAACAAATAAAAATTGAAATTGGAATATGCCCTCAGGAGAATATCTTTTGGCCCAAGTTAACCTGCCTGGAACAACTGATTTTTATGGGACAAATGTATGGTCTTTCTAAAAATGACGCTCGGTTGAAGGCGAACCAACTTTTAGAGTGGCTGGGTTTGAAAGATAAAACAAACGTGACTGCATCCAAACTTTCAGGTGGAATGAAAAGAAGACTGAATATTTGCCTGGCAATAATCCACGATCCGAAAATAGTTGTATTTGACGAACCTGAAGCAGGGCTCGATCCTCAAAGTAGAATTTTAGTTCGTGATTTTATTAAGTCTCTAAAAAAAGATAAAACAATAATTCTAACCACACATAATATGGATGAAGCCGACCGCCTGGCAGATAGGGTAGCAATTATTGATCATGGTAAATTATTATTGCTCGATTCTCCTGCAGAACTCAAACGTTCAATAGGCGAAGGGGATATCCTGGAAATTGTTGTTGATAATGTGACATCAAATATAATTGATAAAGTAGTGACGGAATTGAACAGAATGTGTGATATAGTAAAATATACTCCGCCGTTAATCATACTAAAAAAGAAAAAAATTATTGAGTTAATAGCCGATATAACTTCAAAGTTTAAAAAATCCCGTATAGGCATTATCAAAGTCACTTTACGCGAAAATACATTGGAAGATGTTTTCATTCATTTGACAGGAAGAAAACTAAGAGAATGAGAATATTAAGTGTAATAGCAAAAAGTATGAAAGAGCAGTTAAGGAATTTCTGGATTCTTTTACTAACTGTTTCATTGGCTCCGTTTTTTGTATTTGTTTATTATTTAATAACCGAAGCAAGTCAGCCGCAGTATGATCTTATTTTGGTGAATGAAGATTCGGGGACTCTTGTTGAAGGCGATCAAATAAACAAAGGGGATGAATTGTTGGAGGCGGCAAAAATATTTTTGAATAGCAGTAATATTATTCCGCTAAAAATAAAAATTATACAAGAAAGGGAAGAAGCAATTATCGATTTAAAAAATAAAAGAGGAGATGCATTAATAATTATCCCAAGTAACTTTTCACATCGTTTAAATGAGGTTGAAAATGAAGCAGTATTCAATGGGATTGAAATTGAATTCATCGGTGATATAACAAATATCAACTACATAATTACCGCAATTTGGGGGAATGAAATATTATCTCAATATGTAGCAACTGTTACAAATAAAATTAACCCGGTAATAGTGAAGGAGGAGAGTCTGGGTGTATCGGGACAATTAAGTGATTTTGAGTTAATGGTGCCGGGTTTACTTATCTTATCAATAATAATGCTTATGCTTTCGGCTTCAATCGCAATAATAGTTGAGGTAGAAAATAAAACAATTCTTCGTTTGAAATTATCGCGGCTTACGGCATTTGAATTTTTATCAGGTGTAGGATTTGTGCAAATCATTGTCGGTATAATTTCTATAATGATTACATTATGGGCTGCAATGGCATTGGGCTTTAATTTTACTGCGTCAATTTATGCCGTACTTTTCATTGCTATAATTACAAGCATTTCAATAATTGCATTTAGTTTGATATTGGCAGCTTGTACTAAATCTGCAAACGAAGTCTTGATCGTGGGTAATTTCCCGCTATTCCTTTTCATGTTTTTTACCGGCGCAGCTTTCCCAATAAGTGGTGAAGAATTATTTTCATTTGCAGGATATCCAATTACTTTGCAAGGATTAATGTCGCCTACTCATGCAATCAACGCATTGAATAAGTTACTGGTTATGGATTTGGCGTTTATCGATATACTCCCGGAAATAATTGCTCTTCTAGTTATTACTGCCTTCTACTTCTTAGTTGGAGTATGGGCTTTTAATAAGCGCCATATGAAAGTAGAATAATAAAATAAACTACTTTCCGAGTCGATAAGAATTTTATGATATAGCGTATCATCTGAAAGTCAAATATAGTTAAACCGGAACTATTTACGGTCTCTCTTTTATAACTCCTTTCATTTCCAACGGATATTATTTGCTTAATGAAACTGAATATAACAACATTTCAAGAGTGGCAATATTCTTAGCTTTTGTATTTCACGCATTGGTGTTATTAACAGCAGTAATTATAGAATTCGATAGGTCTCATAAGAGTCTGACAGATTATGTAGCAATAAAAATTGTTGATCCGAAGCAACATGAAATCACAAACAATACGTCTAATGTAACTAAAATAATTGAGTATAAAATCCCTCCCACAAAATTTCAGAATGAGACTTCCTTTTTTGAAGCGGATCAAATTGAAATGACCGATGATACTACAGCAATTGTTCTATCGGAATCGATAATAATAGATGATAGATATAATTCAATGCTGGATTCTGTTTTGATGTCCAATCCTAGTATAGCTGGAATGAAAACAATAGTTAAAGAAAGAATGAAAGATAATTCGGAAAGCGAAGATCTCAATTCCTCTCAAAAAATCATCGAAAGAGCAAGGAATAATCTAAAAGAAAAACTGATTACTATGTACAAGGAACGTTACGGAGATATCAGCCCAGACAAATACGCCGGGCAAAACCGCGGCGGAGGTTTAGGAGTTAGCATCCCAATTGATGCTATTGTTGATCTATTATCGGAAATCTTCTAAAACGTTGATGAACTCGAGTCCAATCAAAATATATATCGGTGTAAATAAAAAATTTAATAGACGTTATTTTTGCTATAAATTAAAATTCCGGATACAATAATTAACAAATTTTGTTGAGTAAATAAAACATTTTCATCCTACTTTGAATATTTGAGAAAGAGGTCTACGGACCAAATAAAAAAAAGTGATTTATCCCGAAGACCTCTAATCACTATCTATTCCACCAGAACAGCAGTTCCGTTGGCAGAAACCATCAGCATACTGCCGGTTTGCCCAATTGTCTCATAATCCAAATCGACGCCTATTACCGCATTGCCTCCCATCCCTTTTGCCTGTTCGCACATTTCGTGGATCGCAATATCTTTTGCCTGCCGCAATTCTTTTTCGTATGCGGCAGAGCGTCCGCCTACTATATCTCTTATTCCGGCAAAAAAATCCTTAAAGATATTTGCGCCTAATATTGCTTCGCCTGATACTAATCCAAGATACTTTATAATTTTTTTTCCTTCGAGCGATGGTGTAGTTGTTACAAGCATATTTACTCCTACAATAATTTTGGGAATGAAATTTTTGCAAATATAATAAATTTAGTAATTCAAAAAACCGTTAATCTCTCCAGATTTTAGGGTGATCAAAAGCAATTAATAGGTTTTATGATAAATCATAATAATAAATGATCAAAAAAATCAATAAATTTTATTAGATTTGAATTTGAAATAGGCATCTTTGTGAAAGTGGATTTCGGGGGAGGATGCATCACAGAATTACTAAAAGGGAAAGAAAAAATTATCGTATGGATCTTGCTAAGCAATATATTGTTCAGTGCATAATTACGGCAGCAAACAACCTTAGGTTGAGTTCGGCAAAAATTGAGATGGTGGCAATTCTTAGAGAACATTTGGATAACTGTGAAAATCTCAACGACGAAATAAACCGGATGAAACAAATTACCGAACTATCAAAATTTGCCATAAAACTTGGGCAAACACATTCAGCACTTGTAAACAATAAAATCGACTTTTTAAAAATTTCTGATCGATTTAAGGAGGATAGTTATTCTCTTGTAAAAGAATTGAGCAATATGCTGGATATCCTTACACCGGAAATTATAAAAAATAAATTGAACGTAGGTAAAACAAAAGATATCAGTATAGACTTCTCCAAACGTACTTCCAATTCCGGTTCACTGGATAACATAAGCATTAAGAAAGAACACAAGGAAACAGAGGTATCAAAAACCGAAACACAATTACGCGAAGACAGAATTTTTGAAGATATTCAAGATAAAGATGAATTTAACTTCGAACGTTTTGAGGAGACTATTCTGAAGGAAATTAAATACCTTGATGCATTTTTAAACCGGCTTGCAAATTACGACTATGAATCGGGGGAAATTATCGAGTATATAAAGATGATGAAAAAGAATGCCGAACTTTCGGATAAAGTCGGTTTCGAAATTCTTTTCAATATGCATAAGATATTCTATAGGGGAATGGAATTGGTTAATGAAAAAAAGATTATTCCTTCTATTGAAGTAATCGAATCGATGCGTTCTTGTTTAATTGTAATAGTAGCAGTTGTGCGTGATAAAGATGTTGATATTACAAGTTACCTAAACAAAGCCGAGATGTTCGGTAGGAGCATTCTTGGTAAAAAAAAGGAAGAATAGAAAATGGAATTATTCGTGGTGATAATGGCGGGGGGCGTAGGATCCCGTTTTTGGCCGAGAAGCAAACAAAAAAAACCTAAACAGCTTATTCGTATTTTCGGTGAAAATACGATGATACAGGATACGGCTTTTAGATTGAATGACTTAATAACAAGTGATCATATTTATGTGATAACAAACAAAACTCAAAAAACACGCGTGCTTGAACAATTGCCCGATATTCCTAAAGAAAATATTATTGACGAGCCTTTTGGTAAAAATACAGCAGCATGCATAGGACTGGCTTCAGTAATAATTCAAAACAGGTGCAAAGATGCGGTTACAGTTGTTCTCCCTGCCGATCACTTAATTCAAGATAAGGCCGGTTTCTTGGAAAATCTTCAAATTGCAGCTGAGTTCGCCTATAAATCAAAAGGTCTTGTGACAATTGGTATTCCACCCACAAAACCTGAAACCGGGTACGGTTATATTCAATTCGACGAGAAAGAAACCGAAGAAAGGATTCACAAGGTTATTACATTTGCAGAGAAACCCAACTTGTCTACGGCGGAAAGATTTATTCAGGCCGGTGATTTTCTTTGGAACTCCGGGATGTTTATTTGGAGAGTTGACGCGATTCTTGAGGAGATAGAAAATCTAATGCCCGATCTTCATACCGGATTGGAAGAGCTGAAAAAAAGTGTGGGCAAAAATGATTTCCCGAATGTATTGATGAATGTATACGGCCAGTTGAAAAGTATTTCAATCGATTACGGTATAATGGAAAAATCGAAAAAAGTATATTTAATTAAAGGAAGTTTCGATTGGAGCGATGTTGGCAGCTGGGAAACCGTTTATGAATTATCTCCTAAGGATGATGAAGGTAATTCCAAAATAGGCGAGGTTTATGCAGAAAAGACTTTTAATTCTTATATTTTCACACCGCAAAAATTCGCTGCGGTAATAGGAGTTGAAGATTTAATTATTATCAATACTAAGGACGCATTACTTATCTGCCACCGGGATAATGCCCAAGACGTTAAACAAGTTGTTGATTATCTGAAAATGAAAAATAAAGACGAACTTCTCTAATAAATGATTTGTATATGAAAAAACTATTTATAGAAGACGATATTATAAAGATCGTTAAACAAGCGGGCAAAGTTCTAAACATAAAGGAAGGGGATATTATAACCCCGGCGGCAAAAGATAAGATAAGAGAGTTCAACATAACGGTTATCAAAGAACCGAAAAACAAATTTCAAAATTCTAAATCGGCGCCGCAATTAAAAATTTTGGGTAAAACACTTGCGATAGGTTCCGATCACACCGGGTATAAATTGAAATCTATCCTTTCAAATTTACTGAAGGAAAATAATTATAATATAAAAGATGTCGGCACTTTTAATGAAGATTCTTGCGACTATCCCGACTTTGCCGAATCGGTAGCAAATAAAGTTATCTCAGGCGAAGTTGGTTTCGGAATTCTTATAGACGCAACTGGAATACCATCTGCAATAACCGCCAATAAAATACCAGGCATAAGAGCTGCAACTTGTTATAACGAATTTTCGGCAAGAAGCGCGCGCGAGCATAATAATGCAAACATTTTGGTTTTAGGTGCAAAAGCTTTGGGGGAAGAAACTGTTAAATCAATATTGGATGTTTTTATTAAAACCGAGTTTGCTGGGGAAAGACATCAAAAAAGATTGGATAAAATAAGCATGATTGAAGAAAAACATAGTAAGAAAGTTTTTTAATCCATACACTATCACCATTTTAAGAACCTGAATTGCAAATAAACATAACTCAAGTAGAATCGAATATTCAGATAGGGAAAAATACCTACTTAATTAAAGTATATGCTCCGGTATTAGCTTCAGAAATCAAACCGGGACAATTTTGCAACATAAAAGTATCCGACACAAGTTACCCGCTGCTGCGCCGTCCTTTCAGCATATGCGATGTTGAGGGGGATTTTATCTTTTTTATGTTTGATGTTCACGGTGAAGGGACGAAAATTCTGGCAGAGAAAAAGAAAGGGGATAAGCTTGATATATTAGGTCCACTCGGGAACGGATTTACATTGGATGGCGATTTTCAAATTGCTGTTATAGTAGCCGGCGGAATAGGCGTAGCTCCTTTTCCTTATTTTATCCGTTTATTAAAAAATAAAAAAAATGTGATTTCCTATTTAGGCGGGAAATCGAAAGATAACGTGATTACATATGGTATTGGTAGTACAATTATATCTACCGATGACGGTTCCGAAGGTTATAAAGGTACGGTAATCGATTTATTGGAAAATGAAAAAGAAAAATTCGCAGTTGGTAGAATTAAAATATTCGGGTGCGGGCCCAACCCGATGCTTAGATCTTTGAGAGAGTTTTGTATAATAAACAACTTAGAATGCGAGGTTTCCACTGAAGCTGCTATGGCTTGCGGATTTGGGATTTGCCAAGGATGCCCGGTAAGTTCATCCGAAAAGGATAAGTATCATTTGGTTTGTAAGGATGGCCCCGTTTTCAATATCAAGGATATTGAGTTATGAGTAAAGTTGATTTAAGCGTCTCAATTGGTAAATTGAAACTGAAGAACCCGGTACTGCTTGCATCGGGTACTGTAGGTTACGGGAATGAGATATCAAACTTTACTGATTTAAGTAAGATAGGCGCAATTGTTACAAAATCGATATCATTAAACCCGAGAAAGGGGAATCCTCCCCAACGCATTGTTGAAACTCCATCAGGAATGCTTAACGCGATCGGGTTGGCAAATGTTGGTTTGGATGTTTTTATTAAAGAGAAAATCCCCTTTCTTGAAGAAGTCAACTCTTCTGTTATTTGTAATATTGCAGCCAGTTCAATTGAAGAATATGTTCAGTGCACGCAAGCATTGAATGATAGGGATGTTATTAAAGCATTTGAAATTAATGTCTCTTGCCCAAATGTAAAAGAAGGGGGACTGATATTTGGTAATGATTTGAAAGCTGTTGGTAAAATTACGAAAAAAGTAAGAGCTGCAACCGATAAGCCGGTAATTATTAAACTTTCTCCAAACACTGCATCTATTTCAGATTTTGCCAAGGTTGTTAAAGACGAAGGAGGAGACGCAGTCTCGGCTATTAATACTTTGGTTGGAACTGCTTTCGATATTTATTCAAGAAAACCTAAAATTAAAAATGTAACAGGTGGACTCTCAGGCCCCGCGATTAAACCTGTTGCACTTGCTAAAGTGTTGGAGATAAGCCGTACTGTTGATATACCTATAATCGGTATAGGTGGAATTATGAATTGGAAAGATGCCGTTGAATTCTTAATTGCCGGTGCAAGCGCTTTCCAAATAGGAACGGTTAATTTCATTAATCCGAATGCCGGCTTGGAAATATTGGAAGGATTGGAAAATTACTGTAAAGAAATGTCAATTTATAATTTATCAGAATTAACGGCTTCATACAAGATATAGAATGAATATTCAGCAGGCTCTCGATAAACTCTTTTCGCTCCATCAATTCGGTATTAAACTCGGTTTAAACAAAACAATCGATTTGTTGAACAGAATCGGGAATCCGCAAAATAAATTAAAAGCAATTCACGTTGCCGGCTCAAACGGGAAGGGGAGCACCTCGTCTTTCATTGCAAGCATTTTGATGGAAGCAGGTTTTAGGGTTGGGCTCTATACTTCTCCCCACTTGGTTAAGTTCAATGAAAGAATTCGTGTAAACGGTATTGAAATTCCGGATGGATATGTTGCCGTTTTTATGACGGAACTGGAAACTTACATTGAAAAAAATGAGCCTACATTTTTTGAGCTGACAACCGCAATGGCGTTCAAATATTTTTCGGAATCTGATTTGGACTTTGCAGTTATTGAAACAGGGCTGGGGGGAAGATTAGATTCTACTAATACAATTATTCCAATGGCCAGTGTAATTACGAATATTGGTTTGGAACATACGAATGTACTTGGAATGAACATTCCCGATATTGCTTACGAAAAATCATGTATTATAAAAAAAAATCGGCCTGTGTTTATTGGTAATGTTTTAAAAGATGCCGAAGATGTAATTATTAAAAAAGCCGGGGAAATGGAAAGTGACTTTCATTTTTTAACGGAACAGATTACTGAATATTCTGATTATCTCAGACTTCATCTCGCAAAATATGATTTTAATATTTACTCAACTCCTCTTAGAGGAAGGTATCAATTGTTTAATGCCGCTCTTGCCGTAAGTGTAGTAGATAATTTATTCTTATTTGAAGACTCTTCATTTTACAGGAAGGGAATTGCGAATGTAAAAGTAAACTCATGTATTCAGGGGCGATATGAAATCATAAATAATAATCCAACAGTAATTTATGATGCAGCACATAACTATGAAGGTTTAGAGGTATTCTTAGAAGAGTTTAAAAAGGAGATAAATAATTATGATGTTAAGACTGTAATTTTCGGGTGCATGAAGGATAAAAACTATAATGCAATGCTAAAGTTACTGGATAAATATTTCGATGATATATATGTAACGACGATCGAATACGAACGTGCAATGAAAATAGGGGAGTTAGTAGAAGCAGCTGAAGTTTTAGGGATTAAAGCTTTACCGCTAGACAAACCGGCAGAATTGATAAATAATTTCATTGCAATCGAAAATAATACTTGTTTGGTTGTATTGGGGAGTATATATTTACTAGGCGATATTAAGGAAAAGATGGAGAAATTAAAAAGGACTTGACATTTTAATGTAATAAGACTAACTTTTCGATGTACCTCGTGTTCCAATCGTTTTAATTCATAAGTACCAAATTCATTGAGATAAAAGATCCCCAAGCAAATCTTGAACTAATTAAACCACATAATATTTTGTACATAATCATAATAGGACGATATAATCATGCCGATGGATATTTCAGAACTCCAATCAAAAAAGATTGTTGATCTTTATCAAATAGCCAAAGACTTTAAGCTTACCGGCTATTCCGACTTGCGTAAACAGGAATTGATATTTAAAATTTTAGAAGCTCAAACCCAAAAAGATGGATTAACATTTTCGCGAGGAGTACTGGAAGTACTTACAGATGGGTACGGTTTTCTTCGATCTTCCGATTATAACTATCTCCCCTCGCCGGATGATATCTATGTTTCTCCTTCTCAGATTAAAAGATTCAGTTTGAGAACAGGAGACTTTGTAAACGGGCAGGTTCGGCCTCCTAAAGAGGGAGAACGTTTCTTCGCGTTACTTAGAGTGGAGGCGGTTAATGGTAAAGATCCCGAAGCAATTAGGGAGAGAACTTTATTCGATAACTTAACGCCTCTTTATCCGACAAAAAGAATTAAGCTGGAATCAGCTCCCGGAGAACATGCAATGAGAATTGTTGATCTTCTTGCCCCTATCGGTAAAGGGCAAAGAGGGCTTATTGTTTCACCACCCAAAAGCGGTAAAACAATTCTTCTTCAGAAGATGGCAAATTCCATAGCGCGCAATCATCCCGAAGTTAAAATAATCATGTTGTTGATCGACGAACGCCCTGAAGAAGTAACTGATATGCAAAGATCCGTTCAGGCAGAAGTGATAAGCTCAACTTTTGATGAACCGGCCGATAGACATGTTCAAGTTGCAAATATGGTTATTGAAAAAGCCAAGAGAATGGTTGAAGCCGGTGATCATGTATGTATTTTACTCGATAGTATTACTCGTCTCGCAAGAGCACATAACACAGTAACCCCGCATAGCGGACGTATATTATCGGGGGGTGTTGATGCAACCGCACTTCACAAACCAAAAAAATTCTTCGGCTCAGCTCGTAATATTGAAGAAGGGGGGAGCCTTACTATTATTGCTTCAGCATTAATTGATACAGGCAGCAGGATGGACGAAGTAATATTTGAGGAATTCAAAGGCACTGGTAACATGGAAATTGTGTTGAATAGAGACCTCGCGGATCGCAGAATTTACCCTGCTATTGATGTTAATAAATCAAGTACCAGAAAAGAAGAATTGCTATTGACCGACGAAGAATTGAATAAAGTCTGGATACTTCGTAAAATATTGAGCGATTTTGACTCTATTGAAGCAATGGACTTCTTACTCGATAAGATGAAAGGTACAAGGAATAATAAAGAATTTATGATGAGCATGAACAGCTAGTTTTAAATCTGGTTTTATACTTTTATTTAACTATGGAATATTTTTACTATACTCGTATATGAAAAAATTACTCGTTCTATTTTTATCATTTCTTGTATCTATTGCATACGCACAGAAACCAAGTTATCCTCAGATGGAAAATCCGTTGCAAGGAAGATCTTCAATAATGTTATGGGAAACTCATGTTCTTCCAAATGATACGCTGATTGATTGTTATCTTACTTATAAGATAGCTCTTAAGAATTTGGTTTTTATACGGGACGGGAATATTTATAAAGGGGGATACTCTCTTTATCTTGATGTTAAACAGAATGGTGTAGTAATTTCACGCGGGAATTCCGAACAAGACATTGAGGTTGGTAATTATGAAAATACTAACTCTTCCGATGACTTTTTGGAAGGGATTATAAAAATTACTCTGCGGAAAGGGGACTACACTTTTTCTCCTTCACTCAATATTTTTAATACGGATAATACAATTATTCTAGAACCGTTTACATTTATCTGCGAACGGGAATTCAGCAATAATATAATAAGGCCTCTTGTAGTCACAGATGCAAAGACCGAATGTTCTAACGCGGATTCTTATTTCCTTGTTAACAATCAAAATTATATCCCGTTTTCTCCGAAGAAATACCATCTCATCCTCCCGGTTAATGATGAGGATACGGATGAATTGCAAGTTACCGTTAAGCAAGGGGAGAATACGCATGAGTATAGTTTAATAAAAAATGGAAACAGGTTAAATGCTTCTTACCGTGTGTGCGATAATGCTATTGTGTTTTATTTAAAAGAAGAAATCGGGAGCCTAAGTTTGTTCATATTACCGGATGTGAATCTTAAATTGGAAGAAGGTATTGCGGAATTAAAGGTCGGTTATGGGAATAATAAACAAACCACATTTACTTATAATGTTGTTTGGCTTGACAAACCGGTCTCTTTGCAAGATGTTGAATACGCCACCAAACTTTTAAGAAATATTGTAAGCGAAGAGGTTGTTGATTCAATATTGGATAAATCTTCAAATGAAATGTACGGCGTTCTATGGGATTTCTGGAAAAATAAAGATCCAAATAAATCAACATCATTTAACGAACTTATGGCGGAATTTTATAACAGGGCCGATTATGCTAATACTCATTTTTCAACTGTAGATAAATTAGGAACTGCATTAGACAGGGGTAAAATTTATATTAAACTTGGTCCCCCTTCGGATATCGAAAGGTTATATTATGATAAAGGGGATGTTGTAGAAATATGGCGTTATGATAATATCAAAAAAGATTTTTATTTTAGTGATAAATCAGGTTTAGGGAATTTTACATTAATGAATTGAAAATGAAGAAATTTGCTTTTACATGCGGAGATATAAACGGTATTGGACCCGAAATATCTATAAAAGCTTTCAACAAACTTTACTCTCCATCAAAGAATAAATTCTTTTTATATATTCCTGCAAATATTTTTGAATATGCTGTTAAACAGATAAAGCCGTTATTCAAATATGAAATTGTACGGCAATTGTCCGAAGAAAACCTAATCAGCAAACGAATAACTATTGTAGATATTGGTAATGCTAATCGTGCGATTGGAAAACCATCAAAAATTTCGGGAGATACAAGTTTTAAGTCGGTAAGGATGGCTTTTGAAAGTGTTATAAGAGGCAACGCCGACGCTCTTATCACCTCACCGATATCTAAAGAGGCACTATCGAAAGCAGGAATTAAATTCCCGGGGCATACCGAAATGTTGGCTCAATGGAGCCGTGTAAAAAAACCTGTGATGATGTTTTATTCGGATAAAATGATCTGCTCCCTTGTCACAATCCATGAACCTGTGAAATATTTACCGGAACTGATTAATAAGCGTAATGTATATTTGACAATTAAGATTACACTGGAAACATTGACTAACGATTTTAGAATTCCGAAACCTAAAATTGCTGTTCTAGGGTTGAATCCGCATGCAGGCGAAAAGGGGCGTATCGGTATGGAAGAAACTATAATTATAAAACCCGTTATCGACAGTTTTAAAAACAAATTGATTGAAGGACCATTTGTACCCGATGCTTTTTTTGGAAATAAATTATATAAAAATTACAATGCGGTTATTGGAATGTACCATGACCAGGTTTTAATACCTTTCAAAATGTTGTCTTTCAGCAAAGGGGTGAATTATACCGCGGGATTAAATATAATTAGAACCTCTCCCGATCATGGGACGGCTTTCGATATTGCATGGAAAAATAGAGCTAATCCATGTAGTCTTATTGAAGCATTTAAATTAGCCTCTAAAATAGTAGATAAGAGAAAAATAATTTAATGGCCCGGCAATATTCTCATTTAGCTAAAATCTATTCCCATCTTATGAAGCTTATAAACTATAAGGATTGGGCTAAATACATTTCTGTTCTTTACGATATTCTTGAAATTAATGATCCGGGTATTCTTGAACTTGCATGCGGACAATGCGCGGTAACCAAGCACCTTCAAAAAAAATTCCCGGATATTATTTCAACGGATATATCAATATATATGCTGAATGAATGTGACGCACCGGGAATTAAACGTGTATGTTGTGATATGGTGAATTTACCTTTTAAGGAAAAATTCGGTTTTGTCTTTTCCACTTTCGATAGTATAAACTATTTGCTTACAGAAGAAGAATTGAAAAAATTATTTACATCCGTGAGCAGTATATTAAATGATGAAGGATATTTTACATTCGATGTGAGCCTGGAACGCAACAGCATTAAATATCAAAAATTGTTGAACCGTTCGGGAAAGTATAACGGTATTAAATATGTTCAAAAGAGCAATTACAATAAGGAAGAGAGGATTCATTATAATACTTTTAAGTTCACTTATGAAAACGGTGAGATATACGAAGAGACACATGCACAAAAAATCTATGAATTTGAAGATTATTTTAGAATATTAGAGGAAACGGATTTTAATGTCTTTGCATGTTTCGATTCATTCAGCTTTGATGATGCAGACAAGAAGACCGAGCGTGCACAGTTTGTATTAAAGAAAAGAGAGTAGTGTATGTTAACTTTTACAAATGTCGAATTTAGTTATCCCAATCAACCCGTATTTACCGATTTGAATTTTCATGTTGACCCTGGGGAGTTTACATTCCTAATCGGGAAGAGCGGATCGGGAAAAACTACATTGCTGGAAATGGTTTATATGAACGTATTTCCTCAAAGCGGTTTAGTGCAGGTGAGTGATTATTCATCCGATATAATAAAAAAAAATGACTTACCCGAATTAAGGAAGAGGATCGGGATAATCTTCCAGGATTTCAAATTACTTGAAGATAGAAATGTTTATGATAATCTTGCATTTGTGCTCCAGGTAACAGGTACGCCGAGAAGATTGATGAAAAGGAAAATTTTTCATGCATTATCGGACGTGGGTCTTTCACACAAACAAAAAAATATGCCCCAGGAATTATCGGGGGGTGAAAAACAAAGAATAGCAATAGCACGAGCAATTATAAATGACCCTATGCTTATTTTGGCAGATGAACCGACTGGAAATCTTGATCCTGAAACTGCCGAAGAGATTTTATCAATTCTCAAAAAGATAAACGCGAGAGGCACTTCGGTACTTTTTGCAACTCATAATTATGATCTTGTCAAGAAGTTCGAGACAAAAATTATAAAATTGGTAGACGGTAAAGCCGTTAAAGTAATTATTAAGAAAAAGAAAAATCAATAATTACTTAATATGTTCTAGGATATTCCTAGTAACTGCTTCTATTTTTTGAGTGCCGTCTATATGTACGGTTATAGCTTTCTCTTTATAATAATCCAAAACAGGAGCGGTTGATTCCTCGTAGACTTTCAGCCTGTTGGCAATTACTTCTTCTTCGTCGTCTCTTCTTTTTATCAGACTATTTTCGGCATTGCATACGGGGCAGTCTCCTTTATATTCAAAATCCATCAGGTTGACAATACTATTACAAACATTGCACTGACGCCGGTTTGAAAGGCGTTTAATAATAATATCATCTGCGGCGTCAAGTTTCAATAAGTAAAGAGGCCCGGCGTTTAGTTCAATAAATATTCTATCCAATAATTCAGCTTGGATAATTGTCCTAGGGATTCCGTCCAGTATGAATCCCATTTCACTATCAGGATTATTTAACCTATCCTTTATAATTCCTGCGATTATTTCATCCGGTACAAGTTCACCTTGATCCATAAAAGATTTTGCTTTTAACCCGAACTCAGTTTTATTTTCTACGGCGCTTCTAAGCATATCTCCCGTAGAAATGTGTGGAATACCCAGTTTGGATGACAATATTTTTGCTTGTGTTCCTTTGCCAACTCCGGGGGCGCCAAAAATCAGTATTCGCATCTTGTTCCTCAATTGGGATGAATGTTATTAAGTAGTTGTTGCAAATTAAATATTAAAAAATAAAATATCCACGTGGAATTCATGATTGTAAAGTAAATCACTTCGGGGCTGTCACCCTTTAGGAGATTTATCTTTACGTATATTCTTAAAGAAATTATTCAACATGGTTTTGCTTTCATCTGCGTAAATTCCGGAATATACATTTATCTTATGATTATACTTATTTCTTTCAATAAGATTGAGCAGCGATCCCGCAGCGCCGAACTTCGGTTCATAAACACTGAAGTATAGATTGCGAACCCGTGAAAGAAGAATAGCGCCGCTGCACATAATACAGGGTTCTGCTGTAACGTAAAGATCACATTCATCAAGAATTTTTGAATTAAGATGATTAGCCGCCGCGGTGATTGCCAGCATTTCGGCATGCGCGGTGGGGTCCTTCAATAGCTCGGTTTGATTATAACCTTTGCCGATGATCCTACCATTGTGAACTACAACAGCCCCTATAGGAACCTCATTAATATCAAGCGCCTTTTCCGCTTCCTGCAGCGCAGCATACATAAACTTATATACATATTCGGGGAAGAGCAAAGTTGATTTCCAAATTTCTATTATTCAAATATTAATTCGGTTGTCTAATAATCAACCGGTAAAAATATCTGTAAATTTAGGGTATAATATTTTTAGATGAAAGTTATTGTGAGCAACGATTTTATTTATGATGAATTTATTAACATTTGGAAAACAGATTTGAATAAGAATTATTTAGTTCTTTATTTTATCTTACAAAACTACTACATTAATTAAGAATTATTAACAATTGTTTAATACCGAACGATGTCTAAAACACAGAATAATCCAATACTTAACTCTCCTTATGACGAACCAAGATACCACTACGCTACTGATGAAAATGGTAATTTGAATTATGAAGATATAAGAAAAGGTAGAAGAATTTTTACACCGGATATAACCGTAATGCCTACGAAGCAAGATCAAAAAAGTTTTCTGGAAGTAAATGATTTTCGTGAACAGTATGAAACGTTATTGGTAAATCAATTTCGTAAAGAAATCGCTCAATGGAGAAATGAAGGATATCCACACACTACACGTGTTACTAATGAACTACTAACTTTTTGGTTTCTTAATAATGAGAGACATTCAGTACAAAAATTATTTTTTGCACAACAAGAAGCTATAGAAACAGCAATATGGATTAATGAGGTTGCCAATAAATCGAATCACGGTCAGCACTTATTAAAACTAATAGGTGAAGCACAAAAACTTAACGGTAAAAAGAATTCCAAACTTCCACGCATTGCTTTTAAAATGGCAACAGGAAGCGGTAAAACAGTTGTGATGGCGGCTCTTATACTTTATCATTTCTTTAACCGCATGGAATATCGAAGTGATACCAGGTATGCTGATAATTTTTTAATTATTGCTCCTGGAATTACTATTAAAGACAGGCTTAGTGTTTTGTATGTAGACACAATAAATATTGGTATTCAAAAAACAACGGATTATTACCACCAAAGAGGATTAGTACCTCATAAATGGGAAGATAAATTAAAAGGACTAAATGCACGCATAACCATTACAAATTATCATGCATTTGAACAAAGAACATTGCAGGGAAATAAACGTAGTCCGTTCGATGGAAAAATTAATTCCGACGGTGAAAGATATATTGAAAAGGAAAATTATCAATTAGTACTCAAGCGTGCATTGAGCAAATTAAAACCAAATACAAGATTATTAGTTATTAATGACGAAGCCCATCATTGTTATTTACCTAAAGAAAAGGGGAAAGTAACCGAGGGAGAGAATACAAAAGAAGAAAATGCGCGCGCTTCCGTTTGGTTTAACGGGTTAATGGAAATTTCGAAGAGATTCAAAGTAAATACAGTCTATGATTTAAGCGCTACCCCATATTACCTTACCGGATCGGGTTATTTACCTTATAGTCTATTCCCTTGGGTAGTATCGGATTTCGGTTTGATCGAGGCAATCGAATCAGGATTAGTTAAAATTCCGTTTCTTCCCGAAAAGGATAATACACAAAGTTTGGAGCTGCCTATTTTGAGGAACCTATACGAACATGTAAAAAACGAGCTGCCGCGAAAAGGACAGAAACGGATTAAGTCTGATGCAAAAAAAGAAGGGGAAAAGATAAAAGAAGAACCGCCGGTAATCCCACCGATAATTAAATCTGCTTTGGATCAATTTTATAATCATTACAAAGATACTTTTGAAGGAAAACATAAAGCCGAATACAGAATTGAAGATACACCCCCTGTTTTCATCGTTGTATGTAACAATACATCGGTTTCTAAAGAGGTATACAAATATATCGCAGGATATGAGGTTGGCAACGGTGAAGATTCTGCCGATGTTGTGACTGGGCGTTATGAACTTCTCTCGAATTATGATTATGCTACAAAAACTCCACTTAGAAGACCACCTACATTATTGATTGACAGCGATGCTTTGGAAAATTCGGATCAGATTAACGATGATTTCAAAAAGGTATTTAAGTCGGAGATTGAAAATTTTAAAAAAGAATACAGAATCAAACATCCGGGGAAATCTGTTGAGTATATAACCGAGGCTGATATTCTGCGCGAAGTTGTTAACACTGTAGGAAAACCTAATTCACTTGGTTCACATATACGATGTGTTGTTTCTGTCTCGATGCTTACCGAGGGATGGGATGCAAACACAGTTACTCATATTATGGGTATAAGAGCATTTGGTTCTCAACTACTTTGCGAGCAAGTAGCAGGTAGAGCTTTACGGCGGCAAAACTATTTCCTTGATAAAACGGGCAAGTTCCCCCCTGAATATGCTCATATTATCGGCGTACCATTCAAAATGTTTAAAGGTGGTGAAACGTCCCCCCCACCTCCGGTTGATTACAAAACGATTCAAGCTTTGCCCGAACGTCAAAAGAAATATGGTATCACTTTTCCCAATATTATCGGTTACCGTGTTGAATCTGAGAGCGATTTTGTAAAAGCCGATTTTTCAAAATTGGAAAATTTTGAAATTGACTGTTCTAAATTCCCGGTTGAAGCTGAAATGGAAAATGCATTCTCACCCGATAAGCATAAGATAAAAGTAAAATCTGTTAAAGAAATGAGAGACCAGGAATTGATCTATTTCATTACCAAAGAACTCATTTCATTTTACTTTAAAGATGACGACGGGAAACCCTTTGTTAACAAATTCAATATGATCAAAAATGTTGTTGAAGAATGGTATCATTCCAAAGTTTTACTTATAGGTTATTCGGATCAGGATTTTAAGAGACTTCTCTATTTCTTTAATCCAAGGGAAATATGCAACCATATCTATCGCGGAATTTGTGCAGAAAGAAGAGAAAGAGAAATTATTAAACCCATTTTTAATCATTACAATCGCTTTGGCAGTACAAAATATGTGCATGGGCATACTTCAAAAGAGGTTTATCCTACTAAGAAAAGTCATGTTAATTATGTTGTTGCAGATACGAAAAGCTGGGAACAGATAGCCGCTAAAACCCTTGAGGAATTAGACGAAGTAAAAAGTTATGTGAAGAATGCTTTCCTCGGTTTTACTATTCCTTACATTTCGGGAGATAAAGACAAACCTTATTATCCTGATTTTATTGCCGTTTGCAAAAATAAAAGTGGTAAGAAAATAAACCTGATTATTGAAATTACCGGTATGAATCAAGATAAAGCCGAGAAAAAATGGTTTGTTGAAAATAGATGGATTCCGGCTGTTAACGGGGTAAAAGAAAAATACGGTTATAACGAATGGGCTTTTATCGAAATCGCAAATGATATTAGGGATATAAAAAAACAGTTGATCGATAAGATCAATAATCTGTTAGTTTAATTCTTGAAGTCGCAATTTGCGACCTCAAGATTCAAAATGATATGAATGAAGTAATTATCACAGACGAAAGAATATTCAAATCAATCTTTTTGATTAGAGATCAGAAAGTTATGATCGACAGCGATTTAGCCGAACTGTACGGAGTTAGTACTAAAGTTCTTAATCAGGCAGTTAAAAGGAATATTGACCGTTTTCCTGAAGATTTCATGTTTCAGCTCTCAAAGGATGAATGGGAGAATTTGAAGTCACAATTTGTGACTTCAAACGGCGAAAATTTGAAATCACAATCTGTGACATCAAGGCGCGGTGGCAGGAGAACGCCACCCTACATGTTCACTGAGCAGGGAGTTGCAATGCTTTCTTCCGTTTTGAATAGCGAAAGAGCAATTAAAGTAAATATTACAATTATGCGCGTTTTTGTTAAAATTAGGCAATTTGCAGCTAATTACAGCGATCTGCTGCAAAAGATTGATGAACTCCAAAAATCTGATTCCGATCAGAATAAACATATTGCAAATATTTACAGAATTATTGAAGAACTAGTTAAACCCAAATTAGAAAATAAAAATCCGATTGGCTTTACATTAAACAAAGAATAATTATGGCTAAAAAACAGATCAATTCTATTGCGCACAATAGTAAAAGAGTTCACATACCTTCAAAGGAAGAAGCAGGCATTGAAGATGCTAATCCGAAAGTGAAGAGTAAAAAGAATGCAAAATTCCCTAAAAATCCCGTTGTTCACCGTGGGCAAGATCCCGAACTTTTTTGGTTGAATAAATACGGCAGCGACGATCTTGATGATTTCTTAAATATCGATATCCGATCACTTTACCGACACGAGCATATTTCTCCCGAAGTGATCATTAAAAATCTTTATCGATACGTTGAGCAGGATAAAGACCAGGATAATCTTTTCGGTAATGTAAACGAGATTTTCGGCAACGCTCTTGAAATGGATGAGATTGATAAAGTTAGCGAATATTACAAACACCAGGACGGATGGCTCAATAGATTAATTCAAGGCGACAGCCTGCTTGTTATGACAAGCTTACTTGAACGTGAGGGGATGGCAGGCCAAGTTCAAACAATTTACATTGACCCCCCTTACGGCATTAAGTACGGCAGCAACTGGCAGATGAAACTGAACAACCGTGATGTTAAAGACGGCAAAGACGAACACCTCTCCGGCGAACCCGAAATGATTAAAGCTTACCGGGACACATGGGAACTTGGAATACATTCTTACCTTAGCTATCTGAGAGATAGACTCCTTGTCGCAAAAGAACTATTAACAGAAAGCGGTTCATGCTTCGTTCAGATTTCCGATGAAAATGTTCATCTTGTGCGTAATCTTATGGATGAGGTGTTTGGGAGTGAGAATTTTGTAAGTTTAATAACAGTAAAAAAAACTGGGGGGATGGGGCAACAATTCTTAGATAATATTAGTGATTATTTAATATGGTACTCTAAAGATATCTCAGTGTTGAAATATAGACCAATATTTATTGAAAAAGAGCTTAGCTCTGGCGCTGGAGATAGATATAACCAAGTAGAATTAACTGATGGTGCTGTAAGACCAATTAAATTAGAAGAGAAACTAAAACCTCAATTATTACCAAAAGGGTCAAAGGTATTTTTGGGATCTCCACTAACTTCCCAGACACCAAGTGAATCAACAACTTTTGAATTTGAGCTTAATGGTAAAAAGTATACTCCATCCAAAGGTGGATGGAAAACAAATTATTCAGGGATGATGAATTTAATTAAAACAAATAGAATATTTTCAACGAAAGGATTTGTTAACTATAAGATGTATTTTGATGATTTCCCATTTCAACCTGTCAATAACTTATGGGCTGACACAATGGGTACAGCAGAACAAGAAAAACGTTATGTTGTACAAACAGCACTCAAAGTGATTCAAAGATGCATCCTCATGACAACTGATCCAGGTGATTTAGTATTAGACCCAACCTCCGGCAGCGGCACAACAGCTTTTGTAGCCGAACAATGGGGGAGGCGCTGGATAACAATAGACACAAGCCGCATAGCATTGAACATTGCAAAAACCCGTTTAATGACTGCTGTTTTTCCCTACTACAATTTATACGACGAAGAAAACAGCGATGTACGCCAGGGCTTTATTTACAAAACAGTTCCACACATCACGCTAAAGTCATTAGCGAACGACGAACCGCCGGAAGAGGAAACATTATACGATCAACCAACCGAAGACAAAAAGAAACTCCGCGTAAGCGGTCCCTTTACGGTAGAAACATTGCAGAATTATGAACCTTTGCCGCCGGATGAATTGGATAAAGTATTCCCTGAAAATGAAGAACCGGAAAAATTTGAAGAGATAGTTTTCGAGCATCTTCTGGGCGCGGGAATAAAAAACGGAATAAAGAACGAACACGCAAAATTTATAAGAGTGCAGAGATTAAGCAGCGGTTACCTGCACGCGGAAGGTTTCTATAAAACAGACGCCGGGGAAAGGAAAGCATATATTCATATTGGACCTAAATTCGGCACGGTTAGCAAAAAAGCAGTTAATGAAGCCGTAAAAGAATGCCGCAACCGGGGAGATGCCGATTGGCTGATAATACTCGGCTTCGCATTTGAAAGCAGTATATCAAATGAGAGCGTTACAACCAGTATGGGGAGTTTTGAAGTTACCCGTACACGCATGCATGATGATTTAATGCAGGACGGTTTATTGAAACGAGATAAAAAGGCGGCTTCTTTCGTAACAATAGGGGAGCCGGATATAAAAATTCATAAAGATAAAAAAGATGCTGTTGTTGAGATACTCGGTTTGGATATTTACGATCCTGTTAAAGATATTGTTAATGCACGCAGTGCATCCGATATTGCTTATTGGATTCTTGATGATGATTACGATGGAAATAACTTCGTTGTAAAACAAGTCTTTTTCTGCGGCGGCAATCAAGATGAATTTATTAAATGGCAGAGAGGGCTGGATAATTTGGCCAAAGCCTCAACAAAAAAGAAAGCGGAAGCTACATTAAAAATTGAGATTGATGAGGAAGCTTTCGATAGATTATATGGTTTTAAATCTCACCCAATCGAAATTAAAAAGAAAGGTCAAAAAGTCGCTGTAAGAGTAATAAGTCAATTTGGAGAGGAGAGCACGAAAATATTAACATTATAAAAAATATCTATATCTAATAGTTAAGCAACTTAAAACACAATTATCCGCAGTAAATATTCTGTTCATGTTTTAAGATCCGGGTCTTGCAAATTAAAACTTGGAGGTATGAAATGCCGAAACATGGAAGAATTGCATTTATAACCACACCGAAATTTAGAGAAAAATCTCCCCGTCAAGTAATTAAATTTGTTCATGAAAACATGCATTGGCTTTGTGAAAATTTTGAAGTTATTACAACAGGGGGAACTTACAAATTTATTCGTTCGGAAATAATTGAAAAATCGTTTGATGAAATTAGCGACTCTAAAGTTATTAGTCATGGCAAAATAATTGGGAAAAAGAATGACTATATACTCTGGCAAAACGATCTTTTAGGAGATATCCAAGGAGTAAACGAAAACATTCGGGGTATGATAGAGATTACCCATCAACTTGTGGAAGGTAGAATTGATGCCGTAATCCATTTAATGGACTTGGAAGACATAATCGGGAAACCTGATAGTATGGTTCTACGAAGACAAGCAAATGTGCATAATGTAACTATAAGTTGTGATATTTCGACTGCAAAAACTGCAATTAAAAGTTGGAAGAATCTTATTAGAAAATCAGGCCAGGTTTTCGTTACAAGTGAGAAAAAGATAATTTCACCTTTGGAGGGATTATCTAAAAACAAAAAGGCGCTTGCACTTATTGCACATAATAATAAGAAATTAGACCTTTGTTGTTTTTTCGTTGAGCATAAAAAGCAAATATTCAAAAGTTTCGATACAATACTTGCAACAGGAACAACAGGTTATTGGATTAAAAAATTTGCTAAAGCATCAGGTATTAGTGATGATAACCTATCAAAAATAAAGTGTTGTTTATCGGGGCCAAAAGGGGGAGATGTTCAGATTGCTTCTGCTGTAATTAAAAAGTTCTGCCGTAAAGTTATATTCTTCCAAGACCCGTTTACAAGTCATCCTCATGAAACGGATATACGATTATTCGAGCAATCTGTTTTGTTATTTAAACAAGCGCTATTATCGGAAGGAATTGAGATAGAATTAGCAACTAATGAGGAGAGTGCAAAAATAATAATATATTAATTCCACAGGCAGTTTGGCAGTTAATAGTAAACTTAATAGACTTCTGAAAAATTAATAAATATTTCTTTGCGATCCTGATTTTACTTGTATTTAAAATTGTTTATCGGGATCGTAATGACACTATCCTTCAATTTTTCAGAAGTTTCCTTAACTTAATTCATTTTATTTTTCCAATTCATATGCATCATGCTTAATCTAAATGCCGAATAATTTATACCTAATTGCAAATTGAAATTATCCCCGCAAATTGTTAATCTATATCATTATTTGTATTATTTGTTGCAAATATGATAATCATAAAAAGAAGATTGTAAAATGAAAAAGAGATTACTAATAAGCGTAATAGTCCAGTTATTTCTCTTATCGAATTGTGATGCACAACCGGAATTACGGAACAGGGCGCCGTATGCATCGGGTAAATTTTATCCTTCCGATGCCGGTGAGTTGAGATTATTATTAACCGAATGCTTCGAGAAAGCAAAAGCCAAACAAACAGGCGGAGATGTTTTAGCGATTATCTCTCCGCATGCAGGTTATATCTATTCCGGTGTTGTTGCCGCTTCGGCGTTCAACCAAATCGACTATGAGAAAAATTATAAGAACATTTTTATTCTTGGTATAAGTCACGGCGTTCCGCTTAAAGGCGCTTCAATTTATAGTAAAGGGAATTATTTAACGCCTCTTGGTGAAGTTAAGGTAAATATTGAATTAGCCGGTGCACTTATCGAAAAATATGATGTCTTCTCATTCAAGAATGAAGCTCACATCAATGAACACAGCGTGGAAGTACAACTCCCGTTTCTTCAATACAAAATGAAAAGTGATTTCATGATTGTACCCATCGTTGCCGGCGCTTCCGATCTTAACACATGCCAGCAGATATCCGACGCATTGCAGCCATATTTTAATGAAGATAATTTATTCATCATCAGTTCCGACTTTTCGCACTATCCCTCTTATTCAGACGCCAATATAGTTGACGGTGAAACTGCCGAGGCAATTAAATCAAACTCGGTCGAAGAGCTTTTAAGGATTGTAACCGGTAATGAAAGAAAAGGGATAAAAAATTTAGCAACAAGTATGTGCGGTTGGCCTGCTGTGTTTTCTCTGCTTTTCATGGCTCAGCATTACCCGGCATTGCAAGTTGATCATGTTCAGTACTTAAACTCCGGTGATGTTCCTTTCGGTGATAAAACCAGGGTGGTTGGTTATCATGCGTTTGTTTACTCGTTAAATAAAACTGAAGCTAACCATTCAAAGACTTTCGAACTCGATATTAATGAGAAACTTGAACTGCTCAAGATAGCGAGAGATACAATTGAAAGATACATTGCAGGTAAAAGTTTACCTAATATTGATGCTGAAAAATTAACTCCCCCGTTATTGTCGAAATGCGGCGCTTTTGTTACGCTTCATAAGCATAGGCAGTTAAGGGGATGTATCGGCAGGTTCATATCGGACGAGCCCTTATACAAAGTAGTTCAGCAAATGGCCGTAGCAAGCGCAACGGAAGATTACCGTTTCCCGCGTGTAAGTGAAAATGAAATCGACCTTTTAGAGATTGAAATATCGGTGCTCTCTCCGTTGAAAAAAATTGAATCAATTGATGAATTTGAATTGGGGAAACACGGGATATATATAATCAAAGGGAACAGAACCGGGACTTTTTTACCACAGGTGGCTGCCGAGACAAATTGGACGAAGGAAGAATTTATAGGGCATTGTGCAAGAGATAAAGCCGGTATCGGGTGGGAAGGGTGGCGCGATGCCGATTTATACATCTATGAAGCCGATGTTTTCAGTGAAAAAGATGTTGGACTGAAATAGTGCTATAGTGAAAAAAGAAAATTCAACAAACAAATACAATTTTTACCGTGAGACGCCTTATACGGAATTAAAACCGGGGGGCTCATTTATCATTTCATTTTTACCTGCTATAGTTTTAGGATTTTCTACCTTAGTTGTTCAAATTATTTTAATGCGCATATTCCTCTCGGTTTTTTACGGTAATGAATTGGTAATTGGAATTATTCTTTCCAATTGGATGATTCTTACAGGTGCAGGCGCTTACATGGGGCGGTTATCCAATAGGATCGGGAATAAATTTAACTTCACAATTTGGGGCATTGCCGCAATAGGGATACTTCCTTTTATAACCGCATTTTTAATAAGTTACTTGAAGAATATCATATACCCTGTGGGGAGTATGGTAAGCATAATCCAGATTTACTATAATTCATTTTTTCTACTTCTTCCGTTTTGTACTTTATCTGGGTTTATGTTTACTCATCTATCATCCCTTGTCTCACAAATGAACCGCAACAACTCTATTGCCAAAATATATTATCTTGAAGCAGCAGGGAGTATTATAGGCGGAGTGATCTTTAATATATTCTTAATATTTATATTGGATTCGTTCCAGAATTTAATCGTAGTGATGGCTGCTAACCTGGTTGTGTCGGTTTTGTTAATCTTTAATTTTATGGGGAAGTTAAAAGGCTTTATTTGGGGATTTACTTCTTTGGCCGTTATATTATTTTGTCTCGTAATAAATGCTGACTTGCTTACTAAAGAATTTTTATTTCCCGGTGAGGAGATAGAATATTATGAAGATTCACCATACGGCAGTATTGTTATTACCGAGCAGGGGAATCAAAAGAACTTTTATGAAAACAATATTTTATCTTATAGTACGGATGAAATTGAAGCCAATGAAGAAGTTATCCATTATGCCGTTATTCAGCACCCGGCACCAAAGAAAATATTTTTAATATCGGGGGGAATATCGGGTATATTGGATGAAATATTAAAATATGATGTTGATTTAATCGATTACGCTGAATTGAATCCGGCAATTCTGGATGCAGGCAAAAGGTTCATTACCTTGCCGGATAATTCCATAATCAATATTGTTAACAAAGATGCCAGGCTGTTTTTAAACGAAACAGAACAAAAATATGATGTGGTGATTGTAAATTTGCCTCCTCCTACAACAGCTCAACTGAATAGGTATTACACAACAGAGTTTTATGATTTATTAAAAAAGAGACTAACTCCCGGTGGTGTAGTTTCAATTAGTACGCTTACTTCTACCGATTATTTAAGTATGGAAGGAGTAGAAATAAACTCAATATTATTGAACACACTTCAACATTCTTTTAAAAATGTTCTAATAATACCCGGATACAAGATATATTTTGCCGCTTCGGATAACAGCCTAACCATCAACATTGCGGAGAAAATTGATGAGAGAGGAATTGATAATTTATTCGTCAACCGTTTTTATATTGACGACGACCGGCTAAAAGAAAGAAGCGACAATATTATGAACAGTCTCTCCAAACACGCTAAAATGAACGAAGATTTTAATCCGGTCGCATATTACAGTCAGTTGATATATTGGTTAAGTTATTTCCGGTTTAATTACTGGGTAATCCCGGTTGTAATAATATTGGGTATTCTATTAATTATTAGAAAATTCAACGTGATTAGTTTCGGCATTTTAGCCGGTGGATTCGCGGCTACCTCAATTGAAGTATTGCTCTTATTGTCGTTTCAAATCATTTACGGTTATGTTTATCAAATGCTGGGGGTTATTATAACGATATTTTTTACCGGGCTTGCCTGTGGTACTTATTATTTCCAGAAGTATGTTAAAGGTATTGGAATTGAAAAATTTATAATCACTCAATTGGGAATAGGGGTTTATTCAATTCTACTACCGCTGCTTATCCTTTTTATGCAGGCTATGGAGGTTAGTGTTTTCCTTGTTCATTTCATTTTCATCATATTGACTTTTATAATCTCTTTTATGATTGGAGTTGAATTCACACTTGCGGTTAAAATTAAAAAGGGAAACATCCATACGGTAGCGGCAGAAATCTACGGATATGATCTTCTGGGTTCCGCACTTGGCGCATTAATCGTTTCAATTTATTTAATCCCGTTGATCGGGATTGCCTGGTCGGGAATTTTTATTGGTTTACTAAACATAACGGCTGCTGTAATTACAATGATTAATAAAAAGAAATACGCTCCATAACTTGAGGCGCTTAATGAACTCAAATAAAATAAGTAAAAGAGAATTTATAAAAAAATGCTTGCTATGCAGTAGTGGTATAGCAATGGGATTTAGCCACATCGATATAATCGCCGAAACGCTGCATCGAAAATTGGGAATTAATTATTCGGATGAATTATGGAAGTGGAGTAAAGAAGCATATTACTATAGCAAAACAAAATCTGGTGTTAGGTGCCTTAATTGTCCCAACTTTTGCGATCTCGGAGAAGGGGATACGGGTAAGTGCCGGAGCAGAATAAATTACAAGGGGAAGTTATATTCAATAGCCTACGGGAATCCATGCGCGGTTCATATTGACCCGATCGAAAAGAAACCCCTAAATCATTTTTTACCAGGAACTAAAGCGTTTTCAATAGCTGCAGCGGGATGCGGATTATCCTGCCTTAATTGCCAGAATTGGAGTATCTCACAATTCAGCCCAAAGCAGACAAAGAATTACGACCTGATGCCGGGAAATGTAGTTGAGCAGGCAATTTTACAAAAGTGTGAGACTATAGCTTACACATATTCCGAACCTCTCACATGGTATGAATACACACTTGATGCGGCAAAAATTGGACGTGAAAGAGGAGTAAAAAATATTCTTAAGTCTTCAGGATACGGGAATAAAAAACCGGTACGCCGGTTGGCTAAATATCTTGATGCCGCAAATATCGATTTGAAATCTTTCAGCGATGAAATTTATTCGGAATTAACCGGGGGTAAATTACAACCGATTCTTGACACTTTGAAAATTCTTAAAGAGGAAGGTGTCTGGTTGGAAATTACAAACCTTGTTGTTCCAACCTGGACTGACAACTTCGATATGATAAAAAAAATGTGCGAGTGGCTTGTGAAAAATAATTTTGAAGACTCTCCTCTACATTTCAGCCGTTTCCACCCGATGTTTAAATTAACACATTTACCTTCAACTCCCGTTTCTACTTTAGAGAAAGCGCATAAAATTGCAATTGAAGAAGGATTAAAATATGTTTATGTGGGAAATGTGCCGGGGCACTCAACTGAAAATACCTACTGCCATAATTGCGGTAAGGTGGTAATTAACAGAAGAGGTTACACAATTTTAGGTAATAATATTGTAAATAATAAATGTAAATTCTGCGGTACGATAATTCCGGGGGTGTGGGGATAATACATTTGAGGATATTGATGAGTTAAGCATCAAGCCGGCTGTTGATGCACTAGTTGTTTTTAGTATTACTCGAATAAATTGTAAGAGAAAGAATTGTAATAATTAATAGAACAATCTTTCGCACAGAATATTGTTAACAAAATTCTATTTATTTTATAGGGAGAAACGGCAATGCATCGGTTTATCCGCTTGATTACAATCTCTCTATATATATTGTTGCTTTTATCACAAACTTCTTTGGGTCAATTCAGGAATATCAGGATAGACAACACAGGTTTCAACAATTACCAGCCGAACGAAGTCTGTATTGCTGTAAATCCTGCCGACCCTAATATGATTGCCGCCGGAGCCAACATTTCATATCTATATTATTCAACAGACGGGGGATTTACCTGGACTACAAGCAATCTAGAATCTTCTTTCCATGTGGCAGGGGATCCCAGTCTTACTTACGACGGTCTTGGGAATTTATATTACGGGCATTTATCCGCACCTCCTTTCGGATATTGGCTTGATAGAATTGTTGTTCAAAAATCTTCAGACTTTGGAGTTCAGTGGAGCAACGGTTCGGGAATAGGACATAACCCGCCGAATAGAAAACAAGACAAAGAATGGCTGACCGCAGACCTTTCACAATCTCAACACCGTAACAATATTTACATGGCATGGACTGAATTTGATGAGTATGGAAGCATCCTTCAAACAGACAGCACTAGAATATTATTCTCAAGGTCAACCGATCATGGTGAAACTTGGGATGTTCCTGTTCGGGTTAGCGATAAAGCAGGCAATTGTCATGATGATGATCTTACAGTGGAAGGGGCAGTACCTGCTTATGGATTAGATGGGGAAGTTTATTTAAGCTGGTCGGGTCCTCTTGGAATTATGTTCGACAAATCTTTAGACGGTGGAGTTACGTTCGGTAAAGATGTCTTTGTTGCCGATCAACCCGGAGGTTGGAATTTCCGACTCCCTGGGGCGTATGTGTGCAGCATCCCCGGTTTGATTAGAGCCAACGGTTTCCCCGTTACGGTTTGCGACAACAGCGATTCACCCCACCGAGGCAGTATATATATAAATTGGTCCGATCAAAGAAACGGGCTGGATAACACAGATATTTTCTTTTCAAAATCTATAGACGGCGGGGCAACCTGGAGTTCCCCCTTAAAAGTTAATAACGACGATACTCATCGACATCAATATTTTAATTGGATGACGGTTGATCAAACAACCGGATTTATTTATATCATTTTCTATGATCGGCGAAATACGGTGAAAGAAGATACGGAGGTTTATTTGGCTGTCTCAATTGATGGAGGCAGTTCATTTAAAAACGTCCTTATTAGTGAAGAACCGTTTTCATCAACGGATGGTATCTTTTTAGGTGACTATATTGGGATTACAGCATATAACGGCAAAGTTCATCCAATATGGTGCAGAGCAGATATGATAGCAAATAATACTTATGTTAGTGTTATAACGGCGGTTATAGATGATTATCAGGTTATTACACATGTTGATGATGAAAGCGAAGTTGTAATAAACGAATATCGGCTAATGCAGAATTATCCGAATCCATTTAATCCAACCACAACAATTGGTTACCAGGTTCCGGAGAAAGCAAAAATATCTTTGAAAGTCTATGATGTACTTGGAAACGAAATCGAAACATTGGTAGATGAAGAAAAAATGCCCGGAGTTTACGAAGTGAATTTCAACGGAAGTAAACTAAGCAGCGGAACTTACATTTATAAATTATACACAACGGAATATTCTCAGAGTGGTAAGATGATTTTATTAAAGTAAGAAGAACAATAATGAAGATAATCTTCTCAACATTCATTATACCCTAGCCATCCTTTACCGAAGCTGTTTCTTATGCTTTCTGTGACTAGTATTTCGACTTAAAACAGGAAGCGTAGTTATCCTATCCGGTAAATAGAAGACCGTTATGCTTTTCGTTAAGGTATTATCCAAAGTGAGCTAAAACATAGGGTTAACAAGTTATTATTTTCTTGTAAAATATATATTTCCCAAATGTTATATTGCTAATGTGTGTTATACGATTATTTTATTTCAGTTAAGTTTTTTATTGGCATACTAAATTACTACTTCTATATATGGGAAAACCTACAAAATGAAAATCACAAATCTTCCGTTTCCTAAAACTCATGCAATTATTTTCACGAGAATCTCATTCTTAGTAATCATGATGGCGTTTTTTCTATATTCAAATGCCTATGCTCAAAGCTCATTTTCAGTTAATAATGCTGGGGCTGATGCAATATGTGCAAGCGCATGGCCGACGGAAATACTCGGCAACTACGTACAGAATGGAACTAATAACGGCAAGCCATGTTATCAAGGACCCAATGGATATTGGTTATATCATGCGGATATGAATGTTGGTATAGGGGCTTCCTGGATTGTAGGCTACCCGCTTGGATCAAATGATGTTAATGGCGCCAATGTTAGGTTTTATATTACAAGTTCCGCGGCAACGCCTCCAACAGGTGTCAATTATACAAAAACACCAAACGGGTGCGGACTGATGCAAGTAGGTAGTGGCGGAGCAACGCCCCCCCCAACACCTACACTTAATAATCCATATAATGTGACCGGGAGTTCTATGGATTTGTCTTGGTCGCAATCGGCGGGGGCTACCGGCTATAAAGTTTACCTTTCGAACAACAGTACTTTTACAGCACCGGTGGCCGGTTATAATCCGAAGGATGTTCCTAAGACTGCCGATGATCCATACGCACCAACATCAACATCGGCTAGCGGACTCAGTAAAGGCACAACTTATTATGTAAGAGTTAAAGCATATAGCGGCGCGGGGGACAGCGGCAATTCAAATACTGTTTCAACAACTACCATACCAGACGCCCCTACGGCAAATGACGCTTCCGAAATTCTTGATCAAACATTTAAAGCAAACTGGAGCACGGCATCGGGCGCCACCTCATATAAATTGTATGTATCAACCAACTCAAGTTTTTCTTCTCATATAACGGGTTACAATGGATATTCTACCAGCTCAACTAACCACGTTGTTACCGGAGTGAGTCCAAGCACTACATATTATTATCGACTGAAAGCATATAATAGTGCGGGGGAAAGCGGGTACTCCGGCAGCAAGACGGTTGCAACAGCCGCGCCGATGCCTGAGATGAATTTATCCGGGAATGGCTCTTCGATTAGCGACGGGGATTCTTCTCCAAGCACTGCGGACCATACCGATTTCGGTAGTGTTGATGTTTCTTCCGGTTCGGTTGCGCATACATTTACAATTTCCAACTCGGGATTAGGAACTCTTAATCTTACAGGAGCGTCTCCTTATGTTTCGATTACCGGGCATACGTCAGATTTTACATTAACAACAACCCCTTCCAGCAGCATTGCCTCCGGCGGAGGGACAACAACTTTTGAGGTGACATTTAACCCTACAACTTCCGGAACTAGATCTGCTACTATTAGCATTGCCAATGACGACAGCAACGAAAATCCTTATAATTTCTCAGTCCAAGGTACAGGGCTTGTACCTGAAATAAACGTAAAAGGAAACGGAAATAATATAGCAGATGAAGACACTACTCCTGCGACGACTGATCATACAAATTTTGGTGAGACTTCCGTATCCGGAGGTTCGGTCGTTAGGACTTTCACAATCGAGAATAGCGGATCGGGAACACTAACCTTAGGAGCTAATGCTGTAAGTTTATCCGGAGCTAACGCAGCTGATTATTCTGTTACAACTCAACCAGCAACAACTGTTGCTTCCGGAGGTTCTACAACTTTTCAAGTAACATTTCAGCCGGCGGCAACAGGGACAAGGTCAGCAACTATTTCAATCGCAAATGATGACACCAATGAGAGCCCTTATAATTTCAGTATTCAGGGAACAGGAACTCTCAATATCTCCATAAACGATGTAGCTGTAAATGAAAACGATGGTACGGCTACTTTTACAATATCGTTATCTCAAACTTATTCAAGCAATATTACCGTAGATTATGCAACCGCCGATAATACCGCGACCACCGGCGACAGCGACTATACATCCGCAAGCGGAACAGCAACTATAAATTCGGGCAGCCTTTCTACAACAGTATCTGTTACGATTAACAATGACACGCATTACGAAACCAATGAATCATTTTATGTGAATATTACAAACGCCAACTTCGGCGATATTTCCGACTCACAAGGAGCCGGCACTATCAACAATGATGACAGCCAGCCTTCTGTAACATTAGGTTTAACAAACAGCCCCTTGGCTGAAAACGGCGGCATCGCGACATTAACGGCAACATTATCCAACCGTTCGTATCAAAATGTAACCGCTGATCTTGGTTATACCGGAACGGCAACCGGCGGAGGAACCGACTACAGTGCAGCCGCTTCAATTACAATCAATTCGGGTTCTTTATCAAATACAACAAATATTACCGGAGTTGATGATGCTTTATCCGAAGGGGATGAATCAGTCATTGTTGACATATCCAGCGTAACCAATGGAACTGAAGATGGAACACAACAAGTAACAGCATCAATTACGGACGATGATCTCGCCATTACTATTAATGATGCATCAATAGGTGAAGACGAAGGACCGGCTGTTTTTACAATTACACTATCACGGACGCATACAAGTGATATAACGATTGATTATGCTACGGCGGATAACACGGCTACTACAGCGGACGGAGACTATTCAAGTACATCGGGCACCGCGACTATCACATCGGGGCAATTGACTACAACGGTCTCTGTTCCCGTAACAAATGATACACACTATGAAGCTGGCGAAACGTTTTATCTTAATTTGTCCAATGCAAGCTATGGAGGTATTTCCGATGCACAAGGCGTCGCTACAATAAACAATGATGACAGCCAGCCTTCCGTAACATTAGGTTTAACAAACAGCCCGTTGGCTGAAGACGGCGGCGCTGCGACATTAACCGCAACATTATCCAACCGTTCATATCAAAACGTAACTGTTAATTTTGGATATACCGGAACAGCGACGGGAGGTGGAACCGATTATAGCTCCTCTGCTTCAATTACAATTAATGCCGGATCGCTTAGTAACACGGCAACAGTTACAGGGGTGAATGATCTATTGGATGAAAATGACGAAACAGTAATAGTTGATATAAGCGGTGTAACGAATGGATCGGAAAACGGAACACAACAAGTTACTGCTACAATAACAGATGACGATGATCCGACATCAATTACCGTTAACGACCCAACAGTCACCGAAGGGGATGGAGCGGCGGTTAATCTTAATTTCACAATTACCCTTTATGAGATCAGCGGAAAAACTATTACAGTCGATTACGCTACATCGGCAGGAACCGCCACAGCAGGTACTGATTATACTTCTATTACAACATCAACGCTGACATTCAATCCAGGTGATGTGAGCAAAACAGTAACTGTTGAAATTGCCGGTGATTTAATTGATGAAGCAAACGAAACATTGTATCTCAATCTTTCCAATTCAACAAATGCTACAATCGCGGATACACAGGGCTTGGGTACGATAACGGATAACGATCCACTGCCAGGTTTGTCAGTCAACGATGTAACGGTTACGGAAGGAAACAGCGGAACAGACGACGCCGTTTTTACAGTTACTTTATCAGCCGTAAGCGGTAAAACAGTAACGGTTGATTATACCACCGCAAACAACACTGCAGCAAGCGGATCCGACTATACATCGATATCAAATACATTGACATTTAATCCCGGCGTTACGGCACAACAGATAACCGTAACGGTTAACGGTGACGTCCTTGATGAAGAAGATGAAACTTACTATATAAATTTAAGCGGTGCTAGTAATGCTAACATCAGCGACACACAAGGTATCGGCACAATAACCGATGATGACGGAGCGCCGACTGTTACATTATCACTTACCGGAAGTCCTTTCGACGAGAGCGGAGGAACGGCAACTGTAACGGCCACCTTGTCTGCCGAATCGGGGAAGACCGCGACTGTCAACCTCGGATTCAGCGGAACCGCGACTAACATTACCGATTATACAAGATCGAATACATCAATCACGATAAATGCCGGTTCAACTACAGGCAGCATAACATTGACCGGTGTTAATGAATCGGATGACGACGATAATGAGACAGTTATTGTTGACATGACCGGCGGTACGAATTGCACCGAAAACGGGACACAGCAGGTAACCGCCGTAATAACCGATGACGAAAATCCTGAGATCAATTTAAGCGGCAATGGAAATAATATTATCGATGGTGATGATTCACCATCATTGGCGGATAATACCGACTTCGGTAATGTCGATTTGACGGCCGGGGATGCAACGCATACTTTTACAATTTCAAATACCGGAAGCGGCGCGCTGCACATTTCAGGCTCCGATCCGTTTATAACAATCACTGGTCATACAAGTGATTTTACTGTTACCTCGGCACCTGCTACCACTGTTGCAAAAAGCGGCGGTATTACTTCATTCGATATTTATTTTAATCCTACAACCGCGGGTTTAAGAGAAGCGACGGTTATAATCGCAAATGATGATCCGGATGAAAGTCCTTTCACTTTTGATATCCAAGGTACCGGCGGAAATTTCCCCGAGATAAAAGTGGAATATGCCGGAACAGAAATAATTGATGGTGACGCCACACCGGCTACAGCCGAGGGTACCGATTTCGGATTGGATCATTTTAATGTTTCAGAATATTCACCCGTTCATACATTTACGATAGTCAATTTGGGCGCGGGTCAACTTACACTTAGCAGTACACCAAGGGTATCGGTAGTAGGTACTGACTTCAGTCTGGTTCAGGATGCACCTTCTGTAATTGCAGCCGGCGCTTCGGCAGAATTCAAAGTGAAGTTCGAAGCTACAGATGTCGTAGTTAGAAACGGTACTGTAAGCATTACCAATGACGACGGCAATGAAACCCCATTTAATTTTTCAGTGACCGGAAGCGGGTATAACGGTTCGTTAATGATTGTTGAAGGGGGAAGTCCTTCTGTTGATATTGATAATGGTGATGCAACTCCTTCCGCTTCAGATTATACAGATTTCGGAGGTACGACTTTAATCGGGGGCACAATAGACAGAACATTTGTGATTGAAAACTATGGTTTGGATGATTTGAATTTATCCGGCACGCCTAGAGTGGTGATAGCAGGCGCGGATGCAGCAGATTTCACTCTAATTACACCGCCGCCTCTTTCTGTGGAAAGCGGTGATACTGAAAACTTTACGATCCGTTTTGACCCAACTACATCGGGTATAAAGACGGCAACTGTTTCAATTGCTAACGATGATCCGAATAGGAATCCCTACACATTTGCAATTTCCGGTGTGGGAATATCAAGAGAAATTAATGTCAAGCAAGGTTTGGTTGATATCGCCGACGGCGGCAGTTATGATTTCGGTAATCAATTCAGAAATACAAATACCGATGTTATTTTCACAATTGAAAACAACGGCAGCGACGATATGAATTTAACCGGAACGCCGGTTGTAAATATTATCGGTGCAAACGCGGATCAGTTCAGTGTACAGACCGAACCGGCTACACCTGTAGGGGCTTCAGGCTCAACGACTTATACTATTCGCTTTAATCCGACGGCATTAGGGAATAAGACAGCGGAGATTGTAATCGCAAATGACGACTATGATGAGAATCCTTACAATATCACTCTGAACGGAAACGGTGTAAATAATCCCCCGGTATTAGCAGGCATCGAAGCAGAGCCGGCTCAGTTTACCGAGAATAGTTATGGAACACAAATTACTAATTCAATTACAGTAACGGATTTGGATGACGCCGATATCCAAAGCGGTGTTGTTCAAATAACAGGTAATTATCAAAACGGCGAAGACATACTCTTATTCGACGGTTCAACTAATATTACGGGAACTTGGAATTCAGCCACCGGTATTATGAACTTAACCGGAACCGCGACTTTAGTCGAATATCAAACCGCGCTTAGATCAATAAGATATGCTAATACATCGGATGATCCGGTAACTTCAATACGGAACGAAGAAACCGCGAAGACAGCACGCCTGATAACGGCAACACCCCGTACAGTCAGTTTCACATTGTTCGATGGTACAAACAACAGCAACACACAAACACGTGACTTGAAAATATCTTCCGTTAATGACGCTCCGGTTGTAACGACCAATACAGGTGTTACTGTTGATGAAGGAGCGGAGGCGCAGATAAACAATTCTATGCTGCAAGTATCGGATGTTGACGGTAATACATTATCGGTAAGATATTATGTTACGCAAAAACCGGCTCACGGTGAAATGAACAAAGATGTCTTTACACAGAATGATTTGAACAACGGCGGAATCACTTATGTACACGACGGAAGTGAAACAACCGAAGACAGCTTTGTATTTTATGTTATGGATGGGGAAGGAGCGGTTTCAGGAAATGTTACTTTCGCCATTACCGTCAATCCTATTGCCGATCCGGTTAATCAGCCTTCGAATGTTAATTATTCTTATAGCGAGACCGGTAATATTGTATTGACATGGGAAGATAATTCCAATAATGAAAACGGGTTTGATGTATGGCGCCGGCAAAGCTCAAATGCGAGAGCCAGAATTATTAATGAGTTTATTAAAATTGCAACATTGCCCGCCGGCAGCGAATCTTTTGTAGATGAAAATGTAAATGAAGGTGAGAATTATATTTATAGAGTTACAGCTTTCAATGAAGAAGTTCCGTCTCCAATTACGGAAGGAGATGATGAAGGTGAAATAATTGCCGCGGCACCATTGAGCACTCCAACATTTCTAAATGCCGATGATAACGGTGATTTGACTATCAGAGTTACTTGGGAAGATAATTCATTAATTGAAGCCGGCTATCAATTGGAAAGAAAAGTAGATGTTGACTGGACCAATCTTATAATCCTTGAAGCCAACACAACTGCTTATATTGATAACGATATAGCCGAAGGAATTGAATATTATTATAGAGTAAAAGCAATTGGTAACGATAACGAATCAATCTATAGTAATGAATCCAGTGCAATGTGTACACTTACCGGTATTGATGATTGGACCGACGGAATACCGACGGAATTTACTCTATACCAAAACTATCCCAATCCTTTCAATCCGAGTACAACAATTACTTACGGTTTGCCTGAAGCAAGCAATGTACGGTTGGTTGTTTATAACATTCTGGGGCAGGAAGTTGCATTATTGGTCAATCAAATTTTGAGCGCCGGTTATCATGAAATTACATTCAATGTAGAAGGATTAAACAGTGGAATTTATATTTATAAAATTACTGCGGGGAGTTTCACTGAAGTACGGAAAATGATTTTATTAAAATAACAATATTAAGCAATATGACTGTCACGACACGGAGCTTGTCCGAGAACCTCGTTGTTACGGAAGGTGAGCGAAGAGGAACCAGAATTTTATCCTGTTTTGCAGACTTCGACTTCGCTCAGTCTGCCGATTATTAAGTTCTCGGACAGGCCCACGGTCGTGACAGCGATTATATTATAAAAAAAATATGATGTAGTGACACGGCACGCCGTGTCACTACTCAATCGGGCTTTTAATTATTTCTGATAAGAACAAAAATTCCTATCTTGCTTATCAACTAAATAAATTTCCACCCGGAGCCAAATTGAAAAAGGAAGATATTCCCAAACTTAAACGCAAACTGAATTACTATTATAATTCATTTAATATAGAGCAAATCTCCCCCGATCCGCTTGAGTTTCTGCACAGGTACAAAGACAAAAATGATATCGAAATAGCCGGATTGATTTCGTCCGTGTTCGCCTACGGCAATGTAACTATGATCCTTAATTCCATCGAGAAAGTTTCGCAGATAATGGAGAATAAACCTTACGATTTCGTGATGAACTATTCCTTGAAGAAAGGGGAAAAATTATTTCGCGATGTGCGGCATCGTTTTTTTACACCGCGGGATGTCGCTGTGTTATTCCAGATACTTCAAGACGTTTACACCAAATGCCGTTCGCTCAAATACTTCTTTTTGCTTTACTACTTTGAAAACGATAATAACCTGAAAGATGCCATATCTTTCTTCTCGAATAACTTACTCGGTATTGCCTCTCACTATGGTAAAATTACAAACGGGTTAAAATTCATGTTCCCCGATCCTAAGAAGGGGAGCGCATGCAAGAGGATGAATTTATTCCTCCGCTGGATGGTGCGTAAAGATGATATGGATTTAGGACTTTGGGGGGAAATACCTACTTCAAAATTAATTATCCCGGTTGATACTCATGTTGCGCGGATAGCTAAAGAATTGGGATTAACAAAACAGACTACGGCAAATTGGAAAATGGCAGAAGAGATTACCGAAAATCTTAAAATGTTCGATCGGGAAGACCCCGTGAAATACGACTTTGCTTTATGTCATATAGGAATGCGAAAATTAAAAATGTAAATCAATCAATTCATTCCGTAAAGACTGAGTATTGTAGGATTATATCTTTTCATGTAAGTGTAATGTTTAATCATATTTAATGTATCGCCAAGCGACCTGTAATGAAGAAACATTGCGATGTTTGCCGGGCCGTTTGTGTCGTCAATATCAAATGCTTTTTTATAATATTCCAAAGCTTTTTGTTTATCCCCCGATCTGTCGTATGCGCTTGCCAATACTCTATATGAATCGGCAAAATTAAGAGGCGCTTGTTCAATCAATTCATAACAGATGTTGATGATTTTGTCCATTTCTGTTGTATCCCCTTTCATGTTAAGTACTTTGTGATAATTGTGTACATATTTATCATCGTACTTAGGATTTTCGGAGAATCCGACAAATATTCGTTTATCAAATCTTTTACGGTAGATCGTTTCAACAAATTTTTTATTAGGCCAAATTTTGAAGAAATAGGGGTAGTAATAGTTAATAAATTTTTCATTGATAAATAAAGCTCTTTCGGCGTAGGCGCTGGGTTTTATTCCGGTAGAGAAAAAAATAAAATCTGGGTCTCGTGATAATACGTAATCGACATTATACTTTCTCTCTTTCCATCCTGCGTGTATCCCCGATATCTCGGCTATATATTTGGGATTGTGTGCTATCTCTTCATCGGTTAATCCCAGCATATCTATAATTATTGCATCGGAATAATAGGAAAGGGCACCAATTGTTGTAGCGGCGACTGTCAATTGTTTTTTCATTAATAATTGCTGCTTATTTAACCATTCGGCAGATCCTTTCATCTTGGATACTAATTCGTTTTCCAAAAAGGATAATCTCTTTATCTGAGAATGAGAGTAAGTATAATTATGGTAACTTGTTAATCCAACTATTATAAGTAAAACAACTCCAAATGATTTTGTTATTATAGCGGTTGATCTGCTTTTTACAAATGAATACATTTCCACCAATAATGCAATAAACAAAATATATAATAACGGAAGGATGGGAAGAAAGAACCTGTAAAAGGGGAGTACATCTCCGCCGACTAAAACAATGTAAAATGTATTGACAACAATTATTAGATAAAATAAAGAAAGTAAGAACTTTTGCTTAAATCTGAATAATAATAACGGGGCAAGCCAAATGATTCCATATAACATATAAGCTTTTGTGAAGTCAATAAAATATTCGATCCCTGCAGCAAAATAGATTGATGAAATCCCGGCCTTGGCATAGAATGTATTGGGGAATGGATATCCGTAATACACTAACCTGAATATAACCAGCAATACATTTGGTATAATTACAATAGCCAAACTCTGTAAATTTTTTATATTTAATAAAGACTTTAAAAAATGAGATAGTTTTTGCTTTTTATTCAAAAGGTATTTATAAGAAAAGAAATGCAAAAGAATCAGAACGAACATCAGCGCTCCCTCGGGGCGGGTAAATGTTCCTAACAGCATAAGCGCTGAAAATTTAAAACTCAAATAGGGTTTATCCTTTTCTAATATATAAAAGTAGAGAGCCGATAGATTGATTAATACAAAAAACGTAGTTTCCATACCGCTTACCGACCAATAAATAAAAGCGCCGGTAAAAGTCAGCAATACCGAAGGTGATAGTTTTAACATTAGCTGTATAATACTTTCGAATAGATTTTTCGAAGGTTCATTATTTCCAAGATCTATATTATTTGGACTACCAATAATTAATTCAGAGAGTTTATAGGTAATAAACAATGTAAGTAATCCCCCGGCAATACTCATGTATTGAGATACTACCGGAAGATCGGATTTTAATAAAGCCAGGCAGCTTAAAAGCAAAACCCATAAAATACTTGTGAATCCTTCAACCTGTTCCCCCTCATTAAAAACCAGTCCATTCCCGTGAATAAAATTATCCACATACCTAAAAGTGATATATGCATCATCTTGAATATGTTTGACTTCTGTGGTAAAGTAAATAAATATTCCTCCTATAATAATTAGGAGAAACAGGGGGAAAACCCAAAGTTTAATTTTTGGTTTAGTCTCTAAATGTTGTGATTTTTTTCTTGGGTTTTTTTTAGCCATGAAAATTATCGATAATTTATCAAATTAGGCTGAACAATAAAACAATTTATTTGCAAGAAAATAAAACTATCAACTAAACACAATATATTTTTTTGCATATGTCCGTTCTTTAAACAGAACATGGCTTGTATTAAATTAGAGTAGAGTAGTTATTTTGGACTGATTTTTAGGTTAGAAAGTCTTATTATCCACGTACCGTAAAAGTAAAAACTATTTTGTCAAGTCGATTCATAAAATAAAATAGTTGTAGAGTTCTACATACATGGCTATATTTATGCGTTAATTTAACAATATTGTTTTGCACTTTCGTACTCAAATTAATATAGATTTCTCATAATAATTAAGGAGAAAAGAATGGCGGAACAGAGAAAATTCATTCCGTTTGTTTCTTCCGAAACGAACTTGGCTGAGTTTACTATTCGTGCGTTAATTATTGGTTTGGTGCTCGCTGTAGTACTCGGAGCAGCAAATGCTTATCTTGGTTTGAAAGCGGGTATGACCATAGCCGCAACATATCCTGCAGCGGTTATCGGCATGGCTCTCATCAAATTATTCAAAGGAACGATTTTAGAAGAGAATTTTGCTCGAACTGTGGGTTCGATAGGCGAATCCATTGCAGCGGGCGCAATTTTTACTTTACCTGCTTTCTACATTGCGGGTATTTGGGATCCGTTTTATACCACTGCTAATTTTTTGATTTCTGTTGCAATCATGATTGCAGGCGGTGTTCTTGGTATTATGTTTGTCGCATTACTAAGGCGGGTTATGGTGGAAGATGTGGAATTACCCTTCCCTGAATCGGTTGCTGCAGCAGAAATTCACAAAGCCGGAAGACACGGCGGCGGCGGTTCGAAATTTTTATTTTCTGCAATGGGAATTGGTGCATTAATCCAAGCTTTGGGTCAATTTAAATTATTTGCAACATCATGGACAAAATTTATCGGTTTTGCAAAAGGTGGAATCTTATTCCGTTCACCCGATGTAAGTCCAGCATATATGGGTGTCGGTTATATAATCGGTCCCAGGTTGGCAGCTCTTAACTTTAGCGGCGGTGTTATAGCGTGGGGGCTTCTCGCTCCTATAATTGCTTATTTCAAGTACGATTCTGCTCCAGCAGATTTGGATTGGGTAGCGGCTATTACGCAAGTATGGGCTACATATGTACGCCCGATTGCTATCGGCGGAATGTTGGTTGGCGCTGCTTTCACTCTTTGGAATATGAGAAAGAGTTTAATGACGGGTATTGCCCGTTCAATAAGTGATGTAAAGAAAGCGGCCACCGGCGAGGTTACAACCGAAAGAATCGAAAAAGATATCCCGTTTAATTGGGTTATGATTGGTATCGGTTTAACAGCCTTGGCTACTTTTTTTATCTATAATTATTTTGCTCAAGATATTCTTGCAGCATTTGTTGCTACGATGGTAATGATTATTGCCGGTTTCTTTTTTGCAGCGGTATCCGGTTATCTTGTAGGTATCATAGGTTCAAGTAACAACCCGATAAGCGGTTTAACACTTTCTACTCTAGTTGTAGCTGCTATATTAATGGTTGCGCTTGGAATGGAAGGAACACAAGGTGTTGCAGCGGTACTTGGCGTAGCTGCAGTTGTTTGTGTTGCCGCCGCAGTTGCCGGTGAAATGCTTCAGGATCTGAAAGCCGGGCATCTTCTCGGAGGTACCCCCTGGAAAATGCAGGTCGGCGATCTTATCGGCGTTGTTGTATCATCAGCTGTAATGTTCCTGCCTTTACTTATTCTTCATGAAGGGGACATCAAAATGGGAGGCACAGGATTCGGCGGAGATGCGCTGCCTGCTCCTCAAGCTAGTTTGATGGCTATCCTTTCACAAGGTATTGTTGGAGGTGAAATGGAATGGATACTTATCTTCACCGGTATGTTGATGGGAGTTGCCTTTATAATGATGAAAATTAAAAGCCCGATGTTGGTTAGCGTTGGTATGTATTTACCTTTGGGAACAACCTTCGCAATTTTTGTCGGCGGCTTAATTAAGGGTATCGTTGAAATGGTTAACAAGAAAAAAGGATTCAACGAAGCTCAAAAATCCAGGGTAGAAAACAATGGAGTTCTTATTGCTGCCGGTCTAATTGCGGGTGAAGCATTAATCGGACTCTTATTTGCCGGGTTCGCATTCTGGGAAATTGAACTATTCAGTATATTCAGAGAACCTGCTTTTATAATCAGTTTATTCGTATTTGCATTTATTGGCTGGTTATTGGTTTCTATACCAATTAAAAATGCTGGAAAGCCAGATGACCCTGCTCCACCTCAAGTATCAATCTAATATTTTATAAAATTAAGTTGTCCCGGTATAACCGGGACAACTTCTATATATATGATAAAACCTATGATGTTAAATTTTTTTGCAAGAAGAAAAATCCTCAAGAAGGCCAGTTATTTCGATCTGCATCCTATTCGTATTTATAAAGAGGAGATCGATGAAAAAGGCTTTGCAACTATTATTATTCCGAAGTTCACCAATAAATTAGCCGTCAATCTATTCAATCATAGAATGAAATCGACTGATATTAAAATTAAACTTGATGAAATCGGTTCAACCGCATGGCTTGCAATGGACGGGGAGAAAAGTGTTGGGGACATCGCAAAAATAATGGTTGATAAACTAGGGGAGAAAGTTCACCCGGTTGAAGAAAGATTACCAAAATTTATTACTCATTTATATGAGCAGAAATATATTTCATTCGTAGAAATTAATAAATAAAGGAGAAAATCATGGGCGGAATATTAGGCCATTTAAAACCTGTTGACTTGTGGAATCATTTTGAAGAAATCTGCAAGCGCCCTCACCCTTCAAAAAAGGAAGAGAAATTAGTTGAATATGTTGTCGGTTTCGGTAAGAAAAATAATTTGGAAGTATTGAAAGATGATTTCGGAAATGTGTTGATCAAAAAACCGGCTACTCCTGGTAAAGAAAATTTAAAGACGGTAGTTCTCCAGGGGCATTTGGATATGGTTCCGGAAAAGAACAGTGACTCATCTTTCAATTTCGAAAAAGACTCGATTCTTCCTCAAATTGAAGGCGATTGGGTTAAAGCGGCAGGAACAACATTAGGCGCCGATAACGGTATCGGGCTTGCTGCTGCACTTGCGGTTCTTGAATCGAAAGATATTGAGCATGGTCCGATAGAAGCATTATTTACACTTGACGAAGAAACAGGGATGTTTGGTGCTAACGCATTAAAACCCGATTTCCTAAAAGGTGAGATAATGTTGAATATGGACTCAGAAGAAGATGGTGCTCTGTATATCGGCTGTGCAGGAGGTAAAAACACTCTTGCAAAATTTTATTATACACCAAAAGACGCTCCGGCAAAAACAATTGCTTATGAAATTACTGTATCGGGCTTAAAAGGGGGCCACTCCGGTTTAGACATTCACATGGGCAAAGGTAACGCTATCAAAATATTAGCTAGGTTACTTTGGGAGATGGGGAAAAAATATGGTATCCGCTTAAGTAAAATTAATGCGGGTAGTAAACATAATGCTATTCCTCGCGAAAGTTTTTCGTTGGTTTATGTGAAAGAAAAATTAGCCGAAGAATTTGTTGAATCTTTGTTGGAATTCAACAATATAATTAAAAACGAGCTAGGTTCAGTTGAACCAAATTTTAAAATAACTGCTAAACCGGTTAAATCGAAAGCAAAAGTAATTGATACTATTACTACCGCCAACTTATTGAAAGCACTTTACGCAGTGCCGCACGGTGTACTGAAAATGAGCGCAGATATTCAAGGACTGGTTGAAACATCAACAAACTTGGCTGTTATTACAACTACGAGTAAAGCGGTTTCTATTATTACTAGTCAAAGAAGTTCGGTTGATTCTGAAAAAAATGACGCGGCTAATACAGTCGCTTGTGTTTTTGAACTTGCAAAAGCAGAAGTTAAGCACGGTGACGATTATCCGGGTTGGAAGCCCGATATCAATTCTCCCGTGCTGGGCATAATGATAAATCTTTTTAAAACAAAATACGGCAAAGAACCTGAAATAAAAGCTATTCATGCAGGTTTAGAAACCGGAATCATTAAAGAAAAATACCCTAACATGGATATGATTTCTTTCGGTCCTACAATTATGGGAGCTCACTCCCCGGATGAAAGAGTTCAAATTAGCACCGTGGTAAAGTTCTGGGATATTTTGGTAGACGTATTAAAAAATATACCGCAGAAATAAAATCTTTGAAGGGGATGAAAGTCCCCTTCGGTTTTTTAAACTAACCAGAAGATTATTATGGAAAACAATACAAATGCAAAACAGGCGCCCACTAATTTTATTCGTTGGATGGTATTGCTGCTTATCAGCCTGGCAATGTTCGGTAACTATTATATTTATGACAGCATTAGTCCGCTGGCAGATTTATTAAAAACGCAATTAGATTTTTCCGATGCAAACATCGGTTTACTTAATGCGATTTATAGCTTCCCGAATATAATTATGGTGTTGGTTGGCGGAATTATTATTGACAGAATAGGCACACGTAAATCGGTATTTATATTTACGGTTCTAATTATGATAGGCGCACTTGTTACAGCCGTTAAAGGGGATCTAATTTTCATGGCAGCTGGAAGATTGATTTTCGGTCTCGGTGCCGAATCGATGATTGTTGCAATTACAACTATCATTGCAAGATGGTTTAAAGGGAAGGAATTATCATTTGCATTCGGTCTTAATTTAACAGTTGCAAGGCTCGGCTCATTTCTTGCCCTTAACTCACCTTCATGGGGAAAAGGCTTATACGAATATTGGCAATCGCCGCTGTGGGTTACCGTGGGTGCCGGCGCATTCGCGTTGATATGCATTCTTGTGTATTACGGGATGGATATTTACGCATCTAAAAATTATTTACTCCCTAAAGAAGGGAACCAGGATGAGATTGTTCTGAAAGAAATCTTTTCTTTCGGAAAATCATTTTGGTTTATTACTGCTCTCTGTGTTACGTTTTATTCTGCAATGTTTCCGTTCCAGACATTCGCGATTAAATTTTTCCAGGAAGCTCATGGAACAACCCGCGAAGTTGGCGGAGCTTTATCGAGTATGCTTACTTTAGCCGCAATGATTTTTACACCTTTGTTTGGGTTACTAGCAGATAAAATTGGGAAGAGATCATTATTAATGATGTTCGGCTCACTTTTAATTGTGCCGGTCTATTTGATGATGGCTTATAAATTTGGCCGCCCTGATGTGTTATCGGAAAGTTCTTACATAAACATTAGTTTGGAATTCTTCGACTTGGTGGCTGCAATTCCGATTTACCTTATACTTCCCATGACGATGATGGGAATTGCTTTTTCGTTGGTACCTGCTGTTATGTGGCCCTCTGTGGCAATCGTGGTTGATGAATCCAAACTTGGTACTGCATACGGCTTGATGACAATGATTCAAAATATAGGTTTGTTCGGTTTCAATATGTTGATTGGTTTTTCTAATGATATTGCAGGCGCAAGTGCAACAAACCCTGATGGGTATAATGTAGGAATGTGGATATTTTCAATTTTAGGTTTTATGGGATTGTTATTTGCATTCTTATTGAGAAAGAGTGAAATGGGGGCAGGCGGCCATGGATTAGAAGAAGGATATAAAAAATCATAAATGGAATCATTAAAGAAATTTTATCCTGTTAAAGCATGTAGGTATGAAGTAAAAGATGGTGTAATTACTTTGTTTTATAAAGACCCGAAACCATCAATCATTTTAAAATTGTTCTTTAAAAAACTTGCTGATAAGGAACTGAAATTTGATCTGGATGATATAGGAGCATTTATTTGGAATCTTTGCGATGGTAAAAACAAAGTATCTGATATAGTTGAAAAAACACGGATTGAATTCGGAGATAGAGTTGAACCTGCAGATAATCGTGTCGATATATTTATTCGTCAATTGCGGAAAGGTAAGTTCATAAACTTATATACTAAAAAGTGATATTCTTTTGTTTTTTTTTATTAACTTTATATCACTAACGAAAATTGGAATACTCTATATGATAAAAATTTATAAAATACTTTTTTATCCGGTAATTTTGTTTTTGGGATTCTTTTTTCCAATAGGCGAATTAAATGCGCAAACATTCGGATTCGGGTGTTTGGGATTAAGCGGATTTTACGGGGGTTATTCCATTCAGCAATTTAACGCAGACGGGTTAAATGAGAGTATTAAATTCCATTACGAAGAACTGGGCATTACTGATTCTGATATATCATTCGGCGAAGCAAGGGGACTGCGTGTTGGTGCAAATATTTTCAGAGCTAAGTTTGATAGATACTTCATTACATTGAAAGGATACTATCAATTTCTTAAGGAAGAAAAATCTATCAGATCAACTGCTGCTTCAGGAATCTACGACGATGTACATAAACTTGAATTAAATCATTGGGGCATAGCCCTTGATTTCGGAATGCCTCTTCTTGGTTTTATTGATTTGAAACTGGTTGAAGGAGGCATCATTTTGTATAATGCCGAAGTGAGGTCCGAGTCGACATTTAATAACTTGGATTTACCGGAAGTCATATATTCAGATTCAAAATCTACGATGGGTTATTATTTGGGCACCGGTTTAATAATTCATATTATACTGGATTATATTAGTATTGAAGGCACCGCCGTTTATAATTTTATGGAAATAAAAAGTCTTAATGAACCCAATGGGTTAGTTCTACCTGTAAGTTCGGTTAATAAAAATTTGGTTGAATCTGGGAAACTTGCTGCTGCGGTTCAATTGAATGTTGGTTTCCCTTTATAGAAAGGAGATAAAAATGGCATTAACAAAATTAGACAAAGCCGCTCAAATCGCTATACGAGATTGCATGGGGACTAAGAAAAAAGAATCGGTGCTTGTTATTACCGACAACAAAACAAATGAAATTGGTTATGCATTATATAACAATGCAATTAAATTAGGGCACGAAGCTTTATTTATTGAAATGAAAGAACGTGGAATGCACGGGGAAGAACCCCCGGATTATATCGCTGAACTAATGAAAAAATTTAACGTGGTTTTATGCCCTACCGCAAAATCACTTACACATACAGATGCAAGAAGAAACGCATCGGCGCAAGGGGTAAGGGTTGCTACTTTTCCCGGCATTACTAAGGATATTATGATAAGAGGATTGGGAGCTGATTATAAAAAAATTGCAGAACGCACACTTAAATTGAAAAAGAAATTTGAAAAGACAAAAATTGTTAGAGTTACTGCTCCCAACGGTACAGATATAACGATGGATATTTCAGGAAGGAAAGCTATTCCAAGTAAAGGACTCTTCCACAAAAAAGGTGAAGGGGGTAATCTACCTACCGGCGAAACATTTGCAGCCCCTATTGAAGGGACATCTAACGGAGTATTTGTTGTAGACGGTTCCATGTCGGGCATTGGTATGATGGGAGACCGAAGTATCAGAATAGAAGTAGTTAATGGTTTTGCAACAAAGATTTCAGGAGGACCCAAAGCCAAAAAGCTTATTGGCATCCTTGATAAGTATGGTAGAAATGCCCGTAGTATTGCCGAATTTGGTGTAGGTACAAATGACAAAGCACGTCTAAGCGGTAATCTTTTGGAAGATGAAAAAGTGATGGGGACTGTACACATTGCCCTTGGTAATAATATTACGATGGGAGGAAATGTAAATGTACCAATCCACCTGGATGGTGTCATTAAAAAACCGACTGTCTATTTTGATGGACAGGTAATAATGAACAATGGGAAATTATTGATATAAAAGAATGACATTTCTTAAATTTAAGAGAATAGCAATATTGTCTTTTCTCGCTTTATTAGCCGAATTTTTATTCGGCTAATTTGTTTTAAATGAAAAGTGACTTACTTTTTTGAAATTCCACTCTTATTTTCGTATTTTTACACTCTTAATTTTAGGGAGATTATGAAAGTATTAAAAGATTTAAATGAAGATCAAATTAAAGCTGTAGAGTACAATGCGCGTCCTCATATGATTGTAGCAGGCGCAGGTTCAGGTAAAACAAAAGTATTAACACACAAGATTGCTTTTGTTATTGAAGAGGGATTTGACCCTTCCTCCATTTTGGCTCTTACATTTACAAATAAAGCTGCAAAAGAAATGAAAACCCGAATCAAGAAGTTGATCGGCAAAAAAGCCGATGAACTTTGGATGGGAACATTTCATTCCATTTTCTCCAAAATTCTAAGAGCAGAATCGGCTAAGTTAAACTACCAACCGAATTTTTCCATCTATGATAGAGAAGATTCCGTTTCGCTGGTAAATAATATTTTACAATCGCTTAACATTTCACTGGATAATTTTAGTGCATCAAGTATTCAACATAAGATAAGCTATTTGCAAAATCAGATGATATCACCATCAGAATTTGCAAATAATATGGCTCAAACTGCTTTAGACAGAAAATTTTCGGAAATATACAAAGAGTATAAAAAAAGGTTATTTGATAATAACTCGATGGATTTTGACGACTTACTGCTGAAACCTATCGAGTTGTTTAATAATCATCCTACTGTACTGCAGAAATACAAGAAGCAATTTAAATATATTCTAGTTGATGAATACCAGGACACGAACAAAGCACAGTATGAATTGCTGAAAATGCTCACCTCAGCCAGGACAAAAATTTGTGTGGTAGGGGATGATGCGCAAAGCATATACGGATGGCGCGGAGCTGAAATAAAAAATATGCTGGATTTTGAAAAGGATTTTCCGAATTCAAAAGTATTTAGGCTTGAGCAGAATTACAGATCTACAAAAATGATTCTCAATGCTGCCGATTCTGTAATCAAACACAATCCTAATCAAATTCAAAAAACTTTATGGACGGAAAACAACGACGGCGAACAGCTCACTCTCATCAAATGCGCGGATGAAAAGGACGAAGCTTATCAAATTGCCAAGAAGATTAAAAAAGAAGTGACTGCTAAAAAATTATCTCTTAAAGATGTAGCTATTTTTTACCGAATAAATTCCCAGTCAAGAGCATTGGAAGAAGCTCTCAGAAGAGATAAAATACCTTATAAAATTATTGGCGGTGTAGAGTTTTACAGAAGAAAAGAGATAAAAGATATTATCGGTTATCTTAGAATAATGGCTAACCAAAATGACGAAGAAAGTCTATTGCGTATTATGAATTTTCCGCAGAGAGGAATCGGCAATACTTCAATTAGCAAGATGATTGCTTTCGCTCGTAAGTTGGAAATCAACCTGTTTACAACTATGTCTAGAGTGTTCGAAGTAATTGAAGTTAAAGAACGTATACAAAAAAATGTAAAGCAGTTCAAATTACTTCTTGATAAGTATATCGAATTGAAAGACAAATTATCTTTGGCTGAACTTTCATCGGCATTAATAGACGAGCTGGGCATACTTAGAATATACAAAGAAGAACATACCCCCGAATCTATGGCGCGTTACGAAAATGTTCAGGAATTATTGGCCGGCATCCAGGAATACACTAAAGAAAATAGTAAAGCTACACTTGACGATTTTCTTTCCGAAGTTTCGTTAATTACCGGCGTAGATCAATATAAAGATGACGATAACGCGGTTACATTGATGACTATCCATGCTTCCAAGGGATTGGAATTTCCGGTAGTATTTGTTACCGGGTGTGAAGAAGATATATTCCCTCTCAATCCTAAGTTTGATTCCGATTCTAAGATAGAAGAGGAAAGAAGATTGTTCTATGTAGCATTAACAAGGGCTCAACAAAAAGTATTTATTACTTACGCACGCTCAAGATACCGTTTCGGTGAGGTAGCTTATCAAAGTAAATCCCGTTTCCTTGAAGAAATTGATAAAGCTACCCTGGCTGAACAAAACGGCGGAGTGGGGCGTAAATCGGGGAGAAGAAGAAGATCAAATTTTGATGAGTACTATCAAGAAAGCTATGATGATTACGATCAAGAAAGAAAGTCACTGAGAGTGGGAAGTAGAGTTACTCACTCTATTTTCGGTACCGGTAAAATTCAACAGATAAGCGGCCAGGGGGATTTACAGAAAGTAGCTATTATGTTCGAAGAGTACGGCGAAAAACAATTGCTAGTGAAATTTGCGAATTTGAAATTATTGTAAGCAGTAAAACATTGACTATTGAGAAAGTATAAAGTAATTGGAAACTGTTATACTTAACAGGAAGATATGTAAAATAATTATGTACTGAATCGAGTTAACGTATTTAAAACAAACTTTTGTACTTTCTCAATAATTTCGCAAGTGATGTTTTATAGTAGTAAACTCCTAAAAAAGAAATAATTAAACTCCAAGAAAGAATCAAAAAAATTACAGCCTCTACTTTTAATTCCATTTAAACTCCAAGAAAAGTTCTGTATGTTACAAACTATCGCTAATTATTTCAAAGATTGTTTATATAAAAAGATGCTGCGGTCTTGAATATCGAGATCAAGATACAAAATGGATTTTTAATTGTCTAGAAAAATATTTCAAAAACATTAAAAAATTCCAATGATTTGATGAAATTTTCGCTATTAAAAAGAGGCACGGATAAGATTACGTGCCCCCATTTACGTTCAATTATTGTCGTCCGATATATTAGATAATTTTTTATACGGAATATGCTTTATCTTAAAATATGCAGTAGTATCATCTTTCAGTTTACCAGATAAAAATATTATCGCAATTAAATTTGGGAATGTCATAATACCTAATGCGGCATCACCAAAAGCCCAAACGGCTTCCAGTTCCGCAATAGCTCCGATAAAGACAAAAAGCACATATACCCACTTGTATGGAAGAATTGCTTTTGTTCCGAATAAATAATTTGCCGATCGATCTCCGTAAAATGACCAGCTTATCGCAGTTGAGATTGCGAATAGAAGAACCGAGATTGTAATTATTTTATCACCGTACGGAAATATCCAGCTTAATCCATTTTTAAAGGCAAAAGATGTAAGAATACTGCTGTTCATCAACTCACCCGTAAAATTGGGATCAATCCTGGAAACATAAAATTCTGTATGCTGCCAAGCTCCGGTAACAACTATTACTAAACCAGTTAAACTGCAAATCATTATAGTATCTATGAAAGGTCCTAACATAGCAACAGCCCCTTCACGGATAGGGAATTTGGTCTTTGCCGTTGAATGAGCAATTGCAGCACTCCCTTGCCCGGCTTCATTAGAATACAAACCTCTTTTTACACCCCAAAGAACTGTATTCATAATTACGAGGAAAGTACCTCCGCCTACTCCTGCAATTTCAGCCGGGGGATTAAATGCCATGTTGAAGATCAAACCGAAACTTTCAGGCAAATCTCCTACGTATGCAATCAGGATCAAAAATGCAGCTAAGACATATATTAGAGCCATCACCGGGGCCAAAAATCCTGTTACTTTTCCTATTCGTTTAATTCCTCCAATAATAACCAAACCGACAAGAGTAGCTAAAATCAGTCCATTGATAACTTGTTGTACAGAAACTTCGAAACCTTCAACGATTGTATGTTTCAGAGTTAAGAAATGTCCTGTTCCAACTACCTGCGCTACTTCGGAATAAACTTGGTCGGAAACCGTGAATGCTTGAATAGCGTTACCCGTTGCAAAGGAACATATAACGGCAAAACTGGCAAACATAACGGCCAGCCAGCGCCATCGTATGCCCAGTCCATTTTCTATACTATACATTGGACCGCCAGCTGTGTTGCCGAATTTATCCATCTCTCTGTATCGGATAGCAAGCGAAGCCTCTGCAAATTTTAATGTTGTACCGAAAAAAGCAGTCACCCACATCCAGAATAAAGCTCCGGGACCGCCGTAATAAAGGGCAGTGGCCACACCGGCAATATTACCTATCCCCACTGTGGCAGATAATGCCGTAGTAAGAGCGCGGAAATGATTTAGATCCCCTTCATCTTTAGGATCGTCATAAATACCGGTAGTGACTTTGATACCATGCCAAAAATATCTGATCTGTGGAAATCCTAATTTGATTGTTACAAAAACACCTGTGCCAATCAGTGCAATAATCATGAAAGGTATCGAACCGATAGGGATATCTTTACTAGGGAAGTTTTTGATAAAATCGAAATTACCAGGGAAAGACCAAACGGTGTCGAAAATCGGAACACCGCCGATAACTAGAATAAGAAATATGATAAGTAGCGCTATTATTCCGGCAGTAGATTTTTTCATATGCTCCGTCTTTTTAGTTTTAATTTATTATTGGAATTTAATTGAGAATTATCCTAACAATCCTATCGAACTTAGAAAAACAATAAAAATTAAAATCGGCGCAAAATACTTTAAGAAAATTTTCCATGTAGGCATCAGCCACGCATGTTTTTCGAAAAGTTTTTCGGCTCCTTCTTTCAAGGTGACAACTACTTTATCGAAACCCCATACCCAGCCTACAAAGACCGCAATAAAAAGTCCTCCCAATGGGAGAAGAATATTCGAGGCGATAAAATCAATCAGATCAAAAAAATTCAAACCGAATAATTTCACATCAGACATTACATTATATGATAAAGCGCATGGAACGCCTAATAGAAAGATAATAGAGCCAAATACTATAACGGCACGATGACGGTTCCACCCTCTTTCATCAACGAAGTATGCAACAACAACTTCCAACAATGAAATTGCCGATGTTAATGCCGCGATTGTTAGAAGCAAAAAGAAGAGAATGGAAAATAAATATCCGCCTGGCATTTGTGTAAATACAATCGGAAGGGTTTGGAAAATTAATCCGGGTCCTGCAGCAGGATCTTGGTTTGTCGCGAAAACTACAGTAAAAATACATACACCTGCAATAATTGCTATTATTGTATCGAGAAATACAATTTGTAAAGCTGCCACCGGTACGTTATCTTTTTTAGACATATAACTTCCGTATGTCATCATTGCTCCCATTCCCAAACTCAGGGTAAAGAATGCATGCCCCAAAGCAACAAGAACACTATGCCCGGTAACATTCCCCCAATCCGGCTCAAATAAAAATGATAACCCCTTAGATGATCCTTCAAGCGAAATTCCAATAAACATGAGAATTAATAATATTATGAAAAGGACCGGCATTAGAATTTTGCTTCCCCGTTCAATACCTTTTTGAACGCCCGCATAAACTATAATCATTGTAGTGAACATAAACAGAGCAAGAAATCCTATACCCCAAAAAACATTGGCGGTAAGACTATTGAAATGTTCACCAACACCGCTTACCTCCGTGTAGTCAAAAAACGAACCTCTTACAGATTCCACAAAATATCCCATTGACCAGCCTGCTACAACTCCGTAAAAGGAAAGAATTGCAAACCCGGCAATCACACCCATACCTCCAATTGCAGACCAGAAAGACGAGCCGCTTAATTTTTTAAATGCGCCAACCGGATTAAGCTGTGTTGTTCTTCCAATCAGAATTTCTCCAATCAATACTGGTAAACCTATTATTGCTATGCAAATAAGATAAATAAATATAAAAGCGGCACCACCGTTTTCACCTGCTATGTAAGGAAATTTCCAGATATTACCTAAACCTATCGCTGATCCGGCAGCTGCTAAAATGAATCCTATTTTACTGCTCCATTGCTCTCTTTGTTGTTCCATAAATACACTGTAATTTTTTTACTGTTTTGATTTTTAAAAACGTTTGCAATATGGATGAATAAATAAATAATATCAACTGAAAATTGAATGCATTTCATTCTTATTGCAATATTATAAATGCTGTTTTGGTTTTATCCGCCAAGTTAATTTTGGGAGACAAACATTCTAGAAAAATAGAGTTAATGTGAAATAAGAATTTTAGCGTTTGACAAAACTGTAAAATTATTTTTCAGAATTTCTAGTCTATAAATTTTAATGTGATATCAGTATCTGATTGTAAAAGATTAAAAATATTTATTATGAATTTTTTACTTGACTTAAATCGGATAGACTATTATCTTTAACTCACCAGCCGAAAAACTCATTGATATTTTTTATATCATTTGAGAAAATATTTTATATCTTGTAAGAAGTTTTTACCAGCCGAAATAATGTTGAAAGGGTGCTTAAAATGTTATTTGAAGGACTACTAATTTATTTGGTTGTAGTTTTCTTTCTATCCGTTTCAGTTATAATTGCCAACGAGGTTGAATTCCTTTCAACTCCATTTCGTTACTATTTTTCTAACAGTGTATTAAAATGAACTGATGATTTTATTCATAATGAAATTATTGAGTTAAATTTTCTTTACGAAAGTCGAAAGTAAATTACATATGGAATGTTTTAGTATAATATACCGGTTAATTTTTGTGAATGCAGTTTTTCTTTTGTCTTGATTGCGTGTCGGAGTTATTATTTTTGGAATAATCATTTACGGTAAATATATATATAAATAGCCGAAAAAAATTTTTTTAATAACTGAAAGGGTGCTTAAATGAGATTAAAATTACTAACCACTGTTTTTGTATGGCTGTGTTGTTTTACATGGCTGTATAGTCAACCACTACCTATTACTCCAAATGACGGAGATACAGGTATTGCGTTATCCACTGATATCTCGTGGACAGACTTTGCTGATGTAGCAGGCCCAACCGACGATGGCCCGTATACATTGAATATTTATTCAGATGCTGGTTATTCAACATTGCTGGGTTCTATCGCTTCAATCCCTGCCGGAGGCGGAACTACAACAGTATCAAACGCTGACATTACAACGGCAATTAGCGCTGCGCTAATTTATAATGCTACATATTATTGGGAAGTACTAGACGAAAATGAACCTATAACAGTTTATCAATATTCGTTCACAACTGAAATTGCCACACCATTACAAACCGGACCAACCGATGCCGCAACAGGCATTTCGTTAGATCCAACACTTACATGGTCAATGGACGCAAGTACAACTGACATAGTTTATTATGTAGATTACGACGAAGACGGTTCAGTTGGTGGTTGGGATAATACTGTTGGTCCTTTCGCAGCGGCGACAACCGATCTTGCAGGTTTATCAAATAATACAACTTATCACTGGCAAGTTAGAGCAGAAGTTGATAATGTTGCAGCCCCAAATGATAATGAGACAACAACATCAGCTGCCGAATTTACTTTCACTACTATTCCTATAGCACCAACTCTTTCTTCACCGGGTGATACCGACACAAACGTATTGTTGACAGATAACCTGGTTTGGAATACTGTTGCAGGCGGTGATGCATACTATCTTGAGGTGGATGATGATCCTGCATTCGGTTCACCACTTTATTCAGGCGATAGAGGAAATACTACAACTTATAATCCAGGAATGGATTATAATACAACATACTATTGGCATGTAAGAGCTTCCAATGACGGCGGTTCTACATGGGGTGAGTATTCAACAGATTGGGAATTTGATACTGAAATTGATGCACCAACATTGAATTCTCCTTTGGCTACATTTGATGAATCACTTACACCTACGTTGGATTGGGATTATGATATTGGAGGAGATGCTAATCCAATTACTCTTTATGTTGAATATAAGAAATCAACAGCAGGAGGTTGGACTGAAGCTACTTCCGGAGCAGCGGTTACCGGTGCTGGGCAAACTTATACTTTTGGTGGCGATTTAGACTATAACACAGACTACGATTGGAGAATAAGAGTTGAAAATGATAACGATGCATTTGATACAAAAAATGATGCATCTACATTTAAGACTTTACTACCTACTCCAACATTAGATCAATATATCGGCGGTGCAGATGTTTATGATAGAACACCAACTTTAACATGGTCAATTGATGCCAGCACAACAACTACAGACGTAGTATATGATGTTTGGTTGGATGGAGCGGAAGTTTCTTCAGATCAGGCAGGAACTTCTTACACTCCGGGTGCTAATTTGGATTTAGGAAATCATGAATGGTATGTTGTTATTCAAGATAATAACGGAGGCGCTGGAGAAAATTCGGATCAAACATCAGTAACCGAAGATTTCGATGTCCTTCCATCATTGACATTTCCATACAATGGTGTAACAGGTGTTCCGATTCTTCCAGAACTCAAATGGGAAGATGGATTGGTAGATGAATACACGATCCAAATTAGAACAGCTGCTCAGACATTCGGAGTAAATTCAATTGACATTACAGTTGATGATACTGAGTTCACTGATGAAGGTGACATAATTTCATACATTTTGAATTCTTATGATGAAGCAAATTTACCATTAGCAAAAAATACATTGTACTATTGGAGAGTTTTATATAGCGAAGGAGGTAATGATTACGTTTCGCAAGAATGGCATTTTACAACAGTACCCAACGTAACAATTACGCATACATTCCCTAATAACGGCGGTTTGGTTTATGATACCGACGTTACGCTATATTGGTATACAAGCGTATTAACCGGGACAAATTCATATCAAGTCCAATTTGTAAGAGATGAAGTAACCGGTGGTACACCTGATGAAACGGAATGGTATACTGTTGCCACTACACAAGATGCAGCTGATATAAATAAAGAAATTACGGTTTTAGCAGGCAAAAAATATTGGTGGCGTGTTGTAATGCTTAACAGCGATGATCTGGTAATAAGTTATTCAACACCATGGAGCTTTACCGTAATCGGTGGAATAAGTATTACAATTACCCAATCATGGCCGGTTGGTAACCCTACGGTTTACACAACAACACCAACATGTTATTGGTATGCAAATCAATATCCTCTCGGTACATCGTTTACTGTTTGGTATAAAGTCGGCGGCGATACCGATGCAAATGGATGGATTAATGCTGCTGATGGAGCAGCATCTGTTGTCGCCGGTTCAGATATTTATGCTCAACTACTTCCATTAACAGAGGGTGCAACTTATTCATGGTCGGTTGAAGCAAATTATAATGGAGAACAGTCTTATTCCGGTATTCAAACATTCACAGTATACAATACAGCTCCGCTGGTTGTACCTATTGCAACCTATCCAATAGGGGGTGTTACAATTTATACGACTGCACCTTACATTTATTATTATACTGCAACTGATGTGAGCGGTCTTTATTTTGACATAGAATATGATCTTGTCGGAAACGCATTGACAGGTGCAGCAGATCTAACTACTCTATCGACAGGCTTATTATCAATTCAGGTTCCGGGATTAACTCCAGGTGAAACTTATCATTACAAATTAAGATCGAATAACGGTGCAGGTGGTACTTCAGGCTGGTCAAGTGAATATACATTTACGGTTACAGGAGGAATAGTTTATAGTTATCCTGTACAAACATGGCCGGTCGGAAACCCAACCGTTTACACATTGAACCCCACATTGTATTGGTATCTTGAAGGTTCAACACTCGGGATAACCGGATATGAAGTTAAATACACAAATGATCCTGCCGCATCGGGATGGAACTCGGCTACTTGGGAAGCATTCAGTCCCGGCGCTCCGGGAGATGATGACGGTGAGATGTCAATTGGAAATGTAAGCACTACATTCTGGGAAATTACTGCCGATCTTAACTATGGTGATACTTATTATTGGGCTGTTTCAAGTGTTGATGCTGGCGGGGAATCAGATTATGATGTAAGCTCATTCACAGTTTTTGGCGTTGACGGTGCAGTAGCTCCGACCTTAACTTCACCTTCGAACACATCTACAATCGGTACACGTTCGCCAACTCTGTATTGGTACATAAACGGCTCTACGGTTGGCTTCCAATCCTACACTTTGGTTTATAGTTATTCCGATGTATTCGCAGCGGGCGCAACTACCACTGTACCTGGATTGACGAATAGTTATAAAGCTTTGAGCGGACTTCAGCCTGGCGCTACATATTATTGGTATGTAACGGCTGTTTATGATCAGGGAACGGCTACTTCCGCTACATTCTCGTTTACGGTAGATCCGGGTTCTTCCAGTGTTCAGCCATTGGTCGGAGGGCCTAATAATGTAACCGTAAGTACGGTATCGCCAACATTTTCTTGGGTGCTGCCTGCTATTTCAGGTTCTTCTTTAACATTTGAGTTACAAGTTGCAGATAACCAGGATTTCTTGAATGCCGTTACATATTCAGGACTTACTGAACCGCAGCAAGTTGTAAATGATTTGCAGGATGGAACTCAATACTATTGGAGAGTGAGATCTTCAACTGTTGCGGGGAATATCTCTTATTACTCGAATACAGGATCATTCAAAGTTGTGGGAAGTAATATTACGGATACAGAAGAAAGTCAGATTGTCCCGACTGATTTTGCGGTTATGCAGAATTATCCAAATCCGTTTAACCCGACAACAACAATAAATTATTCATTACCAGAAGCATCGTTTGTTTCAATAAAAGTGTACGACATGCTTGGAAGAGAAGTGAAAACTCTTGTTAATACAGAATTGACAACTGGTATACATTCAATTAATTGGAACGGTGACGATAATTTCGGTTACAAAGTTTCCAGCGGAACATATATATATAGAGTAATTGCAGGTCATAATGTTGTTACAAAGAAAATGGTTTTATTAAAGTAACAAATTAACGGGATTAATAACTTTAATAAAAATTTTGAAAGGATAAAAAAATGAGAACATTCGGAATATCTTTGTATTTGATTTTACTATCGGCAGTGATGCTGTTGGCATTATTGGCTTGTAAAGCATATTTCTTATAGAAAAATAAATTGTGAGTAAGGGACTGATCGATTCCGATCAGTCTCTCACTCTTTTTTCATTTGATTATTCATTTGTTGTCAATAATTTTTTAATGACGAATGAAGGAGAGTTATATTATACTGATCGCACCCGGTGGGAAATAATATTATCATTTGATGTGTGTGAAAGTTTTTTAATTACAGCCGAATAAATTACAAATAAATATAGGGTGCCTTTATGAGACTAAAATTATCTACAATAATTATAGTCATGTTAATTAGTTTTACATGGCTCTATGCACAACCGACCCTGGATGCACCAATTAATGGTGTAACAGGAGTTTCAATTGAGCCGACATTAAGTTGGAGCGGGGGATCTGCCGATTATACTTTAACCATTTCAAAAGCATCAGATTTCTTGAGCGACATCGTATACACTCAAAATCTTGGTGCCGCTACTTCTGTTACGTTTGATGAGACTGTTTTGACACTCACAAATAATACACTCTATTATTGGAAAGTGGATGGAAACGGTACCGAATCCGCCGTATCGCATTTTACAACAGTACCCGGCGTAACTGTAACAAAAACAGCTCCGGGGAATGGTGTAACGGTCTACAGTACGACGGTAGATTTGTATTGGTATACAGGGCAACAAACCGGTACGATGAAATATAAAGTCCAATATATACTGGACGAAGACCTAGATACCCCGGGTTCGGAACCGACTGCAACTGAATGGCTGAATGAATCAACGTCATCTACAGTTACTGATCTAACGGAAAGTATCACAGTGCTGGCAGGCAAAACTTATTGGTGGAGAGTTGTCGTTTTGAATAACGGAAACGAAGTAATCAGTTATTCAACAGCCTGGTCTTTTACTGTTATCGGCGGAATTAGTATCAATATTACGCAGTCATGGCCAATTGGTAATCCTACGGTTTATACATATACACCAACATGCTATTGGTATCCTGATCAATATGCATTAGGTGTTAGCTATACTGTTTGGTATAACACAGCAGGCGATGATGAAGGTGTGCCTGACGGACATATAGACGGAGACGATACAGGGGCAGCTTCAGCCCCAGCAGGATCGGATATCTTTAAGACTTTACCAGCTTTGACACCGGGTGCAACTTACTACTGGTCTGTTGAAGCCGAATATAATGGTGAATCTACATTTTCCGGTATAGAGGAATTCACGGTTTACAATGCTGTTCCTTTAACGGTCCCAATTGCAACATATCCGTTGGGAGGTGTTCTTGTTTATACAACATCACCTTATGTTTATTATTATACCGGTACTGATGCAAGCGGACTATATTTCGATATTGAATTAACTACTACATCGGGTGTTTATACAGGTAATGCCGATTTTTCAACTGCAGCACCAGGTGTATTATCAATACAGGTAACAGGCTTAACAGCCGGCGAAACATATTTTTATAAACTAAGATCGAAGAATGTTGTTGGTGTGCCTGGCGGGGGTGAATCCTCTGCATGGTCTGCCGAATATTCATTTGAAGTAGTGGGCGGCATTGATGGCGGTTATCCGGTTACTACCTGGCCATTGGGTAATCCTACCGTTTACACGAGACAACCGACATTATATTGGTATCTGGAAGGATCATCGTTAGGTTTAACTGATTATCATGTGAAATACACTCGAGATCCAAATGCGGCCAGCTGGGATGATACAGATTGGGGACTGGGATATGATCCGACACCGGGAGCTGAACTTTGCGGTGAATATGATGGCGATTATTTAATTAATGATATGAACGACATGAATGTACTGATCGATGTTGATCTAAGTTATGGTCAAACTTATTACTGGGCGGTAGCGGCTTGGGACGGTTCAGCATATTCCGCTTGGTCGGAAGGGTCGTTTACTGTCTATGGTCCTGCTTCTGCATTTGCACCGACATTGACAGCCCCCAGCGACGGAACAACATTATTATCACGTGCCCCGACCTTGTATTGGTTCATTAACGGTTCTACCGAAGGATTCGTGTCATACACATTGACATACAGTTATTCGGATGTATTTGCAGCAGGCGCTACAACTATAGTTCCCGGTATTTCAAATAACTTTTATGAGTTAAGCAATCTTGTCCCAGGTGCTACATATTTCTGGTACGTAACTTCGGTTTACACGCAGGGTTCGGCCGATTCCGACACATGGTCGTTCACGGTTGATCCGGGTTCGTTAAGTGTTCAGCCGTTAATAGGCGGACCGACAAACATTAGTATTAACACAACCGCGCCTACTTTGTCATGGGTACTTCCGGCCCTGTCGGAATCACTACTAACTTTCGAACTTGAAGTAGCCGATAATCCTGAGTTTACAAATGCTATGGTTTATCAAGGGCTAAACACTCCATCACATGAGCTTAGCGGATTGGAACCGGGGAAAGAATATTTCTGGAGAGTAAAATCATCCACTGCTGCCGGTGATGTTTCCAATTATTCCAATACGGGTAAGTTCGTTGTCAGCGCTAACATTACAGATGTTGAGGATACGGAAATTGTACCAACGGAATTTACAGTGATGCAGAATTACCCGAATCCGTTTAATCCTACAACAACAATTAATTACTCATTGCCAGAAGCATCTTTCGTAACAATAAAAGTATACGATATGCTGGGAAGGGAAGTGAAGACTCTGATTAGTACGGAATTAACTGCGGGTATTCACACCATTAACTGGAACGGTGATGATAATTTCGGTAATAAAGTATCAAGCGGTACGTATATTTATAGAGTAGTTGCCGGTAATAGTGTTGCGGCAATGAAAATGTTATTACTCAAGTAATTTATTCAGATTAGAGACTGCTCTTATTTTAAGGGCAGTCTCAAAATATTTTTGTTGTTTTTGATATCCCCAAATGTTAATTTCCGTATAGAAAGTTACGTTGACTTGGGGGATAGTAAAGTCAACAAAACCAGCCGAAGAAGTATCCAAAATCTATCAGCCGAAAGTGAAGTAATTCACTACATACGTATTTATAATTTATTAACAGCCGAACATAAAAATATTTGTGAGCAGTAGTCTTACAAGTAATTATGATAGATGTAGAATTATTACAGCCGATTAAGAATATTTTGTAAAACTATCATAAGGGTGCTTAATGAAAACTAAACTACTTAGTTTATTGGGTGTAGTGTTATTCTTCACTCAATTGATTCACGCACAACCAATCCCGGCAGACGGAGCTACCGGAGTTTCAGTTACACCGGATTTTGTATTCACGCTAACACATTCAAATGATGGAATAACAACAGATGCAACCATCCAGATTTCAGACGGGAGTACAGACCCGGTCCCTGGTATTTTCAACGATGGTGCAGCATCGGATTGTATTTCTGAATTCATACCTTTCCCCCCTGGAGGATCAACAACACAATTATGGGCGGACATAGTTGCGGGAAATTCTGATGGGGATCTTTGGCATTCATTGGAAGATGAAATCCAACTTGCTTATAACTCTACCTATTATTGGCGATCAGCAGGTTCAGGGGGTGTTGGAGAACCTATTATTGGAGGATTTATTGGATGGTATTATACCTTTACAACCGGTTTACCCCCGGCATCTCTAAGTTCTCCGTTGAATGGTCTTACAGGCGTTTCCGTGGAGCCGACATTGGCATGGAACGCAACAACCAACGCCACATCATACAAATTGTATGTTGACGACGCCGATGATTTCTTGACTCCGCTTTACGAAGCAGACCAAGGAACCAATTTATCACTTGCTTTCGATGAAACATTCACAAACTTCCCGCTTTCCAACGGAACGAAATATTACTGGAAAGTGGCAGCTGTTGACCAGCACGGGAACGAATATGATTCAAATACATGGCATTTTACAACTGTTCCTGCAGTTAATGTATATCAGACCGCTCCAGGCAGTGGCACATTGGTATATGATACTAATGTAACAGTTTACTGGTATACTTCACAGTTGACCGGAACTATGCAATATAAAGTACAATTAATGCGGGACGATCAACTTGGAACGCCCGGATCTGCTCCAACTCCAGCCGAGTGGGCAACATCATCGTCATCTACAGTGTCTACTCTCAACGAATCATTCGCGGTATTAGCCGGTGAAAAATACTGGTGGAGAGTAGTTGTGCTAAACAGCAGCGATGAAGTGATAAGCTATTCTACAGCTTGGTATTTCACGGTAATCGGTGGTGTGAACGTTAACATAACTCAATCCTGGCCAATCGGAAACCCTACTATTTATACATATGACGCGACATGCTATTGGTACACAGATCAATACGCATTAAGTGTAACATATACGGTTTGGTATAACAAACTAGGTGATACAAGCGGTGATTTATACATTGGACCTGGAGATACTGATGTGCAATCTGCAGCAACCGGAACAAATATTTACAAGACTCTAACCGGTTTGGATGACGGCTCAAAGTATTACTGGTCGGTTGAAGCCAGTGCAAACGGCGAATCGACATTTTCGGATATCAAATCATTTACGATATATACTGCTAACCCGTTGATTGTACCATTTGTAACTTATCCCATTGGCGGTGTTGATGTTTATACAACATCTCCAATAGTATATTACTATACCGCGGCAAATACCAGCGGGTTATATTTCGATATAGATGTTGCTACAACATCAGGCGGACAGGACGGATCCGCTGACTATTGGACTGCTTCTGCAGGTTTGTTGAATTTACAGTTAACAGGCTTAACACCGGGACAAACATATTATTTTAAAATTAGATCAAAGAATGTTGCCGGTGTGCCTTTAGCTGGACAGGCTTCAGGCTGGTCGTCGGAGTATTCATTTAAGGTAGTAGGAGGTGTTGCGGGAGGACATCCTGTAACCACATGGCCGTTGGGTAACCCAACCGAATATACTACGCAACCGACTCTTTACTGGTATCTGGAAGGATCTTCATTAGGACTTACAAAATATACAGTGAAGTGGTACAAAGGAAACTCGGCTCCGGCAGACTGGACAACAGTTGTAGGCAGTACCGCCGATGCCGGAACAGATGACATTAATACTTTAACAACATTGAATTATCAAATTCCGGTCGTTTTGGATTTCGGCTCTAAATATTATTGGGCTGTTGCATCCTATGACGGAGCAACATATTCTGCATGGTCGGAAGGCTCATTCACTGTATACGGTTCAGCCTCCGGTGTAGCGCCAACATTGACTGCTCCTAATAATACAAGCACAATTACGAGCAGGTCAACAAACGTGTCATGGTTTATCAACGGTTCTACCGTCGGATTTGTTGATTATACGTTAGTTTACAGTACATCCGATGTATTCGCGGCAGGGGCAACCACAACAGTTCCCGGTATCACCGACAATTTCAAAGCATTGAGCAACCTAACACCCGGCGCAACATATCATTGGTATGTAATTGCTCATTACACGCAAGGGGATGCTGCATCAACCACTTGGACATTCACGGTAGATCCGGGCGCTTCATCGGTTCAACCAATGATAGGTGGACCGAACAATGTTTCCGTGAACACTGTTACACCTACATTATCATGGGCATTACCGGCATTGTCAGAATCTCAACTCACTTACCAGGTGGAAATATCTGCGGAAGAAGATTTTCTGAATCCTATGGTTTATGAGGGGATACAAAATCCTTATCAAATCATTTCAGGATTAACAGAAGGTCAAGAGTATTTCTGGAGAGTTAGATCATCAACAAACAACGGGGATGTATCTGATTATTCGGGTACCGGTAAATTCAAAGTAGTTGGGAACAATATTACCGCTACGGAAGAAAATAATTTGATACCAACAGATTTTAACGTGATGCAGAATTATCCGAATCCGTTTAATCCGGCAACTGTAATTAATTATGTTCTTCCAACAGCCGGTTATGTTACCATAAAAATATACGATATGATCGGAAGGGAAATTAAGACACTTGTAAATTCCGATATGCCTGCCGGTTCTCACAGCATTACATGGAATGGTGATGATGTATTCGGAAATAAAGTTGCAAGCGGTACATACATTTATAGAGTAATATCGGGCAATAATGTTGCAGTTAAGAAAATGCAGTTATTAAAGTAAATAGTTAACGGGATTAATAACTTTAATAAAAAATTGGAGTAAATAAAATGAGAGCGATTGGATTTTCGGTTTTCTTTCTTTTATTTTCGGCTGTAATGTTGTTGGCCTTACTAGCATGTCAGTCATATTTTCTCAGTTAGGATTTTTGGAAAACTTAAAAATCGATTAAGAATTGAAATATTTGATCTAAGGCCGCACTAAAAAAGCGGCCTTTTTTTTATATCAGATATTTACACCGGTGTATGTCTCCCCAGTTTAGATTTTGTCTTTTACACAAAACTCCGTAAAAATAAAAGACTTAAAATTGTGATTTGCATTCATTCGAAAGAAACTTATTTTATGGGTAGGTTTATAAAACAAAATATTCTTGAGAAGGTTTACTTATGACGTTAAAATTATTTCGCAATATAATTACTATATTATTTTTGCTTTACTCGGCAACTTCTATTTCTATGGCAGAATCCGGAATACATATTAGACTCAACCAGCTTGGGTTTCTTCCTGGGGATTTAAAATCGGGTATAATAATATCCGAAGTAACTCTTGACAGCGAAGAATTCAAAATAGTATGTTATACCAACAAAGATGTTGAATTTAGAAGTAAGCTGAAAAAATCTAAGGGTGCATTCGGCAAATTCAAATATTCTTACACTTTTGATTTCAGCAAGTTCAAAAAAGAGGGGGAGTATATTGTTGAAGTTAAAGATCAACAATCTCATCCTTTCAAAATTGATGCGGAGGTTTACAACCAAGTTGTTGATTCTCTAATGCAGTTTTTTAAAGTACAGAGATGCGGGTATACTAATCCGATGCTTCATGAAACATGTCATAAAGGAGACGTTGCATTTTTATTGGAAGGTGAAAAGAGAATTAATCAACATCCCGATTTAACAGGCGGGTGGCACGACGCAGCGGATTATGTGAAGTTTCTAAACACAACAGCATTCACTACTTATACTTTACTTTTCGCATATGATTTTGATCAAAAAAAATTCGGATTTGATAATAACGATAACGGAACACCCGACATTTTAGAAGAGGCAAGAGTAGGTTTGGATTGGATGCTAAGAGCAAATTATGAAAAGTATAAACTGGTAACACAAGTGCAGGATCTTTCTGATCATGAACAGGGTTTCAGACTTCCCGAAAATGATAAACTCGAATTTGCCAGACCTGGTTTTATAGGTATTGGTAAAAACCTAATAGGTATATATACGGCTGCAATGTCTTTGGCATCACGGATTTGGAGAAGTAAATTTTATGATAATGAATTTGCCGATAAATGTCTTACTGCTGCCGAAAATTTATTTTCGATCAGAAATGATGTAGCCGATATCGACAGCAGCGGATCGGGGATGTACATTGATGCCGGATATAAGGGAAAGCTTGCTTTGGGAGCAGTTGAGATGTATTTAACCACCAACAGGAGTGAACTATTAAACGAAGCTGTTGAACTCGCGGATGCAGCCGGATCCGAATATTGGTGGAGCTGGGGAAATATTGCTGCATATGCTCACTATAGACTTGGCAAGTTGAATAAAAGGTTTGCTGATTACTTAGAAAACAATCTTATAGTTTTCAATACTAATAAAGACAGTAGCCTTTTTAATGAAGCCACTTCACTTACATGGGGAAGCAATAACACTCTCCTGGGCGTAGCATTACAAAATATTTTATGGAAAAAACTGAAATACAAATCGGATTATGATACCGTGGCAACATTTCAGAGAGATTATATAATGGGGCGCAATCAATGGGGAGTATGTTTTATTCAGAATATCGGTACAGTATTCAGTGAAAATCTCCATCATCAAATATCATATCTTAAAAACGGGCGACTACCAGGAGGTTTTGCCGCCGGTCCTGTATTAAAAGAATTTTTAGATCAGTATAATATTCCATTTGAAAAGGAAGATAGATTTAAGAAATTTCAAACTAGGGAAGCTGTTTATAGAGATGACCCGATGGATTATATAACCAATGAACCTACAATTGTGGCTAATGCAACTGCTATTTTTGTGATGGGGTATTATTCAAAACGTTGATAATAATACATTTTTTAGCGATTTTATGTGTAGTATTTTGAGTCACATTGTCCGCTAATCTCAAATTTGGATCGAATTGTACTGCGAATCCGGCTTAAAAACAAGATTTTACACGTTACTTATGGCACATAATTTGTTTATTAGATTACGTTTAATTTAAGGATTTTATTATGCATAATTCAGTTGGAGTGATTCCATCCGGTTTTTCTTTTATTGATAAAAATTGGGGTGGCATATATAGAGGGGGAAGTTATCTGCTGGTTGGACAAAGAAAAACAGGACGTACTTTGGTTGGATTACAATTTGCTCTTGAAGCCGCAAAACAAAAAGAAGTATGTCTTTATTTTACAAATATGCGACCTAAAGATTTGATGATCCAGGCGGCATCTCTCAATTTTGATATACAATCGTACATGAATCAGAATTTAATTATTGTTGTAAGAGTTGCTCCGCCAAACGATGTTTATGATATGCCTAATCCTGATGATTATTTGGTTGAGTATCTTAACGACATTATTACTGTTGTAAATCAATATAAACCGAATAGAATTATTTTTGACGAACTTACTCCATATATCGGATTTAAAAACTTAGATCTACTAAGAGATGCTTTTCTCTTTACACTGGAGACTGTTGAAGAGAAAGACATCAGCAGCTTATTTATTGTCGGCGAACCTGCGAATACTCAAGCTAAAGCCATTGTGGATGTTTTGATGCAGCATGTAACAGGTATTATTTATTTGAAGAAAAAATCCGAAAGATTTGAAGACAGGTTTGAAGGGGGCACTGTTATTATAAGCCCGAATGTAGGGCATACCGAAGGACAATTCTCCGCTCACTATAAAATTGAACCCAGCAAGGGTGTTGCGGTTATTACTTCCGATATTGATAGAAGAACTAGGGAAATTATTGAAAAACCGAAAGAGGAAGAACGTTCATTACGCCCTAACCGTGTTGAACCCGCATCGGATAATTATCAGTTGTCGAACATATACAGTTATAATGATTTTCTACTTATTCTAAATAACCAAATAGCTCTCTATAAGAGCACAGGGCAAACCTTCAATTTAGTCTCTTTTAGGTTGGATCCTGCTGCACAGGTAAAAGGATTACTTTCATTAAACCAGATGAAAAATGCTGTTAGAATTGCTACGCATAAACGGGATAAGGTTTGTATTTTTGATAATAAAGTGATTGTTCTGCTGGTAAGAAGCAATCAAAAGAGTGTTGTGAATTTGATGACCAGCGTTCAGGATAATTTGCCAAGCTCAGATCAAAATTATATCTCTGCTATTTTGGAATATATTTCTATCTTTAATCTTGAGATTGACGATCGTATTGCAAATGCTGAAAAAATGATGGAATATTTGCTCGAAGCAGAAAATTCGGCTGATCAAAACTACACTCCTCTAACTAAGTATATTGAGTAATGAAGTATTTAATTTACATACTTACTCTTTTCGCATTCATTTCAACAAATAATTTATTTGGTCAAGCTAAAGCCGAAAACCTCAAAAGACTGGCACTTGAACATATGCAGGCGGGAAGATACGGCGAAGCAATTGACCAATTGCATAAGTACATTTCGGCTAATCCAAGAATTGCCGAAGGATATAATTTAAGAGGTCTTTGTTACGAACAGAGAAAAGAATATCAATATTCCGTTCTCGATTTCAGGCGTGCTCACAGGCTCGATCCGAACAATGCCGAAATAAAGAAAAATTTGGATAGAGTTATTACAATTTGGCATCAGTTGCTCTATAAAAAAATTGAAGGACATAAACGGGAAATTGCTATCGACCCAAATATGCCTTTTAATTATTTGGAAATTGGAAAATCATACCGTTGGTTGGAAATTTGGCATCTTGCCGAAGAATGGTACGATCAATACCTGGCACGGGATGATAATGCTTCTCCAGATGAAATAATTCGCTATACGGAAATTTTGGCTAAAACAGGCTCTATTAAAAAAGGGGAAAAAATTCTTAAAAAATTTGTAGATAGATACCCTGAAGATTGGAGACTATGGAGCAGGTACGGATATTTTACAATGTGGCTTGGTAACTATCGCAATGCTGAAAATGCTTTTGAATCTGCTTTAAGTTATAAACCTTTTTTTAAAGAAGCACAAGATGGCTTGGACCTCGCTAAAAAGGAGGGATATCTTACACAATATGTCCCTCGTGCTTTTGAACGTGTTTATCCTATAGATGAATACTATCAGAGATTGAAAAAAGACCCTTATGATAGTCAAGCAAGATTTAGACTTATTAATGAATTAATTAAAGAGACAAGGTACGAAGAAGCTTCGCAGCAGCTGGAAATTTTATCAAGAGATTTTAGCGAAACCGATCAGTATAGGGAATTAGCAATTTTTATTGATTCGGTTAGAACAAACATTTATGAATCACAGGTTGAGCAATACAGCACATCGGTTAAAATGGATCCGAGTAATAAACAGGCCGTTATTGAACTTGCAAATTCTTACGGCAAATTATATGCTTATGATGAAGCGATTGAAATATTGGAAGAATATCTTAGTAACGTTCCTGAAGATCAAGACCTTGATGTGAGATTTTTATATGCAAAATACGCCGCTTGGAATTACGAATGGGAAAGTGCGATAGATCAACTTGATAATTTGTTGGAGATCCAACCGGATAATTTGGATTATCAATTACTCCGGGGGCAAATTTCCGTCTGGACTGTTCTAGACCTAGATCAAGCAAAGGTATATCTTGAAAATGTGTTGGCCAACAGACCCGAAAGTATTAATGCTATGCTTGCATTGGCTTCTCTTCATGCATGGAACAAAGAGTTTCCTATTGCAAAAGAATATATCGACAGAGCAAAAGCTATTGATCCGGTTAGCAGGGAAGTTGAAAATGCCGAGAGTAATTATTTTCTTCATTTATCGGCAGCCGAAGAATTGGAAATTCTACAAATAAGAGGAACTGCCGGGGAACTGGCTCTTGATGGAAAATGTGACGAAGCTTTGGAAAAGTATGAAGAGTATTTTTCTAAAATTACCGGGCCAACCCGCCAGGAACTTAAGGAATATGCAGACATTAATGTATGCGCAGAAAACTATTATAAAGCTATCGAGATTTACGATAAATTGTTAATTGAAGAATATGAATATGATTTGGATCTCAAAAGAGCTAAAGCTTATTTATGGGGCGAAGATACTGTCTCGGCTTTGCGTGATTTGCAAAAATTATATAATGAAGATCCAACGAATTTTGAAACAAAGTTATTTCTCGGTCAGGCATATGCAAAAATGAAAAATTTCGATAAAGCTGAAGAAATTTATGAAGAATTATTAGAGGAGACCGAGAACCCTGAACAAATTGAATTATTAAGTGAAAATTTATTTGCAACAAAACTTTATATAGCAGATTCTTATACTACTATTGAAGAATATGGTAAGGCAGAAGATATTTATAATGATTTGATGGAACAGACTGCCGATACGGCACAAATTAGTATGCTTGAACAAAGAATAAACTGGATTCCACCTTATGGTATTTCGAAAGGTATTATGGGAATTGTTGATTTTATAATCCCCAATCAAATTGGTTTAGCTCCTCAATTTACATATTATCGGGATAACCAGAATTTCGAGTTCTACAACTTCGGCGGTAGAATGGAATTAGGTTTAACCAACTGGTTGTCGGTTGGCGCTTCATTTGTACGTACCGTAATAAATTCTCAATATTATTCGTCTAGTGTTTATTTAACTGCCTTTAAGGGGCATACTTCATTCAGGTTCTCGGAATTCGTAATGTTTGATGTGGGATACGGAAAACTTACCCCGCTTGGTGAACCGAAAAAGAATATTTATAACGCTCTTCTTAGATATGATAAAAAGAATACTTTTTCATTAAGCGCTTCTTATGAACATAATGATGCACGGGTTATTCTTTATTCACCAAACTTATTAGGTTATTCTTTTGACGCGGATAATTTTAGATTCTCCGGTGTTTATAACCCGAATAAATTATTTCAAATTTCAGGATATTACAGTTATATAAAAATATCGGATGGAAATAAAGGTAATGATCTGCAGTTAAGAATTGGCCGAAGATTTATGGAAGAAGCTATTGTTGGTTATGAATATTTTTACTCTACTTATGCAACGAAATCAAGCATTTACTATTCTCCTCAAAATTATGAATCTCATAGTATTTGGGGAGATTGGGATGCATATAATAAAGACGATATAAAAGTAGTAATCGGCGGGAAAGTTGGATATTACCCTGCTGTTGATTTTATTATCAGTGAAATACATGGGGAGCTTAGTTATACCGCTTTAAAATATTTGTTGCTCAACGCTAGAATTTCTGCAGGTACTACTTATAGATTTGATGCGAGTTACGATTATGTATCGGCAATGTTATCAGCATACTGGAGTATTTTCTAATTTAATGCTTGATATATTTTGCAAAATAGTTAACAATAAAGACTTCTGAAAAATTAAGAGATGTGTCATTGATTGGTGAATTTGTCCGAAGCCTATCTGCGAACAAGGGAAGCAATCTTGTTTATCAACTAAAAAACCAGGCTGAGTTTACTCCGTTCACAAGGACGGGACTTAAGAATTTTTCAGCGGCTTCCAATATTTAATTGATGCATTATTTTTGATGATACTATTTTGTCAAATGAAGATAATTTTGTAAATTTTTACATAATGAACTCAAATATGATATAAAGTGTTTTGATAATGTACATTCATCTTTAAATTTCCAGGGAGACAAATGAAAATATCTAACTTGTTTTTATCTTTTGCTGTTTTGATAATGTTGAGTATCGGCTTTTTTATTAAATCATCGGTAATGATGAAAAAGATTTCTTCTTGCAACAAGCTAAGCACAGAATCTGGGCAAGTCCATAATTTATCCATACAAGAAGACAGACAAGTTATAAATAATACTTTTTATGCCTCTATGTTTAGGTTTTATGAATCTAGCTATAATAATATTATTTATTCACCTAAAATATCAATTAGAAAAATTCCCATTACAGGTAACCTAGAGCAAATGAAATATTTTTATGAATCTCTAAAGGATACTAAAAATATAAAGACAAGAATTGCTCACTATGGTGATTCAATTATTCTTGGAGATGTAATAACCGAATATTTAAGGGAAAACATTCAGGAAAAGTTCGGTGGAAACGGGGCAGGTTTTTTGGCCTTTGCGTCAAAAGATAATAAAATGAGGAGATCAATTCTTCATTCATATTCGGATGATTGGGAGTTTACATCAATTTTTACCAGAAATCCTGAAAGACATCCGTTGGGGATCGGCTGCGCGGTTTCGATTCCCTCGGATAAAAGCTGGGCGCAATATGAAAAAACCGATTTTATAAATTCATTAGGCCCTTTTCAAAATGTTCGAGTTTTTTATAGCAATGCTGGTAACGGAAGCAATATTGAATATACTACAAACGGGAACAACGGAAATATAATTAATTTGAAAACAGGTTTGTCTCTTCAGGAAGATGAATTGAATTTAGCTTCAGGAATTATAAATATAAAATTTGTTTTTAATTCATGTCAAGATACATACTTTTACGGAATAAGTCTGGAAAGCAGCAACGGTGCATATGTAGATAATTTTCCGATAACAGGTAATTCCGGTGTTAATCTGGCTGATCTGCCGCTTGAATTAATGAAAGAATTTAACGCCTTGCTTAATTATAAATTGATTATTCTAAATTTCGGTGTAAACGTAGGCAACCCGCAAAGAGGTACTTATACTCTCTACGAGAATAAAATGCTTAAAACTATTGATCACTTTAAAACTGCATTCCCAGGAACAAGTATATTGATAGTAAGCGTTGCTGATAAGACGATAAAAAGAGGGAGTAAATTTATGACCGATCCTGATATCCTTCTTTTACTTGAAAGTCAAAAAAGAATTGCCGATAAAGGTAAAGTTGCTTTCTGGAATTTATTTGAATCGATGGGGGGCAAAAACTCGATGAATAACTGGGTAGATTCTGCGCCTCCGCTGGCATTGAAAGATTACCGCCATTTTACACACGAAGGGGGAAAAATTGTAGCAGACCTTCTTTTTGATGCATTGATGAATGAATATCAAAAGTATTGAAAATTAGTCACGCCTTGAATTGCATGATAGGAGTCACATTACATGATCAGTTTTGTGATTATTTTCAATAATAAAATAAGACTCCAATCACATTTTCCACTCTTATACTCTATATTTAGATGCTTTTTCTATTGAAATACTTTAATGATTATTTCTAACTTATTATCTTGCAATGAGTTAAATAAAATATTATATTTCATCTAGTTTGTGTCTAATAATGAGTCAGTTTACTTATATTTTTTGCATTTGGTACATTAGGTACTATTTTATTCATCGAATATCGGCCATTTTCAACGTTTTATTGGCACCTAATTTGATTGCTTACTAATGATAAATATATAAAAAAAATGATAGATACTTCAAAAACACATAAATTCCAAATTGCCTTGGATAATAGGGAGGTCAAACCTCCGTCAAGGAAAGAGGGTACAGAAAAACTTAGGGCTATTTTTGTTTCAGGTATTCTTTCGCTATTACTAATTGTAGTAATAATTATCACTTTGCCTATGACTATTTTGTCTATCAACGGACTTCTAGTTTATGCATCTATTGTTTCTTTAGTAATATTCTTGTTTGTACTTTTATTCAGATATTTTTCTATTCTTGTGATGGCCTATTTATACATAACTAGGTACACTGTTGAACGCACAGAAGGTTATTTCCCCTACGTTTCAATACTTGTTCCGGCATTCAACGAGGGAAAGGTATTGCAATCTTCTGTAGAATCCCTTTTAGAAATTGATTATCCTAATTATGAAATAATTATTATCAACGACGGTTCGTCCGATAACACTGCAATAGTTGGAGAAAAACTAGTTGGGTATAAAACAGGTAGAAACTCGATGGTCAAAGTATCATTGATAAATAAACCTAACGGGGGCAAATCAAAAGCATTGAATGCCGGTATCCAATATTCTGAAGGTCAGATTATCGTTTGTATGGATGGAGATTCACAGCTATCTTCAAATTCTCTTAAAATGGGTGTTCGCCACTTTGTTGATCCTGCTGTCGGAGCAGTTGCAGGTAATGTGAAAGTACAAAACAGAAAACAAATTTTAACGGATCTTCAAGCTTTGGAATATGTTGAAGGTCTTAATCTTCCACGAAGTGCTCAAGGATTTATGCGTACGGTAAATATTATCCCTGGTCCGATGGGTTTCTTCAGAAAAACAGCACTTAGAGATGCAGGCTTTTATTCAAGCGATACATTCGCAGAGGATGCAGATATTACACTTAAAATTTTAGCAGCCGGTTGGAAAATAAATTATGAACCTAATTCAATTGCTTATACCGAAGCCCCTACAAAACTGTATCAGCTTCTTAAACAAAGGTATCGTTGGACTAGGGGAATTCTTCAAGCTATTCGAAAACATAAAAAACATATTTATAACCCGACAGAGAATTTCAACAATACATTAATTCTTTGGAGTATGTTTTACGAAGCTTTACTTTGGCCCGCAATGAATATTTTTGCAAATTTATTTTTCATTATAGTCGCTTTATTTTACGGAATGTCAAGCTTAGTATTTTTCTGGTGGTTGGGTATTATGATTCTCGATTTAATGGGTGCAGTTTATTGTATTGCAGCAGAGAAGGAAGAGTTTAGGTTAGTGCCGTATGCAATAATTTATCGTCTTGTCTTCATCTTAATGATCGATATAACAAAAGCAATGGCAACTGTTGAAGAATTTTTGGGTATTGAAATGAGTTGGGGTAAACTTGAAAGACAAGGTATGGGTAAGGCAAGTTCTCCCAAATCGGTTATAGCAAAAAAATGAATGACATAAAAGTTTGAATATTTACAAGAGGTAAGTTATGGAATTAATTCCGATACTATCATTGATCATACTTGTTGCAACGATCTCAACATTTATACTGGCTGTCGGTGCATACATTCTTTATAAAATCAGAGAAAGGAAAGGAGCTTTAGCCCAAGCGCCTCAGCCCGCTGCTGTACCGGCAGAATTAGTTGCACCTGCTCCTTTGGCTGCCGAACAAAGAGTTACACAACCCGGTGTTAGAAGAACATATACAGGCGAATACTCTCCTACAAGAGATGTAGGTACAGAGTATCAACCGCAATATGAAAGATTTCATGAAGGACCGCAACAAGGCCCTGAAATGAGACCTACATACGTAACATCGAATGGTTACTCTGAATCTAGGTATGAGAGAGCGACACATGAACCGACAACTGATGCAGAAAAATCTGCAATAAAAAGAAAGTTTATGCGTTATACTCAAGATGGCTATATTGAACCGAGTAGCGAAGAAAAAACTAAAGAGGATAATCTTAAGTGGCGGTAAAAGGTTCAAAAGGACTAAAGGTAAATTACCTTATAATTTTTCTAAGCGGATTAGTTCTACTTACAACCGGAATTCTTGTTTTCTTACTTGTTGTTAAAAATGTTTACGGCAATTATGAGATTGAAGAGATTTTACCTACTAAAGAAAACATTTCTATAATTACCGGCGATCCGGCTAAAAAGGTAGGAATATTATTTTCCGATTACACTCAAAATATGATGCCTGAAGGGAGTACATGGCTTAGCGATAATGTAAGCACTTGGGAGCATTTTATAAGATCAATGAATATAAATTATGATATAATAAGCGACCAAACAATTGAGAAGGGAGAACATTATAAATATCAGTTGCTGATTTTACCCGGATCAAAATCAATCAGCGATAAAGAAGTTGTTCAATTAAAGAAATATTTGGAAAGCGGCGGTAGTATTTTTTCATCGGGGGGTCCTGCAACTTATTCCGATGAAGGTAAATGGAGGGGTTGGGAATTTTTTACTGAAGCATTCGGGATGAAATTCAATAAGGAAATTAAACCGGAAGAATTTTACAAAGTACATACTTTAAGAGGTAATTTGCCTCTAACGGCGGGAATTCCAACAGGCTATGCTTTAAAAATTGCAACTTGGGATAGACCAATTTATGCTGAAATCCTGGAACCGAGAACTACTCAGGTTAGTTTCTGGTTCGATTTTCGTCGTGAAGCAGGTCTTGTTAGAGAAGAAATTCAAAAGAGTGCTGGAATTGCGTATGGTACATATGGAAAAGGCAGATTTGTTTGGTACGGATTTGAAATTAATTCTGTAATAGGTCAGCAAGAAGATTATATCTTCTTTGAAAAACTTTTTACTAATTCGGTAAATTGGCTTACATATGGTCCAACTGCGTTTGTTAAAGACTGGCCTGATCAATATGATGCTGCTATGGTTTTTATACCTACTTTAGAAGATCAAATTTATAACGTATCTAATTTATCGGGATTGTTAACAACCTATCAATACCCAACAACTATATTCATTGACCCGGTTTTAGCTCTTAATAATAAAAATTATCTTAGAACAGCGGCCAAACATGGTGATATTGGGGTAATAGTTGACATAGGTTTTTTGGAAAATGCGCAAGATACTGTAAATAAACTTTATAGCGCGGATGTCCAATTCGAAACCATAAAAGCCGCACGGGATTCGGTTGAAAAGGTAATTAACAAAAATGTAAAAAGCGTAATGCCTTTACATGGATTCTATAATGAACATACATTACAAGCTATGTCAAAATTAGGTTTCGAATTTATTGTCACAGATTCATTAACAGACAGATCGGTTCCTAAAGTAGTTATTCGTGATGCTAAACAAATGCTGGTAATTACTAAAACTGCTAGAGACGATTATGAAGTAATTAGAGAATACGGCCTTACTAGTACTGATTTCCAACGGTATACTTATGAAGAAGATGTAGACCGGCTGCTTTTCGAAGGAGGCTTATTGGTATTTAAGGTTCATTCAAATTATCAACTTCGTCAAGAATATATTAATGTGATTAAAGAAGTTATTAGTTATGCCAGGAATAAAAACGTTTGGTTGACGTCGTTTGGGGAGCTGCAAGAATGGTGGTTGGAACGCCACGGAGTGGAGATTGTCTATGAAACAAGAAGCAAGAGAAGAATTGTAGTCGAAATTAATAACCCGACTGATAAAATATCGGAAGACATAACGGTTCAGGTTAATTTAAATAAACCTGTGCGAAATATTGAGATATCATCCGAAATAATTAACACAACACTCCCAAAATTTAAGTTCGTAGAGGATACTAATATATTATATCTTTATTTGGATGAATTGGAACCCAATGAATCACGCTCTTATTTAGTTGACTTTGAAAATGTGGGAGAATTATAATAAATAATCTTTTGGATTTACCACATAATCATTTACTGACTTTTTAAAACAACTTGATTATTTTACCGTATTATTGTAATAAAATATAAATCAAATAATGAAAATAATATTCAAAATAGTTTTTTTACTCTCAACCGGTATTTTTATTGGAATAAGTCTTAGCGGGTGCGTGGATTCTGTTATTGATGACCAAAATACGTCATTGAAACCTACGATAACGATTGCATCTCCCGTAGCGGGTTCGGGCAATACCGTACATGTCGGTTTGAATAAAATTGAATATAGCGCTTCCGATTATTCCGGGGGACAAGGTCTTAGTTTTTTACAGGTTATCTTAAATGGTGATGTTACAACTCCAAATTATGAAGATGTAGTTACTAACGGAGTATTACCCGATTTATACTTAGATGTTCCAAGAACATCCTTAGGAAACACTATCGAATATTATGTTATAGCATATAATTTGGCAGGAGGATATAATTCAAGTAGTGTTCAAAAGAATATCCCGGTAGTAGAAGCACCCCCCGGGATACCGTACAATTTAATTATTGTACCGGTCAACGCTAACACTGGTGAAATAAGATTAGTATGGGATGATGACTCGGAAAATGTTCTTGAATACTGGTTGTATCAGAAAATAGAAAACGGCATATGGAATAGAATACAAGTTATTATTGCTCCGCAAAAGACGGCTACGGTGATAATAAATCCGTTAGTTGATAATTACTTTAAAGTAGCCGGATGGAATAGCGTTGTTGCAGATGAAACCGAATTAAATTTTAGTAACGAGGTTACAAGCGCAACACAAACCAGCGCGTGGAATTTACGAGCCGAAGCCATCGGTTCATCAAAAGTAATTTTAAGATGGGATAATCCGTGGGGGCTGGCAGTAAATGTTTTTGAAATTGAAAGAACATCCGGTGCTGTTGCATGGGATTCGAATCCCGAGTTTTATGTGGTAGGCTCAAGTAATTCTGAAATTACTTATTCAGACTCTCCCCTGAATGCTAACACCACTTATGCATATAGAGTAAGACGTCGTATGTTGGCAGATGATTATAGAAGCGCTTGGTCTAGCCCGGTTACAATCGGGACTTCTTATGCAGATGTACTTCCTCCGTCTAATTTTACAGTTGCACTTCAATACTTGGGGGGATCAAGCTATCTGGTTAAAATGGATTGGGATATTAATTATTCATATGCAATGCAAATTGAACGTGCCGAGAATAATGCATTCCCGCCGGTATATGAAATAATTGCCAGTATAAATGCCGGTATTGACGGACCCATGTATGATAATTCGATAATCGTAGGTAAGTCATATTTTTACAGAGCACGTTACGTTTTAGGCACAAATGTCTACTCAGAATATACATCTATTTATACTATACCTTAATTATTCATGAAAACTTATGCCGACTGATATTAACATAACGAAATTAGTAAAGAATCATATTCCTCATGCAGCTTTCATTTTAAATGAAGAAGGTAATGTTATTACGTTTAATGAAGCGGGGAAAAAATATCTCCCCATTATTAACGAAGGTTCTTACTTTTTTAAATTGTTTGAAACTGATGCTTCGCAATTTATCGAGAGATTATTTTTAGAGGCAAAAAATTTCAATAAAATGCTGCGCGAAGAATTATCATTGGAAACGGAAAATATTAAAGATGAATTTGAAGTTGTAATATCGCCGCTGGAAAATGAAGATGGAAATGAATACCTGATTACTATTAAAAAGATTGATAAAAAATATACTAAATCTGGGATTGATAAATTTACAATATATACTTCTGAAATTGAAGAACTGATATCTAGCCCGGATATTTTAAGTATAATTGAAAAAATAAAATCATCCTTCCCATTTACATTTATCGGCAAAACGAAATTCCAAAAAGAAATTAATCAACTTGAAGAATTGTTCTGGATAAAAGAACCAAATGGAAAATATATTATTGTTAACCAAAATTTCGCTAATTCCCTTGGTTTGAAGGCATCTCAGATTGAAGGACAAAATGAAAAAGAGCTCTTACCAAAATATTTAGTAAAACTGTACAACACAATCGATTCATACGTAATCGAAACTACTAACTCGGTTTTTGTAGATAGAGTTACATCGCCAACCCAATTTGAACCGGTTGATATTACGGAAATCATTGAATTTCCTATTACAGATGTAGATAATAAAGTAGTAGCCATTGTGGGTATATCACGTAAAAAACCGGAAGATAAAAAAGCAAAAACTTCAGAATTCGTAGACAACAGTAAAATTCTTAAAGATATTGATAAACCGATAGTAATAATTAATAATGAAAATAAAATTGTCTCTTATAGCCATAAATTATTTGAATACCTTCCTAATAAAGATGTTAGAGAACTTGAGGGAGAAATCTATAAGAATATTTTCGAAAAAAAATTTGTAACAATAATAGATGAATTTATTAACAGTCTGAAAAACGAAAGTATTGAATACGGATTTAGAATTAAGTTAGAAAAAGATGATAAAGAAGCAACTGCCGTACTTAATAAAATATTCGATTCTTCAGACACGTTTTGGGGGATATCCATTCAGTTTGGAGATAAAATACTTAATCAATCACAAACAGAATTGAAGGGTAAAATGTACGATATTATAATGCAAGCCAGTCCGGATGCCATGTTCGTATATGATGTTGATAATCTTAAGTTTCTTGAAGTGAATGAAGCTGCTTTAAAACTTTACGGTTATAATAAGAATATATTTTTGAATATGGATCTAACCGATCTATATGCCCCGGAAGATATACAAACTTTGATTGAATCTTCCGACTCAAAAAAATTAGCCGGAACATTTACAGGCCCTTGGAGGCATAAGAAAAGTGACGGATCCTCGATTCTTGTAGAATTGAGTAAAACAGACCTAGATTATCAGGGAAAACGAGCTCATTTGAATATTGTAAGGGATGTAACGGAACAGTTAGAGAAAAATAAAAGGTATCAACTTTTTAAGGCTACTTATGAAAATTCCACAGATGTAATTGTAAATACCGACCAGGATGGATTTATAACCTATGCGAATGATTCAGCTGTAAAATTATTTGAGAGAACTAAAAAAGACTTGGAAAAACGTCCCTTCTTGAGTTTAGTAGGGGATAATGACAGAGCAAAAATTAATGCCGAAGTTTTTCACTCAGGGGAAAAAGATACTCAGACAATAGAATTAGAATTGAAAAAAGAATCGGGGGATTTATTTAACGCTACTATAACCGCATCTCCAATTCTCGATTACATGGGAGAAATTGAATCCTTCAATTTGATTGTTAGTGCAGACATAGAATATCTCCCTATGGCAGATACAAAACCGGTAAAAAGCGGGGGAGTTATAGATGCTCCTTTTCTTTCAAATGTATTTCATGAATTGCTTACACCTATAAATGTGATTATCGGTTTTGTTCAAGAATTACAAGAGAGTATTGATAAACCTTCCGAAGATCAACAGGAAGCTATTCAGATTATTAATGAAAATCAAAAAATGCTTTTGCAGTTGATGGATAATGCCGTTGAGTATTCTCAACTGGAGCAAGGGCAGATTACTCTCAAACCTGAAGATATCTTGTTTACCGATTTAATTGATGATCTAAAAGAAGGCGTTAAAAAAACTGCTTCGGCAAATAAAGTGGAATTTACATACGGAAAGATTTCTTCATCTCTGAAATTCCAAACCGATAAGCATAGAGTAGTAAGTTTGTTGACTCTCTTTTTGAAGTTTTCTATCCAGATAACAAAAGAAAAAAAGGTTTTCCTTTCAGCATATTTATACGATGACGAACATTGTGTAATCTCTGTTAAGGATAAACGCAGCGGTATTACGGAATACTTATCAAAAGGACTTACGGAAATATTCACAAAAGATGAAAATCAGATTCGAAGGAATTATGGCTTTTCTCGCTTTACAGTTAAATTAACGCAAAAATTGATTCAATTATTAGGGATCAAAACCGAACTCATTTCAAAAGGTGGAAATGTTGTTGAATATGGATTAGTTTTCCCGCTTGAATATTCCGGGGAATACGTTGTTCAGAAAGAAGTTGAAACTATTTTGGTAAAAGGGGAAGAGATTCCTATTAAAGATATATCCCCCAAAATTGAAACAGTGGAAAATAAACAGGAGAAGGAGGCAAAAGAACCATCTGAAATTAGCGTTAATATTACAGTCCCCGAAAAACCTGAAGAGAAACCCCCTGTAAAAGAAACTCCTCTACCTCCTGCTGAACCTAAACCCGTAGTTGAACAAAAACCTCCGGCACCCCCGGTTCCATTACCACAACCGGTTAACAAAACACCGGTTGATATAAAGGTTTTATCATGTTTATATGTGGAAGATCAGATTGATTCGCAGATTTTATTTAAAGTTCAGATGAAAGACCTTCGGTCTATGGAGTTTGCGATAAGTTTTGAAGAAGCTCTTCCATTAATAAAATCTCACAGGTTTGATTTTATTGTTTTGGATATTAACCTTCAAGGTGAATATAACGGTTTGGATGCACTTCGCGTAATTCAAAAAATGCCAGGGTATGAAGATATACCAATAATTGCAGTTACTGCATATGTGCTTCCAGGCGATAGAGAAAAATTCATTGCCGCAGGCTTTACTGATTTTATTTCTAAACCTGTGTTAAGAGATAAATTACTTGATGTTCTCAATAAAATTTTCGGTTAATAAGCGAATAGATAAATTTTCTTTAAAAAAGCGGACATTGGGCCGCTTTTTTTTATTTGTAAATTAAATTTTAGTTTGAATAATTCTTCCGGTTTTGTAAGACTTTTACCTTGACAAATATCTACCTCTTTTTTACATTTACCATACGTATGTATGGTACTATGTGTAACATACATTACAGCAAGGTTTTCAGTATTAATTCCAAAGTAAGGTTCTCTTGCTTCATCAGGATTCGTACTCTTACATAATCTAAATCTTGCTTATTATTAAAATTAATGTAACTCACCAGCCGGAGGTCTATCATGGCAAAAGAATTAACTGAAGTGCAAAGAAAAATTCTGGATTACATCATAGAGCGTAAAACCGGGATAGGAATTCCCCCTACATTGGCAGAGATAGCCGATCATTTTAGATACAAAAACCGGGCAACGGTGCAGCAGCATCTTCATGCAATTGAAAAGAAGGGATATATTAGACGGAATTTCAAAGCGTCACGAGGTATTGAATTGACATTGGAAGAGAAGTATTTCGTCCCGCGCCCCGTGCTGGGTGAAGTTGCTGCGGGTCATCCACTCACTATTTATCCCGACTCTATAGATACGGTAGAACTCCCGACTATAGCGCATATGCCGAAGGATTCTTTCCTTTTGCGTGTTAAAGGAGACAGTTTGAAAGATGCTTACATTTTTAACGGCGACATTGTGATTGTTAATCCCAACATCGATCCACTTAACGGGCACATTGTAGCAGCTATATTGGACGATGCGGCTGTGGTGAAGAGATTTGTAAAGAAAAGTGATTGTATAGAGCTTCACTCGGAAAATCCCGAGTATAAACCGATAATTGTTGAAGAAAATCATCCGAGGTTTAAAATGGTGGGCGTCGTAGTAGGAGTTTACAGAAGCATGGATAGAAGAGTGGGATGAAGTAAAGAAAAAGGCGGAGGTTTAGGCGGAGGAAACGAATAAGTATTTGGCTGAACCTATGTGCAGAAAAGTTTTGGTGGGCAAACATTAACTTATACCAGTACTTTCATAGTCTGGTTCACGCAGAGTACGCAAAGAACCTCGCAAAGCCCGCGGTAAAGAAGATAAGCAATGCATGAAAATGAAATATCTCATAAAGTAATAGGTGCAGCAATAGAGTTGCATAAAGTGTTGGGTCCCGGTCTTTTGGAATCTGTTTATGAAAATGCATTAGCTTTTGATCTTGAAGAATTAGGTCTTCATGTCAAGCAACAAGTACCAATGCCGTTTATATACAAAGATATTAAGCAAGATATAGGATATAGAATTGATCTATTAGTTGAAAACAAAGTAATAATTGAAGTAAAATCAGTAGAAGTATTAGCTCCTCTTCATTATGCTCAATTGCTTACATACCTTAGATTATCGGATCGAAAACTAGGCTTACTTATCAATTTCAACACAAAAATATTAAAAGAGCAAATTCATAGAGTAGTTAATAATTTATAAAATTCTTTGCGTTCTCTGCGTAAATCTTAGCGTTCTTTGCGTGAAACCAAACTGTAGAAAATTTATTGGAGTCCAAATGAAAGTGAAAGAATCATGGAAAGAAAAATTGCGCGACAGCAAAGATCTGCCTAAAGTAATAGAGATTGATGAAGAGATGAGCAAGCGATGGGGTGAAGGTACTTGTGTTATCCCGGCCCCTATTGAAGTAGATGAAATTATGAAGAAAGTTCCTGCAGGGGAAGTGATCACCATTAACAATATCAGAGAAATCCTGGCAGAGAAACACGGGACCAGCATAGCGTGTCCGATCACTACCGGCATTTTTGCGTGGATAGCAGCCGGGGCAGCCGATGAGGATGCACAACAAGGTAAGAAGAGAATTACCCCGTATTGGCGCACGCTTAAAACCGGTGGATTGCTTAATGAAAAATATCCTGGTGGTATTGAAGGACAGATTAAGCAATTGGAAAAGGAAGGACACACGATCGTCCCGAAGGGGAAAAAGAATTTGGTAGTACTCAATTATGATAAATACACGGCCAAGATAAAAATATGAGCTATCAATCTTTGGCAGTATGCTGGTGTAGGTTTGGCGCAATAATCGTATTTTTAACCCGGCTGATTCGCAGATGGGTAAGGTATGGAACAAGAATATAAAGATTATTATAACTCTCAGATTGGACTAATTGAAATAACCGGAGCACAGAATAGTCTGGCATCTCTTTATTTTGTTGAAGAGAAATCATCTGAATATGATAGCTGTGATTATCTGCAGAACTGTATTACCCAAATTGACGAATATTTCCAAGGTAAGCGGAAGAAATTCGAGCTAAACCTTCAACCGGAAGGGACTGACTTCCAACAAAGAGTATGGGAAGAATTGCTTAAAATACAATATGCTAATACCATGTCTTATAATGAATTATCCGAATTACTTGGAGATAAAAAAGCTATAAGAGCAGTAGCCAATGCCAATGCGAGGAACAAAATCTCTATCATTATCCCATGTCATCGTGTTATAGGGAGCAATGGGAGCCTTACCGGTTATGCCGGCGGACTCTGGCGTAAAAAATGGCTGTTGGAGCACGAATATAAATATTCTAATGTGGAAGCACAGTTAACTCTCTTTTGATAAGTATTAGGAATCAACAATGAGTAAAACCGGGGCAATACAGTGCAAGGAATTAACAACGGAAACCTGGCATGATTTTGAAAAATTGTTCGGGGAAAGAGGAGCCTGCGGGGGATGCTGGTGTATGTCATGGCGGTTATTAAGCAAAGATTTTGAGAAAGGAAAAGGCGAAAGTAATAAAAAGACAATGAAAGGGTTAGTAAAAAAAGGACGCAATATTGGTATTATTGCTTACCTGGATACTGAACCGATTGGATGGTGTTCCGTTGCGCCGCGGGAAGATTTTATCCGCCTGGAAAAATCCCGTGTGTTAAAACCGATTGACGACAAACCGGTTTGGTCGGTATCATGTTTGTTTATTGCTAAAGGATATCGTAAGATGGGTGTGTCTGCAAAGTTACTTAAAGAGGCTGTTAAATTTGCAAAGAAGAATGGTGCGAAAATTGTTGAAGGATACCCGACGTACCCATACAGTGATAACATACCTGCCGCATTCGCATGGACTGGCATTCCTTCATCATTCGTAAAAGCCGGTTTTACGGAAGCTGCCCGGAGATCTAAAACACGGCCGATTATGAGATATAACTTAAAATAAATTTTTCACTTCACAATTATTATTTACATATATGTGGTATCAAAAAGAAATTACAGTTGGAGCAAAAAAGCGTGGGTTTCATCTGATAACGGATGAGATTACAAAGCAAATACCGGAGATAGCAAAAATCTCCATCGGGCTGGCACATATTTTTATCCGACATACATCTGCGTCATTAACCCTAAATGAAAATGCAGATCCAAGTGTGCGTGTTGATATGGAATCCCATTTCAACAAATTGGCGCCGGAGAACGCGTCATATTACGTCCACACAATGGAAGGTTCCGACGATATGCCGGCGCATATAAAAGCATCTCTTCTGGGGAATTCCGTTACAATTCCGATTACCAATGGCCGCTTAAACCTGGGTACGTGGCAGGGGATTTATCTTTGTGAGCATAGGAATCACGGGGGTACACGAAGGATAGTTGTTACAATTACCGGGGAAAGCAAGTAACAAGGTTAATCATCAAAATAAGGGCGCTTGGTAGTTTCGGCGTCTGGAATTTCAGATCGAATAAGTTTGCGCAGTTTATCCAGCATCAACAGCCATTCAATGATGGTGTTTTGTTCTTCCGGGAAATTGGCAAATAAAATATTCCAACCTGCCATGGAGCGTTCAATACCTATCAATGCAATCTTAGCCGAGATGTTTCCGTCTTGTAAAGTAAATTCATCCTGGTTTTTTAAATCCAACATGTGGAGAAGAGCCCTTTTTAATTTTACATGAATCAATGTTTGGTACCAGCGTATCATTTCAACGGCGTTGTTTATTTTGATTGCATTGTCGGCAAATTTTTTATCTGGCAGTCCAAGTTCAATTTCGCTCTCAATTTGATGTGCGTATTCTTCGAACAATGTTTGGTTTGCTTTGAACCATTTATCTGTATCAAGTAAATATTGTAAGGAAAGTTTTGAAAGGAGATGACTGTTTATTATTTCGTCCAATTCCTTTTCTTCTTCCTCAATTTTATCAAAATCAATCTCGGTTAAATCGATTCCTTCTTTTTCGGCGTATTCATGCAGAAGTTCCATGGCTACTTCAAAATTTTCTTTAATAGATTTCAAGAAATCTTCTTTGTCTTCAGCCGATTCAATCTCTTCTTTGTCATTGGTGCGAAAAACAGTACACCTTGAAGTAAACGAACATCGTTCACACCAGCCGTCGCAGTAATTAAAAATCCCCGGCAGCATGTTGGGATCATTAACTAGTTTTATCAACTCGTCTTTCTTTTTAGACATGTTTTGCTCAAATAAATATTTTCCCACACAATATAACAAATTTGAAATTGACAATTAATCAATAGAAAAATAATACATGGTAAATGTGTAATACAATATTGTTTTTGTATTACAAAAACAATAAGGTATGAAATGGATGTATCAGTAATAACAACAAAAGGAAGGATAATAATTCCTGTTAAGATTCGGCGTAAATATGGAATTAAAGTTGGAAACAAAGTCCATTTTTCCGATTACAATGGTAAAATTATTTTGCATCCTATTACCGAGAAAGCAATCGACCGGAACATAGGAGTTTTGGGTACAAAAGGGAGGTTGTTGAGAAAGCTATTGGAAGAAAAGTTATGCATGTTTTATAAGTAATATTACCCATACATTAACTATGAATATTCTCCCTCAACTCTACATCGGAACAGCAGGCTGGTCTTACAAAGACTGGGTTCCTAGTTTTTATCCACGTGCGCAATCAAAGGATTTTAGTTGGCTGCAGTATTACGCCCAATATTTCAACGTGGTGGAAGTTAACGCCAGTTACTATACATATTTAACTCCTCAGGTTGTGCAAAGCTGGCTGCGGCAAATAAGTGATGTTGAAGATTTCCTCTTCACCGTAAAACTCCACCAGGATTTTACACACAAAAAAGAATACACCGACGAACAAACCAACGCTGTTCAGCACAACCTCAACTTGCTTAAGAATGAAGAACGCCTCGGCGGACTCCTGCTGCAATTTCCATATTCATTCGACTGCACCGACGCCAACATCGAATACCTGGCAGGACTTATCGAAAAATTTGAGTGCTATCCTAAATTTGTTGAAGTGCGTCATTCTTCATGGCAGGGCAAGAAAGCAAAGAGTGTTACATTCTGCACTATCGATCAACCGCAGATAGGGAAGTCGATTCAGTTCGAACCGGTTGTAGGTAATAATGCCGCGTATATTCGATTCCATGGGCGCAATGAAGAGGCATGGAAAAACTCACTGGATAACTTCGGTAAAAAACAGACATACGAACAACAGAGCGAACGTTACAAGTATCTTTATTCACCCGGAGAGTTGGCGGAGATAGATCAAAAAATCAAAGAAATTTTCGATACGGTGAAAAAAGTATTTGTTATAATGAATAACCATCCCGGCGGCGATGCTGTAGCTAACGCTTTTGAACTTATGTATCTGTTGAAAGAAAAAATTAAAGTAAAGATCCCTTCCACAACATTGAAAGCTTACCCGCGTGTGCAAAAGTTTGCGGTGAATTGAACTGGCAATTAGCAAAAGAATTAAATAAATTATTCCCAAAACATATCTCCCTTTAGAGTAGCGCTATGACTAAGAAAGAAATTATTATAAAAGAAATTGAGCAGTTCACTGAATCCGACTTAGATGATATCATACGCTACTTAACACAACTAAAATCAAATATTGTTCGAGAAACTTCCGCAACTCTTTTTGCAAGTGAGACATCTCTAAAGAAAGATTGGCTTAAACCAGAGGAAGAGGAAGCATGGAAGGATTTGTGAAGGGAGATGTAGTTGTAATCCCTTTTCCGTTTTCAGACCTTACAGAGACCAAAAGACGTCCTGCATTAATACTCACAGTTTTAGATGGCAATGATATTATTCTTTGCCAAATAACCAGCCAAAGTGTTAAAGATAAATATGCTGTCCAAATTAATGACGCTGATTTTGAAACCAGTTCATTGAAACAGATAAGTAATGTTAGACCTAATCGTATATTTACGGCAGATAGTAAAATAGTTTTATATAAAATTGGTAATCTTCAATCTTCCAAGTTAAATGAGGTTATTGATAAAGTAATTGATGTTATCCAACATTAGTTAAGTTCATGATTTATAATTCTATGAGGTTATTCGAATACTTTTCACCTCTGCAAAAGTTTGCGGTGAATTGAACAAAAAATATTTTAATATTGACACCCAATCCAAATTGAATCAAAGAATTATTAATTAATATTGATAACTTCTTCCACCAAATAGTTTCTTCAATGCATCACTACTTTCAGCAATCAGCTACAAGTCTATGAATCCGGTTCATTCAAAATAATCTCCTTTGTAAAGTCTAATAACAACATTTTCGATATAATACTAATAATTTTAAAACTTGTTGATATAATTGTATAGATATACTACTTTAAAGGGTAAAAATTTCCTCTTACTCGAATTCCTAGCCGGTTGTTCTCTTCATCCAAATTATAATATGCCTTTTATCCAAGACACATTTTAAAACTAACATGGAGGTAAACAACTATGAAAATTGCACGCATGACCCAGTACCAAGCCGCAGGGACAAAAACCAAGGCATTTTTTGATCTCGAAACTAACGAGGGGATCACCATCAAGGGACTTACATTGGTAGAAGGCCCCAAAGGTTTATTTGTTAGCGTTCCCAGCGACAAAGGAAAAGATGGAAAGTATTACGAGAAAATTCTTCTTCCGCAAGATATGAAAAAACAACTTAACGACATGGCGCTTTCAAAATATGACGAGATGAGTACATAGTATTCCGGAAATAGCACGCAGATGACGCGGATGAAACAGATTGACACAGATGAATACTTATATAAAGAATTAACATCTAAGATTATAGCCGGTTTTTATACTGTTTATAATGAACTTGGATTTGATTTTTAGAAAAAGTATATGAAAATGCTTTGTTATATGAATTACAAAAACTAGGATTATTAGTTGAAAGACAAAAGCCAATTGAGGTCTGTTATAAAGAAAAACAGGTCGGTGAATATTTTGCCGATTTGATCGTTGAGAATAAAGCAATTCTCGAATTGAAGGCGGCTGAGAGTTTGTGCTCTGAACATGAATTGCAGTTGATTCATTACTTAAAAGCAACCAATATTGAAATCGGTTTATTGCTAAACTTTGGTCAAAAGCCTGAGATTCGGAGAAAAATATTTTCAATCAATGGTAATCTGTTGAACCTGTGTTATCTGTGTGCCATTAAATATGAGAGCTATTTTTCATCTAGACCTTGATGCCTTCTTCGTTTCGGTTGAGCGGATACTCGACCCGTCACTGGAGGGAAAACCTGTTATTGTAGGTGGCGACCCTCACGGGCGGGGTGTGGTCGCTGCATGTTCGTATGAAGCGCGCGAGTACGGGCTCCACTCGGCTATGCCTATACGGCATGCGTACCGTCTTTGCCCGCACGGTGTTTACCTGCATGGCCATCATAAAGAGTACAGCCGTTATTCAAAAGCCGTTAAAAATATTTTGGTGCAGTACGCCCCCATGATTGAACAGGCGTCCATTGATGAATTTTATATGGACTTCACAGGTTGCACTCACATCTATGGTTCTCTTTATGCTTTCGCTTCTAAACTTCAGAAAGAAATTTATGATAAACTCGGGCTCCCATGCTCAATAGGAATTGCCAGCAATAAAACTGTCGCGAAGATAGGGTCTGACTGCATGAAGCCGCGCGGCATAACTTACGTGCTGTCCGGGATGGAAAAAGAATTCCTCGCTCCAATGCCGGTTGAAACAATACCCGGTGTTGGTAAAGTTACGCTCAAAGCGCTGCAAGCCAAAGGATTTTATAAGATAGGTGACATTACAAAAGTTTCCGAAGAATATTTCGGGTCGGCATTCGGCAAGTACGGTATCGACTTATGGCATAAAGCGCATGGCGAAGGGACAAAGTATTTAAGTCCGCCGCAGGAAAGAAAAAGTATCTCAAAGGAACGAACATACAACGAAGACGTGATGGATAAAAAAGAGATTGAAGCTACACTCTTTCATCTCACCGGCCAGGTTTGCCAGATGCTGCGCGATCAAAACTGGCAGACATCAACTGTCAGTATCAAACTCCGTTACTCCGATTTTCAAACCATCACACGCGCCAAGACAATTAATGCAACCGATGACGACAAAGCAATTTACGATACAGCCGTTACACTTTTCCGTAATGCCTACACCCGCCGGGTAAGTATCCGGCTCATCGGAATTCATCTAACAAAATTCAGTGAATTCGCAGAACAAGAATTATTATTCGAAGATAAAGATACCATCCGCGAAAAGATGCTCAAGGCCGTTAACAAGATAAGAACACAGTACGGCTACTCTGCAATTCAATTAGGGAAATCAGAATGATTGTCATTCTGAAGGAGCCTGACTGCCTTCGAGACAGGCGAAGCGACTGAAGAATCTCAAAGTCAATGAAACAATATTATGTCTACATATTGACGAATAAGTCACGCACTCTTTACGTTGGCGTTACTAATAATCTTACGAGGAGGATCTATGAGCACAAGAACAAACTTGTATCGGGATTCACTAGTAAGTATAATTTGACGAGGTTGGTTTATTTTGAAGAAACAACTGATATCAAAGAAGCAATTGCGAGAGAAAAGCAAATAAAGGGTTGGCTTCGAAAAAAGAAAATCGCTTTGATTGAATCTATCAATTCAGGTTGGAATGATCTTTCGGAAGAGATGCAAATGTTTTAATTGAGATTCTTCCTGCCTTGCCGGTGCCAAAGGTATCCCTTCGGGGCAGGCAGGCGCCCGATTAGAAGTCGGACTCAGAATGACAGCAGTATGACAAACTACCACTCACACTCAATATACTCGATACTCCAGGGTACGATAAAGATAGATGAACTGATTTCTCACGCCAAGAAATCAGGCAGCAGTGTTGTGTCCCTAACAGATACCAACGCGATGTACGGACTTATCCAATTCGCTAAGCAGGCAGAAGAGGAGAACATCAAGCCGATACTCGGCGCGCTGATTGATGATCCGAATGACCATCACCTCAACCTGATATTGCTCGCAAAAAACAACATCGGTTACGCGTCTCTCTGTAAGATAATCACCGCACGAAAACTTAAAGATGATTTCAAACTAACCGACATTCTTAAAACTCCCGACGAAAACCTTTTCATCATTACATCATCATTGGAACTGTTGCAGCAAATTGATCTTCATGAAAAGTTGAAAGAAAACTTGTTTGTTGAACTCATCGTAACAAAAAAACAAAAACGAAAAACACGCGAGCTTTATGAATTTGCAAAAGCAAAGGGATTGCAGGTCGTGGCCTCCCACCCGGCATATTTCAAATCTCCCGATGATTATCTTCTCCATAAAGTAGTAACAGCCATACGATTAAACTCAACATTGGAGAGCCTTAACGAAGAAGATTTAGTCGACGAAGAATTCCATCTCACTTCACCCAGTCAATTAAAACAAACATGGCGCGCGCTGCCCGATGCATTATGGAACACCGAATACATAGCGCAAAACTGTAACGTTGATTTCGAGTTCGGCAAATATAAATTTCCCCACTTCCCGCTGCCGCCGGGGGAAACTCCTTTCTCATATTTGTGGAAAGTAACCTTTAACGGATTGCAGGAAAGATACCAACCGATAACCGACAAAGCAGTAAAACGCCTGCAGTACGAACTTGAAGTGATAGATGAGTTGGGATTTTGTGATTACTTTTTAGTCGTGTGGGATATTGTCCGCGAAGCGCGAACACGTAACATGATGTCAATCGGAAGGGGATCGGCGGCAAACAGTTTGGTCGCATATTGTCTCGGGCTTACGCAGGTTGATCCCATCAAACACAATTTGTACTTCGAAAGATTTCTAAATCGTGGACGCACATCTCCCCCCGATGTTGATCTTGATTTTTCGTGGAAAGAGAGAGACGAACTAGTAAAATATGTTTATGAAAAATTCGGTTACGACAAAGTAGCGATGATCTCCACTACAGTAACCTTCCGGGCACGATCGGCTTTTCGTGAGACGGCAAAAGTATTCGGCATACCCGATCATGAGATTTCCAAGTACAGTAAATTCATTCCATGGACCAGCGCTTACAACCTGCCGCATCTTGCCGAAAAATTTCCAGAAGCTAAATCACTTCAATTTGATACTGAGCCATGGAAGAGCATTATCAAAATTGCGTCACAGCTTTCCGGTTTTCCGCGCCATCATTCAATTCATCCTGGCGGAATTATCATTACGCAGAAGCCGATAACAAACTATGTGGCTCTCGAATACGCCAAGAACAAAGGACTGGGACTAATCATTACACAGCCCGACATGTACCCGATAGAAAATATGGGATTGGTTAAAATCGATCTTCTTAGTCAGAGATCACTCGGAGTGTTAAGAGATACATTAAAGCGAATCAACAAGAATGCTAAGCAAGTTTCGGTATTGCAGATTAAACCGGTTATCTTTCCTTTCAATAATACTAATATTGAAATATAATGGAATTGATCAAAGCGAATAATCTCCTCTTTTTAAGACCTCTGCATCTTTATTTTTGTACGGATTATTCATATTATTACTTTCTAAAAATGGGTTGTATTCTTATTTTTAAGACTAATTGACCGGGATTTCCAAATAATAATAGATAAGTAATATTATTGTTTAACTGTTCCTCAAAAACAGTCCCAAAACGGGGGAATTCAAACCCATTTGATGGTCTGATATTTGTTCATCTTATTAAATTCAACAAGGAATTAATGTTTTATTAACCATAAATTTAGGGTACTTTAATGGCACGAAAGAAAATAACAATTGACGGTAACGAAGCAGCCGCTTATGTGGCCTATCATAATAGTGAAGTTATTGCGATTTATCCGATTACTCCTTCATCTGGTATGGGTGAATTATCGGACGAGTGGGCGGCACAAGGTAAGAAAAATATTTTTGATACGGTTCCTCATGTTTCCGAATTACAAAGTGAAGGTGGTGCTTCAGGTTCTGTTCACGGTGCGTTGCAAAGCGGTGCTCTTACAACCACGTTTACTGCTTCGCAAGGTTTATTATTAATGATTCCCAACATGTTTAAGATCGCCGGTGAATTAACACCGACGGTTTTTCATGTAAGTGCTCGCTCTATTGCAGCTCAGGCTCTTTCAATTTTCGGTGATCATAGTGATGTAATGTCTACACGCCAAACCGGTTTTGCACTCTTATCATCAAGTAATATACAAGAAATAATGGATTTTGCCGCGATAGCTCATAGAGCAACATTAGAAGCAAGAGTGCCATTCATTCATTTCTTCGACGGTTTCCGTTCTTCGCACGAAGTAAATAAAATCGAACAGCTCTCTGTTGAAGATCTTAAAGAAATGATTGATCCAAAATTGGTGCAGGCTCATAGACAAAGAGCTTTGAGTCCCGATCATCCTTTCATTCGGGGAACTGCTCAAAATCCCGATGTGTATTTCCAAGGAAGAGAAACTGTCAACAAGTATTATATCGAAACTCCTGGTATTGTTCAGAATGCAATGAATAAATTAGCTAAAATGACCGGAAGGCAATATCGTTTATTCGATTATTACGGCGCTCCAGATGCAACTAGAGTTATGATAATTATGGGATCCGGCGGTGATGCAGCTCTTGAAACAATTGATTTTATGAATGCTAATTCTGCCGAAAAAGTTGGTTTAATAAAAGTAAGATTATACAGACCTTTCTCAGTTCAACATTTGATGGAGGCATTACCTGCTTCGGTTAAAACTATTGCTGTACTAGATAGAACGAAAGAACCCGGATCAATCGGTGAGCCTTTATATCAAGACGTAGTAACCGGTGTTGCCGAAGCTTTTGCTGAAGGAACTGCTCCTTTCAAAACTATGCCCAAAATTATAGGCGGCAGATACGGTTTATCATCAAAAGAGTTTACACCTGCTATGGTAAAAGGTGTTTTTGATGAAATGAAAAAAGATACTCCGAAAAACCATTTTACAATAGGTATTAATGACGACGTAACAAATACAAGCTTGGCATTTGACCCTAAATTTGTTTGCGAAGGAGAAAAAGTTGTAAGCTGCATGTTCTACGGTTTAGGCGCAGACGGGACGGTTGGTGCTAATAAAAACTCTATTAAAATTATTGGTGAAGAAACAGATAATAATGCGCAAGGTTATTTTGTTTACGATTCTAAAAAATCGGGTTCTACTACAATCTCACACCTTCGTTTCGGTAAAGATCCTATCCGTTCAACTTACTTGATTCAAGCGGCAAATTTCATCGGTGTTCACCAATTCGGTCTTCTAGAAAAATTTGATGTATTGGAAAAAATTAAAGTCGGCGGCACATTCTTGTTAAATAGTCCTTTCGAAAAAGATGAAGTATGGGATAAACTGCCAAGGACAATCCAGGAAGATATTATAAATAAGAAATTAAATTTCTATGTAATTGATGCATATAGTGTTGCTAAGAATACCGGTATGGGTGCAAGAATTAACACAATCATGCAAACCTGTTTCTTTGCTATATCAGGCGTTCTTCCAAAAGATGAAGCAATTGAGCAAATTAAAAAAGCAATTAAAAAAACTTACGGCAGCAAAGGTGAAGCTATTGTTCAACAGAACTTTGAGGCAGTAGACCAGACTCTGGAAAACCTGCACAAAATTGATGTGCCTTTAAAAGCTACTAGTAAATTGGAAAAACCTCTAATTGTTTCTGATAAAGCCCCCGATTATGTGAAAAATGTTCTGGCTCTCATGATGGAAGGTAAAGGTGATGATGTTCCTGTTAGCCAGATGCCTATTGATGGCACGTTCAATTCAGGAACAACACAGTGGGAAAAAAGAAACATTGCATTGGAAGTGCCGACTTGGGATCCCGAAACATGTATTCAATGCGGTAAATGTGCGCTTGTTTGTCCTCATGCAGCAATAAGGATAAAAGTATATGACGAAGCATTAACCAAAGACGCACCGGCAACTTTCAAGTTCACTGCCGCTAAAGGGAAAGAATTCGAAAAGCAAGCATACACTATCCAGGTTGCTGTTGAAGATTGTACCGGCTGTGAACTCTGTTTCGAAGTTTGCCCGGCTAAAAATAAAAAAGAGACCAAACTTAAAGCTCTCAATATGGTCTCTCAAATACCTATCCGCCAACAAGAGAGAGAAAACTACGAATACTTCCTTAACATTCCTGAATATGATAGAAGTAAACTGAAAATTGATTCGGTTAAAGGGAGTCAATTTTTACAACCGTTGTTTGAATACAGCGGCGCATGTGCCGGATGCGGCGAAACTCCGTATGTTAAATTGGTATCTCAATTATTTGGTGATAGAGCAATTGTTGCAAACGCAACCGGTTGTTCATCGATTTACGGGGCGAATTTGCCTACTACTCCTTGGTCGGTTAATAAAGAAGGTAGAGGTCCTGCCTGGTCCAATTCATTGTTTGAAGATAATGCAGAGTTTGGGTTCGGTATGAGATTGGCAATCGACAAACACAATGAACAAGCAAAAGAACTACTTGTAAAGTTAACCGATAAAGTTGGGAAAGAATTAGTTGACGCGATCTTAAACGCAGATCAGAAAGATGAAACAGGAATTCAAGATCAACGCGAAAGAGTTGGAAAACTAAAAGATGTATTAAAGAATGAAAAATCCGAAGATGCCGAAAGCTTATTATCACTTGCTGATTATTTAGTGAAAAAATCTGTTTGGATTATGGGGGGCGATGGTTGGGCTTACGATATCGGTTATGGCGGTTTGGATCATGTTTTAGCTTCGGGTAAAAATGTAAATGTTCTTGTATTGGATACCGAAGTTTATTCCAACACCGGTGGTCAGTGTTCTAAGTCTACCGGACTTGGCGCGGTTGCAAAATTTGCCGCTGCCGGAAAACCTACTCCTAAAAAAGACCTCGCAATGATGGCGATTAATTACGGTAACGTTTATGTTGCTAGAGTTGCTATGGGAGCCAATGATCTTCAAACTATAAGGGCTATTTTGGAAGCTGAAGCATATGAAGGTCCTTCAATTGTGATTGCATATACTCACTGTATTGCTCATGGTATAAATATGTCTAAGGGTCTGGAAAGCCAGCAATTGGCAGTTGATTCCGGATATTGGCCCTTATTCAGATATAATCCTGATCTGGTTGCTGAAGGCAAGAATCCACTTAAGTTGGAATCCAAACCTCCTAAGATCAAATTGGAAGATTATATCTATAAAGAAACACGATACAAAATGTTGACTAAATCTCATCCGGAAGCTGCTAAAGAATTGCTTAAACTTGCACAGGAAGATGTATATAAAAGGTATACTCTCTATGAAAGAATGGCAAGCTTCGATTATTCCGGTAAGAATAAAGACAGTGAGTAAATAATATTTTTCTATTAGATTATTTACTTATGTAGTATTTTAAGAATCCCCTTTGTATCAACGGGGATTCTTTTTATTTTAAACCTGCCTTAGGAACCTTTTGGCATTCATAGATTGTTACTAAAAATATAAACTAATCATAATTACAGGAGCAGCTATGGATCTTTCAACTTCTTATATGGGACTTAAACTCAAAAATCCTATCGTTCCTTCCGCTTCTCCTTTATCGGAATCTTTAGATTTTGTTAAGGGAATGGAAGATGCAGGCGCAGCGGCAGTTGTTGTCTACTCACTTTTCGAAGAACAATTAACTCACGAATCAGGCGAACTAGATCATTATTTATCACACGGTACAGACAGCTTCGCTGAAGCATTATCTTATTTCCCAAATGCTGCCGATTACAAATTGGGGCCGGATGAATATCTAGAGCATATTGCCAAATTAAAGAGCAGCGTTAACATTCCGATCATAGGAAGTTTAAATGGGGTAAGCAACGGGGGATGGATTGATTATGCAAAAAAAATTCAAGAAGCAGGCGCTGATGCGCTTGAGCTTAATGTTTATTACGTTGCTACGGATCCTTCCAAAAATTCGGTTGATGTTGAAAAAATGTATGTAGATACATTGAAAGCGGTTAAACACAATGTAAACATTCCGGTCGCCATAAAATTGAGCCCTTATTTTTCATCACTGGCCAACATGGCAAAACAACTAGACGATGCCGGCGCCGATGCATTGGTTATGTTCAATAGGTTCTATCAACCGGATTTCGATTTGGAGAAATTGGAGGTAGTGCCAAATCTTAAATTAAGTACAAACTGGGAATTACGTCTTCCGCTTCGTTGGATTGCTATTTTATATGGAAAAATTAAAGCGAGCATGGCCGCTACAAGTGGTATTCAATCTCACGAAGATGTTTTGAAAGTGATGATGGCTGGCGGCGATGTGGCTATGATGACATCCGAATTACTGAAGAACGGTATTAACAGGATTACTGAAATATTAACAGATCTTTCAAAATGGATGGATGAAAAAGAATACGAATCCATCTCACAAATGAAGGGGAGTATGAGCCAAAAATCAGTAGCCGAACCGTCTGCTTTCGAAAGAGCAAATTATATGAAAACATTACAAAGTTATAAACTCTCTGTGTAATAGTTATTTATTATGAGGCTGTTTCGGAAATGCTAAATTAGCGAACTGAGTCACGAAAACTGCGGGAAAGTTACGAAATCAAGTATCGATTCCGCTCACCATGATTAAGATTTGACTTTTGAGACAGCCCAATTTCTTTATGAATCTTTTTCTTTATAACGACATCTAATTTGTGTAAAATATAGAACATATCTTCATTTCAGTATTTTTAATTGAAAATTATTTTTTACATTTGGGTAGAAATTAAAAAAGGGAGTTATAGTGAAATTATCATTGAAATATATAGCAATTGCCGTGCTGATATTTACAACTTCTGATCTATTTGCCGGTGGTGGTGTCAAATGGCATTCATTCGACGAAGGATTAGTAAAAGCAAAAAAAGAAAATAAATTTGTATTAGTGGATTTCTACACAGACTGGTGCGGGTGGTGCAAAAAAATGGATTCCGATACTTATGCAAATTCTGAAGTTATAAAATATCTCGATTCACATTTCATATTGGTAAAACTAAATCCTGAAAAAGACGGTGATGTTACATTCCAGGGGCAAAAATATCCTGCTGCTCAGTTTGCAAGATCGGCAGGTGTAAGCGGATATCCCGCTACAGGTTTCTTTGAAACGACTGGGGATTTTATCGGAATTCAACCGGGGTATATTCCTGCGGAAAAATTTATCAACCTTCTGAAATATGTTGTTTCAAAAGAGTACGCTAAACAGAATTAAATTCCTTCGTAAAAATATTATCACAATTTAAAAGCCCGGCTATTTAGTAGTACTAAGGAGTCGGGTTTTTTATTAGTACCCTGCAATATATAATTATGGAAAATATTATATTGACCTATGAATTAAAAAACACATAGATTTTTAAAAGATAATTATGCAATAATATGAGTAAACTTTCCGTTTTTACTTCAAATGAAACAGTTAATGCCTACCAAATAGATTTTAATAAGAGGATGCGTCTTGGAAAATTCTGCGTTTTTATGCAGGATGCCGCATATCATCATGCGAAAAATCTTTCTTGATTGTCATGATCTGATCATGTGATCATGACATAAATTATATCTGAAAGATGCTGTAAAATTCAGGATGCAGTAACAGGTTATAATTAAAATAAAAATATATCCCTTCGGAGAAACGAGATTGGATTATGTCATGGTATTGGGAAACTAGTGAAATTGTTCTTACAAGTAATAATTTATCCAAAAATATTAATAAATTTCAGGCTAAGATCGGATTAAACAAATCATAAAAGGTCTAAAATAAATTGAAAGAGATAATATATTCCCCGATCGGAATAATTCATTCCCCATTTTATGAGATACAAAATATCCCTATTCAACCCTGTTTTGCAAACGGAATCAAAGGGAGTATTGAATTAAAGAAGGAGTATATTGATGGACTTTCTGATCTTGATGATTTTTCACATATCATTTTATTGTATCACTTCCACTTATCATCCGGATATTCGCTAAAAGTTACGCCTTTTTTAGATGAAACATCACATGGATTATTTTCAACCCGCGCGCCTAAAAGACCTAATGGAATCGGGTTATCTGTTGTAAAATTAATAGAAATAAAAAAGAATATTTTATTTATAGAAAATATTGATATTGTTGACGGAACCCCGTTGCTTGATATAAAACCTTGGGTGGGCAAATTTAATAATGTCAGCAATGAAAAAAACGGGTGGCTGGAAAATTGGAAGGATATTAAAACAAAAAATTCAGATAATCGATTTAAATAGAATCCCCCGAAAAAATTATGAAGAGGAGAAAACACAGCATGGCTTCGGCAAAAAACGCATTGGACACTTCTCTCTAATTTTTAAGAGGTCTAAATAGTTTATTAGAATATTTCGGTGTTGTTATGAACAAAAGAAAATCTTTGCCTCCAACTTATTTCAATATTTCCGTAATTCTTATTTTTATATCTCATTATTCCCTTAATTTCCTAAATTTTATTTATTTCCCATTTACACTAATTGGAATTATCCCGATAATAACCGGTTGCTATTTGAATTTATCGGCTGACAAGAATTTTAAAAAATACAATACAACAGTAAAACCATACGAGGAATCATCATGCTTAATTAAAATAGGGGTATTCAAATTCTCGCGTAATCCTATGTACTTGGGTATGTTTCTGATATTGGTCGGAATTTCCATATTGCTTGGTTCTATTATTCCTTTTATCATTTCCGTTGTTTATGCTTTTATGATTAATCGTATTTTTATCTCAACGGAAGAAAAAATGCTTTGTGAAAAATTCGGTGACGAATGGACAGAATATAAACTGAATGTGAGACGTTGGATCTAGCTCAAATTGAAAAAATAGTCATAAGGAAATTTATGGATATTAAAACAGATGAATCTATAGCAAAGTCGCTTGAGACAAAAAGCTCAATGCTGAAGTATATGCCTCAATTGTTAGAAGATCTTTGGGAAATGGGATGTTCATCTAAATCAATTATTAATTTAGTTGAATCTCTGGAATTTAAGAAAGATGATATTAGAATTCTTGACCTTGGATGCGGGAAAGGAGCTGTATCATTGCAGTTGGCTAAGAAATTCGGGTATTACGCGCTTGGGATTGATGCTTGTGAGGATTTCATTCAAACGGCTAGACAAAAAGCATTAGAAATGGATTTACAAGAAAGATGTAGTTTTGAACTGGGTGATATTCGTGATTTTGTTAAAACTAAAGCTGAATATGATCTCGTTGTTTATGCTTCTTTGGGAAATGTATTAGGCAACTTTAAAGAGATAGTTGGGCATTTAAGAAATGTTGTAAGACAAGGCGGGTATATAATTATTGATGACGGTTATCTCAAGAATGATGAAAATGTTGTTAGACCTGGATATGAACACTATACATCTCATGCCTCAACACTGAAACAATTATTGGCTCATGGAGATAAATTGATTAAAGAAATGAGCACGGACGAAGAATCAAAAATTATCAATTATGAGTATCTTGAAAAGATAAGAAAAAGGGGAGAGGAAATTATTTGGAATAATTCTAAAACAAAAAACGATATTGAAGAATATATCAAATATCAGGAAGAAGAATGCAGATTTATCGATAAATATATATCGGGCACAGTATGGTTAATAAAAAAATCGTAGATTTCTTTAACACAGAAAAGCTATTAAAGTAAACGTAATGTACATCAACTCCGAAATATTAAACCAAACTTTTATTGCTAATTTTTGGGACACGGAACAAGAACAGCTGAAGCAGACTGAAAAACTTGCTGCTGACTTTGTCTCTAAATATAAATCCAAATCAACTGCTTTTATAAATCAACAGGTGGAATTAAATATTAACCAGTTAGAGAGTAAGGCAGATTATTTTATTAATTCCATATTCGACGTTGTGGGCAAAGGAGTTTTATTCGACGAAAGTTTGAAAGAAGAAGCTATTTATCATCTAAATACTTTTTTTGACGAAGAAATAATAAAAAAGAAAAGAATTCTTAAAGCAGTTATGACTTCAATTGCTTTGGAAAATGAAGGTATATCAAAAACACATCTCGATTTATTACAAGCACGATGTAGAGAAATTAATAAACAAAAAATAAATAAACTCGCACTGCTGATTACTAAACATAATTATGCATCAAATAACTATAAATAAAAATCATTAATCCGATTTTTTGTACTTGATGTACTAATAGAGATATGGGAATATAATTTACAAATATGGATTCTTTACTATTAATGAAGCATCGGTTATTTCCTAGTAAAAAAATATTGCCAGGTTTTCTATTAAAGTAGTGTATTTAATTTAAGAATTATGAAGAAACCATTTATGGATATTAGCATCTAATTATATACTAGGACCAAACATACGAGGTATAAATGGGAAGATTATTTTTATCTTTAACTATTCTTATAACCCTGAATTACATTCAAGCGCAGGACCATTCCGAACTTATTGAAGGTCCTTTTCAAAAACCGCAAGAAGTTACTGAAACTTGTCTTTCATGCCACGAAGAAGTAGGGATGGATATTCTTCATACTAATCACTGGTTATGGTTGGATGAAACTTTCGTAACAGCAGAAAATGTAGATGTTCAAATGGGGAAGAGAAATTTTATCAATAATTTCTGTGTTGCAGTCCCATCAAACTACGGCAGGTGTACAAGCTGTCATATAGGTTATGGATGGGATTCAAAAGATTATGATTTTACAAATCCCTCAAATATCGATTGCCTGATATGCCACGATGGAAGCGGAACTTACAGAAAAATTCCTACTGGCGCCGGAGCTCCTTTTGAAGATGTAGATTTGTTGGTTGCAGCACAAAGTGTGGGAATGCCTACAAAAGAAAATTGCGGCATTTGCCATTTTGATGGGGGAGGCGGTACCGGTGTTAAACATGGCGACCTCGACGAAACTCTATATACTGCCACTAAAGAATTAGATGTTCATATGGGAGGTTTGGGTTTTGAATGTGTTGAATGCCACAAAACAGAGAATCACCAAATTAAAGGAGCGAGCCACGGATCAATGGCTGCCGGAACAAATCATATCTACTGCGCCGATTGTCATACTGAAACCCCACACGAAAAAGCCAGATTAAATGATCACTCAAAAAGTATTGCATGCGAGACATGTCATATACCAGCATTCGCACGCGAGTACCCGACAAAAGCTTGGTGGGACTGGTCAAAAGCAGGCGAGGATCGTGAAGTTACTAAGGATGAATTTAATCTGGAAACTTATAGTAAAATGAAAGGCGAATTTACCTGGGAAAAAAATGTGATTCCCACTTTGGCCTGGTATAATGGTAAAGCAAAGTATTATCGTTTTGGAGAAAAATTCGATCCGGGAAAAATCGTTAAATTGAATCAGCTGGAAGGTGATATTACAGACGCGAACGCTAAAATTGCACCATTCAAAGTTATGAAAGGTAAACAGATTTATGATGATGTAAATAATTATTTAATAGTACCCCATCTTTTCGGTAAAGAAGGATATTGGAAAACTTTTGATTGGAATAAAGCTTCAGAAATCGGGATGAAAGAAATTGATTTGGATTATTCCGGAAGCTTCGCCTTTATTGAAACAGAAATGTACTGGCCAATCAATCATATGGTTACTCCTAAAGAAGAAGCATTGGGATGTATGGATTGTCATGGAAAAAAAGGGATTATGAAATGGGAAGAACTTGGCTATGATGGGGATCCGATGAAAACCGGGGGCAGGTATAAAAACAAATTGATTAAATAAATGATTTTATGAAATTATTTAAAACAAAAAATCCCATCATAATTGGTGGGATTTTTTTTGTACCGAAGGCCCGCCTTCGTTAAAAAGAAACTACAGCGGGTAAACCGGACAAATCAAACAATTCATCTTGTAATTCATTTAAAACAAAAAACCCTGTCTAAAAGACAAGGTTTATTTGTACCGAAGGCCGGACTCGAACCGGCACGAGGTTTAAGCCCCACTGGATTTTGAGTCCAGCGTGTCTACCAATTTCACCACTTCGGCATATTTTTTTCAAGAACAGTCTCACAAATTGAGTTATAAAAAATATGAAACTTAGTTTAGTTTTTCAACAAATATTTCCTTTATTTTCAACTAAAATTGTATGTTTACCAATTAAATTCGAAATTGTAATTGCAACTTATATTTGGTGAAAATTGAATTACTCCGCAATACTGGAAATTGAAGGTGTAGGGCTAATAAAACTGAGATACAGCAAACGGGCACGTTACATAAGTATAAGAATGAAACCCTTCCTGGGCATTATTGTAACATTACCTGAAGGATTTACAATTTCTTCGGGTGAGAGATTTATAAAAACAAAAATAGATTGGATAATCGAGCATAATAGAAAAATTAAAGAATTTGAAAAGACTTATACAATATTTGATGAACACTCCAATTTTGCAATTCGCAATCATCTTCTTTCCGTTAAAAGAGTTGAAAAAAGTAACGTAAAGATAAGTGTAAAAGATGGGATAATTAAAGCTGAGATCCCCATAAGCAAAGAAATCAGAAATTTGGAGATACAAAAAAAAATACGGTTCGGAATAACAATCGCAATGCGAAAGGAAGCAAAACACTATTTGCCAAAACGTGTTGAGGAATTATCCAATTTGTTTGGACTTCATTATAATGAACTTTTCATTAAAAATATTAAAAGCAGGTGGGGGAGTTGTTCAAGTAAAAATAATATTAACCTCAGCATTCATCTTATGATGCTGCCGGATCATTTAATTGATTATGTTATTTTGCATGAATTGGCGCATACTAAGATTAAAAATCACAGCAAAGAGTACTGGTTATTTCTAAATAAATTTATCGTTAATGCTAAAACAGTTGATAAACAATTACGATTTTACAAAATAGATCATTATTGATTTATAATTCTTGTTTAAACTCAAATTTGGCTTAATGATCTAGATTATCTATTTTTACTACTTAATTTAATAGAGAGACAAAAGATGAATAACGAAAAACCTTCAAATTTTATACGCGACATTATTGATGAAGACGTAAAAACTAATAAATGGGGAGGTAGGGTTCATACTCGTTTTCCCCCCGAACCTAATGGTTATCTCCATATAGGTCATGCAAAATCTATTTGTCTTAATTTCGGAATTGCTAAAGACTATAACGGCAAATGCAATCTCCGATTTGACGATACCAACCCGACTAAAGAAGAACAAGAATATATTGACTCGATTAAAGAAGATGTTAAATGGCTTGGATTCGATTGGGAAGACCGAGAATATTACGCATCAGATTATTTCGAACAAATGTATCAATGGGCGCTGGAGTTAATTAATAAAGGTTTGGCTTATGTTGATGATTCAACGGCAGATGAAATTCGTAAAGATCGCGGAACATTAACAGAGCCCGGTTCTGAAAGTCCTTACAGGAATAGAGGTGTTGAAGAAAACATAGACCTTTTTAAGAGAATGCGTAACGGTGAATTCAGGGATGGAGAAAAAGTATTACGCGCTAAGATAGATATGAAATCTCCCAATATGAATATGCGCGATCCAATTATGTATAGAATTCTTCATGCTACTCACCCACGTAGCGGTGATAATTGGTGTATTTATCCTACATATGATTGGGCCCACGGGTTGGAAGATTCAATTGAGAAAATAACTCATTCTCTCTGTACTTTGGAATTTGAAAACCATCGCCCGTTATATGACTGGTTTATTGATAATTTGGATAACGTTTATCATCCCCAGCAAATTGAATTTGCACGACTTAATCTTAATTATACCGTAATGAGTAAAAGGAAACTTCTTGAACTCGTCAAAGAAGGATTCGTTAACGGCTGGGATGATCCCCGTATGCCCACAATATCTGGTTTGAGAAGAAGAGGATACACGCCGGAATCGATAAGGACGTTTGCCGACATGATTGGCGTAGCTAAACGTGATGCTGTAACTGATGCTTCACTATTGGAATACTGCTTACGTGATGATCTTAATAAGCGTGCTAATCGTGTTATGGCAGTTTTAAATCCGTTGAAATTGACGATAACTAATTACCCTGATCCACTGGTAGAGGAGTTGGATGCAATAAATAATCCTGAAGACCCGGAAGCAGGTTCAAGGAAAGTGCCTTTCTGTAAAGAGATTTATATTGAAAATACCGACTTTATGGAGGATCCGCCTAAGAAGTTTTTTAGACTTGTGCCTGGTGGAGAAGTAAGATTACGTTATGCATATATTATTAAGTGTGAAGAAGTTATAAAGGATCATTCAGGTAATATAGTCGAATTGAAATGTACATATGATCCTGATACTAAAAGCGGTTCCGGTAAGAGTGATAAAAAAGTTAAGGGGACAATTCATTGGGTATCTGCCCGGCATGCAGTTGACACCGAGGTGAGATTATACGATAGGTTGTTTTTAGTGCCTGATCCCGGTGCGGATAAAACAAAAGATTATAAGGAATTTATAAATAAAGATTCATTGAAAATAATTCCTAATGCGAAAATAGAACCCTGCGTAAAAAATGTTAATGTATTGGATAGTTTCCAGTTCGAAAGGACAGGTTATTTCTGTGTAGATAAAGATTCTACAACTGATAAGCCGGTATTTAATAGGACTTGTACTTTGCGTGATACTTGGGCAAAAATTGAAAAATCTGGTAACTAAAAAAGTATTATTCAAATTAATCCGATAACAGAAAAAGGCAGCCTATGAGCTGCCTTTTTTTTATTTAATGTTTTTTAGCGCTCTATCAATTCGTATAAGAGTTTCTTCTTTACCTATGATGTCAATAATGTCAAAAACGCCGGGACCTACACCAACACCTGAAACGGCGAGACGTAACGGGTGAATCAGTTTCCCAATACCGACCCCCAGCTGTTCGGCCAGTAAATGTAAGGCATTATCGTAATCTTCTTTTTCCGGGTTCACTAATTCTGCATAAGAATCACGAATATTTTTCAACATTTCCGGAGAGTCTTCCTTCCATCTTTTCTGAATTACTTTTTCATCATATTCGGTTGGTGCTTTAAAAAAGTAAAAACTGTTTGTAAGATATTCATTCACAAAGTTCACTCTTTCTTTCATCGATGTAATTATTTTTAGAAGGAAATCATCGCTGTAATTGTTTTCCTTATATTCTGATACTGCAATTTCTTTCTTCAACATCGATAGGACTTCGGCATCATCTTTTATTCTGAGATGTTCAAAGTTAAGCCAATTGAGTTTATCGACATTAAAAACTGCTCCGGCTTTTTGAACTCTTTCCAAAGAAAATGCTCTAATCAATTCATCCAATGTATAAAACTCTTTATCATCACCGGCATTCCATCCCAATAACGCGACAAAGTTTACCAAGGATTCTTTCAAATAACCTTTCGCGCGGTAATCTTCAACTGCAACATCTCCTTGTCGTTTACTCAGCTTTGATTTATCAGGATTAAGCAGCAATGGCAGGTGAGCAAAAACGGGTATTTCCCAACCGAAGTATTGATATAATAGAACATGTTTAGGAGTAGATGGGAGCCATTCTTCTCCTCTAATAACATGTGATATTTCCATTAAATGATCATCTACAACATTAGCCAAATGATAAGTCGGATAACCGTCGCTCTTTATCAATATCTGGTCGTCTATGGTATCGCTTCCGAATTCAACTCTTCCTCTAACAATGTCTTCGAAAACAATTCTGTTCCCATGTTGAACGTTTAATCTTATTACGTATGGATATCCGTTCTTAATTTTTTCTTCAACTTCTTCGTCCGATAAATGGAGGCAATGTTTGTTGTACATGGCCTGAGGCAGTTTTTGTCTCTGTTGCTCTTCGCGTAAAGCTTGAAGTCTTTCGGCTGTACAAAAACATCTATATGCTTTTTTCTCTTCAAGTAATTGTGCCGCGTATTTATTGTAAATATCCAGTCGTTGCGACTGCATATAAGGGCCGAAATTACTTTCCTTATCAGGTCCTTCATCATATTCTAGACCGATCCATTTTAAAGTAGTTATCAAATTTTCTACAGCTCCATCAACATATCTTGATCTGTCTGTGTCTTCAATCCTAAGAATAAATTTACCTTTTAGGTTTTTAGCGAATAGGTAATTATACAAGGCAGTTCTAAGGCCCCCAACATGCAAATAGCCGGTAGGGCTTGGTGCAAATCTTACTCTAACATTATTACTCATAATTCCTCAATAAAATATATTTTTTTAAGCAAATATAAAATTTCTATCTAAAATTTTAAAAAGATGATTTTACCGCTGAAAGGGGAGTGATATCGAAATGGAAAAAGTAAATACAATAATATCTATTTTTCAACGCTCGTGTAGTACTTTACCTTTTCAATAAATTCTTTACTATCTATCGGTTTAGGGATATAATCCGTTGCACCGGCTTCAAGACATTTTTCGCGGTCTCCCTTCATAGCAAACGCAGTAAGTGCGATAATTGGAATATCTTTATATTCAGTAATTTGTCTTATTTTTTCGGTAGCTTCGAACCCATTCATTATCGGCATTTGCATATCCATAAGAATGAGTGAGAATGTCTCTTTCTCGGCCATATGAAATGCTTCTTCACCGTTTTCCACAACAACTACATTTTCAAAACCGTTTTTCTTTAGAAGCCTTGTAACGATAATCTGAGAATGTTTATAGTCTTCGGCCAGTAATATTTTAGTTACATCTGTCTTCCTCATAACTTCTTCAACCGGCGGGGGAGTTTCATAACGGTTGATCATTGAATCGATTGTGTTGGCAAGGTCTTCGATATTTACGCTTCGCTTATCAAGCAGCTCTTCAAATAATCCGTCTATTCTATGGAGATCATCTTTATAACTTTCTTTACCGGTATAGATTATAATGGGAAGTTTAGCAAATTTATCTTGGCTTTTGATTAACTCAATTAATTTTATACCGTCTATCTCGGGCATTTCAAGATCTATAATAGCTAAGTCAACTTCTTTATCTTTAATAAGCGCCATTACCTTAGTTGAGTCGTTTTCGGCTAAAGCATGGTATCCTGCCGTTTCAATTGCTTGCTTTATTAAATTTAAAGTCGGTACATCATCATCAACACACAGAATATTTGAATCTTTTCTAAGTTTATAACTTGTAAGTACTTCAACTAGGTAGTTATAATTAATAGGTTTAATAAAATATTCGACAGCCCCCATTAAGAATGCCTTCTGCTGATCAGGTTCTATCGAGCATACAATAACAGGTGTATTCTTAGTATTATGATGGTCATGAATTTTGCGAAGAAGCTCCAAACCGTTAGTGTTTGGAAGTTCAATATCGAGAATTACAGCCAGGAAAATTTCTTTTTCAATGAGTTCAAAAGTTTGTTCTTCGGTACTAACAATTGTGGGGTTATAACCCCATTTTGTTAAGTAGTTATTTAAAAGTTTAGAAGTAGCATAATCATCCTCAATTACCAAAACTTTATTGTTTGTGGCCGTCGCATTGGGGAGCTTGGAAAGGTTAGCTTCTAAATCTGACATTACTTCTCCATTTATTGTAAATGTAAAAATAGTGCCCTTTGTATCTTTGGCACTAACTTTAATATCGCCGCCTAAAAATGTAATAAATTTTTGGACTAAAGTTAAGCTGATTCCTGTAATATTAGCATTTTTTAATGGCTCTATCCTTTTAACCGCATAAGGATGAAATAGGTGCGTAAGTACTTCCTCTGCTAAGATTTCACCATTATCTTCGATGGAAAACTGGATAAGTTTAGCTGTAAGACGTTCGACAATAATTTTTATTTCGCCCTCTTTGAGCCTGCTTGTAAAAAAAATAAGCAGAGTATTGAAAACATACCGCAGTTTTTGATCATCAACAACAAATGAATCGGGGACTAGCTCGTCAATTTCCAGATTGAATTTTATATTTCTATTTCGTGCTCTAGCTTTAAACAAATCAACTATTTCTCTAAGAAAAGTCTTTGTAGTTATTAGTTTAACCTGATGAGGTATTTTGCCGATTTCAAATTTTGCAAGGTCTGCCAAATCATTTATAGCTGTTAAAAGGTCGTGTGAGTTATCACGAATAGTCCTTATGTATTCAACCTGGGAAGAGGAGAGAGAACTTTCGCTTAAAATAGACGATGTGCCAACTATACTGTTTGCCGGTGCTCTTAATTCATTAGCAATTTCATTTACTAATTTGCTGAATGGTATTTCGGAAGTATAAATCCTGTCTCCGCGAGCGCTAAGCCATAAGTTTAAGTGGAATTTTACAAACTCGGCAATTCTTTCAAGTAAATCTCTATCATTTTGGGTGAAAGCGTTTTTTTGTGCCAAACGTAGTAAAACTCTTTCTTCCGGAGAGATACTAAACGAAATGCATACTTCGTAAACCAATGAATCTGAAATTTGAAGTTCACAGTTAGAATCACTAAGAATAGAAGTTCCAACAATATTATCCAGGAGTTTACATCTTAAACATGTAAATTGTGCTCCTTGGAGATATGTTTTTCTGGCTGTTGAAGATCTTCCCAAAACGGAAAGTTTTTGATCATCTAATATTCTGAAAATAACCGTTGTTAATAGATTAAAATGGGTTACAAGAAAATTACAAATTTCCTGGGGAAGGCTATCCTTGCCTTGTTCAGAAAGCTTGGATAAATTATTAATTCCATTTAATAAATCTGTATTTTTGATAATAGTCCCTATTCAATCTTTATTGGAATAACATTAAAACCATTTGCCGATTTAACGATTTCTAAAGATTATCAATAAAGTATTCAGTTATTTTTTCATACAAATGTATTGTGTCATTTCCACGTACGCCATGACGGTGCCCGACATATGGAAAATAGTCGAGCGGTTTGTTCAAACTTACAGCCTTTTTGCAAAACATAAGTGAGTTTTGCCAAACAACGGTAGGATCGGATGTTCCATGTACCAATAGCAATTTACCGTTAAGATTATTAACGTAATTCAAGAGAGAACTTTCATCATACCCTGCTGAATTAGTTTCAGGCGTATCCATGTACCGTTCGCCGTACATAATTTCATAGTATCGCCAATCGGCAACAGTTCCCCCTGCTACACCAACTTTGTATGTATCATTTGTTCGCAGCATAAGGGATACAGTCATAAACCCGCCATAGCTCCAGCCATAAACACCGATTCTTTCTGAATCAATATAGTTAAGTGTTTTTAAGTAATTAACCCCTGTCATTTGATCAATGACTTCTATGGAACCCAGTCGTCGGAATGTTGACTGTTCAAAGCCTAAACCCCGGTTAGCAGTGCCCCTGTTATCAATTTCAAAAATAATGTATCCTTTTTGTGCCATCATTAAAAACCAGAAATCATATCTGCCGAAAGGCCATGTGTTTAATACTCCTTGTGAATGAGGACCGCCATAGACATAAACAATTACGGGATATTTTTTAGTTTCATCAAAATCGGGGGGAGTTATTAACCGGCAATAAAGATCAATATCATTCTCTCCTTTGATGTTGAAGATTGTTGTTTCACCTGTTTTATATTGAGCAATAGGATTATTTGCTTGTAACAAGGTGCGGTGTATTTCACCTTTATTGTCAATAATATTTATTGTTCTTGGAATTTCCAAACTGTTGTGTTCATCGATGAATAAATTACTTAAGGCGTTTGGTTTAATATTATGTGTACCGGGTTTATCTGTAAGCTTAGTTATGTTTCCGCTTTTAATATTTACGGAATATAAATGTCTGCCTGGTATTTCATCTTTATTGCTGATGAAGAAAATATTTTCACCTTTTCTGTCAAATCCGGTAAATTCAATAACTTCCCATTCTCCCGATGTTACCTGTTGGATAAAATTTCTATCTGTATCGTATAAATAAAAATGATTCCAACCGTCTTTTCTAGTCAGCCAGATGAATTTATCATTATTATCCGGTAAGAAGAATGCGGTTGTTTGCGGTTCAATGTATTTTTCGTTTTGTTCTTCAAAGAGTATTTTTACCTGTTCACCGGTTTTCGCGTCGTATTTTATAAATTTCATGTGGTTCTGCTCCCGGTTAATATGAGCGATGTAGATAAATTTTTCACTAGGATCCCAACAAATATTTGTAAGGTATTGATCTTTCGGGTCACCAGTTTTAAGATAAATAGCATTTCCAGATGTTAGATCATAAACAGCAACCCTAACTTCGTGACTTGTTTGTCCTGTCATGGGATATTTAATATTTGATACCGTTGCAGGAGTTGTAGTAACATCAATCACGGGGTAATCTGTCACCATAGTTTGATCCATACGGTAAAACGCTATATAATTACTGTTAGGTGACCAGAATATTCCACCTCGGATACCGAATTCATTTCTATGTACGGATTGACCGCTGATAATGTTTTCATTAGTCTCAAATGTGATTTGCTTTGTATTTGTTTTGTCAAGTGAAACGAATAAGTTGTTATTTTGTGTAAAGGCAACATATTTATTATTCACTGCAATCGTCATATTCTCTGCATCTTCATTCACCCTATTATGCACTGAAATCACTTTCTTCTCGGAATTATATGTAAGTAAAGAATTTTTTACCCAGAAATAAAAATTTGTATTATCATACCAGGTAATGTTGGGGAACTGATTGATTTTAGGAAAATTCAAGTCGGTAAGTTCTTCATTAAATTCGTCAAGGCTAGTTATTAATACAATCTTACCCGAATCGACGCGATTTTTTACTAGAATTGGATTTCCATCTGAATCATCAACAAATGAATATTCATTTGTATCTACAATCCATTTAATCTGTTTAAGGTTGTCCGGTGTTAATGTTGAATAAGAATCGGTAACAACTTCTTCCACCGTGAATAACTTATCTTGGGCAAATAAATTTGTGAAAGCAAATAGAACAAATAAAAATAACGATCCGAAAGATTTCATTACCCCTCCATTCAATGCTGGTATCATTTTTTAAAATTTATATTGATATAAAAATAAGAAAAATTTAAAACAAAAAAGGGGCTTATTAAAAAGCCCCTTAAATTTATTTACAATTTACTACTCTTACTTATTTTTCTTATCCGAGGAAAGTGTTCGTTTTTCAAGAAGATTATCGATTAGATTGTATTCCTTGGCTTCAGATGCTGTTAGAAAATAATCCCTTTCACAGTCTTTGGCTATTTGATCCAAAGTTTTACCTGTTTCATGAGAAAGGATATTGTAAAGGGTTTCTCTGGTTTTCAACATTTCCTTTGCGTGAATTTCGATATCGGAAGTTTGGCCCTGCAATCCTCCAATCCACGGCTGATGAATCATAATTTTGGAATGGGGAAGTGAAGAACGCTTTTTCTGAGCCCCGCCCGCCAAAAGTACTGCTCCCATACTTGCAGCTAAACCGACACAAATAGTTGATACATCAGCGCGTATATATTTCATTGTATCGTAAATTGCAAGTCCAGCAGAAACACTTCCACCTGGAGAATTAATATATAGATTTATATCTTTTTCAGGATCTTCGGCTTCAAGGAAGAGCAATTGAGCAATAATTAAACTAGCAACATGATCATCAATTGCAGTGCCTAAGAAAATTATTCTTTCTCTAAGCAGCCTAGAATAAATATCCATACCACGTTCGCCACGGCCTGTTTGTTCAATAACATAAGGGACCAGCTGATTATAAATGTCATATTTCATCTGTTTATTCCTTTTTCTTGTCTTTCATTTTTTCCGGGTCAACTTCTTTAATTTTGTTATTTGCTTTTAAGAAAGCAATAACTTTATCTTCCAATAAAGAAGCTGATCTGTTCGAGTCTTTAAAGAACTTCATCATTTTTTCAACGGAGATACCGGTTTTTTCAGCTTCTTCATTTGCTAGTTTCACAATATCTTCATCTTCTACTTTTATGTTTTCAATTTCAGATAAATTTTCTAAAACAATCTGCCATTTAGCATTCCATTCCGCTTTGGATTTTAAATTATCGCGAACTCCTTTTTCATCAAAGTTTTTGTTGCCTCTTCTCTTCGCTTCTTCTTTTTCAGCTTCCAAAAATCTATCAAGCAGTAATTCGGTATAACCTGGAGGAGCTGTAATGTTATTGTTTTTAATAACTTCGTTTAGAAGTGAATTGGAATAAATACTGTCGGATTGGTTGTCGTAATATTGTTGAATATTTGTCCGGATTTCATTTCGCAATTCATCCACAGTGGCAGCTTTATCTCTGGTAACCTTTTTAATGAACTCTTCATTCATCTCAGGGTATACTATTTTTTCGATTTTCTTTACTACAGCGGAATACTTGTAAGTAACAACATGCTTTTCTTCACCGTGAGAGTGTTCGTCGGTAAACTCGAATGAGAACTCTTCTCCTACTTTCTTACCGATTGCATTTTCCCTGATATTTTTGTTAACTCGCTCATCGGTCAAGTCGATTACCATATTATCGCTTACAGTACCTTCGACACGATTTCCATCCTCGTCTAGTTTTTGAAGCATAACGGTAATTTTGTTTTTTTCATCCGCAATATTATCCACTTCTTCAAAAGTTGATGCTGATTTTTGTATGTACTCAACTTCTTTTTCAATATCTTCGTCTTTAATCGTAAAAATTGGTTTCTCGATTTCTAATCCTTTATAATCCTTCAATTTGATTTTTGGCATAATCTCATATTTTACTTTAAAGAAAAGTTTTGTGCCTCTTTGGAAGTCAATATCTGTAAGCTGAGGAGTGCTTATCGGTTTTAATTCTTGTTCTTCCACTATTTCCCAGAATTTTTTTGTGGCGATATCTTCGCTAGCTTTATATTCAATAGCATCACCGTACATTTTTTTTAGCATATCCAAAGGGACTTTACCTTTACGAAACCCCGGCAATTCGATATTCTTTCTTTCCTTTTTATAGGCTTCGTCAATTTCAGATTTGATCTCGTCGTATGATAAATTAATTTCCAGTTCATATTCGTAATCGGAAATAACATTCACTTTAGATTCCAAAACAACCTCTTGATTGATGATAATAAAATTGGGGAATATTTGGTGCGAAAGGGGGGACTCGAACCCCCACATCTTCTCAGATACTAGATCCTAAGTCTAGCGCGTCTGCCAATTCCGCCACTCTCGCATAGAACTTGCAAAATTATACCATTCGGTTGTCAAATGCAAGTGCTCGAACATCAATATTACCAAATATATCTTTGTGCACTAAATTATTGTTAATATCATTTCAAACATATAAAATAAATTTGAATTTATTATATTAAAAATCTATTTCAAAAAAAACTGATACTTGATGGAAAATTTAATAGGTAAAATTGTACAAAATTACAAAATAGTATCTGTTCTCGGTAAAGGGGGAATGGGTATTGTCTATAAGGCATATGATGTTAAACTTGATAGGTTTGTTGCCATAAAAATGTTAAGTCCGGCTATTGTAGACAAAAGTAAACTGATAGAAAGATTCAAAAGAGAAGCAAAACATCAAGCACAATTGTCTCATCCCAATGTGGTTGCTGTATACGGATTTATCGATTATATGAATCTTTTAGGTATTGTTATGGAATATGTTGAAGGGGAAAGTCTAGATAAACTTATTGAGAGGAAAAAACGTCTTCATCTTTATGATGCTGTTTATATTCTTCGGCAAATATTATTAGGTATCGGGTATGCACATTCAAAGGGTTTTGTTCATAGAGATATAAAGCCTTCCAATATTATTATGAATAGGGAAGGCGTAGCTAAGATTACGGATTTCGGCATATCAAAATCTTTGTTTGACGACAGCTTTACTAAAACAGGTGCTAAAGTTGGCACAATATATTACATGAGTCCTGAACAAATAAAAGGTAAAGAACTTACACATCATAGCGATATCTATTCTATCGGCTGCACAATTTACGAAATGGTTACAGGATGGCCCCCGTTTTTTTCAGAAAACGAATACGAGGTAATGGAGAGTCATTTAAAAAAGAATCCTATATCAATCTCAAATAAACTTAGGGGGATCCCCGATTTATTAAATAAAATTATTTCAACTTCTATGGCAAAGAATCCTAATAACCGTTACGATACTTGCGAAGAGTTTTTAGCTGAAGTATTGGAGTTGGATACATATCTTTCAACTCAAAATGCAAGATACTATAGAAAGAAAAAAAGAGATCCCAAAAAAGTTAAAGTATACTCCATCCTCGCCTTCTCAGGTTTTATAATATTTATGTTGGTACTTTCATATTTTATTTACAATCAAGTACATACTTTATTGGAAAGTCAGCAATTAGAAAGTCTAAAAAAATACAGCATAGAAACTTTATTTGAAGATAAAGAGAATAGTGTAAATTTCTCTAAAATGGAGTTGATTAAAAGCGGAGTGGTAGAGAGTATTAATTCGATACATTTTGTTGATGATAGTTATGGCGTGGCCCTTTGTGATTCGGGTATTGTTCTTACTTCACGCGATAGCGGGAAAACTTGGATTCAATATGACTCTGTTACTAATTATAATCTTTATGATTCATATTTCCTTAGTAATGGCAAGTCGTATATTGTAGGAGGCGGATCACAATTCTTTTATTGTGAAAATTACCTGAATTCTTGGCAGTCATTACATTTGGCTGATGACTATACTCTTCTCCGTGTAGATTTTATTAATCAACTAACTGGATTTGTATTAGGAAACAAAGGATTTATTTTACGCACATCCGATGGTGGAACGAATTGGCGTAGGGTGCTGAGCAATACAGATAATTTGTTGTATGATTTCAAATTCATAAACGATAATATAGGTTTTATTGTAGGTTGGAAAGGAACTTTACTAAAAACCACCGATGCAGGAATTACATGGAATTCGGTTGAGCTCGCAACCAGAAAATATCTTAGATCAATAGATTTTTTAAATGATGATGTTGGATTAATTGTTGGGGGTGCCGGGACAATTTACCGGACTGATAATGGTGGCGAAAAGTGGGATGAGATAAAAATAGGGGGATTGATTGGTTTGCAAAAAGTAAAATTTTTAAGTGATGATTATGTGATAGCGATTGGAAGTAAAGGGACCATCCTTTTTTCTGATGATACAGGACGTACGTGGGATGCAATTGATTCTAAAGTATATGCACAGTTGATGGATTTAACAATCACTCCATCGGGTAATGTATTTATTGTGGGAACAAACGGTACTATATTAAAATTATTTTAAGGAAAAAATTCTTCTTATGGAAAAGTTCGTAATTCAGGGGGGCAAAAAATTAGGGGGTAAGGTTTCTGTAAGCGGCGCTAAAAATGCTGCGTTGGTTTTGATGCCGGCTGCTCTTCTTAATTCAGGAAAGAATATTATTATCAATGCTCCTGAAGTTAATGATATTTACACAATGATAAAGCTTCTTACTCACTTGGGAGTTGGAATAGAATTTAAAAAATCCAAGTTGATCTTGGATACAACAAAAATTATAAACCAAGAAGCCCCCTATGAACATGTAAAAAAAATGAGGGCTTCAGTTTATGTTCTTGGTCCATTATTGGCTAGGTATGGATACGCTAAGGTTTCACTTCCGGGGGGATGTGCTTGGGGCCCTCGTCCAATCAATCTGCATTTGGAAGCAATGAAGAAATTAGGAGCAGAAATTGAATTGGAAGGAGGATATATAATTGCTAAAACCGAGAAATTGCACGGAGCTAAAGTGAATTTCGACGTTTCATCGGTTGGAGCAACCGGTAATGCAATAATGGCAGCTACACTTGCAAAGGGGAGTACAATTATTACAAATGCAGCTCAAGAACCTGAAATTACTTTACTCGCCCAATATCTTGAAAATATGGGAGCAAAAATTAATGGTATTGGAACATCTACTATAGAGATTGAGGGCGTTGATGAATTGAAAAATATGGAAGTTGTAAACATTTCCGATAGAATTGAGGCAGGCACTTTATGCATTGCCGCTGCATTGACAAAGAGTAGAATTGAAATTGAATATTCATTCCCAAGTCATCTTGAAGCTCTTTTTTCAAAACTTGAGGACAGCGGACTTAAGATATTGATTAATAAAGATTTGTTGACTATTGACGCAAATGATTTATCCATTGAAAGTGTTGATATTTCTACTGCAATTTTTCCGGGATTCCCAACCGATCTTCAAGCACAATGGACGGCTTACATGGCATTGGCAAATGGAACAGCTACTGTTACTGATACAATCTATCATGATCGTTTTAAACATGTACCGGAGCTGAACCGTTTAGGAGCAAATATCGAAGTGATTAACAACAGCGCTGTTATAAAAGGCGTAAAAAAATTAAAGGGAGCAACTGTTATGTCTACCGATTTAAGGGCGAGTGCTTCACTTGTTTTAGCTGGTCTTGCCGCCGAAGGTACAACAGAAGTTCTTAGAATTTATCACATCGATAGAGGCTATCAAAGGATAGAAGAAAAATTGAGAGAATTGGGAGCCGATATTACAAGAGAAAATACAACGGAATTTTGAGCGTGAATAAATATTATAAGCTGACTAAGAATTTATTTCCATGGATTATTCTTTTTTTAATAATAATTTTTAATCTAATTCTTCTTAACTGGCCTCTTACAAATATCCTTGGGTACGAGTTTTCAGCATTCAATGGCATTGTGATTTCCTTTTTAGTTGGTATTCTTACTATATGGTTTATTGATAATTTAAAAAATTCCATGAGTAATTTTCACGATGTTATTAAAAATAATATTCTATTTTACTTGGCAGTAATTATTATCCCTTTCTTAATTTCTTTTATTAATACTGTTTTGTTTGGAATTTGTCCTCTTTCTAATAATGCATTTTTCTATTTAGTTATAACTGTTCCATCTTTCCTCATCGGCATCGCTTTAGCTTTTATAATTTCAAAATTGTTTTGTCGTTTCCGTTACTTACTCTTTGTTCTAATCTATTTGGTTGTTTTGCTTCTTTTTGCAGTTGAACTTTATTTAAATCCACAAATATATTTTTATAATTCGATAATCGGATTTTTCCCCGGTACAATTTATGACGAAGATATTTCGGTTGGTATTCAACTGGTATTTTATCGTATACTAAATGTTATATATTTTTTGTTTGGAGCATATCTTATAAATATAATTGGGTCTAAATCCATTCTGCATAAGTATTTATTCACAGTTATTATGATGCTATTGGCTGTGGTTTTTATTTTATGCAAACCTGCTCTCGGATTTGCCACAACCAAGCGAACTTTGAAAACCCAATTAACAGGGGAACTAAATACTGAACATTTTACTATTATTTATTCCCAAACATTAACCAACATACAACTTGAAAATTTAGCATTGCACCATGAGTATTATTACACCTCTCTTAAAAATGATTTAGGAGTTGAGCCAAGTGATAGAATTATTTCATATATTTTCAAAAATAATGAACAAAAAAGAATTCTATTCGGTGCCGGTAATGCTGATGTAGCCAAACCCTGGCTTTATAATATCTATACTACTTATGAAAATTATGATAATTCCTTAAAGCATGAACTTGCTCATGTATTTGCCGCTGAATTTGGTGTGACACCATTCAAAGTTGCTGATAAGATTAATCCATCGATGATCGAAGGTTTTGCCATGATGGCAGAAGATAATTATAATAATAACGATATTCACTATATGGCCAAGCTAGCATTTTTCAGCGGGTACAAATTTCCCATAACAGAATTATTTAACGGACTAAAATTTTTTTCACAAACATCATCCCTATCTTATATTTATGCCGGATCTTTCATTAAATACTTAAAAGAGAGTTATGGCATTGAGAAGATAAAAAAATTATACAGCGATTTGGATTTTAATAAGCATTTCGAAAATGATTTATCATCTTTGGCACAAGATTATTATAAATTTCTGCAAAAGCAGGATTTTATTGTAAATGAGCACGAGGCCAATCTTTTTTTCGGAACAAAACCGATCTTTAAGAGAACTTGTGCAAGGTATGTTGCTGTTAAGTTAAGTGAAGCTTGGAAATTATATAACAACGGGACTTATCCTGTAGCAGAGAATACTTTTAAAGAATTATTCCAATATTCCGAAAATTATTCGGCGCTTGTCGGTTATGTAAATTGTTTACTTAAAACAGGAAAAATTTCAAAAGCCATGGAAATCATGGAAAATGAATTACCAAAATATGACAGTACTTCGTTCTATTATAATTTGGAAATGATTTATGCGGATGTTTTGGTGAGAAATAATAAACTAGATGAAGCAAAGAAAATATATGAACTGATAAAAGCTCATAATCCTTCTACAGAATATTATAGCACAGCTTGCAATAGACTACTTATGTTGGAAAATTCAGCAGATATTTTACTGCGATATTTAACGGGATCTAACTATGATAAGTATACAAAACTATATAATCTATATGGTAGCGTTAATAATGTATCGACATTGCCCTCTTTAATTTATTTGTCAAATCAACTGAATGAAAATTATGAAGACTTAAAATTAAAAATAGGCGAACCGGTGTTTGAAGATAATCAATTATCATCATATTCAGCTTTTATAATCTCAAAACTCGCTGTTGAAAATTTGGATTATGCATATGCTATGGAATATTGTTCAAAATCTATAATAAATGCTCCAAAACAAAAAATATCAATTTACAATGAAGTCTTATCAAGGATTGATTGGTTTATAGAAAATAGTGAAGAAGTTAAAAACAAATTCTATTTTACGGATTAAATGAAGAGACTAAAAGAACATATTGAGTCTGTTGAATTATTCAACGTTATTGCTGCACTGGCAGAAAAACTGAAAGTAAAAGTATACATTGTTGGAGGATATGTAAGAGATTTTATCTTGGAGCGTGAGAGGCGCGAAGTAGATTTTCTTGTTGTAGGTGACGGACCTAAATTTGCCAAAATACTTGCTACACAGTTGGGTGTGAAAGAAGTAACCATATTTAAAAATTTTGGAACCGCATATTTTATTTACAAAGATTTTCATTATGAGTTTGTTGGCGCTCGTAAGGAATCCTATAAAAAGGAGAGCAGGAATCCTAAAATAGAAATCGGGACTTTCGAAGACGATATTAACCGTAGAGATTTTACAATTAACACATTGGTTGTGTCTTTGAATAAAGATGATTATGGTTTATTAATAGATTGTTTTGAAGGTCTGAAAGATCTTCGGGATAAAATAATTAAAACACCGTTGAATCCTAATATAACATTTGATGATGATCCTCTCCGTATAATGCGTGCGTTCCGCTTTGCATCCCAGCTCCAATTTAAGGTTGATAAATCCGTTATTGATGCAGCTTCAAATCTTGCCCACAGGTTAAGGATTATTTCACAAGAGAGAATTACTGCGGAATTTCTGAAAATATTGGAATCCGCAAAACCGTCAATCGGTCTGAAACTTTTATTCGAGTGTGGCATACTCAATATAATATTTCCAGAAATTGCGGCAATGAGTGGTGTGGAACAAAGGAAAGATCATCATCATAAAGATGTTTTCCTTCATACGCTTAAAGTGGTTGATAATATTGCCGATGTTTCGGATAATGTTTGGCTTCGTTTTGCCGGGCTTGTTCATGATATTGCCAAACCAGCTACGAAGAGGTTTATTGAAGGCACCGGCTGGACTTTCCACGGGCATGAAGAATTGGGAGCCAGGATGATCACAGCGATCTTTAAAAGAATGAAATTACCCTTCAATAAAATTGATTATGTAGAAAAACTTGTTCGACTTCATCTAAGACCAATTGCATTGGTGGACGAAGAAGTTACAGACTCTGCAATTAGAAGATTAATTGTTTCTGCCGATGAGGATCTTGAAGATCTGATTACTCTATGCAGGGCGGATATTACAAGTAAAAATCTGGATAAAGTTGCCCGCTACCTAAATAACTACGAAATTGTAATGCAGAAAGTAAGAGATGTAAAAGAGAAAGACAAACTTCGGGCATTCCAATCACCTGTCGACGGTAATATTATTATGAAGGTTTGCAATATACCTCCGTCAAAGAAGGTAGGGGAAATTAAAAATGCAATTGAAGACGCTATACTTGATGGGAAAATAGGAAACAATTACGACGAGGCATATGCTTATTTATTAAAAATTAAGGATTCCTTTTTTTGATTGTCCCCTCATTATTGTTCTTGACTTCAAAGAAAACCTCGATGCACGATTGGTCGGGAATAAAAAAATGTTTGTTTTTGTAACTTTTACACAACTCACTGCGTCCAAATTGTCAAAAATAAATACTTAAATCTTAACCTCGCATAACTTGCAAGGAGTTAGTGATGAAAAAATATTTAATCTTATTCTGTACACTATTATTAACAACAAGCCTATTTGCGCAAAAGAAGTTGACTTTAGATGAATCAATTTCAATTGCATTACAAAGAAATTCAAGCTTGATTCAAACAAAGAATAATCTTGAGTATAGCAAAACTCAATTAAAGAGCGCCTGGGGAAATTTACTTCCGAATTTTGGTCTTGAAGGGACGTGGAGCTGGAGCAGAACTGATGATATCGGGGGGTTACAGAATGATTACTTCGGTAATCCTATTCAAGTAGCTCCAACACTAACGGATTCAAGATCATATAGATTGCAGGCCGGCGGCGGTATAACATTATTTAATGGCTTAGCTAACTATGCAACTATCAACCAAGCAGGTGACAATTTAGATGCCGCAGAATTTAATCTCTCTAAGTTGAAACAGGATGTCGTTTTTCAGACAACAGAGTTATTCTATGCGATTTCAAATGCGAAAGCAATGCTTGAGGTTAGACGAGACAATGTGAAATACAATACGAAATTGTTGGAGACCGTTCAGGAAAGAAATCGGTTGGGTGCAGTTCCGGTCGCAGATGTTTACGCTCAGCAGGTGCAGCTTGGGAATGCTGAATTATTGGAAATACAAGCTGAAAATGCTTATGAAAATGCTAAAAGTATTCTTCTGAATTTCTTAGCTTTAGATGTTCTTGAAGAATATGATTTTGTTGATCCTTTCAGTCATACTTCCATTGTTGATACGGAATCTTATCTAAAAGATTTTGATGACGTGCAAACTATGGTTCAGGAGGGATTGGCTAATAGACACGATTATCTTGGTCAGAAAAAAACAGTTGAAGGCGCAGCTAGCGGTCTAACTATTGCAAGAAGCGGTCTTTTCCCAACGCTATCCGGTAATTATTATTTTTCTACAAGCGCATTACAAACAGACAAATTATTTGACAGACAGATTTATGGACTAGGACTTACATTAAGTGTCCCGATATTTTCAAATTGGAATACCGAACAACAGATCGAATTAGCATCTATTCAAGAAATGAATGAAGAGGAACAACTCTCTGCGCTGGAAAGACAAATCAAAATAGAAATTAAACAAGGTTACTTGGATTTTATTGCCGGCAAAAAAAGTTTGGATGTAGCAACAAAAAATGAAAAATGGGCCGATGAAAACAGAAAAATGAACCAGGAAAGATATAGCTTAGGATCGGGCACTATTCTCGAATTACTCCAAGCTGATAGAGATTATACAGATGCATTGCGGAATAAAATCACCGCGCAATTCGAGTTTTACCGGCTGAAAGACAGGCTTGTTAATTATCTTGGAAAACTCGACTATAAAAATTACGAATAAAATTTTCACAAGGAGAAAATTCTCATGGCTAACGGGAAAACAAAAAAATCAAGAAAGAAATTATTCATATTCGGCGGCTTAGGGCTGTTATTAGTAATTGTTATAATCCTTGTTATTACAGGGAGTAATAATGAACAAATATTCTCTGTGCAAACCGAAGTTGTTACGAAACGTACTATAACTCAAATGGTTTCGGCTACAGGTAAAATTAATCCTATCCAGCAGGTTATCCTAAGACCCGAAGTAACCGGCGAAATAGTTGAATTACCTGTTAAAGAAGGGGACCACGTAAAAAAAGGTCAATTATTAATTAGATTGAAACCGGATCAATATATTGCAAGAAAAAATAGGGCTTCTGCAAGTTTGGAAGCAGTTAAAGCGGATTTGAAAATCAGGGCAGCAACTCTCGATCAAGTGGAGGCCGAATACAAAAGAATCCAGGAAATGTATGAAAAAGGATTAACTAGTGAATCTCAATTAGAACAAACAAAAGCCAGCTTTCTCCAAAGCGAAGGCGCTTTTGAAGCTGCAAAAGCTTCTGTGATGCAAGCGGAAGAATCTTATAAAGATGCAGAAGTTGAACTTGCCAAAACAGTAATATATTCTCCAATTGATGGTACAATAAGTGTTTTGTATGTTGAGTTAAGTGAGAGAGTGTTGGGTTCTAGCTTTAGTCAAGGTACTCACCTGATGACGGTTTCAGATCTCAATTCTATGGAAGCTACTGTAAACGTTGATGAAAACGATGTTGTATTGATTAGTGTTGGTGATACTTCGGAGGTTGAAATCGATGCATTTGGTGATGAACTATTCTTGGGAGAAGTAACTCAGATTGGCAACAGCGCCATAACAACCGGTTTAGGAACACAGGACGAAGTTGTGAATTTTGAAGTAAAAATTAAATTACTTGAAATTGATGATAATATAAGACCCGGAATGTCTTGTGATGCCGATATTAAAACCGAAACAAAAATAGGCGTTCTTTCTTTACCCATTCAAAGTGTTACTGCAAGGACAGAAAAAGATTTGAATGATAATGAAAATGAAGCGGTTGAAGAAGAAGAACAAAGACCTGGTCAGAAAGAAGCAAAAAGTATAAAACCGATCGAAGTCGTATTTGCCGTTGATAATAATGAAGCTAGAATGATTGAGGTGAAAACCGGTATTAGCGATGATACATACATCGAAATAAACAGCGGCTTAATTGAAGGGCAAGAAGTAGTTACAGGACCTTACAGAGCAATTTCTAAAGAACTTAAAGATGGTTCTAAAGTCATGGTTCAGCCGAAGAAAAGTGAATCAAATTAATAATATGACAAACAAAAAGAACGTGGTATAAATATGAGCATCATACATATAGAACATATAGCCAAGATTTATCAAGTTGGCATGGAGGAAGTACATGCTCTGAGAGATGTTTCTTTGGATATAGATAAAAACGAGTATGTAGCTATTATGGGCCCGTCGGGTTCCGGTAAATCTACTTTAATGAATATGCTTGGTTGTTTGGATACTCCTACAAAAGGAGTCTACAATTTTAAAGACAAAAATGTTAGTGAAATGAGTGATAACGATTTAGCCCAGATTCGTAATGAAGAGATAGGATTTGTTTTCCAGACATTCAACCTTTTACCAAGATCGGATGCGCTTCATAATGTAGAACTTCCATTAATATATGCCGGTGTATCCGGCGCTGAAAGAAAAGAAAGAGCAAAGCAAGCCCTTTCGAGCGTAGGTCTTGCTGATAGAATTACACATAAACCAAATGAATTGTCGGGAGGCCAGAGACAGAGAGTGTCGATAGCTCGCGCACTTGTTACTGAACCTTCTATTATTCTTGCGGATGAACCCACCGGTAACCTGGATACCAAGACCGGTGAAGAAATTATGAGTCTGTTTAATGAAATTTACGAACAAGGAAACACGATAATTTTAGTTACACATGAAGAATACATTGCCGAACATGCTGCAAGAATAATAAGGATTAGGGACGGTTTAATTGAGATGGATGAAAAAGTGAAAAACCGTAAAATACCTAAACCTCATAAAAATTAATTTGGGGTGTAAAAATGAAAAATTTTTTATTTGAGTTGAAAGAAGGATTGATTATATCTATAAATGCAATACGTGCTAATAAAATTAGAGCGGCGCTGACCACTATTGGTATTGTAATCGGAATTTGGGCTGTTGTCACAATGTCCACGGCTATTAAAGGAATAGATATAGCTTTTCAAACAGGAGTTTCTTCACTAGGTTCGGATAATCTTTATATAGATAAATATGAGTGGTTTAATAACGACATTCCATTTTGGGAATTGAGAAACCGCAGGAATTTGAATATGGATGATTATAAGCGGTTTAAAGATCTTGTTAAACTGCCTGTGGCAATTGCTCCTACAGTATGGTCTAACCAGACTTTAAAGTATGAAGATAATACGGTTGAATTTATTCTGGTAACAGGGACTACAAATGAATATATCAATACTACGAACCTTACTTTTTCTTCAGGAAGATTTTTTACGGAGATGGAAAGTAGAGGAGCAAGAAATGTAATTGTATTAGGGAGTGAAATTGCGAATAAACTTTTCCCTAGGGGTAATGCCGCAGATAAAGAGATAAAAATAAAAGGAAAGAAATTCAAAGTTGTTGGTGTGCTCGAAGAACAGGGAAGCTGGGTGATGGGAAATTTCAATCCAGATAACCAAGCTTTCATTCCAATAGACTGTGTATTTAAATATTTCCAGAGAGAATCATTCCGCAGTATTACATTTAATGTGCGGGCTCCTAACAGTCAACTTGTTGATGAAGTTAAGGAAGAAGCGGAAGGGGCAATGAGAAGAGTTAGGGGACTTGCTTATAATGAGAAAAATGATTTTTCAATCAACCAGCAGGAAGGATTATTAACAAATATCAATCAGACTATTGGAGTAATCCAAATTGGAGGTTTATTTATTACAGGGCTTTCTCTTATTGTCGGCGCAATTGGAATTATGAATATCATGTTTGTTTCGGTTAAAGAAAGAACACGTGAAATAGGTATCAGAAAAGCAATAGGCGCAAAGAGGAGAACAATACTCGGGCAGTTCATTTCGGAAGCTGCAATCCTTTGCCTACTAGGTGGATTTATCGGATTGATTCTTGCCGTTATTACTGCTCTTATTATTAATCAATTTCTTCCAACATCTGTTCAGGTTGATGCTGTTTTTCTTGCAATAATTATTTCTGTACTAACAGGAATTATTTCAGGGTATGCACCTGCTTATACAGCAGCCAAATTAGATCCAGTAGAAGCTTTAAGGTATGAATAAATGGAAACTTTAAAAGTAGCACTAAGTTCGCTTCACGCAAATAGATTGAGATCGTCTTTAACGATTCTCGGTATTATTGTGGGTATCTTTTCGATTATTGCCATAAGTACTATAATCGAAATGCTTCAAACCAGTATTGAGCAGGGGCTTTCTCAACTGGGGCAGAATACTTTCCAAATCCAAAAAATGCCCGCTATAAGAACAGGCGGGGGAGAAGAAAGAGCAAAACTTCGTAACCGTAGAGATATAACTCTTGAAGAGTATTATCAATTAAATGATAAAATTGAGAATACTGTTTCCGTAGGTGCCGAACAATGGGGTTTTGGGAAAGTTTTAAAGTACAACAGTAAAGAAACAAATCCGAATGTTAGTGTATCGGGCGTAACACCGGAAGCGCTCCCTAATAATAAATGGATTGTTGAATACGGACGTGGCATCAATAACCAGGATGTATTAAGATCCGAACGTAACATTGTGCTTGGTTATGATGTTGCTAAAACATTATTCGATTATATAGATCCGATAGGTCAAGAGATAAAAATTGACGGCAACAAACTCAAAGTTATCGGGGTTTTGGAAAATGAAGGGGAGTTCTTTGGACAAAGCCGTGGTAATTTTGCTATTATGCCTATCACTACTTACCAAAGTTTTTATGGTAAAAGATCACGTAGTATTAACATCACCGTTGACGCCCCTGATCGTGAGTCTTATGAAGATGTTATTGAAAGAGCTGAAGGATATTTTAGAACAATAAGGAAAGTCCCACCGGGAGAAGAGAATGATTTTGAAATTTGGTCGAATCAATCGATGTTGACACAAATTAATGATATAACTGCCGGAGCCAGAATTGGGGCATTTGTTGTTGCAGCAATCGCGTTACTTGCAGCCGGGATTGGAATCATGAATATAATGCTGGTTTCAGTTACAGAGAGAACAAGAGAAATTGGTATTCGAAAAGCAATTGGTGCTAAAAGACGCAATATATTAATCCAATTTCTAACAGAGGCAATAATATTATGTTTAATTGGCGGTGTTGTTGGAATAATAGCAGGTGTTGCTGTTGGTAATTTTGCAGGATCATTTTTAAATGCTACTTCGGTTTTACCAATTGATTGGATAATTGTGGGTGTATTACTTTGCATTATTATCGGCGTTTCATTCGGAACTTACCCTGCTTATAAAGCTGCTAATTTGGATCCAATTGAAGCGTTGAGGTATGAATAAAAATTAAAAATTATTTTATTCTTAAATGCGGTTTACGATAAAAAGTAAATCGCATTTTTTGTTTTAAATACAAAATATTATATTTAGATTGTACTAATCAAAAACTTAAGTGAATATGAGAAAATTCTTAATTGATCTAAAAGAAGGAATTTTTATTTCCTTGCGGGCAATTCGCGTTAATAAGATGCGATCGGTATTAACTACTCTTGGTATAATAATAGGCATATTTGCTGTAACTACAATGTCTACTGCTATAGTCGGATTACGAGAAGCATTCGTTTCTTCAATATCAGCATTAGGTAATGACGTGCTTTATGTTGATAAGTTTGAATGGGGTTTCGGAGGGAATTATAATCTTTACCGAAATAGGAAAGAACTTGAATATGATCATTACATTAAATTGCGGGAAAAATTGACATCGTTTATTGCGATTTCTCCTTTGAAAAGAACTTTCGGAAGAACTATTAAGTACAAACAGGAATCAGTTACAGCTACTTTAATAATTGGGACAAATGAAGATTATGTAAAAACTGCCGGTGCTATCCCGGAACAAGGAAGATTTATGGGGGAATTAGAAGTGAAAGCCAATAGACCAGTTTGTGTAATTGGGAAAGATATTGCTGATGGTTTATTCCCCAATCAAGATCCCCTTAATAAACACATAAAAATAAACGGTAAGTCCCTTAAGGTTATCGGTGTATTGGAGAAACAGGGGAGTGGTTTATTCGGCTCATTTAGTATGGATGGGCAGATAATAATGCCGTTTAAAGTCTTCGAAAGAATTTTGGGAAGCAGTAGAAATAGAATGAGAATAGATATTAAAGTATCCGATGTTAATAAAATTGAGGACACGAAGGAAGAGATTCGTCAAATTATGCGTAATATTAGAAAGGTCCCTCCCGGAGAACCGGATGACTTTGCAATTAATCAGCAGGAAGCCTTTACGCAAGTTTATGATCAAACTGTGGGCGTAGTGGGGCTTGCAGGTATTGTAATAACAGGTCTTTCTTTATTTGTAGGTGCAATAGGGATTATGAACATAATGTTCGTTTCAGTAACTGAAAGAACAAGAGAAATTGGAATTCGCAAAGCCGTTGGCGCTAAAACTTGGTCTATACTAATTCAATTCTTGGCAGAGGCTGCAATAATATGTATGATTGGTGGAATAATAGGTTTGATGATATCGTTTCCTGTTAGTTTAATCATCGATCAATTTCTACCTACAGCGATGCCTCTTGATGTAGTTTTTCTTTCTTTATTTATCTCGGCGGTTGTTGGTATTATCTCAGGGTTTTTACCTGCATATAAAGCTTCGAAACTTAATCCTGTTGAAGCTTTGAGATATGAATAATATTTTTTCAACAGAATAATTCGGGGTAGCATGCAGATCTGGCAAAGTATAATTATGGCATTGGATTCATTGAAAACTAATAAGCTTAGATCTTCTCTTACTTTATTAGGGATTGGAATCGGACTATTTTCAATAATTATTGTTATGACTGCAATAGGAGCGGTACAACAAAGCGTTGAAGACGTATTCAATTCTATAGGAACAACCAATTTCATTATTCAAAAATATCCCGCAATTCGAATGGGACCCGGGAGCAGGGCACAATATCGAAATAGAAAAGACCTTACAATTGCGGATGGGGAAAAATTAAAAGAATTAACTACATCACCTGTAGCTGTGGGAGTTGGTCTTGCAAAAAGCAGTAAAATTGTTAAATATGAAAACCTCTCAACTAACCCGGATGTTTTTGTTTACGGAGGAAATTTTGATCAATTCATCACTATGGATTTGGAGATTGAAGAAGGAAGGGGTTTCAATATGCAGGATATGGAATATGTACGAAATGTTTGTATAATCGGCGCTGAAGTAAGAGAAAAATTATTCCCATCAATTGAGCCCTTTGGTCAAAAGATAAAAATTGAAAACATGACATTGGAAGTTATAGGAGTTTATGTTAAGCGAGGAAGTATTCTGGGACAAAGCCGAGACAACCTGGTAACAATTCCTTTACCTCTTTATACAAAATATTATGGCGATAACAGTAATGCATCCTATACGGTTGTTGCATCCAGCAAAGACAATATTCAATCTACTATGGATGAAGTAACTTCTGCATTGAGAGTGATCCGTAAAGTTCCCCTGGGGGAAGATAATGATTTCGAGATAGTTACAAACGATCAGCTTATCGAGCAGTTTAACGATATAACGAAATATTTTAAGATAGGAGCCGGCATAATCTCATTTATTGCGCTTGTTGCGGCCGGTGTAGGTATCATGAATATTATGCTTGTTAGTGTTACTGAAAGAACCCGCGAAATTGGAATTCGTAAAGCAGTTGGTGCAAAAAAACATATTATACGCTCGCAATTTCTTGTTGAAGCAATAGTTTTAAGTCAAGTAGGGGGATTAATGGGAATCTTACTTGGTGTAATTGGGGGTAATATTGTAGCAGCTTTCCTTGGCGTTTCTGCTATTGTACCTGTTGAATGGATAATCCTAGGAATATTTGTAACTACCTTGGTGGGTGTTACATTCGGTGTTTACCCTGCTGTCAAAGCTTCAAATCTTGATCCGATTGAAGCTCTCCGTTATGAGTGACCAATATTTATTATTGGTAATAAATGGATTGACGAGATTAGATTAGACCTAGTACTGATTCTTTGAATACAAGAATTTATTTCTGTTGGTATTCATAATTTCATTATTAGTGAGGCACGATAAAATATTATTCATAAAAATAATTACTACAAAAAAACCTTTCCCCTTGCGATAAAAAGCTTATCGCTTTAGATTTAATTTTCGAAAATGATTCGCGGATAATTGAAAGCAGTGAATAAATTATTATCATACTTAATACTTATAATCTTTTTTTCATGCACAATCTCCGCTCAATCCGATTATAATACTATCACGGTAACAGACACACTTCTCATTAATTTTAATAACAAATACGACTTAAAGTCTCTATCGATAGTCCCATTCAGTGAAGCGGTTATACTGAAAGATAAATTATTATCGACATACGATTATACAATTAATTACCAAAGATCATATTTCTCTCTTTCCGATTCACTTTCATATTCAATACTCGATACACTCTTCATTTCTTATAAAACAGTTTTTTTAAATTATAAAAAAGATTATAAGCGGAGAAGTCTTGTTACCCGTTATGATGATAAATATGCCGATACATTGAGAGTAATTGAAGCAGTTTCACTTCCACTTACAAGTGAATCGATTTTCGGGCGCGGCATTCAACAAAGCGGCAGTATAGTTAGAGGATTTTCCGTAGGGACGACAAAAGATTTTACTTTAGACAGCGGTTTAAGACTGCAACTTTCGGGTAAACTTTCCGATGATATTGAAATTGTAGCTGCGTTAACCGATGAGAATACTCCTATTCAACCGGAAGGCAATACAGAAAGACTTGAAGAATTGGACAAGGTTTTTATTGAAGTACGTCATAAAAATGCTGTGGGGATATTCGGCGATTTTGATCTGAATGAAAGAATAGGCGAATTCGGAAAAATTAATCGCAAGCTGCAAGGATTAAAAGGTGAATTCAATTATGAAAACTACAGCGGTATGGTAGCTCTTGCAGGCTCCCGCGGCAAATTCAATACCGCTCAATTTATGGGGCAGGATGGAAACCAAGGGCCGTACCGTCTGTATGGAGCTAACAACGAAAAATATATAACGATATTGGCAGGGAGTGAACGCGTTTATATCGACGGTAACGAACTAAAACGGGGGGAGAATAATGATTACACAATCGAGTATTCAAATTCAGAAATTACTTTCACCCATAAAAGAATGATTACTTCGGCAAGTAGAATAACTGTTGATTATGAATACACCGACAGAAATTATAGACGCAACTTTTTCAGCGCAAACCTAAAAACAAAATATTTTAACGACAAGCTAAATATAAAAATAAATTATTACCGTGAAGGAGATGACGAAGCAAGCCCGCTTGATATTTCAATTTCGGATACGGAAAAAATAATTTTAGAAGAAGCCGGCGATGATCGGACTCAAGCTATGGTATCCGGGGCTGTTCTGGCCGAACCGGATTCGACCGGTAGAGTAGTTGGTATTTACACAAGAATTGATTCGCTTATTAATGGTCAGAATATACGATATTATGTTTACAAACCTGGTAATGCTCTTTCTTTATACAATGTGACGTTTAGTTATGTTGGTGATGGCAAGGGTGATTATTTGAAAGAAAGTTTAGGTCATTATCGCTTTGTAGGAATTGGTCTAGGCGCATATTTGCCGGTTAAGTTTCTTCCTTTACCGGAACTTAGACAGATGGGAAATATTGTTATTGAAGCGGAACCTTTTAAGGATATTAGGTTGAGTGTAGATTTAGCGGGAAGTATTTGGGATAAAAATCGTTTCTCATCGCTAAATGATGATAATAATTTCGGCTACGCGAGGAATCTATCGTTTTCTATTTTACCGAGAGAAATTGAAGTGGGCGCAATTAGACTAGGGAAGATCGGATTGTCATATAGAGATAGATTTATTCAGAATAAATTTACATCACTCGATAGAATAAATGATATTGAGTATGACAGGCTCTACAATATCCAAGGCGGATTTAATGAGGACGAGCAGCTAAGGGAATTAAACCTTTCTTTACTCCCTTTTAAACAATTATCGGTGTTATCAAAATACGGGTTTCTTAAAAAAGGTCATTCGTTTGAATCTAAAAGATACCTTGCAGATATAAAATTAAGTGAAGATAAAGCCTATTATGCCGATTACAATTATGATTACGTTGTAACAAAAAATAATAATTCTAATTCCAAGTGGTTCCGTCAAAACGGGAACGCTTTTATTATTTATGATAATTATAAACCAGGTTTTCAATTCCTTTTTGAAAATAAAGAAGAGAAATTTAATTCTAGGGATTCTCTTTCGGCAACAAGTCTAAAGTATTATGATATTGGGCCATATATTGAAATAAATAATCTCGGCGGATTTAATATCCGTACAAAGTATTCCTATAGAGAAGAATCCTATCCAATTGACGGTGTGATGAAAAAAGAATCGGAATCGAGAACACAAAATTATAATCTTTCTTACAGGGGAATAAGCGAAATTCAATCATCACTCGATCTCACTTTCCGTAATAAAAAATTTACCGACGCTTTTAAGGATATAGGTTATACGGACAATGAGACTATTCTTATAAGATCACAATCAAAATTCAATTTTTGGAAAAGGTTTATTGTAGGGGATCTTTATTATGAAGCAGCAACTGAAAAGACCGCCCGTCTTGAAAAAGTATTCATCCCGGTTCCTCACGGCACTGGCAATTATATTTATTTAGGGGATATTAATAATAATGGAGTGGCGGAAGAAAATGAATTTGAACCTACCGTATATGATGGAGATTTTATAGTTACTACAATTCCAACAGACGAGTTATTCCCTGTAATAAACCTTAAAGCAAACACGAGGTGGGAATTTAATTTAGATAAAATAGTTGAAGGCGACAATCTATTTAGTACAATACTCAAACCGATCACTACCGAGACATTATTTCGCATTGAAGAGAAAAGTAAAGAGACCGATACAAAGAGAATTTATCTCCTAAATTCTTCTTATTTCCTAAATGACTCTACAACAATTTACGGCTCAAATTTATTTCAACAAGATCTGTTTGTTTTCAAAAATAAAAGCGATATTTCTATTCGTATTAGGTTCATGCAAAGGAAGAGTCTTAACCAATATAGTGGTGGAATTGAAAGAGGATATTTAAAGGAAAGAAGTATCAGAATTCGTTTTAAAATGGTAAAGGAAATAAATAATCAGACGGAAATAATCAACACGATAGATAATGTTGATGCACCCCCATCTTCTAACCGTACCAGGATGGTTTCAGGCAATGAAATCAATACAGATTTTTCTTACCGTCCTGTTAGAAATCTTGAAGTGGGATTTAAAATTAAAGTAAGTACAAATCGAGATGATTTTCCGTCGGAGCCTACAATTATTAATACAAACTCACAACTTATTCGTGCAAATTTATCGTTTGCCGGTACGGGAAGGCTTAGAATCGAAATTGAGAGAAATGAATTAAATGCAAATACAAGTTCCAACTATATTCCTTTTGAAATTACCAGGGGCAATGTAATAGGCAAAAATTATTTTTGGAGATTCAATTTTGATTATCGAATAGCCAGTAATCTGCAGACAACAATTAGTTACGATGGAAGATATAGAGGCGCGGGGAAAGTACTTCATACAATGAGAGCCGAAGCGAGAGCTTATTTCTAAATGTAATTGTGTGCCTGAAACAGAGACAAATATTTTATAGAAAATATTGATGGAGATCAAAATGCAAGTTACTTCTTTTTTAATTGAAGCTCATGTATTTAGAAAAAACGGCGATGACCTCGAATTTTTATTGATGAAGAGATCAAAAGAAGAAATATTTCCAGATATATGGCAAATGGTTACCGGCACTATTAATGAAGAAGAGAAAGCATACAGTACGGCGATTCGTGAAATTAGAGAAGAAACCGGTTTAACACCAGTAGAAATTTATGTTGTACCTTTTATGAATTCATTTTATTCACCGGAAAAAGATTTGGTATGTATGGTGCCGGTATTTGCGGCTTTGGTTGATTCCGGCGCTGATGTTATTATATCCCAAGAGCATTCGGAATACGGATGGTATAAAAAAGATAATGCTAAAAGACTTTTGGCATGGGAAGGGCAGAGAAAATCGGTAGATGTTATTTACGAATATTTTACAAATGAAAAAAGTTTTTTGGAATTTGTTAAAATAGATATAACGTAATGTGGAGAAAATGTTAGCAATTGCATTTAAATTTTTCGATTTTAGTTTTACTTAAAAACAATCTTTATAAAAGGAGATACCCATGAGCATATTGGTAGTCGGTTCAATTGCTTTAGACGACATTCAAACACCATTTGATAAAATTGAAAATGTCTTGGGAGGATCAACAACATATATATCATTAGCGGCTAGTTATTTCAGCGGGCCGGTAAATATTGTCGGAGTTGTTGGTGATGATTTCGGTCAGGATAATCTGGATTTATTTGAAAAACATCATATTGATACCAGCGGTCTTCAAATCATTGAAGGGGGCAAGACATTCCGTTACGGTTGTAAATATCACTATGATCTGAACATGCGTGATTCTCTTTTTACCGAATTAAATGTATTTGAAAAATTCGACCCTGTTATACCCGATAAATGCAAAAAATGCAGTATGGTGGTTCTTGGTAATATTGCTCCTACTTTGCAAACGAACGTATTGGATCAACTGGAAAATAAGAAATTTGTTGTTTGCGATACCATGAACTTCTGGATTGAGGGGATGAAAGATGAATTGTTGAAAGTATTGAAAAGAGTAAATGTGCTGATAATTAATGATTCGGAAGCCCGTTTATTGTCTCAGGAACCGAACCTTATTAAAGCCGCTCATATAATTATGAAAATGGGTCCTGAATATTTGATAATAAAAAAAGGTGAGCACGGGGCATTGCTATTTGGTAACAATACTGTCTTTTCAGCTCCTGCATATCCTATGGAAAGTATTTTCGATCCTACAGGTGCGGGGGATGCTTTTGCGGGAGGATTTACCGGCTATCTTCATAAAACACAAGACCTCAGTTTCGAAAACTTAAAAAGAGGAGTTGTTTACGGCAGTGTAATCGCTTCATTCTGTGTTGAACAATTCAGTACAAAAGCTCTCGAAAATTTAAGTTTCCTTGAAATACAAAACCGTTTCATTGAATTTAAAGAACTTTCACGATTTGAAGAAAAAAATGAAAGGTTTTAAATCGATTGATTTTAAAGATGACAAACTAATACTGATCGATCAAACTAAACTTCCTTTAGTTGAAGAATATATTGAGACAGATGATTATGAACGGATTGCAGCTGCAATTGAGAGATTGGAAGTTAGAGGGGCACCTGCAATTGGTGTAACTGCTGCTTATGCCCTGGCTCTTGCTCTAAAGAACGTTGATGTTGACCATCAGAAAATTTTCGAAAAAGTATATTTAAGATTAGCGTCTACGCGCCCAACAGCCGTCAATTTATTTTGGGCCTTGAATAAAATGAAAACGACTTTCCAGTCCGTTACATCTTATAAGGAATTGTATAAAATTTTACTCAGGACTGCTGTTGAAATTCATAATGACGATATCGCAAAATGTAATGAAATGGCTGAACGCGGTTTTAGTATCTTCAAAAAAAAATCTGTTGTATTAACTCATTGTAATACAGGCCAGCTCGCAACCGGGGGAGGGGGAACTGCATTTTTTGTAATCCAGAATGCATACGAAAAGGGGATGGTGGAATTTGTTTTTGTAGACGAAACCCGTCCGTTATTGCAAGGTTCGCGTTTAACGGCATTCGAGTTTAGTAAAGCCGGAATACCTTTTGTAATTAACACCGATTCTACTGCTGCATATTTAATGCAGCAGAATAAAATTGACTTAGTAATTACAGGCGCTGATAGGATTGCTTCTAACGGAGATACGGCAAATAAAATTGGTACTTATAATTTGGCAGTTTTATGCAAATATCATGATATTCCATTCTATATTACTGCACCGACTTCTACAATCGATTATAAGTGCCGTACGGGAAAAGATATAAAAATTGAATTGAGAGATAAAAGGGAAGTAACCGAATTAAAAGGAATTCCAATTACAAAAAATGATTATAATGTTTATTCTCCGGCGTTCGATGTTACTCCGAATGAATTGATAAGCGGTATAATTACGGAAAAATATCTACACAGACCACCATATAAATTTTAAATGCCGGTACAATTAAAAACGGAAGCAATTGTTTTACGCAAACTCGATTACGGGGATACGAGCAAGATTGCTACGTTTTATTCAAAGGATTTCGGAAAGATATCTGGTATTATAAAAGGAGCCCGTTCTCCTAAATCCAAGATTGGTATGATGGTAGATGTAATGAATCATCTTGAAATTGTATTCTATCAAAAGGATACAAGGGATGTTCAACTAGTCAGCCAGGTAAATATCGTTTCACATTATCCCAAAATAAAAGAAGACCTTACAAAATTAAAATATGCCTCCGCTATTTTGGAATTAATTTCAAATCTAACACCTGAAAATGAATCAAGCGAAAAGTTATACAGGGGGATAATTAGAATATTGGAATTAATTAATTCCGATGGGGGGGACCCTAGAGAATACTTTATAAGATTTTTCCTCTTTATGCTGAAAGAAATGGGTTATGAAATCCAGATGAATAAATGTGCTCAATGCGGGAACTCATTGGGAGCTGAAAAGGTTATTGCTTTCAATTATAGTTTCGGCTTTCTCTGCAAAAACTGCCGCGAAGAAAGAATTGTGTCGTTTGAGTTCCAACAGGAACTTTTTAATTTATTGGTATGTCTAAACGGCAAGAAAAATGAGATTAAATATAATTCAAAAGATTATGACAAATTAATATTCGTATTAGAGAAATATTTAATCCATCATATCCCGGAATTCAAGGGAATAAAATCATTTAACATATATTAAGAGATTTTAAGTAAGGAGGATTTATCGATGAGACGAAAAAGCATTCTGGGTACGATTTCACTAATTGTGATAGGCATTGTATTTGGAGCCGTTTTAGTATCAGGGTTCGGTTTTGTTCGTCCGAGCTTTGCAGATATACAAGTAGGAAACAGCCAACCGCCTGTGCCGGAAGTTAAGGGAGATGCGCTCGCTTTTAATAATCAATTCATTGAAGTTGCTGAAAAAGTTACCCCCTCAATTGTTCAAATTACCTGTGTAACGACATCAAAATCAAGTAATCTTATTCCGGAAGAATTTAAGTTTTTCTTCCCGTTTAGAGATGATGTACCCCGTGAACAGCAAAGTGGCGGCAGCGGTGTAATAATTTCGGACGATGGTTATATTTTAACAAATAACCATGTTGTGGAAAACGCAAACCAAATAACCGTTACATTAAACGATAGAGAACAGTACGAAGCTACTTTGGTTGGTAATGATCCTTTAACAGACTTGGCGGTAATCAAAATTAATGCGAAAGATTTACCGGCGGCTTATTTCGGTGACTCTAATAAATTGAAAGTCGGGCAATGGGTAATGGCAATTGGTAACCCGCTTTCACTTACTTCAACCGTTACTGCAGGTATCGTAAGCGCAATAGGAAGAAATTTGAATTTAATTCGTGATAGTTATGGAATAGAGCACTTCATTCAAACTGATGCTGCTATCAATCCGGGCAACAGCGGCGGTGCTCTTGTTGATTTAAACGGGGCTTTGGTTGGAATAAATTCAGCTATTGCTACAAACGGCATGACGGGAAGTTATATCGGTTATGGTTTTGCAATACCTATAAATATTGCTAGAACTGTTTCGGAAGATTTAATTGCTCACGGAAAAGTACACCGAGGGTATATAGGAGTAAACATCGCAGAGGTTGATGCAGCAACTGCAAAAGCAATTGGTTTGGATAAACCCAAAGGTGTGATGGTGCAAGGGGTAGTTGAAGACGGCGCTGCTGCTAAAGAAGACATAAAACCAGGTGATGTAATTTTAACTATTGACGAATTGGAATTACTTCAACCGAATCAACTGCAGAGTTACATTGCTTCAAAACGTGCGGGAGAAACAGTGAAACTTGTTATTTTCAGAGAGGGTAAGGATATTGAAAGATATATTACTTTGAAAGCAAAAGATGACGACCTGCAGGTGGAAGAAGCAAACGACAAAACAGGAAAGAAACATAACAGTGACGGCAATATAAGCGAAATTGAGTTTGACAAAATTGGTTTAACAGTGCGTAATATGACCGCCGCTGAATATGATAACTATAAAGTTGATAACGGTGTTTTAATTACGAATGTTAAGCAGTACGGTAAAGCTTACAATCAAAGAATAGGGCGCGGTCTTGTAATTACGGAAATCGATAAAGAAAAAATAAATTCAGTTGTTGACTTTCAAAATGTTATTGAAAAGAAAAAAGGGAATGCCGTATTGTTGAAATTAGTTGATACTCAAGGGAACAGCAGATTTGTGGGATTGGAAATTCCAGAGTAAAGTTATTGGTCATAAACCTTTAATTAAAGCGCTCATATTAAGAGCGCTTTTTTTATATTTGCGTATCACTAAATATAACGGATACTAAATGATCAGATTTATAACCGCCGGGGAATCACATGGCAAAGGTTTAACTGCAATAGTTGAGGGTTTCCCTTCAAATTTGAAAATCACTTCTGAATACATCGATTCACAACTTAAACGCCGCCAAGCTGGTTATGGACGCGGTATGAGAATGAAAATAGAATCAGATCACTCTGAAATATTAGCGGGAATAAGAGATGAAAAAACACTTGGTTCTCCTGTAAGTATTTTTATTGAGAATAAAGATTGGCTGAACTGGGTTGAGATATTATCGTCGGGTAAAATTAATCGTAAAATTGAAAAAGTCACAATCCCACGTCCCGGTCATACAGATATGGCGGGAACGCAAAAATATAATTATGACGACATTAGAAACACAATTGAAAGATCAAGCGCTCGTGAAACGGCTGCACGCGTTGCAGTATGTTCTGTAGCCAGAAGATTTCTTGAAGAGTTCGATATTCATATTGGAAGTTTTGTTGAAAGTATAGGAGGTATTTATCCCGAAACCAATTTTGCAGACAAACTTTTCAAAAATAAGCTAGGCCGGGTATTCAATGCTTATGCAATGTCTGTTAAAGCTGATAAAAGTCCGGTTAGGGTATTCGATAAAAATCACGAAAATAAAATTATCAAGAAAATTCAATCAGCAAAGAAGAAAGGGGATACGTTAGGAGGAACATTTTATGTAGTCGCTTCGGGAGTTCCTGCCGGTCTTGGGAGTTTTGTTCATTATGATAGGAAACTGAATGCCGACATTTGTCATGCGATTATGTCTATTAATGCAGTTAAAGGAGTTGAAATTGGTATGGGATTCGGTACGGCAGAAGTGTTCGGTTCTCAGGTTCATGACGAAATTACATACAAAGACAATTTACTCACGCGTAAAACAAATCGTGCCGGGGGAATTGAAGGCGGAGTATCCACAGGATTACCGGTCATTGTTCGAGGTGCAATGAAACCGATCGCTACATTGATGTCGCCTATTTATTCAGTTGATCTTGCTACAATGAAGAATGTTAAATCACGCCGTGAAAGAAGTGATTTTGTTGCAGTTCCTGCATGTGCCGTTATCGCCGAATCGATGACGGCTTGGATTATTGCAAAACATTTCATTCATAAATTCGGAGGTGATTCTTTAGAAGAAACTAAAGACAATTATAATAACTTCAAGAAAATAAATGAAAAACGATTACTTATCAATTTCACCAAAAGTAAAAAATAAACATTTATATTAAGGAGAAATGATGCTGGAATTCCAAACATTTGTTTTTAATCCTTTCAGCGAAAACACATTTGTTGTTTGGGATGATATAAGTAAAGAAGCGATGATAATAGATCCAGGTTGTTATTCTACTGAAGAAGAAACAGAGTTGGATAATTTTATTAATGATTCATTGCTGGATATAAAATTCCTTATAAATACACATTGCCACCTAGACCATATATTCGGAAATTCTTTTGTAAAAGAAAAATATAATCCAATATATTTAGCCCCGGAGAAAGATCTCCCCTTGATCGATCAATTTATTAAACAGGCGGAAACATACGGATTAAGTGCGAAACCTTCGCCAAAACCGGATAAATATTTAAGTGAAGATAAAGCATTATCCTTGGGGGAAATTAATTCAGAATTCCTCTTTACTCCAGGACATACGCCGGGGGAGTTTTGTGTTTATTTTCCCAATTATAAAAAATGCTTCACAGGAGATGTGTTGTTCCGCGAAAGTATTGGTCGCACTGATTTATGGGGGGGCGATTACGATATATTGATTAATTCTATCAATAAAAAATTATTAACACTCCCGGATGATGTTAGAGTTTATCCTGGTCACGGCCCTGAAACAACTATTGGTTTTGAGAGAGTGAACAATTCTTTTTTAATGTAAGTAAGATTTGATTTACAAATACGCAATAGATATATTCAGACGACAATATTTATAAATAAAACCCGAATGTTGAATGAATTCACTACCAGAACACAATGAAAGAAAAAATATATTTGTGATATTTTTAACATTCCTTTTTGTATATGTGGTATTGTTCGAGTTTATTCTCCCTGTAAATAAAATACTTCCTAAGCCTACTTTATTGTATGAGTCATATATTTCATTATGGTTTGATTATAATTTATTATTTGCCGCTGCTGTAACAACAACAGTAGTCTATTTTGCTTTGATTATTGGGTATTTATTTATTACCTTTTTTTCTATGGGTATTGTAAAATTAATGATTGAAGCGCCAGGACTGTTCAATGCGCCCCGTATATTCAGATATTTTTCTCCATTCTTTTTTGCTTTACTTTTTGTTTACTGGTTTGATGATTCATTTTTAGCTGAAATGGTTTTTGGCTTTTTAATAGCATTTTATGCTTTCGGCTTGGCTCTGTATAAATCTATTCCTGCAATAAAAATTGAATATGTTGATTTCGCAAAAAGTTTGGGTGCCGGGAAAAATAAAATATATTCGCATATTGTTTGGAAGAGTTGTCAGCCGTCCCTATTCGGTGAAATGAAAAAACTTCATTATTCTCTTTGGCTCTTTATACTTACATATGAATTTATCGCGCAAACTGCGGTCGGAGGTATATATAGAACAGCACTCCAATACAACGACTTGGCCGCTATATTTGCATTAGGTATTATGGTTTGTATATTGATTTTATTTGGTAATTTTGTTATCGGTTTTTTAAAAAAGAAAATAATTTATTGGGAGTAATAGTTGTCTTCTGAAAATATATTGGTAGTTGAAAAATTATTTAAAGAGTACAGCGATAATGTAGGTTATAGAATCAACCTTCTTAGAGGAATAACATTCAAAGTTAAAAAGGGGGATGTTACAACAATTATTGCTCCAACAGGCTCGGGAAAATCTTCTTTATTAAAAATAATATCCGGATTAGAAAAGCCTACTAATGGCGATATAGCATTTGCAGACAACACAAAACATATATATATTCCTTCCAAACCTTCAAGTTATCCATGGCTAAATGTAAGAGAAAATATTGTTTTCCTGTTAAGCCCTATTGATAATGATAAGTTTGTAAAAATTATTAAACTTGTAGGTCTTGATGGTTATGAAGACCATTTCCCTCATAATAAAAGCGTGGGTTTCCGCTTTAGAATATCCCTTGCTTCCGCTCTCATCCGCAGCCCACAGTTATTGATTCTGGATGAACCATTTAATGAAATGGATTCAATCACTAAAAGTGAAATTTATTTACTAATCAAAGAAGTAAATGAAAAATTAGGTATCACTTTTATTTTAGGTACGACAAATATTTCCGAAGCAATTTTTCTTTCCGATAAGGTTTTTTTGATGAAAAAAAATCCGGGAGAAATTATCGACGAAGTTGATATTGAATTGGAAAAGAAACGCACTATTGATGTGATGGATACCGAAAAATTTGTTGAGACCAGAAGAAAAATCGAAAGTATATTTAAGTCTCACAAAACACAGAAATTATTTACATTTTCCATTTAACCGGGTAATAAAAATATAGTATCGTAGAGAATGGTTATCAGTATGAATTAATTTCCAGATACTGCTATAATGAAATTAATATTTCCCTTTCACTAAAATAAGAAAAGCTATGCAAGAGAAATTCGATAAACTCAAACAGTATCGTGAAGAAGCCCAACTCGGCGGCGGAGAGAAAAAAATTAAAAGTCAACACGATAAAGGTAAATTAACTGCGAGGGAAAGAATTCAATTATTAGTGGATGAAGCGAGTTTCCAGGAAATTGATATGTTTGTTAAGCACCGCTCAAATGATTTTGGGCTGGACAAACAAAAATATTTTGGTGATGGTGTGATAACAGGCTTTGCCAAAATTAACGGAAGACCTATTGCATTATTCAGCCAAGACTTTACAATCTTCGGCGGGTCTTTATCGGAATCTCATGCAGAAAAAATTTGCAAAATAATGGATATGGCTTTGAAAATGGGTATCCCGGTGGTAGGCCTTAACGATTCAGGTGGCGCTAGAATACAAGAAGGAGTAGTAAGTCTTGGAGGTTATGCCGATATATTTTTAAGAAATACAATAACATCGGGCGTTGTCCCGCAAATCTCTGCAATACTAGGCCCATGTGCCGGGGGAGCCGTTTATTCTCCCGCGATAACCGACTTTGTCTTAATGGTGAAAAATACTAGTCACATGTTTGTTACCGGGCCAAATGTTGTAAAGACAGTAACACATGAAGAAGTAAGTTTTGAAGATCTTGGCGGAGCTGAAACTCATGCATCAAAAAGCGGCGTTGCACATTTCGCTTTGGAAAATGAGATTGAAGTCTTTGAAGCAATCAGGAAATTGGTCGGTTATCTCCCTCTAAATTGGAAAGATTCGCCACCTGAAATTGAATATGACTTTTCAAAAGATATGACTGAACCCAAACTGGACAAAATCATTCCCGATACTCCTAACAAACCATACGATATGAAAGATATAATTGAGCTTCTTTTAGATAATGGAGAATTTTTAGAAGTTCATCAGAATTATGCTCAGAATATTATAGTCGGTTTTGGCCGTGTAGGAGGTATTTCCGTTGGTGTAGTTGCAAACCAGCCTTCTGTTTTAGCAGGCGTTCTTGATATTAATGCATCTAACAAAGGAGCCCGTTTCGTCCGCTTTTGCGATGCTTTTAATATTCCTCTACTTGTATTGGAAGATGTCCCCGGATTTTTACCCGGTACCGAACAAGAATGGAATGGAATTATTCGTCATGGCGCTAAACTTCTTTTTGCATTCTGTGAAGCTACGGTTCCAAAAGTAACCGTAATTACTCGTAAAGCTTACGGCGGAGCTTACGATGTAATGAATTCAAAACATATTCGTGGAGATTTCAATTTTGCATGGCCTTCTGCTGAGATTGCAGTAATGGGGCCAAAAGGGGCTGTAGAAATTATTTTCAAAAAAGAAATTTCTGAAGCTGAGAATAAAGAAGAAAAATTAAATCAAAAATTATCCGAATATATTGAAAAATTTGCCAATCCTTATATAGCCGCGGAAAGGGGATACCTGGATGATGTAATATTACCAAGAGAAACAAAATTAAAATTAGTTAATGCTTTTCAGCTTCTTAAATCCAAGGTGGATTCTAATCCTAAGAAAAAGCATTGCAACTTGCCCTTGTAGATTTTCATATGGAAAATTAAGGAGTTTTTATTGAAATAAGCCAAATATCTTACCCCTATTTTTATTCTCAGAAATCATCACTTGTTATGTAAATGTCTGCAATATTTTGATAATAAATAAAAATAAATAAGATTTAATTATTATTTTAATCTCAACTTGATTACTTCTTAAGTTGTTGATAAACAACAAGTAAGAATAATTACATAATGAACCGCTTGACAATATTAGTATAACTCATTAACTTACAACCGACTTTAAAACAAGTGGAGTTCTTGTGAAAAATAGACTTTTATTCTTTCTTTCAGCCATTTCAATTTTTGCAATCTTCTCATGCAGCACAACAAATAATATCGATAAATATAAAAACATCGTTAAACAGGATTCTGTTGTTGTCAATGAAACTATAATTATTATAAATGAGTACCTGGAAGAAGCAAGACAAAACTATGTAAAAGCAATGAAACAGCAGCGCCTTAATTTCAAGGTAGAGGCTCTTAACTTGTATGAAGCAGCTTTATCAATTATTAATAAACTTAGTTATTTCCCCGAAATAGATGAAAATGAAGCCTATATAGAACTGGAAAATTCTATTGTGGAAGATTTCAAAAATTATGTTGAAAGCCTGGACGAATTGCCTAGCGATGTTTCAATTTCTGCTCTTGAAGAATGGACAGTAAAACAAATGCCCGATATAGATATTCCCGACGTTGAAGACGCGAATGAAATTATTGATGTAATTGTAATAGGTGATTTTCCTCTTGAGATAAACAGCTTTGTTGAAAGGTATATTGAATATTATACCGGCAAGGGGAGAAAGTACATGGAGGTATGGTTGAGCAGATCGGGTAAATATTTCCCGATGATGGCTAAAGTATTTTCGGAAGAACAAGTCCCTCAACAATTGATTTTTTTAAGCATGTTGGAAAGCGGTTTAAATCCTAAGGCACGTTCTTGGGCTAAAGCGGTAGGGATGTGGCAGTTCATTAGTTCTACTGCAAAGTTGTATGATTTGGAAATCGGTTTTTATGTTGATGAAAGACGTGATCCTGAAAAAGCAACACTTGCTGCAGCAAGGCATTTAAGGGATTTATATTATTCATTAGGTGATTGGTATCTTTCACTAGCGGCATATAATTCTGGTGAAGGACGTGTAAGAAGGGCAATTAGAAAATCAGGTTCAAATGATTTCTGGAAATTAAGACCTTTCTTACCCAGAGAAACAAGAAATTATGTCCCTCAATATATCGCTGTTACTTTAATAGCATCCAATCCTGAAAATTACGGTTTCGAAAATATTCAATATGAAAAACCACATGATTACACGTTTCACAATATTGATGAAGCTATCGATTTGAACGTATTGGCAAAATGCTCTGGTATTAGCACAGACCTGTTGATAGATATGAATCCTGAATTAATACAATACTGCACTCCTCCCGATTTATCTCAGGGATACAAATTGAAAGTACCAACAAAATCCTATTCGGCCTTTGTTGAAAATCTTGGAAACGTACCAGACGAAGCAAAGCTTCAATATGTACTCCATACAATAAAAAGAGGAGAAACTCTTTCGGGTATTGCTGAAAAATATGGTGTAAGGGTGGGTAACCTTGCAGAGTTTAACCAAATGACGGTTCGTTCAAAAATTCATCCCGGTAAAGAATTAAAAATACCTATCTCTAAATTTGAAGATGTGGATATAGCAATTAATACAGATATATTGCCTGCTATTGAAGAGGAAATTAACGGTACGAATAGCACAGCCCCCTATCAATTAGTTTTGAGCGACACCGAACAGCAGCAAAATTACTTGAAAATTTATGAACAAAAATTAAACGATACACTTGAGGTTGTTATTCCTGAAGGAAGAGAATTAGTTGAGTATAAAGTTAAATCAAGCGATAACCTGATTGACATTGCTGATTTATTTGACGTTCGTGTTTCAGACATTCGTAACTGGAATAACTTACCTTATACTTCTACAATCCGGGTGGGTCAAAATATAAATCTCTACGTTCCGCAAGATAAAAAAGAATATTACACTTCGATTAATGATTTATCGAGAACTCAGAAACTTGGAATTATTTATGCTACTTCAGAAGGGGGTTGGGTTAATCATAGGATTAGAAACGGTGAATCTTTATCTACTATTTCATATAAATATGGCGTTAGAATTAGTGATCTTAAAAAGTGGAATAACCTTAGAAGTAATAAGATCATTCAAGGAAAGTCATTAAAAATTTATGTCGGAGATTCTTACGCTTCAACTTTAACTAATACCGAACAGAACAAAAGCACCAACAGTATTGAAACAACAGGTTCATTATCCGGTTACAGAATAAAATCGGGGGATACACTTGGGCAGATTGCAGAAAAGTTCGGTGTTTCAACATCCGAACTGCGTGAGTGGAATAACCTGAATTCCGATAAAATTATTGCCGGTACAACTCTGAAAATATTTAATAATGATATCCCGCAAACAATGGGAGACAATACAACAAAGAAAGATGCTAATTACATAAATTATACTATCAAATCTGGTGATACCATTAGCGGTATTGCAGAAGTGTTCAAAGTTTCTACATTAAATTTGAGAAAGTGGAATGGATTAAAAAATAATAAAATTGTGACTGGTAAAACTCTGAAGATCTATTCGAATGTAAATGTTGAGTCGGTTGTTGTTGGGAATAAAGAAGAAAGTTCTAAATCCTCATATAGTAATTTCAAAAATAGTAACGATGAATCGGTAATTCATTACATTGTTAAGAAGAACGACACATTAGGGCATATTGCATTGAAGTATGGTTTGGATATTTCGGACGTAAGGAAATGGAATAATATTAAAGGAAATAAAATTTATATTGGGCAAGAACTGAAGATATACCCGGCTGAAAATCAATTGAAAGAAAGTAACGATGATAGAATAGTTTTAATAGATTCTGCAAATAATAAAACTCATATTGTCAAAAACGGTGAATCTTTGTGGGCTATTGCAAAAAAATATAATTGTAAAGTTGCTGATATTATGAGTTGGAATGAATTGAAAAACGACAGAGTTCGTCCCGGAGAAAAACTGAAAATTTTGAATTAGTAAAAAATATTTATAAGTTTTCGTTAGAAATAAAAAGTCGTTAGGGGTGCTCTCATTTAGTTGAGATGCTGAGAAAAAACCCTCGAACCTGATCTGGATAATGCCAGCGTAGGAAAACAGGCATAGATATTTGAGTGTCTGCCGTTTTCCCAAAAACGGCTTTTTTGTTTCACCATTATAAAAATAAATGGAGGAATAAAAATGAGATACTCAGTATTCATCTTTCTGTTATCTTTTTTTCAACTATTCGCACAAGAAATAGTTTTTAAAGGAAAGGTAATTGATTCGTCAAACAATGACCCGATTTATCTAGTCAATGTTTTTGTTAAAGGGACTTCTATAGGTACCGCCACGGATTCCAAAGGCAGATTTGTTCTTCCCCTTCATGAATTAGACAATGCAATAATACAATTCAGCCATGTAGCATACGAAACCGAAAAATATGATATCACTTTTCTTAAAGAGAATGATGAAAATATTATTTCATTAAAAAGAAAAATTCTTTCAAGCCAAAGTGTTTTAGTAAAAGGAAGTATTGGCAAAGAAGGTGAAACCCCTATTACTTTTTCAAAAATATCAAGAGACGAAATTGAAGAGAGTTATATCAACCATGATTTGCCTGAATTTTTAAGTTATCTCCCTTCAACAACATTTTATTCGGAAAGCGGGAACGGGATAGGTTATAACTACATAAGCATAAGGGGGTTTGACCAGAGAAGAATATCAATTTCGGTAAATGGAATTCCACAAAACGAACCTGAAGACCATAACGTTTATTGGCTGGATATGCCGGATTTATTAGAAAGTGCCGAGATGATACAAGTACAAAGAGGCGCAGGGTCAGGAGTAACCGGGTATCCCGCGATAGGAGGTTCAATAAATATTATTACTTCGGCATTTTCAAACAAACCGAAGTTTGAATTGGCATCTTCAATAGGGAGTTTTAATACACGCAAGTACACTGCTGCATTTGCCAGCGGGCTGATAAATAATAAATATTCAATTTATGCCAAATTATCTAAAACCCTTAGCAGCGGTTATAGAAATAATAGTTGGATAGACTTTAATTCATTTCATATATCCGGAGTACGATACGATGAAAATGTTACCAGTCAAATTAATATTTACGGTGGTCCAGTTTCAGACGGACTCGCGTATTACGGTATTCCCAAGGAGTACATCAAAAACCGTGATCTTAGGAAAATGAATTACCTAGGGGCAGATGACATCGAAAATTTTTCGCAGCCTCATTACGAGTTGTTGAATGAAATAAAAATCAATGACGATATTACACTAAACTCTGCTTTATTCTTAATTCTAGGAGATGGTTTTTTCGATTATGACGGTTCATGGGGTAACTATTCATATTTCAGACTTACACCGGAAAACGGATTTAACATAACCGGAGATCCGGATACACTTTACATGTCCAATGCAGTTATTCGAGCAATGGTAGAAAATAAACAATGGGGATGGATTCCGCGTATTAGTATAAAAAACAAGCTAGGTGAATTAATTCTTGGCGGTGAATTCAGAATTCATAATTCCGTTCATTGGGGAAGTTTAAATTATGCAGAAGGTTTACCTGCCGGAGTGGCTTCTAATTTTCGATATTATTATTACGAAGGTGCTAAAGATATTATAACTTTCTTTGCAAATCATACTTTCCAGATAAGTGACAAAATTAATGCGCTGGTCGAATTTCAACTAGCATACCACAAATATGCGATTTCTAATGAGAGATACGTCGGTAATGACTTTACAATTGACGGGCTTTATTTCAATCCTAGAGTTGGAGTAAATTACAAATTTAATTCAGACTTAAATGCCTACGCAGTTTTTGCAAGAGTTACAAGAGAACCGAGATTAAAGAATTATTATGATGCGGCGGAATCGAGCGGAGGCGCAATTCCGCAATTTGAGATTGATGATCAAGGGGATTATGATTTCAGTAACCCTCTTGTAAAACCTGAAACAATGAACAATATTGAAATCGGCGGAGTTTTTAACACCGAAAAATTATCTTTGGGAATAAATCTGTTTTTTATGTCATTCGATAATGAAATAGTAAAAAAAGGTCAGGTTGATCGATTTGGTCAGCCGATTACAGGTAATATGGATCATACTGTACACAGTGGGATTGAGTTATCTGCAGGAATAAAATTGTTTGAGAAACTCGATTTCAATTTCAATGCGACTTACAGCAATAATTATATTAGCGAAGGACGACAATATTTAGGGGAAAATAACTTTATTGATCTAAAAAATAATAGGATAAGCGGTTTCCCTGATGTTACGCTAAATGCAATAATAAAATATAAAAATTCCGGGTTCCTTTTACAGTTAATGGCAAAATATGTTGGTGACTATTATTCCGATAATTATGATTCCCTGCTTCCGCAATACTTGACTGAAAACCCAGGCTTTACTTGGTATGATGATAATAAAGTAGACTCCTACGTGGTTGCAAATATACTTACAAGTTATACAATAAATTTGGAACCGTATCTTCAATCATTAAAAATATTCCTCCAAGTGAATAATATATTCGATAATTTATATGCGGCTTATGCAATAGGAGGTGAGTTTTTCCCTGCTGCAGAAAGAAATTTTCTTGTCGGAATAAAATTGGGTTTTTAATGAAAAAATGTATCGTATTTGCAAACGGTAAGCCGCCGAAAAAGAATGTGATTACTTACCTGAAGAAATGCGGGTATAATACTTTGATTTGTGCCGACGGCGGGGCAAATTATGCTTTCAAACTCGGCCTTACTCCTAATTATATTATCGGAGATCTTGATTCAATAGACCAAAATGTATTGAAACATTACCGGGGTAAATCGGAAATAATAAAACATAAACGGCAAGACGACACTGACGTTGAAAAATGTCTCAAGTATGCAATTAGAAAAAAATACCAGGATGTTATACTTGTCGGGGTTACCGGTGATAGATTGGATCATTCTTTTTGTAATCTGGGCATTGTATTGAAGTATTATGGTAAAATTAGAATAAAAGTCCTTCATGAAAAATCTTTATTGCAAGCTGCTTCAGGTGTTGTTTCTTATAGCTCAATTCCCGGTGAAATTATTTCGATTTACGGTTTCAATAAAAAAACAAAAATAACATCGCATGGATTAAAATATCCTTTGAAAAATACCGCACTTCCTTTTGGCGAAAAGGAGAGTACAAGCAACATCGCGGTATCAGATAAGGTTGAATTAAAAATTAAAAATGGTATTGTATTTATTATCCGCGAATATAATGTGTTGAAGAAAAATGGTTTCTTTCAGTAATATAGATATTGTTATCATAATAGTGTTTTTCGCACTGGTTTTATTAACAGGATTTTTATCTGGAAGAAAGCAGTCCGGTACCTCGGAAGAATTCCTTCTATCGGGAAGAAAGGTGGGACTATTATTATTCGTACTAACAAATGTGGCTACCTGGTACGGCGGTATATTAGGAGTGGGAGAGTTTACATACCGATATGGAATTTTAAGTTGGTTCACACAGGGATTCCCATATTATATTTTCGCAATTATTTTCGCAATATTTTTTGCAAAGAAAATACGTGATGCTTCCTTATTTACAATACCAGATAAATTGGAACAAACTTACGGCAAGTCGGTTGGATTAATATCGTCTTTATTAATATTTGTTTTGGTTTCACCTGCTCCTTATCTATTGATGATTGGCAGCTTGATTTCTCTGATATTTGGTATATCGTTAATCTATTCTCTGTTAATAGGAGCTGTTTTATCCGCGGCTTATCTATTTAAGGGGGGATATAAATCTGATCTTTACACTGATGCTTTAGAATTTTTTGTGATGTTTATCGGTTTTATCATAATTATTGCAGCCGCTGTAAGCAATTACGGTGGTTATACTTTTTTGGAAAATAATCTTCCTGCTTCTCACCTCAAACTTACAGGAGATGTGTCACCTACATTTCTTATTGTATGGTTTTTAATTGCATTGTGGACATTTACCGATCCCGGATTTCACCAAAGATGTTACGCAGCAAAATCGGGGAGTGTAGCCGTAAAAGGAATTTTGATATCCATAGTATTCTGGGCATTGTTTGATTTTCTAACTACTTCGACCGGGCTTTATGCAAGAGCTAGTTTGCAGGAAATTGAAAATCCGGTTCTAGCATTTCCTTTATTAGCAGAGGAGATATTAGGCCCGGGGCTAAAAGGAATATTTTATGCCGCATTATTTGCAACAATTCTTTCTACTTTAAATAGTTTTTTATTCATAAGCGCCACTACATTCGGGAGAGATTTCGTTTTTAAAATGAGTAAAACTAGAGACGAGAAAAAAGTAAATCGGAATACTCGAATCGGGTTAGTGGTTGCAGTAGTGATTTCAGTATTATTGGCATACACAATTAATTCCGTAATTGAATTGTGGTATTTAATCGGCTCCATTATTATTCCTTCAATAGTCATCCTCGTAATTAGTTCGTATTATCAAAAATATAAGATAAGCAACACCGGTGCAGTTGTAGAAATTACTTTGGCTTTTTTGATATCCATATTTTGGATGATAATAAGACCGCAATTTGAAAATATAACTGTATTAGGGGAAATAGAGCCGATGATAGCCGGTTTATCAGCAGCGATAACCGTACACATAATTTACTTAATTAAAGGAAGAACCGTTTCGCTTATGAAGTAATGATAGAAGAATCGAAAATAATAAACACGCAATTATAACACCAAGAGATATAAGAGTGGGGATTGCATAAATATCGGCAATCATCATTTTTACTCCTACATACGCTAGTATTAACGCAACACCGTATTTAAGATAAATGAATAAATTTACTATCCCGGCCAGAGCGAAATATAAAGCTCTCAAACCCAAAATGGCGAATATGTTTGATGTAATAATTATAAACGGATCATGGGTTATCGCAATAACTGCAGGTATTGAATCAATCGCGAAAACTATATCGGCTGATTCAATCAAAAGAAGAGTAAGAAATGTAGCAGTAATAAATGTTTTATTATTCTTCTTTACAAAGAAATTTTTCCCCTCGTATTGTGCAAGGATATTGAATCTCTTGGAGACAAATTTAATTAGCGGATTATTTTCAAGATCAATTTTATGCTCACTACCGAAAGCCATTTTATAAGCCGCATAAAGGAGTAGAGCGCCGAACAAATATATTATAGGATGAAATAATTCAATAAGAGCTACACCGCCGAAAATGAAAATTATTCTCATCACAATAGCGCTTAGAATACCCCATTTTAGTATGTGTGGTTGGTTTTCAGGTTTAACTGACATTACACTGAAAATCATAATAAAGACAAAGAGGTTATCTACGGATAAAGATTTTTCAATCAGGTAACCGGCTAAAAATTCTATTGCTTTTTCTTGGCCATTTTCAAAGAAAAACAATATAAAAAGATTAAAAGCGAGCGCTAATGCGATCCATATAGCGCTCCAAATAATACTTGCTTTTATGCTTATGTTACCTTTGCGGTGATCGGTTACATAAAGATCAATATAAAACATAACCGAAATGAGAATAACAAAAAGTATCCAAAAAAATAAATTGTTTGACATAAAAAATATTTACGGTAATAATATGGCTGCAGCAAGAACTGTAGTCCATAATCCGTTTTTATCTCCTTGAGCCGATTTAGTAACATTAAATGTATCAACAATTTTACCCGACATCTTGAAAACCTGTTCTTTTTCATTCCAGGCTTTATCAGGGTCAAAGTCAATTCCTAATGTTGTTGCCAACATTGAAGCTGCCAAATCTTCGGCATATTCACCGCATAATTTTTCAGTTTGACCATATGGATGATGCTCTGATAAATACCCGTACATTGTTTTATCTTTTGGACGAGCAACACCAATAGATGATGCAATCAAGCGGTTAGGTTCGTTAGTAGCATTTCTTGCCATTACACAATGCACTATTTGACCGGGGTGTAATTCCGAAAGTCCTTTTTCCATTGTGACTCTTTTGGCTCCGACAGGGAAAATACTGCTAACGGTAACCAAATTATATTTTTCAATTTGTGCATCGCGTAATGCAGATTCAAAAGAAGCTAGATATTCTTTATGTCTTCCTACTCCTTTTGTAAAAAACACTTTTGTGGGTATGTACAATTCTTGTACCTCCTTGATTATGGTATTAATAATTTAATGAATTTTCTTTTACCAACCTTAAGAATTTTTTCAGTATCAAGCTTAATAAATTCGTTGGGGTCACTTACTTTGTTTCCATCAATAGTTACTCCCCCTTGTTGAACAAGTCTTCTTGCTTCTCCACGGGATGGAGCAAAATCAACTTGTGTTATTAAATCAATAATATTTATTTCGATTTTACCTTTTTCGAATGCATACTCCGGGATATTGTCCGGCAAGCCTTTATCCTTGAAGATTCTGTCGAACTCTTCTTCAGCCTCAACGGCCGCTTGTTTAGAATAATACATTTCTACTAACTTGCGGGCTAATGCTCTTTTTAAGTCTCTAGGATTGTTATTTTTATTTTCAAGAAGACTTTTAATATTTTCCAATTCACGGCTGGGGATGTCGGTGCCTAATTCATAATAAGTATATATAAGTTCATCCGGTATAGAAAGTGATTTCCCATAAATATCTTTTGGTAAATCGCTTATCCCGATATAGTTATCGTAACTTTTACTCATTTTCTCAATACCATCTGTACCAACTAAAAGTGGCATTGTAAGAATGACCTGTGGAATCATACCGAATTCTCTTTGTATATCACGCCCTACTAGTAAATTGAATTTTTGATCGGTGCCCCCTAACTCAACATCGCTTGCAATTGCCACCGAATCCATTGCCTGAGCAAGAGGATAAAGTATTTCATGCATGCTAATGGGGATGCCTCCTTTGTAACGTTTGGTGAAATCATCTCTTTCCAACATACGTGCTACGGTATATTTGGAAGCAAGTTTAATGACTTCTTCAAATGTCATTTTGCCCAACCATTCCGAATTATATACAATATTGGTCTTTCCTTTATTAAGAATTTTCCCGGCTTGATCCAAATATGATTCAGCATTCTTTTTTGTTTCTTCCACTGTAAGAGGAGGTCTGGCAGAATTTCTTCCAGAAGGGTCTCCAATCATCCCGGTGAAATCCCCGATAATCAAAATTGCCTGGTGCCCCAATTCCTGGAATTGTGCCAACTTACGCAATACAACGGAATGCCCAAGGTGAAGATCGGGGCGGGTCGGATCGCAACCCAATTTAATATTAAGAGGTTTGTTTTCTTTCGCAGATTTTAAAATTTTCTGAACTAATTCTTCTTCTGGTATGATTTCGGAAGAACCTCTTTTTATAATATCCATCTGTTCGTTTAACGGGGGAAAAAGAATTTTATTGCTCAAATTATTTACTCCGGTTTAATATTTAATTTTTCTTTCCAAATCTCTCTTAGCATCTTTTTTTGCAATTTCTTCTCGCTTATCATAGAATTTCTTCCCTTTAGCTATTCCTATTTCAACCTTCACTCGCTGATTGCTGAAATAAAGTCTCAGCGGGATAAGCGTATTACCTTTTTCCAATGTTGCTCTCAACAGTTTTCTAATTTCACTTTTATTTAAGAGTAACTTCCTTTCTCTTTTAGGTTCATGATTTTCAATGTTGCCTTGCTCATATAAACCGATATGAGCATTCAATAACCATGCTTCGCCATTTCTAATAACCGCGTAACTATCTGTTAAGTTAGCATTGTTTTGGCGCAAGGCTTTAACTTCAGTGCCAACCAGAACGATACCTACCTCGTAGCTCTGGACAATGAAGTACTCATGCCTAGCCTTACGATTTACGGTTATATTTTTTTCAATGTCGGTTTGTGTCATAACTGCTAAATTAAATTGGAAATGTATTTTTATTAAGGACAAAAATCAATAATTCATTTTTATAAATAACTTACTCCCTTGTAATGGTGATCATAAAATAAATAAGTATTCGTAATACGATATACATTTTGAAGTAATATTAATCTTTATTAACATTACACTTCAATTCTAAACTAACAACATATCTAAAAAATTATGACGGAAAAATTTTATTACGAACAAAAAAAGTATGCAAAGGAATATCTCATTCCGCATTTGTTGAAATATATACCTGATTTGAGCAGAATGAAAGTGCTTGAAGTTGGTTGTGCAGAAGCCGGTCTTCTTGCCGAAATGAAATTTATTGGCGCCGAAGTAACCGGGCTGGAAATGAATGAAAAGAGAGTCGACGTTGCTAGAAAATTGAATCCGGGGCTCGATGTAATCGTTGGAGATATAACCGATGATAATATTTGTGAAAGACTGGATTCTAATTATGATTTGATAATTATGCGGGAGGTAATTGAGCATGTTCCCGATAAAGAGAAAACATTTATTAGCTTATATAAATTATTGAATGCCGACGGGTTTTTGTTTCTCAGTTTCCCTCCAAAATATTCTCCGTTTGCAGGGCATCAGCAAGTCGGAAGCACAATTTTGAGATTAATACCTTACATTCATTTAATGCCTTATAAATTTCTAAAATTTGCCGTAAATATTTTTAATGAGAACAAAGGATTTGCCGAGCATTTATTATTGCATTATCAAAGAGGTATGTCCATATCTGCTTTTGAATATTTGAGCAAAAAATATGGTTTTAAAGCAATTGTGAAGGAATGCTTTTTATTTCGCCCAATTTATAAATTACGCTACGGATTACCGATAATTAGTATTCCTGGAATACCTTTTTTACGAGAGTTTACTTCATTCGGTTATGAAATATTATTAAAGAAAAAATGACGATTATTGTTTTATAAAAAAACAATTTCACTTATCTTTAGATCGATTCTCCAGTAAACAAAAATAAATGAAATAATATCCGAGGAAGAGATGTACTTAAGGAATGTACTTTTGGTAGTTTTGATGATATTAGCTCAACTTTCAATATTCGGTCAGTCGACAAAATATCCAATTGAATTTCAAAAAATGACGGGGCAGTTGACACAAAAAGATCTATACAAAGAAGGATTCGGCAGATATGACGGGTATGAGATTTTCATCAATGAAGGTGAAAGAGTCCATTTTTTGATTTATACGGAAAATTTCATACCTAATTTGGTATTAGTGAGCCCTACCGGTCAAACATACAAGGAAGATCTTGAAAAAAATGATGAGTATGCAACTATTCAGGCAAAGATTAGTCAATCTGGAGAATGGGTGCTTTATGTTTTAGGGGATGAAAATTCTTTCGGTGAATATTATTTCCAATATGCAATAGCAGGTAAGAATCTCTTTTTTATCGATGATGACGCGGACTTTTGTGAAGAGGTGGATTTCTTAATGGCCCATTCAATTGCATACTTTATTTTTCTTAGCGAAGGGAATGAAAATGAGCCGATACTTAAAATTAATGGTTCAACCGACGCTTATATCGACGGGCATGATGCATCTTATAACGCTAATCTATATGACGGTAATTCTCTCGTAGATGCGGAAAGAATGTTCAATTATATCATTACCGAAATTAAGAACTGCATAAACAAGAAATGGAAGGTTGTTGACAGGGGATGGATGACGGTAAACGATTATAGAGAAAAGTATGTGATGTTCACTGAAAATGTTTCCAAAGAACCGCGATATATAAGAATTGGGTTACTTGACTTTCGTGTTGCACCCAATGCAAATCAAAATGATTTTCTTGTTGATATAAATATCGGTAAAAAATAATATTGCAAAGTTTTTACAAAAGAAAATGATATTCTAAGAAAGGAGGAAGCTATGAGTCTGGGGACAAAAATGTTAATTATGTTAATATTTATTCCTTTTACTTTGAGCAATGCACAGGAAAAGAATAACCCGTTATTTAAGGAAGTAGACATATTATTAGAATCTGCAAAATCACTTAATGCGCAGCTCCTTTCTCCAAATAATTATACAAAAGGATTAGATTATTATAAAGATGCTGAAGAAGGATTGAAAAACGGGGAAAGTGTAAATGATATTAGTACAGATATTGAGAAGGCAATTGAATTTTTAAGAAAAGCTGTTGAAATCTCTACTCTTGCAGAAGATGCTCTGTCAGATTTAATTAAATCAAGAAGCGATGCCGAATCAGCCGGCGCTAAAATTGCGGCGCCTGATCTTTGGGAAGATGGTGTTGATAATTTCCTAGACGCAACTGAGGAATTTGAATCGGGATATATAAAAGACGCTAAAGAGATTGCAAAAGAATCTGAAAAATATTTTAGAGAGGCTGAATTAAAAGCCATTAAAAATAAAATTATTGGACCGACTTTGGAATTACTTCAACAAGCGGAAGATCAATCGGTTGTAGATTATGCCCCAGTTACTCTAGCTAAATCAAAATTACTTGTTCAGCAGGCCGAATCCGAACTTAACGATAAAAGATATAATAATAGTAATGCCGAAAGATTAGCTGATGAAGCTTACTACGAAGTTAAACATGCGATGCGTATTTCAAAGTTAATAAGAGAGATGAATGAAAAAGATAAAACCTGGGAGGATGTAATACTTTCTGCCGAAGAACCGCTAAAAGATATAGCTCAAAAATATAGCTTGAAGGCTCGTTTTGATACCGGGTACGAAGATACAAAAAAGGGCATTATGGAATTTGTTGAGTCTATTAGAGATGATAAGGTTAATGTGGAAAAGCAGTTTAATGATTTAATGAATAATAATAACGAATTGCTGAATCAAATCGCTGCATATAAAGAAGAGATCGTTAATATAGAATCATCTAAGAAAGAATTGCAGTTAAAATTGGATTCCATCAAGCAAGAAAAGATCGAATTCGATAATATTGCATCTCAATTTTCTATATCGGAAGCGGAAGTTTTAAAGGATGGTTATAATATTGTTATAAGACTTAGCAGCTTGAATTTCGATACGGGAAAGTCAATTATTGATCCCCAATATTACAGCCTTCTGTCAAAAGTTCAAAAAGCAATTCAAACATTTCCAGATTGTACTGTATCGGTTGAAGGACATACCGATTCCCAGGGGAGTGATGATGCAAATTTATCTTTATCCCAAGAAAGAGCAGATGCTGTTCGCCAATATCTTTTAGCTAACCTGGATATTAATTCGAATAAAATTCTTGCTATCGGGTATGGTGAAACAAAACCCATTGCTAATAATGAAGCCGAAGAGGGGAGAAGAAAAAATAGGAGAATTGATGTAGTTATAAATCCTAATATTCTTGACTGATTTTTGCATTGTTTTATACAATTACCGGACTTAATTTCCCTCTAAAAAAGGGAACGAAATGTCTAATAAAATATTCTTCCATTCTTTGACAAAAGCATATAAGATAGTATCATTTCTTTTATTAGTAATTATTCATTTTTACGGGTGCGGTGGTTATATTACGGAAGGAGCATTTGAACCAGATGATAATTATAAAGATCGAAGTTATGAATATAACGTCCCTTCAAATTATGATCCGTCTCTCCCCATGCCCTTAATTTTTGTATTTCACGGGTCTCAAAGCTCAGGCATATCTATGCAAATGGCTACTCATTTTGATGAGTACTCAGAAGCAGGTAATTTTATTGTTGTGTATCCAAATGCTGTTTCTGGAATTTGGAATTGCTATGATGCATGCAGCAGATATTACGGCGATGATGCGAATGATTATGGATTTGTAGATTATTTGATAGAGTATTTTTCGGAAAGATATCCTGTTGATCCTGCAAGAATTTATGCATGTGGATTTTCGTTAGGAGCGTGTTTTACTATAAATCTTGGATTAGACAAATCAAACAAATTTGCTGCAATTGTCTCGGTTGCTGGTAATATGAGTCTTTCTTCTGAATCAAAATTTAGTAGCGCCGGAAGAATTCCTTTCATGGTAATTCACGGTATGCTGGATGATAAGGTTTTATGGGATGGAAGCGGAACAGGTGATTGTGAAAAACCCTCCATTAAAACCATGATGGAACTTTGGGCAAATCATAACGGTTGTAATCAAAACCCGACAGTTGTTGATTTACCCGATACCGGGGAAGAATATATACACGTTGTAAAAGAAACTTACGATAATTGCCGTGAGAATACTGAAACAATACTCTACAAGATTGAAGGAGGTATTCACGAATGGTTCATGTTTGAGGAGTTTAATGCAACAGAAACTATTATAGATTTTTTCATGCGTCATTCTCTTTAGTAATTTGAGTAACGCCGCCCATTACGGCTTTATACTTTCATAAAAGATATTATTTTTCTTTCCTAAAATTATTTCATCCTAAATTCATAACTTTGTCTTAGTTATAATAGCACTTACAATAAATGAAAATTCTTGTGATAGATAATTACGATTCGTTTACGTACAATATTGTGCAGATAATTGGTAAATATTTGCACTCTGTTGAGGTTGAAATGAATGACCGGATAACACATGATAGAATTAAAAAAATTGGACCGGATAAAATAATAATCTCACCTGGGCCGGGTAAGCCTGAAGATAGCATTATGTCGCTGGAAGTTATTGAGACATATTATAAATCTCTCCCAATATTAGGCGTTTGTCTTGGCCATCAATGTATTGGAATAAAATTCGGCGGAAAGGTTATTAAAGCGCCCGTTCCCCGTCATGGTAAATTAACCCAAATTGAGCATGACGGTCTCACTATATTTAATGATATTCCTCAAAAGTTTGATGCGACTTTGTACCACTCATTGATGGTGGAAGAAAACTCATTGCCGAATGAACTGGAAATCTCTGCGCGTTCAATTGAAGGTATTGTGATGGGTATAAGGCATAAAAATTATCCACTTGAAGGAGTTCAATTTCATCCAGAAGCAATACTTACAAAGCATGGCGAGACGATTATTAAAAATTGGTTATCTATGTAGTTTAATTATCCTTTTTAATGTGAGATCTAAAATTAAAATCAAATTTGAAAACATAGTTACTAAAGTCATTGCAAATGAAGGATCAGCTTTCTTCTATAACCCGCCCTATTACAATGGGTGTAATTCTTATTTATTTGTTAATCCTTCCAAAATTATAGTCTGTAATAGTGCGGACGATTATAATTGTATTCTTGAAGAAGCTGATTATTATCGAAGCAATGGATTAATTGGGTATGCTTTGATCTCGTATGAAGCCGGCTATATTTTACACAATAAAATTGAAAACCTGATTCCGAAATACAACAATTTCCCTTTCTTTCAATTTTATTTTTATGACAAAAAAGAAGTCTTGGAATTAAATAAAAACGATATTGATTTCTCATCGATCCATCATCGAATGATGTCTTCATATTATTCAATAAACAACTTCCGATTAAATATTTCAGCGGAAGAATACACTTCCAACATTAATAAAATACATAGATACATTGAAGAAGGGGATACATACCAAGTAAATTATACGGTTAAAGGTTATTTCGATCTAATTGGTGATCCCTCCGATTTATTTATGAATTTGGTTTTCAACCAGTCTGCTGAATATAGTGCCTTGATAAATAATGGCAATAATTTAATACTATCAATTTCACCTGAATTGTTTTTCAAAAAAGAGAATAATCTTATATCCGTAAAACCGATGAAAGGGACAATAGCGCGTGGATTTAATACTGAGTCTGATCAAAAAAATATTGTGTGTCTGAAAGAAAGCGTAAAAGATAAAGCTGAGAATGTAATGATAGTCGATTTATTGAGGAATGATCTTGGAAGGATAAGCAGGTTCGGAAGCGTTGAGGTAAATTCATTGTTTGCAATAGAGAAATATGAAACTGTTTTTCAAATGATATCCGAAATAATTTCTAATTTGAAAATCTCTAAATTGTCGGAAATATTGAAAAATATTTTTCCGTGCGGATCAATTACAGGAGCTCCTAAAATTAGAACAATGGAAATAATTTCAGAATTGGAAAAAGCTCCCCGAAATTTATATACCGGGTCGATTGGACTAATGTTACATAATAAAGATATTTTCAACGTAGCAATTCGTACTATAGTATTGGACCGTGTTAATAACAAAGGGGAAATCGGTATTGGCAGCGGCATTGTATGGGACAGCAATCCGGAAGACGAATTTCATGAAACACTCTTAAAGTCGGAGTTTCTAACTAAGCCCGCACTGTATTTCGAATTGTTCGAAACAATATTATTTGAAAATAAAAATTATTTTTTACTCGATTATCATCTTGAACGAATGAAGAGGTCGGCTGAACATTTCCTTTTTGTTTTTGAAGAACAAAAAATATTAAATGTTTTGAACGAACTAGCAAAGAATTTTTACCCGGGGAAAAAGTATAAAGTAAAAATTAACCTAAATAAGTGGGGTAATGTTAATATTCAATCTACTGAGTTCAATTATATGAACATCCCGGTGAAAGTTCTGGTATCCTCAAAAAAGATAAATAGTAATTCGAAGTTTCAATATTTCAAAACAACAAACCGTTCCGTTTATGATCTTGAATTAGAGGAATCGTCGGCAATGGGATATTTCGATGTAATTTATAGAAATGAAAAAGGGCGAATCGCGGAAGGATCAATAACTAATATATTTATTAGGCGAGGAGATTCATGGTTAACGCCTCCGGAAAGTACCGGCATATTAAACGGATGTTACCGTAAGCTCTTTTTATCAAAGAATAAATGTGAAGAAATCGATTTGACGTTAGATCAACTAATTGAAGCGGATGAGGTAAAACTGGTCAATAGCATTAGAAAAGAAATTAAGGTAAAAGAAATATGGATGAATAATGAAAAAATAAAATCCTTTGAATCAAATATTTCTTAAACGTTGCCATGTACTTATTCTAATTTTTATCATATTTTTAGAATCATACCATTATAACTCTAGAAATTATGTCAGAGAAAAAAAATGATACCGTTCAACGAAAAAAAGATCATATTGATTTATGCCTAAATGAAGATGTCGGTTTTAAAGAAATTACCGGTGGTTTTGAAAATTACAGGTTCGAGCACTACGCAATCACAGAACTTATCCCTTCAGAAATTGATTTATCAACTACATTTGTTGAAAAAAAAATTAATTACCCGTTTCTAATTTCCTGCATGACCGGTGGAGCAAAAGAAGCTCACAACTTGAATTCAGAGTTGGCTCTCGTTGCAAATGAACTCAATATTCCTATAGGTGTTGGTAGTCAGAGACAGGCGTTGGAAGATGACCTATATCACGATACTTATAAAATTGTAAGAAAAAATGCACCTAATGTGCCAATATTAGGCAATATAGGCGCGGCGCAAATTGTTCAGATGAAAGATCCGGTAGGATCGGTTCAATTTCTGGTTGATTTGGTAGAAGCTGATTTAATGGTAATTCATATAAATCCGCTGCAAGAAATTCTTCAAAAAAAAGGGGAACCTAATTTTAAGGGATTGTTGAATCGTATCGATATTCTCTCATCAAAATTAAAAGTGCCGCTATTTGCTAAAGAAGTTGGGGCTGGTATTAGCAAAAAAGCAGCGGAAAAATTGCTTGATGTTGGAATTAAAGGAATAGACGTTGCCGGGGCCGGAGGTACAAGTTGGTCTGCTGTCGAATTGATAAGAAATAAAGAGACTAATGAATATTTTAGAGATTGGGGCATACCTACTGCGGTCTGTTTGGAAGAAATTAGGGAATTATTTAAAAAATATGATTTTACCTTAATTGCTTCGGGAGGAATAAAAAGCGGCGTTGAAATTGCAAAATCAATTGCATTAGGAGCCGATATTGCGGCATCGGCTAGACCGATTCTTAAATCATTATCTACAGAAGGTGTTCAAGGTGTTATTAATCTTCTGATGGATTGGTTTGACACAGTGAAAAAAATTATGTATCTAACCGGAAGTCAAAATATAAAAGAACTTAACATGTCTAAATTACAAATATGAATACACTAGGATATTAATGACAAACAAAAAGTTAAATACAATTTATGAAAGAGAATTAAATAAAATAGAAAATAAAATTCTCCATTTACTAATAAGCAAAAAACCGGTATCGTTATACGAACCTTGTTCATATATTATTTCCAGCGGTGGAAAGAGACTTAGACCATTATTGGTTTTATTATCTGCTAAAGCAGTCGGATTGGATTATAAATATGCTTATAACGCAGCAATTGCCGTAGAGTTATTCCATAATTTCACTTTAGTGCATGACGATATAATGGATAACTCAAAAAAAAGGCGCGGTAGAGAAACAGTGCATATAAAATATGATTTGAGTACAGCAATCCTAACAGGGGATAATCTAATTGCATTAGCTTATAAAAATCTACTCAAAGATTGTAATGGCAACCTAAAAGAAGTAGTGGATACATTTACACAGGGAATTATTGAGGTTTGTGAAGGACAAAGTCTTGATAAAGATTTCGAACTGCAAAAAAATGTTACCATTCCGGAATATAAAGTAATGATTCAAAAAAAGACTGCCGCACTAGCGGAAATTTGTTGCAAAATAGGAGCTCTACTGGGAGGAGGAACAAAATCTGAAATTAAAGCGCTTTCCGATTACGGCAGAAACTTGGGGATGGCTTTCCAGATTCAGGATGATCTTCTGGATATTACAGGCAATGAAAAAGAATTTGGGAAAAAAGTGGGAATAGACTTAATTGAAGGGAAAAAAACTTACCTGTTTTTGAAAGCTCTGGAAAAATCAAAGGGAAAAGAGAAAGAACTTCTAATTCAGGTTATAAAGAATAAAGGTATAGATAAAAATGAAATCTTGAAATACAAGGAATTGTATACTAAGTTAAATGTATTTAATGACGCAAAGAGTGAAATTAAGAGTTATTCCGATATGGCTTTGAAGGGATTAAGGAATATTCATGAAGGAGAAGCAAAGGAATTATTAATATGGTTAATTGGTATTCTAATTGAGAGAAACAAGTAATGATTGAAAAGAAAGTTGAAATTATAAATGATGCAGGTTTACACACGCGGCCGGCAGCAACAATTGTAAAAATTGCCGCTAAATATAAATCCGAATTTCATATTTATAAAGACGGGTTAAATATAAACGGGAAAAGTATAATTGGGGTTATGACATTAGCCGCCGAAAAAGGTTCACAGCTAATGCTTTCTTTCGAAGGTCCCGATGAAGAAAGTGTAGCCGCTGAAATAATAGATTATTTCAATAGAGGATTTGACGAGATTTAACATGATAAAGAAATTCAACAACACATTGAAAGGAATTGCAGCAGCACCTGGTATTTCTATTGCCGAAGCTTATCTCTACCAAAAAGAAAAAGAAGAGATAAATAAAGAGACTATAGAAAATGTGGAAGAAGCAAAACTGAATTTACGGGAAGCGCTGGATCGATCAAAAAAAGAACTCATGAAAATATTCAGTTTAGCAATAGACAAATTAGGTGAAAAAAGAGCCGGTATTTTTGAAGCTCAGATTATGATTCTTGACGATCCCATTTTAATAGAAAACATTTTTACACGCATAGAGAATGAAAAACGGTCTCCTGAATTTATTGTGGATGATGAAATCTCAAAATACCAAGATTTGATGAACGCTTCTAGAGAAGCTTATATGAAAGAAAGGTCTCAGGATATTGAGGATATTAAAAACAGGATTATTCGAAATCTAAAAAAGAAAAAATGGCAATCACACATAACGGATGATGCCGTTGTTGTTATGAATACAATAACATCGGCAGATACGGTTTTGTTTTCACGTGCTAATGTGAAAGGTTATGTAACGGATTTCGGCGGTTTAACTTCTCATGCAGCAATTATTGCTAGATCGCTTAATATCCCTGCAGTAGTAGGATTGCACGACGCTACTAATAAAATCTCAAACGGTGATAGGGTTATTGTAGACGGATTCCGCGGTGAAGTAATAATTAATCCTAATGATGATCAACTGGAAGAGTATAAAAGTAAAATTGAAAGAATTAATAAGTTTGATGCGGAACTTGTAATACTCAAAGATGAAAAAGCCGTAACTAAAGACGGTCGTGAAATTCTTTTGATGGCAAATATCGATCTCCCCGAAGAAATAAATCTTGCTATTCAAAACGGGGCACAGGGCGTAGGTCTTGTGAGAACAGAACAAATATTTGACGAATATGATGAGTTCCCTGATGAAGACCAGCAATTCATCGTTTATAAAAGATTAGTTGAAAAAACATTACCTCAAACGCTCATAATACGTGCTTTTGACATAGGGGGCGATAAAGTTTTACCGGTTGATGTAAAAGAGCCGAATCCTTTTTTGGGATGGCGCGGAATAAGATTTCTTCTTGATAACCGTGAACTTTTCAAATCACAAATTAAAGCTGTTCTTAGAGCAAGCGTTAATAAAAATGTTAATTTTATGTTACCCATGATTGCATCGATAACGGAAATCAGAAAATCGAAAACACTAATTGAAGAATGCCGAATCGAGTTTAGAGAGAAAGGAATACCGTTCGATGAGAATATGAAACTGGGGATAATGATAGAAATCCCATCTGCTGCAGTGATGACTAAGGATTTCTCGAAAGAGGTCGATTTTATCAGTATCGGTACAAATGATCTGATCCAATATCTTTTAGCAGTAGACCGTGGTAATGATATCGTCTCAAACCAATACCAGGTTTTTCACCCGGCAGTGGTACGTACACTTAATCATATAATTAAACAGGGTAAAGAAGGGAATGTTTTTGTAAGCATGTGCGGCGAAATGGCAGCCGACCCGGTGGCTATTCCATTATTAATCGGGCTTGGACTTGATTCCATAAGTGTGTCTGCATCTGTTATACCATATATTAAAAAATTAATAAGGGGTTTGGATTATTCCGAGGTGGAAGCCCTTACAGAGGAATGCTTATCTTATCTAACAGAACCTGAAATAAATCAAAGATTGCATACATTCTTCAACGAAAAACTAAAAGAACTTTCTCAGGAAATTGACTAGGAGTATAATTTTGAAAAATTCAGAATATGTTGAAAAGTATGATCCTCAAAATCAATTCGATGTATTAGTAGAATCATTTAAGCAGATTGAATATTCGAAAAAACTAAACGTAGATTTATCTTTAATAGACAGTAAAAAGATTAAATCCATCATAGTAACCGGTTTGGGCGGATCTGCAATTAGCGGCGATCTGATTGCCAACATTCTAAAAGATGAATTAAAAGTTCCTTTTTCGGTTAATCGAAATTATAACCTACCTTCTTACGCGGATGAAAATACACTTCTAATCTGTTCTTCTTATTCAGGTAATACGGAAGAAACATTATCCGCAACTGAAGACGGTATTAAGAAAGGATGTAAAATTATTTGCATTACAACAGGGGGTAAATTGGGAGAAGTTGCTCAAAAGCACCAATTCCCGGTATTTAGGTTAAAGGAAGGTTTTCAACCAAGGTACGCGTTATGGTTAAATATTTTTGCATTGTTAAAATGCTTGCATCTTTTAAATTTGGTTTTAGAAGAATCTGATATTGCAGCGGCGGCAATAGATTTAATTAAAAAAAGGGGAGTAGAGTTTTCCAAAGATGATAACCGTGCAATTAAAATTGCAGAATCACTTGTGGGATTTATTCCGTTAGTATATGCAGTCTCTGATATAACTTCTGCCGTTGGTATTAGAATGAAATGTCAGTTCAATGAAAACTCTAAAGTACATTCTTTCTGCAGCATGCTGCCGGAATTAAATCATAATGAGATCATTGGATGGGAAACATTTCATGAAAAACAATTTGCTGCTAAAGTGATTTCGATTTATGATGATAATTATCATCCGCAAGTTAAGAAAAGAATTGATATAACAAATAAGTTAATTGAAAAAGCTGGTTCGGAAGTTATAACTATTAAAAGTGATGAAACGAATTTCAAGCTTAGGATTTTCGATTTAGTTTATCTCGTCGATTGGATTAGTTATTATCTGGCAATATTGAAAGGACAGGATCCGTCACTTATTGAAAACATTCTTTACTTAAAGGAAAAACTTGTTGAATAAATATATCAAATATTCCATTCTGGTTTTTTTACTAATCACATCAAATATGTATGCGCAATTTTATTTTTTCGGGCGCAACAAAGTTCAATACGAAGAATTCAATTGGAAAGTACTCAAAACAGAACATTTTGATATTTATTATTATGAAGAATTTGAAGAACTTGCGGAAATTGGGGCGCAATATGCCGAAGAAGCATTTGAAAAACACAAAGTAACGTTTAATCATATAGTTACAAGGCGTATTCCTCTTATTTTTTATAATACTCTGCCTCATTTTCAACAAACTAATGTTATTGCACCATACCTCCCTGAAGGTATTGCCGGATTTTTCGAACATCTAAAAGGTCGTGTTGTTGTCCCTCTTTTAACTTCTCTCAATGAATTCAAAAGAGTTATTGTGCATGAAATGGTTCACGTATATATGTCGGATAAAATATTCAGATCATTAAGAGACCACAGGCTTCCAACCGACAGGCAGACTCCACTTTGGTTTGAAGAAGGGTTGGCCGATTACCTTTCATCAGATTGGGATACACAAGGGCAGATGGTAATGAGAGATGCCGTGATCAATAATTCATTTGTCGGGCTTGAAAATATGGATTATATAAGCGGTTACTATATGTACAAGTTAGGTCAAAATTTTATTGAATTTCTTGAATCGGTATACGGACCCGAAAAAATTATTTTAATACTGGATAACTTTTGGAGGTTTAATACATTTAATGAAGTTCTTGAATTTACATTGGGAGAATCCATTGAAGTGATAGGGGGGAAATGGGATTTTTATGTGAAGAGAAATTACTATCCATTGTTGGGGGATAAATATCCCCACTACATAAAGGCAAAAAAACTTTCCGATACCGGGTTTAATTTTTCACCTAACTATTATTTGAAAGATTCTACAAAAACGATTTATTTTATTGCCAACCGGGACGGCTACTCATCAGTTTATGAACAAAAGTTAAACGATGATTATACCGTAACTGAAGATGCTGATGTTTTTATACGCGGCGAAAAAGACGCCCTATTTGAAGCGTTTCATATTATGCAGCCCTCTATGCACATATCAAAAGATGGGCTGATGGCATTCATCACAAAATCGGGGGGCAGGGATGTTATCCACCTATACTCTTTAGAAGAAGATGAATTAATTGAGACTTTCAGCGAAGAGTATCTTCTCACTATTCAAGGACCAAGATTTTCCAACGACGGGAACAAAATTGCTTTCAGCGCGACAGATAAAAAAGGTTTTACAGATATTTTCATTCTGAATATCCGGGATGGCAACATAATAAGGTTGACCAATGATTATTATTTTGATAAAGACCCGGTCTTCAGCAAAGATGACAAAAGTATTGTATTTACATCAGACAGAACAGAAGGGATATTCGAGAAACGTTTTAACCTATTTGAGATTGATTTAAAAACTCAGGAAATAGAATACCTTTCATATGTGAACGCCGATATTTCCGTCCCAAGATTTTCGCCTGATTATAAAAATCTTTTTTTCAATTCCGATTATGACGGGACAATGAATATTTACAAGTTGGAAAGTGACAACAAAAATAATCCTACGGGTATGATCCAATTTACACAATTTGTAACAAGTGTTTATGACTTTACATTTTTGGATAGCACTAATATTGTCACTTCTGCTTTTGAAAAATTTTCATTCCAATTTTATACACTCGATCTTAACAAGGTACCTGATTCACTAAAAAAATTTATTGCATTTAATTTCAATTTAGCGGAAGAAAAGTGGGAACCTCCGAAAATTGATTACAGAACTTTGAAGGATAGATTCAAATATGAAAATAAATATACGCTAGACTATGCCTTCAGCCAATATCAAACAGACCCTGTTTACGGCTCACGCGGGGGGGCTATTATGTCGTTAAGCGATCTACTTGGAAATGACCGGTATATTTTCATGATTTATAATACGGCGGAAATACAGAGCGAAATTCTTAGAAATTTTAACGTTGCCATTTCGAGGGTAAATTTAGCACAGAGAACCAACTACGGTTACGGGATTTTTCATTTCAGCGGCAGAAGGTACGATATAAGGGAATCGGAACAATTCTTCTACGAAAGAAGTTTCGGAGGAGCTTTCTCGGTGATGTATCCTTTTTCATTTTATCAAAGGCTTGAAGCTTCGGTGAGTATTGCTAATTCCGATAAAGATATTGACACCGAAATTCTTCCAAGGAAATCATTACTTTTTTCGAATACAATTTCATTTGTTCATGATAATTCAATTTGGGGGCCTACAGGTCCAATGGATGGTTCAAGGTTTAGAGCCCTATTCGGTTATACAAGTGATGTAAAAAACAGTAATGTGAATTATTATTCGATGATTATTGATTACCGTAAATATTTTAGATTAACTCAGAGGTCGGTTATTGCTGCTAGGGGGGCCTTATTCATGAATCATGGTAAACAAGCAAGGAGATATTTTGCAGGAGGCAGTTGGGATTTGCGCGGCTGGCCGAGATGGTCTGTCAGAGGTGAAAAACTATGGTTGTCATCCCTTGAATTCAGATTCCCTCTTATTGATTACATAGCTGTAAGATTTCCATTTTTCGGGCTCGGTTTTGCAAACATACGAGGCGCCGCTTTCTTTGATGCAGGAAGTGCATGGGATGCCGAATACAAAGAAACATTGGGGAGCTTAGGCATCGGATTTAGGATGAATCTTTTTAATGTTATTGTCTTTCGTTATGATGTTGGAAAGAAGATTGAAAAAGATTTTACAAAGCTACAGCCAAAATTATTTTATCAATTCTTTTTCGGATGGGATTTTTGAGAAAGTATATAACATATATCGTTTGTTCGTTCCTGGTCTTGACGGTAGCCTGCACCAAACCGATGATTTTAAAAAACATAGAAAGTGAAAAACCCGGGCATTTTGTCTACGCCGGTGAACCGGAAAGGAAATTCTTTTATGATAAATCAATAAGTGATTCTCTAGAACTGAAATGGATAGCTGATACAGAAGGGGGATATGCCAACACTTCTGTTATTATTTATGATACACTCCTGTTTACAGGCGACCTTTCAGGAAAAATTTATGCTTTCGGTAATTCTTTTGGACACTTGATTGGTAAAGAAAAATTTAAAGGAGCGATTTCAACCGCACTTCTTCATAATACTTTCAGATTGTTTTTCCTCGTTAATAAATTCGACGAGCCATACTCGGTTTTGTATTACTATGATTACGTATCAGGTAAAGTATTATCCGAAACGAAAATCCATGGTAAGTGTAATAACGAATTTATAATGATTGATGACGGGGTTCTCGTACTCACCGAAGATGGGAAATTACTTAAATTCAATTTTGTTGCATTTAAGGAATGGGAAATAAATACGGATGCTTTAACAAGCTGCAACCCGGCGGCTAGCGGTAACATTATAGTCTTCGGCAATATGAACGGTGAATTGATTGGTGTCGATTTAATTCAAAAACAAATTATCTACAGAAAAAAAATCAGTAGTGGATTTCAGGGGGGCGTTAGCATTATACAGGGCTTCGGATTCATTGGAGATATGAAAGGAGCGATTTATAAATTCGATATTTCTAATGGTGAGATTATTTGGAAATATGATACAGGTACAAGAATTACTACTACACCTGTATCAGACGGTAAAAGAGTTTATTGCGGCAACTTGCAAGGTGATATTCATTGCGTAAACAATGCTGATGGCAAAAAATTATGGGTTGCAGTTACAAAAGGGGTAATCAATGCGGCTCCCATTCTATTCAAGAATTTTATGGTTCAACCGGATGTAAATAAGAAAGTCCATTTTATTGATATTCAATCCGGGGAGATTATTAAATCGATAACCTTCGACAGGAGGGTGAAAATGTCTCCCGTATTTTATGATAATACTCTTTATTTCGGGGTTGACGACAGTGAAATACACGCGTACAAAGTAATCGAAAGTGAATAACATGAAAAAGCTGGTTGGGATATTAATTTTTGCACTATTGATTTTGGGAGAAATAAATGCGCTGGGTGATTGTTCGGTTGAAATAAATACAAATGTCAAAAGTTCGGTAATTTATGTAGACGACAATTATCTTGGGAACGGGGCGATTAAGATCAATCTTCCAAACGGCATACACGTGATTAAAATTAAAGAATCACTTAGAAATTGGGACGCTCAATTAATTCAGGATACATTGATGATAAGTGATTCTTGTGAATCCATCACTTTGGAATATAACTTTGAAAAGAAATTTTTTGTAGATACTGAACCGCAGGATGCGTTTGTTTATAAAAACGATCAACTTGCCGGACACACTCCTATGTTTTTCCATAACGGCGTAAAAGAAATTACTTTAGTAAAAAAGGATTATAAAACAAGGAATATCAAATTAGACGAAATTGCCCACGGCGATAAAGTTAAATTGGATTTTACAGGGCAGATGCGGTCTCCTAAATTTACTGAATCGGTATGGTTTAAAGTGTTGATTGGTTCTGCCGTAGCATTAGGCGCAACGGCGGCACATTTCAAAATTCAAGCCGATGAAAAATATGAAGAATATCTAAAATCTACCAACGCGGCATTGCTCGACGAGACAGATAAACTCGATCTCTACAGCGGTATTGCTTTCGGTGCGCTGCAAATTAATTTTGGGGTGTTGATTTATATCCTATTAACTGAGTAATAATTCTATTTTGCCTCATCATCTTTATAAAATATCTTAATAGTCTTTTATAAACCTTGATAACTAAGCCAAGATCAATAGTTCCAACGTAATCAACATTTTATAATTTGTTACTTATTCTTGGTAAATAACTTCATTCGATTATCTTATGAATTGTCGGTATTAAATTTTAAGTGTAACTTAGCATACACAAGGGGTTCAATTGTAGGAGACTCATTGTGGTACAAGAACAAAATGAACTAAGTGATATTATTAATAAAAATTCTTTCCAAATACCTTCCAAATATACTTGAATATGCAAAAGCCATTAAACTGAAAGCCGAAAAAGGAGAGTTGTCGGATACTGAATATTTGGATAACATTCTCGGTATGACAGATTCCATTGTGAACGAAGCAGCAAAATATTCGATTGAGTATTAAGATAAATTAGATTGGTGATGTATCATATAAAATTTCTGCATTGTACTTACAACCTAATTATAATCCTTAATTAACAGCCGAAACTTATTATTGTCAGAGATTGATTTATGTTTGTGAAAGATGTATTGTTTAGAGCAAATAAAAAAGGGTGTATAAATGGAAAAGTACAAACGAATACAGATTATGGATATTTACTCTCTAAATGGGATAAAAATCTACCGTCACTAATTCTTTTTCGTAACTTTTCGACAATAATCGATAATCAATTTAATGCTATTCAATGTAGTAGCAAAAGAATACAAAGCTGAACTGGAAGGTGGATGCATTATTGTCATAGAAACTGAAAAGATACGAATAAGACAACTCCCAATATATTAATCAATAATCAATGTGCATCCAACCAATTATCGCCAATCCCGGTATCAACAACTACAGGCACTTCCAAAGGCATCGCTTCTTCCATCAATTTCTTTATCAAAGGTCTTAATTCATCAATTTCATCTTTGTGCGCGTCGAATAATAATTCGTCGTGAACCTGTAAGACCATCTTTGTTTTGGTTTTTCTCTTTTCAAGTTCATTGAATACTTTTATCATTGCCAATTTTATCATATCAGCCGCCGTACCTTGTATCGGCATATTGATTGCAACTCTTTCCTCAAATTGGCGAACAACCCTATTGCTGCTGTTTATATTTTTCAAAAATCTTCTTCGCCCTAAAAGCGTTTCGGCATAACCTTTTTCTTTTGCGATTAATACAGAGTTATCCATATAATTTTTTACGTTTTTGAAAGTATTAAAGTAGGTATCGATTATTTCTTTAGCATGATTTTGAGTTATACCAAGTCTATTTTTCAAACCGAATGCACCAATGCCATAAAGGATGCCGAAATTTACTTCTTTTGCTTTTCGTCTCATATCGTCAGTTACTTCATTAGGAGGAACACTGAAAACTAAAGCGGCTGTACTTCTGTGGATGTCTTCTCCTTCTCGGAATGCTTTCATTAAAGCATCGTCTTTACATATGCTGGCCATTATTCTTAATTCTATTTGACTATAATCGGCGCTTAAGATTAAGTGATTTTTATCTCTCGGTACAAATGCTTTTCTTATTTCTTTACCTCGCTCAGTCCGGATGGGTATGTTCTGAAGATTTGGGTCCAAACTGGATAATCGTCCGGTAGACGCGACGGTTTGATTTAAAGTTGTATGTATGCGCCCGGTTCTTTTATTTATCATATTCGGCAATGAGTCCGCATAAGTAGATTTTAATTTGGCAACCTGTCTATATTCTAGAAGGATATCAATGATTTCATGCTGTCCTCTTAATGTCTCAAGCGAACGAGCATCAGTGGAAAAACCGGTTTTTGTTTTTTTCGAAGGTTCCAGTTTTAATTTATCGAATAATATTTTTTGCAGTTGTTGTGTAGAATTGATATTAAACTGGTCGCCTGCTAATTTATAAATATTAGCAGTATAGTTATCCAGCAAAATAGAAAGATCTTTACTCAATTGGTTCAAGCTGTCAACATCCACATTAATACCGGTGAATTCTATATCTTCCAATATTTTTGCAAGGGGGAATTCAATTTCGTAAGCTAGTTTGGATAACCCTTCAACTTCTAGTTCTTTCTTGAAAACATCAAATAGCTTATAAGTAATATCGGCATCTTCACAAGCATAATCCGAAAGTCGTTGCAAGTCTGCTTCAAAAATTCTATTAGCATTTTTTTTTGCCCCCAGCAATTCTGTTAAAGGAACCGGGCGGTAGGAAAGATATTTTTCGGAAAGATCATCCATATTGTGTCGTTGATCAGGGTCTAAAAGATAACTGGCCAGCATTGTATCGAAATAGAAATTCTCTACCATAATATTGTAATGCCGCATTACTGCAATGTCGTATTTACCGTTTTGGCAGACCTTCTTGATTTTTTTATTTTCGAGTACAGGTTTAAAAATCCGGGTAAAGTCTGTTACGCTTAATCTGCCCGATAATTCATTTCTAAACAATTCACCAGATTCAACATATGGATCGGTGGCTACAAAAAATGCTACGTTTGGTTTCATGCAAAAAGATGCCCCGGCGAGATTTACCTCAAATGTATTTAATGAGTCCGTCTCAGTGTCAAAAACAAAAAGATCTGATTTCGATAAATCCGCCGCCAATTTATTTGCTTCTTTTTCATTTGTGATTAGAATGTAATCAACTTTTTTATTATTGAAAGTAGTAACACGAGTTGCTTCTGCAATTTCAATTTTGCTTTCTTCACCTAATCTTATTTCTTGGAATACCTTTTTTAGCCTGTTACCAAAAGCGCGGAATTCCAATTCTTCAAATAATCTCAGAAGTTCTTCTACATTAGGCGCTTGAAACTCGGCTTCCTCAAAATCAAATTCGAGTGGTACATTTGTCATGATAGTAGCCAGTTCCTTGGAAAGGAAAGCATTTTCCTTATTATTCTTCAATTTATCATGAAGTCCTTTCTTCTGAATTGAATCAAGATTTTCATAGATACGCTCCAATGAACCATATTCTTGAATAAGTGGAATTGCGGTTTTAGGTCCCACACCCGCCACGCCCGGGATATCGTCTGATGAATCACCTACCAAAGCGAGGTAATCAATCATTTGTATCGGCTCAATTCCTAAGTCTTCTTTTACTTTCTCTTTATCAACAATTATTATCTCATCAGTAGATTTACCGGGCTTAATAATTTTTACGTTGTCGGTTATTAATTGTATGAAATCTTTATCAGGTGTGATTGCATAAGCAAACAATCCGATTTGTTCCGCTTTTCTAACCGCGGTGCCTATTATGTCGTCTGCCTCAAAACCTGGCTTAATATATATTGGTATGTTGAATGCTTCAATAACTTCTTTAATTCTTCTTAGCTGCGGGATCATATCTTCAGGCATAGCGGCGCGGGATGATTTATATAAATCATATCTTTCATGACGAAACGTCTTTTCTTTTGAATCGAAGGCAACTGCAATATAATCAGGCTTTGTATCGTCGATAATTTTAAATAATTGATTAATAAAACCATAAACAGCAGATGTAGGCTCCCCTGAAGAAGAACTTAATGGTCTATTTATAAATGCAAAATAGGATTTATAAGCCAGCGCCATTGCGTCAATGATTACAAAGCATTTTTTATTTTTGCTCATGTTTTACTCTTTTATTTAATAATGTCGATCTGATAATTGCTGAGTAAGATAAAGAAAATATATTTATTTTAATTACCGGAAATAAGTAAACAAACTTAAAAATAATTTACGGCAATCGGAATGGATATAAAAATTAAATTAATTATAGCGCTCGCTTTAATATGTTTAATACAACCGCAATACGTTTCAGCCCAATGTGATTCGACAATAATCTATGCAGCTACATGGAATGTTGAAAATTTATTCGATACCATTGACGATACTGATAAAAACGATGAGGAGTTTTTGCCATGGGGGGAAAAAAATTGGACAGATTCCAAACTGGCGAAAAAAACAAAAAACATCGCAAAAGTTATTCGCTACATGAATGTAATGGAAGGTCCTGATCTTCTAGCGCTTCAGGAAGTTGAACATGAATCTTTATTATCAAACATGCTAGACAAATATTTTTGCGATAAGAATTACAAACTTGTCTATTCGGAATCATTGGATACAAGAGGAATAGATAACGCACTTATTTACAACGCCGAAATTTTTCAATTACTGAATTCGGAAAATATCGAAGTTACATTAAAAGGGGAGCGAACCACACGGTACATTTTATATTCAAAACTTCTTATGGGTATAAATGATACAATTCATATATTTGCGAATCATTGGCCTTCGCGAAGCGGAGGTCAGGAAAAATCGGAGCCGAATAGAATTAAAGCCGCCGATGTATTGTATGATTTTTTAACGAAGAATAATCTTAATAACGTCAAAAAAAAAATAATTATACTTGGCGATTTTAACGATGAACCGAGTAACATTTCAATCACCGGTCACCTGCAGGTAAAAACCGAATATAAGAATATTGATAAATCATTTACCCTGATCAACTTGGCATATTCTTCAAAAGAAAATGGGGAAGGCTCTTATCTTTACAGGGGTAATTGGAACATGCTTGATCAGATTATTGTGAGCAATGCTGTTTTTCAGTCGGATAATTTCTATTATATAAGCAACTCTTTCGAAGTAATAAAACCATATTTTATGATAACCGGGGAAGGGAAATATAAAGGGGCGGCTATCCCAACATATGGCGGACAAAAATATTTGGGGGGATTTAGTGACCATTTCCCGGTAGGTATCAAAATTAAATACATACCTCATAATTGATAGATTACACAAAGGGAAATTGATTTCGAGAGGGGGAAAAAAATGGCTAATAATAATTAAAAAAAACCTTTATTTTTAATCAACAATGTAAGGATTTGGTTATAATTGTATATTGTTTTTTGTAATTATTCCGGCAGAAATAAGAAAAAGAATTCTGATCAAAAGCATATATATTGGTATGCGAAATACTATATTTTGATTGATAATATTTGGTAATTGTCAAGTAGATAAAGAAATACCATAGGGTGTAAAATTATTTATTGACTTTTTTTTGCTAAATACTTAATGTTAGCAGACATAATTTTCAAAACTTTTCCATATTCTGATCATATATGTGATCGCAATTAATTAAATAAATAATATTGGAGGTTATCTTTTATGCAACTTACAGAGATATTTGGATTTATATCCTACATTATTGCTCAAACAGAAGACGTAGGTGCTATTACATGGTTACAGACAAAATTTGTTGAAGGCGCATTTTTCATGTGGCCTATTTTGGGCTGTTTGGTAATTGGACTCGGATTTTCTTTAGAAAGAATGTATACACTTTCAAGAGCCAGCATGAACACAAAAAAATTCATTGTTGAAGTAAAAAATGCTCTTTCAAAAGGTGGTGTAGACGAAGCAATTAAAGTATGCGAAAATACACGCGGTTCAATTGCATCTGTATTCCATGCAGGTCTTCTAAGAGCAGATGAAGGTCTGGAAGCTGCCGAAAAAGCTATCATGGCTTATGGCTCAATCGAAATGGGATTCCTTGAAAGAGGTTTAATCTGGATTTCTACTTTTATTACTATTGCTCCTATGTTAGGTTTTACCGGTACTGTACAAGGTATGATTGATGCATTCGACGCTATTAAGGAAGCTGCACAAATTTCTCCAGCAGTTGTTGCCGGCGGTATTTCAGTTGCATTACTAACAACACTATTCGGTCTTGTTGTTGCGATTATCTTGCAAGTTTTTTATAACTATTTTGTTTCAAGAATAGACAGATTAGTTGGTGATATGGAAGAAAGCTCCATTGAATTGATCGATGCTTTGTATGAATTGAAAAAATAATTTGTTAAAAAACTTGAGAAATTAAAATGGTTAAAATTAAGAAAAGAAAACTAGGCGAGGCAGAGATACCTACCAGTTCGATGGCTGATATTGCCTTCTTGCTTTTGTTATTCTTTTTGGTTTCGACAACTATTGACGTCGATACCGGTATTGGTTTAACTTTACCTGAATTTATCGAAGTTAAAGATCAGGTGTTTGTCCCGATATCAAAGGATAGGTTGGCTAACTTGCTCATCAATGAACAGGGGGATGTTCTCCTAGATGGTGATGTTATAGCTATTCCTCAAATTAAGAATAATCTTAAGGCCAGAATTGAAAGCAAAATCAATCAGCCTAAAAATAAAAAACTAATTGTATCTGTTAAAACCGACAGAAAAACAAACTATAATCTATACATTCAGGCTTTGGACCAGGTTAAGGGTGCATATGCGGAAGTAAAAGACACTTATGCTACATCCGTTTACGGTAGGAAATTATATGATCTTACACAGGATGAAGATAAGGACGTTAGGGAAAAAATTCCTACTATTATTTCCATAGCAGAACCAGAACAAGTGAAAAAGTAAAAGAGGTTGATCATAATGAAATTTACTAAGAAAAGAGCATCGACAAAACAAGAAATTCCAACTGCTTCAATGCCGGACATAGTTTTTATGCTTTTGCTCTTCTTTATGGTTACAACAACGCTTAGAGAACATGATGTTTTAGTTTCTTTTAAATTGCCTGATGCTAAAGCAATTGAAAAAATTGAGAATAAACGTTTGGTTTCTTACTTATGGGTTGGCGGAGACGGTAGAATTCAGATTGATGATAGTCTGGTTAAGTTGAACGAAATTCAATCCATTATGTATGGTAAAAGAGTTTCACTTCCAAACATTATTGTATCGTTAAGAATTGACAGAAACTCCGATATGGGTGTTGTAACTGATATACAACAAGAGCTAAGAAAGGCTTCATGTCTTAGAATAAACTATTCAACATATTTGAAGCTGTAATTAGGGTTTTCAATGTAGAAACTGGCAGGTTATTTTTTATAATCTGCCTTTTTTTTTGAGGTTTATATGAATCTAAAAGAAAAAATTGATCGGGATCTTAAAGACTCGATGCGCAGCGGTGATAAAATCAGGCTGCAAACTGTTCGATCTATTAGAGCATTGATACTAGAATTTGAGAAAAGCGGGAAGAATAGAGAGATGACACATGAAGAAGAAATTCAATTACTCACTTCAGCTTCCAAGAAACGAAAAGAGGCAATGGAACAATATATTAATGCAAATAGACTGGATCTTTCCGATAAAGAAGAAGCCGAATTAAAGATTATTCAATCCTATCTTCCCGAACAACTAAATGAAGAGCAAGTTAAAGAAGAAATAAAGAGAATCGCACTTGAAATAGGAGCTTCAGTTAAGGAGGATTTTCCTAAATTGATGCCTGCAGCAATTAAAGCGCTTAAGGGGAAGGCAGATGGAAAGCTTATTAAAACTATAGTGGAATTAACACTGAGCGGTAATTGAATTATTTAGATTATATAATTTTTGTTATTATTTTTATCGGTTTTGTACTTGGTTTTAAAGACGGCCTGGTAAGAAAAATCATTGGTCTAATGGGACTTATCCTTGGTATAGCAATAGCCATTGAATATGCCGGCGGTTTAGGTAAACTCATTGCCCCGGTGTTTAATGACGAAATTTATCTAGCCGAAATAATTGCGGGCATATTATTATTTCTTGCAACAATATTGGCGGCTTCAGTAATAAAACGTTTAGTACATCCGCGGGATAAGGTAAATAAATTTTTAAATCAATTTCTCGGCGGTATAGCCGGGTCTTTACAGATAATTATTTTTATAAGCGGCTTTCTCCTATTTTTGAACATATTTAATTTCCCAAGCGAAAATGATAAAGAAAATTCACTAACATATACTTCGATTTATAAAATTATTCCAATCGCAATTGATTTTATACTTGATAAAAAATCGGAACCGCAAGGTTTTATAAAAGATTATATCGAAAGTAAAGATAATGAGACCGAACCTGAATTAATCGATTCGACAGAAATAGAACAGTATATCGAATGATGAAGCAAAGCGTACTGGAAAATCTTGAATTCAGTAAAGTATTAGAGCATATCGCAAAATACACTGCAACGGATAATGGGAAAAAATTAGTTTTAACTACCCAGCCCTTGGAATCTATTAACGCTATTGAAAGGGAAGGCAATTTTGTTTCCGAGGCAAAAAATATATTAATCCACAATGATATTCCGCCTATAAATTATTTACCTGATTTGGATGGAGCATTATCGAAGAGTAGAATTGAAGGGAGTGTTCTAGATAAAAAACTGATTTTCGATATTCTTACTCTTGCGGAAGTTTCCAGGAAACTGTTCCAGTTTTTTAAAAACCAATCAGCTGAATATAAAATAGCATCTGAATTATCAGATTATCTTTTCATAGACAAGGTTTTCGAACATCATATTAGTTCCGTGTTCACGGAAGCGGGGGATATCAGAGATAGTGCATCTGAAAAACTTCGCAGTATTCGAAAAGAAATTAATGATAAAAGTGAATACCTGAGAAAAGTAGTAAACAGGTTACTTAAAAAATTAAGCGAATCATATCTTGTTCAAGAAGAATACATGACTCAACGCGACGGCAGAATTGTACTTCCCATAAAAGCCGAGCATAAAAGACATGTAAGAGGTTTTGTCCATTCCGAATCGGCTACGGGCCAAACCGTTTATATAGAGCCTGAAGAGACTCTTGAACTTAATAATGAAATACTCTCTCTATCCTTTGCGGAAAAAAGGGAAATTGAAAGAATTCTAAAAAGTCTTACAGTAAAAATTGGAGAAGTAAGTCAAGATTTAAAAAGATCATTATCTATTATTGCCGAAATCGATTCAATTTTTGCAAAGGCAAAATATTCAATTGAAATTATAGGTGCATTTCCATCCTTCGATTCAATCCAACCATTGAGATTAATGAATGCACGTCATCCGTTACTTATCAAAAGATTAAGCAGAGAGAAAACAGTTCCATTGTTTATTGATATTGATAAACAAAAAGTTATCCTTATTACGGGTCCTAATGCAGGCGGAAAAACGGTTGTGCTTAAGACAGTCGGATTAATTTACTTAATGGCCCTGTCTGGAATTCACATACCGGCTGACCCAGACTCAAATCTTCACTATATCAATAAGATATTGATGGATATAGGAGATCGCCAATCGATTGAGGATGACCTCAGTACATTTAGTTCTCACTTATCAAATACAAAGAATATTATTGATGAAGCGGATGACAAATCATTTGTTCTACTGGATGAAGTTGGCACGGGAACAGATCCTGCGGAAGGTTCTGCATTGGCGGCAGCAATTTTAATCACTCTAAGAAATAGAAACGCATTTGTTTTGGCCACAACACATCACGGCAATCTTAAACTTATTGCAAATGATCTTCAAGGTTTTCAAAATGCGGCTATGGAATTTGACGACAAGAATTTAAAACCTACATATTTTTTTAAGCAGGGTTTGCCCGGCTCAAGTTATGCATTTGAAGTTGCCGAGAGAATCGGCTTCGATAAAGAGTTTACCATACTTGCTAAAAAATACTTAGATACAAATAAGACAAAAGTCGAAGAGTTTCTTGTTGATCTTGAAAGGAAATCGAAAGAACTCCAATCAAAACTTAATAATTCCGAATTAGAGAACACCCGGTTAAAAGGATTAGCCAATTTATATCAGGCACAGATAAAAAAACTTGAAAATCAGAAAAAAGAAATTTTGTTGGAAACAAAGAGGAAAGCTGATTTATATCTAAAAGATATTAACAAGAGAGTTGAAAATGTAATTAAGGCAATAAGGGAATCTAATGCCGACAAAACTGTAATAAGAGAAGAAAGAAAAAAAATTGAAGAAGTGAAATTTGAGAATGAAGATCAATTTAAGGTAGAAATTGAAAAAATAGATGAAGGTTATGAATTTAAAGTTGGTGATAATGTTTTAGTAAAAAATACTGCAACTGATGGAATAATTTCCGAAATTGACGCGTCGAAAAAAGTAGCTGTAATAAACTCCGGAGTTATTAAACTCAGGGTTAAAATTTCGAATTTGGTTCGTACAAAGAAAAAGAAAAATGAAACTGTGGATTCTATACCTGTTTCATATACGGCACAGATAAGCAATTACAGATTAGATATTAGAGGTAAAAAACCTGAAGAAGCTGAATATGAGGTAATTAAATTTATTGATGATGCATATTCTTCGAATTTACAGAATATTGAGATATTGCATGGAAAAGGTACCGGTGTTCTTAAGAAAATGGTTCAAGATATATTAAAGAAACATGAGAATGTGAAAGATTATCATCACGCCCACATTGAAATGGGGGGTGAAGGAATAACTATCATTGAATTAAAATAGGGACTCATGTTCAAAAAAATTCTAATAGCTAACCGTGGTGAAATAGCGGTTAGAATTGTAAAGGCTTGCCGCGAACTTAATATTGGTTCAGCGGCGGTTTATTCCGAAGCAGATAAAAATTCTCTGCACGTAAGAGCTGCCGATGAAGCATATCTAATTGGCCCTTCCCCAGCATCAGAGTCTTATCTTAATGTAAATAAAATTGTATCAACTGCTATTGAAATAGGCGCAGATGCTATTCACCCCGGTTATGGTTTCCTTTCGGAAAATGCTGATTTTATAAAAAAAGTAGAAAAGGCGGGTTTAGTATTTATCGGTCCTTCCGTTGATTCAGTAAATTTAATGGGAGAAAAAACGGCCGCAAGACAATTAATGAAGCAACACAACGTTCCAATTGTTCCGGGAACTACAGAACCTCTCAAATCGCCTCAGGAAGCTTTAAAAGTGGCGGAAGGGATTGGATACCCGGTGATGCTAAAAGCTTCTGCAGGGGGGGGCGGAAAGGGAATGAGACGTGTTTACGAGCCGGGTGAGCTTAGCGAAGCTTTCGAGAGAGCACAAAATGAGGCTTTGAAGGCATTCGGTAATGACGAACTTTATATCGAAAAATATATTGAAGATCCTAAACATATAGAAGTCCAGATACTAGCCGACAAACACGGAAATTATATTCACTTATTCGAACGGGAATGTTCTGTTCAAAGACGTCATCAAAAAGTTATAGAAGAATCTCCTTCAATTGCTGTTGATGAGAGCACAAGAAATCAAATCACAACCGCTGCTATTAATGCTGCAAAAGCATGTAACTATTACAATGCCGGTACAATTGAATTCCTTATGGATAAGAATAGGAAATTTTATTTTCTAGAAATGAACACTCGTTTACAAGTTGAACACCCGGTTACAGAAATGATAACAGGTGTCGATTTGGTAAAAGAGCAAATTCGTATAGCGGCTGGTGAGGTTCTTAAAATAAAACAAGAAGAACTTAAAATTAATGGGCATGCCATTGAGTGCAGAATTTACGCTGAGGATGTTGATAATAATTTTGCCCCATCAACTGGTAAAATAACAATGCACAAACTTCCATCAGGACCAGGCATCCGCGTAGATAGAGGAATTGATTTGCTGGCCGACGTATCGGTTTTTTATGACCCTATGCTTGCAAAAGTTATTGCTCATGGAAGTAACCGTGAAGAAGCAATTGAAAGAATGAAACGTGCGCTGGGTGAATATAAAATTTTGGGTGTAATTACAAATATTCATGCTTTTAGGTGGGTACTCGAACAGAAATCTTTTCTTAACGGTTCTTTCGACATTAATTTTATTGATAAAGAGTTTATGCCTTTGGTCCCCAATAAATGGAAGAGCCAAGGGATTGAAGAATATGAAAAGGTTGTAACAATTCTGAGTGCAATATTAAAGAAAAGAGAAAATCAACTTTCTACTGAAAAATTGGAATCTTCTCACAATAATAATTGGATCAAGCTGAGATATGAATGAATATATTGTTACATTAAACGGCAAAAAAGATACATTGAAAGTGATCAATGATCATCTAGTATTAAACGAAGGAAATGAGTATAAAACCGAATTATCCGAGATAAATAAAAATTCCTATCTGCTTCGTATAGGTAACAAGGTATATGAAATTGCCGTTGATAGATTAAATAACGAAAAGTATTCTTTTTTACTTGATGGATTTTATTTCCAAACGGAGGTTAGAACACAGCTTCAGGAAAAAGCAAGAGAGTTGTTAAATAACAAAGAAAAAGCATCTCATCACGATAGGATCAAAGCACCTATGCCGGGACTGCTTTTAAAAATAAAAAAGAATGTTGGTGATAAGGTTGAAATCGGAGAATCAGTAGCAATTCTTGAAGCAATGAAAATGGAAAATGAGATAAGATCGACTGCAAGCGGAATTGTAAAAGAAATAAAAGTAAAGGAAGGAATATCAGTCGAAAAAGATGAAATTATTATGTCTATAGAATAAAAACTATTACTTGATTTTATTTTAAACAAATGGTTATATTCCATCACTGATTCATAAATAAATAGGGAGGTTGTGTGTTAAAAAGAATCTTACCATTAGTTACTTTGGTAATCATCTTCAGTGTAAGAACTTTTGCCGGTGGTTTTCAAATTAATGAGCATGGTGCAAAAGCAATGGCAATGGGTGGTGCATTTGTCGGGTTAGCGAACGATCCGTCAGCAGCATATTTTAACCCTGCCGGTATTACTCAATTGGAAGGCACACATTTTATGGCTGGTGCTACATTTATAATTCCAAGCAGTACATTTACCAGCAACGGCTGGGGAGGTAATACTTCTACCGATATGGAAAGCCAAATTTTTTACCCGATTAATTTTTATTTCACTCACCAATTGAGTGAAAAATTATTTGTTGGTTTGTCCGTTAACAATCCTTACGGTCTAGGGACAAAATGGGCAGCGGATTGGATAGGCAGATATGTAGCGTTTGAAAGTGACATGAGAACTTTCTTTATAAACCCCGTTGTTGCCTATAAAGTATCCGATGCATTCTCTATTGCAATAGGAGGCGTTTTTGCATACGGTGATGTAACATTATCTTCAAAAAACTTTTTAGCCCCAGGTATGGATGCAACAACTTCATTGGAGGGAGATGGAACAGCATATGGTTTTACAGCCGGCGTATTGTTCAAACCTAACGATGAATTCCAGTGGGGTGCTACTTACAAGAGTGAAACAAAATTTGATTTCGAGGGAACAGCAACAACAGATCCTGCAGCGATTCCTATTCAACATCCAGTTTACGGCACATTGCAGTATACATTGCCCACAGGAGGTATTGTGGCTAAATTTACTACTCCTTGGGTATTCCAATTCGGTATGGCGATTAAAACCTCAGAGAAATTTACTTTAACAGCTGATGCCCAGTTAACCGGCTGGTCAAGTTTTGATACTTTATCGGTAGATTTTAATGAATATAATAATAACCCGTTAGACCCAAACAGCGGGCTATTAAAAATTCGCGAACCTAAAAAATATACAAATAACTATATTTTAAGAGTTGGCGGTGAATATCAAATGTCTGACTGCTTTGCATTGCGCGGCGGTATTTTGTATGATTTTCAACCATCACCTGACAAATATGTGGAAGCATCATTACCTGATGCAGATGATTGGGGATTCAGCATTGGTTTCGGATATGATATCAATCCGAACATGACACTTGATTTCGGGTATACTTATTTGCTATATCCTGAAAGATCAGTTGATAAATCTCAGGTGGAAACAGGAAACCCATTAGATCCAGGTTACTTCAACGGAAAATATGAAACAAGTGCACATATGATTGCAATTGACCTTCGTTATTCTTTATAAAAAAAGAATAATTGGAGTTGAATTAGATATTATTGAATTTTATATTTTTAGGGATGGTTTTTACCATCCCTTTTTAATTTAATAAATGCAGGTACTTTATGAAATTACTAAGCGGGTCAGTCTTATTTGCTTTCCTTATTGTATTGGCTGCATGTACTCCGTCTCAACAAACAACCGATACAAAAAGCGATCAGGAACAAGAGATTTATGTTTTCGACGATGTTGGTACGAGTGATACTACAGCTGCAATTGTAGAACCGCCTTCAATGATTGATGAAGACACAACAGTTGTTGAAACTCCCGTTGCTGACGGTGAAAAATTCATTGTGCAAGTTGGCGCTTTCACTTCTTTAGAAAGAGCACAAACGTTCGTTGATGCCAATCAATCCAAGATTAATTGGAAGATGAGTATTTCGTATAGTGAAATTGTAAAACTATACGTTGTTCAGCTACCTCCATTTGGAACTAGATCCGAAGCGGAGTACGTTCGAAATCAATTATGGCAGACTAATTCATTTAACGATGCATTCATTGTACCATAGGAAATATTGTGAGCCCAATACTACAAAACATTTTGGTAACAGTTTTAGGAATTGTATATGTCTTTTCGGTAGTTTTTGTTATGGATTTCTTTGTAAAAAAGGGATTCCCACAGGACATATCGAGAAAAATTGTTCATATTGCAGCCGGTTCATGGTTGGTCTTTTGGGTCTTATATGATCCCACCCATTGGACAAAATATTTAAATATTATTCCTGCTTTTATCTGGACTATTTTGCTGCTTATAAAAGGATTTACTGCAAAGCCGGATGATGAAGCTGTTAAAACAATGACACGTACAGGTGATAGACGTGAATTATTACGAGGACCATTATTTTTTACAATCGTTATGAATTTGATTGGAACGTTATTCTTTTATCATACAGCCTCAATGACGGCAATGGGAATGCTGGGATGGGGAGATGGCGTTGCCCCTGTATTTGGGAAGAAATTCGGAAAGCATAAGTATAATATTGTTACCGAGAAAAGCTGGGAGGGGAGTATCGCATTTTTTATTTTCGGTATTTTTGGTGCCGTATTGTTTCAACTTCTTTTAACCGGGAACATTGAATTTACTAAAATTGTACTGTGCGCTGTAGTTGCTACTTTTGTTGAAGCAATTAGTCCTAAAGATTCGGATAATATTCTAATTCCTATTGCATGTATGATATTCTATTACTTGTCTTAATACAAGTTTTTAATTTTTGTTTTCAATTGCATTTGAAATCTAAAACATTACTTTTTTATATAACTATTTTATTTGAATAGTTGACAATAAACAATAACTTTATAACTACAATTAACCTTTGTAAAGGTTGAGGAGGTCGTTTGGCATTTTCATTAAACAAGATAATGTTGATTGGGAATTTAGGCGCAGATGCAGAAACCCGTTTTACAACGAGTAATGTGGGAGTTACTACTTATTCATTAGCCACAACACATAGCTATAAAGGCAAAGACGGCAACTGGGTTAACGAAACTACATGGCATAATGTGGTATCCTTTAACTTATCTGACTTTTTTAAGGAATCTTTAAAGAAAGGTAAAAAAGTATATGTTGAAGGAAGATTATCGAAACGCGATTATACAGATAAAGAAAATATCAAACGATATGTAACAGAAGTAGTTTCGGAAAAGATAATTATTCTGGATTCAAGAGAAGGAACGGGATTCGATTCCGGTAAGTCGGAAACAAATTATGATCCTGCTAACACTCCATCTGTTGCCGAAGATGATGATTTACCATTTTAATTGATTTGTTGAATAACTGAGGATTAACTAAGTATTTGGACGTTGATTGGTTTTACCGATTATTTTTCCTTGCTGTTTTATTAGTTCTATCTGCTTTATTTTCCGGTTCTGAAGTAGCTTTATTTTCAATAAAAAAGAATAAGCTTAAGAACTTAGATAAAGACCGTAGAGTTATATCACGTTATATTGCCGATCTATTAGAACACCCAAGGAGATTATTAGTTACAATCTTATTAGGGAATACACTAATAAATGTGGCAGCATCTATTTTAGCAGTTACTTTAGCGTTAGACACTGCAAAATATTATGATTTGTCTGTAGATTTGGTCCTTATTATAGAGATAATACTCTTAACAATTCTAATTCTAATGTTTGGTGAAATCACTCCGAAAGTTTTGGCTTCTAAACACCCTCTAAAATACGCAAGGGCTGTTGCAATTCCTTTATACTGGATAAGTGTTTTTATCTATCCGGTTTCTGTTATCATATCAGACCTGATAAAAATTCTTCTAAAAAAGGTCAAGTACGATAAATCGAAAACGGCAATCTTATCCTCTGAGTTAACCGAACTTGCAGATATCGGGATTGAAAAAGGGACTATAGAGGAAGAGGAGCATGAATTAATTCATGGATTGGTTTCATTCAAAACAGTTACTGTGAGAGAGGTAATGACGCCGCGTGTGGATGTGACTGCCGTTTCTTACGATACAAAATTACATGAGATAATGAAATTAATTACTGAATCGGGGCATAGTAGAATTCCGCTTTATGGCAAAAACCTTGACAATATTTTAGGAATTATTTACGCAAAAGATCTTCTACCATATCTAAGTAACAACAACGGTAATAAGGATTTTTCGTTAGGTAAAATTGTACGAGAGGCAATATTCGTTCCAGAGACAAAGCTAATTAACGTATTACTGAAAGAATTTCAAGAAAAAAATCTACATGTAGGTATTGTTGTCGATGAATACGGGGGAACTGCGGGGCTTATCTCTCTTGAGGATATTCTTGAAGAAATTGTAGGAGAGATTAGAGATGAATTCGATAAAGAGGAAAATGAAATTACTAAGATTAATGATGGAGAATATTTACTTCTAGGAAAAGTATCGATTGATGAATTAAATGAATTATTTAATTATGACTTTTCATCCGAAGAAGATGATTATGAAACGATTGGCGGCTTTATTTTTAAGAATGCCGGGAAAATACCAAAAGAAGGTTACAGTTTCATGCATGATAAATTTAGATTTACGGTTAAAGCGATTAGTAATAAAAGAATAAACAAAGTTAATGTGCAAAAGATGGATGAAAGAACCGAGAAATGAAAAAAAGTTGTTTTTTTACCACTATCATTCTACTCACTTTTTCTATTGGAATTGGCTTTTATATTGTTAAAAAGTACGGTCATCAATTCAAGGAATACGGCAAAGAAAAAATTTGGGAGATTACGGCAGAAAATGTTTACGATAAAATTGATGAGATTGAAGAATCAAATTACCAGGATTCACTTAGAGCAATTGTAGTTGAATATATTGAAAATCTTGATAAAGAAGATTTTGAAAATGCACTGGAGAAAACCGGATTTTTTTTTGAAAAAGTAGGTACATATATTGATGATAATAAAATTGATTCTATTGAATATAACATTCTTAAAAAATTTGCGAAATTAAATGAAAGATAATAAAAAAACTGAAATTCGAGTCGGCATTACTGTTGTTATAGCTGTAATTATATTCTTATGGGTTCTGGGTTGGGCTAAAAATTTTAGCTTTGCTTCAGAGGATAGAATATTATCCGTAAGATTTAATAATATTGCCGGATTAGACGCAGGAGATGCAGTCATGATTAACGGCGTTCGGCAGGGTGATGTTGATGAAGTAATTGCAAAGGAAAATTATGTTATTGTAAAATTAAGCATCGAAAATGACGCGGATATTCGTTCCGATGCATCTTTTTCTATAATGATGCTTGACTTAATGGGAGGGAAAAAAATAGAAATTATTCCTGGTATATCGCCAATAAAAATTGATTATTCAACTACTCACGATGGATATTTCTTAGGTGATATTTCGACTGCTATGGCTATGCTTTCATCTGTTCAATCCGACCTTGTGGATGTAATTAAGGAAATTAAGATATCTTTATCAAACATGAATAAAATCATTGCGGATGATAAGTTTAATAATAATTTAAAAAAAGCTGTTGAGAATTTTTATCTGATAACATCTAATTTCAATCGTATATTGAACGAGAATAAAGAGGAATTGACAAGCTTGGTTGAAACAAGTAATGAATTGGCAGCAACAGCAAACAATTTATTGAAAGACAATTATTCAAATATAGATAGTACTTTTAAAGGGATTAATAAACTAATCGCGAATTCAGATAACCTTTTTATCAAATTAAATCATCTAACGGACGAAGTACAAAATGGTAATAATAATTTAGGTATGCTTTTATATGATGACAGCCTTATGGAAGATATAATTTCCTCTATGAAACAAATTAAAGAATTAACTCAAATTCTAATAGACCAATTAAAAGGAGAAGGTATAAATGTTAAGGCAGATATCGACCTTTTCTAATTTCGTAATTCTACTTTTTTTAATTGGCATATCAAGTTTATCAGCCGCATCAAAAGATCCCGTTCACGCCAAAAATGGAATGGTTGTTTCTGCAAGTGAAATAGCATCTCAAGTAGGTGTTGAAATATTAAAACAGGGAGGGAATGCAGTTGATGCCGCTGTTGCAGTTGGATTTACATTAGCTGTTACACATCCATCAGCCGGGAATTTAGGTGGCGGTGGTTTTATGGTTATTTCTCTAAATGACGGAACAAGTACTACAATAGATTTTCGTGAAACTGCACCTTACAAAACACATGCAAACATATATCTAGACATAAATGGAAATCTTATTGAAGATAATAGTCTTAGGGGATGGACTTCTTCCGGAGTACCCGGAAGCGTTGCGGGAATGTTGTATGTTCTTGAAAAATACGGATCAATGAAACTTACGGATTTAATAACTCCTGCTATCGAATTGGCTTCAAATGGATTCTTATTAGACTACCGCTTATCGGAATTAATGAAAGAAAGTTTTGAACTTTTTTCAAAGTATGAGTCTTCAAGGAAAATATTTACAAATAACGGCTCTCCCTGGCAAGAAGGAGATTTGTTGGTTCAAAAGGATTTAGCAGAAACTTTGAAGTTGATCCGCGATAAAGGATTTGATGGTTTCTACAGAGGCAAAATTGCTGATTTGTTGGTTGAGCAATCAAAAGAAAATGGTGGTTATTTTTCTTTGGAAGATCTTAAAAACTATCAACCCATAGAAAGAAAACCAATTTTAGGGAATTACAAGGGACACAAAATTATTACTATGCCGCCTCCTTCAGCAGGCGGAATTAATATTGTACAAATACTAAATGTACTTGAAAAAGCTGAAATTAGTAAAGATATGTGGGGGAGCAGTAAATACATTCATCTTTTAACGGAAATATTCAAGCGGATCTTTGCAGACAGATCAAAATATTTTGGTGATTCGGATTTTTATCCCGTCCCGATAGATTGGCTTTTATCAGATGATTACGCAGAGAATTTATTTCATAATATTAGTTCTAAAGCATTACCCGCAAATGAAATAGCACCATCTTCTTCAATCATAGGCGAGAGCAAAGAAACCACTCATTATTGTGTAATTGATAAAGATGGGAATGCAGTTAGTACAACAGTTACATTAAATTCTCCATTCGGGAATAGGATTGTTGTTGAAGGTGCAGGATTTTTAATGAACAATGAAATGGATGATTTTTCATCACAGCCGGGTAAACCAAATGTGTACGGTTTAATTGGAAGTGAAGCCAATTCAATTCAACCGTATAAAAGAATGCTCAGTTCTATGTCTCCGACAATTATTTTGAAGGATAATCATCCTTATTTGATTGTTGGAGCACGTGGAGGTTCCATGATTATGACTTCGGTTTTGCAAGTGATAGTAAACTGCATTGACTTTGAGATGAACATTAGCGAGGCTATTGATGCTCCGAGAATCCATCATCAATGGCTCCCGGATAAATTGACTTTTGAAAATTTGGGAATTGTTAATGATGTTAGGGAAAATTTAATAAAACGTGGTCACATTTTCGGTGAAACTGATGTGATTGGGCGTGTTGAAGGAATTCTAATCGATAATGAAAATAAAATAATTTGGGGCGCTTCCGATTCGAGAGGATTTGGAAAAGCAATAGGGTATTGATTATGATACTTGGTGTAGGTATAGATATAATTGAAATTGAAAGAATTAAAAAAAGCATAGAGAAATTTGATGAGTTATTTCTTAATAAAATATTTACGCAAACAGAGTTAGACTATTGTCTCTCAAAAAAAAATAAATATCAACACTTTGCTGCAAGATTTGCAGCTAAAGAAGCTATTGCAAAAGCAATTACCGCCGGTTGGTCAGAAGGTTTTAAATGGAAGGATATCGAAATCTATAATGAGAAAAATGGTCAACCTATTGCAAGACTATTCGGTAATCTTAAAAAATTTTTAGATGAAGGGAAGGAACTTAAGATTACAATGAGTCATTCGGAGCATTATGTAACATGCTTTGCCATTCTATATACGTCAAACAGTAGATAGATTATTATCCCACAAAAATTGTTTATCTGAACTATTGTACTACTTTTATCGTTAAAATATCTTGATAAATAAATTTCTGAAAGGAATGCATTTTGGATATTAATAGAGTAATTGTTGCAATGAGCGGAGGTGTAGATTCATCTGTTGCAGCTGCATTGCTAAAAAAGCAAGGTTACGATTTAATCGGGATTACTATGAAAACTTGGGGATTCATGGAAGTTGGCGGTGCTCCCAAACATGAATCGGGTTGTTGTTCTTTAGACGCGATTTATGATGCGAAAAAGGTTGCTGATTTACTCGGGTTTCCCCATTACACTGTTGATTTCACTAAGCCATTTGAAGAAACTGTAATCAATAATTTTATTGATGAATATCTTAATGGTCGTACTCCTAATCCATGCGTAATATGTAATCGTAAAATAAAATGGGAAGAACTTCTTAAAAAAGCTGACTCTCTTGATGCAAAATACGTTGCTACTGGTCACTATGGTATGATAGAATATAATTCCGAATCAAAAAGATACTGTTTGAAAAGATTGGATAATAAAAAAGACCAATCTTACGCTTTGTGGGGATTAACACAAGAGCATTTAAGCCGGACTCTTTTTCCATTGGGAGAACTGACTAAAGAAAAAGTAAGAGAGATTGCTGCGGAATTTGGTTTGAAAACAGCTGCAAAACCAGACAGCCAGGAAATTTGTTTTGTTTCCGACAATAATTATGAGAGATTTCTTAGGGAGAGGATACCTGGTGTTATTGAAAATCTGCAAGAAGGTGATTTTTTGTATAAAGGTGAAAAAATTGGGAAACATAAGGGCATTCCTTTTTACACAGTTGGACAAAGAAGAGGATTGGGAATTTCTGCCGGTAAACCGGTTTATGTGAAAAGTATTAATAACAAAAATAATGCGATTGAAATAGGTGATAAAAATGATTTACTGGAATCCCATTTAGAAGCTAATGAAATTAATTATGTTAGTGCTCGTAACTTGCAAGTAGGTGATAAAATCATTGCAAAAATAAGATATAACGACAAAGGTTCACCGGCAAAAATAATTGAATCGCAGAAGGAGAGAATTATAATTAAATTTGCATCTCCTAAAAGCGCTATTACTCCGGGACAATCTTTAGTAATTTATGATGAGCAAGGATATTTGCTGGCTGGAGGAATAATTCGCAAAGGATACTAAAACATATTTGCTGCTCTGTTTTATTTCTCTAAATAATGGTAAATTTCAAGTAAAATAAAGTCATATTTGAAAAATCTTGTGATTTTACTGAATCGATACGGAGGTAAGTTTTCGAACAACCTGGTAAACCGAACGGGCCTTTAAATGCAAAAGTATTATTACTTAATCAAAGTTATGAACCCCTGACTATTTGTAATGTAAGAAAGGCTGTAATATTAATTATTTTAGGAAAGGCTGAATTAGTTACTGACAACACTCAAAAGACGCTTAGAACTGTAAGCCGGCAGTTTCCATGGCCAAGTGTTATCAGATTGAATTCATATAAAAAGTTACCGTATAAAAAAATTATACTAACACGTAAAAATATTCTCAAGAGAGACCGTCATAAATGTGCATATTGCGGTAGAGGAGATTTACCCCTTACTATTGATCATATAATCCCCAAATCACGAGGTGGAGACGATACATGGGAAAATTTAGTAGCTGCTTGCCTTCCATGTAATAACAAAAAAGGGGATAGAACACCGGAAGAAGCAAATATTAAACTGAAAATAAAACCCTACGTACCAAATCATATCATGTTTATTAGAAATACTGTTGGTAGACTGGATGACAATTGGAAACCTTATCTCTTTCAGGCGTAGTTATCTTCCAAAATTTTGCATTCATAATTTCTTTTTTTTCATTATTTTTACAACTTGATTTTATTTAAATTTCTACTACCGTGTAAATTCTCATATTAGTGATTTTAATTATCAACAAATACTTTGGAAAAATATTGCACAATTAAAATAGTATGTATAAAATTAAATTAGAACATTTCGAAGGACCGCTTGATCTGCTTCTCTTTTTTATTAAAAGGGATGAATTGGATATTTATGATATCCCGATTTCACGAATTACACAAGAGTTTATGGAATATTTACATTTGATGGAGCAGTTGGACCTTGAAATTGCTGGTGATTTTATTTTAATGGCAGCTACTCTTATGCAAATTAAGGTAAGGATGCTTTTACCGAAAGAGGTTGATGCAAAAGGGGAAGAAATTGATCCTAGGGCCGATCTTGTTAAGGCACTCCTAGAATATAAAAGATATAAAGAGATGTCTGAAGAATTTTCATATTTGGAAGCTAACCAGCGTAAGTTGAGTTTTAGAGGATATTACAAAGATGATCCGAAAGAATCGCCTGTGGAAATTCATACACTTCTTAAAAATGTAACAATTTACGATTTGATGAAAGCTTTCAAAATGGCAATTATGGAAAAGCAGTCTGAGCCGATACATGAAATCAGGAAATGGAATGTTTCAATTGATGACCAAATAAATGTTATACTTGATAAAATTGATGAAAATGAAGAACTCCACTTCAGAAAATTAGTGATTGGAATGAAACAAAAATTTGTAATAATAGTAACATTTATTGCAATGTTGGAATTGATAAAAATGGGAAGAATTGGCATTAGGGAATCGGAATTTCTTAACGACTTTGTAATTTATGGAATAAACAATGGATAAAATTTATTTCTCAGTGATTGAAGCTCTGATATTTGCCTCCGACGAACCTATATCATCTGCGGATATTGTGAAGACAATTAAAGAGATTGATGGTGAAGAAACCGATATTACGCCATCAAATGTTGAAGATGCCGTTGAAGAATTGAATATAAAATATTCCGAGGAAGAAAAAGCTTTTAGAATAGTAAAAATTGCAAACGGAATAACATTTTCCACTAAACCGGAATATTCAAAATATGTCGGATTTTTATCAACAGAAAAGAGTAAAAGAAGACTTAGTCCTGCTGCGCTGGAAACTCTTGCTATTGTTGCATACAAACAACCTATCACTAAACCTGAAATTGAATCTATTAGGGGAGTTAATGCCGATTATGTAATTAACTCACTTATGGAAAAAAATTTAATTACGATAGATGGAAGAGCGGAATCTGTTGGTAGACCGTTATTATATAAAACTACGGATGAGTTCCTAAAATATTTCGGCTTGCATAACCTAAATGATTTACCAAAGCCGAGAGAAATTGAGGAAATTATGAAAGACGAAGATTTTCTAGAACAGAAACGAAAAATTATGATGGCTGAAATTGAAGCAGATTTAGAAGAGGAGCAAAGTGAATCAGAAAATAACAACAACGGTGAGGCTGAATAAATTCATCTCCGATTGCGGTTTAGCATCAAGAAGGAAATCAGAAGAGTTTATTACAGAAGGAAGAGTATTTGTTAACGGAAAACAAGTAATCAATCTTTCACATAAGATCAATCCTTTAACCGATCAAATAACAATTGACGGCGAAAGAATTATTCTTAAGAAAAAACTTTATTTTCTTTTGAATAAACCGAAAGGTTTTATTACCACTACATCAGATGAAAAAAAACGTAAAACTGTGGTAGATTTAATTAAAACAAAAGAAAAAATATTTCCCGTTGGAAGATTGGACTATGACACTACAGGTGTTCTATTACTTACAAATGACGGAGAATTTACAAACTTACTTACTCACCCAAGAAATAAAGTGCCTAGAGAATATTATGTTACTCTTGATTATCCTCTGGAAGAAGATGATAAACAAAAACTATTAACTGGCTTGAGGCTCGAAGGGAAAAAAGGGAAATTTTCAAAAATAATTTATGCGTCTGGCACAAATAAAAACAGGGTAATTGTTACAGCAGTGGAAGGAAGAAATCGTTTTGTAAAGAGAATGTTTGCTGCATTAGGTTATAAGGTTCTTAATTTGGATAGGATAAGTTATGCCGGAGTTAATGCAATCAATATACCGGTAGGATCATATAGAAAAATGGCTTACAATGAGATCAATGAAATTGTTAAGAAATATTCATAGTTGTTTAATTATTATTTTTCTTCTTTCCGGCATCGAAAGTATAAATGCCCAAGTTGACACACTTTCACATTTCACCAAAAGTGTACGTTATCCTTTAGATAATTTGCGTATTCAACTTGATGATATTTTTAATGACCCGAATTTCAGTAATGCTACTTGGGGTGTATTGATAAAGTCATTGAAAACAGGTGAAATTCTTTACAAAAAGAATGAAAATAAATTGTTTATCCCTGCATCTGTGATGAAGTTATTTACAAGTGCTTCATCTCTTCTGCTGCTTGGTTCAAATTATCATTATAAAACCAAATTTTATACGAATGGGGTAATTAAAAGGAATAAGTTAGAAGGGGATTTGATCATAAGAGGTGTTGGTGATCCAACATTCTCAAATAGATTTTACAACAGTACCGATGATATATTTAATGCATGGTCCGATTCTTTAAAACTACTTGGTATCACCGAAATTGCAGGGGATATAATAGGTGATGATAATTTATTCGACGACATTGCTTTCGGTAAAGGTTGGGCTTGGGATTATGAAGGCAATTGGTTTGCAGCTCCATCATCCGCTCTTAGTTTTAATGATAATAGTGTGGATATTATGATTGAACCGTCAAGTATCGATATGCCGGCATATGTTTCAATATCTCCACAAACAAAATTCGTTGATATAATTAATAACGTAAAAACGGTAGGCCTAAGTCGAAGTGATGCAATACGTGTATATAGGGGGAAAGGCAAAAATCTTATTACAGTTTATGGCACAATTAAAGAAGATGCAATTCCGATTACAAAATATGTTTCAGTTGATAATCCTACAATGTATACAATTACAACATTGTACGATATTTTAATTGAAAATGGTATTAACATTCTGGGTTCTCCTAAAGATTTTGATGAAACTCTCAACTACGAAAGTTATGACGGATTTTTGCATTTGTTCACACATACTTCACCAATGCTAAAGGAAATAATAAAAGAAATAAATAAGAACAGTAATAATTTTTGCGCTGAGCAATTATTAAAAACTTTGGGAATGGAATTATTTGGATACGGAAGTATTGATAACGGTGTTAAAGGAATGACCGATATATTAAAAGTAGTTGGAATAAATCCTGCGAATATGATTATTGCAGACGGCTCAGGATTATCTCGCTTGAATCTTCTTACGCCGAAACAAATAGTAAGCTTATTGAATTATATGTATAAAAGTAATGAGTTTGAAAACTTTTACGAATCTTTACCAATCGCCGGAATTGACGGTACACTTGCTGGTAGAATGAGCAGAACCGCAACGGAAAATAATGTAAGGGCTAAACCGGGTTATATAGACGGGGTGAATTCGCTTGCCGGATATATGAAAACCACAGACGGGGAAAAACTGGCTTTTGCTATAATAGTTAATAATTTTTTAGTGCCAACCAATCTTGCAAATTATATTCAGGATATGGTTTGTGCTAGCTTAGCAAATTTTTCAAGAAAATAAATTGGAGGAAAATTGGAAAATATTGATAATCAGCAGGAATTAAATATACTTATTAAACGAAGACACGAAGAATTAAAAGAACTTTATGAAAAGAATATTGAACCTTTCGCATATAGTTATGAAGTAAATAATTATTCTAACTTCATCAAAGAGAATTACGGAGAACTTGAAAATAAAGACGTAAAAGTTGCCGGACGTATAATGACAATTCGACGTATGGGTAAAGCATCGTTTACACACATTCAAGATCAGTTCGGCAGAATTCAGATATACTTAAAGAAAGATGACATTGGTGAAATGTATGACGCATTTAAATTGCTTGATATTGGAGATATTATCGGCGTTGAAGGTTATATATTCAAAACAAAGACTGGTGAAATATCAATTCATGCAAAATCATTAACTATTCTTGCAAAATCAATAAGGCCGATCCCTGTGCCTAAAGAAGTTATTGATGAAAACGGGAATAAAACAACATTCGATCAATTTGCCGATAAGGAATTAAGATATAGACAAAGATATTTGGACTTAATTCTAAATAGAGATGTGAAAGATGTATTTCTCAAACGATCGAAAATTATTTCCGAAATGAGAAGATTCCTTGATAATAACGGATTGATAGAAGTTGAAACACCTATTCTTCAACCATTATACGGGGGTGCTGCAGCTAGGCCATTTAAAACTCACCATAATACTTTAGATATTGAACTCTTCCTACGGATTGCAGATGAATTATATCTCAAAAGATTAATTGTCGGAGGATTCGACGGTGTTTATGAAATCTCAAAAGATTTTAGAAATGAAGGGATGGATAAAACACACAATCCCGAATTTACAATGATGGAATGTTATGTTGCTTACAAAGATTATGAGTGGATGATGGAATTTGTTGAGAAAATGGTGAGTACAATTTGCATGAATGTTTTCGGAAAAACGGAATTTGAAATAGAAGGAGAAATAATTGATTTCAAACCGCCATGGAATAGAGTATCTATGGTTGATGAAATCAAAAATAAAACCGGGCTGGATGTTGTTTCCGCTACACTTGAAGAGTTGAAACAAAAAGCTAAAGAATATGGGATAGAACTAAATGGAGTTGAAACTAAAGGTAACTTAATAGATGAAATATTCGAAGGAACAATTCAGTCTTCTCTTCGCCAACCGACATATGTAATAGACTATCCTATTGAAATTTCGCCATTGGCAAAGAAGCACCGTACAAGAGAGGGTATTGTTGAAAGATTTGAAGGATTTGTACTTGGAAGAGAAATATGCAATGCATTTAGTGAGTTGAACGACCCGATAGACCAGAAAGACCGCTTCATTCAACAATCTGGTATGATAGAAAAGGGGGATGAAGAAGCTCACCAAATAGATGAGGATTATGTACGTGCTTTGGAATACGGGATGCCGCCGACTGCAGGTTTAGGCATAGGTATTGACCGCTTAGTTATGCTTCTGACTAATCAAGCATCAATTAGAGACGTGATTTTTTTTCCTCAAATGAGGCCGGAAAAATAAGCTGACTTTAATGTAAAATAATAATAATAATTTTATGAATGATCGATTAAAGTCGGTCATTCATTTTTTTATTTTGGTTAAGGATGTTGTATATGAATAAAAATAATTATGGTTTTCTGAAAATTATACTTGCAGTATTGCTAGGAATTATTGCAGGGATTCAATTACAGAATTGGTTCATGAATAAAAGATACGATGAGAATGTTCGTAAGTTTTCTAACATTATTAGTTTTGTTGAAGAAAATTATGTTGATAGTGTTGATACTCAGGTATTGATTGAATCGGCAATTAAGGGGATGTTTGATGCATTGGACCCACACACCGTTTACATCCCTGAAAATGTTCAAGAAATTATTGAAGAAGAATCTGCCGGTAAATTCGAAGGTATCGGGGTGGAATTCCAAATTATAAGTGATACAATTACTATTGTATCACCAATAATCGGAGGTCCAAGTGAGGAACTTGGAATTCAGGCTGGCGACAGAATTATCAAAATTATGGAGGATAACTCTGTGGGATTGTCTAACTCGGAAGTAATGGATAAGCTTCGCGGTGAAAAAGGTTCTCAAGTTGATATAACTATTTATAGACCAAGTAATAATGAAACTATAGATTATAGAATTGTACGTGACGAAATACCTATAAATTCCGTTGAAGTATCTCTGATGTATAATGATTCCATTGGTTATGTAAGTTTGTCTCGTTTTGCAGAAACAAGCGATGTTGAATTATTCAACTCTCTTTCAGAATTAAAACAGCAAGGTATGAAAAACTTAATTCTGGATTTGCGCAATAATCCCGGCGGCTTGTTAAATCAAGCATTCAGAATAGCAGACTTTTTTATAAGTGAGAATAAATTAATTGTTTATACAAAAGGTAGAATTAATGAATATGATGAAACTTTTCACGCTATGAAGACATACCCGTATGAGAATATCCCGTTAATAATTCTGATTAACAGAGGGAGCGCGTCGGCAAGTGAAATTGTGGCCGGTGCAATTCAAGATTGGGATAGAGGGCTACTTGTGGGTGAAACTTCATTCGGTAAAGGATTGGTTCAGCGTCCTTTATTGCTTGATGATAATTCGGCAGTGAGGGTTACTATTTCAAAATATTTCACTCCTTCTGGTAGAGCGATACAACGCGATTATTCTGACAAAAAAGAATATTATAATCAATTGCTGGAAGCAGATGTTAATGAAGGAAATAATTTTGATCACACTACTAAAGAGGATACTCTCAAGCCCGTTTATAAAACATATTCAGGGCGAACTGTTTACGGCGGTGGAGGTATTACTCCGGATTATTTAGTCAAATCTACTTTACTTCAAAATTATGCAATCGAATTGCGCCGTAAAAATGTTTACTATCAATTTATAAGAAAATACATGGATAAAAACGGTAAACATATCAGAGAATTATACGATGGTAACCTAAGACATTTCAAAAAGAAATTCGAAATCTCTGAAAATGAGATGAAATACTTTATAACATTGGCTGCAAAGAATGGTGTTAAGTTTAATGCTGTAGAATATAAAGTTGATAAGATATATATTAAAGCCAGGTTAAAATCATACATTGCAAGGGAAATCTGGAGAAATGAAGGCTGGTATTTAAATATTCTTGGAGAAGATAAACAATTTATGGAAGCTGTAGATTTATTTTATGAGAATGCAAGATTTGATTTAGTTCATTGAATGTCAGTCTTTAGATAACTATATTCATAAAAAATTTGATAGCCCGGCTAAACCCGAAAGTGAATTATAAAAAAGTCCATTAATTGAAAATGAGAAGTATGAACTATAATAATGGTGATAATAGGAATAAGTTGCTTTACGGTTATAAAGATTCTTATCCCCTTATATCACCGGATGTGTTTTTGGCCCCCGGTGTAAAAATAATTGGTGACGTTACAATTGCCGGAGGTTCCAGTATATGGTATAATACAATAATTAGGGGTGATGTTAATTTTATAAAAATCGGTACTAACACCAATATTCAAGATATGTGCATGCTTCATTGTACGCCTGGAAATTTTGCCTTGAGGATAGGAAATAATGTAACAGTTGGGCATAATGTTACATTGCACGGGTGTACAATTCATGATAATACTTTAGTTGGGATGGGTGCAATAATTCTTGATGGAGCCGTTGTAGAAGAAAACAGCATTGTGGCTGCAGGTGCTCTTGTTAAAGAAGGATTCATTGTTCCAAGTAAAAAACTTGTTGCTGGAATTCCAGCTAGAATTATTAGAGACGTTACATCAGAGGAAATAATCGGAATTGCGAAATCGTCTGAGCATTATATCGAGAATGCTAAAATATATATTAACTCTTCGGATGTGTGATTAAGAGAGAAGTTAGTTATAAAAGAATATTACCGGATTTTAAATTATATTGAATTTACTTTAAGGAAATAATTGTGCTTAGAAATGTAAATGTACATACTGATAGAAAAATTAAATTATTGAAAAGTGATATTCACACTTTGATAAAAAGTTTGCGGGAAGAGTTAAATTTTTCCATCACTTCGTTGGATATAAATTTTGTAGATTCTTCTTATATTCACCAGCTGAATAAAGAGTATCTTGCACATGATTATTCTACTGATATTATCACTTTCAATTATTCCGGTGAAAATGATAATTTAGATGGAGAAATTTTCATTTCACACGAAGATGCAAAGAGAAATTCTGAAAAGTATGTTGTTACTTTCAGTAATGAATTAATTCGACTTGTGATTCATGGAGTTTTGCACCTTTTAGGCTATAACGACAAAACCGCAAAAGAGAAAAGGATTATGAAGAAAATGGAAAATATGTTGGTTATAAAATTCTCAAAATCATTCAATAACCTGGTGCATAATTATGACAGGTAAAATCATTGAAGTGTTGGCGCAAATATTAGACGGACTTAATAAGAATAGAACTTTGGACGAGGTTAATAAATCATTATCTAATAACAAAGATTTTGATCAACAGACTGTAAGCGCTGCATTCAGTTTGGTTTACGATAAAGTATTAAGCAATAAAGTTGCAAAGAAAAAAAGAGAAAAGAAGAAATCAAATAAGTTCAGAATATTAACCGAAGAAGAGCAATCAATGCTTGGAATTGATAATTATAGTTACCTTATACATTTATTTAATGTAGGGTTATTAGATAATTCGGACCTGGAAATGGTACTTGAACAAATAATGATGTTTCCTGAAGATACTATTAGTCGTGATGATATAAATTGGATTATCATTATTTCATTGGTAGATTTTAATGTTGATATCCTTCCTGGTAGCAGGGTGTTGCTCTATTCTTCTGACACCATAAATTAAATAGGAATTTTAAATGGGCAAAAATCTGGTGCTGGTGGAATCCCCATCTAAGGCGAAAACAATAAATAAATATTTAGGCAGATCCTATATTGTTGAAGCCACTATTGGGCATATTAAAAATCTCCCAAAGACAAAATTGGGCGTTGAAATTGAAAACGGATTTGAACCGAAACTTCTTAATATAAGAGGGAAAGGGGATCTCATAAAAAAAATCAAATCTCTTGCTTCCAAATCGGATAAAATCTTCATTGCAACTGACCCCGACCGCGAAGGGGAAGCAATTGCCCAAGATGTTTTTGAAATTGTTGATGATAAATCCAAAGATAAAATTGAAAGAGTTCTTTTTAACGAGATCACAAAGAAAGCAGTCAAAAAAGCTATGCTGGAACCGATTAAAATTGATCACAATCTTGTAAGTTCCCAAAGAGCTAGAAGGGTGATGGATAGAATTATTGGTTACAAAATTAGTCCTTTCCTATGGCTGGCGCTTATCGAGTCAACCGATAATTCTCTCTCTGCAGGGAGAGTTCAGTCTGTTGCATTAAGATTAGTCTGCGAAAGAGAAGAGGAAATTGAGGCTTTTATAAAGACCGAGTATTGGTCTATTGTTGCTGTTTTCAAAAATGAAAAAGGAGAAGAGATTCATGCCAAACTTTATGAAGTTGAAGGAAAATCATTAAAGATACAACCTAAACCAATAATGGCTGAATCCGATTGGGAAGAATTTCTAAAAACCAACTTTGCAATTAACAATGAAATACTTGCCGAAGAATTACTGCAAAAAATAAAAAGTAAGGATTCTTTTTTTATTAATGATATTAACAAGAGGGAGCAGAAAAGAAACCCATATCCTCCATTTATAACAAGTACATTGCAGGCGGAAGCTTCAAAAAAAATCAGATTTCGTCCAAGAAAAACTATGATGCTTGCCCAAAATCTTTATGAAGGGATAAATCTTGGTAAAGAAGAAGGTGTGACAGGTTTGATTACTTATATGAGAACCGATTCCACCCGCTTAAGTCCTGAAATTACTACTGATGCAAAATCATTTATTGAAAAAGTTTATGGTAAAGAATATAGCATGGAGTCGCCCCGCTCTTTTGAAAAGAAGAAAAAACAGAATGTTCAAGATGCACATGAAGCTGTAAGACCAACATCGCTAAAATACACCCCTGAATTTGTAAAGCCGTATTTGAATGAGGAACAATATAAATTATATGAACTGATCTGGAAAAGATTTATTGCTTCTCAAATGGAATCCGCCCTTTTAGAAACTACTACTGTATCAATTAAAGCGGGAGAGTTTATTTTCCGTTCATCAGGCACAGTTGTTAAATTCGACGGATTCATGAAAGTTTATGATGAAAACGGAGATGATACAAATAACCAAAATGAAGATGGTGAAATATATTTACCGGGGGGTCTAGAGGAAAACCAGAAATTATTTCTTGAGTCATTAGTGAAGAATCAACACTTCACAAAACCTCCCCCCAGATTTTCGGAAAGTACACTGATTAAAGAATTGGAAAGTAAAGGTGTTGGACGCCCCAGTACATATGCTTTAATAATGAGTACGATACTGGATAGGGGATATATTGAAATTACAGATAGAAAATTAGCCCCTACTAATCTGGGTAAAAAAGTCAGCGCAATCCTAATTAAAAACTTTCCGGAAATATTTAATGTTAATTTTACTGCCCGGATGGAAGAAGAATTGGATTCAATTGCAAATGGTGAAAATGAATATTTAAAAGTACTTGCTGATTTTTATATCCCTTTTGCAGAAGCTTTAAAAAGAGTTGAAGATAATCTGGAAAAAATCAAATGTGAAAAATGCGGCTCTGACATGGAGCTCAAGATAGGTAGATTTGGCAAATATTTAGCATGTTCAAATTACCCTGCTTGCGAAAATATAAAATCATTGAAGGAAATAGCAAGCGAAAATAAAGAACCGGAATATACCGGTGATACATGCCCTAAATGCGGTGGTAAAACTATTTTTAGAGAAGGTAAATTCGGTAGATTTATTGGGTGTGAAAAATATCCCGACTGCGATTTTACAAAAGTTGTTACACTCGGTATCTCTTGTCCCACTTGTAAGGAAGGAGATGTTGTAACAAGACGTTCGAAAAAAGGAAGATTGTTTTACGGTTGCAGTCGTTATCCTGATTGCGATTTTGTTAGTTGGAATAAACCGTCTGGTGATGGTGACGGTACGGATGAGGCTAATTAGATAATTTTCCAAAAATAATTACTTAATCGTATGGCAGAATCGGGAATTTCAAAATATACCGGTGATTTTTTTATCGAATTGGAAGGAGTAAAGAGGGCATCAGAGCATACGCTCAAAGCTTATTATAGTGATATTAACCACTTCGTTAAATTTCTGATTAATCGAGAAATTTTTAATCCCGAAAGAATTACTGAAAAAGTAATTCGCTTATATGTAATGAATTTAAGCGAAAAAGATTATGAAAAGAGTTCAATTTCAAGAAAACTGTCAGCAATAAGAAGTTTTTTGGATTTTCTTGTTAGGAATGATATTATTAGCCATAATCCAATTTCGAAAATATCTAACCCAAAAGTGAAAAGGAAACTACCCGAAACAATAAATCTTGACTCTTTCCTGGAAATTTTTAGATTACTGGATAAGGAAGAGAACAAAGAAAAAAAGAACCTGGTAAAAGCACTATTCGAAGTATTATACGGATGCGCGCTGAGAGTTTCGGAATTATGTAATTTGAATATAGGTAGTATTGATTTCTCAAATAAAACTGTTAGAGTATTAGGAAAAGGTAACAAAGAAAGAATAGTTCCAATAGGTACTAAATCAATCGATATTCTGAAAGAATATATAAATATGAGAAATGATTATTCTAATGCTCAGCCTCTCTTTCTTGCTCCTTCCGGAGAAAGGATCTATCCGCGTTATGTTCATAAAATAGTTAATAAATATTTATCTGAGGTAAGCGACATTATAAAAAAGAGTCCGCATATTTTAAGGCATAGTGCTGCTACTCATATGTTGGATAACGGGGCAGACCTTATTGCTGTCAAAGAAATATTGGGACACGAAAATCTTTCAACAACACAAATCTATACTCATGTAAGTATAGAACGCTTAAAAAAATCATATAAAAAAGCTCATCCAAAATCATAGGAGTGAATATGAATATCCAAATAACATCTAGAAAATTCCGCGCAAAAGATTCGTTAAAGGAATTTATTCAAAAGGAATTGAATAGGTTGGAAAAGTATAATAATGATATTTTGGAAGCGAACGTTGTATTAAGTTACACACACCTAAAAGATAGTATAAAAACTGCAGAGGTAGTTATTAAAATACCGGGAAAAGTTTTATCGGTTACAGATACTTCTGAAGAATATGCGAAATCCGTCAACTTAGCAGTTGAAAAATTAATTAGACAATTAAAAAAAGAAAAAACCAAGAAAATTTCTAAAGTGAGATGATTCAAATAAACGAAAAAAATATTACTCAAAAAGAAAGCATTACGGTAGGATTATTTTATCAAAAAATCCAAGACCGTTTCAAATTGAAACCTGTTTCCAGGAAAACAGGTTTTGACAGATTGATTAAAGAGAGGAATTTACATCGTCCTGGCATGGCACTTTGCGGATATCTTGAATTATTCTCTTACAATCGTGTCCAGGTATTTGGCAACACCGAAATAAGATACCTATCCGGATTAACGTCTGAACAAAGGCGGGAATCTGTTGAAAAAATTTTTCAGTATGATATACCTTGCGTGATTATAACCAATTCCAATAAACCTCCTTTAGAAATGAAGGAATTGGCATTGCAATATAAAATTCCTCTCTTTTGTACTCCATATACAACAACAAAATTAATTTATCTTATTGGCGACTTTTTAGACGATCAATTCTCTCCGCGACTTTCTCTACATGGTTCTTTTATCGACGTATACGGTGTAGGAATGCTATTTATCGGGAAATCAGGTATCGGAAAAAGTGAAGTAGCTCTTGACCTGGTTGAAAGAGGTCACAGGCTTGTTGCCGACGATGTTGTAATCTTCACCAAGAAAGGAGAAGGTATCTTAATGGGAGCCGGTACCGAACTTGTAAGACATTTTATGGAAGTAAGAGGTATAGGTATTATTGATGTGAGAAGTATGTTTGGTGTTAGAGCAATCAGATTTCAGAAGCGTCTCGAAGTAGTAATTGAACTTGAAGTATGGGATGACAAGGAAACTTATACAAGAACCGGTCTGGACGATTCGGATATTAATTTGCTTGATGTTGATATTCCATATGTTAAGCTCCCCATATTACCGGGTAAAAATATAACGGTTATTTCAGAAGTAATTGCTCTACATTATCTCCTTAAACATTATGGATATGATGCTGCTAAAGTGATGAATAAAAGATTAACGCAGAAAATAAAAGAGAAATCTGATGGTGTTGATAGAGTAATTGACTATTTTGAGCACGATTTTGAATAAAAACTTAATTAAAATAATGCTTGCTTCAATTGCATCCTTTTATTATCTTCGCACCGAATTATGAAAAATTTTTACTATTTCTCAAAGAGCCGGCTTAAGTTTGTTGAAATACGAAATTTCTACAGAAAATTCGTATTTCTTATTCTATTCTTTTCGATATTATTTTCATTTGTAATGTTCAGTGCATATTATGTGATTAATGAGTTCATTAATCCTAATGCCGAAGTTAAAGCGCTTCAAGCTTCAAATGCTGAATTAGCAGAAAAATTTAGTGATCTACTGGACAAATACGAAGGAATTGGTATGGAATTGGATAGCTTGTCTTCTGTTAATAACAGTTTAAGATTAGCTGTAAATTTGGAACCTATTTCTGAGGAAGACCGAGAATTGGGAACAGGCGGTAAAATTTTTGATGATATTGACCCGACTAACTCAAAAGATATCAATGATCTTATTACTAAACTGAGCATGGTTGTTGATGAAGTGACATTAAAACTAAAGTTGGAAAAAAGCAACTATGCCGAAATTGAGAATACATTAAAGTTTAATGATGCATTATATGAAGGGCTACCGGCAATAAAGCCATGTGAAGGTAATTTTGGTAGTCAATTCGGTATGAGATTCCATCCTATTCTTAAAATCAGAAGGATGCATACAGGTCAAGATATTGTATGTAATACAGGTACAAAAATCTATGCTACAGGTGGGGGAAAAATTGATTTTTCCGGACGTAGAGGTTCCCTAGGTATAACTGTTGAAATAGATCATGGTTTTGGTTACAGGTCTGTTTATGGCCATTTATCAAAATCGTTGGTAAAAGTTGGGCAAGTGATTAAAAGAGGCGATCTTATTGCGCTTAGCGGTAATACCGGGAGGTTATCAGCTGGACCTCATCTTCATTATGAAGTTCGTCATGATGGAATTGCAAAAAATCCTAGAGATTTCATCTATGACGAGATTGATCTTTTCGAAATTGTATCCCAAGAGTAAACTTGTTATTAAGGAGTTAATTCCATGATATGGACTGTTGAATTAGCCTCCTATTTGGATGATGCACCCTGGCCGGCAACAAAAGATGAACTTATCGATTATGCTGAGAGAATCGGGGCTCCATATGAGGTTGTAGAAAATTTGGAGGAATTAGAAGATAGCGAAGAGCCTTATGAAACAATGGAAGACATATGGCCAGATTATCCGAGTGATGAGGATTTCTTTTATTCCGACGATGATGATTTTTAGTACTTTAGGACTTTGTGATGATAGCTCTATGGGATAACAACCTTGGGCAAGAGAGTGCAGTTGAGCTTCTTTCAAGAATAATTGATTCAAAAAGAATTCCGCATGCATTTCTTTTTATCGGAAAAGAGGGGGTAGGCAAACATTGTGTTGCCGTTAAATTTGCCAAATTACTCAATTTAAATCCGAAAAAACTTGATCAAGATCCAGTTCAAAAAAAAATTGAAAATCTTACGGAGCCTTTTTTAAAATACGTTATACCGCTTCCGCGAGGTAAAGGAGAATCAACGGATGATTCTGCTACGGACAAACTTCCACAAGATGTAATCGAGGAATTAAAATCGGAAATAAAAAATAAAATTGATAATCCATACTACCGAATTTCCATCGATAAAGCTTCCAACATAAAGATTAACAGCATCAGAGATATTAAAAAATTTATCAGCATTAATTATGATGATATTCCATATAGAATAATCCTTATTGAAGATGCACACTTGATGAGTGAAGAAGCTCAAAACGCTTTATTGAAAAGTTTGGAAGAACCTCCACCGGGGGTAATTTTTATTCTTACCACTCCTTTCGAGAATAGATTGTTACCTACAATAAAGTCACGCTGCTGGTCTATAAATTTCAAACCTCTTGCTAATGACATTCTAGTTAATATTTTAACAGAATATTTTGGAATTGAAAAAACACTTGCTAAAAGAGTTTCCTATTTTTCAGACGGCTCCGTAACGGAAGCATTGCAGCTTCTGGAAAATGATTTTGAAGATGTTATTGATGGAGTGATCGACGTTCTCAGGTATTCGCTGGCAACAAAATACCATTCGGCAATAAAATCAATTAATGCACTTCTAAATAATCAACCTACCGATTTTATAAAAAAAATTATATTGCTAATTTCGAGATGGTTCAGCGACGCACATAAAAATAGGTTTAAACTGGACGAATACTATTTTGAAGATGCAAAAGAAACATTTGAAAAATTTAATAAAAAATTTAATGATGCTGATTATATAAGGATTTTAGATAAACTAGACGAACTTGCAATTAGCGTTGAAAAGAAAGTTAGCTTGAATATGATAGCCACTAGTATTATATTTGAAATAAGTGCTACTGTAATGAGGTAATTCGGGTGTACCAAATAGATCTTTCCTTTCTCAAAGGTGTTTATCTTGCCCCTGATGGTTTTGAAAAAAGCGAGGAGAAATGTCAATGTGTAATTCGAGATATTATTCTCCGATGTTTAAATGAAGACCATAATGGTAAAACCGCTTGTATGGCATGGGGTTATGCTGATATAAAATTTCCTTTAGAAGATAGGACTATAATAGAAGCAGAATGCAGCGGATTACTAGGTAACCATTTTTGCGAAATTAATAATGATCTAACAGAAGAATTGAAAAATGACGACCTAGTATTGGTGAAAAATGAAGATTGTTTGGAAATCGCTAGGGTAGTGGAAGTTGGTGAATATGTTAATGTGAAAAGAAGAATTTTTGGTTTGTATGGTGAAAGTCTTCCAAAAGCAGTTAGAAAAATTACTGAAGAGGATATGGCACAATACAGAAGAAACCTTCACGATGAAATGCTTGCTCGCCCAATATTTATTGAAAAAGTAAGAAAATTCAAACTCGAAATGAAACTTGTAAATATTCATTATCAATTCGATAGAAAAAAATTATATTTCTTTTATACCGCAGACGGAAGAGTAGATTTTAGAGAATTAGCAAAAGATCTTGCTGCAAAATTTAAGACTAGGATTGAATTACGTCAAATCGGTGTTAGAGATGAAGCTAAAAAAATTGGGGGACTTGGTACTTGCGGAAGAGAATATTGTTGTGCCGCTTTTCTTAATAATTTTAAACGTATTACCACTCAACTTGCCAACGAGCAAAATCTTATATCTAACATGTCTAAGCTCAGTGGACCGTGTAATAAACTTAAATGCTGTTTATCATTTGAAGCTGATAACACATAGATTATTTTTCATGTACGGATTACTCACCTAAATTAATAATGGTTTTTTTAAGGCTTTACTAGAACTTTATTTTAAAACAGAAAGGAGATTCATATGGCTTATGAAGAAAAGTTAGAGAATGTTGCGGTTCTCGGTGCGGCAGGTAAGATGGGAAGCGGAATACTTCTTCTTACGGCTGTTGAAATGGCTGATCTTAAGCTTAAACCTGAGAATAATTCACGTAACTTTCTCCTCTATGCAATCGACATTTCGGAGGAAGGGCTCTCCGGTTTAATGAAATATCTCAAAGTTCAAGTTCAGAAAATTGCTGAGAAGAAGACAGTCCAACTGAGAAAACTCTATCAAGACAAAAAAGATATTATTGAAAATTCCGAAATCATCGATCAATATATTGACGATGTTTTAAGTATTGTTAGACCCGTAACCACAATTGAATCTGCATACAAATGTAATTTGATATTCGAAGCCGTTAGTGAGAACCCAGAATTAAAAATTAAACTCCTTTCCGAAATCAATAAGCAAAATAAAAAATCTCCGTGGTTCTTTACTAATACTTCATCTGTACCGATTAACATAATTGATACTGAAGCGAAACTTGACGGAAATATTTTGGGATTCCATTTTTATAATCCCCCGGCAGTCCAGAAATTGGTTGAATTGATTGTTACTGATAAAACAAAACCTGAATTGATAGAATTTGCTAATACTTATGCAAAAAATTTGCGTAAAATAATTGTCCCGTCAAACGACTTTGCCGGATTTATTGGGAATGGCCATTTTATGCGTGATGCTTTGCATGGTATTACAGAAGCTGAAAAACTTGCAAAAAATTCTTCGTTCGTTGAAGCGGTATTAATGATCAACAAAGTTAGTCAAGATTATTTGATAAGACCAATGGGTATATTTCAACTGATTGACTATGTAGGCATTGATGTCTGCCAATATATAATGAAGGTAATGAACCCTCACTTAAAGAATGAAGATCTTCACAGCGATCTGCTTGATGATTTAATTACGCAAAATGTTAAGGGGGGACAAAATTCGGATGGTTCTCAAAAAGATGGATTTTTCAAATATGAAAAAGGAAAACCATCAGCTATTTATGACCCGCAAAAAAAAGCCTATACGCCGATTGCCGATATCCAACAATCATGTGATGAAAAATTAGGTGATTTACCTAAATCCCATGCCCAATGGAAAGCAGTTATCGGTAGTAAAGAAAAGAATGAAATACTTAAGAAATATTTTAATGAGTTGAAAGGAATGGATACTATAGGTGCAAATCTTGCCAAAGATTATGCAAAACGTTCCCGGGAAATTGGTCTTAAACTTGTCTCCGATAATGTTGCAAAAAATGAAGAGGATGTAAACAAAGTATTGTTAACAGGTTTCTATCATGCATACGGCCCAATCAACGACTTCTTAAAGTGGGAGGAATAAAAATGAAAAAATTAAGAAAGAAAGTATATATGACTGCCGGTTATAATACAATATCTATGGGAACAGGACGTAAAGAGTTTCATCCAAAAAAACCTAGACCCGGAATTGAAGACTATATCAAAGAAGCTGGTGAAGGAGTATTAAAGCAAATCGGTGGTGGTAAAAATGTTGATGAATCGGTGATAGGAAACTTTATGTCGCCCCGTTTCAATAAGCAGGCAAATTTACCTGCATTTTTTCCAATGGTCGATAAAGATTTGCTTGGAAAACCTGCCGTAAATGTTGAGGGAGCTTGCGCATCCGGTGGATTAGCATTGATTACCGGTATTAAAAGTATCTTAGCTGAAACAGCAGATGTTGTACTGGCTGTTGGTGTTGAAGTGCAAAACACTGTAAAAGCAATTTACGGAGCCGATATTCTTGCGGGTGCCGGTTGGTTCAAAGACAGAAAGGATGGGCACGCTTATTATTTCCCTGGTAAATTCAGCGATAGAGCAGGAGCTTACTTCGAAAAATTCGGTAGAGATTATGCAAGAAAGGGATTTGCTAAATGGTTTAAAAATGCGATTGAAAATGCCAGGCTTTGCACTACCGCACAAGAATACCACAATCAAGTTGAGGATTTGGAAGAGCTGGCGATGATGGAGCCTAATCCTAAAGCATTTGTTGATCATCTCAACGTGTTTGATTGCTCGAAAGTATCCGACGGAGCTTCAGCAATTGCAATTGTATCTGAAGAAGGACTTGCGAAAATTGGAATCGATAAAAATAATGCTGTTGAGATCATAGGATGGGGACAGGCAGAAGGGGATCTTACTAAATCACCTGAAGACCTTACAGTCTTAGATACTACTAAACTAGCTGTTAAACACGCATTAGATTCTGCTGGAATTACCGTGGATGATTTAGGTACTGTAGAACTGCATGATTGTTTTACTGCCGCCGCTGTTATGATGGTAGAAGCAATAGGTTTTGCAGCGCACGGCAAAGGCGCGGATTTTATTGCGGCTGGTAATACTGCAAGAAATGGGAAAGTGCCTATGAATACTACTGGAGGTTTAATAGGTTGGGGGCATCCTACTGGCGCTACTGGTGTGCATCAAGCAGTTACAATGTGGGAACAGCTTACAGGTAAAGCAGGTGACGCACAGATAAATATAAATGATGATAAACCTTATGGATTGACTGTGAACATGGGGGGAGACGACAAAACATTAGTTGCGATAATCTATAAAAAGGGAAATTAATAGAAGTAAAGAGTGAATAATTGTTTCATATTTACGGCGTTGCTATATTATTGTCAATTGCAGTAAGTTTGTAAGGGAAAATAATATTCTCCTTATTACTTATAAAAAATGAAAACAGAAAAAGAATAAATTTATCGAAAGTTATTAATATTAAAAAATATTTAACAAATATAATAAGCAGAATATCGACTCCTGAATATACCATATTCAGTATATATGCTATAATTACCGGTGCAATTGCCGGTTTAGCTGCTGTATTTTTCCACAACTCGATAGAATTTTTTAATGTAATTTTTTTCGAGCAAACTACCGAGGGATTATTTTTCTTAGGTACTGCAGCTGTGATTGTACTCCCTGCCATTGGAATGCTTATACAAAGTTTAATGATAATTGCTGCACCAGAAATTTCCAAGAGAAGGGGAGTCTCAGAGGTTATCAAATCAACTGCATTAAGAGGCGGTTACATACCTTTGAGAACCACAATATTTCATTTCTTTGCACCGGTAATATGCATCGGTTCGGGAGGAACAGTCGGCCCTGAAGGTCCTGCTGCACAGCTAGGAGGGGGCGTAGCAAGTAAAATGGGGCAACTGCTGGGTTTATCGGATAATCGCCGTAGAATATTCACAGCGGCTGGCTCAGGAGCAGCAATTGCTGCAATCTTCAATACACCACTAGGAGGTATCTTTTTTGCACTGGAAATCGTTCTACTGAATGATTTTCAATCACAAACATTTTCAGCGCTTATTTTAGCATCAGTTACTGCAAGCGCAATATCAAGATTATTCCTTGGCAATCTATCGGTATTTCATTTTTCACTTCCGCAAGTTACTGATTATGAACATTTTTATCTGTTTATCGTTTTGGGTATTTCCACAGGAGTGTTATCGGTTCTATTTATACGTTATTCATGGGTAATTGATAAATGGCTTAAGAAAAAAATTCTTAAATTATTACCGCAATGGCTGGTAATGATTTTTGTAGGGTTATTGGTCGGTCTATGCGGTTATTTTTATAAAGATATTTTCGGGATTGGATATATTGGTATAAATAATATTTTAGCTAGTGCATTAACTTGGAAAGTGGTATTAATTTTACTAGCTATGAAATTTATACTAGTGCCAATGGTGCTTAGTTCAGGGGGTTTCGGAGGTCTTTTCGCCCCATCACTTTTTATGGGAAGTGCATTTGGGTATTTATTCGCATATGCTGCTAATTACTTATGGGATCTTAATCTTGATGCTACAACATTTGCACTTGTTTCGATGGGCTCTGTGTTAGGGGGTATAAACTCAATCCCAATTTCTTCAATACTCATCATTTTTGAGATGACAAAAAATTATTCATTTATTCTACCACTAATGCTTGCGGTTGTTATAAGCACAATGATAGTACAGATAGGTGTAAAAGGATCAATTCATTTAAGACATCTTGAACAGGAAGGGTATAGAATATCTCATGGCCGTGAGACCAATATACTCCGTTCTATTTTTGTGAAAGATATAATGAGGCAGGATGTTGCTTTAATTCCTCAAGATACACCACTGACTAATTTAATAGGACAACTTCTTGAATCGAAGCACAATACATTTTATACAATTGATATAAAAGGAAAACTTGTTGGTACAATAACTGAGAATGAGCTACGCCCAATCATAACCGAATATGAACATATTAGACAAATGTTGGTAGCTGGAGATATTGCGATAAAAGAAGTAACTACTGTTCGTGAAACTGATGACCTCGATCATGTATTGAAATTATTTGAACATAAAAATGTTGATCAATTCCCAGTGACAACAGGAAAAACAAATGAAAAAATCATCGGGACTGTTTTTAGACAAGACGTAATAGCTTCTTATAACCGGGAAAGTTTAAAATATAATCTCGCAGACGGATTTACCAGAGAATTGAAAACTATAAATGAAACAGGGACATCACGTGTTGCAGATGGGTTTTCAATTACGGAAAAAAAGGTTCGAAAAAGTTTTGTTGGAAGAACATTGGCACAACTCCAGTTGCGTACAAAATATAATCTGGAGGTATTAATGATTCGTCCTTACATCTCACCATTCGCTGATAAGGGAGAAAATAATTTTATATTTCCAGATCCTCATTATGTCATCAAGGAATATGATACATTAGTCTTATTCGGGGCTGATGATAAAATAGCTAAGACTGAAAAATGGTCTTAAAAATTTTTATGCATGTAAAAGGGAAGAGGTATAATTTACTTACTGAGTATTAATTTCTTTGTAAGTAAAGAATTTTTAGTTTGCAATGTATAGATATAAATACCGCTTGATAGACCAGTCGCATTAAATTCAACAGTATGTCTGCCCGCTGATTTTTCTTCATCGATCAACGTACAAATTTCACTACCTAGAATATCGTAAACGATAATAGTAATATGTCCAGCTGACGGGATTGAAAACTCAATTCTTGTTGTTGGGTTAAATGGATTGGGATAGTTTTGATCCAATAAAACAGCATTGGGAATAGTTAAACGATTTTCTGTATCTGTTATGTTACCGCCACCGTTGTTGCCGTTATCATTACCGTTTCCGTTATTACCGTCAGGGCCTACACCGTTGTTGCCGTTATCATTGCCGTTTCCGTTATTACCGTCAGGGCCTACACCGTTGTTGCCGTTGTCATTGCCGTTTCCGTTATTACCGTCAGGGCCTACACCGTTGTTGCCGTTGTCATTGCCGTTTCCGTTATTACCGTCAGGGCCTACACCATTGTTACCATTGTCATTGCCGTTATTACCGTCAGGACCTACACCGTTGTTGCCGTTGTCATTGCCGTTTCCATTGTTATCGTCAGGGCCTACACCGTTGTTACCGTTGTCATTACCGTTTCCATTGTTATCGTCAGGGCCTACACCGTTGTTACCGTTGTTATTGCCGTTTCCATTGTTATCGTCAGGGCCTACACCGTTGTTACCGTTGTCATTGCCGTTTCCGTTAGTATCTCCGGGGTCTGAGCCGTTGTTACCGTTGTCATTGCCGTTTCCGTTAGTATCTCCGGGGTCTGAGCCGTTGTTACCGTTGTCATTACCGTTTCCATTGTTATCGTCAGGGCCTGCACCGTTGTTACCGTTGTCATTGCCGTTTCCGTTAGTATCTCCAGGGTCTGAGCCATTGTTGCCGTTGTCATTACCGTTTCCGTTAGTATCTCCGGGGTCTGAGCCATTGTTACCATTATCATTGCCATTTCCGTTGTTGCCCTGATCTTTTCCATTACCATTATTATTGTTGCCATTATTGGGTTGACTTTGGAAATAGTCCGAAGGGTTAGTAAAAGACAGATCTGTTGAAGAAAAAACTAAATTTGTTATACTATAAATTTTATTCTGCGATATAAGCAAAAAGAATAAAATTATAATTATAGATCTGAACAAATGTCGTATTAGCAAGACATTAGTCCTTAGGTTTAGTTTTATTATTTTTTATTAAGCACCCGTACAGAAGATCGGAATAAGAAATTTACTAATCGCTCAATCCGATGAATTACAACTAAAGGAAAGTATGAAATATTTTCAATTCAAGCAATGTTTTTTTTCATTTTAGGCAAAATATTAGTTAATAAAATATGGGATATGATTTAAATCAAGTATCGAAAATTGACCGAGCAGCAATTAGAAATAGCCGATAATGTATATTATGTAAACTATTGCAAATGTTTTTAATCGACGTATCCATTAAATCTCAAGTAAATATATAAAACGACTAAAATGAGTATAAACCAGACAATTGGAGAAGTTGTTTTTCTTCTCACCTTCCGGCTGTATCTGAACCTTAATTTCTTTTTTCTTTTTTCTTTTTCATCATTCTCAGGTTTGTAGAACCTTGGTTCATAATCAAAAATTCGAGGTTTAATTCTTTTTGATAACATACAGTCCTGTAAATATTAAACTATTATTTTAAGTTAAGAATGCTCATTATTATCGAACAAGGCTTTTACAAAAATATCAGGTACAAAATTTTGTAAATCGTCAATTCTTTCTCCGATGCCAACATATTTAATTGGGATTTTATTTTCCATACAAAGTTGAAAAATTACACCCCCTTTAGCAGTACCATCAAGTTTTGTCAATATTAGCCCTGTTAAATCAATATATTTTTGAAATTCTTTGGTTTGCGATAAGGCATTCTGACCATTATTTGCATCAATTACTAAAAATATCTCATTAGGAGCATACTGATATACTTTAGACATTACTCTTTTGATTTTATTAAGTTCTTGCATTAAATTCTCTTTAGTATGCAATCTACCTGCAGTATCTATTAATACAACATCTGTATTTTTGTTTTTAGCTGCTGTTAAAGTATCAAAAACAACAGCAGATGGATCTGCACCAGAATCATGCTTAATTATGCTAACGCCTGCTCTTTGTGCCCAAATCTCAAGTTGTTCGTTAGCCGCAGCTCTGAATGTATCTGCAGAGCCTATTAGAACGCTTAAGCCGGACTTTTTATAGTTATATGCCATTTTACCTATAGTTGTGGTTTTTCCTGCTCCATTGACACCTACAACTAATATTACGTATGGCTTTTGTGAAGATATTTTTTCAAATTCTGTAGAATTTGAAAAAGAACCTTTTAGCAAACCAATTAATTCTTTTTCTAAAATTCTTAAAACATCTTCTGGCCCTCTCCCCTTTTCATGTAATAAGCTTTCTCTAGTTTTGTTAATTATTAAATTAGCAGTATCAATTCCTATATCGCTTGTTACTAAAATTTCTTCTATTTCTTCTAAGGTAATTTCATCTAATTTAGCTTTTCCGGCAATCGTTTCTGTAATTCGCGTAAATATCTTATCTCGAGTTTTATTTAAACCGGATTTAAGTTTATCAAAGTTGAGATTTTTAAATATCTTCATTCTTTCTCCACTTAAGAGCATCGTAACCCCTTATTGCGTATCCGATAATTGAAAAGAAACTCATAATCAAACTTAAATATAAAAGAAAATCGTGTAACCATGGGAATTGATTAACATTAAGGACAAGACCCAATAAAAAGAAACATATTGTAAGCACAGTTATCTTGCCCAATAAATTTGAAGGTAAAACTTTTCCGATTTTTTTACTCACATAAATTCCACCAAGAAGTATGATAACGTCTCTCAAAATTATTGCAAAAAAATAATAATCCGGAACAATGCCAATTATATATAATTTGATAATAATCAAAGCAATTGCAATTTTATCAGCCAATGGATCAATTATTTTTCCTAATTCAGATATTTGGTTTAACTTTCTGGCCAAATAGCCATCTAACAAATCAGTTCCACCGGCCAATAACATTAAGATAGCAGAATAAACTCTATATTCATATCCATCTGGTATTTTATCAAGAAATAAGAATATTGGAATGATAAGAATAAATCTTAATGCACTAATATAATTTGGTATTGTGTTAATATTTTTGAATTCGATTTTCATATCACACTCTACTAAAAAATGATGTAAGTTATTCTTTAATTCAGTTATTGAATAAATCAATCATCTAACGCTTCTTTTGTAAAATTTATATCTATGTTCGTTGGGTAATTGCCCGAGAAACATGCAGTACAAAAATGCCCGGATTCATGATCTACCATTGCATTTAACATTTCATTGATGCTTAGATACTCCAGGCTGTCAACTTCTAAATATTTGCCAATCGCATTTATATCTTTTTTAAATTTATTTGCAATCAATTCACTTGGTGATGGGAAATCCATGCCGTAAAAGCACGGGTGAAGAATGGGAGGTGATGAAACTCTGAAGTGAATTTCTTTTGCACCGGCATCTCTTACAAGTTTTACTAATTGTTTCGAAGTAGTACCTCTCACTATTGAATCATCTATCAAAACTACTGTTCTACCTTCTAAGACACCCTTTACTGTATTAAATTTTATTTTAACTCCAATCTCTCTGTTCTTTTGTCCGGGGGTTATAAACGTTCTGCCAATATAGTGGCTTCGGATCAATCCAATTTCTAATTTGGAGGCAATACCATCCTTTTCAAGCTGAGCTTGATAACCAATAGCAGCTGTGTTTGAACTATCTGGAACGCTTATTACAATAACCTTTTCTCCCTCTTTATCAACAACAGGGTGAGATTTTGCTAATTCCTTCCCTAGTTTTCTACGCATTTTATCAACATTTGCTCCATATGTGCGGCTATCAGGTCTGGAAAAATAAATGTATTCAAAAATGCAATGCTTGGGTATTTCCGATATATGACTTATATTAAACGACTTAATAGTCTTACTGATAAGTACATCTTCGTCAATAACAATCAATTCGCCCGGATTAACATCCCTTACAAATTCTGCCGAGTTTATATCAAATGCACAAGTTTCGGATGCTACTACAAAAGAATCTCCGATCTTACCTATGCTTAAAGGCTTGAATCCAAGTGGATCTCTTGCTGCTATCAATTTATCATCTGTCAATAAAATCAGACTGTATGCTCCCTCAACCTGGTTAAGAGCTTCTATGACTTGATCGACTTGGGTCTTTAATCTACTTCTTGCTATAAGATGTAGAATTACTTCAGAATCTGTTGTGGTTTGAAAAATTGCCCCTTCGTCAACTAATCTTTTGCGTAATTCTCTTGCGTTTGTAAGATTTCCATTATGAGCAATTGCCAAGTTTCCCAATCTATAGTTAACAACAAAGGGAGCAACATTTTTTATTGAATCTGAAGAACCTGATGTTGAATACCTATTATGTCCTATTGCTGCATTACCAATAAGTTTGTTGATAAATAATTCAGAGTCGGAAAAAACTTCTGAAACCAATCCAAAGTTTTTATGAATATTAAATATCTTTTTACCGTTGTCATTTGTTGAAGAAGTCACTATTCCGGCAGCTTCCTGTCCTCTATGTTGGAGTGAATGAAGTCCATAATAAGTAGTTATAGCCGGATCATCCGAATTATAAATACCAAAGACTCCGCAGAAGCATTTTGGTTTGTCATGTCTCAATGTGTACTCGATAATTTATAAAATGGAAATATAATAAAAAAGGTACATATAACATGTACCTTCAATTGTCGGAACGGCGGGATTTGAACCCGCGACCCCTTGAACCCCATTCAAGTACGCTACCGGACTGCGCCACGTTCCGAAAATTTTAAAGACGTGTGTGTAAATCTACTAAAAAGTTTTTAATTTCTTCCAAATCTTTTTTCAAAGATGGAATCTCATTGTTGTTAGATGGTTCAATTTTCGTGGGAATTTTCTTCATAGCGGAAGCTTTACTACCATCATATTTTTCCGTTAATATTTTCTTTGCACCTTCAATCGTATATTTCTCTTCGCGCAAAAGTTTTTTTATCAACAGAATTAACTTTATATCCTTATTGGTATAAATTCTATTTCCGGCTCTATTTTTGCCCGGCTTCAATTGCTCAAATTCAGTTTCCCAGTATCTAAGAATATACTGCTCAAGGCTTGTTAAGCGGCTAACCTCACTGATTGAGTAATAGAGTTTTTTCAAACCAAAATCTTTCATATTGCTCTATCTTTTATGACTTTAATTAAAATAAATAATTGTCACAAAAATAGCAATATCTAAGATAACTTTTGAACCTATTGTTTAAGAAATGATTGTAACTCTTTTAATAACACATTAGTAATGGAGATTATCATTTAATTCATAATTTTGATGAATTCAATAACTTTTTCAATAAATAGATTCCGGCCAAATAACTATATTCTCTGAATCCGGATAAATGCCCGTTGCATACAGAAGCTGTCATTAGAGTTTTGCGATACTCTTCACGAGTTGATAAATTTGATAAATGAACTTCCACTTTAGGAATTTTACAAATTTCAAGAGCATCTTTAATTACTACTGATGTGTGTGAATAACCTCCTGGATTTATTATTATTCCGTCATGATCATCAGAAGCATGCTGTATCTTTGTAACTATTTCCCCTTCCAAATTACTTTGGAAAAAAGTGAAATCATCGTCAGGATATTCTTTCTTGATAATTTTTTCAATATCATGAAGAGTTAATACCCCATATTGAGTAGAATCTCTCTGTCCAAGAAGATTAAGATTGGGACCATTAATTATTAACACTCTCATTTGCTTTCATCCAATTCTTCAATTATTTCTCTTAACTTAGGAGTAAGAAAGACTTTATCAATTCCTAGTTCATTTAAGGCTGCTGCTAATGTCATAACTTTTCTTTGAAGATTGGAGAGTTTATTTATAACAATAACCTTACTCTCCTTGAGAATGCAATACCCTCCTTTGAAATCACCTCGTTCGAATCTAACTGATGCTCCCATTTGAGTTGCAAGTGATTTTAAATCTTCCATTAATATTTCGAATTCTTTTTCTTTAATTTTCATTTCGTTTCATTCTAAATGGCCTGAATAATATAAGGAATATTATAAAGATGTAGGCAAAAATCTCAGCCAGAGGAAAACTACCAAGGATCGTCATCCTTTGTTTCATAAGTGTTAAAATTTCATAGTTCCCGAAGTTCAATGAAAGGATCTTCTGAAGCAATTTTAAATCAAATGTTATAAGAAATATTTCCATCGGTGAAGTTAAATAGATGATTAATGTGGAAATGAATAACCATCCCTCTTTTCTAAGATTGATTTTAGATGTTAAAAGAAACAAGCTAAAGCAAATAAAAAATATAATAAACGAAAAAGCATTAAAAGAAATTATACTCGAAAAGGAATAAAAAACAGGTATAATATTTTGTGTCGCATAAAATGGGGTTAATGATAAATCTTCTGCTTCGAACATCTGAAAAAGGAAAAGATGTCTTGCAACATATCCTCCAAGCCAGAGTACAAAAAATAAGAATGCAACAAATAGAAAGAATCTCGAAATCTTAGTTATATTTTCCATAAATTCCATTTTTGAATTTATCTAAATTAAAAAAAAATTATGACTATTGCCTCAATTGATATAGGTACTAATACTGTTTTACTTCTTATATCTTCTTTTGATGAAAAGAATAATACATTTTCAACTTTGCGTAATGATTATAAAATCCCTCGTTTAGGACGGGGACTTTTACCATACTCACCTATCCCCGACACGAATATATCTAGACTCATAGAAGTTATTGAATATTATCACCAAATAATATCCGAATATAAATGTGATATTGTATTGATTAAAGCTACTAATGCAATGCGTTTAGCTTCAAACTCTTTCGAAATTATTGATCTCATCAAAAGAAAATATGGTTATACAATTGAAGTTATCACAGGAGAAAAGGAAGCGCAGCTTTCATATCTTGGTGCATCTTCTTCTTTACCAGGAATTAAAGAAAAATCTGTAATTGACGTTGGCGGTGGAAGCACCGAAATAATCATAGGTGACGAAACAGGAATAAATTTCAGAAAGAGTTTCCAGATTGGAGCAGTCTCCTTAATGGAAATGGTTTGTAAACATGATCCACCCACAGAAAATGAAATATTTGAGATGAATAAATTAATCGATTCGGTTTTTGAGGATCTGAATTATGAGAAGTTTTATAATATTCCAATAATTGCCGTAGCCGGCACACCAACAACTCTTGCTTGTGTTAAAAAAAACCTTAGTTGTTATGATGAGAAATTGATTGAGAGATCAGTATTGACAAATAATGATTTGAAAATAATTATTGATGAACTTTCCGATATGAGTTCAAAAAAAATTAAAGAAACATTCGGTACTATTGTTGAAGGGAGAGAGGATGTTTTGCTTGCAGGTACTCTTATATTAAATCGATTATTGGAAAGGATGAAAAACGATTCGATGTATGTAAGCGGAAGAGGTTTAAGATATGGAATAGTGATTGATTATATTAGTAATATAGAGTTATCAAAAAGGGAAAAGAGGTAAAAATATCATCCCGCCAATTAATAATAATGTGTATAATACTCCAATTATAATAGAGTAAATTACATTCTTGGATTGAGTGTAAGTTGCTAAAATTGCCAATACAAAACTCCAGAGAATCATCAATCCTTCAATAGACAAGATAATCCATGCTGCCGTTGGTTTAATAAGAAACGGTGGTGGATTAAAATAAAACCAGTGCTTGCCAAAAAGTGCGTATTCAACCGGCGCAAGAAATACCATTGCCAATATCAATGGTATTAATGAAAATATGTAAATAGAAAAATTATCTCTAAACCTATTTCGAATACCCATAATTTTGTTAAATTGAGTAATTATGAAAGCAAATATTGAAATGAAAATTAAAAAATACCCTTCGCATAAAAGAAAATTTGATAATAGATTATTGATAGAATATATATTGAGATTAAAAGCCTGTGAAAAAATAAGGGAGTTTAGAAAATATTTTATCCCAAATAATAGAGCTAAAATTATAACAAAATTTTTATGCTCGGCATGTATAATATTTGCAAATGTCTTTATAGGTGACTCAATTAGCCGTCCAATGAATTTCCATAAATCTATATTAACAATACGAGCGCGAAGATAGGCTTTACAGTTTTCACAATTGAGAGAATAAAAAGGATTTTCACTTTTACAATTATTGCAACGAATCGAATTATTCATATAATCTCAAAATAGATTAGAAATGTATTTTTATGCCCATCTGCGGAGTACGTGTCATCGGATTTTCAGTTACATCGAAATCAAACAAATGTGCATCTACGTATGCATCAACTAGATTAAGTAAATATGTCAGCAAAATATATACTGCAAATTCGTCTCTTTGATCACGATAAAAATCTCTGTTACTCAAGTACGTTTGATTCCCTAATCCACCGATGGCATAGCTTTCTTTATAGAGATCGCTGTATTTAATGTACATATTATTATTATCTATCCAGTAATAAGCGAAGTATCCCAGAAATCCCCAGACTATTGGAGCCTTCCAATAAGATTCGTTGTAAACTTGCCCCCATCCCGGAATCAAAGCACTTCTTAGAACCGCTCCTAACGGTGATTTAGTCATCACATAAACCGAATCACCCAATTGGACGCTTTCATCAATTTCTTGTTCCGTTTGCGAATAAAGAAGTGAAGTGAAAATGGATAAGAATAACAGTATGTTAATAATTTTTTTCAATGATAGTAAATAACTCAAGCAATCTTTCTAATTCGTCGTTTGAATAAAACTCAATGGAAATTTCGCCGGCGCCATCCTTCTTTTGCTTACATAATACTTTTGTTCCGAAGATCTGTCTAAGTTTATTTTCAAGATCATTTTTTGATAGAGTATCTATATCGTTGTCAGATCCAGTTTTTGATTTTTGTTTACTAAAAGTTGGTTTATCAAGAAAATTTTTAACAAGCAGTTCAACTTTACGAACAGAGAGGTTATCTTTCCTAATCATTTCGAAGAAATTGATCTGTATTTTTGCCGAAGGTAGATTAATCAATGCTCTTGCATGCCCTGCTGAAATTTCATCTTTAATAAGTCCTTTCTGCAATTCATCAGGTAGTTTAAGTAATCTTATCGTATTAGTAACCGTAGTCCGATCTTTCCCTACTCTATCTGCAATCTCTTCCTGGGATAAGCGGCATTCATCCATCAAACGTTTATATGCATGTGCAATTTCAATAGCGTTCAGTTTTTCTCTTTGAATATTCTCAATCAAGGAGAGCGCAAGCATGGCTTCTTTAGTTTCAACAAGAATAATATATGCAGGAATTTCTTTGAACCCAATCTCAATACAAGCTCTCAGTCTTCTTTCACCAGAAATTAACTCATACCTGCCTTCTTTTGCTCTTCTTACAGTAATCGGTTGAATCAATCCGTTTTCTAGAATCGATTTTTTTAATTCTTCCAGAGCTTTAGACTCAAACAATACTCTTGGCTGATAAGGATTGGGATCAATCAATTTAACCGATATTTTTGCTAAAATATCATAAGATTTCCCGTCGTCTAGTTTAATTTCAGTTGTTGGTACAGTAACTGGTCTATCTAAATTTTGTCTTGCATTTGGATTTATTAGTGCATCCAATCCCCTACCCAAACCAGGTTTAGGTTTGCTCATTATCCGATCCTTTAAATTCGTCTTTGCTTCTTTCAATTAATTCGGATGCAAGGGACATATAATTTTGTGCCCCTGTAGAAATTGCATCATATAAAATAATCGGTTTAGCATGGCTAGGCGCCTCCGATATTCTTACATTTCTGTGAATAAGAGTTTTAAATACTTTTGCACCAAAATATTTTTTTACTTCTTCAACTACTTGGTGAGACAGGCGTAATCTCATATCGAACATTGTAAGAAGTACACCTTCGATATCAAGTGTCGGATTGAAGTGTTTCTTTACAATATTGATAGTATTTAGGAGTTGTCCTAATCCTTCTAAAGCAAAATATTCACATTGAACGGGGACTAAAACCGAATCTGCTGCTGTTAGAGCGTTAAGAGTTAGTAATCCCAATGAGGGGGGACAATCAATAAATATAAATTCATACTTATCTTTTATAGGAATCAAAGCTTCGCGTAATAAGAATTCCCTATTTTCCATAGGCACCATTTCAACTTCAGCCCCAACGAGATTAATATTTGAAGCAAGAATGTCCAAATAAGGCATATATGTATTTATTATTGCCCTTTCAACATCTTCTATTCCAACAAGTACTTGATAAATGGAACTATTCTGATTTTCAATACCAAGCCCGGAAGTGGAATTAGCCTGAGGGTCAATATCAATCAATAAGGTTTTTTGCTCTGCGGCTGAAAGTGATGCAGATAGGTTTATAGCTGTGGTTGTTTTACCAACGCCTCCTTTCTGATTTGCTATTGCAATAATTTTGGACATTATGGTTCCATGATTTTTTTAGCAACAACTACTATTGATTAGATTTCTATTTCTTCGCCAAATTCTAAAACTCTGCATTTTTTACCTATTGCTTCAATCCTCTTTTTAAACTCATAAGGATCTGTCTTGATTACAGGAAAAGTATTATAATGTATCGGTATCACAACATCAGGATTAACCAATTCAACTGCTTTAACGGCATCTGTAATACCCATTGTAAAATTATCACCAATAGGTGCAAGCATGTAATCAATTTTATCCATCTCCCCAATTAATTTCATATCGTAAAACAGCCCTGTATCTCCGGTGTGATAGATCTTTTTACCATCGATTGTAAGAACAACTCCTGCAGGTTCGCCACCGTAATGATTATCGGGGGTTAATGAACCATGATGCGCAATTGTAAATTTTACCTTTCCAAAATCAAAATTATGGCTCCCACCTATATGCATGTTATGAGCATTGAATCCTTTGTCTGCACAATAGTTAGCAAGTTCATTAACGCAAATAAATAATGATCCAGATTTCTTGGCAATTTTAAATGCATCCCCAAGATGATCGCCATGAGCGTGAGTAAGAACAATGAAATCAGCTTTAACCTCTGTTGACTTAACCGGGGAGGTAGGATTATCATCAAGAAAAGGATCAACTAATATGATCTTACCCTCGTTGTTTGTAAATTGAAATGCCGAGTGTGAAAAATATTTAATTTTCATAACGGGCTCCTTTTACATTAATTCCGATGATAAAATATTAGTTAAATAACTTAGTCAAAAAAAACAAAAAATATATAACTAGTTTTCTTTCTGTTTGGTATAATTCTCCAAAATACCTTTAATCCCTTTATCCTTAGAATATTTCATACTTTGAGCCAATAATTTGCGTAATGAATCCTTAGAAAGACCTTGTTTCAATTTACCTTGGTCTGCAAAAGATATTCCCCCTGTTTCCTCGGAAACAATAACACTCATAACATCAGCTTGTTCGGTAATACCCAGCCCCGCTCTATGTCTCATACCAAGAGTTACTCCCTCAACGCTAGTTTCTTGAGATAAGGGCAAAGTACATCGTGCGGCTTCTATCACCTCGTTTTTTACAATTACAGCTCCGTCATGCAAAGGAGAACGTGGAAAAAATATTGAACGCAACAAATTTTTAGTTACCTTTGCGTTTATTACTTCTCCTGTTTCAACAACACCTCGTATTCCGGTAGATTTTACAATCACTATCAATGCACCGTGTTGATGCTGGGCAAGTTCAAAAGCCGTTTCGGTAATTATATCGGCCATGTTCTTATCATCGCTTCTTAGAAACATTCTTACAAAAGGATTCCGGCCGACTAGCACAAGTAATCTTCTAATCTCAGGTTGAAAAAGTATTATAAATGCAATTACCCAAATATCAGAGACAAGTTTAAGCAACCAGCCAAGAGCTTTAAAATTAGCAGCCTGTGCAAGAAATGAAAGTAGTAAAACAATTATCAATCCAATAAAAATCTGGCTCGCTATCGTACCTCTAATAACAGTATACAATTTATAAATTAGAAATGTGACCAAAGTAATATCAATCACATCTAAAAATGATACTGTTAGAAACCCTATTTTAAAAAGATCAAACATTTATAATGATTTCCGGTTTTTCAAAGAAACCAATCATATTTTTTGCCATAACGGCATTCTTTACATTATGTGTACGGATAATTCTTGCGCTGTTTTTTATTGCTATTGTTTCCGCAATCAATGTGGGGAGTTCTCTTTCTTCAACATCAAGATTAAGTGTTTTGCCTAAAAATGATTTATTAGAAACTCCTACAAGGATTGGACAACCGATGCTTCTGAACTCATCAAGTCTTTTTAATAACTCGTAATTATCATAAATTCTTTTACCAAATCCGATCCCCGGATCAATAAAAATATTTTTTATACCTATTTTTTTTGCTTCCATAACTTTTTCAATTAGGAAATCATACACCTCACTTACCACATCTTCATAATGCGGGTTTTCCTGCATCGTTCTCGGCACTCCTTTGATATGCATAACTACTAATGCCGCATTAAATTTTTTAACTATTTTAAGCATGTTGGGATCGAATGTTGCACCGCTGATATCGTTTACAATCTTTGCTCCATGTGAAAGTGCTTCGGATGCAACTTTAGATTTTGTTGTATCGATTGAAATAATAGTATCAGGATATTTTCTCAATATCTCATCAATAACAGGCACTACTCTTTTAATTTCTTCATCAGCTGAAACTTCTTCAGATCCCGGGCGTGTGGATTCTCCCCCTATGTCTATAATATCCGCACCCTCTTTAATCATTTTGATTGCATGGTTTATAGCATTTTGTGAATCAAAATACTTTCCTTTGTCAGAAAAGGAATCAGGTGTTACATTTAGAATACCCATTATATAAGAATTATCTAGAGGATACTCTTTTTTATCAATTGAGAATGACCTTAAATCATAATCTGTAAAATTGCGTATTACATTACTTATTTTATACCCAACATCTTCATTACCGGCGGAAACAATACCCCGTGCAATTTCTTTAAAAACACCCAAAGAACCCAAAGCTAAGAAATCAACAAATTCTTCATTTTCAAGCCGGCAAGTATAACAAATCTCGTTGTTGTGAAGAACGGTTTTTCTAACGAATTGTTCAAGATGAGTTGGTAAATCTCTTATTTCCAATCCAAAAATATCTTTTTCATAAAGATCGCGGAAGATATTATACTTCTTACTGTATTTTTTGAATACATCATCGTAAGAGATAAAAACAAGATGTATTGTCAAAACCGCCTCCTAACCAAATCTGGAAGATGGAAAAATATTTTTTTAGAATAATTGAAGTAATTTATAAAAATAATAATTCATTCAAAACAAAACATTGATAAAGATATAAGAAATAATATTTTATGGGGATTTGTGTGATAGAAAATCCGTATTGGGAAATCTTAATATGCATAAGATTAAGACAATAGATTTTTTAATTCAACGGTAGATGCAGTAATATTACTTGTAGCAAATACTGATGCACCCGCAACAAATGCATTACATCCTGCAGCAGAGATTTCTTTTATATTCGAGATACCAACTCCACCGTCGATTTCAATCAGAAAGTTTAGATTCTTTGACTTTCTCAAACTCTCAAGTTCTTTAATTTTATTAATTGAGGAAGGTAAAAACTTTTGTCCTCCGAAACCAGGATTTACCGACATTACCAAAACCATGTCTAGATCAAAAAGAATTTCGGATAAAACATTGACCGGTGTGGCCGGATTTATTGCAACTCCTGCTTTGGCACCAAATTCTTTAATTTTTTGAATCGTTCTATGGAGATGGATTACTTCTTCTTGATGTACGGTAATATAATCTGCACCTGCATCTATAAAAGCCTGGATAAAATTATCGGGATTTTTTATCATTAAATGAACGTCTATTGGAAGCTTGGTTATTTTACGTAACGCTTTAACAACAAGCGGTCCAAATGTAATGTTTGGCACAAACTGACCATCCATAATATCACAATGAATCCAATCGGCGCCTCCCATTTCAACATATCTAATTTGTTGTGCTAAACTGGAAAAGTCTGCTGACAATATTGAAGGTGCAAGTAATTTCATATTAGTAATTAATATTAGTGTATAAAAGTTTATTTTGTTACAACAACATCCACACTGTCTCCTATACTTACAAGTTTGTCCTCACTAGGATATTGATCCACAATTGTATTCGGGAGCAATGAAGGAGATTCCAAATATGTTATCCGACCAATTCGTAGGGAATTTCTTCTTAGAATATTTTCAGCATTACTAAGCGATTTAGCTAAAATGTTCGGCACTCTTAACATACCAATCTTTGGACCAATGCTGATTTTCAAATTAACCGATTCTCCTTTCGCAATATTGACCCCTTCAAGAGGATACTGTTCTACAATTATATCTGACGGAAATTCTGATCGTATTTCTTGAATATTGCCAACGACAAGTCCTAATCTTTCAATAGTAACTTTTGCATCGCGGTATGTTTTACCGACTAATGTTGGTACTTTAATAAGAGGTTCACCACCGCTAATGAATAGATATACCCTTCTATTTTCCTTTACTATTGAACCTGCGTCCGGTTTTTGAAATATTATATGATCTTTAGGGAAATGCATGTCGTATCTTAGTTCGCCTAAAATGGGGTTAAGCTTTGCATCGGTTAAAATTTTGATAGCATCATTTTTTTGCATTCCAACCACATTCGGTACCGGATTCTCCGGTGCAGATACATACCATGGTAATATTATTTTATCAATAATAACAATAAGCATTATTAATGACAGAATAACTACGATAGGGATAATTATAACCTTTTTAAGTAATTTTTTCATCATAGCAAATATAGAGAATGACATTTTTTATAACAACACTAATTATTTGTTCCATTACTTTTTGGGAGATAAAGCACATTTTAATAATTTTGCATAAACAAACATCTACTATAAATTCAACAAGTTTTTAATTAAATTTGTCGTTATTACATACAGAAATACAAAACTAAAATGTTTCAATAAAATTAAGACATGTAAAATGAAATCACAAATTTGCATTTATGAAGATGTCTCTTACAAAAATTTACTTCCACTGGTATATTTTCGACCGGTTTATGATTTAAAATGCGGTTTCCTTACACTGCGAAAAAAAATTTTAAATAACTACAAGAATACTGATGTTGTACTTCATTGTAGAAAATATTTGGAAAATACGCTTAAAGAATCGGGTGAATCTTATGCAATAAATGCATTTGACAAAAAACCAACTCTCTTTATTAACGGCAGAGTTTTAGCCGACGGAAGAATTTCCAAGAAAATTCCTTTAAACGGTACAGATAAAATATTTACAAATTCCGGCATTGTTGTGGCTGCAAGATTAAGCGTAGAAAATCTTTCCAAGTTGGATTCAGGGAAAAATGATTTCTTTGATTTCGAATCTCTAAAGAATATTCCGGTTGAAGAAGTTGATGTAAAATTAATTAATTATCCTTGGGATTTGATAAATCATAATGCCCTGGAGTTAATTGCTGACATTAAAAAAGTGAAAATCCCGTGTCATTCAAAATCAGGTAATAAATTCAAAGGTGTTCATTTCATTAATTCAAAAAATATATTTATTGATAAAAAAGTAGATATTAAGCCAAATGTAGTTCTTGATGCAGAAAGCGGACCTATTTTCATAGCGAAATGCGTCAGAATATTGCCTAATGTTTATATACAAGGACCGGTTTATATCGGTGAGAATTCACTGGTTAAATCGAACACATCAATATATCATAATACAACAATTGGTGAAATGTGTAAAGTTGGTGGTGAAATTGAAAATTCTATTATCCATTCATATTCCAATAAACAACATGAAGGTTTTTTAGGGCATTCGTATTTGTGTTCTTGGATAAACATTGGGGCTAGTACAAACAATAGTGATTTGAAAAATAATTATGGTAACATTACAGTTTTGTTAAATGGTGAACCGGTTGATTCGGGCTCGCAATTTGTCGGGCTTATGATGGGTGATCATTCAAAATCTGCCATAAATACAATGTTCAATACGGGGACCATTATTGGGGTTTCATCCAATATTTTCGGCGCAGGATTTCCTAAGCGTTATCTCCCCTCTTTCACATTCGGCGGAACAGATATAATCAGAACAAATTCATTAAATAAGTCTATTGAAGTAGCCGAGATTGTAATGGGAAGAAGAAACATCAAGATGTCAGAATCTGATAAAGAATTATTCAGGACGGTATTCGAATTAACAAATCAAGAAAGAATGTGAAACTCTAACGGGAATGATAAAATATGGTAATTGATGCCAATGTTTAAAAATTATTTTTATTTAAATAGATGTGCCGTCGAATTAAATCATGTTCTGAAAAATGAAATAATTAATATAGCTTATACTCAGGAAAGAGATAAGCTGTATTTTGATATCGGTAATAAAGACAACCCTAATAGACATTTAATCTTCTCCACTGATCCTGCCATCTCATATATAACAATCCGCGATGAACATTTTAAAGCAAAGAAGAATACAACAAATTTTTTTGAGAATTTTCTTCCGGATAAAATTAGCGGAATTTTAACAGCTCGTAATGACCGTGTTATTAAATTTGAGTTGTTAAAATCGGAGATATATTTTTTTACTAGAGGAAGCAGAACAAATATATTGATGGTAACTAATGATGGTGAGATTCATGAGTTCAAACGGATTAAACATCATAATCATATTGAATTACGGAATGAGCTACAAGGATTACATTATATCGATAGTTTTAATTATCAAAAAGATGATAGCAGTTATGACAATTTGAATGACTTTGAGAAACCTCATATATCAAAAGAAATTAAACAGGAAGCAGCTGCAAGACTAAATTTGCAAAATACAACTTCAGGGAATATTATCGTATCTAATGTTGTTAAAGAATTCTTTCATGAACAAATAGCTGTAGAATATTCTGATGAATTGAACAAACCTTTTATGTGTCCTGTTAAATTTATTTCTTTTCCTATAACTAATAACGTTCTAAGATTTACTAAATATTACGAAGCTATAAATGCATACCTAATCCTTAAATATAAAAACGAGACTATATCCAAAGTAAAAACGGAAATTGGTAAATATTTATCCAAAGAATTGGAAAGGTTATCCAACAAATTAAATGAGCTAAGAAAACGAATGGAGAACGGTTCCAATGAAGAACTATACAAGCATTATGGAAATCTCCTTTTAACCAATAGACATTTACTGATCAAAGGTCTGGAATCTATCGAGCTAACGGATTACATCACAAATGAATCTATCAAAATTAAACTTGATCCCAAAATGGCTCCGCAGCAATCTATTGATTACTATTTCGAAAAATCGCGGGGAGAAAAAATTAATTTTTTGAAATCTGAAAAATTGTTTACGGATTCCAAAAAGAGGTATGATTACCTAATCGGCGTTAAACATGATTTTGAGAAGGCCGAAAACCTCAATGATTTCATAAGCATAAAGAATAACCTTAATTTGGGATCAAAAAATATCTTAGTGAGGCATATGGAAGAACAGATTAAATACAGGCATTTTATTATCGACGGTAAGTACAATGTATATGTTGGCAGAGATAATGCGAATAATGATTTGTTGACGACAAGATTTGCAAAACAAAATGATTATTGGTTTCACGCCAGAAGTGTTCCGGGTTCTCATGTAGTGCTTCGTGTTGATAATCCTAAAGAAGGGATACCTAAGAATATTTTAAAAAATACTGCATCGATTGCAGCATTTTATAGTAAAGCCAAAACTTCAAAGGTTGCCCCCGTTACTTATACTTTTGCTAAATATGTTTATAAGAAAAAAGGATTAGACCCCGGACAAGTTATTATTACAAAAGAAAATGTATTACTTGCTAAACCGGAGATTCCAAATAATTGTGTGCATATAGAGAACTAAACTATTATTGTTTGGATATTCAATTATTCGTAAATTTTCAGCCATGAATTACAAAAAAATTAATTTAAAAGATATTTTGATAATTGTTATTATCTCCGGTTTACTGGGTATAGTTCACAACTATTTTTCCGAGACTGGAATTGATTTCATAAGAAAGGAAACTAAGTTTGAACAGGCGAATGATGATGAATTGAATTCCAATCATATTAATCTAATTTCATCACCTAAAACAGTTACTCTTTTACAGGCTTATTCTTTGTTTGAATCGAACGCAGCAATCTTTTTAGATGCACGTGATAAATGGGATTATGCTGATGGACATATTACCGGTGCAATTAATATTCCATTATATAATTTCGATCCGGCATCGGAAAAGATAATTAATCTTGATAAAAACCGGACATACATAATTTACTGCAATGATGATGATTGTGAAACAAGCCAACGACTTGCAATGGAATTATCGAAACTGTCTTTTAAGAATTTATATGTTTTTGAAGAAGGTTGGAACACTTGGTTAAATTCAAAATATCCCAGCGAGATGAGTGAATTGGAATGAAAAATATGCTTTTAAATAAATATACTTTTTTTATTTCCAGATTAATAATTGCACTGGTATTTATTTTTGCTTCGGCAAGTAAATTATCCAATCCGGAAGAATTTGCAGTTGCTATTTCCAATTATAAAGTTTTGCCTCTTTTCTCCATAAATATTATCGCTATAACATTACCATGGATTGAATTTGTAATCGGACTGTTTTTACTTTTCGGAATATCAGTGAGAGAAAGTGCTATTGTTTCTAGTATTTTGATGCTGGTATTTATTTTCATGGTCGGTTTAGCTCTTATAAGAGGATTGGATATTAATTGCGGATGTTTTGGAACATTTGAAGCTCAACAAGTAGGTATAACTAAACTTTTAGAAAATGTTTTTCTCTTATTTCTTGGTATTCAACTGATCCTTTTTTATGATGATAAAAAAGATAATTTCAAAATTACCACAATTCTATAGATCCTATATATGCCCCGCATTGATAAAAATAAAGTTAAAAAAATACTCATAATTAAATTACGAGGAATTGGAGATGTTGTTTTATCTACAGTTGTGTTGAAAAATATTAAAAATGACTTTCCCGGAGCTGAAATTCACTATTTAACAGAAAAACCGAGTAATATTTTATTAAAAAATATTGATGAAATTAAGAATATCCATGTTTTCGATAGGCGGAGCACTCCACAACAACTGAAGATTTTATTCAAAATAAGAAAAGAAAAATATGATTTGGTTTTTGATTTTTTTTGCAACACTATTACTGCTTTGATAACTTTTTTAAGCGGAGCATATTACAGAGTCGGTTTTCCTTATAAGGGAAGAAAATTTGCATACAATATTTATGGCACTGAAATAAGGAATAAATTTCACGCTGCTGATTTACATCTCGAAACCCTTAAGATGGCAAATCTTACATCCAGTTTTAAAGACCTTAGTATTAGTTTAGATAATAATGATTACTTATTTAATAACAAAGAGTTAGAGTCAGTTTTCTCATCTAATAACTACGTTGTAGGGATTAGCCCAAGCGGTGGTTGGGAATCAAAGAAATGTGACCCGGTAAAATTAGCAGAAATTGGGGATACTTTAATAAACAAGTATGATCTTAAGATAATGATTTTATGGGGCCCCGGTGATTTTACTTCTGCGTCCGAAATAGAAACCAGGATGAACAATAAGGCATATCTTGCTCCTGAAACTAACATTCGGCAAATGGCTGCTCTAATTTCAAAATGCTCCGTGTTGATTGCAAACGATAGCGGACCAATGCATATTTCGACCGCTGTTGGAACACCTGTGCTTAGTATTCACGGTCCAACAGATCCAAGACTGCAAGGGCCATACGGTCAAAAACATGAATGGATTAACAATGATAAACTGGATTGCATAATTTGTAATTTACTTGAATGTCCTAAAAACCATGAATGCTTTCTCGAGTTATCTATAGAAAAAATCATGGATAAATTCGAAGTACTAATCGACAAAAATAATATTAGTTTACCGTTAAAATGAAAAAAATCGAGATCTATTTAAAGAATATTATTCTTCGATTTTTGCTTTTATTCACTATAAAAAGTACTTGTGATGAATTACCGAAATTAAATTGCAATTCTAAGCTTCTATTTATTCGTTTAAACAGAATTGGAGATGCTCTTATTATTACTCCCCTACTAGCAATTGTAAAAGATAAGTTAAAATGTCATATAACAATATTAGCAGATAAGAAAAACCATTTTATTTTTTCCAACAACAAATCTGTAGATAATATTTTTACATTCCGTAAAGGAATATTAGGTTTTATTGAAACGATACGTTTTATCAAAAATCAAAAGTATGATGCGATAATAGACACGCATGATGATGTTTCAACCACGGTGAGTTTTATCATAGCTTTTTCGGGAATTAAATACAGACTGGGAATTGAAAAATCGAACAGATTAATTTATTCACATTCTATAAAGCGTAAAGATTCAAAAACATATCATGTGATTGACAGACTTTTACCAATTACTAATTTATTATCAATATCATATGACAAGAAGAATTATAATATTGTTTATACACCATTGAATAATTCTTTTGAAGAAGTTGATAAATATTTGCATTCAGTTTTCCCAGATAAAAAATTATTATTCGGTATCAATATCTCGGCAGGAAGCACTTCAAGATTTTGGGGTGTTGATAGATTCAAACTTTTACTGGAAGTGTTAAAAGAATACGATATAAATATTATTTTGCTTTCATCACCGCGTGATTTACAATTAGTTAATGAAATTTCTAATAAGAAATATCCGGTTTATACTTCTTCTTCATTCGATAAATTCGCAGCAATGATATCAAAACTCAGTTTTTTATTTACACCGGATACATCCATTGTGCATTTGGCTTCTGCCTTTAAGGTCCCCTTATTCGGGCTTTTTGTTAAAGATACAGAGGATATGATTTGGTTCCCTTATAACTCAAAATATGAATATGTAATCACTCGTGATTCGAATTTAGCAAACCTTCAGTTTGATGAAGCAATAGATAAATTTACGCCTTTCTTTGAAGTCTGTTACTCAGAATATCATTCGTAATCTTCGTAAGATTTCTCGTTAATAATATTCGAACCGGTAGATATATCAATTTCCCTCTTTATCCTTGCACGAACATCGTTAGTAAAATAAACCGAACGAGCCAGTTCAATAAAATTTTCATCAAATTCTTTATTTTTTTCTTTTATTCGAATTTCGTCTTCAATATTCCAAAGTTTCTGATTGACATCATACAACTTTCTATATAATTCGGATTCTTGAGAAATATTTGTTTGCTTTAAAGATTCGGTTAGAATTTCGAACTCATGTTTTACATTTTTTATTTTTTCTTCGTCATTTTTTATATTTTTTAATTTGAGTTCAAGTATGGTAATCTTATCAACCAACTCTCCGGTAGATATCTCTATCTTCAAAATATGCTCTCCTTAAAAATGATTATTAGTAACCAACTTTCATATTTTATGAATCAAAATATATTATTTATTGTTATTATTAACCATAAAGAATTGACGAATCCGAAAAGAAGATGACTTACAGGAAAATTAATATCCTTGATTTAGCCGCTGAGTTAAAGCGTCCCCTGATTCTTGATGGCGCAATGGGAAGTTTGCTTACAGCCAAAGAAATCAATTATGATAAATGGCTTTGGTCTAGTCTTATTAATATAACATCCCCTGAGACAGTTATTAATGCTCATAAGCAATATTTAGAAGCAGGAGCCGATATAATTACTACCAACACTTTTAGAACAAATCCAGCAGCGCTGGAAAGATCATCTTATAAAATTAATCTCGAATCGTTTGTTCAAAAAAGTGTTAAGTTGGCATTTCGTTCACGTAAAAGGGATTTAATTGCAATAGCGGGTTCAAATGCACCTGCTGAAGACTGCTACCAAACCGAAAGAACAATATCAAAATATAAACTCGACTACAACCATAAAAAGCATATTGAATTGCTATGGGAATACGGATGCGATTTTATTTTAAATGAAACTCAAAGCCATTTAGACGAAATAGAAATAATCTCGAAATTTTGTTCTACAAACGGAATACCTTTCGTGATAAGTTTTTTCTTTACTCCCGATTTGAAACTGCTTAGTGGTCAGCCATTGGAGGAAATTCTAGAATATGTAACGGATAATAATCCAATTGCCGTTAGTTTTAATTGTATTAACATCCCGACATTCCAAAAATTTGTGAAACACTTTAATCTATTTTCAAAATGGGGATTCTATCTTAATTGTGGTGCGGGTACTTATACGGATAAATTGATTTCTTGTGGAATTCAACCCGATGCTTACCTTGAAGAAATAAAAAAATGGCTGGAATACTCTCCCCTTTTTGTAGGTTCATGCTGCGGTTCCACACCGGATCACATAAAATTGATAAAGGAATATTTTAATGGAATCTATTGAAATTAAAGCACCGGCAAAAATTAATATCGGATTGAATATTATTTCTAGACGTGAGGACGGATTTCATAATCTTGAAACAATATTTTATCCCATTTTCGGTTTATATGATTATATATCATTCGAGAAATCAAATCATTTTTATTTTGAATGCAATAATGACTCAATACCTAATGATGAATCAAATTTGATTGTTAAAGCGACAAGATTGTTGGAAAAACTTACCGATCTAAAATTTAACATAAAAATATATCTAAAAAAAAATATACCTTCTGGGGCAGGCCTTGGAGGCGGTAGTTCAGATGCCGCTGCAACCTTAGTAAGTCTTAATGAAATGTTTTCTCTTGGATTCAATTACAATAAGTTATTGAGTATTGCATTAGAACTTGGTTCTGATGTTCCATTTTTTTTAAAACCAAAACCTTCATACGGTCAATCACGAGGGGAGATTTTACAAGAAATAAAATTAGATATTATTAAACCGATTTTAATCATAAATCCTGGAATTCACATTTCGACAAAAGAAGCATTCGAAAACATAATACCTAATCACTCTGATTTCAATTTGGATGAAATATTAGTTGCATGGAAAGATATGTCTCCTAAAATTGTAGAACTCCATAAAAATGATTTTGAAGAATATGCATTTTCCAAATACATGGTATTGAAAGATATTAAAAATATGTTATACGATACTGGGGCTTTATTCGCACAAATGAGCGGAAGTGGTTCATCAATTTATGGTATTTATAAAACAGTAGAAAATGCTGAAACAGCTTTGTCTGGTTTTCCAAAGTCTTATTTCAGGTTTATAAACCTTCCGCAAGAGATTCCAAAGGTTTAATTTTAAGTGAAGTATTTACTTCATTATATGGCCATTTTATTTTGAAGCATGTACCAGGATGGCCCGATTTTGCCAACCGTGAAGGACTTTCAACAGTTATATCCCCCTGATATCTGTTAATTATCTCTTTCACTAATGCTAGTCCAAGACCGCTCCCTTCAGCGGATGTATTTTTAATATTCGATGCTCTGTAAAATTGATTGAATATTTTTTCAGATTCTTCTTTCGGAATCCCTATCCCGTCATCACATACTTTAATAACAATAAATCCATCTTCATCTTCAAAACTAATTTCAATAGTTCCTCCTTCTTTATTATACTTAATAGCATTGCTGATAATGTTGGAAAAGGCAAGTTCTACCAGTACTCTATCACCATAAATTAGTTTTGTAGATATACGTTTGTCTTCAAAATCAATTTTTACATTTTTAGAATTTGCATACTCTTGTTGGTTACTAATAATATCGCGCACAATTTCGCTAATACACAATTCTTCCGATGTGGTGATATTTAATAATTTTAATTTGGAGATACGGAGTACATTGTTTATAAGATGAAGCGCTTCGCCAGTTCTAATTTTGGCACGTTTTAATTTTTCTGTTAATTCTTCACTAACCGGGCCGAGAAAATTATGAAGCATCAAATCAAGTAAAGATTGTACAGCCGCTATAGGTGATTTTATTTCATGAACAACTCCCATAATATATTTTTGTTTAGCAACCTCCGCTTCATTCAACTGGTTGAGAGTCTCCCTTAATTGTTGTTCACGCATGTATAGTGATCTTGCAATTTGATTAGTCAGGTAGATACTGAATATCAACATGCTTGCGAATACGGTTAAAAATAATATTACAAATGTATATTTATGATTCGTAGGTGAAAAGAAGAGTCCTGTTATTAAATGTGTCCCGATTATATTAAAATGCTGAAAAAATACTAGGATTGAAAAAATAACTATATTCAACACAGCTACTGTATATACTACATGACCTGGAAGAATCATACTACCTATAATCATTTGGAATATGAAAAACATATATAACGGCGATTCTATTGTTCCCGTAAAATAGATTAGAATCATCAATGCAATCAAATCGAGAATCATCTGAAGAAGCGATAGGTGCAAACAGTTAAATTTACCGATAATACAACTGATGTAATTACGTGCGATATGAATTATAATATTGTATAAGAGTATTACAAATCCAACAATAATAAAGGCGTGTAGCTGTGTGGAAGAAAGTGAAAAGTCCAATATCCATTCTCCCCCTACAATAAATGCAAAGAGAAGAAGAACAAAGAGATACCTGAGTTTGATAAACCACAAGTTACGTCTTTTAATAGCAGCCCAAAATTCATCGTAATGACGTGCCCATTCCGGTACTAAGCGTAGCATGATACCTCGTTTTGGTTGAGCTGTGAAGAACTTTGAATAAAAAATATGAAGAAATTATTTGAAAGTAAATGTAAAGCTTTCTTGTCCGATTTTATAATTTTGAACTTTACTCCGAAAAAATAAGAAATTAAAAAAATGAAATACTTCGGCTGTCTATATTCACATCATAACTCGTGCTGTATAGTCTGAAAAGGCATATTAGATAGACAATTTAAAAATCATGCTTGATTAAGTTCGATGTTATTTCTTTATAACATTTAACGCATTTGTAAAAATTATAAATACAACCGGTTAATAAAACCGTTATTGATATTAAAGCAGTAATTTTTTGAAAAGTAAGCTCGAAATCATAAATGAATTGATTGGTCCAAAATAATATCTATAAAAAAAACTGAATAAAATATTAATTTAATAAAATGCTGATTATCCTTTGAAATGGAATCCGAATATTCCATGAAATGAATTTTATCATGAAATAATTTTAACATTTTACTTCGCTTAACTTCTGAATACTATAAGAATAGATATCTATGAAAGGAAAGCATAATAATAAAAGCCGGGTACATGCCCCGGCTTTAGGAGTTTTTATCATGCAATATATTTCCCACGAGGGGTATAATGTGTATGTAATAATTTATGAGAAATATGACCGCAAGGACCATCTGTTAAGAATTTTTCGTAAATCATATCTATATGTGAATTTTCATGCGATTTTCTTACCGGTAATGATTCATCTTCGGTATAAATTGCATTTGCACGTTTTTTACGAATTTCCTCATTTGTAGGTATTGGCTGACCTCCGCCGCCTAAACAACCGCCCGGACAAGCCATGAATTCAATAAAATGACATTCGCTGAATTTACCACCTGCTTTAATGTCATCCATAACTTTCTTTGCATTTGCGGTGCCGTGGCAAACAGCAACTTTCAATGTAGCTCCTTTCAACCAATCCCAATTTGGAACTAGTTTTTGTAAAAGAGCAGGAACAGGACCTACTAGAGGAATCGGTAATTCCGCATACTTAACGCCTTCAAATCCTCTAACAGGCTTAACGTTTGCATTTGCAAATAAGTCTTCCGTTTTTTTGCCTGTTACCAATTCAACAACAGTTCTTATCGCAGCTTCCATAACACCCCCAGTAACGCCGAAGATCAAACCTGCGCCAGAAGCATCGCCGAAAGGATCATCAAAATGCGTTTGAGGCATTTCAGGTAAATGGATTCCGCTTTCTTTTATCATCTGCCCAAGTTCTCTGGTAGTCAATCCGAAATCAACATCTTTATAACCTGAATCTGTCATTTCCGGCCTATTGCACTCAAACTTCTTTGCAGAGCAAGGCATTAGAGCAACGGATACAATATTCTCAGGATCAATTCCGGCTTCTTTTGCATAGAATGTTTTTATCAAAGCTCCGAACATTTGCTGCGGTGATTTTGCAGAAGACAAGTTCGGAATATATTCAGGATAAAAATGTTCAAGATATTTCACCCATCCGGGGGAACATGATGTGAATTGCGGCAATGCAACAGATTTATCTTTTTCAACCAAAGCTTTGTACAGTCTGATAAGTAACTCGGTACCTTCTTCAATGATTGTTAAATCTGCAGTAAAGTTTGTATCAAATACTTTATCAAAACCTATTCTTCTTAGTGCAGTATTCATTTCACCTGTGAATGAATGGCCGGGTTCAATACCGAATTCTTCACCGATACCTGCTCTTGGAGACGGAGCGGTTTGAATGACCACATGTTTAGTCGGATCGTCGATAGCTGCCCAAATATCGTCTCTAGGATCGTTTGCTCTAAGCGCACCTGTAGGGCATCTGTTAATACATTGACCGCAATTAATACAAATAACATCTGCCAACGGTCTATCGAAAAATGTACCGATGTGTGTGTGATCTCCTCTATCAACAGCTTCCAAAACGCCTACTTCTTGCAAATCGATACAGGTTCTTACACAACGTTTACAGAGAACACATTTGTCCAGATCGCGTATCACTGAAAAAGAAGATTTGTCAATTGTATATTTTGGTTTCTGAACATGACCGAAATTGTAATGATCAACGCCATATTCTTTAGCCAATGCTTGAAGCTCGCAATTATTGTTTCTAAAACATGAATAACATTCCCCGTAATGTTCGCTCAATAATAAATCGAGAATATGTTTTCTTGCTTTACGCACAATGGGAGAAGCTGTTTTAACTTTAATCGGCTGGGTAATTGGAAATGCACAAGCAGCCTGCAAAGTTCTCATCCCTTCAACTTCAACAACGCACACACGGCATACGCCGGCTACACATAAATCGTCATGATGACATAATGTAGGAATGTGAATTTGATTTTGTTTACAAGCTTCCAGAATAGTTGTTCCAAAAGGTACGGATACTTTTTTCTCGTTGAGCTCAACAGAAATCATTCCACCTATTGTTTCTTGATTTTTAGGCTTTTCAACTATATGGGCTTTTTGGCTTTCAGGTGCCCTGTTTTTATTGTTCATCGTTGCCTCCATGACCATTATTGAAGATTTCGTCCTTAAAGTTTTCTAAGATTGATAAGAAACAATTAGGGCTCGACTGCCCCAATCCGCATTTAGAAGCAACCTGCATTGTCTTACCTAATTCTTTCAGTTTATTTATATAACCGAAAGTATAATTACCCTTCTCAATCATCTCAATACCTTCCAATAACTTAACGTTACCAATACGGCATGGTGTACATTGACCGCACGATTCTTCAACAAAAAATTCCATAAAGTTTTTCAGTACATCTATCATATTTCTCTTTTCATTGAATATCATTATAGAACCCCCTGTAGCAACATCTTCAAATGCCAAGGTTCTATCGAATTGATCTTTATTTAAGCAGATACCCGAAGCGCCGCCTACTTGAACAGCTTTGGTATTCTTAGCTCCAACAGTTTTCAACATTTCGGATATTTTAGTACCCCAAGGCATTTCATAAACACCTGGTTTTTCGCAGTCGCCGGAAATTGAGAATAACTTTGAACCGGTAGATGTTTCAGTTCCTTGTTTTTTGAAAAAGTTTGAGCCTTTGTTAATAATGTGAGGTACAGTTGCCAAAGTTTCTACGTTGTTAACAGAAGTAGGCTTTTGCATGTAACCTGTGTTTACAGGGTAAGGAGGTCTATTTCTAGCTTCCCCTCTCTGTCCTTCCAATGATTCGATCAAGGCTGTTTCTTCGCCGCATACATAAGCTCCGGATCCTAACCTGATAGTAATATCAAAATCAACACCCTTACCTAATATATTTTGACCAAGAAGATTATCTTTTCTCATCTCTTCCAAATAACCTTCCAACGATTTCAACATGTATTCGTATTCGCCTCTTAAATAGACTATACCGTTTTTAGCTCCGATTGTATATCCGCCAATAACCATACCGTCGAATACTAATTCAGGATATTCCATTAAAAGAACTCTATCTTTGAATGTACCAGGTTCACCTTCGTCTGCGTTACAAACCAAATATTTTATATCGCTTTTTGCAGCAGCGGTCAACATCCATTTAGTGGCTGTTGGGAATCCTGCACCGCCGCGGCCTTTTAATTTTGATTCTCTTATTTCGAGTAAAATATCATCGCGCGACATTGATAAAGCTTTTTTGATTCCGTCGCCGCGTGTGTACTTCGAAAAGATTACAGCTCCGTCTCTTTTATCTTTTGTTTTGTTCATTATGTCACCTATTTAATTTCGTTTAAAATTTGAACCGCTTTTTCTGGAGTTAAGTGGGTGTAAACCTTGTCATTGACAATCATTGCAGGACCTTGATCGCACATGCCCAAACAATTTACATACTCAAGTGTTATTTTTTTGTCTTTTGTGGTTTCACCAAACTTAATACCTAATTCTCTTTCGATTGCTTTTGCAACTGCAGCTTTACCTTGCATATCGCAAACGATTGTTTGGCATAATCTTACAATATTTCTTCCTTTCGGATTAGAACTTAAAAAAGCGTAAAACGAAACTACACTGTATACTTCAACCGGATGAATGCCCAGCAAACGAGCAACTTCCTGCTGAGCATGATCGGAGACATAGTTATGCTTTTTCTGTATTTCTTGTAAAACGGGAAGTAAGGCCGAACGGTCTTGGCCGTATTTTTCAACCAAGCGTTCGATTTCTTCAGATAAGGAATTTTTTTCCATTACTAACATCACAAACGCTCCTTTATTTCATTTTTAATAATTTGTCAACTTTTTCAATTAGCTCGTTCGGTGTAATTGGTTTTTCAACGAATTCGTCTACCGGAACCATTTCACCAGCGCCGTATTCAAAACCGACTGTCTTTGAAACGGATGTGTACATTAGTATTGGTGTTGTGATTTTTTCTTTTCTTAATTTTTGGGCTAAGAAAAATCCATCATCAGGTTCATCCATCATTACATCTAAAATCACCAAATCAGGTTTATTTTCGACTATGATCTTATAGCCGTCAACCGGATTGGATGCAGTAATTACATCGTACCCTTTCGATTTTAGAACCAGAGTACTCGTTTCGAGGATATCCGGATCGTCATCAATAACTGCAATAATTGCCATGATTAACTCCTAGTTAATTTGTTATTTAGTATTTATTGGTAAATGAATAATGAAAGTTGTTCCTTTCCCATATTCGCTTTCAACTTCTATTTTACCATGGTATGAATCAATAATACGCTTCACTATTGTTAATCCTAAACCGGTTCCGCTTATACCTCGTGTATTTTCATTCTTGGCACGGAAGAATTCGGAAAATAGTTTTAATTTTTCTTCCGTTTTTAATCCTATACCGGTATCAGATACTTTAATGCAAACGTAATTTTTGACTGCTGTTACTTCTATATTTATTGTACCATTATCCCTATTATATTTCACGGCATTGCTTAAAATGTTCGTGAACATCCTCGTAATCTCATTATTATCTGCAAAAAGCAAGGGGAGGTTGAGCCCGTAAGATGTAGTTACGCTGATATTTCGTTTTGCCGATTCGAATTGTAACAAATCAACAGTTGAATCTATACATTCTTTAATATCAATATCCTTCATCTCTCTTTGCTTCGTTTTCATTTCCATTCTTGAAATATCGAGAAGATCATTGACCAATGTTAGTAAACTATTAAGCCTTTTTTCCGATCTTGATAGAAATTCTTTCTTTTTTTCATCGCTTAACCCCATCTTCTCGTCAAGCATTAAATTCAGAAAACCCTGTACCGCGGCAACCGGTGCCTTTAATTCATGAGCTACCATCGAAACGAATTGTGATTTGATCATCTCAATCTTTTTGAATTCAGTAATATTTCTTATTACAACAATCACACCTGCAAGACTTTCATCCGTATGAGGTACCGGTGAGCAGACAGCTTCAACAAATAATTTATTGTCGGGTTTAACTTCAACCTGGGTTGAAAAAGATTTCTTTATATTTTCAGATGAATTGAGATATTTATTTACAAGTATAATAATAGTATTGGGTAATTTATCAACAGCTTTGTCTCCAATTTTTAATTCATCTATATCAAGGTTTTTTAGTGTCGCATTGTTGAAATAAACGATCTCCCCTGTTTTATTAATAATCACAATACCTTCGTTAATCGATTTGACGATTGTATTCATACGTGATTTTTCATAAGCCAATTCAAGAAGATTTTCTTCTCTTTCTTTTTTAAGTCTTTCAGATTCAATTTTCAATAACCTGTGCTTGAAGGCCTGGTCTATTTTATATAATAACTCTTCTGGGGCAAAAGGTTTTGGTATATATGAATAAGCCCCCAATTGAGTAGCTTCAATAGCGGTTTCATAACTTGCAAATGCTGTTGCTATCATACATACCGAATTGGGATGAACTTTTTTAATCTCCTGAAGCACTTCCAATCCATCGTAATCGGGCATTTTTAAATCTATGATTACAATATCGAATTCCATCTCTGTCCCAAGGCGTATTCCTTCCGTCCCGTTCTCAGCAGCTTGAACGTAAAAACCTTCACTCTCAAGTAATCTTTTAGTTCCTAAACGAAGACCTTTCTCGTCGTCTATAATAAGAATGACAGGTTTTAACTTGTTAATATTTTTAGAATTCTCTATCATCAAATAATTTAGTTGCCAATGAAATTTTCTAATTTTGATATAAGCTCTTCTACCACGACGGGTTTGTTGAGAATCCCATCACTTTTAATCCACTCTTTTTCTTCTTCAGTAGAAGCGCTGAATTTGAAGCCTGTGTCGTAGGTTGCCGATGTAAGTATATAAACCGGTATTTTTTTCCCATGCTCGGTTTTTTTTATTTTGTAGCAAAGAACGAATCCTGCATCATGTTGTTCCATAATCAGATCAACAATTGCTGCATCCGGCTTTTCTTTTTGAAATAATATAAATCCTTCTTTTCCCGACTCTGCAGTTACAACATTAAAACCTTTTGATTCAAGCAACATTTTATTTTGTTCCAGCAGATCGATGTCGTCATCTACTAAAAGTATTTTATTATATTTTTTATGAATATCCATTGTAAACTCCTTGCGAATCATTATAGAGGATGATTCGAATTCTTAATTGGTAATTTAATAGTAACCCTAGTTCCTTTACCTATTTTGCTTTCAATCTTAATATCGCCTTTGTGCATCTTTACTATTCCGTAAGTAATAGCTAAACCCAGTCCTGTCCCCTTTCCAATTTTTTTCGTAGTGAAGAAAGGAGTAAAAAGTTTCTTAATATTATCTTCGTCTATACCGCATCCTGAATCGACTACATCCACAATTATAAATTTCTCGTTGTTTGTTAATTTGATTGTAATGAATTTATGATTGCTTTCTTCAAGAGCTTCGCATGCATTACTGATTACGTTTAGAAATACCTGTTTTACCTGATCCACATCAGCTTCTATACTATTTACGGTAGTAAAATCGCTTAGTTGTATTTTAATGTCTTTGAATTCAGGCTTATTGTTTATTATACGAACAATGTCTGTTATAACATTACTGCAATTAACCGAGGTGATTTTCAACTTACCCTGCCTTGCAAAATTCAATAGGTTAGAAACAATATTCTTACACCTGTTTGCTTCGTCTATAATCATTCTAATATCATCAACACTTTGTGTTTTGCCAACTTTTGTTTCCACTTCTTTTTTCAGCATCGAAGCATAGAGCATAATCGTACCGAGTGGATTGTTAATTTCATGAGCAACCCCGGCGGCTAATTGGCCGATTGATGCCAATTTCTCAGCATTATGTAATTGTGTTTGAGTCTCTTTCAATTCATCATAAGCCTGTTCCAATTTCTCAACCAGATATGGTAAACACATATCTTCTTCGGCAAGCCCTTTTGCAATAGCAATCGCGTATTCGCGGCAGCTTGGATAACCGCATGCACCGCAATTCAATTCGTCTTGTTTTTCATATTTCTGTGTAAGCGCTAATATTTCTTTTATTCTTTTTTCGGAAGGCATTGGTCTCCTTTGATCATTAGGAGTAAATTTTCTTTCAAGATTTAAATCTCTTGAATTATATAGTTCGCTCTTCCACACATTCTTGTCTACCTTTGAAAGGTTTTCATCGATATATTTAATAACCTTTTCTCTTCTTGAGAAGTAATTCAAATCACTTTCAATAGCCGGGCCGTTAATACATCCTTCACAAAAGAGTATATCAATGAATTTTGAATTGATTTTATTCTCAGCAAGGTCTTTTATTATTTCTTCAACTTTCTCTTTACCGTCTACAATTATAACTTCTTTTTCAAGTATATCGTTAGTAATATTTGCTGTTTTTAATAAACCCCCTGTGAGAGGAAAGGATTTCCCAAAATATGAATACGGCGGATCCAGTTTCTCGTTTTCCAATTCGGATAAAACAATATTGTTTTCTACGAACAACTCTTTGATCTCGGTGAACGTCAATACGGCATCGATGGCATCGGCTACATCGTCATCCTGGTATTCAAATTTCTTTGCTACACAAGGCCCAATAAAAACAACTTCTACATCGTTACCCAAAGTTGATTTGAGATATCTTCCCATTGCAATCATTGGTGAAACAATAGTCGCAAGGTTGGGGACCAAATCAACGAAATATTTTTCAATATAATTATAAATTGCCGGGCATGGAGAACTGATGATAGTTTTACCTTCATTCTTCTCATAATATTCCGTGTATAATTTACTTACCAGGTCAGCCCCGAAAGCGGTCTCCATAACTTTCGTAAATCCAAGCTTTCTTAATGCAGCCGGGAATTTCATATAATCATTAGGAAAAGAAACCGGGAAAGATGGTGCTATTATTGCTACAGCTTTCTTTGTCGGTATAATTTTTTCCATTAATTTTTCTTTATCGCTTAATATTTTTTTTGCTCCTTGGGAACAGACTTTAACACAATGTCCGCAGCTAATACATCTTTCTGTGATAACAACAGCCTGACCTCCTTCAACACGTATAGCAATAGCAGGGCATTCTCTCACGCAAGAATAACATCTTTTACATTTTTGACCTATTGTACTAACTATTCCAGTTACCATATTCTCACAAAATAAAAATTATTTTCCAAGAAGCATTTCTTTTCTATTTACGTAAGTTGTATGAAGTATTTCGTGAGCCAAGTGACTGTTTGGTTCACCGAAATATTCTTTATAAATAGCCTGCACTGCTTCGTTTTCGTGTGATCTTCTATTTTTAGATTTTTCGTCTATTTCATACAAAGCTTTAATACGTCTTTTTACTTTATCTGTTTTTTGATGAATCGGTTGACCTCCGCCGTTTATACAACCCCCCGGGCAGGCCATTACTTCTATGAAATGATATTTCGATTCACCCATTTCGATTTGATCTAAAACTAGACCAATATTTCCGATACCGTTAACGACAGCGACATTTATCATCAATCCGTTTACATTTATTGTCGCTTCTTTTATACCGTTTAATCCTCTTATATCGGTTAGCTCCATTTGCTGCAATTCTTCACCGGTAAGCGCTTTGTATGCTGTTCTTAATGCAGCTTCCATAACTCCTCCGGAAGTGCCGAAAAGAATAGCAGCACCTGTAGATTCGCCAAGCGGGTTATCAAATTGATCATCAGGTAAATCATCGAAATCGATGCCAGTCATTTTGAACATTCTCACCAATTCTCTTGTAGTAAGAACTGCATCTACATCGGGTCTGTGTTCTTCTACCAATTCTGGCCTGTCCGATTCGAACTTTTTAACCGTACACGGCATAATTGATACAACGAAAATATCTTTCGGATCTAGCCCCATCTTTTTAGCATAATATGTCTTTAATACAGCTCCTTCCATTTCATGTGGTGATTTGCATGAAGACAAATGATTTAATAAACCTGGTTTGTTCTGCTCAATATATTTAACCCATCCAGGGCAGCAGCTTGTAAACATCGGTAGTGTCCCTTTGTTTTTGATTCTACCTATCAGTTCCGTTCCTTCTTCCATAATTGTTAAATCTGCCGCAAAGTTGGTGTCAAATACTTTTTTGAACCCCAATCTTCTTAAACCGGTTATTATTTTCCCCGTAACATTTGTGCCTAGAGGAAGATTATATTCTTCACCCAATGAAGCTCTAACCGCAGGTGCAATCTGAACAACGGTATATTTTGTTTTATCCTTTAAAGCATTTTCTACCTTCTGAATAGAACTCTTTTCTCTTAATGCTGCCGTTGGGCATACTAGGATACATTGCCCGCAAAGTATACAGTCGCTAACATTCAGACCTTTGTTGTAAGGCGTTGTAACATTGCTTGAAAATCCGCGGTTGGTAAAATCAATCGCGCCAACTTTCTGGATTTCATTGCAGGTTCTAACGCATCTGCCGCAAAGAATACATTTAGCTGGATCCCTCTCCATCGACGCGCTTGATATATCAATTGCGTGATCTTTCTTCTCTCCAACGTAGCGATGTTCTCTTATACCGTATCTTTCAGCCAAATCTTGTAGTTCGCAATTTTTATTTCTTACACATATCAAACAGTCTTGCGGATGATTTTCAATCAACAATTCAACAATAGTTTTTCTTGCTCTACTTACTCTTTCTGAATCAGTTTGAATCTTCATGCCTTGTTGAACCGGGTATGCGCAACTAGGCGTTAAGCCTTTCATTCCTTCAACTTCAACAACACATATTCTGCAAGCCCCGGTAGGAAATAAATCTTTCATATGGCAAAGAGTTGGAATTGCAATCCCAACCGACTTAGCGGCATCTAGTATAGTCATTCCCTCTTCGGCTTTAACATTTATGTCATTTATTGTTAACTCAACCATTTTTTCTCCTAAAACAGAATTGGAAACATTTCCGTTATTTTACTTCGATTGCTTCAAATTTACATGCTTCGTAGCACATACCGCATTTAATGCACTTAATTTCAATAATCTGATGAGGTTGTTTCTTCTCACCTATAATCGCTTCGGCGGCACATTTTCTAAGACACACTCCGCAACCGGTACATAGTTCGGGATTTATAGTATATGTTAATATTTCTTTACATACTTTTGCGCTGCACTTTCTTTCGTATAAATGCTCTTCGTATTCCTCTCTAAAATATCTTAACCCGGATAAAACAGGATTAGGAGCGCTTTGGCCTAAACCACATAAAGATGTGTCTTGTATTACTTCAGCTAATCTTTGTAAGTGTATTATACCTTTGAATCTCTGGAGATGCGCTAACTTATCTTCTCCTTCTTTATATCTCTGTGGAATTCTTTCGATTATTTCCAACATCCTTTTAGTCCCTTCTCTACAGGGGACACATTTACCGCAAGATTCATTAGTAATAAATGTGAGAAAGAATTTGGCAACGTCTACCATACAAGTATCTTCGTCCATTACAACAAAACCGCCGGAACCCATCATTGCTCCTACTTTTTTAAGCGATTCATAATCTACTTGAGTATCTATCACTTCTTCAGGTAAACATCCCCCTGAAGGACCCCCGATTTGAACAGCTTTGAATTTCTTCCCGTCAGGTATGCCGCCTCCAATATCGAAAACAATCTCGCGCAGGCTAATGCCCATCGGAATTTCCACAAGACCGCTGTTAGCAATCTTACCGCTTAATGCAAATACTTTTGTACCTTTACTCGATTCCGTTCCTATTGATGAAAACCATTTTGATCCCTTGTTAATAAGAGTAGGCACATTAGCAAAAGTCTCTACATTATTTATTACAGTAGGTTTACCGAAAAGACCTGATACGGAAGGATAAGGGGGACGCGGTTTGGGCATTCCTCGTTTGCCTTCGATCGAAGCTATTAAAGCAGTTTCCTCACCACAAACAAACGCTCCGGCACCTTTTTTAATTTTTAATTCAAAATCGAAATCAGTGTCTAATATATTCTTACCTAACAAACCATATTCTTTACACTTAGCAATTGTTTCTTGTAATCTTGAAATTGCCAAAGGATATTCAGCACGACAATATATATATCCGTATGATGCTCCGATAGCATATGCTCCGATCAACATACCTTCAATTAATCTGTATGGATCGCTTTCAAGAATTGATCTATCCATAAAAGCACCGGGATCACCTTCGTCGGCATTACATATCAAGTATTTCGTGTCATTGGTCTGAACGCGTGCCAAATCCCATTTTTTACCGGTTGGAAATCCACCGCCCCCCCTGCCTCTCAAGCCTGAATCGATTACTTCATCAACAACTTCGTTTTGAGACATATGCCTTAAGGCTTTGTTCAATGCTTTGAAACCACCGCTTGCAATATATTGATCGATAGAAATTGGATTTAAAATTCCGCAGTTTTCAAGAACCAACTTCATTTGTCTTTTGAAAAACGGAACATCTTTCAAACTCGGCAAATCATTACTCCCTTTGCCGTGTGAACCTAGTAGTTTTCTTTTGAAAACAGATTTCTCAACTATTGTTTTTTTAATAAGTTCCGGAACATCTTTTTGTTCTATTTGACAATATGAAATTCTATCGCTATTGGGAAGTTTTATATCAACAATAACTTCTTTCGCACAATATCCGATGCAACCAGTAGGAACTATATCAGCTTTTATTTTCAATTTTTTCAGCTCTTCCTCGATTGCAGTCTTAACTTTGCTTGCTCCGGATGCTAGACCGCATGTACCCATGCCAATAAAAATTACCGGCTTATCGTGAATTTGATAAGTTAATTTTTTATTGAATTCCTGTATAAGTTCTTTAGATTTTTGATCATGAAAACATAACGGTCCTTCCGTACAGCAAGCAATAAATTGCTCGCAAGGCTTTTCCGCACTATGCCAGCATTTGTCACCTAAGATCTCAACAAATGTTTTCATTAAGCACTCACTTTTTCTTCTTTTGAATTTTCAGCTTTTTCAGCCTTTCTGTACTTGTTAATAATTTTGGGAACTTCTTGAACAGTTAACCTACCGTAATATTCATCATTAATACTAATTACGGGAGCAATAGAGCAAGCTCCTATACAAGCTACTGTTTCCAGTGTAAATAATTTATCTCTTGTAGTCTGCCCTGCTTTAATACCCAATTCAGCTTCTAATGCAATAAGAATATTAGCAGAACTTTTTACGTGACATGCTGTCCCCCTGCATATACGTATAACGTATTTACCGAGAGGTGTTAAACGGAATTGATTGTAAAATGTAGCAACTCCATAAACGCTGCACATTGGAATTCCAACAAATTCAGCAACATCCCTCAATGAAACTTCAGGCAAATATCCATAGATACCCTGAACATCTTGGAGTAATGGAATCAGGCAACTTCTGTCCTTTTCCTTATAATCATCAAATATTTTTCTATGCATGGCTGTCTCTGATTTAATTTTCAACCATTTGTACCAAATTACATGCCATTATCTATATCAATTATTGTACGTTTTTGACTAATAGATCCACTTATTCTTTTCTATTTATAAAGGATTTCCTAACTCTAAGAATATGATTGTTATATTTCCCAAAAAATAAAAGTGCAAAAACAACTCAATTGCGCATTTTTGCCGTATTGAAGTATTCTTCTTTTGGTTTTTAGAATTTTTAGGTAATTTTAATCCATTAATCAAAATTGGTCGAAAACCGAAATGGATAACGAAAAAAATTATAAATTGAAGCGGAATGCGGCATTAATTTCCCTATTTGTTGGTATTGGGATGTTTTTTGCCAAAATAACGGCTTATTTAATGACAGGTTCCAGCGCAATTTTTTCAGATGCGGCTGAATCGGTTGTACATGTTATTGCAACTTCAATGGCATTATACAGCATTATTTACAGCAGTAAACCGGCAGATAAGTCTCATTTATACGGTCATGGTAAAATAGAATATTTTTCTGCGGGAATTGAGGGATTGTTGATTGTTATTGCCGCACTAACAATATTTTATTACTCGGGGAAAGACATCTTAACAGGGTACAAACCCTCTCAGCTCGATTACGGAACATTCATAGTAGGAATTGCAGGAGCCGTCAATTTATTCCTCGGATTCTTTCTTATCCGCAAAGGTAAAACTACAAATTCGATTACTCTTATAGCCGATGGTAAGCATGTACTAACTGATTCATTTACAAGTATCGGTGTAGTTATAGGTTTGCTTCTTGTTCTATTTACAGATTTTTATCTGTTGGATCCGTTAATTGCGATCGCAGTAGCTATCAATATCCTTTTTACTGGATATCAATTAATGCGCGAGTCTATAGGCGGGTTAATGAACGAAACTGACAGAGAAACCTTAAACACGATAGTAGATGAATTACGTAATATGAAAGAAGATTATTGGATAGATATACATAATCTGAAGTTTTGGAAATCCTCAGATAGAATTTTTATAGATATGCATCTAAGTCTTCCCTACTTTTTTACGATAAAGCAGTCGCATCTTGAGGCGGAAAAGATTACTAATACTCTAAATAAAACATTCCCTTATTGTCAAGTTAATGTTCATATGGATTTTTGTACCGAAACTATCTGCAGATTTTGTGATTACAAAGAATGTAAAGTCCGTGCAGAAGAAAAATCTGATCAATTTGATTGGGTAACCGAAAAGCTAATCGGGGGTCCTTTGAAAATTATTCGTCACAAAGATTGGGATTATCCTACGGCTCCTGAATATAAAAATAATTAGAGATTTATATTATCGTTTTTCTTCATGGATTCTTCAGCCATTGTTCTTTTATAATCTTTCAATTTACTCTGTAGATCCGTATCTCCGGTTGCTATTATCTGTACAGCTAACAATGCAGCGTTTTTAGCTCCGTCGATTGCAACTGTTGCAACAGGAACACCGGGGGGCATTTGAACAATCGCCAGTAAAGCGTCGATACCATCGAGTGCTTTACTTTTCATAGGTACACCTATTACTGGAAGAATTGTACTCCCTGCAGTTACACCGGGTAGATGAGCTGCCATGCCTGCGGCTGCAATAATTACTTTCAATCCTCTTTCAACTGCTGTTTTGGAATACTCCGCATGTTGTTCCGGTGTTCTGTGAGCAGATAATATTTTTACTTCATATGGAACGCCGAATTCTTTACAAACATCGAACGCTTTTTGCATCGTTGGAAGATCGGAATCACTTCCCATAATAATTCCTATTAATGGTTTGTCCGCCATATTTTATTCCCTCAAATAATATTCCAATTGTATGCATGAAATTTAAGATATGATAGGATAATTACCAACCGTAGAGTGATTTTAAAATAAAAAAAGCGAAGCATTGTTTGGGATTTGGCTTTCAGCTTCGCCTTTCTTTTATGCAACTAAATTCAATTTATTTTCTATTTATAGAGCCAACACCTGAAATATCAGTTCTAACATCGGCAGGGTCGCCGTAGAAGTCAATAGAACCAACACCTGACACTTCCGCATCAATTGATTCACTGGCATAAACATCTGCACTAGCAGCGCCGCTGATCGAAATCCTAGTATTTTTTGCATATAATTTTCGCGCATTTACATTCCCCGCCCCCGATAATCCAATTTGCAGCTTTTCCACATCACCTCTCAAGTCAATTGAGCCTGCTCCGCTTAAAATAATTTCGAGATAATCTTCATTAATGCCCGAAGCCCATATTTCATTTGCACCGGATGATTCAATCATCTCTAAATGAGGAGTCTTGATTTTTATCTTAATGTCCTTTCGTGGATTCAAATTCTTCTTTGTATCGATAATTAAGTTTTCTCCTCGAACTCTTGTTGTGATGTAATCCATCAGATTATCATCGGCCTTAACTTCCAGGTAATATGCATCTTCTATTTCAATATCAACAACAAAATTACCCGCTATTTCTATTGATTTGAAATCAGCAACATTTCTTATTTCAGTTTCAACATGACCGCTGCCGCGTACTCCCCACATTTTGCATCCGACAACACTTAACCCGATAATTAAAAAAAGAAATATTCTTTTAGCCATCTCTCAATCTCCCATTTTGAAAGTTTAGACGCAGTTTGTCTGTACAAAGTTACAATATCTCATACATTATAAAAATTTCATTATTACACATAAAATCGAACTGAAATATTACAATTTAATTTATATATTAGCCCTACAATTTGTTTGTGTTCAATTTTAGATAACAAACTTAACCAATTACCGGCAATAGACATTAAATTGAAAAATGAAGAACTAAACATACTCCAATCGGAAGCCTACGATCATCTATGGAACGGCAGATACCGAATGGCTCTGAGTGCCGCAAAAAAATTATTTAGAGAAAGACCCGACGACAGCGAAGCAGCAATATGTTTGGCTTGGGCATTACTTGAAAATGACAATCCAATCAAGGCAATGGACTATGCTAACTTGGCAGTTGAATTAAAAGGCGATTCCATAAAAGCCAGATTGTACCGAGGTTATCTTTTGATGCGCATGAGTATTTTCGAAGGAGCCATTGCAGATTTCAACTTGACCATTGATAAAAATAAAGAATTTCTTGCATGGACATATTTAAACAAAGCACGCGCCTTTGCCGGTCTAAATAAATATGATGAAGCTATTACGGCTCTTAAGCTGGCTCTAATTATCGATAATGGGAAAAATCCAGATTGGAGCAAATTAAAATTATGGTATGAAGAAGCTAAGAAAATGTCTTCAGATAAATTTATTGTTGATCAAAAAAACATTGCAGAATTGATTGCTACAGCCAAAAAAGCTATTAACGCAAAGGAATATTGGTATGCCCTTTTGATTTCCAGAAAAATTTTGGAAAATCCTAAAATCAAACAAGAAAAAAATGAAGCGGAAATTCTTGAACTTGAATCGATGATTAATTTATTCCAATATAAGCCCGCTCTAAAAAAAGCAGAGAGCATTAAAAGCAAATTCAAAAAAGATCAAAAATTTCAGGATCTCTATAAAGCATTAATTAAATTTGATAGACAAGCGGAAGAATTGGAAAATTTAGACCAGCTTGAAATCGAATTATCGGAAACCGAATCTAAAGAAGAAAAAAAAGAAATTACGAGACCCACCAAACCTGAAATTGAAAAGAAAAACAACGCAATATATTTCCCTAATGAACAAGCTGATATATTCTCGGCAAAGGTATTTGATGTAATTGAGGAAAAAAAAGAGAACAGGAGAACATTTTACAAACAATTTAACGAAACAAAAATAAGTCATATAGGCGTAGAAATTATTTTCAGCAACCCGATGTTTAGGTTGGAAGACAAAGTTTTTGATTGTTGCGCAATATGGTATCTAAATGATTTTCAGATTGGTAAAAATAAATTCACACTGAATATAAAAGAAGAATGGGATTCTGTGATATTTGCACAAACATGGGGCTCTGATGATAAAGGTATTTGGAAATACGGGCAAGGTCGGGTAGAAATTTATATTCAGGATTTTAAAGTATGCGAAAAATGGTTTTTTATTGGAAGTTCTTCAATTCCAGAAAAAGAAGAAGCACCCCCCATCCCACCATCTGAAAAAGCGAAAAAAGAAACTAAAGAAATAGATCAAGATTCTTACGAAATCCATCTTGACGAAGAAAAGAAAAGTCTTGATGATTTGCTGGAAGAAATCGATTCATATATCGGTTTAAAAAGTATCAAAAAATCTGTCCGAGATTATATTGATTACTTAAAATTTATTGAAGAAAGAAAAAAACTCGGCTTAAAATCTGCCGATAATATTTCCCTCAATGCGGTCTTCTTAGGTAATCCCGGCACTGGTAAAACCACTATTGCAAGATTATTAGGAAAGATTTTCTGCGCAATGGGTATACTACCGAAAGGACACGTTGTCGAAGTAGACAGGTCGGGATTGGTTGGGCAATACATAGGTGAAACAGCACAGAAAACAGAGAAAATTATAAAAGATGCAACCGGAGGAATTCTTTTTATTGATGAAGCTTATACTCTTGTAAAAAAAGGAGGCAGCGGGCAAGATTTTGGGCAGGAAGCTATAGATATTCTTCTTAAGAGAATGGAAGATAAAAAGGGGGAATTCGTTGTTATTGCAGCAGGATATCCCGAAGAGATGAATTCTTTCATTAATTCCAATCCGGGATTGAAATCCAGATTCACAAAGTTCTTTACTTTTGAAGATTATGAGCCTGACGAACTCTTCAAAATCTTTGAAAAATTAACCGCTTCAGAAGAATATACAATTGATGATAAAGCATCAGAGATTCTTAAAAAAGAGTATATGAATTTATATAGAAAACGAGACAAGACTTTCGGAAATGCACGTGTGGCAAGGCAGTTTTTCGAAGAAGCGAAGATGTCCTTGAGTCAAAGATATATTAAACTTGACGATAAAGATAAAACAAAAGAAGCACTTACTACAATTACAGTTGCAGATATTCAGCAATTATTCACTAAGGAAAAAGAAAAAGAAGTTCGTGTTCCAATTAACGAAGAAGCATTAAGCGAGGCAACAATTGAATTGGAAAGTCTTGCAGGACTTCAATCTGTTAAAAAAGATGTTCGTGACATGATCAAACTTGCGCGATACTACCACGAGCAAGGAGAAGATCTTAACGATAAATTCTGTTCACATATTCTTTTCCTTGGTAATCCGGGAACCGGCAAAACAACAGTAGCCAGAATTTTCGGTAAAATTTATTCCGCGCTTGGAATTTTACCAAGAGGACAGTTAATAGAAGTTGATCGTCAGTCTATTGTAGCTAGTTATGTAGGTCAAACAGCTGAGAAAACCACTCAAGTAATTAATGAATCAATAGGTGGAACACTCTTTATAGATGAAGCATATACACTTGTTAAAAAAGAAGGTTCTGGAGGAGATTTCGGTAAAGAAGCTATAGACACGCTGCTAAAACGAATGGAAGATGACCGTGGCAAATTCATTTGTATTGCCGCAGGGTACACAGATGAGATGAAATCTTTTATTGAAAGTAATCCCGGTATTCAATCCCGTTTTACAAAGTCCTTTACATTTGACGATTATACGCCGGATGAGTTGATCAGCATATTCAAAGAAAGGTTGGAAAAAGAAAATCTTTCTTTGGAAAAGAATGCGGAAACAGAATTGGAAAAATATTTCAATGAAATTTATCGTAAACGTAATAAGAATTTCGGCAATGCAAGAATTGTACGTAACTTGGTGGAAGATTCATTAAAAAGACGGCTTCTTCGGTTAGCTAATATTCCCGCAGAAAAAAGAACCGATGATGTTACCAAAATGCTTTTGCTCGATGACCTTGAAGAATTGATTTCTCCCAAAATAGATGCGAAACAATATGAAATTAAAATAGACCAAGCTAAACTTGATGTACTTATAAAAGAACTTGATTCTTTAACCGGTCTTGATTCAGTTAAACAAGGTGTTGAAAGACTTATAAATAGCCTAAAAGTCAAACAACTTAGGAAGCAGCATGGTCTACAAGTATTGGATAAAAGCCTTCACTCTGTATTTACCGGCAATCCCGGAACCGGTAAAACAACGGTTGCCAGATTGTTAAGTAATATTTATAAGGAAATCGGATTGCTTGAAAAAGGGCATCTCGTTGAAGTTGACCGGGCAGATTTAGTGGCCGGTTACCAAGGGCAAACAGCAATTAAGACAGACAAGCTGATTCAGTCTGCACTAGGGGGTACATTATTTATTGATGAAGCTTATACCCTTGCAAGAGGAAATAATGATTTTGGACAGGAAGCAATTGATACGCTGCTAAAGCGTATGGAAGACTACAAAGGTCAGTTTATCGTGATTGTAGCAGGTTACCCAGTCGAGATGGAACATTTCGTAAACTCAAATCCCGGTTTTCAATCGAGATTTACTAACTTCTTCCATTTCGAAGATTATTCCGGGCGCCAGCTCCTGGAAATCGCGGCCGAGATTGCACATTCAAACGGGTACAGATTGGATGAAGGGGCGCTTCAATTAATGCTGGAATTATTTACGGAGCTTTATAAGAAACGTGATAAAAATTTCGGGAATGCTCGAACCGCAAGAAATATACTCTACCAGGCAATAAGCAACCAGGAAGGAAGAATTTCCAATATGTATGATCATACAGATGAAAATCTTATGACAATTATTTTTGAAGATGTTGAAAAGATTATTAAAAAAGATGAACAACCATAAGCATCCAAAAAGTAAAGCGAATATTTTATGCTCATACTTGAAAACCTTACCAAGACATTCGGAAGCTATACTGCAGTAAACAAAATTAATATCGAAATAAAAGAAGGGGATTTATTCGGATTCCTTGGTCCCAACGGCGCCGGTAAAACTACAACAATAAAAATGATTGTCGGGTTATACTCCCCCAACTCCGGTTCAATTTATTTCAACGGCAAAGATATAAAATCCGATCCAGTAGAAGTAAAAAGATATTTCGGTTACATACCTGATCACCCGTACATTTATGATAAACTTACGGGAAAAGAATTTTTATATTTTAGCGGCGGTTTGTACGATATCCCTAAAAGTAAAATCAAGAATAAAATTGATGAGCTTGTTGAACTGCTGAAAATCGGTGATTGGCTGAATAAACGCACTGAAGAATACTCGCAAGGAATGAAACAGCGAATAACTTTCGCATCCGCATTTCTGCACAACCCGAAATTGCTGGTGATTGACGAACCTATGATTGGGCTCGACCCGCAGAGCGCGCATATCGTAAAACAGGTATTGAAACAGAAAGCTAAAGATGGAATGGCAATATTTATGTCTACACACAGTTTAAATGTTGCGGAGGAAATATGCAGCCGTGTAGGTATTATCCATAAATCAAAAATGATTTTTGATGATTCAATTGATGTCCTCCATAAAATGAAAACCGATATGGAAAGAAACTTCGAAGAATTATTTATCGAATTGACGCAAGGTTAGATGAAGCAAATACTACATATTATAAAATATAAATTACTCTCGTTTATAAAAACAAGCTTCACGATTAGTTTTAACGAATTGTTAAAACATTCTGTCGGAGGATTGATTTATCTTGCTTTCGCTTATGGAGCGTTTGAATTTTCTCGTCAGCTTGTAAATTACCTTTTAACGGAATTACGTATAGGTATGTTTCTTCTGCACGAATTCATCTCGATTATACTATTTATCTTTTTTATTACCGTTAACATCGGGAATATTATTGTTTCATATTCTACACTTTACAAATCTCAGGAAGTAATATATTTATTCACAAAACCTGTAGATCCTTCAAAAATATTTCTTATAAAATTCCTTGATAATTTTTTCTACAGCTCGTCCACTTTCTTATTTGTAGTGTTAGCGGTAATCGCAGGTTATGCCGTTCATTTTGAGATGAATCCCGTAACCGCACTTTTTATTCTTATCTTCAACTTTTTCCCCTTTATGTTCAGCGCTGCATCACTTGGCGTAATAATATTATTAATCATAATTAAAATCGCCTCAAGGTATGGATTGAAAAAAGTTATCTATTCTTTGGGAAGTATTTACTTAATTGCCGTTTTTTCGTTTTTTAAATTAACATCCCCAGTTAAGATGGCTAACGAAGTTATGAAATTCTATCCACACATTGATAGATATTTCGGCGAACTCATTCCTGAATCGATAAAATACATACCTAGTAATTGGCTCTCGGAATCAATGTATTGGATTTCGCTGGGAAATTTTAACGAAGCAATTCCTTTTTTTATTTATCAAATTGCTCTCTCTCTTTTTTTACTCGCAATTGCATTCTTCCTAGGTAAAAAATGGTATTTTTCAACATGGCTTTTATCCTTGAATATCCAGACGAAGATACGTTCGGAAAGAAAAGATAAAGGCAAGTTTTTCGTTTTTGAGACAGCTTCATTTTTCAAATCAAAAACCGAAGCAATATTAAAAAAGGATTTTCATCTTTTCTTTCGTGAACCCAGCCAAGTTATACACTTTGCAGTTTTAGTCTTCTTAATAACCGTTTTCATAACAAGTGTATCCGGGTTGACTCTTTTAGGAAGCGGCAATTTTTATTTAAAAACAACAATTTATTTAATTGTATTTCTATTTAACGCCCTTCTAATTTCGACATTATCTTTACGTTTCGTTTTTCCGCTGATAAGTCTGGAAGGACAATCTTTTTGGAAAATAAAAACCGCGCCGGTTACCAACTTGGCATTTATAAAAACAAAACTGATTCCCCCTTTTATACTGATCCTATTGATTTCACAAGTACTCAGTCTTTTTTCCAACCGGAAATTTTCCGTGGAATTGATTTTACTTTCATGCATTCTTTCGGCTTTTGTTGCAATTGCAATGACTTTTTTGAATTTCGGGATGGGAGGAATCTTTGCAGTATTCAAAGAAAAGAATCCTATTCGTATTTCATCTTCACAAGGGGCTTCTATTGCTTTCCTTCTTAATATAGTTTTTATGGTATTTCTAATAGCTGTATTATTCTTCCCGGTTAGCAGGTATTTTGAATCAAGAATTTTCAGAACATCATTTTTAATTAGCGAACTCTATTACCCGGTTGCAATTGTCGCATTGGTTTCGGTTGCTATCGGAACGGCATTTTACAGATTGGCACTATATTCTCTTAAACGTGATTTCTAATTTTTCTTTATTTCCGTCAATATTAATAAGTAACCGTTTATATCTTCCACAGTAAATTCATATTTACCGTTTCCTGTTTTTTGAATATCTTTGATTATTTTAGATTTATTCGAAATCAATTGATAATATTTCTCAATATTATCAATTTCGAAATTGAGTTGAATAATATTACCGGGGCGGTCTTTTCTATTTTCTATATTGCTTGTTTCTGCTTTTTGAAATATTAATTGAGTATTATCTTTTTCCAAAACAGTATAAATGGATTCATCAGAGACCTGATGATCTATTGCAACCTCGAATCCTAAAATATCTTTATAATAATCTATAGTTGCATCGATTTGCTCAACTTGTAAAATAGGAGTAACCTTTATAAAATAAGAATTACGGGATTTTGTATCTCCCCTATTTTTATTATCGAATAATAGATTGCCGATTAAAGCCCAAAAAAGTGAGACGAAAAGAAATAATCCTGTTAATATTGCAACTGTTTTTATTCTGGGTTTCATCAACAACTCATTTCTGTTTGTACAATCTTTGTGAAAGATTCCCGGTAATTGTCACCAATAATTTTGAAGGAACAATTTTTGAGAATCCGACCATAATTTTGTTAGGAAATCCGTCAATAACGGAATGTCTCTTTCCCAATGATTTTAATGCAGTCGTTACAACTTCATGCGGTGTACGCACAAAAGGACCAGTTGTTGTTTTGGCTATTCTTTGAAAGCCGGTTGTAGTTCCGCCTGGGTTAAGAGAAAGAACATCAATATTGTGCTTTTTCAATTCGAACCAGAGTGCGATCCCAAGGTATGAATTGAAAACTTTTGTTGCAGCATATGTAGTCATAAATGGAACAGGGTAAAAACCGGCAACCGAACCGAGAAAAATTATTGCTCCTTTCTTTCTTTCAATCATCGGCTCCACAAAATAATGAGTTATTACAGTAGGAGCTACACAGTTTAATTTTACCATGCTCATTTCATGTTCCGTGTCAATTTTATCAAATTGACCGATTGAACCGAAACCGGCATTGTTAATTAGTAAACCGATCTCTCTATCTCCAACCTTATCAAATAATTTTAAGTAAGATTCGTCTTTGGTTAAATCCAGGCATACAATTAAGGTTTTTACTTTGAAGTTTTGTTTGATCTCAAGTGCTAATTTGCTCAATAAATTTCTTCTTCGGGCAACCAGGATTATATTCATTCCTTGTTGAGCAAGTCTTCTAGCAAATTCTTCACCAATACCTGAAGAAGCACCGGTTATTAATGCCCATTCGCCGTATTTTTCTTTGTAATTATTCATTCGGTTTACCTCAGTGTGTGGATATTTTTCATGAAATTACATATATATGTTAAGCATATCAATAAAAATATGGTTACCCGTATTTATAATTATTATTTTAGAGCAAATTAAATTCCCTCATAATAAATTAATGGAGAATAAATATGCACCCCAAAAGTGTGGAATTATTAAACAAAGCTATATCCGACGAGTTATTAGCCGTTCACCAGTATATGTACTTTCATTTTCACTGCGATGATCAAGGATACGAATTGCTATCGAACATTTTTCGTAAAACCGCTATTGAAGAGATGATGCATGTTGAAAGACTTGCCGAAAGAATTCTCTTCCTTAAAGGAGAAGTGAAAATGGAAATTGCAAAAGGTTTCATGGAAATCCAAGATGCAAAAGAAATGCTTGCAATAGCCACTAAGATGGAAGAATCCAGCGCTAATGATTACAATAAATGGGCTAACGAATGCGGCAAAAATAACGACAATAACACAAAGAAATTGTTTGAAGATTTGGTAAATGACGAAGAACGTCACTTCGACCAATATGATACCGAATTGGATAACGTCCGCAAGTTCGGTGATAATTATCTTGCCCTGCAATCAATTGAAAGAAGCAAAAATGTTTCTGCTGGAACTCAAACAGCGTAATAATCTTTTCCATAATCATTGTTATGAATAGGCAATTCCAGTAGTTGCCTATTCTATTTTTACAAGGGGGTGCGCTTGAAAATTTATTCTTTTCTTTTATTACTCTCATTATTTTTTGTTTTCACTATTACAAGCTGTTCCGATAATGATCTTCCGGCAGGTTATAATTATCCAAGCATGGTTGGAAACCAATGGGAATATTCAACACGAGTAATTCAACAATATACGAACAATAGCGGTACAATAGACATAGATACATTAACAAGTACCAACACCGTAAAAGTTGAATCGACAAACGAAACTATTAATTCTAGAAACGCCGTACTATTTAGTGAAACTACATTTGATTACATCGGAAGAATTTCACAAGGATTCAATTATTACGAAATTACAGAAGATGTAATGCAGTTACTCGCCTACAAAGGCGGTGCATTTATGTCAATGCCTAAAAGAAGTGATCATGAAATCGTTAGAGTCAATGGATGTGAATTTTCTAGTATTGACGAGTTATACGGTCTTCTTGAACTTAACAACAAATATTCCAGTACAATGGATGATTCACTTATAATTGAAAGTGTACCTTGTGTTGTTTACAGCTACCCGCTTGATATTGGGAAAGAATGGATTTACAGGCATTACACAACTCCCTCGATTCTGATACAAAAGAAGGTAATTTCAATAGAAAATGTAGCAACCGAGGCAGGTACATTTGAATGCTACAAAATTCAATGGCAGTATGATTTGAATAATGATTCAGTATGGGATGATGATATTGAATATTATGATTATGTAAGTATAAGCGGTTTGATTAAAAGAACAATGCATCTCACAAGTGTGGTAATGACCGATCCCGAAAATCCGGATGGCGATACAATACTTGAAATGATTAGTGAAATGAATTTGAATAGTCTGTCAATTCAAGAAGAGATCTGAGATAAAATAATACATTAGTTCTAATATTTAGACTTGCATTTGTCGCAATTATTTTTAATATGTACTTAAAATGATAATGATCTTTAATAATTACCGAAATTAAAGATGCATATTAAAAAATTATTGACTCTCTTTTTCTTTTCAGCTATCATCATATCCGGTCAAAATTCGGATTCAACTGAGACTGACATTTCTTCATTTTTCATCAACTTCGACCAACTTAATCAATTGCCTATCAGAGGAATGAAGAATATTCTCTCACTCTCCCCCGGTATAGTTTTACATAACGATAAACTTTACTCAAGAGGCAGCCGAGATGACGAAATTCAATACTACATTGAAGGAGCGCCGATAACCGACGCGATGAACGGAGGCTACTTAATTGAAATCCCTCAGGAAGCATTTGAGCGAATCGACATTCAAACCGGCGGTGTGAGTGTGCAATACGGCAACGCTAACTCCGGTTATGTATTCCACAAATTGAAACGAGGCACAAATGAGTATAAAGCCAATGTAAAATACTTCAGCGACAATATATCACTTAAAAGCTCCGACAATGCTTACGACGGCAATAAACGTTTGGGCGCTTACTGGTACGGACACAACGAAATATTGGGAGAAGTAAGCGGTCCTATTATTAAAAACAAACTTACATTCTGTACTTTGGCACATTACAAATATGAGCGTGATCAGAACCCGCAGGCGTTTCCTGGTGCAGAGACTGATTGGATATACGATTACTGGTATGAAGATTCAGTGAAAATATCATTGCCGGCAGGTGCACAACCGGCCAACTCTCAAGAACAATATGGGTTTGTCGGTAATTTACGGTTACAGATGGATTATTTTTCGATACAAATAAATGGGATCGTCAATTTCAAGGAAAGGTTTATCCCGAACGGGAATAATGTTCTTAACTTTATGAATTATGGTAGAACTCAACAGGCATCTTCAGACTATTATTCTTTACATGCTGTCATTCAACATAGAATATCCGAGACGATCGAATATAAATTGAATCTCGGTTATTCAAATCATTTTGAAAAACGATATGATCCGTTGTTAAGAGATGATTATCTAAATTACTTCAATAGTAACACTGATCCGGGACGAATCAACATCTTAAATATGGTTTTTAATAATCCAGGCTATATTACGAGTGGTTATTATATGCTGGATCAGTCCTTATTATTCTCTGAGTTAGATTTCTCGTTTAGATACTTTACGAACAATGTTACATCAGTTGGACTTTCTTTTCAACAACATATAATAAAAAAGTATGACGCCTCCAGAATGATACTCAGCGGTTATTACCGTTCAAAAATTTTATATCATGAATATGATCCCAAAAGAACAATGCAAATGTATGGTATTGATAATTACGGTTACGATGAATTCGGGGAAGAAAATGATTCCGACGATATATTCGGGGCAAGAAAACCAGTCAACGCAAGCATCAGCTTGGAAAATATTTATAAGAAAGACGACTTCTTAATTCAAGCCGGCCTTCGTATCGACTACTTTAACAGCGATAATTACAAATTCACCTACACTGATAATTTCTGGTACGACTATATTCGAGGCAACGATATTCTTCCATACTTTTCAAAAGTCGAAGATTATTTTTATTTGAGTCCTCGTATAACAATGAATTATAGAACTGATAATAATTTTTCCTTCTATTCCCATTTCGGGAAGTATATACAGCAAACAAAATATTCAGATATCTATAAGGGGCTTTACGATTTGTTGTATTGTATGACGGTGGATGGTTATTCCGTAACAGGTATCGGTTTGGACCTCAAACCTACCTCAACATATTTATCCGAAATTGGGATAAAATGGCATAGTTTGAATTGGATTATTACCGCAAAAGGTTATTACAAAAAATCAATGAATCTTCCCATAAATAATCATGTAAATTATCCTTTTAATGTTTTAGGTAAATTAGAAAACCGGGGTGAAGCAATTGTCAAAGGGATTGAAACTAGTACCGGATATATTGGCCTTGATGGGTTGTCATTAATAATTAATATGAGCTATACTAACGGGTATGGTCCTTCAATTTACAATAATTCATGGATGGGACAGCAATATAATGAAATTATCGGTATAGCTGAACCGACGATGTACGCGCCGTTGGAAAACAGTTATTCATTTTATGGGGATGTAATTGCTTCGTACGAGTTCCCGGATCTAAAAGCGAATAATCTTTTCAGAGACATGAGTATTTCTGCAAGAATACATGTTAATTCGGGACACCCTTATAATAGGTGGAATCAGTTCATTGCTCCAACCCGCTATTATCAATTATTTTCACATGTGCAATTGGGGGATTTCAACAGTTTCACGACACCTTGGATACTGCAGATGGATTTTAGAATTAATAAGACTGTCAATCTTTCGGAAAAGCTGAAGTTATCTTTCGATTTGATGATTGTAAACTTGTTTGATATTATGAATGAAATGAATCTATTTCCCAGAACCGGTACTACTCAAAACGACGGTTATACATCTTCCGAAACCATTGCGGATTTTGTCGAAATTTATGGGGAAGGATTTATCGATTTGTACCGGATTGTTGAGATTGATTACTATAACTCGTTTAAAAGTTACACTGGTTTCAACCTATTCGGTCCCCCGCGACAAATATTCTTTGGAATTGCTTTGGAGTATTAACTAGATCATCTCACTCATAAGTTCTTTGCGCGGACGCGGAATAACTACTTTATTCACAAGCAATCCTCTTTCGGCAATAACAGCGGCCCCGGCATCAACCGCGCTTGTAACCGCAGCTACTTCACCTGTAATTGTACAGAATGCTTTTCCGCCAAGAGCCATTGCAAGTCGAATCTCAATTAGTTTTACTGTTGCGGATTTAACTGCTGCGTCAGCGCCTTCAATAAGAGAGGCAACGGAAAATGCTTCGATAATACCAAGCGATTCAAGCTCGCCCACTCCGCTGTGCCCTGCCAATGCGGGGAAAATATCTTTATGAACATTAGGAATTACAAATGTATCAATAATGGCATACTCAAGATTAGTTGTTGCGGCATCAACCGCGGATTGTACTGCTGCCACTTCCCCACCGATTAAAACCATATATTTACCGGAACATATTGTACGTGATAAAATCAATTCAACTTCGGAAGTCTTTAGCATAATATCAGCCGCGTGCATACCTGCCGCGATACTTGATAATTCAACGAGTCCTAATGAATTCATTTCCATTTTATAATTCCTTTCATTTTTTTCACTTCTTCAGAATATTTCTATTTACCGATTCTTATAAATGTGTCTGATACATGTGTAACCGTACCATCAATAGACGCGTGAACCGGAGCGCCTAATTTCCCTTCTTCAATTTTACCAATTACTTCCCCTTTCTTTACAGGTTGACCAATAATAACAACCGGCATAGCCGGAGTTCCAACATGCTGGCTTAGCAATATTTTTACACTATTCGGCTCAGGTTTATTTTCCATGTAAGGTGTCGGCTGTTCGAATCTATCTATATCAAGTTTCTTTCTCAATTGTTTTAAAGGTACTCTTCTGCCGTCTTTCACCGGATGTACTTTCACAGGTTTCGTCTGCTCGAATTTTATTTTATTATCACGCATTAAAGCTTTCCCCTGATCGCATGCTTCACGCGGATATAAATCTTCTGGACAAGAATAGAGAGAGCACAATCCGCATGAGCAGCACAATGCCGCATAATTATTCCAGTAATCACTTCCAGACTTTGTGAACCCTAAAGACCTCATTACTTTATGAGGTTGAACATCATAACCCAATAAATATCTGGGACATAACTCTGTGCAGTAACTGCATTGATCACATGCAGATTTGCCAATACGATTCATACTTTCTTTAGGGCGGTTGTTTCTGTCTATTAAATAATGATCTTTCGGTAATATGATAATTCCGGCTGTTGTCTTTTTCACCACTTCCGATAAATCGAAAGTTAGCTGTCCCATTAAAATACCGCTTACAAAAACAGCGTAATCTTTTGTTGTTGTACCGCCGGCGTGCTTAATCAATTCCTCGAAACTCGTGCCGATCGGTGCAAAAAATGAAGAGGGTTTTTTAATCATACCTGTAACGGAAAGGAATTTTTCCGTTACGGGAATACCATCTTCCGCGTTTGCTACATTATAAAATGTTTCAACGTTGTTAACAACACATCCTACATCAAGAGGAATACCGTACGGCGGAATCAATCTTTTGACGGCTGAATATACAAGTTCATATTCATCCCCCGCCGGATAGAAATCTCCCATCAGATGCATTTCAATATTTGCTCCTTCGAGGTTGTTTTCTATTTGTTCGACTGCTATTGTATTCTTTGCTTTAATACCGAAGAAACCTTTTTTGGCGGAAGTAGATTTAATCATTAATTCCATTCCCCTAAGAACACGTCTTGGAAAATGCTTCATAATTTCTACATCTTTATGAATTAAAGGTTCGCATTCGGCTCCATTTGCCAAAACAAATTCAACTCTAGATTTAGCTTTAACATGCGTAGGGAAACCGGCTCCCCCTGCACCGACGACTCCGGCTTCAAATATTTTTTCATGCAGAGACATTGTCTTCCTTCCTCTTAATTACAACCAAAGTACGGTCATCTTGATACTTGCTTTCACTTGTGGAAAATTTTGTTACGTCATCCAATATTGTATATGCAATTTCTTTTGGCGATAAGTGCATTGATTTCCTGATTACTTTTTCAAGCCTCTGCTCTTCATAAAAATCGTAATTATTATTTGCCGCTTCAACAATACCATCCGAAAAAATTACAAGTACATCCCCTGCACGGAAATCAATGCTGTGTGTTTCGAATTTTGAATGCGGCGCGGGTCCTAGCAGCGGGCCGGTAGATTCAAGATAAGTAGCACGTTTATTGTTGGCTCGTATAAATATCGGCGGATTATGCCCTCCGTTTGCGTATAAAAACAATCCTTTTCTGTCGAGAGATAATTCTCCGTAAAACAATGATGTGAATTTATCATCGGCGAATATTTTATTTATAAGTTCATTCATTCTGAACATCAAAAGAGATATTTTAATTTGGAATGTGCTTGCCATTCGTATAGCACCCGCTATGTACATTGCTTCCGCCGCTGCTCCAAATCCTTTTGATGCGGCATCACCTACAGCAATTGCAAGACGCTCGTCATCGTCTCCAATTTTAAGATAATCGAAAAAATCACCACCAATTATTTCTGCCGGAACGGTTACTCCGAATATATCATATTTGTGGAATTGGTATTCGTGTTCCGGGAGAATACTCCTTTGTATCTGACGTGCTTTATCAATATCTGCAAATATTTTTTTCTGTGATGAAGAAAGCCTTCTTTCTCTTAATTTGGATGTAAGAACAGTCGCTACAATATTCAGCGTATCTCTTAAGTCATCGTCAACCACCTGGCTGTTTACTGCAATTAAATATTGGTAATATCTTTTACCGCCGAACTTAATCTTTTCACCTATGCCCGATGCAGAGTATTTAAAAATACCTTTTTTTATTAATATTTCATTCGTTTCATCTGCCAGTATTGTTCGTTCTTGTGATACAGTTTCGAAGATGGCATTTTCATCAAGCTTCAAAACAAAATTTGTTTTAATCTTTTGAACGTTTCCCATTTGAAATAAAAGACGGTATCCTTTATTTTCAACATCAAATTGCCAGACTCTTCCGCCTGTTACTAGGATTTCATCATTCTGAACAATCTGCTCTAATACTTCTTGAAGCATATCTTTTACGGATGAGAAATTCTTTGATGCAACCGTATCAATCAATTTAGAAAATTTTCTTTGTTTCATTTAGTTACACTACTCTTTCTATTTTATTCAGCATAAAATTTAATTACTTTATCCAGCACTTCATTACATACAATATTAAATTCATTCGATGAAAATTCTCTCATTATTGAATTGAATGTCGGGCGGTAAACACCTTTTGCAACATAACCGGCACCCTCAAAAGCTCCTATCATATTGTAGTAAGCTGAATCTTGAGGTGTTGGGATAGGCACTGATTCGTCTACTAGATTTTCCCATTTACTTTCAAAATCGACCAATGTTGTTATGTTTGGTTCCCATGGTTCAATGCCGGCGGGATACATGTCCTGGTATGTATCGTCGTAACCATACTCGTCGGCCAGCCCAGCCAAACCGTGACCAAGTTCATGTATGAAAACTTGTTTTGCTCTTACATTTTTTACGGCAGTAAGAGAATAAAAATTATAGATAGCTCCGCCGCCGTATTTATCCGAGTTGGCCAAAATATAAATTTGATCATAAGGAGCGTTTGATGCAACATCGCGTACGGTTTGAAAATCAACAGTCATTAAATATCTTTCACTGTCGAATGTATAATAACTCGAATTCATAACCGTATTCTTCCAAACATTTTCACCGGGAATATCAACGCCTGAATTCTTTGAATAAGCTTCAACTCCCCATATATTAATATTATTTTTGTTCTCTTTGAAAGGAGAATATTCAAAAAGGAAATCAGCGAATATTTCACAATCTTTTTTGAAAATATCGGCTTCCTCCAAAGTATAACCTTCAGGCAAAAGAATAATATCTAATTTTTCCGATGCATCTCCCGAGAAATGTACCTGGAAATTTTCGAATTCGTGTTTTCTTTCCTTTTTAATAAAATAATTTTGAGGATCAACAACATATTCGAATTTTTGCCGGAATACATTCTCCCTATCACGGCGGTGAATCTCTACTCTTATTTGTACTTTAGGATAAGGCATAACGACAGAACCGGGGTAGGCTCTGTAAATTTCTTTGGCTTCTTTAGTAGTCTGCCATTCTTGGAACAATGTAGAAAATCCTCTCGAATAGATTAATTTGTTTGATGCGTTGTCAAATACTTTCAGCATATAGTATCCATAATTGAAAACATCGACCAAATTCTTTTTTGATCCCCCCCAATAGGGTTCTTCAATCAATTCATTAAAATTTATTGTTTCGTTTTCGCAATTACCATAATGATAAAAATCTAAACGCAATGTCTTCTCAAAAAAGTAATCGTCGAAATTAACCTGAGCAGTAATACAGGTAAAAGCTGTTAAAAACAATGCTAAATATTTCATACTTCCTCCCCCCGGGAATAAAATATTGAATTCAATTAAATAATTTTCCTTGAGCCTGGTTTTACAACCGGAATATTATCTCGGCATAAAGGACAATCTTCAGGTTGATAAGTAACAACTTCTAATTGAAGTGTTGCAACTTGCGGAACGCCGAAATCAACTTTACCGTTACTCCTATCAACAATAACTCCTACGCCAACAACATTTCCCCCTAATTCTTTAACAATATTAATCACTTCAAATACCGATCCCCCTGTAGTAACAACATCTTCACACACCAAAATATTTTCCCCAGGTTTGATAGTGAAACCTCTACGGAGCATCATCTTTTTGTCTTCTCTTTCAGTAAAGATTGAACGCTTATTTAACTGGCGCGCTACTTCTTGACCTACAATAATACCTCCCATTGCCGGGGCGATAACTGTATTAATTTCATAACCTTTAAAAAAATCGGCAATAACGGAACAGATTGTGGTTGTATGTTTCGGATGCTGCAATACTTGAGCGCATTGAAAATACTGATTGCTGTGTTTACCTGAAGTCAATAAAAAATGCCCGTTAAGAAGGGCATTGGTTTCCAGAAAAATATCAAGAATGTTTTTGTTTTCCATATTTAATTTTTCTCAATTAGTTCAGCTAATTCAAAATCTTTTTGTGTAATACCGCCTTCACTATGTGTGGAGATTCTAATAATAACTTTGTTATATGAATGAATTAAAATATCAGGATGATGATTTTGTTTTTCTGCTATTATCCCAATTTTCACCACGAATGATAGAGCAGAGGAAAAATCATTAAATAAAAATTCCTTAACAAAAGATTTTCCCTCGTAAGCCCAATTTTCAAGTGATTCCAGTCTAAGCAATATTTCATGTTCTTCCAATAAAGCCATCAATAAGTCCGTTTATTCGGCGCTTTTTGATTCTGCATTTACATCTTCTTCATCAGTTTCATTTGTTTCATCGGCCGATTTTTTATCGGGCAGAAAATATAATTCATCGGAATTCTTTTTGTGTTTAACAATAATCGTATCCCCTTCCTTAAAAGTATTCATAAGCAATTCCTCTGCAAGAGGATCTTCAACATACTTTTGAATAGCTCTCTTCAGCGGCCGGGCACCGAATTTAGGGTCAAATCCTTTTTCTGCCAAAAATTCCATGGCCGTTTTGTGAATTGTTACTTCCATTTTATTTTCATGAAGGTTTTTAATTAAATCCTTCATCTCAATTTCAATAATCTGTTTAATGTCTTCGATCTCAAGTTTTCTAAATACAATAGTATCATCAACACGATTTAGGAATTCAGGATTAAACAGTTTTTTCATTGCGTCTTCCACAGTGTTTTTCATCTTATCATGAGAATCGGAATCACCGTCCATCCCGAAACCAATGCCCCCTGTAACTTTAATATCTTTCGTACCGACATTGGAGGTCATTATAATAATAGTATTTTTGAAATCCACGCGTCTACCTAAACTATCAGTCAGTTGCCCGTCATCTAAAACCTGAAGGAGAATGTTGAAAACATCGGTATGTGCTTTTTCAATTTCATCAAATAGAACAACCGAGTAGGGTTTGCGTCTTACTCTTTCAGTTAATTGTCCCCCTTCTTCATACCCGACATATCCTGGAGGTGCGCCTACCAATCTAGAAACGGCAAACTTTTCCATATACTCACTCATATCAATTCTAATAAGCGCATCTTCCGAGTCGAATAAATATCTTGCCAGAACTTTAGCCAGTTCGGTTTTACCTACGCCTGTTGGGCCCAAAAAGATAAAACTACCAATCGGTTTATTCGGGTTTTTCAATCCCGCCCTTGTTCTTCTAATAGCTTTAGTTAATTTTATTACTGCCTCGTCCTGACCGATAATTCTCTTCTTGAGCTCATCTCCCATCTTCATCAACTTTTCCGATTCAGCTTGAATAACACGAGTAACCGGAATGCCTGTCATCATAGAGACAACAGTGCCGATATCATCAACAGATACATCATGGAATTGGTCTTTAATTTTAGCATCCCATTCCCTTTTTGCAATTTCAAGATCGGATTGTAGAGTACGCTCTCTATCTCTCAACCTTGCAGCTTCTTCATAATCCTGACGTTTAACAACTGAAATCTTTTCAATTTTTACACCTTCGATTTCCTCTTCCAATTTCAGAATTTCTTCAGAAACGGTAAAATGCCCCATGTGGACTCTTGAACCTGCTTCATCCAATACGTCTATTGCTTTGTCCGGTAAATATCTATCTGTAATATATCTGTTACTCATTTTAACAGCAGTTTCTACAGCTTGTGTTGAATAACGAACATGATGATGCTCTTCATATTTAAATTTTATGTTTTCAAGAATTTCAATTGTTTCATCAACAGAAGGAGGTTCAACCATAACTTTTTGGAATCTTCTATCCAAAGCACCATCTGTTTCAATATTCTTACGATACTCGTCCAATGTAGTTGCTCCGATACATTGAATATCTCCGCGAGCCAGGGCAGGCTTAAACATATTGGATGCATCCAATGAACCGGATGCTCCACCAGCGCCAACTATTGTATGTAATTCGTCAATGAAGAGAATAACATCTTCAGCTTTTTCAAGTTCGTTCATTAATGCTTTCATTCTTTCTTCAAACTGACCGCGATATTTAGTTCCTGCAACCAAACCAGCTAAGTCTAATGTAACAACGCGTTTATCCTGAAGTATCCTAGGAACTTTCCTTTGAATAATTCTTAATGCTAATCCCTCTGCAATAGCGGTTTTACCTACACCAGGTTCTCCAATTAGTACCGGATTATTCTTCTTTCTTCTGCTCAATACTTGTGCAACTCTCTCAATTTCCTTTTCACGACCGATGACAGGATCAAGTTTATCCTCAATGGCAAGTTTGGTAAGATCCCTACCAAAATTATCAAGAACCGGTGTTTTGGTTTTTTCAACTTTTTTGGGAGCAGTAAAGGGAGCAGAACCCTGCTTCTCTGAGCCTTTTGAAGATAATAAATTGTTCAACTCGGCACGAGAACTGTCATAAGTTACATTAAATTGATGTAAAATCTGTGTGGCTATATTATCTTCATCTCTTAATAGAGATAAAAGGATATGTTCGGTACCGATCACTTCCGATTTATAAATTTTTGATTCAATCTGAGTAACTTTAAGAACTTTTTCAGCTTGCTTGGTAAGCGGAATATTACCAATTGTTAAAGTTCCACCAGAAGTTTTTACAGTATCTTCAATTGCCTTTTTTAATTTTATAAGTTCAACGTCCAAATTTCTCAATATTTTTACCGCTACACCCTGCCCTTCCTTTATAATACCTAAAAGAAGGTGTTCTGTACCAATGTAATCGTGCCCTAGCCTTAATGCTTCTTCACGACTTAACCTAATAACTTCCTGAACTCTTTCCGAAAAATTTCCTTCCATCATTTCATTCCTTTCAGTTTTCCAAACTCTCTAACAGAAAATTCCGTTAAAATGTTTCATGAAATATAAATATAAGCTTTTCGGTAATCAAGATTGAAGAAAATGCTGACTTTTATTAGAAAACATTTGAGAGGTCAAACAAATTATGCAATTTGATTGTAATAATGTTTATTTATATTTAACTTTGATTCAAATTAAAGAAGAGACTAAAATTATTTTGGAGATGCTATGGAAGCAATAACAGGTTTATCACTATTGATTATTATTGGTGTTATATTCTTTTTAATAATCTTCACCTATTTCGTCCCTATCGGGCTTTTTATAACCGCATATTTTTCCGGAGTGAAAGTAAAAATATTTAAAGACCTTATCGGTATGAGGTTAAGAAAAGTCCCTCCTACAATAATAGTAAGAAGCAAGATTACAGCAACAAAAGCCGGGTTACAAATGGAGTTAGGGAAATTAGAGGCTCACTTCCTAGCCGGTGGAAATGTGATTAATGTTGTAAATGCATTAATCTCTGCTAATAAAGCAAATCTTGATTTACAATTTGAAAAAGCTGCCGCTATTGACCTGGCGGGAAGAGATGTATTGGAAGCAGTTAAGATGTCGGTTCTCCCTAAAGTTATTGAAACTCCTTTTATAGCAGCAGTTGCTAAAGACGGTATCCAGCTTAAAGCGATGGCAAGAATTACAGTAAGAACAAGCATTGAAAGACTTGTAGGAGGCGCCGGTGAAGCTACAATATTGGCAAGAGTAGGAGAAGGTATCGTTTCTACTATTGGTTCAAGTGAAAGTCACAAAGCTGTTCTTGAAAATCCCGATAACATATCAAAAGTAGTTTTATCTAAAGGATTAGATGCCGGAACTGCATTTGAAATTCTTTCAATAGATATTGCCGATGTTGATGTTGGAAGCAACATCGGGGCTATTCTTCAAACAGACCAGGCTGAAGCAGACCTTAAAGTTGCTAGAGCTAAAGCGGAAGAAAGAAGAGCCGCTGCTGTAGCTCTTGAACAGGAAATGAGAGCCGAAGTTGAAAGGATGAAAGCCCGCGTTGTTGAAGCTGAAGCTGAAATACCTAAAGCAATGGCAGAAGCTTTCAGAAGCGGAAACATGGGAATTATGGATTATTATAAACTCAAAAATATCCAGGCCGATACAGATATGAGAAGTTCTATTTCTAAACCGGAAGACTCTAAGGATAAGAATACTGATGGATAGTTTATTCGACATACTGATAATCTTTGTAATTTTATTCAGCATTATCAACTCGATTTTCGGTAAGAAAAAAGCTCAACAGAAAAAGAAACAAGAGGGGGCACAACCTGTTGCCCATGAGAAAAAACGTGATTCGATAGATATGCTGGAACAAATTTTCGGTATTCCTTCACAACCAAAAAAACCTGAATACGAAAAGGATACCGGTGATTATCGTACATGGGATCCGGAAGCAGAATTCGGAGCAACCAAAACAAAAACCAGTATACCCAAAAGTATTGAAAATCAATTTGGTGTTAAACCTAAGTTTAGTTCCGAAGTTAATTACGACAAGATGAAAAGTCTTGAAAGCATCCCTTTGCGTAAACAAAAGCTTAGTTTGATAGAGAAGGATTTGGAGAAAATTAAACGGGTGAACAAAAAGCAAATTGCGTTGATTAAAAAGTTGAGAGATCCAAAAACATTAAGAGATTATGTTTTAGTCTCTGAGATACTCAATAAACCAAAAGCACTTAGCGATTAATGGCAAAGAGTTTCAAATTAAAAAACAGAATTGGAGCGGGCTTCACAGATAAATCGAATGAAGCCCGTTTTATTATTAACTATGAAGATCAACTTAACACTGCTCAGCTTGAAGCCGTTAAAGCAATTGAAGGTTCCTTCCTTTTAATTGCAGGAGCAGGTACCGGCAAAACACGAACACTCGTTTACAGAGTTGCCCGACTTGTCGAGCTGGGGTACGACCCCAAATCCATATTACTTCTTACATTCACACGCAAAGCTGCAAAAGAAATGATGGACAGAGCAGCAATATTATTAGACAACCGCTGTGCAAAAATTAACGGCGGTACATTTCATTCTTTTGCAAATATTACTTTAAGAAAATATGCAAAGCACGTAGGTATAGAATCAGGTTTTACCATTCTGGATCAAGGCGATAGTGAAGATGCAATCAACCTGATACGAGGTCAATTCAATATTACACAATTGAAGAAACGGTTTCCGAATAAATCTACAATCTTCCGTGTGATAAGCCTAAGTGTAAATACAGGTAGATCATTCGACGAGATTCTTGAAAATGAATATCCCCATTTCTTTGAATACACAGATAAAATAAACGACATTAGAAAAATCTATGAGTCTTACAAAAAGAAAAACAACCTTCTTGATTATGACGATCTTCTTGTTTACTTAAGAGAATTTCTTCTAACAAATGCCGCCGGCGCAAAGAATTTATGTTCCTCCATTAAATTTGTTATGGTTGATGAATACCAAGACACAAACCAATTACAAGCCGACATAGTAAAGGGTTTATGCCAATATCATAATAACGTGATGGTGGTAGGTGATGATTCACAATCTATCTATTCGTTCCGCGGCGCTAATTTTAAAAATATTATGGATTTTCCGTCTTTTTTTAAAAATACGCAAATAATTAAACTGGAAGAGAATTACAGAAGCACACAGGAAATATTGAACTTCACAAATTACCTTATTGAAACTGCTGTAGAAAAATATCCCAAATTTTTATTTACAAAGAAAACAGGAGGTGAATTACCCGCGATTGTCTCTGCTTCTACTGAAAATATGCAATCTCGTTTCATAGTTGAAAAAATTCTCGAATTGAATGAAGAAGGAATTCCTTTAAATGAAATCGCCGTATTGTTCAGGTCATCTTTTTTCTCATTCGATCTCGAAATTGAACTTAATAAAGCCAACATTCCATTTCTAAAATTCGGCGGAATGAAATTCATAGAAACGGCACATGTTAAAGATGTACTGTCATTTATGAGGATTGCTTCTAATCCGAAAGATTTTGTTAGCTGGTATCGTGTTCTCCTATTGCATGAAGGAATAGGACCAAAAAAAGCACAGCGGATTTTAGAAGAAATTGCAAATGGCAAGATTTCCATCAGTGTAAATCCCGAGGCGGTTGTGAATTCGAATTATCCCGACAATATTTTCAATTTATTTATACTGCTTCATGAGATTTATACAAAATATAAATTACCTTCCGATAAAGCTGAAGCAGTTTTAACTTATTATGATCCTCTATTTAGAAAAAAATATGACGATTTTAATAAACGAAAAAAGGATCTTGAAATTTTAGTAAACATTGCTTCAAACTATAGAAGCCTGGAAAGTTTTTTAGCTGATATGGCTCTCGATCCCCCACAGGATAGTGTGGCTGGTGTAGAGGAAACAGATAAAGAAAAGGAATACTTAACCCTTTCAACCATTCACTCTGCAAAGGGATTAGAATGGCATTCGGTATTCATCATCCACGCAATTGATGGATTCTTTCCTTCAAGCCAATCGTTTGAAAATCTTGATTCACTGGAAGAAGAAAGACGATTGATGTACGTTGCTTCTACAAGAGCAAAACAGAATCTTTTTGTTTCATATCCTATGAATATTTTCGACCGATACCAGGGTACTACTTTTTCAAAACCTTCAAGATTTATTGAAGGAGTAAGTGAAGATTTAGCCGAAGAATGGTTGTTGCAAGAAGAATATTGATATTTGCAATTATTAAATTGATTGCAGCTCAAATTCATCTATATAATTTCATTTAACAAAGTAAAAACATATTTTTACAAATCATAAAAACAAAGAATAATGCAAAAAGAATTACTCGTTGAAAAAGCAATCCAAGCAAAATCAAGAGCTTACGCTCCTTACTCAAAATTCCCGGTAGGAGCTGCACTGTTAACCGAAAATGATGAAATTTATATTGGCGCAAACGTAGAAAATGCATCATATGGATTGACAATATGTGCCGAGAGAACGGCAGCTTTTAGCGCAATTATTGAAGGTGAGAGAAAATTTAAAGCTATTGCAATTGCAGGAAATACCGAGGACTACCTCCCCCCATGCGGTGCATGCAGACAAGTATTGCTTGAACTTTGCGGAAAGGATATTGATGTTCATCTAGTTAATTCTAAAAAAGAAATTAAAACAATAAAACTAAACGAACTAATCCCCTTTTCATTTGGAGATGAATACTTAAAATAATTATGATGGAATTCAAACCACATCAATCACCATTAGAAACCGGTTGGATAGAAGTAATTGCCGGTTGTATGTTCAGCGGTAAAACCGAAGAATTAATCCGTAGATTAAAACGAGCACAGATAGCAAAACAGAAAGTGAAGATATTTAAGCCACTTATCGATTCCAGATATTCACAATACAATATAGTATCCCATAGTGATCAGTCGCTTCCTTCCATTGTTATCAAAGATGCAAAGGATTTGCTGGAACACTGCAAAGATGCGCAAGTAATCGGTATAGACGAGGCCCAGTTCTTTGATAATAGTCTTGTGGATATCTGTAATGAACTTGCTAACAGCGGTAAAAGAGTTATCGTTGCCGGTTTGGATCAGGACTATAAAGGAATTCCATTCGAACCGATCCCTCAATTGCTTGCCGTTGCGGAATATATTACAAAGACTTTAGCTATTTGTGTTGAATGCGGTAATCCTGCAGACAAGACTCAAAGAAAAGTTCACTTTAAAGAAAGAGTTTTGGTTGGTGCAGCCGATAGTTACGAGGCACGCTGCCGTAAGTGCCATTACATCCCGGAATCAGAATAAGGAGTTCTATGGAAGTGATTTCTATTTTCAGAGGTATAATCGGTGTTGGTGTTGTACTTGGAATTGCATTTCTTATCTCTAACAATCAGAGAAAAATAAATTGGAGATTGGTATTAACAGGTTTAGGTCTTCAATTTGTTTTTGCTATTTTGATTATTAAAGGTGATGCTCTTGGCAGTTTCTTCGCTCCATTTGGATGGCCTAAAGACCTTTTCAGATTTTTCAGTAGTTTCTTTGTACTCATTTTGAATTTTACCCAAGAAGGAGCCCAATTCATATTCGGAACTCTTGCTATCGGTCCAGGGCAAGATGGAAGTCTCGGTATGTTCTTCGCGTTTCAGGTATTACCTACAATTATATTCTTCGCAAGCTTAATGTCTTTGATGTATTATCTTGGTATTATGCAAAAAATAGTCCAGGCAATGGCTTGGATAATGTCAAGATTTATGGGAACAAGCGGGGCAGAATCTCTTTCTTGTGCAGCAAACATATTTGTAGGACAAACCGAAGCACCATTGATGATAAAACCATTTATAAAAGGAATGACCAACAGTGAGCTCCTTACAATAATGACAGGAGGAATGGCAACTATTGCCGGTGGTGTTATGGCTGCATATATTCAAACATTGGGGCAAGCATTTGCAGAATCAATGCAATTGCCACTTGCAGATGCACAATTAATGTTCGCAACACATTTACTGGGAGCAAGCGTAATGGCAGCTCCTGCTGCATTAATTATATCGAAGATTATGTTTCCGGAGACAGGTGTACCAGAAACAAAAGGATCAGTAAAAGTTTCCATTGAGAAAAATGCTTCAAATGCTATTGAAGCAACTGCCATTGGCGCTGGAGAGGGGTTGAAATTAGCATTAAATGTTGGTGCTATGTTGCTTGCTTTTATAGCTTTAATAGCTTTAGTTAATTACTTATTGAATGGTTTAGGCGACTTACTTACAATTAATATTTATCTAGTTGAGACATTCGGTCAACCACTTAGTATGCAGTTAATTTTCGGGATGGTACTTCAATTTCTTGCTTTTGGAATAGGTGTACCTTGGGAAAATGCTATGCAATTTGGAAGTCTTATAGGTACAAAAGTTGTTCTTAACGAATTTGTGGCATATCTTGATATGAGTGCTCTAATTAAATCGGGAGCAATGCTTAGTGAAAAAGCAATTCTAATGACAACATATGCACTTTGTGGTTTTGCAAATTTTTCATCTATCGCTATTCAGATAGGAGGAATTACACCTTTAGCACCTAATAGGCAGACCGATTTAGCAAAATTGGGTATTAGGGCAGTGATCGGCGGAACACTTGCAACATTATTAACAGCAACATTAGCAGGGATATTATTTTAATGGTCAATACTAACGCTAAATATGAACTTCTAATTAATGAAGTAAAAAAAATCTCTCCTTTTGAACCTGAAATCGGACTTGTATTGGGAAGCGGACTTGGTGATTTTGCCCAGAAGGTAGAGACAATCAAATCAGTTGAAACATCTACCCTACCAGGTTATCCTGTTTCTACTGTGGAGGGGCACAAAGGATTTATTCACTTCTCCGAATATGAAGGCAGAAAATTGTTGATCTTCCAGGGCAGAATTCATTTTTATGAGGGCTATTCGCTTTCCGAATGTATTCTTCCTGCCTATATTGCAGCAAAAATGAATTGTTCAACTTTTATTCTAACAAATGCCGCGGGGGGAATTAATCCACAATTAGAACCGGGGGATTTGATGTTAAATTCTTCATTTAATTCTATTTTCCTAAAAAAAGAATTGACTGATTTAATCGGTATTGCAAATGTTGATCAGAAGAATCTATTCCTTAACCTCCCGTCAAAAGAAATAAATTCTAAAATTAGAAATGCTGCCCTCAGAGAAAAAATATTATTGAAAGAAGGAGTCTATTTTTTCAGTAAAGGTCCTAGTTATGAAACTCCAGCTGAAATTCAAATGGCAGCAAAATCGGGGGCCGACGCAGTGGGTATGTCTACTGTTCATGAAGCTGTCTATGCAGCAATACTGGGTCTTAAAGTCGGTTCCATATCTTGTATTACCAACTATGCAGCAGGGATAAAACCTGTTAAACTTTCACATCAAGATGTTATGGATACAGCCGAAAAAGTAAAAGTGACTTTTGAAAGATTAGTAAAAAGGATAATAACCGAAATATAAAACTATTTTAGCGATGTAACTAAAACGGAAACAGCGCTTATAATTGCAGTCTCCGCTCTTAGCCTATTGGTAGTTAAATGGAAATATTCTTTATCTTTCAGAATATTGATTTCCTCTTCAACCAAACCCCCTTCTGGACCGAAAATAAGATAGTATCGTTGAGTGCTTTGAACTGTTTCCTTTAAGAGAAAATTGATAAATGAATTTTCACTTGTCTGCTCAAAAATTATTTTCTTTCCGTTAAATTTATTCAATTCACTCAACGATTGAAGTTCTTCAATATTCGGAAGATAACATCTTATAGATTGTTTCATCGCAGCAAGAGCTAGTTTTTGCCATCTTGCTAATTTAATCCCTTTGGCAACACTTCTCTTGCCTTCAAATATCATAATATTTGTTATCCCTAACTCTACACATTTCTCAATCGCAAATTCAAGTCTATCCTGATTTCTTAAAACAGGCATGCAGACAATTATGTTCTTCAAAATATTTTCATAATAGAATGGTCTAATAATCCAGGCTGTTAATTCATTTCTCATTATTTCGGAAATTTTAACTAAGTAAATATGGCCAAAGCCATTAGTGATATATATTTCATCCCCCTTTTTGTGTCTCATTACTTTAACAATATGATGTGCATCGTCACCGGTAATAACTAGATTATTGCTTTGAATATTTTGTTTATCGGTGAAGTAGAGTTCGATGTTAGAAAGAATAGTCTGTTCCAATTAAGAATTCTCCCTGTCTAAATTCATTAATTGCGTACTCCAATCTCATTCCTGAGTAAGGTAAAAATAAAATATTTATTCCTATTCCCCAACCCGAATATAATTCATTCATCGTTAATTTATTCACATCCATAAATGTCATACCGGTATCCGCAAAAAAATAAACATGCATGCCTATGCGGGTTGAAGTTATTCTTTCAGGTATTAAAGGTAGGTCTAAACTGAAATTCCATTCCTTGAATATAGGATAACTCAATTCAAAAGTACCCATTAGAGAATTATATCCTTCTTGCACATCTCGGCTGTGTCCTCTTACCAATTCATCGAACCCGAGATAGGAATAATCATAATTTGGTATAAATCCACCAAACCCGCTTCTTAAAGCAACCCTTCCCCTTGCAACAAAATCATCGTAGAAATTCCAGTAGGTTCTATAATCGAACGAGAAGATGTTATACCCGATATTGTTTATTCCAAATCCTTTGTGATTAATCGAAAATTGAACAAATGTGCCATTTTGCGGATACTGTATTAAATCGCGAGTGTCGTATGTATACGCAAGCATTATAAATGGGATTCTGTCAATTTTTGTTTTGGATGCTGTTACCCCCTCTAAAGGTTGTTCGTCAATTTCAATATAATTGAAACCCCATAACGTGCTTATATAATTAAATTGATCATGTCTTTTACCCAATGAAATATAATTCGAAATTATTCTGTACTCTATATTGTTACCGTACAACTTGTTAATGTAATCACTCTTATTCTGAAACTTCTGATATGCACTGTGAATTGAAAAATAAATTTTTTCTTTCTTAAGAAGGTATGGATTATAATAATCGATTTTATAATACGGATCATAACCAAGAGCTACTGTAGTTCTAATTGATTCATTTCTGCCTAGAAAGTTTTTCCAGCGCAGATAAAAACCGTAAGATGCATATTCCCAACTACTGTGATGAAGACGTATAAACGGCCATGGATAGATATACCAGGCTTCTTTAACTGTGATGGTTATGACATTTATATTTTCCTTAGTATTTGGTATCAATTCAACAAATGTAAATATTCTCATACTGTAAAGACGTTCCTTGTTGAATTCCAGGATGGCATCGGTTATTTTGTCGCCTACTTTAAATGTCAATTCCCCTAAAATCACAAATTCTTGAGTAATATCGTTACCTATGATTTTTATTGAATCAACATGAAAAAATTCTTGAACATCTTTTAAAGATGGATCAATCTGACCATATAGAGAATTGATTGTTGCAAGGAAAAGAATTGTTAAAATTATCTTATACATAACAGCCTAATTAAAAAAAGAATGACAGTATACTGATAATAATTTAACAGAAATACTGTCATTCAAAGTAATATCCTAAGCGTATAATTACCAATTGTAATTTTGATGCTCAACTTTAATACATTTATCCTGAATAACCCTGATCCCCAGATTATGTAAAGGCTTAACGGCTTCATCATTTCTAATACCAAGTTGAAGCCAAAGGACTTTCGGTTTTTTCCACAACACATCAGGTATGATTTGAGCAATTGCATCAGGTCTTCTAAAAACGTCAACAATATCAATATCGAAAGGTATTTCTCTCAATGACGGGAAAACAGGGATACCATCGGCATTTGAAAACGCAGGATTTATACCCACCACATTATATCCCTTGGCGATAAGATACTTAACGATAGTTCTACTTATTTTTGTGGGATCTTCCGATATACCCATAACGGCAATTGTCTTGCTCTTTTTTAGGATATCATAAATCTCGTTTTTATCAGGATTTGTTATCATCTATCTTTCTTCATATTCTGAAATTGGGATACAGCTGCACACTAAATTTCGATCACCGTAGGCATTATTTACTCTGCCAACACTAGGCCAGAACTTATTATCTCGAGTCCATTGAGTTGGAAACGCGGCCTGTTCTCTTGAATATTTATGTTTCCAATCATCTGTAATTACATCTTCTGCAGTATGTGGTGCATTTTTAAGCACATTATCCGCTTTATCTGCAATACCCTTCTCAATATCCTCAATTTCTTTTCGAATTGAAATCATTGCGTCACAAAATCTATCTAATTCAACTTGAGATTCACTTTCGGTTGGTTCAACCATCAAAGTGCCCGGTACCGGGAATGAGACAGTGGGAGCATGATATCCATAATCCATCAATCTCTTTGCTACATCTTCAACTTCAACGCCGGCAGAAGTTTTGAAATTTCTTAGGTCAAAAATCAATTCGTGCCCCACAAAACCATGTTTCCCTTTATATAATACATTATAATACGGAGATAATTTTTCTTTTAGATAATTAGCGTTAAGTATTGCAATTTGAGTAGAATACGTCAAACCACTTACGCCCATCATTTTAATATATCCATACGAAATAGGTAAAACACCGGCACTTCCCCAAGGAGCAGATGAAAGAGCTAAAATAGATTTATCACCTCCAATGCTTACAACAGGATGCCCTGGTAAAAACGGCGCTAAATGCTCCGCTACTGCTATTGGCCCTACGCCTGGACCACCACCACCATGAGGAATTGCAAATGTTTTGTGAAGATTAAAATGACAAACATCAGCCCCAATCTGAGTTGGGCTAGTTAAACCTACTTGAGCATTCATATTGGCTCCATCCAAATAAACTTGCCCTCCGTTCTTATGAATTATATCCGTAATTTCACAAATATTTTCCTCAAATACGCCATGAGTTGATGGATAAGTAATCATAATTGCGGATAATTTATCCTTATGCTCTTCTACTTTTTTACGTAAATCATCAGTGTCAATATTTCCATCATTGTCGCATGCAACAACAACTACTTTGCCGCCAGCCATAACTGCGCTTGCCGGATTGGTTCCGTGAGCTGATGCAGGTATTAAGATAACATTTCTCTTCTCGTCTCCTCTACTTTTATGATAAGCTCTAATCACCATCAGCCCGGCATATTCACCGCTGGCGCCGGAATTTGGTTGAACAGTTGCGGCAGTAAATCCTGTCATTTTACATAATTGATTTTCAATTTCTTTTATCAATTGCGAATAACCCTCTGCTTGCTCCAAAGGTATAAAAGGATGAAGCTGGCTAAATTCAGGCCATGAAATACCAAGCATTTCTGCCGCTGCATTTAATTTCATTGTACATGAACCAAGAGGAATCATTGATGTTGTTAAAGATAGATCCTTTCTTTCAAGATTTTTAATATAACGCAGCATTTCAGTTTCTGAATGATAGGAATTGAATACCGAGTGTGTCAAATATTGACTATTTCTAATAAAGGATTCAGGCCAATCAAGTTTTACATTCTGAACTAATCCCTCAATATCATAATCACTAATTTGATTATTGGTTGCTTTCGAAAATATGTCAAGTATCTCTTTCACATCTTCGTATTGTGTAATTTCACTTAATGAAATACCTATATATTCCTTTTGATAATATCTGAAGTTAATACCAAGTTCGTTAGAAAGAATTTTTATCTTTTCTACTGTTTCCAATGAATCACACTTTACCTTTAACGTATCAAAGTACTTTGCATTAACTTGATCAATTCCCAATTTTTTTAAGCCATGTTCTAATAAGTTGGTAAGGTTGTATATTCTCTCTGCAATAGCTTTAATTCCCTTTGGCCCATGATAAACAGCATACATGCTGGCCATTATTGCCAATAATACTTGGGCCGTACATATGTTGCTTGTAGCCTTTTCACGTTTGATGTGCTGTTCCCTAGTTTGTAGCGCCATCCTCAAAGCTCTTCTTTCATGTGAATCTACCGATACACCTATAATTCTACCAGGTATCTGACGTTTAAATTCTTCTTTTGTAGCAAAGTAACCTGCGTGTGGCCCTCCATAATTCATAGGCACACCGAATCTTTGAGTAGAACCCACGACCACGTCGGCACCGAATTCACCGGGAGGAGTTAACAGTGCTAAACTTAAAAGATCGGCGGCAACAATTTTATAAATATTTTTTTCTTCCGCTCTCAAGAAAAGCTCTCCATAATCTATGATCTCGCCATTGTCGTTTGGATACTGTACCATAATTGCAAAAATATCAGGTGTCAATTCCAGATTCGACAAATCACCAACTTTAACTTCAATACCCAATGGTTCTGATCTGGTTTTCAATACATCAATCGTTTGCGGGAAGCAATCTTCTGAAACGAATAAAATATTAGCCTCTTTTTTATCACGTTTTCTTGATGAAAACAACATTGCCATTGCTTCTGCGGCTGCAGTTCCTTCATCCAATAAAGATGAATTTGCCAATGGCATAGCAGTAAAATCACTTAACATTGTTTGAAAATTTAATAAAGCTTCCAATCTTCCTTGTGATATCTCCGCTTGATAAGGAGTATATTGAGTGTACCATCCTGGATTTTCAAGGATATTTCTAATAATTACAGCAGGTGTAATTGTCGGATAATACCCCATACCGATATAAGATTTAAATATTTTGTTTTTCTTTGCCATTTCTTTAAGGTGATTCAAAAAATCATTCTCGGTCAATGGTTCACCTAATTCAAATTTTTCTTTCAGTCTGATCTTGGATGGAATAGTTTTTTCGATCATCTCATCCAGAGAAGAAACCTTAATAGTTTCCAACATACTTTCGACTTGCTCTTTGCTAGGTCCAATATGACGATTAACAAATTTGTCATAACTATTGAATTTTTCCATAATTACATGCTCTGATGAATTTTTTAATTCTGTTTATTAGATAATCTAAAACGACATATTAATTTTATTTAGAAAATTAAATATACTGAAAAGTGAGAAATTTGCAGTCCTATTTCTGAATAGAAAATACAATTTTATCTTTACGGTGAGTGATGAATGAATTTCCTATAAATTCACTTTAGATACTTCTTTCAAAGCCAGTTTAGCAGATTCCTGTTCTGCGGATTTTTTGCTTTTCCCTTTACCTATTCCGAATACTTTATCCCCAATCAAGGCTTCTACCGTAAATACTTTATTGTGATCCGGTCCTTCTTCATTCACAACACGGTAACTGGGTGTTCCCATATTTTTTGAATGAGACATCTCTAAAAGTTGTCCTTTGAAATTCGTATCTATCCTATAATACCCGTTAATCAAACTTGGTTCGATAATATTTTTTGTAATAAAGGCCTTCACTTTTTCAATGCCAACATCAATATAAATAGCTCCTATAAGAGCCTCTAATGCATCTGCCATAATTGTTTTCATTCCCTCATCGGAGTCTTTGAGGAATTTTTCATTATATAGTAAAAATTTATCAAGTTTGATTTTTTTTGCAACTATTGCCAATGCATCTCTATTAACAATATGCGATCTGGATTTTGTTAGGAATCCTTCTTCTTTATCTGAAAAATTCTTAAAAAGATACTCGGCAACTATAACGCCAAGAACTGAATCTCCCAAAAACTCCAGTCGTTCGTTTGATTTATCAATGTCGTTAGATATTTCGAGATATGATCGATGCGTTAGAGCTTTGATGTAATAGATATTGTTTACAACAGTAAAACCGAGAAGTTTTTCTAAAGATTTAATCTTTACTTTAAAGAAAACCTCCGGCTCAATAACGCCGGAGTTAGACAAAAGAAATTTATTTTTAATCCATGAAAAAAAATACACAGGAATTATTCATCATATTTTTTAAAAAGTAATGTGGCGTTATGCCCGCCAAAACCAAATGTATTGCTAATAGCGTATTTAATTTCTTTTTTAACTGCTGTTAATGGAGTATAATCCAGATCGCACTCCGGGTCAGGCACGGTTAAATTGATAGTTGGGGGTATAATTCCTTCTTTCAATGCCATCACTGTGGCTATTGCCTCAATTGCACCTGCAGCCCCTAAAAGATGCCCTGTCATAGATTTCGTAGAACTAATGGATAACTTATAAGCGTGAGCTCCAAATACCTTTTTAATAGCTTGAGTTTCATTAAGATCATTAAGTGTGGTTGATGTACCGTGCGCATTGATATAATCAATATCAGTTGGTTCAATACCACCGTCTCTTAATGCTTCGCGCATTGATCTTTGAGCCCCTTCCCCTTCATCAGGAGGAGCGGTTACGTGGAAAGCATCCCCTGTTAAACCAATACCGATAATTTCACCATAAATTTTTGCTCCTCTGGCTTTTGCGTGTTCATACTCTTCAAGAATCAGAGAGCCGGAACCTTCTCCCATAACAAAACCTGTTCTTTCTTTATCAAAAGGCCTGGAAGCTTCCAAGTACCTATCATTCCAAGTTGAAATTGCACGTAACGCATTAAAACCGGCTACAGCCAATGGTGTAAGGGCAGCTTCGGCACCTCCAACTAACATTAAATCGGCAGATCCTCTTTGAACAAGCATAAACCCATCTGCTATGGCGTGAGATGATGTTGCACAAGCAGATGTTGTGGCGTAGTTTGGTCCTTTCAAACCGAACCGTATTGAAATTTGTCCCGCTGCAATATCTGAAATCATCATTGGAATGAAAAACGGGCTTATTCTATTTGGACCATCTTTAATCATTATATTGCATTGATTTTCAAATGTATCAATACCACCAATACCGCTTCCGAAAATAACGCCCATTCTATTACGATCAATTTTTTCCAAATCAATCTGAGAGTCGTCAATTGCCATTTGGGATGTAGCAATACCATATTGACAAAAAGGGTCCATTCTTCTAACTGCTTTTTTATCGATGAATTGGGTAATGTCGAAATTTTTAATTTCGAAAGCAAATTTTGTATCGTGGTTACAAGTATCAAACTTTGTAATTAAACCGGCGCCGTTCTTACCCTGTTTAAGCCCTTCCCATAATTCATCCAAAGAATTCCCTATCGCGGATAAAGCTCCCAAACCAGTAATTACTACTCGTCTATTTTTCATATCTTTAGCCTAATTGGATGGTTGAATAAGAAGACCACGACATCAAAGTCGTGGTCATTATAATATTTTAGTTAGCTGTTTTATCTTTCAAATAATTAATAGCATCGCCAACTGTAGCTATTTTTTCAGCATCTTCATCAGGAATAGAAATACCGAAAGCGGATTCAAATCCCATAACTAATTCTACAATATCCAATGAATCTGCACCTAAATCGTTTGTAAATGATGCTTCAGGTGTAATTTGTGATTCTTCTACACCAAGTTTATCCATTATGATTTCTTTTACTTTTGATTCAGCATCCATGATTTACTCCTTAATTATTTGTTGAATGAATATATTTATATAAAACTACCGAATTACATTACCATACCGCCGTCTACAGTGATTGTTTGACCGGTTAAATAATCTGCATATTCACTGCACAGGAAACAAACAACTTTTGCCACATCTTCAGGCTGCCCCATTCTTTTCAGAGGGACAATATTCAACATAGCTTCTTTCTGAGCTTCCGTTAGTTTATCGGTCATTGGTGTTTGAATAAAACCCGGTGCAATAGCATTTACTGTAATATTTCTTGATGCCAATTCTTTTGCGTTAGATTTTGTCATCCCGATAATACCTGCTTTTGAAGCCACATAGTTCGCTTGCCCAGGATTACCCATAATACCCACAACAGAAGCCATATTAACAATTCTTCCGTAACGCTGCCCCATCATGGGCTTAAGGACTGCTTTTGTATAATTAAAAACACTTTTGAGATTTACGTTTACCACTTTATCAAAATCATCTTCGCTCATGCGAAGAAGTAAATTATCTTTTGTAATTCCTGCATTGTTAACAAGGAAATCAACACCCCCCATTTTTTCAATTGCAAAATCAACCGTAGCTTTCGCATCTTCAAATGAAGTAGCATCTGCCTTGAATGCAAAGATACCTATTTCTTTATTGTTCAATTCCAGTTTAACCGATTCAGCTTCTTTTTCAGGTGTATCATGGCTGAATGCAATGTCCGATAACAAAACATTACAACCATGCATTGCCAATTCTTTAACGATAGCTCTTCCAATGCCCCTAGAGCCTCCTGTAACAATCGCTCGTTTACCTTTTAGATTCAATTATACTGCTCCTGAATTTAGTTTTGAGAAATACTCTTTACGGTAATCTTCTAATTCTCTAAATCCTTTTTTACCTAATAAATGTTTTATCTCTTCTTTACAGCACTCATAAACAGTAGATGTTTGATTTACAGACTTATTGCAATAGTGCATCCTTTTCAAGTGATCATCATCTACAGTTAATGCCCCTTCATATATAACTAAGGGGAATAATATACAATATAATGGTTTATATTTCCACTTATATTCATTATTATCCATAGCCATTTTTTGAAGAGTACAAAACCCATTTCGGTCTAAAAACACGCATTTTTCGTTATAAACCTCAGTTCCAACCGCGATTCCCGATTCAAAGTCTTCATCTTTTTCAGGAGATTCAAACCATTTACTTACCTCTTTCGTTTGAGAATCGTCCATTGCATTTATGATTTTTTCTTTGTTTTCAAGAATAATATTATACTCTTTCAAATCGGTATATACGCCATAATAACAGCATTCACCGAAACAAATATTTACATCGCAGCATTTGGGGAATGGTTGTGTAAAAATAAGTGGATCAATGAAGAAGCCATTAATTATTTTTTCGAATTTTGGGGGCACTAGCAATACCTTTCTAAATCGCTGAATTTGTCGATACCTATAGTCTGAACATTGCTGTTAATTCTTTTAACCAATCCTTGCAAAACTTTCCCGGGGCCTACTTCAATGAATTCATCAGCGCCGTCTTCGATCATATGAACGATCGTTTCTTCCCATCGAACAGGAGCATTTAATTGGGCTAATAATAAGTTCTTAATTTCATTTTTTTCTATAACAGGTTTTGCAGTCACATTTGCATAAATTGGAATTTCAGCATTTCTAAAATTTGTAAGTTCTAATTTTTCTTTTAATTTTTCACTTGCACTTTGCATTAGAGGAGAATGGAAAGCACCACTTACAATAAGTTGTTTTACTAATTTTGCGCCGTATTGTTTGCTTAGAAACATCGCTTCCAGTACACCTTCAACTGAACCTGAAATAACAATCTGACCTGGCGAATTGAAATTAGCACATTGAACAATTCCTTTTACTGAAGCTTCTTTACATATCTCTTCCAATTTTTCCATTGGTAATCCTATTACGGCAGCCATAGTACCAGGTTGTTCAATACCGGCCTGCAGCATAAATTCCCCTCTGAATCGAACAAGTTTGAAGGCCTCAACAAAATCGACAACATTAGCAGCAACAAGTGCTGAATATTCACCCAATGAATGTCCTGCAACCATATCGGGTGTAATTGTTTTTATCAAACCAGCCAATATCATACTATGAAGGAAAATAGCCGGCTGTGTAATATCTGTTTGCTTAAGAGCATCTTCGGGACCATCAAACATAATTTTTGATATTTCAACACCGATTGCTTCTTCAGCTTCTTTTACCATTTCCTTGGCTATATCGGAAGAATCGAAAATATCCTTAGCCATTCCTACATACTGCGATCCCTGCCCTGGAAAAAGAAAGGCTCTTTTGCCCATTTAGTCCATCCCCCATTTAACTAAAATTGCTCCCCATGTAAAACCTGCGCCGAAAGCTGAAAGAACAAGATTGTCCCCTTTTTTTATTTTGCCATCACGGTAATATTCAACTAAACATGAGGGAATAGTGGCTGCTGTTGTATTTCCGTACTTATGAATATTAATCATCACTTTTTCTTTTTCTAATCCCATCCTACTGGCAGTAGCATCAATAATTCTTAGGTTTGCTTGATGAGGCACTAAATAAGCAATATCCGCTGAAGTTAAATTATTTCTTTTCATTATATCGACGGAAACATCTGCCATTCCTTTAACAGCCACTTTAAAAACCGCTTTACCGTCTTGGGAAATATAATGCCAATTCTTATCTACAGTATCGTGTGAAGAGGGATTCAAACTTCCACCCGCTTTCATGTGAAGGGCTTCCATACCAGAACCATCAACAAAAAGAAGAGAATCAATAACACCCATATTTTTATCTTCAGTAGGTTCTAAAAGAACTGCCGCCGCAGCATCGCCGAAAAGTATGCAAGTATTTCTATCGCTGTAATCAACTATTGATGACATTTTATCAGAGCCGACAACAACAACCTTTTTGTAAGCGCCGCTTTCTATTAACGCGGATCCGCTTTTAAGGGCAAATAAAAACCCTGAACATGCGCCGGATAAATCGTACCCCCAAGCATTTTTAGCGCCAATTTTATTTTGAACTAAACACGCAGTTGAAGGGAAAAACATATCGGGCGTTACTGTTGCAACAATAATTACATCAATTTCTTCCGCAGACGTGGATGTTGTTTTCATTAAATCTTCAATAGCTTTGGCAGCCATATCGCTGGTTGCCCCGTTTTCCATTATTCTTCTTTCTTTGATACCGGTTCGTGTCATTATCCATTCATCGGTAGTATCAACAATAGATTCGAAATATTTATTATCAAGTATCTTTTCCGGCGCATACATTCCAACTCCGGTTATTACAGCATTAAATTTCCGATTATTTGTCTGCATAAGTAGTTAGTATTTCCTCAAATTTTTGAATAAGATTTTTATCATTCATTTCTTTCGCTCTTACAATCATATTTTTAACTGCAAGAGGTGTGCTTGAACCGTGACCTATTATACATATTCCATTTACTCCTAAAAGAGGAACCCCGCCGTAAGATTGATAATCAAGATCTTTTAAAACATTTTTTAGCGTCCCTTTTACCGCAAGAATTTTTAGTTTATTTATCAATCCTTGCGCGGCATATGCTTTTAATTTTGCCTTTAAAAATCCGGTAACACTTTCCGCAAATTTAAGAATGATGTTGCCTACAAAACCGTCGCATACAACTATTTCAACAGTTCCTTTAAGAATATCCCGACCTTCAACATTACCCACAAAATTCAGATCGGTTTTTTCTAATAATTTATATGCGCTAAAAGTAAGTTCGTTCCCTTTAGATTTTTCTTCACCAACGCTTAATAAACCTACCTTAGGTTTTTCAATACCGTTTATTTCGCGAGAATAAATAGTACCAAGAGCGGCATATTCAAGAAGGTGCATAGGTTTGCTGTCTACTGATGCACCAGCATCATATACATAACATATTCCACCAGAATTAGTAGGAATTGTCGCGCCAATAGTAGGCCTACTTACTCCTTTAATCCGCCCTAAAATAAAAGTAGCGGCTGCTAACACCGCACCAGTATTACCTGCGCTTACAAATGCGTTTGCTCTTTTCTCTTTTACTAGTCTAACACCAACAGCAAGTGACGAATCAGGTTTAGATTTTAAACTTACCGTAGGTCCGTCGCTCATTTCAATTACTTGATCTGCATTAACAATATTTTCGGGATTGAAATCAACGCCTGTTTCATCAATTGCTTTTAAGATTATATCTTTCTTACCAACCAATAGAATTTTAATACCGGGATTTTCCTTTAATGCCTGAACTGAACCCAGCACTTCATTCACAGGCGCAAAATCTCCGCCCATTGCATCAACTGCAATTGTGCATTTTAAATTATTCTTAAGATCACTCATGAAATGATTTTATTAAGATTCAGGAACAAACATAGAACGACTTGCATAATAGCCGCAGCTAGGACATGCACGATGGCTCAATTTTAAATCCCCGCAATTTGAACACGAACTTAAAGAAGGAGCTGTTGCTTTGTAGTGAGTTCTTCTTTTATCTCTTCTGGTTTTTGATATTTTTCTTTTCGGATGTGCCATTTTAACCTTACCTCTGTATAATTAATTATTATTTTTCAATTTTTTTAATGGTTCCCAAATAGAATTTGTGATTTCCAATTTACAATCACATTTTTTCTCATTTAGGTTGTTACCGCATATTGCGCAAAGACCTTTACAATCATTGCTGCAAAGTTTTTTCATCGGAATTGCTAATAAAGCATATTCAACTACATCTTCTGTTAAATCAATTTTATCAACGTCGTGTGAAATATATCTTACACCGTTATCTTTATCCGCCGATTCATCTTTACCGAATAAGTATGTTATTTTAAAATTATTCACAAGTTCGGACTTATAATCTTCACTGCACCTATCACAATTAAAATTTGCGGTAATGTTTATATCGCAATCTAAAAATAATTGGTGGAAAGATTTATCCATTCTACATTTAAGAACAACATCACCAAAAATCGGTTCTTCCAAACCAAGTTCCGATGAGGATTTAATTATCTCTATCTCGTGAATGCCGTCAGTATAATTTACGTATTTTATGAACATTTGCATACAGCATGAAAATAAGTTTGTTAATATATAAATTGAATGTTTTACAATCAAGATTACCCAATTATTCATTATATTGGGCATTACAATGTGGAAGCTTTTTATTTCCTAAGTTTCTAATTTACTTTTCACAAATTTTTGACAAGGCAAAATTAGAGAATGTTAAAGTCTAATCCAACTATTACGTAATGCTTGAAGTAATTAAACTAAATAAAAGATACAACGGAATTCCCGCTATTGATGCAATATCATTCAAGGTAAATGCAGGGAAAATTTTTGGACTGCTTGGGCCAAACGGTGCAGGTAAGACAACCATAATTAGATCCATCCTTGGAATATTAAATTTTACTTCAGGTAAGATTTTTTACTCCGGCTCTCCAGTTAATACTAACTTTCTTGATATTGTAGGTTACCTCCCTGAAGAAAGAGGATTATACAGAAAGAGCAAAGTAATTGATATTATTAAATATTTTGCAAAACTCAAGAATATGGAGAGCAGTAAAATAATTGTTTCTATGAAAGATTTATTTTCAAAATTACAGCTTGAAGGGACAGCCGGCAAATTTATTGAAGAACTCTCCAAAGGGAATCAACAAAAAGTCCAGTTTTTAACGGCTATCATTCACAATCCACATGTCTTGATATTAGATGAACCTTTTGCGGGACTTGATCCGATTAATCAACAATTAATAAAAAAAATAATTTTCGATTTTATTGATTCCGGCAAAATCGTTATTGTGTCTACTCATCAAATGGAAGTAGCCGAGCAACTCTGCTCCGATATATTTTTAATAAATAACGGGAAAGAAGTTTTAAGCGGATCGTTGTTTAGTATAATAAATAACTTCGGCAGCATGACTTATAAAATTAAATATAACGGCGATGCTTCAATCCTTAAGTCATTACGAGGTATATCAAAGATATTGTTTTATGATGACATTGCTGATGTTACGTTTGATGATCAAGTAGACCCTACTGAAATGCTTAATATTATTTCTAGCAAAATAAGTGTAACCCATTTTGCTCATATCGAACCGACGCTCCATAATATTTTTATTGAAACAATAATGGCAAGTAATTCGAATATCAGATGAAAAAAATATTTGTAATAGCTCAATGGGAATTTTTTGAAAAGATAAAAAGAAAGAGTTTCATCCTTTCCATGATTATCACTCCGATGATTTTATTTGGTTTGGTCTATTTGTCTAGTACATTTATTGAAACCGGTAATGAAGCTCCCTCACCTATTGGAATTTTGGATATAACAGGGAACTACCACAAAACAATAGCAGAGAACTTAAAAAAACATAATCTGCAGGATGGCCAACCTACATTTATTATTATAAATTTATTCCACCCTACTGTCCCGGTTGAAAATCAATTATATAATTCGGAAAAAATGATAATTGAAAATGACCTTAACGGATTTATTTTTATCTCCTATAATGCCGAACATGCTATTTCTGTTCAATTTTATTACGGCTTATTTTTTAATCCGGTAAAACAAGAATTGATAGCTGAATCAATTGAAGATGCCTTTTTAAAAGTCCGACTTTATGAGATGGGATTTTCTGAAGATCAGTTGAGTAATTTTTTAAAAAACGTAAATATAGAATTTAAGAATATTGCCTCCGATACAATTTCAAATGATTCTGATTTTATAAAGATATATTTAACCAGTTATTTTTTTATTTTACTTATGCTTGTGATGATATTGTTTTCAGGCGGAATGTTTGTTAGAAGCATAGTTGAAGAAAAATCAAATAGAATTATTGAAGTTTTATTATCAAGCTGCAAAATAAACGAATTACTTGCCGGAAAGATAATAGGTTTAAGCTGGCTGGGTTTATTTCAAATTGCAATATGGTTTATTTTAGGCGGAATAATCTTCAACAATAACTTACTTGAAATTGATTTCAACGGCCGATTCTGGCTTCAAATTTTTTATTTTATTTTAGGATATCTGCTTTATACATCTATCTTTGTCGGGTTCGGTTCTATTGTAAACACTGAGCATGAAGCTCAACAAACTACATCCATATTAAGCACTATTTTGATAGTACCGATTTTGATTGCCGGTCAGGTTATTTTGAATCCCAACTCCATATTGTCAAATATACTCTCTTATTTCCCGCTAACAACCGCTCCTGCTATGATATTGCGTTTAAACGTGATCGAATTATCTTTATTGGAAATATTGATTACTATAACATTTTCAATAATTTCGATTTATTTTGTTATCATGTTGTCTTCAATACTTTTTAAAGTTGGAATATTATCATACGGGAAAATGCCTCCGTTAAGGGAATTATTTATTAGAATTAAATCCAGGAACAATTAATAGGAGATTTAAATGCCCGTAATCGCATCGCTGCTTGCAGCAACTATTCCCATGATGCTTTATTTAATTATTATTTGGCGTATGGACAAGTATGAACAAGAACCTCTTATTTCTGTTTTTTATCATTTCTTTTGGGGCGCTGTTGGTGCGGTTGTTCTGGCTCTTATTGGGGACGCTTTTTTATCATATCAATTCGAGCAGGTAATTGCAAATCCAAGAACACTTTCACTTCTTGAAACCATTTTAATTGCCCCTTTCGTTGAAGAGATTACAAAAGGCATCTTTCTGGTTATTACCGTTGCAAATATAAAATTCGATAATCTCACGGACGGGCTTGTTTACGGCGGAGCTATCGGTTTAGGTTTCGGAATGACGGAAAATTTTCTATACTTTCTTTCATACGGCAATACATTTGAAACATGGGTTGCTCTTGTTATAATTCGCTCCGGTTTTTCGGCGGTGATGCATTGTATTGCTACAGCCACATTCGGCGCTTTTTTAGGGATTGCAAAATTTTCCACACGTTCCGGGAAATTAACACTCCCCTTTGTCGGACTTTTCTCTGCCATGTTGATTCATTTTTTATGGAATTTCAGCGTTAGTTTTGAATCGACTTATACATTCGGTTTCATTTTTCTATTGACCATCGTGATACTATTTATTGTTGTATTTTCAATTTCCTTGCGCAAGGAAAGGAAAGTTATTATTTCCGAACTTTTGGAAGAAGTGGATTTAAATGTTTTACCGAGAGCATATGTTTCAATTTTAAGCACCCAAAAAAGAAGAAGAAGCGGATGGTTTAATGAAGATATTAGAAAAGACTTTATTAAAGTAGCAATCAAACTCGCTTTCAGAAAAACTCAATACAAAAACACATTGGGAAAGAACAAGCAATTCTATCTGAACGAGATTATAAAATATCGTGCTATTCTGAAAGAAATAATTGAAAAAAGTATGAGTACATTTGTTGATTAATTTAAGGTGATTTATTTTGAGAACAGTTGGAATATTAGGCGGTACGTTCGATCCAATCCATAATGGGCATCTAATTACAGCGCAATCTGTTTTAGAAAAACGAAACCTTGAAAAAATAATTTTTATCCCAAATTATATTTCCCCGCTTAAACAGGATGTTAAAAGTTCTTCTCCTGAACACAGATTAAATATGCTCCGCTTGGCATTGAAGAATAATCCTCATTTCGATATTTCCGATTATGAGCTGAATCGTAAAAGAGTATCCTACACAATCGATACATTGACCGAAATGAAAAAAATCTATTCTAATATCGAACTAATTATCGGTTATGATAATATCGTTGTCTTTGATAAATGGTACAAACCGGAAGAGATTTTGAAACTCTGCAAAATTATTGTGATGAGAAGAAGCACCGATCAACCTATCGATATAAAACACAAATATTATTCATCGGCAAATTATGTCGATACTCCTACTATAGAAATATCTGCAAGTAACATTAGAGCTCGTTTAAAACAAAATTTAACTATCGACAATCTTGTTCCTGAAAAGGTAAAAGAATATATTTATGGAAATAGTTTATATAAATAATCGTAGAAAAAATGTTCGATAATACCCTTCTTGAAAAGTTATATAACAGAGAAAAAAGAGGCGTTTCACGTTGTATCTCAATAGTTGAGACAGGTAACTCTGATTCCATTGAACTGCTTCGTGAAATTTATCCCAAAACACAGAATACATATAGAATTGGAATAACAGGTCCTCCCGGAGCCGGAAAATCTACACTTACGAATCAATTAACAAAACATTTTCGGAAACAGGGCAAAACAGTAGGTATCATTGCAATAGATCCGACAAGTCCCTTTACTGGTGGCGCTTTATTGGGTGATCGAGTTAGAATGAGCGAAATAGGATTGGATGAAGGAGTATTTATTAGAAGCATGGCTACACGAGGTAGCCTCGGCGGTTTGAGCCGGAAAACTATTGATGCAGCCGATGTGCTCTCGGCAGCGGGGTATGATTATGTTATAATGGAAACCGTTGGAGTTGGTCAATCTGAATTGGATATAGCGCGTGCCGCCGATACTACGATGGTTGTGCTTGTCCCCGAATCGGGAGATTCTATTCAGGCAATGAAAGCAGGCTTGATGGAGATTGCAGATTTTTATGTTTTAAATAAAAGCGACAGGCCGGGAGCCGAAAGCGCCATCACATCAATCAAGACAATTTTGATGATGAAAAACCATACCGGAAATGATTGGTTCCCGAATATTATCAAATCAATTGCTTCTGAAAATATCGGGATTAAAGAGATTGCTCATGAAATAGAAAATCACAATTCATATCTTCTGGCCGAAGACAGACTACGCATAAAACGTGAACTAAATACTAAACTTAGAATTAAGGAAATTGTTAAGAATTTTTTAACAGAAGATCTATGGAATAAGTACAGGGTTGAACGCCTTAATATTTCGATTGAAAAAGTTCTTGACGGTATTATTTCGCCTTATCATTTGGCCGAAGAAATAATTGAAAATTATAAAAAAGAATTGGACTGAACCATATAGGTTTCCTTTTTGTCATTAATTTTTCTTTCCTTTACTGAATTCCTCTACAGTGTATTTATTATTCGATTATTCCTTTCAATAATTTGGGATAAGTATGAAAAAACTTTCCACTCAAATCAAAAAAGATGATTCATTTCTCGTTAGAGAAGATTTTCAAAAAAATCTTATCCGTAAACATAACGCCATAAAGGATAAGATTAAGCTAGGCGGCGGCCAGAAATTAATCGATAAGCATCACTCAAAAGGGAAACTTACTGCGCGCGAAAGAATTGCTAAATTGATTGATGTTGGGACGGATTTTTTGGAGCTTAACACATATGCGGCATACGATATGTATAATGAAACCGGGGGAGCGCCAAGTTCAGGAACTATTTTCGGTATTGGCAAAATTCATAACCGGGACTTTATTATTGTTGCAAATGATGCAACGGTTAAAGCAGGCGCATGGTTTCCTATTACATGTAAAAAAAATCTTCGCGCGCAGGAAATTGCAATGGAGAATAAGATTCCAATTGTTTATTTGGTTGACAGCGCAGGTGTGTTCCTACCAATGCAGGAGGATATTTTTCCTGATAAAGAACACTTCGGAAGAATATTCAGAAATAATGCGGTAATGTCTGCAATGGGCATTCCCCAAATCTCGGCAATAATGGGGCCGTGCGTAGCAGGAGGCGCATACCTACCTATTATGAGTGACGAAGCATTAATTGTAGAGGGAGAAGGCTCTGTATTTCTTGCAGGCGCCCATTTGGTTAGAGCCGCTATAGGTGAAGTTGTTGACAACGAAAGTCTTGGAGGTGCACGTGTACAATCCAATATTTCAGGTGTAACCGATTATGTTATGAAGAACGATGACGAATGTATAACACAAATCAGAAATCTGGTTGATAAATTCGGCGATCTAAACAAAGCAGGATTCAACAGAATTAAATCGGCTCCAACAATTAACGATCCGGAGGAAATTTACGGAATTTTACCTGAAGACCCGATCAAACCATACAATACTTATGAACTATTATCAAGAATAGTAGACAATTCCGAAATAGATGAGTATAAAGCCGGATATGGTAAAACCGTGATAACTGCTTATGCAAGAATAGACGGTTGGTCTGTTGGAATAGTGGCCAATCAACGAAGCATTGTAAAAACAGAAAAAGGTGAAATGCAGATCGGAGGTGTGATATATTCCGATTCATCCGATAAAGCTACACGTTTTATTATGAATTGTAACCAAAAGAAAATTCCTTTGGTATTTCTGCAGGATGTAACCGGTTTTATGGTAGGAAGTAAAGCGGAACACGGAGGCATTATTAAAGACGGCGCCAAAATGGTAAATGCCGTGGCTAATTCAGTGGTTCCGAAGATAACTATCATAGTAGGTAATAGTTTTGGTGCCGGCAATTATGCTATGTGCGGTAAAGCTTATGATCCTCGTTTTATTTTTGCTTATCCAAATGCTAAAATTTCGGTGATGGGGGGAAGTCAGGCCAGCAGTGTTTTACTGGATATAAAAATAAAACAGATGCAAAAAGAAGGAAAAGAATTCAGCGAAGAAGATAAGAAAAAGTTACTTGATGAAATAGTTCATTCATATGAAAGTAAAAGCAGCCCGTTATATGCAGCTGCGCGTCTTTGGGTAGACGAAATTATTGACCCGGCTCTTACACGGGAATATATATCAAGAGCAATTGAGGCAGCTAATAATAATCCTGATATACCCCGTTTTAATGTTGGTGTAATTCAGACATAATTTAGCAACCGATATAGCGTGAAATAACAAGACGTTGTATTTCAGATGTACCTTCGCCGATCTGAAGGAGTCGTTGATCTCTATAAAATCTTTCTACATCATATTCTTTCATTAATCCGTAACCGCCGTGAATTTGTACTGCTTCATCTGCTACTTCTTTTGCTATCTCGGAACAATATAATTTCGACATTGCCGCTTCCTTTGCGAACGGTAATTTATTATCATATAACCAGCATGCTTTGTAAAGCAGATTTCTTGCTAATTCAATTTTTAATGCCATATCGGCCAGCTTAAAAGCAATTATCTGAAATTTACATATCGGCTTACCAAATTGTTTTCTTTCTTGAGAATATTTAAGAGCGGCTTCATAAGCTCCCTGCGCTAATCCCAGTCCCATCGCAGCAATTGATAATCTTCCGTTATCCAAAGTGCTTAACATTATATGTGATCCTTCTCCGATCTTCCCTAATAGATTGCTTTTAGGTACTCTGCAATTATCGAAATACAATTCGGCAGTATTCGAACCTCGCCACATCATTTTCCCATGCATTTCAACCGCATTAAAACCGGGAGTATTTTGTTCAACAATAATAGTTGTAAATTCTTTATTACCATCTTTTTCATTTGATACTACTTGCACCGTTGAACCAAGCGTGATTACTGATGCGCCGTTTGTAATAAATATTTTAGATCCGTTAATCACCCATTCCTCATTTTCTAAAATTGCTTTGGTTTTTGTTGCTCTTGAATCAGACCCGGCATCAGGCTCAGTTAATCCGAATGCCCACAAAGCTTCTCCGGTACATAACAAGGGAAGATATTTCATCTTTTGCTCTTCTGTGCCGTAGTGGTAGATGGGTCCTACACCCAATGAATTGTGGGCGGCAAGCGTTGCAGCTTGTGAACCGTCTACTCTTGCAATTTCCTCAACCGCAATAATATAGGATAAAGTATCTGTCTCCTGCCCTCCGTATTTCTGCGGTAAATACATACCGAATAATCCGAGTTCACCCATTCGTTTTGTTAAATGAACTGAGAACTCTCCTTTTTCATCCAACTCTCCTGCGGCCGGTTTGATCTCTTTTTCTGCGAAATCGCGTACTGTTTCTTTAATCATATTATGTTCATCATTCAGATTAAAATCCATGGTTTAACCTTTTTCTGATTTTTAGTAATTTTTTAATTAAATAGATTTTATTGACCGCAGTGGAAGTAAAATAAATTGATCAGGAGGAATATTTAGATAATTCTTTATAATCGGCATTCAATTTTAGATTAAATTAACACATAATTTTTCATTATTCAATAATTTATTTACATTGTTGTCGAATTATTTAGTGGCATATGTTTTCGCATTATCAAAATAAAAGATATAAGCACGTTAAAAGTAATTTCCTACTGCTTTTTATTGTAATCATTTCTTTAATTTTCCAAAGCAGCTTTTATGCCCAGCGTAAAGATAAAGATCTACATTCAGCGGTAAGTTATTTATCTTGTTTGATTGCGTCCGATTATTTCATAAAATTAAAAAGCTGCAATACAGGTTTAGCATTGATTGACACTTTGTATCTTCGCGCAACTGATTATTATGGAGATGATAAATCCGAAGCATTGCTTGCTCTGTCTATTGCTACTCTAACGTTTAATGAAATGTCTGTTACGCTTCCTATTCTCGGAATAAAGTTCAATGTTCCCCTCCCCTCAATGCCGGATTCAATATTTATTAAACGTCTTCATAATATGCCAGGAAATTTTTTAATTGATTCTCCCTTTCCCCCAAATAGTGACAAAGATAAACTTCCTCACTTTTTCGGAAGCGCTTTTCTTTCATTCAATTTAGGGTTCTTCAATTTTTCAAAATTTATAGGTATCTTAGTAGAGCTTTTCGAAGAAACGTTTAAGGTACAAGGAAGGGTTGATAATCGAGATTTGTTAATTAATAATCTTGGTGATTTATTCGGCTCTTTGCTAAATAAAAAAGATGATATTCTACCATCACAAGTACTGAAATTAAATACGTTGCGATTTATTAAATACAAATTTCTATAAATAATCCCGGCAAATAATGAAATCAATTCTAATTATCGACGACGAAAAGGAGATTTGCGAAAGTATTAAAATGATCCTTGAATACGAGGATTATCATGTTGAATATACTACCGATTACGAAACCGCTTTAGCTAAATTGGAAAATAATACTTACAATGCTTTACTTCTCGATATCCAAATGCCACAAATGAACGGGTTCGAAATATTGAATTGGATAAAAGATCATTCAATAGATATTACAGTAGTCATGATTTCCGCATTCAGCAGTTTGGAAAATGCAGTTAAGGCTACCAAGCTTGGTGCTTTTGATTTTATTGAAAAGCCAATTGATAGGGACAAACTCTTAATCAGTGTTCGTAACGCTGTTGGGCAATCGAATCTTTTAAAAGAAAATAGAAAATTAAAAAAAGATCTTATAACTGAAGAAACTATAATCGGCAGCAGTAAATCTATTCGTACAATCTTGGATACAATTTCAATAGTTGCAAAAACCGACGCCAGAATACTTATAACAGGTGAAAACGGGACGGGTAAAGAATTAGTTGCTCGGGCCATTCACAATCAGAGTAACAGGGTAGGAAAAGAGTTAGTGGAAGTTAACTGTGCCGCCATTCCTAATGAACTGATTGAATCCGAATTATTCGGTCATGAACGAGGATCTTTCACCGGGGCAATAAAACAACGAATAGGTAAATTCGAACAATCCGATAAAGGGAATCTTTTTTTAGATGAAATCGGGGATATGAGCATACAAGCTCAGGCAAAAGTATTACGCGCTATTGAAGATGGTAAAATCGAAAGAGTTGGAGGGAATACTAAAATTGATGTTGATACCAGAATAATTGCGGCAACAAACAAGGAGTTAAAAGAGGAAATTAAAAACGGTAATTTTAGAGAAGATTTATTTCACCGTTTAAATGTAATCCCGATACACATTCCGCCGCTGCGTGAAAGAAAAGATGATATCCCAATACTTGTTGATCATTTTGTAAAAATGATTTGTGATAAAAATAAATTTCCACTTAAAAAATTCACAACAAATGCAATTGAAGCGCTTAAAAATATGCAGTGGACAGGTAATGTGCGTGAACTGAGAAATTTAATTGAACGTATCGTAATCATGATACCCGGTAATGAGATTGATAACGAAGACGTTTATAGTCTAATTCACCCATCCGGCTCAAGCATTGAAGATATAATGAATGTCGGCAATTCATTTCAGGAATTTAAAGAAAAAGCTGAACGGGCTTTTATCATCAAACAATTGGAATCAAATAGTTGGAATATCAGTAAAACAGCAGATGTAATGGGTATTCAAAGAAGTCATCTTTATAGCAAAATGAAAAAATACGAAATAGAAAAAGGTAAAGAGAATGGGTAATACTATTTTTTCTAAAATTATCAATCGTGAAATTCCAGCCGATATTGTTTATGAGACTGAAAATGTTATTGCATTCCATGACATTAATCCCCAGGCTCCAACCCACATTTTGATAATCCCAAAAGTAGAAATTCCGACAGTTAAGGAAATTTCCGGTGTGGAGCACGGACAATTATTGGGTGAATTGATTGATGCCGCTAATAAAATTGCAAAGCAAGAAAATATCTCAGAAGAAGGATTCAGGTTGGTATTTAATTGCGGGAGCAACGGCGGTCAAGAGGTTTATCATCTACACATGCATCTTTTAGGCGGAAGAAAAATGAATTGGCCGCCAGGTTAACTATTGATAGCTTTATCAGCAATATCTTTTCGATAAAATATATTTTTGAATTTTATTTTATCTAAAGCAGTATAAGCTTTTGTTTTACATACCTTTAAATCATTTTCCTTGTCGACTCCTGTTATACCTAAAACGCGTCCACCATTAGTTAAAAGTTTTCCTCCATATTCCGTTGTTCCGGCATGATATACAATAACCGAATTATCATTTATCTTGTCAATTCCTGTAATTTCAAATCCTTTTTCATAGTTATCCGGATAACCTCCTGATGCAGCAACAACACATACGGCTGCTCCTCCGGAATAATTTATTTCATATTTTGAAATCTTCTCTAATGCGGCTGAATTTAACAAGTTAAGGAAATCTCCCTCAACTAAAGGAAGAACTGCCTGAATTTCCGGATCACCAAAACGGCAATTGAATTCAATAACCTTAACTCCTTTATTTGTAAGTATTAAGCCGCAATACAAACAACCATTATACCGTCCAACTTCTTTTTCTAATGCAGCTAGAGTTGGTATCAAAATATTTTGTTCAACTTCAGCAATAATAGAACTTGTTACGATTGGAGCGGGTGAATAAGAGCCCATTCCCCCGGTGTTTTTTCCTTTATCACCGTCAAATATTCGTTTGTGATCTTGAGCCGACGGAAGGAGCACGTAGTCAATCCCATCAGTTACTGCAAAAATTGAAGCTTCTGGACCAACCAAGAATTCTTCAACTATAACAGTATTCCCTGCTTCGCCGAATAAATTTTTATTGTAGCAATCGTCAATTGCTTCTTTTGCATCTTGTAGGTTTTCACAAATTAATACTCCTTTACCTGCAGCTAAACCGGATGCTTTTATAACCAAAGGATAATCTCTTTTTTCAAGATACCCGATAGCGTTTTGATATTCTAATTTTTCAAATATTTCGAATTCTGCTGTCGGAATTTTATATTTTTTCATCAAGTTTTTCGCGAAAGCTTTGTTCCCTTCTATCATTGCCGGAGCTTTATTAGGACCGAAAACTTTAAAATTATGTTTCCTTAATTTATCTGCAAGCCCTTCAACCAAAGGTTGTTCCGGGCCAACCACTATAAGATCAACTTTTTTCTCTTCACAAAATCTTATAATAGTTTCATGATCGGAGATATTTATAGAAATATTTTCACCTAGATTTTTTGTACCAGGATTACCCGGAATAGTATACAATTTTTTTAGAAGATTACTTTGACTTATTTTTAATGCCAAAGCATGTTCCCTTCCGCCTGATCCTATTAATGCTACTATCATAAGTCTAATTGTGTAATAAATTGAAATTGTTTTACCAGCTGCCCCGTTAAATAATCTCTTTCATGTTGAAGCACAAATTCTTCATTCGGTTTTGGCAAATTGTTTTCTTTAAATAATAAATACATATCTACCAGCTTATTTTTAATGCTGTTTACATCGTCAAAATCCGTTATAAAAGATGCGCCGTATTCAGTAGCGGCAACTTTTGAAACCCCATCTGGTAGTGTTGCAAATATCGGTTTGCGTGAACCGATATATTCAAATAATTTACCTGACGATACTGCATCAATATTCGGGCTCTGTCCAAGCATAACCCAAAGTATATCACTAAAAATTAATTGCTTTACCGAATCAATATGGTTTAGATAACCAAGTTCAGTAACATATTCGGTTAAATTATATTTCTTTACAAGTTTAGCATTTTCTCTCCGGAAATGTCCTACAAATACAAACTCAATATTTTGTGCAATATCAGGGCGCTCACTCAATAATTCCTTGAAAGCAATAAATAAATATTTTGGCGTAATAGATTCATAGAAAATACCGGTATAAGTAATTCTCATCTTTCTATTGTTGATTTGTAATTTTCTCAAAGGTGCAAAGTCGGTTTCATCATATCCGTGAGGAATAATCATGATATTATTATAATCGAGGAAAGGATAATTTGTAATCAATTTTTCTTTAATTCTTCTATTTACAACAATGATGCTGTCGGATCCTTTAAGTGCGGTTTCTTCCAACTTCTTATGTTTGTATTTATGATACGGGGTTGGATAAAACGCGAAATGATTTCCATACCATAGATCACGATAATCAACAACAAGAGGAATATTATATTTCCGTTTTAATTTTTGGGCCATCTGGAAAGCGGAAAATGGAGGTATAGAAACAAACAAGACATCGAATTTTTCTTTCTTTAAAAGTCCTTCAGCAGTTTTAAATGCTTTTTTGGCCCACCATATTTTATTATCGGGTATAAAAAGAGTTTTGCTTATATAACCGAGTAATTTCCTTAGGAATTCAGAAGGCATCTTAACAGTTCCGAAACGGCTTAACAATGAATTGATTTCCCTGCTTTCCGTCCGTACAATTTTTATATCCGCTTTTTCAGCTTCCTCCAGCATTAATAAATCATGAGCGAAGTAGGCTGTTTTACCTGCTGTTATAACAGTTGGTTTCCAATTATACTTGCTCATATACTTTGTAAATTTGAGTGTGCGTTGAACACCGCTCAATCCCATCGGTGGGAAATAATATGCAATTACTAATGCCTTATATTGATCGCTATGGTTCATCACCAAATTAAAACCTTGATTTGAATTGGTAATTCGGAGATTCTTCAGTAATAATAATATCATGCGGATGACTTTCCCTAAAACCGGCAGAAGTCACTTTTACGAAGTTTCCTTTTGATTTCAGCTCTTTAATATTCTTAGCTCCGCAATAACCCATTGCGGCCCTAAGCCCGCCGATAAATTGATAGATTGTATCAGCTAATTCACCCTTGGAAGGGACTCTTCCTTCAACCCCTTCGGGTACTAATTTCTTAATGTCATCTTCCGCATCTTGGAAATATCTATCACTGCTTCCTTTCTTCATAGCACCTAGTGAACCCATACCGCGATATACTTTAAAGCTTCTCCCTTCGTAAAGAACTTTTTCACCTGGAGTCTCATCAACACCTGCAAACATACCGCCTATCATAACCGTATCGGCTCCGGCTGCAATGGCTTTAGCTACATCACCTGTTTGTTTTATACCGCCATCTGCAATAATCGGGACTCCTTTCCTTTTAACGGCTTCTGCAACTTTCATAATGGCAGTTATCTGCGGCACCCCAACACCAGCAATGATTCGTGTGGTACAAATTGAACCTGGCCCCACACCAACTTTCACTGCGTCAACACCACACTCAATTAGGGCTAGAGCCGCTTCTGCAGTAACAATATTACCCGCAATTATTTGAATATTCTTGTATTGATTCCGAATCGCTTTAATTGTTTTTAATACACCCTCGGAATGCCCATGTGCGGTATCAACTGCGATTATATCTACTTTGGATGCAATAAGGGCTTCTACTCGTTCAAATGTATCTCCCGATACACCAACCGCTGCACCTACTCGTAATCTTCCAAGATCATCTTTACATGCATTGGGGTATTTTTTCTTCTTAGTTATATCTTTATAAGTGATCAATCCTTGCAGCCTGCCTGCTTTATCAACCACAGGAAGTTTTTCTATCCTGTTTTTATGAAGAAGTTTTTGAGCTTCTTCCAATGTTGTACCTGTAGGTGTAGTGATGAGATTTTCTTTAGTCATTAGTTCATTTACAAGAAGATTCAAATTCGGTTCGAACCTTAAATCACGGTTGGTTAAAATACCAATTAATTTATTCTCGGCATCCACGATCGGTATACCCGAAATCTTATATTTAGACATTAGCTGTTCGGCTTCTCCAACTGTTTTATCAACAGTTAGAGTAATAGGGTTGTGTATCATCCCGCTTTCGGATCGTTTAACTTTATCCACTTCGTCAGCTTGAATATCAATAGACATATTCTTATGAATTATTCCTAGGCCACCTTGTGCAGCCATAGCAATAGCCATTCGAGATTCGGTTACTGTGTCCATTGCTGCTGAAAGAAAAGGTACATTCAATTTTATATTTCTTGTTAATTGCGCAGAAATATCCGTATCACGTGGCAGGACTTTGGATTCCCCCGGAATCAACAACACATCATCAAATGTTAATCCTTCGTAGACAACTTTGTTTTTCGGCATAAATTCCTCTTCTATATTTTTATTTCATAAATTCTAATCGTATGCTGCAAAACTTGTTATATTTTCACCTATTATTAAAGTATGCATTTCGTGAGTTCCTTCGTAAGTTTTAACGGATTCAAGATTCGCAGCATGACGCATTACAGGGTATTCATCCAAAATACCATTGGCGCCTAATATCTCTCGTGCTTCTCTTGCAACTTCAAGAGCTTTTTCACAATTATTTCTTTTTGCCATTGATATATGATTGAATTTTGCTTTCTCTTGGTCTTTCAATTTAGCCAATTGATAATTCATGAACTGTGATTTAGTTATTTCGGTGAGCATAACTACAAGTTTCTCTTGAATTAGCTGGTAAGCAGCAATAGGTTTACTGAATTGTACTCTCGACTTTGCATAATTAAGCGCCGTATCGTAGCAAGCCATCATAGCCCCGACAACGCCCCATGCAATACCATAACGCGCTTGGTTTAAGCACATCAGTGCAGATTTCAATCCATCGCTGTTTGGTAAAAGATTATTCTCAGGAACAAAGACATCCTGAAAGATTAATTCCGATGTTATGGAAGCCCGCAGCGAATGTTTACCTTTCATTTCCGGAGCAGTATAACCTTTAGACCCTTTTTCTACTAAAAATCCTTTTACCACGCCATTCAATTTTGCCCATACTACGGCAATATCGGCAATTGTTCCATTTGTAATCCACATTTTTGCTCCGTTAAGAAGATACCCACCGTCTACTTTTTCTGCTTTAGTAACCATTCCTCCCGGATTTGAACCGTAATCGGGTTCTGTAAGCCCGAAGCAACCTATTTTTTCACCCCCAGCAAGTTTAGGCAACCATAATTCTCTTTGTTCTTCACTTCCGAAAGTATAGATGGGATACATAACAAGACCGCTTTGAACAGATGCAAAACTGCGAACTCCGCTGTCTCCTCTTTCCAGTTCCTGCATAACTAATCCGTAAGCAACATTATTCATTTCTGCACAGCCGTATTTCTGAGGAAGTGTCATTCCGAATATTCCAAGTTCTCCCATTTGTGATACAAGTTCCAACGGGAATAGACCTTCCCTATATTTTTTTTCGATGATAGGAATTATTTTATCATTAACAAATTCTCTAACAGAATTTCTTACCATTAACTCTTCTTCTGAAAGAAGACTATCAAAATAAAAATAGTCTACACCGGTAAATTTATTCATGGTATTATCCTTAATATTTTGAATCGAAAAATAATAAAAAGCAGTTTACTTAATCAATTAAGTTCATCATCCCTGTCAAATTCCAACTTAGCAATTATTTCGGAAATAATATTCCCTTTAAAACCTTTTCCTTTCAAATAAGCGTAAATCTTTTGCTTTTTTTGTTGATCACTGATGTTTTTAGATGAATAAAAACTTATTTTCTTTTGAGCTAAATTGAGAGCGTTATCTGTAATAATAGGATCATCATTATATTTTCCCAATAATTCTTCAATAACTTCTCTATCAATTCCTTTTTTAATCAGTTCTCCTTTCACTTTACACGTACCGACTTTCCTTATAGTAATTTTCTCGTTGGCATACTTTTCCGCAAATTCCAAATCATTCAAATAATTATTCTCCGTAAGATAATCGATTACTTCATCGATCAATCCTTTAGAATATTTTTTTTGAACAAGTTTTAATCTCAGTTCATTGGTAGAATGCAATCTTCTGGATAATAATCTGAATGCCGCATTCTTGATTTCGAAAAGCTCGTTTCTCCGGATCAGGTTTTCTTTTTTATTTTCGGAAATGTCGTCGTTTTTCCTAAGGCCGCTTTCCATGGCAATGTCAAAACTTACCAAAATGAAAGTACCGTCTTCAAAATATATTTTTACTTTACTTCCTTTTCGAACTAATCCGGTTATTATCATTTATTACTGTTTCTTTTTAGATTTTGTTTCTTTTACTTCTTCTTTTGTTACCGGTTCTTCCGTATCCGCTGCTTGTAAAGCGACTGAATCCATACCCAACTTTGCTCTTACTTCATTTTCCAGTTGATTTAACATTGCGGGAGTTTCAATTAGTTTTTGACGGATTTGTTCGCGCCCCTGGAATCGATCTTCGCCGAATGTAAACCAGGCTCCGCTCTTTTTAACAATTTCAAAATTTGTTGCAAGATCAAGCAGGTCGCCTGATTTACTGATGCCCTCATTATATAAAATATCGAATTCAACTTCTTTAAAAGGAGGAGCAATTTTGTTTTTAACCACTTTTACTTTTGTCCTGTTACCAATCACATTTTGACCGTCCTTAATTGCTGCAATTCTTCTAATATCCATTCTAAGAGAAGCATAAAATTTCAGCGCATTACCACCTGTGGTAGTTTCAGGATTACCGAACATAATTCCGATTTTCATTCTCAATTGGTTTGTAAATATTACACACGTCTTAGACCTGTTAATAGCCCCGGCTAATTTACGTAAAGCCTGCGACATCAAACGTGCCTGTACTGCCATTTGAGGGTCCCCCATCTCCCCTTCAATTTCAGCGCGCGGCACAAGTGCGGCAACTGAATCTATAACAATTACATCGAGTGCGTTGCTTCTAACCAGTGTATCAACTATTTCTAAAGCCTGTTCACCGTAATCGGGTTGGGATATCAACAAGTTTTTAACGTCAACATTTAGGCGTTTAGCGTACGAGATATCCAATGCATGTTCAGCATCTATAAATGCAGCTAATCCGCCGGTCTTCTGCGCTTCGGCAATGATGTGAAGACACAATGTAGTTTTGCCCGATGATTCAGGTCCGTATATTTCGACTATTCTTCCACGCGGCACACCCCCAATCCCTATCGCGTTATCGAGCGAAAGTGAACCGGTAGAAATAGCTTCTACTTTGTTTATCACGCCATCACCCAATTTCATAATGGCTCCTTTGCCGTATGATTTTTCTATACTGTTGATGGTCTCTTCCAACATTTTAATTCTGGTTTCTTTATCTGTAGCCATTTTTCCTCCGAATATTTATTTCATTTTAAAATCTTTTATATGAGTATAGATAGAGCCTTGCGGTGTTAATTTACTTTTCATTAATGAAATTGTATCTGCGTAAAACTTAATATTCCCTAAATTATACTCTGTAAATTTTTTAATCTCATTTATATCCTCAAATCCTTTTAATCGAAGTAAAGTAATATGTGGTTTGAATTTTCTCTTTTCTTTTTTAAAACCAATACTTACCATTCCCTGCTCAACCTCATTATTAAGGTTCATTAGTTCTTCCGATTCAGTGAAGCCAACCCATAAAATAACGGGATAATTATCGCGGTAAAATAATCCGAATCTTGAAAAACTTAGTTCCAGTGTTCCATGATTATATATTACTTCATCCAATACTGCTATAATTTCTGAATTTTTATCTTTACTAACATCTCCCAAAAATTTCAAAGTGAGATGTAGTTTATTCTTTGCTTCCCATTTTATTTTAGGATCAAAGCCATATATCGAATCGCGAATTTGAATAACTTTATCTTGAATCTCAGAAGGAATATCAAGAGAGATGAAAAGCCTATTCATCATATGGAATTCCCAATAAATGCCTGCGAAGCATCTCCAACGCCGCCTGTGATGTACGTTCTTTATTGAGAAGTCTATCTTCACCAAAACGGAATTCTTTTGCAGTACAAATTTTATCGTCTGCCAATCCGATATAAACCATTCCAACCGGTTTATCGAAAGTAGCGCCAGAAGGACCCATAATGCCTGTTGCAGCAAGACCGATATCTGCACCGCTAATAGCTCTAACACCATCTGCCATTTGTCTTACAACCTCAAGACTTACAGCACCGTTTTTTTGAATAACATCTTCGTTAATATTCAGCAATTCTACTTTCGAACCATTGCTGTAAGTAATCAGTCCTCTTTCAAAATATGAACTGCTGCCGCTGATATTAGTTAATCTTGTGCTGATTAATCCACCCGTGCATGATTCTGCAACAGCTATAATCAGTCCTCTTTCAACAAGTAATTTTGCAACAACGCTCTCCAACAATTCATCATTTTTACCGTAAATATATCTACCGACTAATGATCTAATTCTTTGTTCTATTTCGGTAAATTTATTTATTATATCTTCTTCATTTTTTCCTTTAACAGACAATCGCATTTTAACGCCGAATTGATTGGGTAAAAATGCAAGTTTAGCTCCCCCTAATAATTCATCAATGTCACCAAGTCTTTCAAATAATGTGCTTTCCGGGATACCGGTTGTAAGCAAGTTAAGATACTTTTTATCAACCCTCTTACCAGAAAGAGACTCCTCTAACTTAGGAATTACCGAACTTGTCATCATTTCTTTCATTTCATAAGGAACACCGGGCATAGCAATAAATATTTTTTTATCTTTTTCTATCCAAAGCCCCGGAGCAGTTCCTCTACTGTTTCTAAGCACGTCAGCTATCTTAGGCACTAATGCTTGATCTTCATTCACTTTACTAATCTTTCTTCCTCTTCTTACAAAAAGTTCTTTAACATCCTTTAAAACTTCATGATCTAGAACAAGTTCAGTTTCAAAAAAATCGACTATGCATTTCTTGGTTATGTCATCATGAGTTGGCCCCAATCCCCCCGAAACGAGAACAATATCACTATTTTCAAGTGCATATCCGATCTCTTCTAAAATTGCATCTTTATCATCGCCAATTACACTTATACGGTTAACATCTAATTGTATTCCTGCTAAAATATCTCCTATGAATGCCGCGTTGGTATTTAAAGTTTGACCGGAAAGTATTTCGTCGCCAATTGTTATTACATGAACTTTCATAATATTATCTAGATTAAATGGGAAAATTTTCAATGAATAAAACAATTACATTTACTACAATTAGGGCATAAATACCGGCAATAACATCATCCAGCATAATGCCTAATCCGCCTTTAATTTCTTCAACTTTATTAGCGGGATAGGGTTTAATAATATCAAAAAATCGCCAAATAACAAAAGCAATTATTATATAAACCGTATGCTTGGGAATAAAGAGTAATGAAATCCACATCCCGACTATTTCATCAATTGTACATTCAGTAGGATCTTTACCGTAAAATTCTTCGAATTTACCTCCTATTTTAATACCCAGGACTAAAAATAATAAGATCATCGGTATTAATATTTCAGGTTTCTCAAATCCGGGGATAAAATAAATGATTAACGCAACCATACTTCCGAATGTACCCGATGCATATGGAATATATCCGGTATAAAATCCCGAACCTAATAATTTTTCAAATTTATTTATTTTCAAATGAGAATAGCTGTTTGATTAGTTTTCTATTAATAAAAATATATGAAATTCCTGAATACAAAGTCATTAAAGTTACTAAAAGCATTACCAAGTAGATCAATGTGTTATTTGTTAAAACGGCAAAAAGATTTTCGTTACCGATGTAGATAAGATCAACCGTCATAAATGTGTAGACAATAAGAAGATAGTTAATAAAAACCATCTGAATAAAAGTTTTTGTTTTAGCAAAGTAGGTTGTGGAAAAATTAATTTTACGATGATCTGCATAAAGCCTGAGACCCGTCATCGTAAAATCACGGATGATTATGATTAGGACCATCCATAATTCGAGCACTTCAATATAAACAAAAGCAGCAAACGCAGTTGATGTTAGAATTTTATCTGCTAGGGGATCCATAAATTTACCCCATGCGGTAAAATAATTATACTTTCTTGCTAACCAACCGTCATACCAATCAGTAATAGAAGCTATAATATAAACCGCTAAAGATATTTGCTTATGTAGCGGATCTTCGGATAAAAACAATATCAAAAAGACCGGTGTTAGAATAATTCTTAATGTCGTTAGTTGGTTAGGCAGTACCATAGTAATAGATCTTATTTTTCATCAGCAAGTTCTTTAAGAAAATCGAATTCATAAATACCGGTTTGATGACCATCTTTCCAAACAATTTTTAAAGCATATTGCCCTACAACTTCCAAATTAGTAATAGTAATTTGATCATCACCATAAATCGGGATATAGCTTTTACTTAATTCATCTTTTTCCGCTTTACATACTGCACATGGACAATTCTTTCTAAGATTGGTCAATTTTATATTACTGTTGGACTGATCGTCCCAACTAACAAAAAGATATTTATTTTCTTTAACAGCGATTTTTAAAGGAGTCATCAGTCTATTCTTTTACCGGTTAATTGGAATAACGCTTCTTTATATTTTTTACTTGTATTCAGAATAACATCATCAGGTAATTTTGGTGCGGGGGGCTGCTTGTTGAAATCGATTGATAACAAATAATCGCGGACGTATTGTTTATCGTAACTTGATTGCGATCTCCCCTTTTTATATTCATCTTTTGGCCAAAAACGAGACGAGTCCGGAGTAAAAAGTTCATCTATTAAAATAATTTTACCGTTATGTATACCATATTCCATTTTAGTATCAGCTAGAATAATTCCTTTATTAAAAGCATAGTCATATGCCTTTTGGTAAACAGCTAATGTTTTTTCTTTAAGCGTTTTAAAAATATCTTTACCTACAATTTCCATTGCTTTTTCAGCAGAAATATTTTCATCGTGATCTCCAATTTCAGCTTTAGTGGAAGGCGTGAAAATTGGTTGCGGCAATTTTTCCGATTCAATTAATCCTTCTGGTAATTTAATTCCGCATATTTCACCTGTTTTTTGATAATCTTTAAGACCAGAGCCTGTGATATAACCGCGCACTATACATTCCAAAGGAATTAACTCTGCCTTTTTAACAAGCATTGAACGTCCTTCCAAAATATCCTTATATTCTCTGCATTCTGCCGGGTATTGGGAAACATCGCAGGTAACTAGATGATTATCAATTATATCGCTCATAAAATTGAACCAGAATTCGGAAATTTTTGTCAGTACTTTCCCTTTATTCGGAATACCTTCATTCATAATCACATCAAAGGCGGAAAGTCTATCTGTTGCAACCATCAAGTAATGATCCCCTAAATCATACATTTCCCTAACTTTACCTTTTTTGAAAAGCTTAAGAGTTGGGAATTCTGTTTTTAATACGATATCCTGTTGCATGATCTTCCTTCCTATTTTTCATTTGAAATATAAGTAGACAAACCCCCTAATTCAACAAATCAAAATATAAGCAAACTATTTCTTTTTAATAACTATTGATGTTTTTATATTGATTTTAAAATATCTAGCTATATGAAAAAATGGATATACATAGGTTACCTAGGAACATTTTGTCTTACCATAGCCGGTATTCTTCCTCTTGCTTCAATTGATTCAAAATTGATAACAATCCTCCCAATTTTTGATAATTATAAAATAGCCGGCAGCATTTGGCTCTGGCGTGATATTTCAGCATTTGTAATGACACATTATCTGATTGTTATTACCGCTTTAATTATGATAAGAAAAAATATCTCACTCGGAATTATAATTGCCGGTATTCTATCAATATTAAATATGTTTTTTATTTTACTAATTGTTTTTATGTCTCAATTGAAATCAGAACCTTTTAAAAATCTTTTATTTGATTACAATTTTGGGTGGATTGCAATTTTATTCGGTGCAATTTTTATAATAATCACCGGGATTAAAATAAAGAAGAGTCAGATATAAACTTAAATTGGTCGTTTCCAGCTCGAAACTTTCATCGATCTGTTGAAATATATTATGCCATCTCCTTCTCTATATTGATATACAAATGAAGTGGATTCAATTCTTGATAGTATTTTATTCGGTTTACCAAGCAAATTGACTACTTCACTTTTTGACATATTGTTTTTCAATTTATCCCAACTGCTTGTTACATAAACAGGCGTTTGTGATGTTACATCTGAATCAATACCGATATTTGTATTTATTTCTTGTGTACCCGAACTTACAATTGGTTTTGTCGGCACTTGATTCGGCACGTAATAAGTTTTTGTAGTTCCATCAAATTCCTCGTTTGAAGAAGAGATGGTTGTTTCACTCGAAATATTTGATGGGTTTGTACTTGACTCCACTTTATTTGGAATTGTATATGTCTGTTTACCTGAATATTCTGAACTTTTTGTTCCATCTCCATTATTGGTATTATTACTTTTTATAGTTTGGCCGGATACAGGATTCGTATAAGGTACGGTTTCAACTTCTTTGGGAACATAGTAAGTTTTTGTTTCACTATCAGCGGTTACCTGGGATTGAGATTGCGCTTCAGGCAAAAAATCATTTTGAGTACTTATCTTAATTTCCAAATTGGAAAGTTTTTTTTGAAAATTATCTATATCCCTTCTCAGATTGGTGTTTTCATTATATAAATAGATTACAAATATCACCAATAAAATGAACATGGTAAAAAATATGCCGGCTAGAAAAGGCATCAGAATATTTTTAAGCATTTTGAACATTTGTCATCCGAGCATCATATGAATCATTATTTCTGAAGTAAAATAACAACTGTTGGATATGAATACAAGTTGTAAATGATTTTTGATTATCACGTATATTGTGTTTTCCTGAGTTCCGATCCGTTTTGCTGCGGCTCAAGTTCGGTTTTTTCTTGATTTGTTTGCACATGTGTGCATAGATCCCAATCTATCGGGGAAATCCTAACTAATAATTTATGATCGGGATAAACTCTATCGAACTGCCGACATAAGGATTTTCGACAAATAGTTTAAATTAAAAAAGGCGACCTCGGTAAGTCGCCTGGGGTGGGCAGAGACGGAATCGAACCGCCGACACAAGGATTTTCAGTCCTTTGGTTCACCGTAAATCTGCTTGCCCTAGAGCCTACTTCTGCGGATTTTTCTGAAAGATCTTCGATTCTCAAGGGATAAATTATAGAAAAAAGCCTTTGAAGAAATGAACACCCGCCACAGGTGATAAAACTCCAAAGGCTCTTTTTATATGTATAAACTTTTTCTGTCATGTGGCGTTTCTCATTTTAGAAGCAAGCTATTAATTTCTAGGAAGATTATCAAGTGTATTCTGAGATGCGTTTCCGAATGTATAAACAGAACAGCGAGCAGATGCCAATAAAGCCCCTCTCTTACGTCCTAAACGTCTCTGTTCTAATATGAAAAATAGTAAAATAATTATTTTGATAAAATCCTTAATGTTTAGTGACCTTCTGAATGACCGACAGTTATTGAATTTTCCAATTCCTCTTTTGTTTGAGGACTTACTCCGGGAAAACTCAAATTAACATTTACATTCGGTTCAACACGAACCTCCCTTAAAGTATCATACAATTCCTTTTTAAATTCGCGAAGAAAATCATTCATCAATGCTGCTTGTTCATTATCAATTGATTTCTTTAGTGAGGTTTGTTCTTCACGTAAGCTTTCAGCGTATGCAGATGGGGAGAATGTTGCTATTTTCCAATTTTTCTGTTTGGTATGTTCCTCAATAGCTGCGGATTCATATTCTTCGAGAACTGAACCCCCAGTTGCTTTAAGTTTTTTAATTTCCTCAGCGTCTAGAACATCATAAACACTCAATCCTGTTTTATCATAGACAATATCATACATCTTTTTATGGAATGCCTTCCTTGCAACATCCTCACTGTTGTATACACCAAATTTTTCAAGATTTTCGTATGCTGAGATAAAAGCATTAGAGACTTTATTCATTGCGTCGACTTGAACTTTCGAACTTGAAAGCCATACCTTTTCCATCTCAGCCATATTTTTCTGCGTCTGTAATATTGATTGCTCCCACTTTTCAGCAATCTCACCATGAACTCTTGAAATCTTTTCAGCAGTTTTTTCAAAATTAGAGGCAGAATTTTCCGCACCCGTCAAGTATTGATTCAATAGTCGTTGTTTTTCCTCATCAGAAATATTGGAGCCACTCAGTTCTTCGGCCTTCTCTTTGTATTTATTTATGAATTCTGATAATGAGTCAATATGAGTGCTGATCGGATTTTTGTCTTTATCAAATCCTGTAACTACATCAATACCGCTTCCACCCACAAGTTTCGAAAGTTGATTAACTAACAGTGAAGATGCATCAGCAGGAAGCATTTTATACAACATCGCTTTTGCCATACCCGTATCACCACCACTCCATAATGAGACTTCAGATAGAATGCGCTCCATATTGTCCTTATAAAATACTCCTCCTTGCATTCTGTCTAATACACCTCCTTCTCCTAACAAACCGGCATCATTATTTCTGAAATATGCCTGGAACAATAAAGCTTCGTGTGCTTCTGAAGTCGGCATACCTAAACTGGCCATTGCAGTGATTGTGGAATTCCCATAATCTCCAAGTCTTCCATACGGACTATCAACACCCATCAAGAGTGACGGCATTGCCGCAATCTGAGCTGCTAATTTCTCCTGAGCAACTCCACTGGCTTTTAACGTTTGTAGATTAATCTGTGCAATGTTCTCAAGTATGTCGGTTACTCTTTTACTATCGGCATCTTCACCGAATATCTCTTTTGAATATTTCCTAGCGGCATCAAGGTTAAAAATCTTGTAATTACTTCCCGTTATTCTTGCATAACTATTCAAAGATAGCACTTCATTGGGTTCCATTCCTGTCATACGAGCAAATGCAAGCTGTTCTTTATAGAGATCTTCTTCATACTTACGGTATGTTTCCCCGAAATATTGTTTGTAACCTAATTCTTGCTCCTTTGTGAATCCAAATCCGTGACTGCCGCGTAAATCTTCACCAAATCGAAGAGCCAATTTTGTAGCCGCGATGTCATACGTTCCATATTCAGCCACTAACTGGTTTGCTCTTTCATAGGTCTGTTGGAAAAATTTTAATCTCTGTTGTTCTTCGGCTGTCTCACCTTTGCTGAAATATGAAGCTATCATATCGCCGATGCCCTGGCCGAATCCCATACCCACAAGAGCTCCGGGAACTCCGCCCCCAGCAGCAACGCCTAATGCACCTCCTGCAATCATTCCTGCATTACTCATCAACATGGACCTCACTGCATTTTGTTTGAATAACTCAAGGTTCTCTTTTTCAGTATAAGCAGCTAGTGGCGAAGTAAAATCAAATGCCGTCTTTTCTCTTGCTGAAATATCAGCATATGTTAACGCAATTTTACCGGCTTGATTTATAGCCATGCCTCCAACTGCAAAATAACCCGCTTGCTGAAGCTGTTTGAAAAAATTATCTTGTGTTAAACTTGTTTCACTCAAATTTTGATGATACTCTTTAATAGCATGGCTCATCTTGTCATAAGACTTTTCCACTTCGTCTGCCATGTCCTTAACGGCAGTTTTGACTAATTCAATATGTTCTCTTTTATTTTCCGGTAAGTCTGCTCCTTCCTCTTCAACAAATTTGAGCAGATCATTAATCTCAACACCGGCTGATTTTCCTGCCTGCTTAAATTTACGTTGGTAGCTTCTTCGCTGCGATTTTGTTAAACCGATTTCTTCATCTTCAAGATATTGCTGTAATAATTCTTGGGCTTTCTCATCAACTATTCTACCCGTCGCATCAAGAGCCTTACTAATTTTTTGAATTGAAGCCATTTCTTCGTTCGTAAGTTTTGGGAATTGATCACTCCCAATCATTCCGGTAATTTTACCTGTGCTTTCACTTCCAATTTTATTGATTTGCCTGGCACTCTCAGAGAGTTCATTATGTAGGTTCTCTTTGCCCAGCACCTGATCAATCCTTGCTCGGATTATAACTTCTAAATTTTCGGTCATGCTCATTCTATACCTCTATTAAAATTTTAATGTTCACCTTTCTCTTAAAGTTTTTTTATTATTCCACTTCTTCAATGTTTGTGATTTGAGAATTTATCTCAAAGACTTTATCGTAAAATTCAGGCGGGTCAGTTTTTATTTTAATATTTGTCTCGGGCTTTAGCTCTAAAGGTGTTGTTGTAAATTTGTTATCCGGATGATCGAACCACTTCTTAACTATTCCATCTGGATGCCCACGCGTAACCCCGATTTGCGTTGTTGGTATTGAACCCCATTTGAATGTGTGCTTGACTTCATTTACATAAAACTTACATCCTTTGTATATTTTTTTCTCAAGCGGGGAATAATATTCATGTTCCGGTAATTCTACCCGGCTTCCAATAGTAATTTCATCATTCAATACTGTTGTTAAATTGCCGCTCTCAAAAAACGGGAAGGCATACCACTCTTTTATCTTATCTCTTTTATCTAGCAATCCCTTGAATAATGGTTCTTTATTCTTCTGTGCCATAGATACAAGCAATTCGGCATTGTTTTCATCAACTGATTTATTGTGCTCGTTTCGTAAATTTGAAATGTCTGCCACAATTGTAGACTGGACTTCAAGTGATCGTAAACCATATTTTTTGATTGAATTAATATTCAGTATCGGGAAATTTACTCCAAATTCACTCAAGACTGTTGAGAACATTGATTTCCGATAGTTGACGGCAAAATAATTCTTTAATTCGTAATCACTTATTCCTACATTCTTTTTTAGAATGTCCGATTTTTTTAGTGTTGTCGTTGGTAAATCTTCCCAATAACTCCAATTTTTGAAAAATGATGATTGGTCCACATCTTTATGTGTAAAAGGTCTTGTCCTTATCGTCATTGTATTACAAGGTAGACCATCAGAGCGTGTGCCGGTGTCAAAAAATAGTTCATAAAAGTCTCTATCCAGGCATTCATAAATGTAGTTAATCAGAGAACCAGTATATTGTGATAATGCTTCACCATAAATATATTCACCGGTCAGGAATTGGAAATCAAGTATGGGCTTTTTGTTCATATCAAGAATGTTACTTTTAGGCCCGGGGAAAAATGACATTGCATTTAAACCGCCTAGTAACTGGGTATTTGTTGCCACACATTCGTTTAATATCCATTCAACTATTTTCTGCGGAGTATTGACGAATACCGATCCTTTCCCCACAGGATGTGGAGCCGGATTAACATTATCGATGTAATTTGATATTTTAGGATAGAGTTCATTTTCGATAACTGTATAATCACCTCTTGTCCATGCAAAAAATTTGGCTCTTTCACCTAATACCGGGTCCGAAGTAATTTCAGGCATTACTGCTAATTGTGGTGCATGCACAATATTATCTTTGATCAGTAATTTAGGCAAAAGAAAACTTCCGTCGATAACAATACTCCTGCTTGTTTGGTTGTTCAATTGCGAACTACTCTCGTACTGATTGCTCACAAAACCCAAGAAAGAATACTTTTTTGATTGGCTGTTAAATTTACCGGCTATTATATCATTAAGTTCAATCTGCGATTTTAATTTGTTAAATATTGCACTAGTGGAAATTGTAAGACCGCCTTTTAATGTGATGGATGGATTCAATGTAATGCTGAATGCTGCGGCCGGTTTGTTTATTGATTTGGTTATTATAATTCCTTCAACATACTTGCTGATATCTATTATTTTATCTTTTTTATAGATTTTAACTTCCGGTTCATAATACATTTGATTCATTCTTGTCTCACTTGATTTATGATAATATTATTTATTTAACTGATGTCCGTTCCTTACGAGTGTTTCTTTCTAAATTATTACAAGAATAAGTCTTAGCCGTTGTTCCTTTTAATTCGTTCCCGTTCCTTCTGATGTTCTTTGTTCCATACTTATCGCTGTTGATTCTTGCTCATGAAACCATCTCCCAACAACCGGGGCAAGCTCAGTTACTTTCTCTCTGTACTTCTTATAGTTTTTATCATCCAGCTCATCTGTGGCAATAAAAAAAGCATCCAAAATTCTTTTCACGGCCTCGATATCTTGTATCTCTTGCCTCATCTTAAGAAATGTTTCTAAGTTCTTTCGTAACTCACCAACAGCTTTAATCCTCAGCATATCCCGTGCAAAAAAGTCATCGATTTTACTAATTGATTCTCTCAATTTTACGAACAGATTTTTAAATGAAGCATCATTATTCTCATCTCCTGTGCTCTGTTTCAATTCTTTGAACAGCTTTAGTATTTCTTCCTGCTTTTCTTTTATACTGTTTGCCTCTGTTGAAGAGTGTTCAACTATCTCAACCATGTGGCTCAAATTGTAAGCTATGGCGTTGAACGCATTCACAAAACCTTCGGCAATTAAATCCGCTCTTTTATAAGATTGAACAGCAACAGCAGCTTTAGCAATTTTCTCTCTTCGTTTCATCTCATTGGTTGTAATATCTTTCGCCTCGGGTGTAATTCCTAATTTCTTTTCCATGCGTGTCTTCACACGGGTAATAGAAGATTTTGCAACCTGCATTTGCTCAGAGATGATTGAGTATGGAATCCCTTTCTGAATAGATTCCCATATTTTTAATTCAATGTGTGGAGGTATTTTATCTTTTGCCATTTTGTTATAAATCCTACTTTAATTTTTTCGTTCATACCAGTTATCATATTCGGGAACTTGCGCTGCTGATCTTCGGCGATGCACATCCTCAAATTTATGCAGCTTTGCGATATATTTTAACGGCACAACGCCGATCTTTCCATTACGGGCTTTGCCGATTATTACCTCGAAATAATCTTCGGCTTCTACTGGATTCCCATGTCCATCATAGCATTCACTTCCATTGACTTTATAATCGATCCCATAATATCCGGGCCGGTATAAGAACAAAACAGTTTTGGAATCTTGTTCAATGGATCCGGACTCACGAAGGTCAGAGAGCATAGGTCTTTTATCAGCCCGTCTTTCAACTTCGCGATTGAGCTGGGAAAGGATAACTATTGGTAGTTTAGTATCTTTGGCGAACTCTCTGAGTTCGTTAGTTAATTCGCCAATCAATAAATCGTATCGATATCCCCTGTTTGCAAGCTTAACCAATGTGAGATAGTCGATCATTACAATGTCGATTTTATTTTTAATAAGATGTCTACGGATTATAGATTTTATTTTTTGAACCGTTGCCCATGAATCATCTTCAACAAAGAATGTTTGTTCTCCAATTTGCTTCGCTGTGGATCTCAATAGTTCCATCTCATTATTTGTCAATCGTCCGGTTTCAATCATCCGTGAATCTATTTCGGAGTAGGCAGATAGGTCTTTTATTAATAAATTCTCTGTAGTCATCTCCAGCGATATTATCAAGGGTTTGATTCTTCTTTCACAAAAATTCCGTCTTAGTTGTAACAAAAAAGAAGTTTTGCCTTGTCCCGGGCGACCAGCAATTGTCGTTAAATGAGATTTTGGGATTCCGATAATATTTTCATCTAATTGAGAAAAGCCGGTAGGTATGTAATCACTGGCTTTACCTTCTCGTGTCTGTTCAATTGTGTAAATCAAATCTGTTAATTTTTCTTCATTGCTCCGGTTGTCACGGCTTCCATATCGTTCAAATTTAGAAAGGATTATCTCATCAATTTTTTCTCTTAGCATTTCAGCATAACCTAAACCGGTCAATTTCTTTTTATCGAGTATGGCTATTTGTTGCCTTGCTTCTTTCTCAATCGAATCCTCGATCAGTCGGTAAATGATCTTCATATCATTTATCGGTTCACAAACACTAACTTTCGTTGTAAAAAAGTTTTTCAATTCCTCATCAGCATTTTCAATAATTAGCTCGTTAAAAATGTCTAAAGTGCTTGGCCGCCCGCTTTCTACATAATATTCGATGATTTTTGGGTATAACTTAAGTGCATATTTATTACTGAAAACATCCTCAGCATTCGGATTAAATTCATACACAGGCAGAAAAAATTCCTCGTGATATATAAGCAAGCCATGAATAATTTGTAATTCGAGATTTAATCTATCTTTTGGGTTAAGCATTTATCCTCCTCTAATCAAGATACTGATGGATTGCAAGTTTTGATTCCTGTGAATTATTTTTATGATTTTTGGGAATAATATCCCCTTTCGAATCAAGTGAATCTATCAACGTTTTCAATTTGTGGAAGCCTTCAAGTACAGCCTGCCTAAATATTTTTTCGGTTTTCTCTATTCCAAATCGATCAATTAAATTTACAGTTTCTTCTATTTCAGGATGCTTAGGATTTCTTCCCCAAGTTTTAATCCACAACGCATGAATATCATCTAGATTATTATATTCTTCTTTTTTTTCTTCTTCTTTTTCTTTTTGCGATACTCCTTGTATACCGTATACATACTGTATCATACTGCGATCTTTTACTTCCTTCAATTCTTTTTCAACACATATTTTGATTTTTGGACTTTTAAATGGATTGTATTTAATCCAGTTCAATAGACATATTTCTTTAGTTTCTGAATTGTATTTTATCTTTCCATATTCAATAAATTTTTTAATAAGTTTATCTATGGTTTCAGAATTGTAGCCGGTTTCAAGTTCCATTACCTTTTTGGGTATTTCATAAATGCCGCATTGTTTCGTCTTACTATTTGTTAGTAGATATAGGTAGAAATATTTTCCTTCCGGTGTTAATCCTAACACAAAATCATCCTGCCAGAAGGAAGTATGTACTTGCCGATAGATTGCCATCACTCCACCTCCTCAAACAATGTTGCTTCTTTGAGTTGCTCTTTCTCTGCCGGGACATTAAACTCATCCAGCATTAAGATGCGTTGAGGATCAACGCGCTCACTTTTGAACGGGCTTGGAATTGATTTTTCTAGGAAATGCGCTCTAGTTGTTCTTAATGTCTCATTGTTGAATGGAATTTCGATGAACTCGAAATTTAATCTGGTTAGCACTTCAACATTAATCCCAAGTCCGGGGCGGCCTTCCCGGAACCGATGGAAGAGATTTTCACTACTTCGGGGAATAGAGCGGAATGTACTGATATCTCTATAGAGCGTTCCAAGCTTCTTGGCGCCATTAAAATGAGGTAGTTCGAGATAAACATCAGCCTCGTTATTACAACGAGGCTCTATGACGATTTGATTATATTTTTTGCGCATTTGAACCCTCCATACTATACATCTGCTTGTATATCGCATATCGCGTTTTATCGAGTTGATCAATTTGGCGAAGTAAAGATATCTTCCTTCGTTCGGAGGTTGTTTTTTCAATTCTACGCTGAAGATGAGAACGCCGACATGCTAAATCAGCACATCTTTTGTTAAGATGTTTTTTTTCACTATCTTTCATGGCGTCGTTTCCTTTTTTTTGTATGAAAATTTTATACCCGCCCGGCAAGGCGGGTTTTTTTATACTTCTGTGAAACAATTTCTTTTTGATTCGTTGAGAGCAGCTATTTTAAGATAGCTCGACATTGTCAATCCGCGTTTCTGAGCATCACTTCGAATAACTTTCTTTTGGTCGGGGCTAAGTGTGACATGTATGCGGGAATACTTATTTGATTTTACTTTTGGCATTTTGCCTCCCATGCTTTTGTTAAATTTATGGGGTATAATTTAACATTGATTGGGAGTCATTAAAGGCAATAGGGTTGTAATTTTGGGGGGTGAATCAAAAAAAAGTGAATTCTATTTATGATGTCTCTAAAAAATATTTTCGATATTCCATTATATGATCAACCAATTCTTCTTGAAAACCGTATTTTTGTATCAGTCTTTTTCTGATTTGATTATCACTTAATGATTTATCTTCTGCAAGCTCTGTAAATCGTTGCTCTAATTCATCGGCCTTTTCTATAGTTCGTTTCGTATCTATTGGTGGTTTACTCCAATTCTTTTTAATTCTTCGTTCATCCAGTGTTTTTTCAATGGTCCTTCGTCCTCCAAATCCTTTTTCTTCCAATATTCTGTAAACATCTTCTTTGCTATATCCGTCTTTAGGAATATTGATATTCTTTATTTCTTTAAGTTCTTCATGGTAATCTCTTATAATCTCACCCAGTTTTTTTCTTTGTTCTTCATCATCATTGCATACTTGAAGCTGTTGTTTAATGTGAATTATATTTGTGATGATATAATGAGCACGTTCATGTAATTCTTCATTACTTAATCTAATTAATCTCTCATATTCTTTTATCAAGTTGATTCTTTTTTTATATAATTGGTAATGATCCTTGAATTCAGATTTTATCAATAATTGGAATTCTATAATTTTTTTCAAAACGTCTTCTATGCCGACAGGTGGTTTACTTATGTTTTTTAATAAATTCCCAAGTAATCTTTTTGTTTCATTTACTCCAAAAATTTCAGGATCATATTTTCGATACTTTTTTATTTTTTTCCTAACAGATGAAATATCCCTATCATCTTTGTTGTCCTCCAGGTTATGCATTACAGCATCAGCATTCTTAAGATGAATAACATCAAGATCATACAAATATTGTTTGAATCTTTGCGGATATTTTTCTTTCACAAAAAAGTAAATATCCAACATGTTTATAACCGTGTTTAAAGATATATCTGCGGAATTATTGTAAAGACACTTGAATAATACTTCACTTAATGGCTCAAATTCTTTTCTTGCTTCTGGATCGCGTTTGAAGTAATACGGGTAAAAATCTTGTCCAGATTCAGATATCCAACTTAACTCTTCAATATGTAATGATTTCTTCTTGCTCATTAGTCTAGGTGGAAATAAAAAGCCCCTTCCATCAGCTCCTCAGTCTGTGCGTTCAGACTCCGGGTATCCCGGACTGATGATAGGGGCATAATTATAATTTTACTTCACGCATTTATTGAGGATTTTCGATAATTATTATTTACATAAGAACATCAGATTAATTTTCCAGTTTAATAAAATCAGTATCTTGATTCAATTTGTGATCTTTACTTCTCTCATCGTAAAACTCATAGTAATTTACAATTACTTTTATATTAACTGTGGTTCATCCATAATAATGAATTATATCATCTTCATACAAACAACTCCGAATGACTGCCGGTCCTAATTAGATGTAATTCTTCATTCTCAATTTTATAAATCAGCAGCCAATCGGGTGCAATATGACATTCTTTACAATCGCTGAATTTCCCTCTCAGTCTATGATCTTTATATTTCTTTTCTAGCTGCTTCCCGGAACTCAAAATAATAATTACATTTTTCAACAAATCCTTATTTCTGTCCTGGGCAATCATTCTCTTAAAATCCCGTTTGAACTTATGAGTATATCGGATAGAATAACTCAAGCTTCCAATTCCTGAAATAGTTGATCGATTGTCTGAACCGGATCACTCAGCTTTCCTTCTTTTGCTTCTTTTATTGCATCGAGAGTTTCTTTGTTGGGTATCTTGAAATTGAAGGGCAATCCATTGTAGAGAATAACAGATTTTAAAAATAATCTGATTGCTTCGCTCTCTGTAATTCCCATTTTGCTGAAGATTCCCAATGCTTTCTTTTTAATATTCGGTTCAACTCTTGCTCTTACTTCTACACTTTTAGTGTTCATTGTTTTCCTATTCTTATTGTGTGTTCCCCTTATGCGTAACAAGATAAGAAAATATGTCTCAGGATTCAACAAATTACAGATATGTTATTTGTCTTTTTTCGGTTTGGAATTGATGTATTTGTAAATTTCTAAGATTGGAAATTCTTTGATTGGAAATATCGTAAGTAATCTTTGATGTAATTGATAAAGTGATCTAATAATTTCATAGCCGGTTAATTCTTTCCCTCCAATTTCTTTGATATAATCATCTATTATTTTGTTGAACTCCTTCTTATCCTTTCCTTTCAATTGTTTCATATTTTTATTTTGTCCAGAAGTATGAAATCATTTTGGGATAGTAATTTATGAAAGGCGTTTAACATAATGAAATATCATTATGTTAGATCCGGATTACCCAGCTGCTTGCCGGGTTTTGAAATATGGAATAGAACCTTATAGAGCTTCCTGAGTTAATCGGACCAGTTCATCTCTACTGGAAATGGCTCCTTCAATCAAGAAAGCTCTTTCCTCAATGGAATATTTGTCATAGAACCAGAATAAAAGATTCAGGCACAATCTCAATGACAAAAAAGCATTCTCAATTCTCAATTCATTCTTCTCTTTTTTAATATCTGAAAGAATTAAAGAGACTTTTTCTTCAAAATCTTCCAATGAGTATTTCGTTTTCTCAAATCGATCCAATTCAACTTTCTGTTTTTTGATATCTTTCTTAAGTTCTTCAACATCTTTCCAAAGGGAATCAATACGTTTTTCTAATAACTCGATATCTTCTTTTGTTGACATGGTTGCTTCCAAAATTATTTCATTATTTTACTTTGTTACCAGCTAACGATGCACCATCTAGCATAACTATTAGTTTCGAATAATCTCCAAAACCTATAAGATTTTTTAGATTATCTGAAACATACTCCCAATCTATCTTCTGCACAGTAGACCTATTCATGGCTAATTTACAATCAATATTCTTTTGCTTCTCGATCAGTTTTCCATATTTATCTCTTATATCTTTATAGCTGATGAAATAGAATACCAATCTTTGAGCATCAGGAATTCTTTCAAAGAACAGACGAACGGAAGTAAAAAATGGTTCAAGAGTTTGAATAGTTACTGCCCTATCGGCAGAAAATCCAAGATTTTGCAATCCGAGAAAATAATCTGTATTGATCATTGTTGTTACATGAATTGTTTTTAACGAATCCATACATGCACCAAGAATTTTGAGGTGATAATCTTCGACAATTTTACTATTCATTATTCTCTTTGCAGTTTTAGTATAATCTTGACACTGTGAATAATTGACCGAATGAAAACTTAAAAACGAGATTACTATGATAAGAACCATTCTTTTCATGATGCTCTCCGAATTGATTTAAGATTAATATAAGTATTTACTATGTAAGATATCATTATTATTTACTCCCATTCGTTTTCTGTAAGAACTCAGCTTCTTTCTGAAACATGATTCTTGCATACTTCTGCATTTTCTTATCCTTAAGCAGCATAATTTTATCACTTATTCCCCTTTCTTCTGCCTCTAGGGGATCAATTTTTTTAAAGCATTTCTTGATTTCCTTTCCCCGTTCTTCATGGATTGCATCATACTGTCGCTGTAGCTTTGCCAATTCCTTTTCGATAGGACTGAGTTTTGATGGAATGACTTTGTTTCTTTTTTCCGAAACTTTGGAATTAGTATTCGCTGATGTTTTCTTCGATGTTGCCATGATGATACTCCTTTTAGTTATTGTTTTGTTGTTTTATAGTAAGCAGATTCACCGAATCTGACAGATTTTCATTTTTAAGATGAGCGTATATTTGTGTAACTCTCATATCACTGTGAGTAAGCAATTTACTTACTACGTATAAAGGCACTCCCTTTTGTATCAACCAACTGGCGAACGTATGACGCAATGAATGAAACGTTAGCTGTGAAGACAGACCGGATTTTTCAACATATTTTCGAAACATTTTGGATAGAAACCACTGTTTGAATTTTCCACCATTGTATGTAAAGACGAGTTCCCCTTCATTATTTGCTTCTCTCTTAACTAATATTTGAAGAGCTGAAATACTCAACGGTAGACTATGAATCTTCCCGGATTTGGTCACATTATGTCTGTTGTCCAATATCAGCAGTGAATTCTTAAAATCAATTTGTTCCCAATGTAAATTAATCAAATCATTCTGCCTGATACCTGTGAGTAATGCAAATTCCGTGATGTCTTTTATATCCTCATGGTCAATGTTTCTTCTAAGCGTTTCATATTCAGCTTCGGTAAAATAGACAGGCAGCTTTTCAACTATTTTCGGTTTGCGAATTCCTTTAGTGAAATTCTCAATTAAATAATTTTTTGTAATTGCCCAATTGAAAGCTGATGATAAATTGGCAATATCTCTTTTTACAGCCCTGTTAGATACAGTGCTCAACCTCAATTCAATGAAAGATACTACTTTTTGTTTTGATAAATCATTGAGGTTTGCATCACTGGAAAATTCAATAAGCTTATTCAATGTTGTCCTTAGAGATTTAGTATGATTTTCAGAATGTATAGTAGATGAATAAATAAGGAATTTGATTATGAAGTGAACCAAAGTGATCGGTATCGTTTTCGATTCTTTCCTACTTTGGAGTTGCAACTTAAATTCTGATATGAATTTGAGTGCTTCAATTTTATATTTGCTTTTTGTTGATACTGATTTTCTTTTCCCGAATTCATCGTTAAAATAAATATACCAGTATCCGTTCTTGTGTTTTGAAAGATACAATGAGAACTCCTATTGCTCCCAATAAATCGAAATAAAAAAAGGTATGAAGTCTTAAAGTTCTGACAAAATTTCTGAAAGAATTCTTAATACGGTGCAGAATGCAGTGTGGGTTTAAAAATAAAAAGTGCGATAGCCGGTAAATATCGCACTTGGGGGTGGGCAGAGACGGAATCGAACCGCCGACACAAGGATTTTCAGTCCTTTGCTCTACCGACTGAGCTATCTGCCCTCAAAATTTAGAAACCAAAGATAAATATTTTTCTCTAAAACACAAAAGAAATATTTACCTTTTGGTCAAAAATATTATAATAGTTGTACAAAGTTTTTTTTACCTATTGATCAACAACTTAACTTCCTAAAGTAGCTACCATAACAGCTTTGATAGTGTGAAGTCTGTTTTCAGCTTCATCAAAAACAATAGAATGATTTGATTCAAAAACATCTTCAGACACTTCCATAGATTCGAGTCCGAATTTCTGAAATATTTCTTCGCCAATAGTTGTTTCTCTATTATGGAATGCAGGTAAACAATGCAGAAATTTTACATTCGGATTACCTGTATTCTTAACCATTTCCATATTAACCTGGTATGGCTTCATCATATTGATTCTTTTTTCCCAGACTTCTTCAGGTTCCCCCATGGAAACCCAAACGTCAGTATACAAGAAATCTGCGCCTTTAACTCCTTTAACCGGATCGTCAGTTAATTCGATAGTAGCACCTGTTTCTTTTGCAATCTCTTTACATTGTTTTGTTAAATCTTCATTAGGCCAAAGAATCTTTGGAGCAACCGCTTTAAAATTCATACCCATTTTAGCAGAACCAACCATAAGAGAATTACCCATATTATTTCTTGCATCGCCAAGGTAAGCTAGTGTTAATTCGTTTAATGGTTTGTTGCTGTGTTCCATAATTGTTAAGAAATCGGCCAATACTTGAGTAGGATGAAACTCGTTTGTAAGACCATTCCACACCGGAACACCTGCATTTGCCCCTAATTCTTCGACAATTTCCTGGCCAAAGCCCCTGTATTCAATACCGTCATACATTCGGCCTAAAACTCTAGCCGTATCTTTCATGGATTCTTTTTTACCCATTTGCGATCCTGAAGGACCAAGATAAGTAACATGCGCTCCTTGATCTAGAGCGGCAACTTCAAATGCACATCTTGTTCTTGTAGAATCTTTTGCGAACAAAAGAACAATATTTTTTCCTTTCAGTTTTTGAACTTCCGTACCGGCATATTTAGCCTTCTTCAAATCTAAAGATAGATCCAATAAGAATTGAATCTCCTTCGGAGTGAAATCGAGAAGTTTCAAGAAGTTTCTGTTTCTTAAATTAAAAGCCACTTTATTCTCCTAAAAATTATTTTACTATTCTTGTACCGCAATTTTGATCGGCTAATTGACTTGCTTCTGTAATGATTGTTTCTGCTCCTCCCATTTCAACAAAATTAATTGCAGCTTGAATTTTGGGTCCCATACTACCGGCACCGAATTCACCTGCTTCAAGGTATTTTTTCGCTTCGGCAACTGTAATTTTGTCAAGCTGTTTTTGGTTAGGTTTGTTGAAATTAATATAAGCTTTAGGAACATCCGTCATAATGAAGAACGCATCAGCGCCTATTTCACTTGCCAATAATGCCGATGCCAAATCTTTATCAATAACCGCTTCAATTGCTTCGAGATAATTATTTTTGTGCTTGTAAACCGGGATCCCGCCGCCGCCGACAGATATAACAATGTGACCTTTCTTAACAAGTTCTTTAACTATTTTTTTATTCATCACATCGATTGGCTGTGGAGATGCTACCACTCTTCTCCATCCCCTTTTCCTTGCGTCTTCTTTGAACACCCAATTGTTTGCTCTAGCTAATAAATCTGCTTCTTCCTTCAGGTAATATGGACCAATTGGTTTCGTAGGGTTTTCAAAAGCAGGATCTTTTCTATCAACCAAAACTTCCGTAATAAGTGCGACAACGTTTCTCTTCATCTTATTATCGTTCAGAACATTACGCATCTGTCTCTCTATCATATACCCAATTTGCCCCTGGGAGTCTGCTACACAGACATCCAAGGGCATTTTTGGAAGTTTAAACTGATTGTATCCCCCTTCGTTACGCAACAATATATTACCAACCTGGGGACCATTACCATGAGTTATAACCAGATTATAATCCCTTTTCAATAATTCCAAAACCTTAGTACACGTATCGTAAGAATTCTTCTCTTGTTCTTCAATTGTACCAACATCATTAGCTCTTAGTAAAGCATTACCGCCGAAAGCTACAACAGCAACTTTTTTCATATAATTCCTTTATCCTTAAGAACTGAAGCAACTGTATTAGCGCCAATCTCTTGGAGTTCATACATAACTCTAGTAGAAGGTTTGTTGATCTTAAGAATTCTTCCTAAATCGATCGGTGTACCGATAATAACCGAATCACATTTTGTTTTGTTGATAGTTGTTTCAAGATCTTTAACCTGAGCAGCGCCGTAACCCATTGCAGGCAACAATTGTCCGATGTTTGGATATTTCTTGAAAGTCTCGGTAATTGATTTAACTGTGTAAGGTCTTGGGTCAACAATTTCTTTTGCGCCAAATTTTTGAGCTGCTACCGTACCGGCCCCGATTTTCATTTCGCCGTGAGTTAATGTTGGGCCATCTTCAACAACTAAAACTCTTTTTCCTTTTATTACGTTTGGTTTGTCTACTGTAATTGGAGAAGCGCCTTCAATAATAACAGCATTTGGATTAACTTTTTTGATGTTATTCATTACAGTAATAATATTTTCAGGAGATGCAACATCAATTTTATTAATGATTGCGGCATCTGCCATTCTTAGAGATGTGTTACCAGGATAATACATCATTTCATGTCCAGGTCTTAAAGGATCAACAACTGTAAAAGTAACATCCGCTTTGTAGAATGACATATCATTATTACCGCCGTCCCACAAAATAACGTCGGCTTCTTTTTCAGCTTCTCTTAAAATTGCTTCATAGTCAACACCGGCGTAGATAACGCCTCCGCGAGCAATGTGCGGTTCATATTCTTCAATTTCTTCAATAGTACATTTGTGTTTTTTAAGATCGGCTAAAGTAGCAAATCTCTGAACTTTTTGTTTTACCAGGTCACCGTAAGGCATGGGGTGGCGGATTGCCACAACCTTCTTGCCTGCTTTTGTAAGAACTTCAACAACTTTACGTGAAGTCTGAGATTTACCGCAGCCTGTTCTTACTGCTAGAACGGCTACAACAGGTTTTGTACTTTTAACCATAGTTTCTTCACCGCCTAATAATCTGAAGGAAATGCCGGCGGCATTAACTATGGATGCTTTTGTCATTACATAATTGAAAGGAACATCTGAATATGAAAATACAACTTCGTCAACTTTGAACTTCTGTATTAATTCTTCTAATTTAGATTCTTCATAAATTTTGATACCCTTAGGATATAGTTTGCCTGCTAATTGTTTTGGATAAACTCTTCCTTCTATATTAGGAATTTGAGTCGCCGTAAAAGCAACAACATTATAATCTTCGTTGTCTCTGAAATAAACATTAAAATTGTGAAAATCGCGCCCTGCGGCGCCCATAATAAGTACATTCTTGCGTGTCATGATTTTTCCTTTTTTTATTCAACGGTTACACTTTTAGCTAAATTTCTCGGCTGATCAACATCCAGCCCTTTCTTAACAGCAATATGATAAGCCAATAATTGAAGTGGAATAACGGAAATTATCGGCATCAACATAGGTAATGTGCTTGGTACTTTAATCGAATAATCAACCAGAGTATCGATTTTTTCATCCCCTTCCGAGGCTACTGCAATAATTCTCCCATTGCGGGCTTTTACTTCTTCGATATTGCTTATAACCTTTTCATAAATTGGGTCTTCTTTACAAGCAATGAAAACCGCAGGCATATTATCATCTATCAATGCAATTGGGCCATGCTTCATTTCTGCAGCAGGGTATCCTTCAGCATGTATATACGATATTTCCTTAAGTTTTAATGCTCCTTCCAAAGCTACAGGGAAATTATACCCTCTTCCCAGGTATAAGAAATTCTTTGCATTAACAAAATGGTCTGCAATTTTTTCAATTTCATCGTTAAGTGTAAGTAACTTTTCTATCTTTTTAGGAAGCCCTTCCATTTCTTTTAATAAGAGTTTCCCTTCCACTATGTCCATATTTCTTTTACGTGCAATAAGAATTGTAATCAAAGCAAGAACAATAAGTTGAGATGTAAATGCTTTTGTTGAGGCCACTCCGATTTCGGGACCTGCATGGATATAAACGCCTGCCTCGCTTTCACGGGCAATTGTGCTGCCAACAACGTTGCAAATGCCAAGTGCCAGCGCTCCTTTTCGTTTTGTTTCCTTTAGTGCGGCTAGTGTATCCAATGTTTCACCGCTTTGCGAAATAAACAATACGGTATCATCCTGAGTTAGTACAGGATTCCTATATCTAAATTCGGAAGCATACTCAACCTCAACAGGTATACCAGTATACTGCTCAAGCATATATTCGCCAACTAATGCAGCATGCCATGATGTACCGCATGCAGAAATAATTATCCTTCTCGAATTTGCAATTCTATCTTCATAACCAACCAATCCGCCTAGTTTAGTAACTCCGGTACTATGCACCAATCTTCCACGCATTGAATTAAGTACCGATTCGGGTTGTTCCATAATTTCTTTCAGCATAAAGTGAGGATAACCACCTTTGCTTATCTCTTCCAAACTAATCGTAACCTCTTGAATTTCTTTTTCGATCTGTTCGTCTTCAATTGTCTTTGCTATGAATTTATCTTTGAATACTTCAGCCATTTCACCATCTTCGAAATAGACAACATGCTTAGTATGAGCAATCAAAGCATTAACATCGGAAGCGATAAAATTCTCACCTTCGCCGATTCCCAATACAAGAGGAGAACCGTTTCTTGCAACAACAATTTTTTCCGGTTCGTTCTTGTAGATTACTGCTATTCCGTAGGTTCCTTCAACCTCATTAAGCGCATATCTTACTGCTTGGAATAAATCGTTTTTCTTTTTAAGGTAACTATCAATTAAAACTACCAGCACTTCAGTATCCGTATCGGTAATAAAATTAAATCCTTCCTTAAGTAATCTCTTTTTCAGTACAGTATAGTTTTCAATAATACCGTTATGAATTAGAAATAAACTTTTATCGGCATTATAATGTGGATGTGCATTGATTTTATTGGGTATACCATGTGTAGCCCAGCGAGTATGCGCTATACCAAGCTTCGATTCTACTTTTGATTTTAATACTTCCTTTTCAAGAATAGACACTTTCCCTTTCGTCTTTATAACATCACAGCTTCCATTATTAATGAAGGCAATACCGGCTGAATCATATCCTCTATATTCAAGTCGTTTTAAGCCATCAATAAGTAATGGTATACAATTGTTATCACCGATATAACCAACTATACCACACATATTAACTCCGATAAGATTTATATTAATGAATTATTGAAGAATGGACTTAATGATCCGGACAGTGTCTCAGCAGCAGAAGATTCAATTTCTGGTAATAGAATTTTTCAACTTTTCTTTGATGCATCATTTCTCGATCTTTTGTGGTACTGAATATTTTTCAGTATTGAAATTTTGTAAATTTATTTCGCATTTGCAACTTTTTAGAGCAGATATAATAAGTTTTATAGATGTGTCTTTTATTGTTACTAAAGGAATTGGAATAATATATTCTTAATCGTATATTTGCCATGTAAAATTTCACACTATTTTCATTAATGCACCCGTAGCTCAATTGGATAGAGCATCTGACTACGGATCAGAAGGTTTGGGGTTCGAATCCCTACGGGTGTACTAGTAAAAGCTCAATTTCGTTTCGGAATTGAGCTTTTTATTTTTTACCAGGTCCCAAAGTCCTGATGATTTTTCCTCTTTTTTGTATGGAGTGAGCCCAGCCAATACCTTCTCATTGTTAATAAATGTGAATTTAATTGTATAGCTACAGATAAAATATTGTATTTACTTTTATTATGCATCTGAATTTTTTTATACTAATTAATAATTCGTCTCATTGCCAAGATAAAATAAAAAATGATGTAATACATATTAACTCTCTAAATTATTTTTTTAAAGAATGATTAGATAACTTTTGGAATAAAATTATAAAGAACTCAATAGCCCTTGATAATCATAAAAAATAGAAATAAACTATGAATGATACTTCTCTGACTTTTCGATGCTTATTCTTACTCAATTTCTGGTTTCTTTTATGCTAATTTCCCAATATCTTATCCATAACCCAATTTGTCTTTGAGGCCGTTTCTCCTGTGCTTGGAGATGAACCTTTACCAAGAAGATCATCAACAATTTTTTGAATCAACGAAATTTGAATATTCTTAGGATTATCGATATTTATTTTTTTAATATCATTTTTTGTTTCAAGTAAAATTGGATCTTTTTCAAATGTGGGGAATATGATCCGTCCTTCTTCACCTATAATTTCTGTCTTGTCAATACTTTTATGGGCGTTAAAATTCCATAATCCGCTCGCAATGACTTCATTGGGGAATAGGAATGACGCAGCGACTGTATCCTCTGCTTCGTAAAGTTTTGCCTGATTCAATCTTATTCCATCCGCCGAAATAATATCCCCCAAATAATATTGGAGTATATCGATCTGGTGAGAGGCAAGATCACAGAAATATCCCCCTCCTGCAATGGCTGGATTAGTCCGCCAGTTATATTCTCCACTTGGGTCTTTCTCCGGTGGTGGTTTATATAAACGAATATTAACGGCTCTAACATCACCAATAAAGCCGTTATCAATTAACTCCTTAACTTTAAGAAACTTGGGTAAGGCTCTTCTATAATAAGCGACAAACAATGGAACGTTTGCCGACTTACACGCATCGACCATTTCAAGACAATCGTTGTAATTCAACGACATTGGTTTTTCAACATAGACAGGCTTCCCTGCATTTGCAACAGCCAGCGTATACTCTTTATGTGATGAAGGAGGTGTAGCGATATAAACAGCATCAACATCAGGATCATTAATTAGTTTATCCGCATTATCGTACCACTTTGGAACATTGTGCCGCTTCGCGTAATCACTTGCAAGATTTCCATTACGTCTCATAACCGCAACAAGCTGAGACCCGGCAACTTTTTGAAAGGCAGGACCGCTTTTAATTTCAGTTACATCTCCACATCCGATAATGCCCCAGCGAACTTTATGCATGTGCCCTCTATTCAAATTAAAATTTACTTGTTAGCTAAGGAAATAATTTACTCTATAAGCCGAATAAACTATTTCCTTAATTGTAGCCGCAATATGATGATTTTCTTCAGTTGAGTAATGATCTCACTTAACGGCACTTACTTCA